>Ga0316603_10000001_pt1 | contig 623206 bp, 583 predicted proteins | sample OWC_soil_day10_n_FD_207649 | JGI IMG/M metagenome (GOLD analysis project Ga0316603, IMG submission 207649) | Wetland soil microbial communities from Old Woman Creek delta, Ohio, United States - OWC_soil_day10_noCT | ecosystem: Environmental > Terrestrial > Soil > Wetlands | place: USA: Ohio...
TCAGCCAAACCTGTTCCCTCACTGGAACCTTGCTGCCACGGTTGGACGATAGGAGCCGGATGAGTCGAGAGATTCACGTCCGGTTCTGGGAGAGCGTAGGGGTGAGATTCCCCTGCGCCACTCGACTGCCGCTGTATCGCATCGAGAAGATCAGCGAACGCCACGGCGTGCCGATTGCCCGCTCGACGCTGGCGCAGTGGGTGGGTCAGCTGGGCGTGAGCCTGCAATCCTTGGTCGATCGGCTGGCCGAATTGCTCTTGCAGGGCCAGGTACTGCATGCCGATGAAACGCCGGTGCAACAGCTCGACCCCGGCAAAGGCAAGACCAAACGGGCCTATATGTGGGCCTACCGCAGCAACGATCTCGAAGGCGCGCCACGGATCGTCGTCTTCGACTATCAGACCAGTCGGAGCGGTCAGCATGCACGCAATTTCCTCCAGGAGTGGCGCGGCCATTTGATGGTCGATGACTACGGAGGATACAAGGAGTCGTTCCGGCAAGGGGTGACCGAACTGGCCTGCCTGGCCCATTGCCGACGAAAGTTCTTCGACCTTCATGCGGCCGGCGGCCATCCCGTCGCGCAAGAGGTGTTGCGGCGCATCGGCGAACTGTATGCCGTTGAAACGCTCGCGCGCGATGGCGATGTCGCCGATCGGCTGACTCTACGCCAGCAGCACGCGATGCCGAAGCTGAGCGCGCTGCGCGACTGGCTGATTGCGCAACGCGTAAAGACCGCGGATGGCACAGGTCTGGCGCGTGCCATCGATTACAGCCTGAAACGCTGGCCGGCACTGATGCGCTACGTCGACAACGGGGCTTTGCCGATCGACAACAACCCAGCGGAAAACGCTATCCGGCCGATTACGCTTGGGCGCCGCAACTGGCTATTCACCGGTTCAGAACGCGCCGGCTGTCGCGCCGCCGCGATCCAGAGCCTGCTCGCTACGGCCAAGCTCAATGGCCTGGAGCCGTATGCCTGGCTCAAGGACACGCTGGAAAAACTCCCTGCCTGGCCCTACAGCCGGATCGACGAACTGTTGCCGCTCAGGACCGTCGCCGCCGTGTAACTCGGTTGGCAAGGCGGGGTCGTAGAACGCTTACTTTGATGTTTCCTATGCCGATCGTTGTTTCATCCTGTATGCGATGGGGGATATTCCGAGACCTGAGCAACCAAGCGATCCGCGGGTGATGGCGATCCGGTTCACCGCAGATCTGGCCTCTGTGGTGTCTTCCCTCAAGAAGCCTTCGTTGTCAATCCTTCGTAGTATGTTCTAGGTCGTCGTAGTCCGGCATGCAGGGTATCGCCGACCTCAGAGACGATCAGGTACTTGGTGCTGGTGTTGGTGCCTAGCCAAACCTAATTCCGAACAATCCTCCATCTTCAGTGGCGTCAGTCAGGCGCGTTTCAAGTATATGGTCGCTCAGATTGAACCCCTCAATAGTTTCTTTAAAGGCGTCGTCTTCATTCATCGTCACAATATACTGAAAACCAAGCTCCTGTGAAATCTCCGAACCAAGGCGTAAGGCGCTGATCACCTGCCGGCCGTCCACGCCGTCGAATAGGTGGCTGTCATGGATCAAGAAGCCGGGACCTATCTGCCGTTTGTGGCATAGGCGCATGAGCATCATGTCAAAGCAGAAAATCTGCATGTTCTTGATGCCTTTGCTGCGTTGGCCTTGCATCGGAAATTTGAATACTGGGCCATTGGAGGTTTCGTCGATGGTCATGCTGCCGGCTGATTCATAGAGCCGCTGTGACGTTTCCTCAAAGGCAACGATGGCTTCGGCCAGCCGATCACCCTGTTCGGCAAAATCGCGCCGCAGCCTGATCGTGAGCCGATTGCGCTCAATCTCCAATTCGTTTTTCGTACCTTCGAGTTGCTCCGCCGCTTCAAAGCGCTGCCGCAGGGATTCCACTTCCGATTCCAGGCGGCCTAGTTCTCCCTGCAACTTGAGGAACTGGTCCAGTGCGCCATGGCTCCTGAGAATGCCCATGATTTCCGCGCGTCGCTGGTCGAGTTGTGCTTTCTGGCTGTCGCGCAGCTCGATGCGTAGCTGTGCCGCTTCGAGTTCGCTGGACAGATAATCCTTGCGATTGCGAACGACCGATTGATGAAAGCTCTTTACGTCCTCGTAACGACGCTTTACAAGGCCTGGAAGTGCGACGCCGGCTTCCTGATAGATCGCTTGCAAGTCCTCTAGGTCAGGCGGAATTTCGGAGTTCAGCGCACCTTCGAGGTCACGGATGGCCGCGAAGTCTATGGCATTTGCGTTGGCCAGTTCATTGAGCTGGCGCGTCAGTTTTGCGCTTTCGACTTCCAGTTCCCGGTATTCTGGCAATACCTGAAATGTCTCGATTTCCGAATAGAGTTTCTTGAGACGAGCTTCCTGTAGGGTCAACTGCGTGCGCAAATCAGCCGCCTTGCCTATGATCGAACCGAACGCTCCCGTGCCTGCCGCCTTCTTCAACTCTTCCAGCGTCTTTTCACGATCACGAACAGCTTGCCAGTCGCGTGCGATCTGCCAGTCCAACCCAAGCAGAAACATCAGCGCCATTTGCATGTCGCCCGTTCCCTGCATGGTGGCTTGCTTCTCCGGCGTGGTGAATGCGCCGCTCATCTGGCGCCGCACAAAGTAGGCGAATAGAGACCGGAACGAAGGGGGCTTGCTGCCTGCGGCTTCGAGGCTGCTCAGGCCGAACATCTCCTCACCCAGGAACGTGCCCCAATCGGTTGCCGACAGTTTGCGCTTGGCTTCCGGTGGCGTTGTCACATAAATTTTGGCTTTGGCGCTGCCGCTGCGTTCGACGACAGTACGCGCATCCTTCAAATCGAAGTCCATGCCAAAGGTGTATTCGGCCAACTCTGACGTGCGGAAGATGGAGTCAGGGCCAGCTTCCGAACCGGTCAGGAAATGCACTGTTTCAACGAAGCTCGTTTTACCTGCGCGATTTCGTGTTTGCTTACTACTTGCGCCTTCGGTTTTTTGGGCGAGCAACACGTTCAGACCCGGCCTCAGATCGCCGAGATTCTTGAAGGTTGGCAGCGTGCTGAAAAGGCTATGGATCAAACTTCCCTCCGTGCCACAAGGCCGTTTTCAAGTTCGATAGTGCCGAGGGAGTACAGCAGGTCCAGCGCAAGCACGAACCAGTCGTAAGTGATTCGTCGAGGGCGGGTAACTCCCAGCCCTTGGTCCTGTCGGCTCAGTTCATCCCATAATGCGGAAACCGTTTTTGGACGTGCAAGAAAAGTCAGAACATGGCCGCCTACGGTGAGCAGAGCGCGATCCTGCGGAAGATGCTTGGATGGCAGAATCATATCGACTTCATCGCCTGGGCATCTTCGAATATTTCGCACTTGTCGAACAGGTAGGCCATGACCGCCAGTACCGCCGCTTTGTGTGTCGGGGTCGTGTTCACGACTCCCCCCGCCCAGGTTTCAAGCTGCCCAAAGATTTCATCGGGATGAAGCGGAGGGGTCGCATCTCTCAGAGATATGTATTTACTCTTGAATGCCGACGCGATTTGCTCGCCGTACACTGGGTTCTTCCAGTTATCGAAGAACTGCATGACCAGCGGAGATTTCTGCATACCAATCTTCAAAAAATCGGCGACTACCGCAGATAGAAGGTTGGCCTCGATCTTCCCCCGCGAGACATCTTTGACTTCGCTCGTCGCTGGCGCGGGTGCAACGTTGATGTGCGTAAGTACAGCCATCAAATCGCTATAGCCCAGATTGACGTTTGCTTCCATGGTCAGCGAAGGACCGAACCAGGATTCGAGATCCTGCAGGCTGAGTTGGCGAAACTTCGACAGCATTTCCTCCCATCCGCAGTGGCCAATCTTGATCTTCGGGTTTTCTAGCGCGAGCTTGGCCAACGCTTCGATGATGTGGGGGCCTAGGCGCCCATCGGGGGCGTTATGGACAAAGGTCCACTCACCAAAATATTTTCCCCAATGTTCTTTGGCGCCCTCGAAATCCGCGTTGATCTTTTTGATGGCTTCGACGGCGCTCAATTCATTTGGCGCATAGCTTTGAAACAGGGTCCGAGTGGAAGGCAGGTATCCGTCATTTTTCCGGTCACCAACATTGCCCCATGGGCGGCAGGCCATGAAATCGTTCGGGTGGGCCTTTGCCATCAGTTTTTCAAATAGGTGCTGAAATCCGTCCCCCTTGGCCTCCAAGAAGACGATGCGGAAATCCTTTTCGTAGCCGAGCTGTTGTATGCGATCCATGCGGTTCAGGGCCATAACAGGTTAAGTGTCTTCAGGCACAACCTCATGGCATCTTTCGATCTGAATGAGGAAGGACGCGATTGACGTCAAATGGCAGCGCTTTGTCGGCTGCAATACGAGTTAGCAGCATCCGGATTGCATCAGAAACGGACAGCCCCATCTCGGCCAGGACGTTGGCCGCTTCTTCCTTAATGTGTCCGTCAATTCGGGCGCGAACGACGTCGGTACTGGCCATTTGATATGCATAAGAATGTTTGTAGCTACATTGTGGCGCATTTGGGCCTTTAAGTCACCGGCTATTTATCATGAGCGGTGTGGCTTCCCGGCGTTCCGCCGTCGGGCTCGCGGGCGTTGCCCCATGCCTCGTGCCGAGTCATGGCCATGCGGCTTTGATCCCTGACGCCTCCGGCCATCGCTGCGTTCCTGGCCTGCGCGTTGCGCTTACCCAAGGGCAATGGCGTGGGGAGGTGGGGTAGGGTGGGGACTTGCTGTTCCCTTCAACGTACCACGCTGTTCTCGCTGTCAAGGTCTGCGCGCACGGTGTGCGCTTGCGTCCTGACGGCCGTCTGCGAACCCTGACCGCTGCGCTGCAGCGTGCTGGGGCCGGTCTCGGGCAATTCCGCCCGCTACAGACCGGAGCAGACCATGTCGCAGATTTCTCTTTCCCTCGATTCTTCCCTTCTCGTTCGCGATGTCACGGGCGACTACCGTCCTGCCAACACCGACGAGGTGTTGCACGCTGCACAACGGTTGCTGGGTGCGCAACTGCGCGGCCGTGAGGTGATGTCTTCGCCGCAGGCGGTGCGCGACTTCCTGCGCGTGAAACTGGGTGGCTTGGAGCACGAAGTGTTCTCGGTGCTGATGCTCGATGCACAGAACCGCCTGATCGAATACGTCGAGCTGTTTCGGGGCACGGTGAGCCAGACATCGGTGTATCCGCGCGAGGTGGTCAAGGAATCACTGGCACTCAACGCCGCAGCGGCGATCTTTTGCCACAACCATCCGTCAGGTGTCGCAGAGCCATCGCGGGCGGACGAGATGTTGACGCAGACGCTGAAAACCGCGCTGTCGCTGGTGGATGTGCGGGTGCTGGATCACCTGATCGTGGCGGCCAATGACGTCATGAGTTTTGCCGAACGCGGGCTGCTGTAGCCCGAGGGGGCATCGCCCCCTTTTTGCTTCGTCCTGATACCGCGGCGCGCTGCGCTTGCTCTCCAGGGGATCGGCTTTCGCCCATCCCCGCCGCACTCTGTTTGGCGCCCCTGCAATGCCGCCGAACAGGTTGCACCTGATCGGCACTAGTTAGGCGTGCCGTCGGCACGCAGTGGCGCTCGCCGCGCGGCGTTGGTTTCAGCGCATCGCCTGGCCCACCGGCCGCTGTTCGTCTTTCCCCAAGTTCATCGCTTTTTCCCGCGACCGTAGCCCGCGGTGCCTGGCCGTCAAGGCGCGCCGGGCCGAGTCCTCGCTGCGCTGCGGGCCGCACCAACCCTGCGCTTCTTCCTTGACAGCCAGTCCCTCGCGGGCCCGGTTTTTCGCGGGCGATGAACTCAGGAAAGACGGCGGCAAACAGGGACCGGCCCAGGTCGCTGCACCGAACCAACCGAAGCCACAACGGGCTCCGAATCTTGGAATCCGGTCAGCTTTGAAACCACCGCAGCAATCTTTGGAGAATGATCATGCAATTAGCCTCTCGTTTCGCCTCCCGCTCCCCGGTACTGCGCGCCGATTACCCGTTATCTGATGACCAGATTCGCACCGTGGCCCCGTCCATCTTCGCGGAAGCACCGCACGAAAGCCGTTCGGCGCGGTACAGCTACATCCCGACCGCCACCGTTTTGCAGGAACTGCGCGGCGAAGGCTTCCAGCCCTTCATGGTATGCCAGACCCGCGTACGGCAGGATGACCGCCGCGACTACACCAAGCACATGGTCCGGCTGCGCCATGCCAGCCAGATCAACGGGCGCGAAGCCAACGAAATCATCCTGCTGAACTCGCACGACGGGACGAGCAGCTATCAGATGCTCGCCGGCATGTTCCGCTTCGTGTGCCAGAACGGCCTCGTTTGCGGCGACACCGTGACGGACGTGCGCGTGCCCCACAAGGGCGACGTGGCCGCACAGGTGATCGAAGGGGCTTACGAAGTCCTGCACGACTTCGACCGGGCGCAGGAATCCCGCGATGCCATGCGCGCCGTCACGCTGGACAACGGGGAGTCGGAAGTGTTCGCCCGCGCCGCGCTGGCCCTCAAGTACGACGAGGACAAGCCTGCGCCCGTCACGGAAAGCCAAATCCTGATGCCGCGTCGAACCGACGACAGCCGCGCCGACCTGTGGAGTGTGTTCAACCGCACCCAAGAAAACCTCATCAAAGGCGGTCTGCGCGCTCGCGCCGCCAACGGTCGTCGCCAGACCACCCGCCCCGTGCAGGGCATCGACAACGGCATCCGCCTGAATCGCGCCCTGTGGCTGCTGGCCGATGGCCTGCGCCAGTTGAAAGCCTGACCTCGGCCCCGAGGGGCTGGCCCGTGTGCTGGCCCCTCGCATCCATCCCCGTTTCGTTTTCTCTTTCCTTCAGGAGTCATCACCATGAACACCGTTACGTGCCCGCCGTTGGAATGGCGACGGCGACGTGCGCGACTACCGTCCACCAAACGGCTGGGTGGCTACCGCTGACCTGACAGACATTCACCCCATCAGTGGGCAGTCCTTATCGCGCGCGGTTTTGTGGATCATCGAGACGAAGGGGGAGGCATGGTAGAGGGTATTGCTCGCCACGAAAAATTCGTGTCCCCGGCGCTACCCCGCGCCGGGGACGATATAAAATCTGGCGCGGCCGGATGGCCGCGCCTAGTTTCAACAACCAACGCAAAAGCGCCCGCCGTTGTCGGTGTTCCACCGGCGCCTACTTAAGCAAGCCGCAGACTAGCCCAATCGCCCTCTATACGCGGCCATTAAGGAAGTGATATCTGTTCCTGTTCGCGTGTCGGGATTTTCTGGAGTGGAAGCAGATCCAATACATCACAGAACAGCGCCCGGTTCTTCCAGTCGCCTCTGTCGCCGATCACATAGAAACGTCGCTTGGCCCTCGTCGCGGCCACGTTCAGTAGATTGGGTTCCGAAACAGCCCAATTGCGGGCTCCTGAGCCAGCCGTGTTGCCACCCATTACCATGATGACAACCGGCGCTTCCTTGCCCTGCATAGTGTGAATCGTGCCGAACACCATTTTGTTGCCCACTATTCGTTTGAGATTGTTCCGAACGTCTGTGAAGGGCGTGATGACTGATATGTCTTTGACCTCCACGCCATCTTCACTCAATAGCGCAAGCAGTTCCTGTAAGGCCTTGCCTTCGGCAGGCACCCAATTTCCTTGAGATATGCCACTAGTATGTATCCAGCCCGTCGACAAACTGGCGCGTGTTTCCTTCTCAGGGCTTGGTGCAAGCGTTCCGTACACCATAGAACCGTCATAGGCAATGCGATTGGCGAGCCCATGCATCGGCCTGTCGCAGCGGCGATGTACAGCCAGCGGCAGTCCAACCCAAGTTTTGCTACCGGCCGGCCCAGCCATGCGTCCCCATGAGGTGGCCTCGTCAGCCAGCGTCTGCGCGGATTGTCGGTTGGGAAGCCAATGCGCATCGACACGGTAGCGCGTGCGCATGTGTTCCAACACCGCATCGGACACAGTAACGATGGGTTTGAGCTGAAGAGGATCACCCACCAGCAACGCGCGCCGGGATCGCCACAGCGCCCCCACTGCCGCTTGCGGGGTAGCCTGGCCGGCCTCGTCCACCAGCAGCCAACCGATCTCACTGGCCCCCAAAGAGCCGAACGAACGGGCAAACGACGCGAAGGTACTGCTCAATACCGGAACGACCATGAACAGCGAAGCCCAGGCTGAACGGATGGCGTCGCGTGAAAGACCTTGGAAGCGTGAGCCAGTCAATAGACCATTGATAAGGAAGAGGTTGGAGCGCATCCGGGACGCCTCCAACTCGAAGAATGTCCGATGGAGCTTGAGCGCTTGGATGAAGACGCGCGCGCGTGCTTGTCTCCAGCCTTCAATACGCCAAGGCTCGGCCAGTTCAATGGCATCGCCGTGACCGATGGTATCGCTTTGCAGCCAAGCGATCAGGTGATCGGCTTGGCAGGCGATGGCCAAGCCGGTAGCGTCTCGCGTCAGAACTTTGTCTTGATTCTGCAATTGCAGCAGCGCCCGGCGCGCCTCGACGGTTTGCTTTTCCAAGCTCTCCCTTGATATGTCGAGTTGCTTGGTAAGGCGTGTTATTCGAGCGAACTCTGCGGATGCTAGATCACGTTCGCATTCCAGCAGTTCCCGCGCTGCACTCCAGTCGCGCTGAACCCTCCACAGACTGAACAACTTCGCCCAGAAACCCGGCTTGAGGGCTTGGTGCTGCTTAAGTGCGTCCAGGCACTGCTTGAGCGCCAAGTTGGCAGGGCGGCTTTCCTTGGCATCCAGGTGCGCGAGTTGTGCTATCGCGTCGGCTAGTTTCTGTTCGAGGGCATCAAGCGCTTGGGATTTGTCGGCAATCTTCTTTCTGGTTTGACAGATCGACTGTATCAACTCGCGAATACGGCTGGCATCGGCGCAAGCTTTGCGCGCCTCAGTCTTGACCGTTTCGTATTCGGAGACCGCCTGCTGCCACAAGGCTTGGCGTTGCGCCGAAGTGAGAGTCTTGTTGCGGTCGACGTGCGTATTGAGCCAACCCATGAAGCCCTGCGGGCCTTTCTCTTTTTCGGGTGGCGCATTTTCGTGATCGTCGTTGCCACCGTCACTCTCATCCATATTGGATGGGTCGGAGGACTGGGTGTTTACAGCATTCTCGATTTCCTCATCTGGCTCGACGTCTGCGTCTTCTTCAGCCTCGGAGTCCGCCTTGTCCTTGCTGCCAAAAGGACGCTGACCATAGAAATAGCTATCCACGAATTTGCTCCGCCGAGCCTTGCTACCTAATGCGCCGGAAATCAGCCCCCAGGCAGGTTTGCCGCTGGTCAGTTCCCCTAGCTCTGCGAAATACTCAGCTTCTGGCAGCCAACTCTCGTCGATCTTGTCACGTTGGGGCAATTCGAGCGTAACGTTCTCCACGGCACCGTTATTGGACGAAGCGACCACGATCTCGAAGCCATATAGAGCCGGGTTGAGTTTGAAGCTAACCTGCTGCTTGCCGCCGTCATTGGCCTCTTCACGCCCGTTGCTCGCGAACCCATCGGAGGCTCTGCGCAGCTTGGCAAGCTCATCGGCTCTAGTGGTGACAATGGCGGCAATCAAGTCGCGCAACAGTGTTGTCTTGCCTGTGCCTGGCGGGCCATTGATGCCCAGCAGCCCCTGGCCGCTGGCGAGGGTGGAAAGGATCGTATTGACGGCCAGTTGCTGGGAGTGCACAAGTCCCAGATGCCGCTCAGAGGGCCAGCAACTATTGGCATACATATCCGGCATCAGTCGGTCAATGAGCGGCAGGGACGCGCGGTCGTCGTCAACGTGCAGACGCAGCCGTGGATCGTACTGGCGCAGGTATTGATCTAGGGGGGCACTTTTCACGCCCCTGCCAAAGCTGTCGGCGACATCGGCTAGATCATCGAGCAGAAAACTGTTCAGCGGATCATCTTCCGATTCGGGTTTGTTGGGCTTGATTGGTTGGGAGCGGAAACGAAACAGATGGCGATCCACATGGCCGAAGAAGTCGGACACCCCGAGGAACTGTAGAACCCATTGGGTCAGTTCACGCAGAGAGTCGCCAGATATCTGGCCTGCAAGCAGTGTTTTCGCCTGATCACCAGCGGCTTTTTGATCATCCTCGAATCCTCTTGTCCAGTCCTTTCCAGTCAACACCCGTCCTAGGAACCACGCCTCACTGGAGAGTACGAAGCTGTTATCGACCATTTGACCGGCCATGGTGAACTTCGCAGCGAAAAGTGCCGATTCTCGATACTGCTGCTCTCGATAACCTTGATCCGCCCCAAAGGCTTCCTTGAGTTTTTCGGCGACGAGCCGGCTGTCATACAGGTGGGCATAGAGCGTGTGGCTCCAAACACGCTTCTTGGGCAATACCTGTTTGCTAACGACACTTTCAGATGCCCAGGGAAGAACAGGACGCTGGATTGGCGTGTCGTGAATGAACGCACCATATGGGGTGCTGCGTTTCTTTAGCTTGGGTGCCGATTGGGGTTGAAGCAACTCGACTGAATGCCAATACCGAACGATGTTCTCTTGCCCCATCAAGATTCCTTCTTTTTTATAGTCAATTTGTTCTTCCTACGTTTGTTAATACCCAACTTTTAGTTCGTTCATTTGAATTGGCATGGGCCTTCGCCGCCAACAATAACGCTCAATCCCTGAATAATGGCACGCCATTGCGATGTCCGGGGTGCTGTGTCTCGCCATTGCTTGCTGTGCTGGGTTGTGTAAATGAGTGCCGTTCTCGATGCTGGTGGCTCGTTTTCGCAACGTCGCGAAGGACGGTTCACCGACACGCCGCACAGCCTTGCCATGAAGATTCCACGCCACGCTATAGCCCGTTTGCAGTCTGACACCGGGAGCGCTCCCTCCAGTCGTTCCGGGCCAGACCTTGTCAGCATCAACGCGCATGCCGGTGCAGCCTGCTTGCGGGGATGCCGAGTTGACCATCGTTCCATTCGGGCAAGTTCGACCCCCGCGTCCTTGGCTTGTCGTGAATCCTGGCGAGGGAACGGCTTACGCCTCGGGCTTCATGGCTGCAACCGTCCGTCCCAAACAATTTCCCCGGCGCAGTGCGCCTTCCTCGCGCAACAAATTCTTTGGGGCTCCCGGTCCTCCACGCTGTTGCGGCCGCTGCGCGGTGCGGCCAGCCCGTCCCGCGCCGGGCGGATCACCGACAAGGACGCGATGGGCGCGGCCTTGATTCACCGAAAGGAAACTTCATCATGGCTAACATCGGCACATTCACCGCAGACAAAGACGGCTTCACCGGTACACTTCGCACCCTGACGCTCAACGTCAAGGTCAAATTCATCCAAAACGACAAGAACAGCGAGAACGCTCCCGACTACCGAATTCAGGCCGCCAACGGGCTGGAAGTCGGCGCCGCGTGGAAGAAAATCAGCCAGGCCGAACGGCCTTATCTGTCAGCGAGCCTGGACGATCCTTCGTTCCCGGCGACGATCTACGCCCGCCTCATCGAAGGCGAGGGCGGCACGCACAACCTGATCTGGTCGCGCAGCAAGGGCGACTGATCGCCGCCCCAACGCCCCGCCCACCGTGGCGGGGCATCTTCTGACGGTCAGTGCGCCGGCTCGGAAGCCGCAAGCCGGCTTTCCGTTGCCGTCATCAAGTCGGCCGAACTGCAACCCAGTGCCCGCGCAATCTTGAGAATGATCGCCAACGTGGGCATATGTTCACCGCGCTCGATCTTGCCCATGTGTGAGCGCTCGATGCTGGCCAGGTTGGCCAGCGTCTCCTGGGCCATCCCTTGCTCCGTTCTCAGCGCGCGCACCGCCGCGCCGAAGGCTTGCGCCGGTTCGGCCTCGAAAGTGGTGGCGCCGGTCGGGCGGCCTCGCTGAATTGAACGCTTCTGCATGCATAGAAGCGTCGATTAACGGCACAATTAAAACCACGTTATATTTAACTCATTGACTGTTTCGGCTTACTCTATCGGGGCACGGTAGCTCGCTTTTGATCGTGCCTTTTGCGCTTCTGCGTAAAGCCGGATTCGTATTTCTGTGTTTCCGTGGATTCGTTGTCGTCCGTCTGTACGCTTTTACGATCTTCCGTAAATCCTTAATGACGCATTCGAGGTTTTTCGTGCATCCAGCAATACGCTTTCGTGCATCGTCGGCGTTGTGCGCATCCTGGCCGCTCCCAGGTTCACCCCACAGCGGACAAGTGCGTGAGCCTGGTGCACGCGGCTTGCCGTCAACCCCGGCCCGCACCGGACCGTGTTGGGGTATGACGGCTGCGCTTGGCGCGTGCGCCCCAGTCGCCTCGCTCCGCCGTGGAGCGAACCCTTCAAAGGAAGCGACCATGACCCAAACGCTCATCACCGACGAACAACGCGCCCAACTGCTCGCCAATGGCCGAGCCCGTGCCGAAGGCCAGGACATCGACCCGGCACCGGTCGTCAAGCTATTCACCCCGGACGCGCACGCGACCTGGCTGCTGACCGAACTCGATCCCGAGGATGGCGATACGGCCTTTGGCCTGTGCGATGTCGGTATCGGCATGCCCGAGCTGGGCAACGTACGGATATCCGATCTGATATCCATCGTCGGGCCGCTGAAGCTGCCCATCGAGCGGGATCTGTATTTCGTTGCGCAGCGCACCTTGTCCGACTATGCGCGACTGGCCCGCATCAACGGTTCGATCATCGACTGATCGAACAATGGCCCGCTGCGGCGGGCCATCCAGAAGCTGAAAAGTCGGGGCAACGGCAGCGCACTGTGTCTATTTGGGTCTCAGTTAAGATGCTGCGTGCATTAATCCGCACTCTGCACCAGGGCGGTGCAATGGCAACCCAAACAGTCACTATCTCCGGCGCTGTTTGCTGCACCGTCGCCATGCTGCGCACCATCTTCGGTTGCGCTGCCGTCGCATTCGGACGATCCCTGCAACGCATCGGAGCCAAGCCGTCTTGACCGTACACGATTATCGACTATCGATATGATCTTTTGGTGACGACTCCGTAGCTTCACAATGCTGGCGCCCTGGCGACTTTTCCTGCTATCTGACAGGAGGTTGCGCCATGGCAGAGCCGAGTTCCGATCATTGGTACCCGAGCGCCGCGTATCTCTACGTCCTGCATCTGGATGGTCCGGCGTTGGCTTGGGAATACCTGCGGCGCGACCCAGACTACCGGCGTGACTGGCTGCGCCGCTTCATCAATCCCGAGACGGCGTACCGGTGGGGCTTACGCTTACTGGAAGATCCCGACCTGGATGCGCGGGACGCACACCCGGCCTGGTTTGCCGATCACGATACCGTGGTGCAGCTCTATCCCGACGCAGATCCTCCGTCCGATGCCACGCCCTTCGAGTTCTGGCGCATCCCCGGTTACAAGCAATTGCTTCATGACGGACGCCGTTTGATCCTCGTCGTTCGGCAACCCGGCGGCTGTCTGCGGTTGGCGCTCGCGCCGGCATTGGAGGATGGCATGGCCTACGTCTACGCCATCCGCGCCTGTCGAGGTCCTTGCGCCCGCTGCCGTGTGCTGGTCGGTGAGCTGGACAAGCTGCGGGCGGCCGACGACCCCGTGACTGCTGCGGTGGTTAAGCCGCGTCCATCTCACTCCTCACTGCAGGAACTGCACACTCTGCAGGCGCTCGACGGCACCCTGGCGGGGGCATCCTTGCGCACGGTAGCCGACGTCCTGTTCGGCCCCGATGCCGTGGCCGAGGGCTGGCATGCCGATGGCGATCTGCGCGCCCGCGTGCGTCGCCTGGTGCAGCGCGGAAAAAAGCTGATGCGCGGCGGCTATCGCCGCCTGGCACAGCTTCCGCCGCTTGAGCAGGGATGTTCTGCATCGGGCGCAGAACATCCCTGAGCAGAACGCCTCGCTTTCTTGAGACTGCCTCCATCCGGTCGCACTGTTGTGGCCGGCGACCCTGAACGATGGAGGTTTATGCCATGAGACCCGTCCCGTTACGGCCCGCTATCGCCCCCGCGGCCACCCCCTCGACGGCTGCCACGCAGCCCGCCCGTTACCTGACCAACGACGAGGCGGCCGACTTCCTGCGGTTGTCGCCGCGCACGCTGGAGAAGCAACGCGTGATCGGCGGCGGGCCGCGCTTCCGCAAGTTCGGCCGACGTGTCATGTATGCCGTGGCTGACCTCGAAACCTGGGCGGATGCCCGCAGCTTCGAGGCCACCTCCGACCCTGAATACGCCGAGCACCACTCTGGCGACAGCCGCGATGGTCAACATGGACGCCGCTGAGGTTGGGCAGGCCAGGCGCGTCGGTGGCCCCCGCCGTGTCCAGCCCATCGCTGCTGCCAGCGCAACCGATGCAGCAACACGAACAGCTCGACCTGTTCCGCGCACTGCCGGGCGACATGGCGCCGCGCGATGCCCAGGACCTGATGGCCTATCCGTTCTTCTCGCTGGCCAAGTCGCGGCGTATCACGCCGATCGACTTTCGTTCCGGTGGTGTGACCGTGCGCGTGGAGGGAACGCAAGAGCATGGCATCGCCACGATTTGGGATGCCGACATCCTGATCTGGGCGGCCAGCCAGATCGTGGAAGCGCGGGATGCGGGCATCCGCAGCTCCCGCCGGATGCAGGCGACCCCCTACGAGATCCTGCGCTTCATCGGGCGCGGCACGTCGCTGCACGACTACCAGCGCCTGAAGGCGGCGCTGGACCGCTTGCAATCCACCAGCGTGGCGACTTCGATCCGCGAAACGACGGGCCGACGCCTGCACCGTTTCTCGTGGATCAACGAATGGAAGGAGCGGGCCGACAGCAAAGGGATACCGCTGGGCCTCGAATTGATCCTGCCGGACTGGTTCTATGCCGGCGTGCTGGACGAGGCCCTGGTACTGACCATCGACCGGGCGTATTTCAAGCTCACGGGCGGCATCGAGCGCTGGCTGTACCGGCTGGTGCGCAAGCACGGCGGCAAACAGCCCGGTGGCTGGCAGTTCGACTTTCGGCACCTGCACCGAAAGTCGGGCAGCTCAGCGCGATTCTCGGACTTCGCCTACGACCTGCGCGCCTTGGTGATACGCCAGTCTTTGCCGGGCTACTCCTTGAGCATCGAACAGTTGCCCGGCGAACCGGAAATTCTCGTCTTCCGTCCCGTGCTGCAGACGGCACGGGGATAACTCTGGGAATACCTGTGGATGGGCTCGTGCTATCAGGAGCAAGGGGTATCGTGCTATCGGGAGTACCGCTGTCGTGCTATCAGGAGTACGAACAGGCCGAAAACCCAATAACGGCGTGGGTTTCAGTCGCTCTTAACTTCCCTAACTTTAAATTCCTAACTTTTAAAAGAAGCGCGCCGTTTCGGTGGATAACTGCTGAAAACCAAAAGCAACGGCAGAACAAAAGCCAAAACCAAAGACGTTCTGCAAGGCAAAAACAGGCCGGCTTTCCATGCGGGAGGGCTGCACCATGATCATCGCCTTGCTCAACCAGAAAGGCGGGGTCGGCAAGACCACGCTCGCCACCCACATCGCCGGCGAACTCGCTTTGCAGGGCAAGCAGGTCATCCTGCTCGATGCCGATCCGCAAGGGTCATCGCTCGATTGGACACAACGGCGCAGCCAGCAAGGGCTGCCCCGGTTGTTCAGCGCCGTCGGCTTGGCACGGGAAACCCTGCACCAGGAAGCGCCGGAACTCGCCAGGCGCTGCGATCACATCGTGATTGATGGTCCGCCCAGAATCGCCGCACTCGCGCGCTCCGCGCTGCTGGCGGCCGACTGCGTGCTAATCCCGGTGCAACCCAGCCCTTACGACGTCTGGGCCAGCGCCGAGATGGTGGCATTGATCCGCGAGGCCCAGGTGTTCCGGCCAGCGCTGCGCGCGGCCTTCGTCATCAACCGGCGTGTCAGTACCACGGTAATCGGGCGCGAAGCGCGCAGTTCGCTCGCCGATCAACCGCTGCCCGCGCTACGTGCAGAGGTGCGCCAACGTATCGTTTTCGCCGACAGCGTGGCCGCTGGCCGGCTTGCGCGCGAACAGTCAGCGGACAGCGCTGCCGCAAGGGAAATCACCGCACTGGTTGATGAGTTGTTGCGGTGGTCGCCATGAACAGCAAGCGCATCGCTATCGGCGCACGTCCACCGGCAAATCCGCACGCGGAAGCGTGGATTCGCCAGGGTGACGGCAGCGACATCAACAAGGGCGAGCTCTACACCGCGCGCTTGACCCTTGACGTGACACCCGCGCTGCGCGCGCGCATCAAGGTTTCGGCTTTCACCCAAAACACGACGATGGCTGAACTGCTGCGCGCTTTACTGGAACGCGAGTTTCCGGAGAAGACACTATGAATACAAACACGCCGGTCCAAGCCACAACAAACGTGGCAGCGTCGCTGCCATCGCTGCACACACGTGTCGGCCAAGTCGACCCTGTGCCGTTGACCCGTGTGGCCCTCGCTTACCTGGACAAGCGCATCAACCTCTACCTGCGCTTCGGCAATCCAGTGCGCACCATCCAGCTCGACCGCAGGCGGCGCAACGCGATGTTCGTGCCGACATCCATCTTCTGCCGTATCCGCTGGGAGTCCAACGACTATGGCACGACACGTTGGCAGCTCATGGTGATGCAAGCCTGCACGCCGCAGGATGCGGTGCAACGTATCCCCGGCATACAACCTGGCGCGTGCATCCTGCTGCATGCCGAAGGCGAACGACAGGTGCAAGTGGTTCTGCCATTGATCGACGCCATCGAGGCACTGGGTATCGACCCAAGCGACATCTCGCCCGCGTATTGGCGCACGTTGGGCAATCGTCTCTCCGCACGCCTGGCACTGCCGCAATACACCGCCGAGCGGCATGCGGCCTGGCTCGCCGGGAAGGAATTGCAATGACTGTGGCAACCATCAAACCTCGCTCGCGCAGGCGCGCACGCCTCGTGCTGGCAATGCTGTCCGGCGGCGGCCTTGCTGCGCTGGCCTGGGCGTCCTTCATGACGCCTTCGGCGCATGTCGTCTACAACCCCTCCAACAGCGTACCGGTGGGCTGGTATCACATCGAGCCGGTCAATCCGAAAAACGACTCGCTGCACGTCGGCAGCATCGTGCTGGCCGAGCTTCCGGCAGAACCCGCTGCATTGGCTGCGCAGCGCGGCTACCTGCCGTCTCACATCCCACTGCTCAAACGTGTTGGTGCTGTTGCACCTCAACACGTCTGCATCGTGGATGGCGTCGTGCGCATCGACGGCGTGCCGGTGGCCGCCGTGTTGCGCGCCGACCGGCTGGGCCGTCTACTTCCATCCTGGTCGCAGTGCCGGGTGCTCACTGAGGATGAACTGTTTCTGCTCAGTGTCACCAATCCGGTGTCGTTCGACAGCCGGTATTTTGGGCCCATTGCGGTATCTGCAGTGATCGGCCGGGCGCATCCGGTCTATCTGGAAAAGCAACCATGAAATCGACTGGTGGCATGCAGACTGACCGGGGGCAGTTGCGGTCTCGTTTTGACGTTGGCCAGCGATCGGACCTGTCGTTGCCTATGCTGGCGCAACGTCACGGTGCGTGCAGTTCGAACGCATTCGCGTCGCGTTTTTCTCTGCGTTCATTGCTGCATTTCGAGGCCGGCTGTTCGCACGCTTTCGCGTACGTCCGCGTGCGTATCAATGTGCAGATGGATTGTTTAGAGCGCGTCATGCCGCAGGCCTGGCTGGCACTCTTCGACGGGCAGACTGTCCCCTGGGCAGCACCGCCGGGGCACCGCGGATCAGTGCTGTCAGATCGGGAAAAGATGCAGGGCAAGATAAAAGGTCGCGGCACTTGGCCGCTTGAAAACCCTGTCTGCACGTGGGGGTGGCGCGGCACGCGCCTGATCGCGGCATCGTGTCGCGAGATCGGCCAACGCCTTGCAGAGCTTGGGGAAAGCGCGTGCTGGCTATGTTCTGATACGATGGCCTTGGATGGAGATACGGCATGAGCCGATCTGATGACGACGATTTCCGTGCCCGGCCGGGCGCACCCAAACAGCGCGGCGATGCCTTTATCAACCAGGTACTGCGTCAGGCGAGCAAGGCTGGAGGCAAGGCCAGGAAGGCCGGTAATCGCCCCGGTTCGCGGCTCGGTCGCGGCCATGTCGCGGCGCGTTTTTCTGGCCGCTCGCTGACACCCAATGCCCGGCGCGTGACCATCAAGACTCGGCTGGTCAATCTTGCCAAGGCAGGGCTGCGTTCAATCGTCACGCATCTTCGTTATATCGAACGCGAGGGGGTAGGGCGTAGCGGCGAGCCGGGCCAGGCTTATGGCCCAATGACCGACGACGCGGACTTGGCCGCCTTCGAGGAGCGCGGTCGGGAAGACCGGCACCAGTTTCGCTTTATTCTCTCACCCGAGGACGCTGAGCAACTCGACGACCTGCGCACCTACACCCGGCATCTGATGGCGCGTATGGAAGCCGATCTGGGCACGCGGCTGGACTGGGTGGCGGTCGATCACTGGAACACCGACAACCCGCATACCCATGTCGTGCTGCGTGGCAAGGACGAAACCGGCCGCGACCTCATCATCTCGCGTGACTACATCGGTCAGGGCATGCGCAATCGTGCTTCGGAGCTGGCAACCGAATGGCTGGGGCCGCGCACCGAACTGGAGATCCAGCGCAGCCTTCAGCGCGAAGTTGATCAGGAGCGGTGGACCGGGCTGGACCGCACTTTGCAACGTGAGGCGGTGGATGGCCAGGTGCTGGTTCAGCGCTTTGCAGAACTTCGGCTACAAAGCCAGCGACAACTGTTGATCGGGCGCCTGCAGCGCTTGCAGCGCATGGGGCTGGCGAGCGAGAGCGAACCGGGTGTGTGGGCCGTCCATGCCGACGCGGAAACCACGCTACGGGCGATGGGCGAGCGCGGCGACATCGTCCGCACCATGCAGCGCGCCATGGGCGGCCAGCAGCGCGAGTTGGCCGTGTTCCAGCCCGTCGAGGATGGTCGTACTGTCGTTGGCCGCGTGGCCGGTAAGGGCCTTGCCGACGAGCTGTATGACAAGGGTTATCTGGTCATCGACGGGACCAACGGCAAGGCGCACTATGTCACGCTGCCGCCGCGGTCGGAACTGGAGCTGTACCCAGCCGGCGCTGTGGTGGAGGTGAAAGGCTCGACCGACGTGCGGGCGGCCGATCGGAACATCGCTGTGCTGGCGGTGGACGGTATCTACCGAACTGATCATCACCTTGCGGTAGCCCAAGGCCAAGCGACGCCCGATCGTGACCCGGGCGAGCTGGTAGCGGCGCACGTCCGCAGGCTCGAAGCCCTGCGCCGCGCCGGCATCGTGGAGCGCATGGCCGAAGGCGTCTGGCGAGTGCCCGTCAATCTGGCGGGGCAAGGCCGCCAGTACGACGCGCAGCGCTTGGGTGGCGGCGTGTCGGTGGACCTGAAATCGCATTTGCCCATCGAGCGGCAGACCCGCGTGATTGGCGCCACTTGGCTGGACCAGCAACTGATCAGCGGCGACAAGGGACTGAGCGACTTGGGCTTTGGTGCAGAGGTAAAGGATGTGCTACGCCAACGTGCCGACTTCCTTTCCGAACAGGGACTGGCCGAACGGCGCGGCCAACGCTTGATCCTGGCGCGTAACCTGCTGGGCACGCTGCGCAATCGGGAACTGGCGCAAACCGCCAAAGACATTGCAGCCGAAACCGGGCTGGAGCATCGGCCCGTGGCCGATGGAGAGCGGATCAGCGGCGTCTACCGCCGTAGCGTGATGCTCTTCAGCGGGCGCTATGCCATGCTTGATGACGGCATGGGGTTCAGCCTAGTGCCGTGGAAGCCAGTGATTGAGCAGCGGCTGGGGCAGCAACTCGCCGCGACGGTGCGGGGCGGCGGAGTGTCGTGGGAGATCGGAAGACAGCGAGGGCCGACCGTGGGATGACTACAGCAGTGATACTCATATCGAACTGGCGATGAGCTCCCGCAGCCACTGGTGCGCCGGGTCGCGGTGAACTCGCTCATGCCAGAGCATGAGCATCTCGAAGCCTGGCACTTCGATAGGCGATTCGACCACTTGCAGTGCGGCATTGCCGTGCACCAGCCGCGAAGGCACCATCGCCACCAAGTCGGTGCTTGCCAGTACCGCACCGAGAAACAGGAAGTGCGGCACGGACAGTGCGACCTGCCGCGTCATTCCCCGTTCGGCTAGCGCCATATCGGTCACGCCATGAAATCCACCACCATCCGGCGATACGATCACATGTTCTAGCTTGCAGAACTGCGCCAGCGTCGGGCGTCGCTTCAGGTGCGGATGCCCGACACGACCGGCAAGCACGTAGCGTTCCGTGAACAGCGACCGGCGGCGCAGATCCGGCGGTGCCTCGGCACCGATGAGGAAGGCCAAGTCGATGTCTCCCTGTTCCGCCTTTCTCGCAACCAGTGCGGGGGCCGTTTGGATCACGGCGAGGCGCGTCGCGGGCGCGGCCTTGCGCAATCCGTCCAGGGCGGGCATCAGGACCGTGAACTCGCTGTAGTCGAACGCTGCGGCGCGCCAAGTCTGATGGGACTGTGCGGGGTCGAAGGGACTGGAGGGCGTAACCGCCTGTGCCAGGGCGGCCAAGGCCTGCCGCAGCGGTTCGCGCAGTTCGTCGGCGCGGGCCGTGGGCCGCATGCCGCGTGGACCTGGCAGCAGCAACGGATCGCCGAAGAAATCCCGCAATCGAGCGAGTTGCACGCTCACGGTCGGTTGCGCAAGGTGCAGGCGCTCAGCTGCGCGGGTCACGTTGTGCTCGATCAGCAAGGCATCGAGCGTGACTAGAAGATTGAGGTCAAGCTGCCTCAAAGAATTGTTCATGGCAATACCTGGAATATTGGAAATTCATTTCCAATATATCTCAGGCGGGCCTATCGTGTGCTCCTTTAGTGATGGAGCACCACGTTATGCATGTTCTTCTCGTCTATGCCCACCCTGAGCCACGTTCACTGAATGGATCGCTCAAGGATTTCACCGTCCAGCGCCTTGAGCGCGCAGGCCATGTCGTCCAGGTATCCGACCTGTATGCGATGCATTGGAAGGCTGCGCTGGATGCGGCCGACAATACCGCATCGCAGCCGGGCGTACGCTTCGACGCGTCCCTGAACTCTAAGCAGGCGTTCGAGAGCGGCACCCAAAGCGCCGATATAGCGCGCGAGCAGGACAAGCTGCGCTGGGCTGATGCCGTCATCATGCAGTTTCCGCTATGGTGGTTTTCAATGCCGGCCATCCTTAAAGGCTGGGTCGAGCGAGTGTATGCCTATGGCTTCGCCTACGGTGTGGGCGAGCATTCCGACACGCATTGGGGTGACCGCTACGGCGAAGGTACGCTGGCCGGCAAGCGTGCAATGCTGGTGGTGACCACGGGCGGCTGGGAATCGCATTACGCGCCGCGCGGCATCAATGGCCCTATTGACGAGATACTGTTTCCGATTCAGCACGGCATTCTGTTCTATCCAGGGTTCGACGTGCTGCCGCCGCATGTGATCTACCGCACCGGCAAGATCGACGAGACAGGGTTCGAGCAGGTCTGCGAAGCGCTGGGGCAGAGGCTGGATTCGCTCTGGACGACTGCTCCCATCCCTTTCCGCAGACAGAACACCGGGGACTACAACATACCCGCGCTGACGTTGCGGTCCGAGGTCGCGCCAGACCGGAATGGGTTCGGTATTCACCTAATGCACGACTGAGCGCGCGAACGTCGGATGCGTCTTCCGGTTCCTATCTGGCTTGATGGCGTTAGCTTTTCGCTCGAAGGGTGGGTTTGCGCAGTCCCACGAGGTGGGGGAGGGCGTCCTGGTCGAACCGGTCTGGCTTGATCCGCTGATGGTGCCAGAGGGCGCCACCACCCTTAACCCCAAACGCGACTGCATCGTCAAATCGCATTCGGCGAGCCCGCACTATTCAGCCGCTGGCTGCATGATTCAGGGGGGCTACTACCTTGACGCACGTCGGTACGGGAGTAAAGGTTTTCAATCGAAGGATGCACTTGGCCGTCATTTTTCAGAAGACTGCAGCCAGCTTTCAAACTCCTGGCTTTCAGCACTGTCCTCTGACGCGGCGTAGTACACCAGTCGTAGGTGCCTGCCTTCGTCAATCGTGAGCATGGTGTGTTCGAAGGAAACGCGACCGATGCCATCGATCTGAAGTTGCCGAAAGCCATGGGTGGGGCCGTGGATGTCCTGTTCCTGCCACCACGTTTTGAAGTCAGGGGAAACTTTTTCCAGGTCCTTGACCAGGGCGCAGATATCGGGCTCCTGGGTGGCTCTGACGAAATCTCGCCGGAAGTGAGAAAGTAACTGGAGTGCCTGTTCTTCCCATGGATCAAAAAGCGCCCGCGTTGCTGGGTCCGTGAACAGCATCCACAGCAGATTGCGACGCTCAGGCACGTAGGAAGAGAAGCGGAACACTTGATTTCCCGCCGCATTCCAGGCGAGCACATCCCACCTCAGGTTGATCACGTAGGCCGGGCGCAGCACGAGATCCCCCATCAGGCGGTGGACGAGGGGAGGGACTACGCACCATGTCTTGCCTGGTTCGGCGGGCGGGCGCTGCTGGGTCAAAAGAAACAGATGGCGGCGCTCTGCGGCATCCAGTTTTAGCACGCGCGAGAGATTGTCGAGAAAGGTTGTGGAAACACTGATCTCACGGCCTTGCTCAAGCCACGTGTACCAAGTCAGCCCAACCCCCGCAAGCGCTGCAACCTCCTCACGCCGCAGCCCTGGCGTACGGCGACGCCCCCCCGACGGAAGCCCCACGTTTGCCGGCTCCAGCCGAGCACGGCGATTCCGAAGGAACTCGGATAAATCATTGCGAGTGCGCTCCATGTTGCGAATGAAACTCATCCCATCACCATTAGTAATAGCATAAACAGTCAGATTGTAATCCTATTGCAGTTGGCAAACAATGCTCTCAACCAGCCATGCCGGTCTGTCGAGACTGACAAGAAAAGCACGCCGTTGAGGCGTGAATGAGGTGTAACCACAGAGAAGGAGAGTGCCATGTACCAGAGTTTGCTAAGCGACAAGCTGAGTGGATTGAAGGCGTCCGGCCAATACCGGACCTTCGTGACGTTGAACAGGATTTGCGGCCAGTACCCGCTGGCCCGACTTGAGGGAGATGGCGATCGCCCTGTGGTTGTCTGGTGTAGTAATGACTACCTGGGGATGTCTCAACATCCCAGCGTGCGCGATGCCATGCATAAGGCGATCGATGCCTATGGGGCAGGCTCAGGGGGATCCCGCAACATCGGAGGCACGCATGAGCTTTACGGCCAACTGGAAAAAAGCCTAGCGGACTGGCATTCGAAGGAAGCTGCGCTTGTCTTTCCGACGGGTTTCAGTTCCAACGATGCGACGCTGCAATGTTTGCTGAGGCAAATTCCCGATTGCGTGGTGATCAGCGACGAGAAAAACCACGCGTCCATCATCAACGGCATCCGCTCGACTTCGACGGAACGACAGGTCTTCAGCCACAGCAATCTCGAGCATCTGGAGCAGATACTGTCCCAGTATCCACTGGATCGCCCAAAGATCGTCGTTTTCGAGTCGGTCTATTCCATGGATGGAGATGTCGCACCGATTACCGAAATCGCGGCCCTGTCTAAGCGTTACAACGCATTGACCTACCTCGATGAGGTTCATGCAATTGGTATGTACGGTCCGCGTGGAGCGGGCCTTGCGGCGCAAGTCGGTGTCGCGGATCAAATCGACATCATTCAAGGCACGATGGCAAAGGCCATCGGCGTCATCGGTGGCTATATCGCGTCGACGCAAGTCATGGTTGACGCAGTCCGCTCTTTCGCAACTGGCTTTATCTTCACCACGTCCCTGCCGCCGGCAGTTGCCGCAGGCTGCCATGCAAGCGTTGAGCACATCAAAACCCAGTCAAGTGAGCGCGATACCCTGCAGGTACGCACCAAGTTCCTGAGGCAAAAGCTGAGCGAGGCGGGCATTCCCGTCATGGAGTGCTCCACGACCCACGTCCTTCCCGTTTTGGTAGGTGATGCCGCCAAGTGCAAGGCCGCGGCCGAGCGATTGCTCTCGCTTCACCGCATCTACTTGCAACCGATCAATTATCCCTCAGTGCCGGTCGGCACCGAGCGCTTTCGAGTGAATGCGACCCCAAATCACAGCGAAGCGCAAATCGCGCATCTTGCCGACTCATTGCATGAAGTTTTCGAGCATTTCGGGATCGCGCTGACGTCCCCGACAACCCAGCGGGAGGGGAATTGAGATGCCGGGATCGCAATTCAGCATCCGAGTCGCCAGCGCTGCCGATATCGAGACGTTGGTGGCATTGCGGGCACAGCTTATAGATCGAGCTTCCGAAGCCAGTTACGCGAGTCGCAATGCAGATGAAAGCCTGCGCTGGAAGATCGCCTACAACGAATGGCTCGGGCAAGTATTGGGAGTGGCTGATCACGTCCGTGTCCTGGTCGCCGTGAATGCGGACGGGCTGATCGGTTGCGCCACCGGTATCGTGGATTGTCGGCCTCCCGCCCCTGATTGCCTCAGCGGTGGGTGTGGCTGGATTCAGTCCGTTGTCGTTTTGCGGCAATGGCGTCGGCACGGCATTGCCATAGGACTGATGCGCGATCTGCTGGATTGGTTCACTTCCCGTGATGTATCCAAGGTCGTTCTGGAGGCCACGAGCGAAGCCGAAATTCTGTACCAGAAGCTGGGTTTTGTGCGCAGCCCGGAGAGCCTGTTTGTACGAGATGGAGGTCGACCATGAAGATACTCATCGTCGGCCTAGGCTACGCGGGGAATCGCTATCGGCGCGCCTTCTCGTATCTTGGCGAGCGCCTGAAGATCGGCGTGGAGATCGCCTATGTCGGAAGGCACCAGCGTACCGATGCGCTGCCGTACTTCGATCGGGTGTCTTCAGCTCTTTCCGCATTCCGACCGGACATTGTTGTCGTCAGCGTCAACGACCAGAGTCATGTCGCCATCCTGAAGGAGCTTGGGGGTTACCGCGGTTTCATCATCTGCGAAAAACCCCTGGCTACGCCAACGCAACCATGGCGAGAAGCCTGCCGAGGCTTGGGAGAAGCGAAGGGCTTTGCGTTGGATCTGGTCGAACGTTACTCGGAGGCTACGCGACAGCTCAAGCGCGAAGTGGCGTGTCGAGGCTGGTCACTCGTTCGGGCCAGCTTCCATTGGGGCAAGGACCGCCTGAACGACTACCGCCCAACCTGTGGCGTCGTCAGCGAGGTCATTCACGCGCTGGATCTGGTGGAATGGATTTGTCCGTCTGAAGGAGCCCTTCGCCTGGAAGGCGTCGTGGGCGTGCGGTCCGACTTTTCCATTTCGGGCAAGGACGTTCTGGATACCGTCCTGCTGACGGCAAGCCTCGGGGAGGTGCCTGTCGCTGGCTACAGCAGCTTCGTCAACGTCCAGCGCCAACGGACGGTTGATTTGTCTTTCGTCGACGAGCCGGGTCGCATCTTTCATGCGCGCATCATTTATGACACGCCGCAGTGGGATCACGATCACCTGCGTATCTGGACACGCGATGACCAGGGGCGGGAAGTGCTCGTCGTGGAGCAGCGAACGAGCGAAAGCATTCCCGGCCTGGAAACGTTGCAGAAGCTGTCCCAGTTTTGCGAGGACGTGCTGCGCCGAGTCGCTTGGCAGGAGTCGCCTTCACAGCCCTTTGCCGATCTCACAACGGCTACCGCTCTTCAGCAGTTTCTCGATGACATCAGCCAGAAGGTTTCGACGCCATCAGCGGCTCGCTATGTCCGTAGCGCCGCACGCGTACTGCTGCCGGAAGACGCCGATTTGGAAAGCCTCGGATAAGCAATCGAATTTTTGAAGGAGTTCAAAGTATGTGTGGAATGACAGGCTGGCTCTCGTACAGCCGCGATATGGCTACCCAGCGAGAATATGTACAACGGATGACAGATACGATGGCCTTACGTGGTCCAGACGCCGAAGGGCTGTGGATCGACGGCCCCATTGGACTTGGCCACCGGCGGCTTTCTATTATCGACCTGGAAGGCGGGCGCCAGCCGATGGTCGCTCACCATGGAGGTCATCGCGCGGCAGCTGTGATCAGCTACACCGGCGAGGTCTACAACTTCCGCGAGCTTCGGTGCGAGTTGCTCGCTCTTGGCCACCGCTTCGAGACACGCAGCGATACCGAGGTGGTGTTGCGCGCCTACCTGGAGTGGGGCGATGCATTTGCCGAAAAGCTCAACGGGATATACGCCTTTGCGATCTGGAACCGGATGTCCCAGGAGTTGTTGCTTGTTCGCGACCGCATGGGAGTCAAGCCGTTGTACTACTTCCAGACAGCGGACGGCGTGATTTTTGGTTCCGAGCCCAAGGCGCTGTTGGCAAGTCCGCTGGTGCCTCGTCAGGTCGCCGCGGATGGCTTGCGAGAAATCCTGGAAATGGTGAAGACCCCGGGACAAGCCGTGTTTACTGGGATGCGTGAGGTGCTTCCGGGAGAGATCATCAAGGTCGACCGAGGCGGATTGCACCGCGACAGGTACTGGACGCTGGAAGCGCGTGAGCATGGCGACACGCTGGAGCAAACCATCCAGCGCACACGGGACCTGCTGGAAGACATCGTGGATCGCCAGATCATCGCGGATGTACCGCTGTGCAGCTTACTGTCCGGAGGGCTGGACTCTTCCATCATCACTGCGCTCGCATCCAAGAAGTTGCTGGCGTCAGGCAAGGAAAATATCCGCTCCTTCTCGGTGGACTTCATGGATCACGGCGGGGGTTTTGCGGGCGACTCTGTTCGTGGAACGCCCGACGCGCCGTTCGTGAAGGAATTGGTGGAACGGATCAAGTCCACCCATGGCGAAATCATCCTGGACAGCCGATCCATGGCCGATCCGGCGCTGCGCGCCAAGATCGTCCGAGCCCTGGACCTGCCCCCGGCGTTTTGGGGTGACATGTGGCCATCTCTTTATCGGCTGTTCCAGGAAGTACGCCAACACTCGACCGTGGCGCTTTCCGGGGAATCCGCTGACGAAGTGTTTGGCGGCTATCGGTGGTTCCATGATCCGGAGGCGATTGCGGCACAAACCTATCCTTGGCTCTCCTCGGTCACGGGCAAGTACTTCGACGGGAAAACACTTTTCGACCGGGGCTTACTCGACACGCTGGACATGGGCAGCTTCCTTCGTGACAGTTACAGCCAAGCATTGGCCGAGACCCCGGTCCTTCCAGGGGAGGATGACGTGAATCGCCGCATGCGTCAGATGAGCTACGTGAATCTGACGCGCTTTGTGCAGACCTTGCTGGACCGCAAGGACCGCATGAGCATGGCTGTTGGTTTGGAGGTTCGCGTACCGTTTTGTGATCACCGCCTTGTCGACTACGCCTTCAATATCCCATGGGAAATGAAGGCTTTCGACGGCCGGGAGAAGAGCATCTTGAGGGCGGCTACCCGTGATCTGCTGCCGGACAGCATTGCCGATCGCGTCAAGAGCCCCTATCCCTCGACCCAGGATCCCGCCTATGAACGCGGCCTGCGGGAATCCCTTGCCACCCTCATGGCCGACCCCACGTCACCGGTGCGGCCATTGCTTGATGCCAAAGGGGTGAAGGAAACCCTGCGCAAGCCGCTCGGCGATTTGTCCCCCATGTACGACCGCATGGGGATGGAGTTGGCTATTGGTCTGAATACCTGGCTCGTCGAGTACGACGTATCGCTCACCTTCTGAGTACTACCCGTGGTGGGGGCATGCACGTGCATCGCCTCCACTCCAATTGCCTTTTTTTCATGGACGCCCACTATGCCTCGCAATACCTATTCCCCCGTCTACCTAATCGCCCTCGGCGCATTTGCGCTGGGCATGGCATCCTATGTCACGGCCGGTCTGATCCCGATGATCGAGACTGCCTTCTCGGTACCTGTTGCTATTGCGGCGCAACTGGTCACCGCATTCACGCTGGCCTACGGTCTGGGGTCGCCCATCTTCGTCGCGTTGTTGCCCGCTCATCGACAACGTGCCGGATTGCTGTTCGCTCTCGGACTGTTTGTGCTGGCCAATGCCGCCAGTGCGTTAGCCACAAATTTCACCGTTTTGCTGATTTTTCGAGCCATCGCTGGTATTGGTTCCGGTGTCTATCTTGCCACGGGCATCGCCGCGTCGGCTGCGCTCTCCCGTCCAGAGCAAAGGGGAAAATCCATTGCTGTGATCATGGGCGGGATGGCCAGCGGTACCGTGCTGGGTGTTCCGCTGAGCCTGTTGCTGGCCGAGCGCTTCGGCTGGGCATCAGCGCTGTGGCTGGTCGCCGCTCTTGGGTTGGTCGCTTTGTTCGGGCTGTTAACACGGTTACCCAAACTCCCTGCCGCTCAGGTGGCTTCGCTGAAGAGCAAGCTTGCCGTGCTGGCAGACCGGCACGTGGCCGTCATTCTGCTTGTTTCGCTGCTGGCGGCGATCGCCAGCCTGGGCATGTACACCTTTATCGCGCCCTTGCTGGCAGCGCCTGAATATGGCGCCGCCATCCATTCAGTCACGCCGTATCTCTGGATCTGGGGTATTGGTGGAGTTCTCGGAAGCTTCCTGATCGGCCCACTCGTTGATCGTGTCAAAGGGCCCGTGCTCACCCTTTGGATCATGCTGATCCTGACTGGTGCGCTGTTCCTGCTGCCCGTGTCCGCCTCTGCGGGGGCATGGCTTGTCATGTTGCCGATCGCCATTTGGGGCGCCGTCGGGTGGGCGTTGCAGGTTCCACAGAACAACGAGCTCATCAAGGCACGTGAGCTTCAGGGAGATGGCAATCTGGCAATCGCACTCAATGAATCGGCGCTTTACTTGGGTAGCGCGATCGGCGCTGCTGTTGGCGGCTTCCTCTTGCTTCTGCAATGGCCCGCCTGGATGCTGGCGACCAGTGCTGGAGCCGTTGCTAGCCTGGGCGCCATGCTGCAATTATTGAATTTGCGTCGGCAATCATCCGAAGGGCGCTATAGGGTCAGCGTCCGTTGATTACCTAACCTGAACCCGGAGCTGGGATGCGGCCAACATGGAGTTGAGACATCTTCGTTGCTTTCTAGCGGTCGCTGAGGAGCTGCACTTCGCCCGCGCCGCCGAGCGATTGCATATCGAGCAATCGCCGTTGTCGCGCGCCATCAAGGAACTGGAGGAAGACGTCGGTATGCCGCTGTTCGCCCGCACGACGCGCAGTACGCGGCTGACCCGTGCGGGCAAGCTCTTCCTGGAGCATGTGCCACGCGTCTTCGCTGCACTGGAGCAGGCACGCGGCAGCGTGAAAGCGGCGGCCAGCGGCTACCACGGCCAGTTGCGTATTGCCCTGTCCGATGGCATCACGCCTTCGCGTCTTCCCGCCTTGCTCGCGCAGTGCCGCCAAGATGAACCCGAAGTCGACATCCGCCTGTTCGAGGTGCCGCTGTCGCAACAGATCAGAGGGCTGCACGATGATCTGTACGACGTGGGCTTCGCGCAGTCCGACGAGGTGGGGGAGGGCGTTCTGGCCGAACCGGTCTGGCATGATCCGCTGATGGTTGCTGTACCCTCGCGGCATCCGTTGATGGTGCATCAACGTATCCCCTTGGACGAGGTGCTGCGTTACCCCCTCGTGCTGTGCGATCCTCTGGTCAATGAGGGCCATGCACGCCAAGTTGCCCGCGTGCTGCGTATGGTGGACCGCGAGCCGTTGGTGGCAGAACAGGTCGCATCCTTCGATCTGATGATGGCGCTGGTATCGGCGGGGTTTGCACTGGGGCTGGCCGGTGCCTCGCAGATCACGGCCAGCCGCGAGCCAGGCATCGTGGCTCGGCCGCTGGCCGGTCGTTCGCCGATGCTCACGACTTACTTGCTCCGCATGGGCATCGACCCGTCGGAGACGCTTGCTCGCTTTGTCCAGCGAATCCAATCCACTGACGTGCCCGAAAACAGCAGGCCTACATCGCCGCGTCGACCTGCCCCCCCGGAGGAAACCGAACCATGAACAAGCTATTGTCTCTTCTACCAGCGTTGTTATTGATCGGGTGTGGACCGTCGCAGCCGACCGAGACGGTGGAATCGCTGGCGGCCAACCCCGTGCGGTTGAAAGAACTACGCCAGCAATGCAAGCTGGATCGCGCCAAGCTGGGCGATGAACTGTGCAACCGAGTTGCCGAAGCTACACGCAAGCGCTTCTATGGCGATGGCAAGGTACCTTACTCGCCGCTGAAGGAGCCGCCAACGTTCTGATCGTTGGCGGCTTGCTACGAATTTTCGGTATCCGTATCTCGTGGTTGATTTGATGTTGTGCAGCGCTCCCACTGGTGTGCGGCAGGTAACTAATCCGAAATCGGTCGATCGATCCTGGCAGTTGTCGGTCCGGTCATTGGCCTGAGTTGCCGGCGGCGCTTTGGGCCAACTAGTAGGCAGTCATGCAGAAACGCGTGGATAAGCCGTCATTCCGGCGAAGGCCGGAATCCAGAGGCGCACTACTGGATTCCGGGTCGAGCCCGGAATGACGAAGCTTTGTACCTATCTGTTTCAACATGACTGACTACTAGGTCAGATTAATGGCCGTTTCCTGCCGATGAGCCCCAAATCGCCTTGAACGGCGGTCTTCAATTTCTTGAATACGAGCTCCCGACCCTCAGCTGCTAGATGACGTTAACGTACATTCCGGCGATTTTCCGATAACCAGCCTGTCACTCGATAGGCGGAAATCGAGTCCCAGCTTTTCGCTAGGCGATCATTAGTGTCTTTCGGAGCGAGTGAACCTATTTTGGGTGCCAGATAGTGAATAATCGCTATTGCCAACAACTGCGAGACGGTACTGCGCTGAAATCGCAATTTTTACAACTGCCGATTTCCTAATCAGAAACAAATACTTTCTTGGCTGTAAATTGTTGAGCGACATCAAGCAATGCAGTAATTTGACTTGGGAGGTTATTTGGATCGACCGAAAAGGCCATTTTTTTGGCGAATTTTACCTTGTCAAATGTCGCCTTCTTCTTGTCGTGCAAAATACGGCCAACATTGCTCAAGAAGTCCTTGCTAGGATGAAAATCAGAAGCGGATATGGCACAACCATCTGGGTACATTTCGTTTAAAACGCTTACTGACACATCCAAGTCAAACAAATCCTCAAAGCAACCGTTTTTGATATAGAAAACACGGTACTTGTTGAGGTTGTTCTTTTCAATCCTACTAATGTTATCAAACTCTTTTTTCGCGTCCGAGTCGAGTATGCATATAATTTTTAGAGTCTTGTACTTTGACTTAAAGTTTAAAAAATCAGCTTCAAGCTTTTGTTTCGATTTGGAGTTATAAACCTTGATAGAGTTTTTTGACAATAGAAATCCGCGTCGAAGCGATATCAGAGGGATAAAGAATTCCTCACTTTCACCTTCAACCAAAATTAAACAACCTGGGTTCTTGATGTCATTAAGATTTGAAAATAGTGATGAAACGGCACTCGAAATGTTGTTTTTGTAGTTGTTTATGTAATCATCAATATATAAAAACCCAACATCTTTAGCTAGAGCCCTATTCTCAGTCAGGAACTTAAACTGCATGATCTCTTCAGGTAGAGCTATTTTCTGCGGAGATCCACAGCAAGCGCAAACGACATTGTCGTGTATTTTTTCTTTGAACTTGGCTGACTCGTTTCTAATCCATGAAAAATGTGCGTGATATGCAGAAAGCCCCTCATTGGACTCCATTGAACTCAATCCGTACTTCGAGAATACGGAATGATCGATATGGAAAAATGAGTTGTGCAATGGCCCTGTTAGCTTAAATTCATTGGCTTGCAACTGAGCCATTTCTGGAAAAGCATCAGATAATTCCTTTGCCTGTTTTGCAATGCTGGCTCCGTATTTCACATAAAACACAGCCAATTCTTCGAGAGGAGGAAATGACATCAGACGAAACAATAATTTTAACTGGTCAATTCTCTTCTCTGGAATCTTTGATTTTGGAACGCGTCCCACAATTCCATCCGCGAATCCTAATGAATTCGCGCCTATCCTGTTTAGGATGCTGTCGTAGTCAGTCTCAAACTGATCGTCCGACACATTAAGAAGTTTCTTTACTAGCGCGCACTCGCTAAATATACTATTGTTTTCAATTAGCGCACAAAGCGTAATTGTGTATGGAGTTATTTCTATCTCCCATTCAAATCTGTAATTAATGGCTGGTAAATAGTTATTGTAAAGTGTTTCAATGATCGACTTCCACATGCATCTGTATAAATAAAACTTGTCTGTTATCAAAAGCTTTGTGTCTGCTTGTTCTGGCTCCGAGATAAATGCCCGTATTGCAGTGTTTAATAAATCGTCGAAGTGAAGCATGCCAACCGCTTCTACTGAGTTCTTTATAATAACTCTATATGTTTCGGAGACTATGGAATAGAAGTCGACTTGTGGTCTTGGGGGGGTGATATTTGTCATTTGTATGGTCTTTTTATTAATTTAAATTTTTGTCAGTCGACAAAAATAAATACCGCATCGTACGTGTTTGATTGGATGCTGACGACATCAAGTGCATGCTTTAGTGCGCGCTGCCGGCCATTCGAATCGGTGAGTTTTTCTGGCCGGTAGCTCATATTCGACCACTTTACCTGAACAGGCCATCGAAAGACGTAGGTCGCCAACGAATGGCCGCAATGCGCAGGCACTATCCTTGTACTGGCGTTACCTGCTAATTGCTGTTCGTCGTATGTGTCCGTTTTCTTGGCGCACGATGAGTCGGGCATTCATGCGTGCAAGGTCTAGGCCCGAAACAACCGGTAAGCGGGTAACATAACTTAATGTGACCAAAATTCGAATTTTCGGGCAAAAAAGGGGGCGTAATGACCATCAGTGTTCACAACCCAGACCAATACATGGCTAGCCTGAGGCAAATTATCGCCCAAGGACGCAAGCGAATCGGGTTGCTGGTCGGAGCCGGAGCGCCCGCCGGCATCTTTCCTCCCAATAGCGACAAGCCCTTGATCCCGGCTGTGGCCGGTCTTACCAACATGGTGATGGAATCCTTGAAGGGTGAGTACGGCAAAACCCTCGACGCTGTGCGGGCGGAGATCGAAAACTCGAACATCGAAACCATCTTGTCGCGAGTTCGCAGCTTGGCCGGGGTCATCGGCAAGACCAAGGTCCATGATCTGGACGGGGCCGGGTACAAAAAACTGAGTGAAGCCATTTGCGAGCAGATCGGCAAGATCGTCAATCAGCCTCTTTATGCCGGTTCGTCGCCGTACACTGAGTTCGTCACTTGGATCAGCGGCACAGGGCGCGAACATCCAGTAGAGATATTCACCACCAACTACGACCTGCTGTTCGAGCAGGCGCTTGAGCGCACACGTGTTCCATTTTTCGACGGCTTCACGGGTTCCTACGAGCCCTTCTTTGACCCTTCATCGGTTGCGAGCAACGATTTGCCGGCACGCTGGACGCGCCTGTGGAAGTTACACGGGTCGCTGGGTTGGGCCGCCAATGCGCGTGGCGAGGTAGTTCGAACTGGCCAAGCCACTGCCACGCACTTGGTGTTTCCCGAGCACCTCAAATACGACCAAACCCAAAAAGCACCGTACGCCGCTCTTTTTGACAGACTTCGCGCGTTCCTGATGACGCCCGATACGCTGCTGATCGCAACTGGATTCTCCTTCGCCGACGCGCACATCTCTGCGCGGATCGATGAATGTCTGGCCGCCAACCCGTCGGCCAGCGTGTTCGCGTTCCAGTTCAAGCCGCTCGAACAGGAAGTATACGCTTGCGACATTGCGGGGCGCCGCGCCAACATGAGCTTATATTCGCCGGATAAAGCCATGATTAACGGCATCGCGGCACCGTGGATGCCGGGTGACATGCCAACACGCGACTGGGGTGCAATTCGCGCGACCTACTGGGGCCGCGACGAGAATAGCGGTGCCGCGTATTTCCAGTTAGGTCGATTTGATCGGCTCGCACGATTCTTTGCATCGTCGCGCGCTGCTCAGCACTTTCCTCATCTAGAACCCGTGTTGGAAACTGCCGCGTCGGAGGCCGCAGACGCGCTGCTTGTTGCAGCGTCAACCGGCAGCGCAGCATGAACTCAAAGCCTACGTTGCTTGGGCATGTAGGCGCCGTGACCGGTGCTACGGTCAGCATCCGTCAGTCGCCAAGCGTGGCATCGGGCATCGCCATCATCGGCGGCAAGAGTTACCGCATCGGTCAAGTGGGCAGTTTTGTGCGTATCCCGCAGGGATATCACGATCTGTACGGAATTGTCGCAGAGGTCGGGGCGAATGCAACGCCAAACGCGGTGCGCGAGTTGAATGATCGAGGGGACCGTTGGATGACGATTCAGCTCGTCGGCGAGATCGTCGGTTCGTCGTTCGAGCGTGGAATAAGCCAGTATCCGAGTGTTAACGATGAAGTTCACCTGGTCACAGAAGAAGACTTGGCTGTGATATACGGTTCAGCAGATGGCGGACAAGTCGTAATTGGCCGATTGGCCAACGCCGAAGGCATCTCAGTCCGCATCGATCTCGATAAGCTAGTCACGCGGCATAGTGCGGTGCTTGGTTCCACTGGTTCCGGAAAATCGACAACGGTCGCGAGTCTGCTGCGATCAGTGGTCGTGGGTGAAGCCGGCGAGGTGACTGCAGGCTTTCCCTGCGCGAGCATCCTGCTGCTTGATGTCCACGGTGAGTACAGCCGCGCCCTGCAATCCATATCGACAGTTTTTCGTGTCAATCCAAGTGATGGCGAAGAGCCGTTGCATATTCCATTTTGGGCACTTGATCCCGCTGACTTGCTAACTTTCCTGATGGGGAAGCTCGACGACAAGCCCATGAGCCAAATCCTTGACAAGGTTCTGGACTACAAGATGACGCTCGCCAATGCGGTGTCGTTTGCAGGGTTGGATGTCACGTCCATGACAGCCGACAGTCCCATCCCGTTCAACCTGAAGAAACTGTGGTTTGAACTCGTGGACCCGGAGATCAAAACATGGGAGGACTCGGGTAAGACTAAGCCTGCACTAATAGAAGCGGGCGATGCGGCAACGCTAAAGGCACCCAAATACAAGCCAAATGGCTTGGGGGCAACTGCGCCGTTCATCAATAACATCGGCGTGCTCAGCATCCGGCGTCCATTGGACCAGATGCGTTCGCGTCTTCTCGATCGGCGCTATGACTTTCTGCTTCATCCCGGCGCTTGGGAGCCTAAGCTCGATGGCAGTACCGAGAAGGACTTGCCAGATTTGTTGAGTACTTGGCTCGGTCACGGGAAGCCCATAACTATCCTGGATCTTTCCGGTATACCAAGCGCTGTATTGGCTCAATTGATCGCGGCCATCCTGAAGATTATCTACGAGGGTTTGTTTTGGGGGCGCGAAAAGAGCGAAGGTGGGATTCACCGCCCCATGCTCGTCGTCATGGAAGAAGCTCACCGTTACCTCTCAAAGGAAGGCGGTGGCCCTGCGCGTGATATCGTGCAGCGAATCGTCAAGGAAGGTCGAAAATTCGGGATTGGCGCTATGATCGTCAGTCAACGCCCGTCGGAGGTGGACGAAACGATCTTGTCGCAATGTGGTACTTTTATCGCTCTGCGGCTTTCCAACGCGGCGGATCGAAGCAAAGTCCAAGGTGCGCTGCCAGACAACCTGTCCGGCATTGTCGAAAGTCTCCCCGTGCTGCGAACCGGCGAAGCGATTATCACGGGAGAAGCTGCACGTCTTCCGTTGCGTTGCCGAATCGCCTTGCCGAACGAAGAGCATCGCCCACAGAGTGAAGACCCCGCAGTTGCTAAGCGCTGGAAGGGCGAGCGCATCAGTGAAGACTACACACGGCTTGCTGCGTCGTGGCGAGCCCAAAATCCGTTGTGGGCCGCAGCCCACTTGAAGAGAGACCAACTCAAGCCCGAGGAGATTGCCGATATGGAACGCGAAATGGTGGCTTCGTCCACAATCTTGTCTGCAGGATATGAAGCGGCGTCAGAGACATTGGAAGTTGAGTTCAAGAGCGGCGGCCTTTATCAGTATTACAACGTACCGGAATCGGTTTTCCACGACTTCATGGCTTCCGACTCGAAAGGAAAGTTTCTTCACGTTTACATAAAGAACTCGTATCCATGCTCACGAGTATAAGTCATCCCCATCTCGACCGACTTCGGGATGCCGTTTCGTTTTTATATTGAGCAACCGCTTTTGGGCGTTGAATCTCACTGCCTTGCTGGTTATAAAGGGGCGTGAATCCGGGTTCTTCGGTTCGGAAAGCTGACGTTCCGCGCGAGGTGGCACTGATAGGCAGGTAACAGGCGCATTGCTGATCGAGACGGTCAGGCATCCGAATGGCCGGTGTGGCCGAATTGTCGTCAAATGGTTGGCTTTTTTGACCGGCCGGGCTGGGATCAGTAAGCTGCCGTAACTCATGGCAAAATTACAAAGCAATGGAAGGTCGAACCGAAACCGTCTGGCCGAACCGCAAAAACCGTACATTGGAATCGACATGTTGCGATGACGCATCGCTTGACAGATATCACCCACGAAATACGAATCCTCCGAATTTTCTGATTTTTCGCCCGACACGCCGCAACGCGCTTCCGCTTGCGGCGTTTTCCCTGATTACGCCTCTGCTGTAAATCTTGCGTTTTCTCCTTGAATTGTGCCGATAACGGTCTTTGACCGGCACTGATCCAACACCGAATCTCTCCTCTGCGGCACGTCTTCGTGCGCGCGATGTGCAGAAGAAATTCGGAGGTCAGGATGCAAGGGACCAGTGTGCTGTTCGGTCAGGTATTGACGGTGTTTGGCATCGTCATCGCCGGCGTGTGGGGTGCCACACAATGGACCGCAGCCGCCCTGGGCTATCAGCTACGCCTTGGCACGCCCTGGTTCGAATTCTTCGGTACGCCGGTCTACCACCCTTGGCGTCTGTTCGAGTGGTGGTTCGTTTTTGATGCCTACGCGCCGCATATCTTCAACACGGGCGGCGCCATCGCCGGTACCAGCGGCCTGGTCGCCGTGGTGGTTGCCATGGGCATGTCGATCTGGCGCTCGCGGCAATCCAAGCTGGTCACGACCTACGGTTCCGCACGCTGGGCTGACGCAGAGGAAATCCGCAAGGCCGGGCTGACCGGTCCGGCCGGCGTCTTCCTCGGTTTGCATGATCGCCAGTATCTTCGTCATGAAGGACCAGAACATGTTCTGGCCTTCGCGCCCACCCGCTCGGGCAAAGGCGTGGGGCTGGTGGTGCCGACGCTGTTGTCCTGGCCTGCATCCGCGGTCATCCACGACATCAAGGGCGAGAACTGGGCCATCACCGCGGGCTGGCGCTCGCGTTTCTCGCATTGCCTGCTGTTCAACCCGACCGATCCTCAATCGGCTGCGTACAACCCGCTGTTGGAAGTCCGACGTGGCGCACAGGAAGTGCGCGACGTGCAGAACATCGCCGACATCCTGGTCGATCCCGAAGGTGCGCTGGAGCGCCGCAACCATTGGGAGAAGACATCGCACGCGCTGCTGGTCGGCGCGATCCTGCATGTGCTCTATGCCGGCGAAGACAAGACGTTGCGCGGTGTCGCCAACTTTCTGTCCGATCCGGCGTGCCCGTTTGAAGTGACGCTGCACCGGATGATGAGCACGCGGCACTTGGGCGCAAGTACTCATCCTGTCGTTGCATCGGCTGCGCGCGAAGTGCTCAACAAGAGCGACAACGAGCGCTCGGGTGTCTTGTCCACGGCCATGAGTTTTCTGGGGCTGTATCGCGATCCGACGGTGGCCGAAGTGACCTCGCGTTGCGACTGGCGTATCGCCGACCTGATCTCGGCCGAGCATCCGGTGTCGTTGTATCTGGTGGTACCGCCTTCGGACATCAGCCGCACCAAGCCGCTGATCCGACTAATTCTCAACCAGATCGGTCGCCGCCTCACCGAATCGCTCGACGGTTCCGATGGCGTGGAGCGCCGCCACCAGCTGCTGTTGATGCTCGATGAATTTCCTGCCTTGGGCCGTTTGGATTTCTTTGAATCGGCACTGGCCTTCATGGCGGGTTACGGTCTGCGCGCCTTCCTGATTTCGCAGTCGCTCAACCAGATCGACAAGGCCTACGGCCAGAACCATTCGATCCTCGACAACTGCCATGTGCGCGTGACTTTTGCCACCAACGACGAACGCACCGCTAAGCGCATCTCCGAAACGCTGGGCACCGCCACCGAACTGCGCGCGCAGCGCAACTACGCCGGCCATCGCCTCGCGCCCTGGTTGGGCCACCTGATGGTGTCGCGCCAGGAGACGGCGCGCCCCCTGTTGACGCCGGGTGAAGTCATGCAATTGCCACACGATGAGTCGGTGGTGATGGTCTCTGGCCAAGCACCGATCAAGGCCAAAAAGCTGCGCTACTACCTTGACGCCAATTTCAAGCGGCGCGTCCTGCCGCCGCCCAAGTTGACTCCGGGGCGCTACGTCGACGTGCCCGCAGCGCACACCGATGACTGGAGCACCTTGGCGATTCCCGCTGTGCCAGTCCTTTCCGCCACGGCGGGGCCAGGTGAATCAGCCGATGACGGCGGCCCGCGCCAGCAGCCGGAGCTGTCCGAGCTTGCCACCTACAGCTCCGAAGCCGAGCCGTCAGTCAGCGACCTGGCGCTGCTCGATGACGACGATTTTCCCTTGCCTCTTTCGGTATCTCTCCCATCCCAGTTCGACCCGCGCTTGCAGCGCACGGCGCGGCTGGCCGCCCTTGATCCTGACGACGGAATTCAACTATGAGCCAAGCCCGCCTGAACCTTTTCATCCAACCCGACCATGCCAAGCGCCTGGACGAACTGGCCGCCAAGAAAGGCGTGTCCAAGTCGTCCATCGTCGCAGCAGCGCTCGCGTCCTGGCTATCGCCCGATGCGGGCGACCAACGCGAAGCCGCGACGGCCAAACGGCTGGACCGGCTGTCGCGCCAGTTCGAGCGCCTGGAGCGTGATCAGAACATCTTGATCGAGACGCTGGCGCTGTACGTGCGCTATTACCTCACGGTCAGTACTCCCGTGCCCGAGGCCCATCAGGAAGCGGCCAAGGCTCAAGGCAAGGCGCGCTTCGAGCAGTTCATCGAACAGCTCGGCCGGCATCTGCTGCGCGGGCGCAGCCTCGTCAAGCAAGTCTACGAGGAAATCAAGCCCGATGCGGCGCAGCTGGCAGAAGCCACGGTGCAGGAGGGCGGATCATGAGTGCCGTCCCGAAGTTGCAGCCCGCGCCGCCTTCATTCGCCGCCACATCGCTGGATCGGCGGATCCGCATGCTGCGCACGGCGATGGGGCCGCTGATCGCCGCCGCGTTGGAAGACCCGGACGTGGTGGAGATCCTGCTCAACCCGGACGGCTCCTTGTGGATTGATCGGCTGTCGTCGGGTCGCTCGCCGACAGGCGCCAAACTGTCGGAGGCCGATGGCGAACGCATCATCCGGTTGGTCGCCGCGCACGTCGGCGCCGAAGTACATCGCGGCCAGCCCCTGTTGACCGCTGAGCTGCCCGAAACGGGTGAGCGCTTCGAGGGTGTCCTGCCACCGGCTGCGCCGGGGCCGGCCTTTGCCCTGCGCAAGCGCGCCGTGCGCATCATCGGCCTGGAGCGCTATGTTGCCGACGGCATCCTGTCCGAGGAACACGCCGAGTTCCTGCGCCGTGCGGTGCGCGAGCGGCAGAACATCCTGATCGCTGGCGGCACCAGCACCGGCAAGACGACGCTGGCCAACGCCTTGTTGGCCGAGATTGCCGCCACTGGCGATCGGGTGCTGGTGCTCGAAGACACCATTGAGCTCCAGTGCGCCGCCCGCGACCACGTATCGCTGCGCACGCGGGCCAATGTGGTGTCGATGGCCGAACTGGTGCGCGCCACGATGCGGCTGCGACCTGACCGCGTGATCGTCGGCGAGGTGCGCGGTGGCGAAGCGTTGGACCTCATCAAGGTCTGGGGTACCGGCCACCCCGGGGGTGTTGCCACGATCCACGCCAGTTCCGCCCACGGCGCACTGCTGCGCCTGGAACAACTGATCCTCGAAGTCGCCTTGACGCCGCCGCGTGCGCTGATCGCCGAGGCGGTGAATGCCGTCGTCTTCATCGCTGGGCGAGGCCGCGCCCGCCATGTCCAGACCATCGCCCGTGTTATCGGTTTCGACGGTCACGGCTACCAACTCGACGACGCGCTCGCGCCGCCGCTTCCAACGCTTTCGTCGCATTGCTCAACCACCCCCGGAGAACTGCCATGACGCAGATCGATGCCCCAGCCTTCCGTAGTTCTGTAAATCCGCATCTGCGCTTGGTCTTTCTCCTTGCCGCGCTGTTGCTGTGCCTGGCAACGACTGCCCATGCGGCCGGCTCCAGCATGCCTTGGGAAGGGCCGCTGCAATCCATCCTCGAATCAATCCAGGGGCCGGTGGCCCGGATCATCGCGGTGATCATCATCATTTCCACCGGCCTGGCCCTGGCCTTTGGCGATACGTCGGGCGGCTTTCGCAAGCTGATCCAGATCGTCTTCGGGCTGTCGATCGCGTTCGCTGCGTCGTCCTTTTTCCTGTCGTTCTTCTCGTTTTCGGGCGGGGCGGTGGTCGCATGAATGCCGCCGATGAATTCGATGCGGGTTTCGCCAGCGGTTTCGAGATTTCGCTGCATCGCTCGCTGACCGAACCGATCCTGCTGGGCGGCGCGCCACGCACCGTGGCGATTGCCAACGGCACGCTGGCCGCCGCCGTTGGCCTGGGCCTGCAACTGTGGATTCCCGGTCTGCTGCTGTGGATCGTCGGCCATTCGTTGGCGGTCTGGGGCGCGCGGCTCGATCCGCAGTTCATGGCCGTGTTCGCCCGGCACATCAAGCACCGCCCGCTGCTCGACGTGTGAGGCCGACCAGGGGAACTCGCCATGATGAATCTTGCTGAATACCGCAAGCGTCCCGCGCTGCTGGCCGATTGGCTGCCCTGGGCTGGGTTGGTCGCGCCGGGCGTCGTGCTCAACAAGGATGGCTCGTTCCAGCGCTCGGCGCGCTTTCGTGGGCCGGACCTGGACAGCGCCACGCAGGGCGAACTGATCGCCACGTCGGCGCGGTTGAACAACGCGCTGCGCCGGCTGGGATCGGGCTGGGCCTTGTTCGTGGAGGCTGAACGGCACACGGCCGCTGACTATCCGCATTCGGATTTTCCCGAGCCGCTGTCCTGGCTGGTGGACGAGGAACGCCGGGCCGCGTTCGAGGAGGATCACAGCCACTTCGAGAGCATCTACCACCTGACGCTGGCGTACCTGCCGGCCGAGGAATCCCGCGCCCGCGCCGCCAAGCTGTTGTATGAGAACACGCCGCAGCGTGGCGTGGACTGGCGCGAGCGGCTGGAGTCGTTCGTCTCGGAGACGGATCGTTTCTTTGACCTGCTCAATGGCGTCATGCCGGAGATCGCCTGGCTGGATGACAGCCGGACGCTGACCTATCTGCATGCGACGGTTTCGACGCGGCGCTATCGGGTGGCGGTGCCGGAGCATCCGTTCTACCTCGACGCCTTGTTGGCCGATTCGGCTTTGGTGGGAGGCTTGGCACCGATGCTGGGTGACCAGCACCTGCGTGTGGCATCGGTGCGCGGTTTTCCGACCTCGACCTGGCCGGGACTGCTGGACGATCTCAATCGGCTCGGCTTCGCCTACCGCTGGTCCACACGTTTTCTGTGCATGGACAAGTCCGAAGCAGAAAAGGAACTCACGCGCCTGCGCCGCCAGTGGTTCGCCAAGCGCAAGAACGTGGTGGCGCTGCTGCGCGAAACGATCTTCCAGCAAGAAAGCCCGCTGGTCGATACCGACGCGTCGAACAAGGCTGCCGATGCCGATGCGGCCCTGCAGGAGTTGGGCAGCGACCAAGTCGCCTTCGGTTATGTCACGGCGACGGTGACGGTACTCGACGCCGATCCTTCGGTCGCCGATGAAAAGTTGCGCCGGATTGAGCGGGTCATCCAGGGCCGTGGTTTCGTCACGATCCCGGAAACGCTCAATGCCGTGGACGCCTGGCTGTCCTCGATTCCGGGCAATGCCTACGCCAACGTGCGCCAGCCCATCATCTCGACACTCAACCTGGCGCATCTGATGCCGGTGTCGGCGGTGTGGGCCGGGCAGGAGCGCAATGCGCATCTCGATGGGCCGCCGTTGATCGTGACGCGTACCGATGGCGCCACGCCGTTCCGGCTGGTGACGCACATTGGCGACGTGGGCAACACGCTGGTGGTCGGTCCCATCGGCATGGGCAAATCGGTGCTGCTGGCCACCCTGGCGATGCAGTTCCGCCGTTATCCCGGCTCGCGCATCTTTGCCTTCGGCATGGGGCGCTCGATGCGCGCCACCATCCTGGGACTGGGCGGCGAACATTACGACCTGGGCGCTGACGGCGAGATCGCTTTCCAGCCGCTGGCCCGCATCGACCAGGAAAACTACCGCACCTGGGCGTCCGAGTGGCTGGAAGGCCGCTTGCGGCATGAAGGCGTGAGCGTTGGCCCGGAAGAAAAGGCCGCGATCTGGTCGGCGCTCGGGAGTCTGGCCGGGGCGCCGGTGGAGCAACGCACCTTGACCGGGCTGTCGGTACTGCTGCAGTCGAATGCCTTGCGTCAAGCCCTGCAGCCCTACGTGCTCGGCGGCGCGCACGGCAAGCTGCTGGACGCGGATTCGGATCGGCTGGGTTCGGGTTCCGTGCAGTGCTTCGAGATGGAAGAACTGATGCACAGCAAGGCGGCGACGCTGGCTGTGTTGGGCTATCTGTTCGCGCGCTTCGATGAACGCTTCGACGGCGCGCCGACCTTGCTCATTCTGGATGAGGCCTGGCTGTTTCTCGATGACCCGGTGTTTGCCGCGCGCATCCGCCAGTGGCTCAAGACACTGCGCAAGAAGAACGTCAGCGTCATCTTCGCCACGCAGTCGCTGGCCGACATCAAGGATTCGGCCATCGCGCCGGCGATCATCGAGAGCTGCGCGAGCCGCATCTTCCTGCCGAATCCGCAGGCAACCGAACCGCAGATCAGGGTGATCTACGAAGGCTTCGGTTTGAACCGCCGCCAGATCGACATCGTGGCCGAGGCGGTTCCCAAGCGTGACTACTACTACCAGTCACGGCTGGGCAATCGCTTGTTCGACCTGGACCTGGGGCCGGTCACGCTGGCCTTTGCCGGTGCCTCGACGCCGCAGGACCAGCGCGCGATAGACCAAGTACGCGATCCGGTTTCCGGTTCGGCGTCGTCATCCGACTTCGCCGCCGCCTGGCTACGCCATCGCGGCCTCGACTGGGCCGCCGACCTTGTTCCGTCTTTTCCGTCCTCTTCGTTCTCTTCGTCCGTTCCTCAGGAGTACGCCTCATGAAAAAGCCCCTTCTCGCCGTGGCCGTCGTAACGCTGGCAACCCTCATGCCCGCGGCTCACGCTCAGTGGGTCGTGATCGATCCGTCCAACCTGGCCCAGAACATCATGACGGCCGCGCGTTCTCTGGAACAGATCAACAACCAGATCAGGCAGCTTCAGAACGAAGCGCAGATGCTGACGAACCAGGCGAAGAACCTCACCGGCCTGGATTTCAGCGCGTTGAGTCAATTGCGGGCGTCGCTGTCGGCCACCAACCAGCTCATCCAGCAGGGGCAGGGCTTGGCGTTCAACGTTTCGCAGATGGAGAGCGAATTTCAGCGGCTCTACCCGGATGCGTATTCCGCCTCTATCTCCGGAACCCAGATGTCGACCGATGCGCGTTCGCGCTGGCGCAACTCGCTCGAAGCGCTGCGCACCGCGACCAAGGTGCAGTCGCAGGCGGTGCAGAGCTTCGCGTCCGACGAGCAGACGCTGACTGAGCTGGTGAACCGCAGCCAGTCGGCCGTGGGAGCGCTGCAGGCTACGCAGGCGACCAACCAACTGCTGGCCCTGCAAGCGCGGCAAGCCATCCAGGCGCAACAACTGCAAATCACGCAAGACCGGGCGACCGCGCTGGAGCAGGCACGCATCGTTGCCGTGCAGGAGCGTGCGCGCGAAGTGCGGCGGCGTTTCGTCGGGAACGGCACGCCGTACACCCCGCAGACCGTCGATTTCTACAGCCACTGAGGGGACGCCATGAACGACGTTTCCATCATCGACCATTTTCTCAACGTCTTCTCGCACTACATCGACTCCGGCTTCGGTTTGCTGCGCGGAGAAGTGGCCTATCTGACCGCCACGCTGGTGGCGATCGACATGACGCTGGCCGGGTTGTTCTGGGCCATGAGCCATGCTAGCGGTGGTGGGGACGACATCATGGGCAAGCTCATCAAGAAGGTGCTGTATGTGGGGGCCTTCGCCTACATCATCGGCAACTTCAATCTGCTGGCCGGCATCGTGTTTCGGTCGTTTGCAGGCTTGGGGTTGGTGGCGTCGGGCTCGACGATCACACAAGCCGAGTTCCTGCAGCCGGGCCGGCTGGCCAAGGTCGGTATCGATGCGGGTGCGCCGATTCTGAAGCAGATCAGCGAGGCGGCAGGATTCCCGGAAGTGTTCGTGAACATTGACGTGATCGTCGTGCTGCTTCTGGCCTGGCTGGTGCTGATCGTGAGTTTCTTCGTGCTCGCGGTGCAGCTCTTCGTCACCTTGATCGAGTTCAAGCTGACCACGCTTGCAGGCTTTGTGCTGGTGCCGTTTGCCCTGTGGAACAAGACATCGTTTCTGGCTGAGAAGGTACTGGGCAACGTGGTGTCGTCGGGCATCAAGGTGTTGGTGCTGGCGGTCATCGTGGGGATTGGCACGGGCCTTTTTGCCGAATTTCAGACGCTACCGGGGGCCGACCCTTCCATTGATTACGCGCTGACCATCATGCTGGCTGCGCTCGCGATGCTGGGCCTGGGAATCTTCGGGCCAGGCATTGCGACCGGGCTGGTGTCCGGGGCGCCGCAATTGGGGGCCGGTGCCGTTGCGGGGACGGCCTTGGGGGCCGCTGGAGCCGCAGTCGCCGTCGGTGCGGTCGCTACGGGGGTTGGTGGCGCCGTTGCCGCCGGCGCACGTATGGCGCCGGGGGCGGCAAAGCTGGCCGCGAGCGGAGCGCGCTCGATGGCCTCGACCGCCAGCAGCGCGAAGTCCGCGTTTCAGGCCGGTTCTGCCGGCGCGGGCGGTGGACTCAAGGGCACGGCGGCAGGCTTGGGGAACGTCGCCAGGACGGGCGCGCAATCGGTGGGGCAGAAGGTCGCCGCAGGGGCCAAGTCGCTGAAAGATCGGGCGGCGGCGGCGATCAGTCCGGATGCTCCGGCATCCGGGGCCAGCGCGGCGCATGGTTCGGGCGCTCCAGGCGGCAGCGATGCCGCGTCCGCCGACACCCAACAACCCGCTTGGGCAAAGCGCCTGCAGCGCCGCCAGCAGATCGGCCATGCCGCCTCGACCGTAGTCCACACGCTGCGCGGTGGGGATGGCGGCGGTTCGGGTAGCGGCCCCCGTCTGCGCGACCCCTCGGATTCATAAGGAGAACATCCCATGCGATTCAAACGCCCTCTGGTGCGCTATGCCGACACGCCGCAGCCCGCCACCCCGTATCAATCTGCTGAGCAGGTCTGGGATGACCGCATCGGTTCGGCCCGTGTGCAGGCGAAGAACTGGCGGCTGATGGCTTTCGGTTGCTTGGTGTTGGCGCTGTTGATGGCGGGCGGCCTAGTCTGGCGCTCGGCGCAATCCATCGTTACCCCCTTTGTGGTGGAGGTGGACAGCGGCGGGCAGGTGCGCGCGGTCGGCGAAGCCGCGACGCCGTACAAGCCCAACGACGCGCAGACGGCGCATCACCTGGGGCGTTTCATCACGCTGGTGCGTTCGCTGTCCATCGACCCCATCGTCGTGCGCCAGAACTGGCTCGATGCCTACGACTACACCACCGACCGCGGCGCGGCGGTGCTCAACGACTACGCGCGGACCAACGATCCATTCGCTCGTGTCGGCAAGGAATCGGTGACGGTGCAGATCACCAGCATCGTGCGCGCCAGTGAGGCTTCGTTCAACGTGCGCTGGACCGAGCGCCGCTATGTCAACGGCGCCGCCGCTGGCCTGGAGCGCTGGACGGCCGTGGTCTCCATCGTGCTGCAAACGCCGCGCACCGAGGAGCGGCTGCGCCGCAATCCGCTGGGCATCTACGTCAACGGCCTGTCGTGGAGCCGTGAACTCGATTCTTCCGAAGGAGCCAAACCATGAAACCGACTTTGCGTATTCACGTATTTCTGTCCCTTGTGGCCGCCACATCCATGACTCTCTCGGGCTGCGCGACGCAGGGTACACCGCCACCTTACATTACGCTCGATGAGCCGGTCGCGGCGCAGCCTTTGCCAGAGCCGCCCAAGCCGGTGGAAGTGGTGGCCATTCCGCAGCCTTTGCCATTGCCCGAGCAGTTGAAGCACTTGCCGGGACATGTCGATGAAAAGCCCACGCCAGAACCTACCGATGAGAAGCTGCGCGTATCCCGCGCCAATCAGGAAGCGCGTATCGCGCCGACCCGTGAGGGCTACGTCAATGCGATCCAGGTCTGGCCGTTCACCGATGGGGCGCTGTACCAGGTTTATGCCAGTCCGGGCCGGGTAACAGTCGTTTCGCTCCAACCCGGCGAGGAGTTGATGACGGTCGCGGCCGGCGATACCGTGCGCTGGATCGTGGGTGACACGTCCAGCGGTGCAGGCGTCGACTTGCGCGTGAGTGTGCTGGTCAAGCCAACGCGCAGCGGTCTGAAAACCAATCTGGTGGTGACTACCAACCGGCGCACCTACCTGCTGGAGCTGACCTCGACCGAGAAGGCTTGGATGGCGTCCGTGTCCTGGGACTATCCGAAGGACCGCATGCTGGCCTTGCAACGCCAGGCGCGGGCGGCGCAGGTCGCCGCGCCGGTGGATGCCGGCCTGTCGCTGGAGAAAATCCGTTTCCGCTACGCGATCAGCGGCAGCACTCCCTCGTGGAAACCGCTGCGTGCCTTCGACGATGGCGAGAAGGTCTACATCCAGTTCCCCGGTGGCATCGCGCAAGGCGAACTGCCGCCGCTGTTCGTCATTGGCGCGCAAGGGGATGGGCAACTGGTGAACTACCGCTTCCGTTCGCCGTACTACATCGTGGATCGGCTGTTCGGCGCGGCCGAACTTCGCCTGGGGGCCGACAAGGGCGACGTGGTGCGGATCGAGCGCACGGATGGGGTTGTAAGCGGGACGCGGAGGAACTGACCATGAGTCAAGCGAACAATGCTCCTGACACTCCGGTGTCAGATGTGCCGCCCAAGGAGGCCCCCGAGAACGTGACATTGCGTGCTCAGCCACGTGCGGTCACGCGCCTGAACCGGCGCATGCTGGCCGTGCTCGTTGGCGGACTGGCGAGCGCGGTGCTTGGCGGTACCATTTGGTCGTTACAAACGACGCAACGCCGTGGTGCTGGAGAACAGAAAGAGTTGTACAACGTTGATCGCGTGTCGCGCTCCGAAGGGCTGGACCAACTGCCCGCTGACTACTCCAAGCTGCCGCCGACCTTGCCAGCCGCCGTGCCGCAGCTCGGTGCGCCGTTGCCCGGCGATCTGGGTGGGCCGATCCACAAGGCCGAGCAGCAGGGGCAGGGCTACGCTGCCCCGCAGTCTGGCCATGATCCCGCCGAAGCCGAGCGCCTGGCACGTTTGAAGCAGGCCGAAGAAGCGGCGGGTTCATCGGTGTTCTTCCGGTCAAGTGGTCAGAAGGTTGCCGCCGCGCCCACATCGGCGCAGGCTGCGCCAGGCGCCTCCGTGGCGACGAATGCCGCCTTCGATCCGATGGCGGCCGGACCGGCTTCCACCGCTGCGCAGTCGGCCGACCCGGCCGCCGTGCAGAACCGGCAGGATCAGAAGGAAGGTTTTTTGAACAAAGCCGGTTCTACGGAAGCCCGCAATTCCGGCAACCTGCAACTGCCCGCATCGCCGTATCAGGTCATGGCCGGTACGGTCATCGCCGCCGTGCTGGTCACAGGCATCAAGTCCGACCTGCCGGGCGATGTGATCGCCACGGTGACGGAGCCGGTCTACGACACGGCCACCGGCAAGTACATGCTGATCCCGCAAGGCTCGCGCTTACTGGGTAAATACAACAGTCAGGTGAGCTATGGGCAGAGCCGTGTTCAGGTGGTGTGGAATCGGGTCATCTTGCCGGACACATCCTCGTTCCAGCTCGACAAACTGGTTGGCACCGATCCGGCCGGCTATGCAGGCCTGGAGGATGGCGTCGATTGGCATTGGGATCGCGTTTTTGCAGGGGCTGCACTGACCACTTTGCTCGGCGTCGGTGCCGAACTGGCTGCACCGGAGAGTCGCAATGGGGGCGATCGCGTGATCATCGCCGGGCGCGATAGTCTGAAGGACTCGGTAAACCAAGCGGGCCAGGAGATGACCCGGCGCAACATGGCTATTCAACCGACCCTGACCGAGCGCCCCGGCTTGCCGGTGCGCGTCATCGTCAACCGGGATCTGGTGCTGCGGCCGTATCAGCCACTATTTTTTTATCGGAGTACGTCACGATGAACACATCCACCACAAGACTTCGCCTGGGTCCGCTGCCGAAGATGGAAAGCGTCAAGCTGACCTTCTCTTGCCCAGCCGGCCTGAAGGCCGACCTCGACCGCTATGCCACACTACATGCACAAGTTTATGGCGAGGCGGTGGATGCTGCGGTGCTGATTCCATACATGCTGGAGGCGTTTATGGCGCGAGATCGGGGATTCAAGAAGAAGGACGCATCGAAACTGGCGTCGCAGAAGCCGCTTCAGTGAGAATTGGGGCAACAAAGGGAATAGCGTTTGAAGAAAAAGGTGAGGGTGCCGGGACTCCACTTGATTGCTAGCTCAGTCCTTCCTTTGGTAGGCTGTTTTCCCAGAGACCCTAGCCTCAATCGGTTCCCTCGTTAGCAGGTGGCACCAGATGCTGTATGTGCCAGCCGCGTGCGATCAGTTTCTCTTGGTTCGATGTATTTTCCTCACCAATTCCGAGTGATCCACTGCGTATCGCCAGGCAGAGAAGGTGTGTCGGCCGTGTCATCGCTACGTAGATCTGCAGCAGACGCTGAGCGGACTTGTCGCTGGTGCATTTCGCGCCATTTTGATGTTTGCCTAAGAGCCAGGGCATCAGGCTATGCAGGAAATGGGTTTGGTTGAAGGTTTCAAGAACCAGTGTGGCCAAGTGGGTCTGACCTTTTGCCATGTGGATTGAGCTGAGCTTGATATCGACGCTGGCACCACCGTTGCTGTAACGATAGCTGTTCGGTGCTGCTGCTTGTGCCTGAGTCTGAACTGCGGGCTGAGGCAGTTGAGCAGAGTCGTTCCATGCCAGAAAATCATTGGCAGTGGACGAACCAGTATCTCCGCCTCCCAAGGTTGCGCCCAATAGTTTCAAGCTCGGAGACAGCGCCGTCCATAAAGTATGAGTGAGCTCTTCTTGGTCGATCAGGAAGCGTGTCAGAATGCTGCGATAGACGGCCTTTGCCTCGTCAGCTCCATTGAGACGATGCTCGATTTGCAGGTGCTGGCGCGTGCGTGCCTTGAGAAATGTCGTGCCGGCGAGAATGTTGGCGAGGTGGGCGATCCCGATAGCAATACTATCCACGCATCGATGAAGCGGGCCTCCGCTTTGCGCGACAGCCTGTGCTGCCTGAATGTGTTCGGCGAGCGTATGGGGACGATAGGTCTGGCGGCTTGTACCGGCTTGATAGCCTGTCCAATAATGTGCGACGGTTTTTGGGTAATGCTTGTGGCCCGGGCCTACGTCCGCAAAAGGCTTGTGAACTGCACCGATCGCGGTGACCGCAGAGGTTTCTATCAGTGCTAGAGGCAAAGTGGCGAGTACGTGGCGACCGAAGGCGTCTAGGACCGCAGACGCATCGTTGTCAGGGAACACGAAGATGGTGTGCGGAATATTCTGATCAGGAACCATCTTGGCACGTATCCCGTTCAAGCCGGCAGGCTGCACTGGAAGGTACGCAAAGGGTGTGGCAAGTGCGGCGATCGAGGTATCGAACCTGAAGCTGTCAGCGATATCGATACAGCGAGAAGCATCGGGGAAGGCATCCACTACTGGCTGGATGCCACCTTCAAAAATAGCCTGATTCGGATCCCCTACACGCTGGACACACGCAGCGTTCGAGTCCCGCGGGAACAGACGTCGCAAGAAATTGCTCTGCTGCTCCGAGGTGTCTTGCATTTCATCGACCAGAACGAACGGAAACCGATGCTGGAGAATTGTTGGCAGTGTGGGCTGTTGCGCGAGCAAGGCTTCACCAAGTACGAAGATCTCGTCGTAGCAGAAGTAACCCTGTTCGGCAGCGTGTCGCAGGGCTGATGTTGCAAGCTTATACATGTCCGTGTGAGGACCATCCGGGAACGCTCCGTCGGCTAACGGAGCCGCGAAGTTCGCTGTACCGATGCGCAGGCTGTCGAAGCTTCTGAACTTCTTTTCAAGGTAGTTGTTCAGCCGATGATAGTTCCTTTCGCCTAAGTGGTGCCGGCGGACTCTCGTGGTGAGATCGTTGTCTATCGCGGCGATGCGGTATCCCGCTGACAGGAGCCAAGGTGTGGCGAGAAAGCGGTTGACGAACCCATGGATTGTGTCGATGAAGTGCGGATATCCGAGCAAACGTTGGCCCACGTCCGTACTGCCCAGGCGATACTCAATTTCCTCGCGCGCCACGTTGGTGTGCGAGAGGACGCAGATGCCACGCGTGCCGCTCTTCCATTTGCGTGCAAGAATGGCTAGCTTGGCGACGACAAGAGTGGTTTTTCCGCTGCCAGGGCAGGCCGATACGTCCACGGTCGTGAGTGACTTTAGAAAAGCCTGTCGTGGCGTGTCGAGCGGACGAAGTTTCATCAACTGACGGGCCCACTCGATGTCTTCGTCGGTAATTGCGTCAATCAGATCCAGCGGCTTGATCATGCAGGTGCTCCAGAGCCAACCGCTGCCGGTGCGGGAGGTGTGGTCGCAAAATCAATCGCGTCTTTGATGTAGCTTGGCAATCTCGCTGCCAGCCATGCACCATCGATCTCCCCTTTGGCCTTTTTATCGCTTAACCTTTCCGCCAAGTACTGCGCGGCAATAGCCTTAGACGATCGCTTGCTCGAGAACATTTCGTAGACGTGGGAGCACAACACATCACGATTGCTGGCTGCTACGACCTCAAGTGCCGCGTAGGCCGCTTTTGCGTCGGCCTCCACCTCAGTCTGCGTTTTCTTGGCTTCGTTTAGCGGGTCATCATTGGCGGCGAACGAGGCGGCAATGTAGACATCTTCAGCGAGACCTGCGAATGCCAGGTCGTATTCCAATGTCCATTCGTCAGCGACAAAGGTTTTGACATTCTGCGCATCCCCCGCGACGAGCTTGGTTCGCTTGGCGTCCAATCCTACAAGCTGGTCGACAGTACTGGCGCCGAATTCTTTCTTGACACGCCACTTGCGCCGCGGATTGGCCCATTTAGGGTCGGTATCGTTAGTCACTAAGCCCAAAATGACCGGTGCGCAATCGGGCATGACATCCATATCGGCCAGACAGGCTGTTGGAATCGCGAGCACGCCCTTGGTGATGTCCTTGCGCTGGAGAATGCGGGCGTAGCGACGCAAGCCTGTGCCGCCGACATTGACAGTGGACACTCCATGTTCGGTCAAGTCACGTCCTAGCAATCGGGCAAGTGTCGGAAGAAGGATGGACTCGCCGTCGCCTTCGACCACAATCAGGCCGCGCGCGAAGAATAGATTCGCTTTGGTGACGTCAAGAAACCGCTGCAGGAAACGATAGTCACCCTCACTTAGATGCGTCTCACCTTCGGCCAACGAGAATGCTTGCTGCTGGTGCAAAAGCACCAGATTTTTCAACGGTATTTTCGAGGTCAGGTTAGGGCTATGGCTAGTGACGATGACTTGAACGGGGCGTCGTGTTGGATCTGTTGCCGGCTGGGCTGCCGCCTCAAGAAACTCCATCAGACGCAACTGCCGTTGCGGGTGTAAATGCGCTTCCGGTTCTTCGATCAGCAGTAGGGGCAAACCATCGGGTTCTTTGCCGAGCAAGAGTAATTCACAGGCCATGAACAGCAAGTTGTTTGAACCAAGCCCATAATTGCCTCGAGATTTGCCGTCAGGGCCCTCCATGAGGTCAAGTTCCAAGCGCTCAAGAATCTGGCGCAGGCGTGCCGCCTCGCTGCCTCCTTCAGCGAAGCTGATACGACCATGCAGGTTCTCGCCGGATAACGACAGGCGGGCGAGATAGTCTGTGTTGATGGCCTTTTGCGCGCTACCGACTCCGTCGTGTTGGTCAACCAGATGGCGCAGGTAGTCGGACAGACCTGACAAGCTCAATTGGCCGGCTTGTGCTGCGTCTATAGGCGGAACCGTTTTGTCGAACGGCATACCTTTCTTGATTTCCGGAAAATTGTTGAGAATCTGCGATAGGCGTGAGCCACGCCCAGGTGACATCTCGCGCTCGGCGTCGCGCAACGGACGCAGGTAGGCCGTTGCCAGCAGTTGGCGAACGGTTGCATCCAGCGCGGGGCCGCTGCCGTCAGGTCCGCTGCGCACCGCAATGTCTACCCAGCGGCGACTGCATGGCATTTCGCTTAGGCGGCGCGCGAACCAATGCGCATATAGCACAACATCTGCCCCTTCATAGGTCAGATATTCGGCAAACGCCCCTTTTTCTGGCGTGGTGAGACCCGACAGCTTGCAGCAGATTGTGATTTCGGTGGCTTGCTGTCCGTCTGCGTGGATATGGAAATCCTCTGCCTGTAGTCGCGTGAATTCCATATCGCGGGTCATCAAAACATGCCGGATGGCATCAATGACCGCGGTCTTTCCGGCGTCGTTTTCACCTACGAGGGCGGTTACGCCTTCGTTAAATTGCACAGAAAAAACGGGGTCATCCGCGCCAAACTGCCGAAAATTCTTAATCTTGAGTTGTGACAAATACATCGCATATTCCTGTATCTCGTTATTGTCTAGGGATCTATATGACCAGATTGGGCAGGCGGCTTAGCTGTTCAAGCGCGAGACCAGGCGTTTCACACGTACCCGATCCTCCGGTAGCAGATGGAAGAACGGCACGGTGAATTGCGTTCCGAACGAACGGCTGACGCGACCATCCGGAATCTGTGATGCGACATGTTCGAATGCCGGGTTGAACCGGCGAATATCCCAACCGGTTTGAGAAAAAACTTTCTCGGCGCTCACGCTATCCGGGCCCGATAGCGCCAACTCAGCAACCACAACCGTGTCGGCAATCGGGTCCCGACCAAACGCCGGCCCGTCGAATGTCAGGTAGAGGTCGAGTGTCGGGTGGAAATGCGGTAAGCCGCCTCCGAGCGTGCGGGACACATCCACGAAGCCATCCGTTTCAAGCTCGGCGATCGCTTCTTCGAGTTCGTCTTCGGGGTTTTCCTTGAAAGCGACTTTGAGCTTATCGATATCGACGAAATTGCGCCGACCGTCGGAGCATTGCTCTGCCACCCAGACGCCAACCTTGCGAGCGAGCAGCGAGAGCTGGAGATCAAGCGCCATGAGGTTTCTCGGGTCGTCCGGATTCATGCTTGGGTCCTTGAGCGTGAACAGCAGCGGCGAATGATTGATCGTCGGTGATGGTGAACCGCCCAGCCAGGTGTCGAGTTTGTCGATTACCTTCTGGCTGATCGCGGCGAATTGCCTGATGTCCTCTCCGACGAGATATACGGTCTCGCCGATCTTGGCGTCATTCGCGTGAGTCGCGAATTTGTCGTCCACGATTCCGAGATTGTGACCAATGATATGGCGCTTTTGGATGTTGAGGCGCAATGCAGCTATCTCGGACTCTGAGAGGTCCTCGAATGGGTTAAGGTCGAGTTCATCGAAGCGCCTGAGCGCCTTGTCGACGTTCTGGAAGTCGTTGCCGATCTTCGGGAGCGGATCGGTGTCGGCCTGCGTCTTCCCATAGAGATAGACAGTCTTCAGCGTCGCCTCGAACGCGGTGAGAACATCTTCGTGGGCGTTACCCAAGAGACGATAAGCAAGCTCTTCCTTCTCGGTGCCAATATTCTCCGTGAGCGACACCTGATCGTCGACCAGCTCGGTTTCGCGTGCGAAGTGAAGCCGTAGATTCGGCGCCCCGCAGTCTGGACAAAAGAGGCCTATTGCGAAGACGCCGTAGTCACGTCCGCAATGGTCACATACCAACTCGCGCATAAGATCTTGACGGGCAAAGCGCGGCTTCGGCCTGGAGGTACTCCGCTTGACGTTCGCCGTGATCTTGACGAGACCGTTGCGTGACGAACTCCCGTTGAACGCATTCTTGACCATCTCCGCGAGGGCTTCTTCGATGTCCTGAGTCGCGTCGTGCTTTACCATCTCCAGTGCTGCTTTGACGTCGTCCGGATGTGTGAAAGCGTCGTCGTCGGCGACTGTGCCGCTATAGGGGCAGACTGTTTGTGAGGTCCGTGGTTCGTGCTTCATCCGTGCGCGTAGCGCATCCGTTAGTGGAATTTCGGCGACGACTTCGCCGAGGACAAAATGACGGGGTTGCGCGCTCTCGTTGGGCGACAGGCGGTACACGCGTCCGTCGGGAGTGCGCGGCGGTGGCAAGCCGAGCCGCATGTTGCTGCTAGTGCCGCCAGTCCGATAGCGGTTGAGCCGTGGGAATTTCACGTATTACGATCCTCGCTTCACGACACTCCGTAACCCCCGTACGCCCTGTTACGACCGCGTTGGACGGATAATACCGCTGTCTGGATGGATGCCGTTATTTAGCTGAGATTTGGCAACCATTTGAGGCAGGTCAGTGTCGATAAGTGTAGCGGATTCGTCATATCTTGTGACGTAACCAGAGGCGATCAGGTTGCGCTGGGGAAGCCGCGCAGGGTATATCCGTAGCGGATTTTCCCGCGCGGGAGCGGTTCAGAGCGGGGCCTCTTTATCAGTATTTACAGAGCGCTTGGGTTGATGAGTGCATACTTTGTGCCAGTTTCAAGCGCTAATATTTTGTCGATATTTCTTGTTTTTCGCCAGAATAATGATCGTTCTTGTTACTTCCTCTTGTCTGGCGTGATGTTATTCTGGTGTTTTTTCATATGTATGGCTAAAATAATGGCACTATGGCTAAAACAATTGCGCCTTTGCTACCGTCGACGACCGAATTACTCCACCGGCTCGGTGACCGCTTGCGTGTGGCCCGATTGCGCCGGCAATTGACCGCCAAGCAGGTCGCGGAGCGTGCTGGCATGGCGCCAATGACTCTGCGCAGTCTGGAGCGGGGCGGCGCCGGTGTGACGATGGGGGCTTACCTGGCCGTCATGCAAGTGCTCGGTGTTGAGAAAGATCTGGATCTGTTGGCCGCAACGGACCCACTTGGCCGCGAATTGCAGGATGCTCGACTGCCTGCCTACCGCAAGGCGCCAGTACGCGCTGCGCCGTCGGCATCCTCCGGTTCGATGCAGCACCAGCGCTCCAAGTTGAGCAAGGCCTCAGCGCAGCAGGGTGTCCAGGTCTCACCGGATATACAGAAACACAAGTTCAGCGAGCCTCCGGAGCGCTGGGTTGAGCACAGCGGCTATACCAGTTCCCAGGCGCTGGCTAATCTGCTTGATCCGAAGCCATCTCACGCGAAAAAGAGGCGCTAACGCATGGCGCATTTCATCGTTGTCTATGCCGACTGGGACGGGTTGCCTGCGCCGCTCCGGCTGGGGGGGCTGCACGTTCGGCGTGGCGCCGGGCGCGAAATCTTCGAATTCGAGTTTGACCTTACCGCCCTGGCGCAGCCGGCAACCACCAACCTACTGCTTGATCCTCGCCTAGGGCTTTTCGAGGGCCGCCAGCATCCGCCACAGGGCAGCGAAACCTTTGGCGTCTTCGCCGACGCCAGCCCGGATCGCTGGGGCCGGCTGCTCATGCAGCGCCGCTTGGAGCGCGAGAAGAGGGCGGGGCTGGCGCCCAAGAACGCCCGCCTTTTTGAATCCGATTACCTGCTCGGGGTGCATGACGCCTTTCGCGTCGGTGCACTTCGGTTTAGGCGCGACGATGTCGGCGATTTCCTCGACAACCGGCATGGCATCGCTGCGCCACCGTTCGTGCAACTGCGCGAACTGGAAGCCGCCAGCCTTGCGCTGGAACACGATGAGGACAACACAGCGGCGGCGGGCAACGACTGGTTACGCATGCTGATCGCGCCGGGAGGCTCGCTCGGCGGTGCGCGTCCGAAGGCCAGCGTCGTCGATCCAGACGGCCATTTGTGGATTGCCAAATTTCCGAGCGTGCGCGATGAGCATAACGTGGGTGGATGGGAGTTGGTCGTACAAACGCTGGCGCGTGCCTGCGGATTGAATGTACCTGAGAGCATGGCGCGTCGCTTTGCAAATCCGCATCATAGCTTTCTCGTGAAGCGCTTCGATCGCACGGCGGCAGGACGACGGTTGCACTTCGCATCGGCCATGACGCTCACCGGACATCAGGACGGCGACGATGCATCAACCGGAGCGAGTTATCTCGAAATCGCGCGGGTGCTGATCGAGCAGGGGGCGCGTACCGACGTCGATCTCAAGGAGTTGTGGTCGCGCATCGTGTTCAACATGTTGGTCTCCAATACAGACGACCACTTGCGGAATCACGGTTTCATCCTGGTGCCTGGCAAAGGGTGGCGCTTGTCCGAGGCCTACGACATGAATCCCGTGCCAGTTTCTCACGGCTTGAAGCTCAACGTCAGTGAAGTCGACAATGCGCTGGATCTTGACTTGGCTCGTGCCGTTGCCCCTTACTTCCGCATCGCGGCCAAGGCGGCGAATGAGATTATTGAGCAGAGTCAGACTATCGTCAGGCAGTGGCGGAAAATTGCCGTCCAGCTCGGCATTCCTGTGCGCGAGCAAGAACGTATCGCCTCGGCGTTCAGGCTTGCGGAGTAGGTTTGCCGCGATGTCTCGCCAGCCTTTCGCTCAAAGGCCGTTTTTTGACGCTTGGAAGACAATGCTCGATGCTACTGGGATCTTATGCACGACCGGTTTCTGCGACCACCAATTCTGGTATCCTTTTTCGGTGATTGATAATGCAGTCGAAGACGCCGCTTCCCCGCAAATCGCTCCATCTCCCGCGCCAACAAAAGGGATAGCGTTTCGACGGTAAAAGCGACGGTAAAGCCGTATCTCAATCGCAGTGAAGTCCTTTAACCATACGGGTTTGAGGACCTAATTAATGATCGAGTGGGAATGATATAGCTTCGTTTAAGGGCTTTCTGCGGGTGTCAACCACCGTTTTAGGTCGGCAAGTTGTTGTGCTTCATGCGGAAAATAGGCATTTTGTTTTGAGCGCAGGTATTCCGGCCATCGTTTGACGGCTAGCCGCCACCATCGGAGAGGGTACCAAAAATACACCCAGGGCGAATTTGGCAAAACAGGATAGATGCTGGCGATTACTGTTTGCGGGGGGAAGGCTTTACGAAGCAGCCAAACAACCTTGGAAATTGCCGATGAATGTTTGGCAATTTCGTTGGCCAACGAAAGGTCTTGCCGCGTGGCCATACCTTGCAGCATTAGTTGGGCGGCTATATCGATCATCTGAGGAAACTCTGGATCATCGGGCTCTTGCTCGTCAGGCCAGATGGGGCTCTTGGTTCCCCAATAGCGCTCGGTTAGCTTGAGTGCCAAGATGCAGCACCGGGTGTGCCCGCCTTGCTTGGCCAGGGTCCAAAACAAGGGCCAGTCGATGGATTCGTGGTCAAGTAAAAAGGCCAAATCGCTCAGCAACAATGGACCGTTGTTGAATTGGTGGTCAATAACGGCATGAACGATCAGATGGAGCAGCAGATCGGTTGGCGATTCATAGGCGATCGCTTGCTTGGCAACTGTTTTCCGGATGCTTCGTTCCCAGAATTGAGGGGGGGCGCACAGATCGGTTTGTTGGTTTTTCAGATTGTTCGGGTTAAACAGGTGGGCGTGTAACTCGATGGATACCTGTCCGGAGGGGGAGCGCAAGGGAGGCAAGTGTCTGGCCGTTTTTAATAGCACTTCAGGTATTCCGGGATAGCGTTCATTCCGTGAGAGACCGCTGTCAAGTAGTGTTTGGTTGGCCTCCAGTACCCTGCTTTCAGGAACGAGAATATCGATGTCTCGTAGGGGGCGCAAGCCTGGTTGCGGATAAGCGTGAAAGGCCAGATAAGCGCCTTTTAGTGCTACATAAGGAATCCCGGCTTGATCAAGGATACGATGTACGAGCAGTAGTTCGCGTTGAACCACCAAGGCGCGCAAGGTGGCATGTTTGAAACTCTGGCCGAGGAGATGGAGTACCTTCTGAGGGATAGGGAGATTTGCATGGGCTCGGGTGATCTGCCAATGCAGCAATGGACAAAGACGATGTTGTTGGGCCATGTCGAGCAGGGTTGCCCAGTCTTCTTCGTCAAGGGCAGAGATAGACCGCGGGGCGACTTTGGGTTGCGGCGAGATCAGGTCCAACAACAAGAATTTGAGAGCGCTATGGCGTGTGTTCATGGTATGAGTGAGGTGCAGGTTCTAACCGTTGCCCAGCTTCCTTGACTCGCAACCCTTCCCGCGTCGAGGACAATAACTTGATCGGCGTGTTCGAGGGTGGCCAGGCGGTGACCAATAATCACGACGGTGAGGCCGCCGTGGAGATGCTCGATGGCTTCCCTCACCTTGGCTTCGTTGTCCATATCGAGCGCACTGGTCGCTTCGTCGAGAATCAGTAGACTGGGGTGCTTCAACAGCGCCCGGGCCAGGGCGATGCGCTGTCGCTCGCCGCCGGAAAGGCGTAGCCCGCCGTCGCCAACTAGGGTGTCGATGCCTTCCGCCAAGCCGAAGACGAAATCGGCCGCGGCATGGCCTAGCGCCAGGGCAAGGTCGGCTTCTGTGGCCTCGGGATATCCCCAGCGCAGGTTGTTGCGGATGGTGTCATTGAAGAGAAAAGTATCCTGTGGCACATAGGCGACGTTGCGCCGCCAGCGAATACGGTTCTCGTTGTCGATTGTCAGGTCATCGACTTTTAAGCTCCCGGCGTCAGGATCAATCAATCCCATCAAAACGTCGGCCAAGGTGCTTTTACCCGCCCCGGAGGCGCCGATGATGGCCGTGGTTGTCCGGGCCGGGAAGGTCAGGGAAATCGAGTCAAGGGCAGCCTGCTTCCGGTCGGCGTAGCGGACGGAAACGTTTTCCAGGTGAATGGCACGAGCCACCGGCCACGCCGCCGCTTTTGCGGGGAGATTGGGTTCTGCCGCGCGGCGGCATTCTTCCAATAGTTTGTCGGTTTCGATAAGAGAAGGTAAGGCGTGCAGCCAATGGTGGAAACTCTGTTGGGCAGTCATCAGAATCGGGATCAGCCGCCCAAATACCACCACCAAGGTCAACAGTTCGGCGACGGGGGTGTGCCACAGATTGAGTCCGATATAAAGATATGTCGTCAACAAGAGAGCGCCAACTATGTGGAACAGGCTCCGCGACAGGCTGGTTTGGCTACTAAATCGCAATTGTTGCTGGCGGAGCAGGGCGGTCGTTTTATGAAAGAACTCCAGGTGGCGATTTTCGTTGCCGAGGATTTTCGCTAGTTTGATCCCCGAGAGACTTTCCTGAACGTTGCCTTGCATGGCCCGGTTTGCCTCGCCCAGACGCAAGCCGAGTTCGAAGGCGCGTCGCCGTTGGCCGGAAAGTGCTAGGAGAACCACCAATCCGCTGCCCAGGGCGAGCAGGGTAATGCTCCATGAAAGCGTAAAGGCCGCTGCTAGGTAGGCCAGGATGGTGGTCAGGGTGGCCAGTAAACCGATGCCAAAATTGAGGCCGACCCCAACTCGACTGATTTCGGTTAATAGTAAATTGGCATGGTCTGCCTGCCGCTTCGTCGTGATCCAGCGCCAATCGGCCTGCAGGACGGACTTGAAACAACGATAACGCAACTGGTCGACCAACCGGTACTGAACCGAGGTGGCGAGGTATTCTCGAGCGTACAGGGCAGTGCTACGCAAGACTACTAACAGCAAGAATGTGGCCAGAATGGCCTCTGCCGAGGGAGTGAGCCCGCAGGCGCGCAGTATTGTCGCTAGACCGTCGGCCAGCGGCGTCCCGGCCCCACTTTGGGCTTGCAGCATTTCGAGAAGCGGGGCCAACAACAAGAGGCTGATGCCTTCGGTCAGTCCTACAAAAACCATCAATGTCAGCAGGGCAACCAGTCGGCTGCGGGGTACTTCCGCCAGTAGTCGGAGAAACAAGCGAACAGGTGTCATGGACTATCCTTGTCTACATCTGGAGTTATCCAGGCCAGACCAATGAAATATAAAACGGCTAAAGTCTGGGGGGTGCAAGGGAGGGGGCATTCTGCCACAGCAAAACTCACGGTGTTCGCTAGTTGGATTGAAAAAAGACGAATGACATAGCACCTTGAATTAATATACAAACTTTTTAGGCATGGTTTCATGGATACTGTGACTCGCCCCCCCCCATCGGCGCATCTCACCTGGCATGCCGGGAGCGTTTCTCGCAGCAATCGTGAGCATCTCCATGGACATCGGGCGGCGGTCGTCTGGTTTACCGGCTTGTCCGGCTCCGGAAAATCCACCCTGGCTCATGCCGTCGAGGAATATTTGTTCCATTCCGGCCATCGGACCTACGTGCTTGATGGCGACAACATTAGGCATGGCTTGTGCGGCGATCTTGGATTTTCCGCCGAAGACCGGCACGAAAATATCCGTCGGGTGGGCGAACTCGCAAAACTGTTTGTCGATGCTGGCACCATCGTTCTTTCGGCTTTCATTTCCCCAATCAAAGCCGATCGGGAACTGGCCAGGCAACGCTTTGCCGAAGGCGATTTTCTGGAAATTTATTGCAATGCGTCAGTCGCCGTATGCGAGGAGCGAGATGTCAAAGGCTTGTATAGAAAAGCCCGGCAAGGGGAAATTGCCGATTTCACCGGTATTTCGTCGCCCTATGAGGCTCCGCCATTTCCCGATCTGGTCATCGATACCGCGCAAGGCGCAGTCGATGACTGTGTGCTGAGCATTCTTCGATTATTGGCGCTGCGCGGTGTACTCAATGCGGCTTCGGTCGCGAGCTTGGCAACGTTCAAAATGGAGAGGTGCCTCTGATGCCCTTGCATAGGAGGCTCTGGCGTCAGTTGCGGGGCAAGATCCGCAGTTTTTGGCACCTGTCCCGCTACGAGCAAATTTGGTTTTTTCCCGTGTGGTGTCTGCTGGGGGTTAGCAAGGCCTTGATCTTTTCCGTATCGTTCAAGCGACTGGCGCCGCTGCTCGGGTACAGTAGCGGCCCGCATCCTTGGATTCCGTTGCTGACCCCCGAGGCCGAGTTTCATGCTCGCCGTATTGGCCGATTGATTAGACTGGCGGCCCGTTACACGCCTTGGGATTCAAATTGTTTTCCCCAGGCGATGGTTGCCCGCATGCTTCTGGGATGGCGGGGGATTGCCTATGCCTTATTTTTCGGATTGGCTCGAGATAGCGTAGGGCAGGGACAAATGGCTGCCCATGCATGGCTTGCCGCTGGTCGGGTCAACGTTGTGGGGGGGCTGTGTTTCGAACGGTTCGTCGTGGTCGGGTGTTTTGTTGGCGCCCCTTTTGTTTTGTGACCCTTGAGAAAGTCCGCTGTTGTTTTCTGGCCGGAACGATGGGGTAGGGAAATTGGTTGAATTCATCTTATGACTTTTTGTTATCGCATATACGGCTTGAATGTTCTCTCCACGTTAGAATTTCCGGAGTTGGACGTTGCCGATCCGGTTAGCGTCGTCGATATCACGATTGAATTCGGCCTGCTTCCCGCTGCCTTGCCAACCGTTGAGGCCCAAGGGCCGGTCTGGCAGTTTGGTTCAGGCCAATTTCTGCTGGCAATTCCTAATGTCGCCCGTTATCTGATTAACCAGGGACGGCAAATTCTGATCGATGCCGAGCCGAATACCGCACTTGGCGATATCCGTTTATACCTTCTTGGCTCGGTCTTTGGGGTGTTGCTGCATCAGCGTGGTTTCCTTGCCCTGCACGCCAGCGCCATAGAAGTGAATGGTCGAGTGATCGCCTTTGCCGGGCACTCTGGGGCGGGGAAATCCACATTGGTTGCCCATCTTCGGCAACGTGGCTATCGCGTGCTTAGCGACGATCTTCTGGTGGTGGATTTCGACAATTCCGGAAATTCAATAGCGCACTCCAGCTTCGCCCGTCTCAAACTTTGGGCTGATGCACTGCAACATATCGAGCATGCGCCGGAACTGTTGGTACGCGATCATAGCCGCTTGGAAAAATTTCATCTCCAGCTTGATCGCCATCAACCGGATATTCCCTTGCCCTTGGGGGCCGTTTTCGTTCTTGAAGCCAACGAGGTCGATGACGAAATCCACATTGAAACACTACGGGGTTTGGATGCCGTCGATAACATCGTGCTCAACACCTATCGGTTACGATTCCTTAAGGCAATGGGTTTTGCACAAAAGCATTTTGCTCATTGCAGCCGAGTCGCGAGTCGGGCATCGGTCTTCCGCATCCGGCGCCCAAAGATGATCGGTCAAATGGATGCCGTACTTGATGCCCTGGAGGTGGCATGGTCACCCCTGAGTTGAGCATGGTTCGCGGAAATATCGTTTGGCTGGCTTCCTATCCCAAGTCGGGAAATACCTGGTTGCGCATTGTGCTCGGTCATCTGATGAACAAAGAAAAGAGCACTATCGTTGATATCAATCAGTTGCCCTTGCTCCGCGATGGCATTGCCAGTGGCCGCGATCTGTTCGACGAGGAGGTTGGAGTGCCGGCAGCGGATCTGGATACCGATACCATCGATCGGCTGCGCCCGCGGGTTTACGAAACTCTCTCCCGGGAGGCCAACAGGCAAATGTTCATCAAGGCCCATGATGCCTATCTGCCCACGCCCGGCGGCGAACCCATGTTTCCCCGTAGTGCCACCTGGGGGGTGATCCATGTCGTACGCAATCCCCGGGACGTGGCAGTCTCTTATGCCGATCACACAGCCGTCAGCCTAGATCGTGCCATAGAAGAACTCGGCAATCCGCAGAATTGCTGGTGTGGGAAAAGGCATCGGCTTCATGAGCAGTTACGTCAGCAGCTAAGCGACTGGAGCGGGCATGCCGATAGCTGGCTCAACTCTCCCTTGCCGCGCCTGACGATTCGATATGAAGACATGCTGGCGAGCCCCGAAAAGACCTTCGCTGAGGTGGCAGCTTTTTGCGGTTTGGCTGCTACTGCGCTTGACGTTGCCCTAGCGGTCGAGGCCAGTCGCTTCGAGCGATTGCAGGAGATGGAAGCAACGAGCCGCTTTCGGGAGAGTCCGCGTCGAGGCGGGCGTTTTTTTCGCCGCGGCGTTGCCGGGGGCTGGAAAGATGTTTTGACCATGGAACAGGCCAGCCGTATCGTAGAACGACATGGCTCAATGATGCAGCGGTTCGGATATTTATAAAATATGATCAATGGGGATGTTATGGATACGGCTATGCTTTCCGATCTTCCGGATTTTCGGGTTGGCAAAGGTTTTGTGGCGGATAACCTGCGTCGGGCCGTAGCTGCCGGCCATCTGGTCCTTACTGCGGAAGGAAAACTGGGCTGGACAGACGAATACGACATCGAATCCTCAACATGGCTCTTTATCAGGAACGCCAAGTTGGATCGCCCACCATGCAAGTTTTTGTTCCATTTTCTGTTTGAGACTGCTTATGATCGGCAGGCTGTTCCTCATGCTTGCCAGAGTTGTTTCAAAGTAAAAGTATTGCCACTCACGTTAAAGCAGACTTTGGCTGTTCGAGAAGTGGCCCGGGGTATTCCCTGTCATTCAAAATGTGGGCCGGAAGTCGGGAATCGCTATTCTCAAAGTCTTTACGGCGGGTTTTTCTATTGCGCCGGATTGGACCATGCCCGTGAAATATATCGTCAGGTGCGAGTGGCGGTCGATGCCAATCCAGCGCTTGGGCCGGATGTCGCCATGCGCATCAAGCGTGGTTGTACAGAATATGAGGTCTATTGTGGCCCGTCCGACCGCTGGACTTTCCAGGCCGGCCAGGAAGAACTGGAAGCGCAGTTACAGCAACGCTTCAGGTCCTTGGCGGACAAGAAAAAGGAGGGGGATGAGTTTTCCCTCCTGATGAAATGGATAGAAATTGCCTACGCCATTGGTGACGATACCTATCTCGAATTCACCCGGGGGCGGCGCCTGTTTCCCGAAACGGTCAGTTATTCGCCATAGCCCGGTATTGTGTCAGGTTGGCTAAGACTGGGCGCGCCGACAACAATTATTCATTTCCGCCCTCGACGTGGCGAATGAAGGCGCCGACCGACAGTCCGCGCAATAACTTGAGTTGGTATTTTTCCACGACCCCGGTTTTTGCCCAGCCCTCCGCTGGCCATTCTTTGAGGGAACTGCGCAAGGACTCGATGTCCAATAATCGTGCGGCAGCGGGGGATGCTGCCAGTCTTTCCAGTTCTTTGCCTAGCGCGGGAAGATCGCGCCCCGTTGTTTCATACCAATCGGCGGCCTGTAGACCTTTGCTCTTGGCGTAAACAATTTCCGGCGGGAGGCGGTCGCCGAAGGCTCGGAGCAGGAGACTACGGGTCTGCCCATTCCGGAAAAACTGGTTTTCCGGAATGGCCAGGCAAAATTCCAGTAGCCGCAGGTCGGCTGCCGGGGCGCGTTCCACTACCCCCGTGCGGGCGACACTGGAAAGATAGGCATCTCCCACATCAAACCGATTGAGAACCCAGGTACGCATGACCCGACCATCGGCCCGGGGACGATAACTCAGGTTCAAGCCGCGAGCCTGCGCCCGCTGCTTCAAGCCCAAGTTGTGGGCGGCCATGGGGTGCAGGGCGCTATAACCGAATAAGCCAGAAAAATCGCTTCTAGGTTCTTTTTTTAGCATTACCCAAAAAAATTCGGGTAGATAAGGCCCGAAAGAGCGGGACAGAATGCTTTTCCAGCTTAGTTTCGCGTGTTTATGCAGCGCCCGCGCTTCATGAAACCATTGCCAGAATTCCCCGTCTTTTACTAGGCAAGGTAAGCGCGTCATCCCTTCAAACGATAAGCCCATATTTCCCCTGAGACCGGTCAAGACGATACGGGCGCCACGTAGAGATGCTTCCTCGCCAATTTGATTCATCCATGCGGCGTTGCTTGGATTCAGGAAAGGATATCCGGCCGCTTGCGCAATCGCTTTCGTAGCGTCAAGTTGCCCGTCGTTGGGGCGGACCAATACATGCTCGATATTGGCGTAACGGGCGACCAGCGCTGCCGCTGCCGGCCCTTCGTTGCCGTGGCGACCAGGCGGCACTTGGCCAGAGAACCCCTCCCCGGGCACGGCGGTAAACGCCAGCAGTTTTTTGTTTCGAGCCGCCAACTGGGGGGCGGCTACGGCGCAGATGGTGGAACTGTCGAAACCCGAGCTGAGATGGGCTCCGATCTCGCCGACCCCGCGCAAGCGGCAGCGAACCGCCGTCTCCAGGTGTTCACGAAAGGCGGCAACATAGTCTTCGTCGCGCGACAGGACGACGCGGCGCTCCAGGTCGAACTGGTGATAGCGGACGCTCCGGCTGCGCGCTTGCTCGATCACGACGAAGTGCCCGGGTTCTACGCGTTGAATTCCGGCATAGAAGCTGCTGGCGCCGACATGCGGCAGCAAGGCCAGGTATTCCGCCAGGCGTTCTTCGTCTACGGCGCAGGGGATTTCCGGTAGGGCATGCAAGGCGCTGGCCGCCGAGGCAAAGGCGAGGAAATCTCCCGATTGGTGCCAATACAGGGGGCGCATACCCAAAGGATCGCGGGCCAGGAACAGGCGTTGCGGGCCCGGCGACCAGGCGGCGAAGGCGAAATCCCCCACTAGGCGGCGAAGGCTGGCTTCGCCCCAGGCCGTGTATGCGGCAAGCGCCAAGGCGCTGTCGGCTAGCCCGCGTAGCCGGGCCGGTTCGATCGCCAACGCGGACGCGAGTTCGTCACGATTGTCCAGGCGACCGCAGAAGACGAATACATGTTGTTTGTCGCCGCTGATCAGCGGCTGCCGGTCGAAGCTGTCTTCCGGCGTGAAGCGGCGCAGGGTGCGCAACAGAGTGGCCGGCCCTTTTTTCCACAGGTGTTGTGCGTCAGGCCCGTAGCGGCGCAAGGCTTGCATGAGGCGTTCCGGTTCGCCATCTGCGATCAGCTTGTCATTCCACTTTACGATTCCGCCAATGGCTGTCATTGAATCTTTAATTCGGATGTTTTAAGAAGGTTAATTGTCATATAAACTTGGCAGTGCCAAGCTGTTGTTTTGATAATTTTATTAGGAGAAGCATATGATTCATGAACAAGATACGGATATTTCTGAGGATGTTGTATCAGCGGAGGAAATTGATCGAAAGGTGTGGCATGCTCCTCAGTTGCGTGCAGCCCAAATGGTCAGAGAAACACGTTCTGGTGGTCGTGTGGGCATTGATGGCGCTTCGCTTTCGTAACTACGCGCTTGTTACCGCTCAACGAAGCAGAAACTGTGGTGGAACTCTTGGCCTCCTTCGTTTGGAAGCCGGTCAGTTAACTCGGTGACCGAGTAGCTTGCAGACCTAAAAAGCTCTGATCGCCGAGGCGGTCGGAGCTTTTTTTCGCTTACGGTGTACTAATTCCGTGCAGGAAAGATGCCTTGCATCGCTATGCAGAAACGCATCGCTAAATAGGGTTGTCGGTTTTCGTGGGCAAGCCCGCCACCCGTGTTGGTCAAACTCTGAGGACTCATCGTTACCATGGCGCTGACTGGTGTCGTTTGATAGATATTGACCACAGTACCATTTACGCTGCAGGTCCCGGGATAATTTCCGGCGGGATCCGCTGATTCTGTAGACTCCCGTTCGACAGCCAGGGGATGGTTATGGTTCGCCATCTGGGACAGGCTCAGGGTGGATGTCGGAGCGCCGTTGGTGGCGGCTATGGTGCGCGGGCTCAAGCCCGGTCCCTGACCTTGATGCATGGGAATTCGGCCGATCAGGTTGGGCAGATTGAAATAGGTCTGACCATTGCCGCCATAGAGTATGCCGATGACCGCGAACAAGGTGGTGTACTGCTGAATATTGACCTGCTGTCCATTGCAGTCGGCCCAGTCCATTGGCGCATAGGTATAGGGCAGAATGCTTACTTCCCCGATAAATGGTTGCATCTTGGTCTCCTTTAGTTGCGGCTTGGGAATATGCCGGTCAGCGCGACGATGAAGTTCAGCACCAGGAAGGGCATCATGTTGGCGTGCGCCTGGTTGCCTCCGGTTGTACCGACCGTATCGCTGGGGGCCGTCCAGGGTTTGCTGTAGGTGGTGGCGAGTTCATACAGCGTTTGCCCGCTGGCGACCGTGGCGAGGACGTTGTTGGAAGGCGACAGCGCCGCTGCCTGGGCAGAACTGGCCTGCCAAGCGTGGGTGTGGCTAGGGAGCGTAGTGGTGGTCAAGGCGACCGTCTCTTGGCCGGTCGAAGTGGCCAAGGGGTAATTTTGCAGGCCCGTCCCTTGGCCGTAGTGAAACGGTACGCGGCCACGGAGGTCGGGGACGCCAAAATCGTTGACCCCATCGCCGCCCCAAGTCGTGCCAAATAGCGCGAAGAGAGCATTGTAGTTGGCGATGGACAGCTTCTGACCATTACACAGCGCCCAGTCGACCGGGGCGTAATCACCCGCGAAAAGGCGGATTTCACCAATGAAATTATCCATGGAAATGTCCTTTGACTTAGTTGCGACTGGGATAGCTTCCAAGCAGCGCGATGCAGAAATTGATCGCCAGGGAAGGTTGCATATTCTGGTGGCCCGCTCCACTGCCCGTGTTGGAAATGGTCAGTGGCCCCATGGCAACCAGCGTGGTCGGTGTCGCCCCGTAGATCGGCTGCCCCCCACTGGCTACCTGGGCGAAATAAAATGGCAGCCCGGCTGTCGTAGGTGGAAGTTTCGCGCTGGCGATATCGTTCGATGCAGACACCGTATGGCTATGGGCCGGCATCGTCGTTGCGTCTAGCTGAACCATCTCTGCACCACCGGTATTGCCTTGGTTGTAGGAAACAAGGGGTGGGGCGGCCGTGCCGATGTGCACGGGAACCCGGCCCCGCAAGTCGGGAAGGTTGAAGTTGCTTGTGCCGTTGCCGCCAAATTGGATGCCGAGCAGCGAATACAGCGCTTGGTTCTGGTTGATGAGAAGCGTCGTTCCGTTGCAGAACGACCAGCCTCTTGGTGCGAAATCGAATCCAAATGTGCCGATTTGACCGACGAAAGGGTCTGCCATGATGGTCCTCCTAAAAAGTGGATCAAGGGCGTGGGACGGATTATCCGTACAAAAAGCCGCGCCAGCGTAAAGCGCCTATCTTCAAATGGTCCAACCGCGATACTGGTTCGGATCATTACGAAAGAAGACGCGGATTCGTGCACTCTGTTGGTCAAGCGACCCCATGTAAATTCTGCGTGGCATAGTTCGGTGACATTGGCTGGTGCGCGAATTATTATTTTCGAATAAAGAATAACATGGGTCGTATGACAAAAGTGTGGTTGTTTGGGCGCTGCTTTGGCGTTTAATTAAAAACTGCTTGGTAGTACATGCCTGATTCGTCATGTTTGATCGGAACCAGGAATATGGGAGCAGACAAGCCGTCGCTACTTGACAAATGGTAGGTGTCTTGCATCAGTGCGGGGTGTGATGGGCCGCGAAAAATCAGGGAAAATGGCGTGCGGGCGGCTTGCGCGTGGGCGTAGCGGCTATATGGGGTGGCCTCGATGAGGCGCAATTGCAATGTCATTGCTGCAATGCTCAGGTCGAAATCTTGTTGCAGGCGAGGTAAGAAGTCCTCAAGCCGGATGGCGCTCAGGTCGGTCATGGTCTTTCCTTTTAGTGGAGAGGGCTGTCTGGTAAAGTGCAGTGGCTCATTATAGATATGATAAAGGAGTCGTTGATGCTGCCAGGATATGCTTCATACACGGGAAGTCTGAATATTCGACCGGCGCGTCCCGAGGACAGCGGTTTTGTCGAGATGCTGTATCGGTCTACTCGTGATGATTTACGTTTGATCGCTGCCGAGGACGATTTTATCGAGGAACTGATCGGCATGCAGCAGCAGGCACAGACCGTTGGCTACGGTGACATGTTTCCCAACGCGATGTATTTCATCGTCGAGCGCCTGGGGGATAGAATCGGGCGCATCGTTGTCGATTTCGGGCATAACGAGGTGCGGCTGGTCGATGTTGCCTTCGTGCCCCAGGCGCGTAGCTCCGGTTATGGGACCGAAATCCTGCGGCTGCTGCAGACTGCCGCAATGCAGGCGAGAGCCCCTCTGGCGCTGTCTGTGCAGCGTTCCAATCTGCGCGCCAAGCAGTTATATGCCGCCCTCGGTTTTGTCAGCGAAGGTGGCGACACGATGTATGAACGATTGATTTGGTATCCGGCATAACGACTAATTGCCAAATCAATCGGTCTTTGTACCGTGCCCTTGGGCTGTTGGTCCGGCCCGTAAGGGGAGTTGTTCTTGGCTATCAATGATATGTGGCGAGGGGTAGATGAAGTTAAGCGATGTCCTGGATTTGGCGGATCTATCCGTTGCGGCCCGCCTGTTCGTCTCTCCACTTGCCGAACACCCCGATTTGCCGGAGCGTTTGGCCAAGATGTCGCTCCTCTTCAGGGGGAAAGAGCAAAAACGTGATGCCCGCCTATTGGCGCAGGCGGCCAGGAATTTGGCGCCTGAAGATTTCCGTATCCGGGTGTTGACGGATTGGCTAAACCGCCGCGCGGCGCCGTTGTGGCATTTCAAAATTATTCATGATCGGCTTCGGAATGAGGCGTATGCCCGTGCCCTTACGCATTTTGTGAAGCCGGGGATGACGGTGTTCGAAATTGGCACCGGGACCGGGATACTGGCCATGCTGGCGGCTCGTGCCGGTGCAGCGCATGTCTACACCTGCGAACGTCGGCCAGAAGTGGCTCAGGCGGCTCGCGACATCATTGCCCGAAATGGCTTGGCGGAGCGGATCAGTGTGATCGCGAAAGATGCCTGCGCGGTGCAGTTGGGAGCAGATATTCCAGAACGCGCCGATCTATTTGTGGCTGAAATCGTCGATAACGGTTTGCTCGGTGAAAATGTGCTTGCTCTAACCGAACTGGCGCGGGCTGAATTCCTAAGGCCTGATGCGATTTTGATCCCCCAGCGTATAAGTACCGTAGGTTATCTGGTGTCTGGGCGAGGTCACCGCGAGGCCTACTATATGGATTCGACTATGGGTTTTGATTTAACCCCGTTTAATCGTTTTGCGCCGCTGGTAATTAGTAGTGGCAAGGGCGGCGGGGATGTCGAGCCATTGTCGGAGGCGGTTGAGTTGTATGGCTTCGACTTGCATGCCGATGCGGAATCGGCGGGGGCCCTCCAGGTGTCCCTGACGGCAAATCAGTCGGGGGTGGCCGAAGGAGTCATGCGCTGGCTACGCCTGGACTTCGGTGCCGGCATTCTGTTTGAGAACCGCCCCCCCCAGATATCTTCTTGGGAGCCGCTGTTGCATGTGCTGCCGTCATCCCGGGTAGTCAGTGCAGGAGATAGAGTGGATATTGAGGTCTCTCACACCCGCGATCAAATATTCATTTCTTAGGCTGAAGCTTGACCGGGCTCACTGTTTCAAGCCGCCATGTCGCTGGCAATGTCTGTTGAAATGATGATCATGTCGTGTTTTTCCATGGTATGAAGCAGGGCGAGCACATCCCGCTCACAGACCGAGGTCTCTACGGCGTATTCCTGTGCCAGTCGGATGCACAATTCCGCGATCTTTAATGGCTCACCAAGCAGTTCCCATATCCTTGCCCCAATGTCGTCCAGACCGAAATACTGGCCCGAGGCGATGCTCATCATGACGAGTTCGCCGTCGACTTCGGCGGTAAGCAGTTCATCGTTGCGACGGATGATGGAATCGATGGTAATTGACATGGTATATCCTCAATATTCATTGGCACGAACTTTACCGATCGGGTGGGAGCAAGGCAAGAGCGTTCCCGTCGCGATCGACCAAGCGTCGTAAGGGTTAGGTTAGCCATTTTCCGAGTTGTGCGGTCAGCACGCTTCCCAGGTCATCAACGCTGCACAGGCTAATAGCGTGGCGGTAGTAACGTTCTACCTGGTGGCCGATACCGATCGCGCCGATCTTTACATCGCCACGGGCCTCGATCCAGGCGACGGTTTCATGAAGGTGTCGGTCCAAAATGTTACGTGGGTTAGCCGCTAAGGTGGCGCGGTCCATCGGGGCACCGTCACTGATGACGATCAGGAGTCGCTTGGGCTCAGTCCGCCTGGAGAGGCGATGGTAGGCCCAGTAAAGGGCTTCTCCATCAACATTTTCGTTGAGCAGTCCTTCTTTTAGCATGAGTCCCATGTTGGCTCGGGCTCGGCGACAAGGAACGTCCATCGCTTTGTAAACAATGTGCCGCAATGCGTTAAGTCGGCCAGGGTTATGGGGGCGCCCGGCCTCTTCCCATTCGTTGGCTGACAACCCACCAGTGATGTTGGCTGTCGTATAACCAAGGATTTCGACCTTGATTCCGCAGCGTTCGAGGCTATGGGCGAGGATGTCGGCGGTTAGCGCAGCGACGGCGATTGGGTGGCCGCGCATCGATCCGGAATTGTCGATCAAGAGGGTGACGGCCGTTTGCCGGAAGAGCCCTTCTTCTTCGATTCGAAAAACTTGAGCCTGGCAAGGGCTTGCCACCATGCGCGCAAGCCGACTCGGATCCAGCATTCCTTCTTCTCGATCGTGTGACCAATGACGGAGTTGGCGAGCCAGGAGCAGGCGTTGGAGGCGATGTGCCAAGCCGGCGACCATCCGGCGGTAATTGACGAGGTGTGAATCAAGCTTGGCCCGTAGACCGAGCAGTTCCTCCGCCGTGGCTAGGTCTTCCGCTCGGACGATCCGATCATGGCGAGTGGTGAATACCCGGTACTCACGGCGAAGACTTTCTGGCAGAGGCGGGGGCGCTACACCCGGCGTTTCGTTTTCATCCGCCGACAAAGCATTCGCTGCGGCCTGCGGCGTACCGTTCGGGTCTTCCTCCTGCTGGTCAGCGAGTTTGTTTTCTTCCCGGCTTGCCTGTCCTGCTGGTAACAAGGGGGGCGAGAAACAGCCCGACACTATCGTGTAGCCATCTTTCTCTAGGCTTAGACTCAGGCAATGGGCTTCTCGCGCAAAGTCATCCGGGGCGTTAAGCAGTGAAGAGAGGCCTGCCAGGGAACTGACAAGTTGTTCCGGACAGCCCTGTGTGGGACGCCCGGTCCAGTTGGCAAAAGCCCAGGCCTGCAGTTGCCCCGGACCTGTTTGATCGGTGGCAAGCAAGGTGGCCAAATTGCTGCCGATGCCGGCTAGCCAGCGGGCTCCCAGCGCCTCGCTTCTGGCCTGGTCGAGAGCATCAAAAAGAGAGCCGGCGAGACCGCTGGGGCGGTGGTTTCGCGTCTGGCGTGGTAAACGGAAGCGGTAGTGACAGGCGGCGGCATCGGTGATGCCGCGGTGCAATGCTTTTTCGGTAGGCGAAATGGGGATTTCGAGGTCGGGGTAGCCGGCCAGCGTGCGAGAACAAGCCGTAGCCCGTGCCCAGGAAGCGGGGTCAATAGAGGATGGTATTGCCATCATCAATAGGCAGCTCTTGATCAAAGCAACGTTGGAAATACTCCGCTACCAATGCTTTCTCCGTGTCGTCACATTTGTTGAGGAAAGTGAGGCGAAAAGCGGTCGCGACATCCCCGAATATGGAAGTATTTTCCGCCCAATGAATCACCGTTCGCGGCGACATTACCGTGGAAAGTTCGCCGTGGATGAACCCCGTACGGATCAGATCGGCCAGACTGACCATGGCAGAAATCTGCTCACGTCCTTCTGGGCTTGCATAGGCGGGGACCTTCGCTTGGACGATGGCAATTTCTTTATCTGGCGTGAGGTAATTTAGTGTAGCGACAATATGCCAGCGATCCAATTGCCCTTGATTTAGGGGGTGGGTTCCGTGGTAAAGGCCGCTGGCATCTCCCAGGCCGATGGTGTTGGCCGTGGCAAAGAGGCGAAAAGCGGGATGCGGGGTGATGACCCGATTCTGGTCGAGTAATGTCAGTTTGCCTTCGACTTCCAAAACGCGTTGGATCACGAACATTACGTCGGGTCGTCCGGCGTCATATTCATCGAAGATTAGGGCGGTGGGGTTTTGCATTGCCCAAGTCAGAATGCCCGGTCGGAATTCGGTGATCTGCAGCCCGTCTTGGAGGACGATGGCATCTTTGCCGATCAAATCCATGCGACTCACATGGCTGTCCAGATTAATCCGGAGGCATGGCCAGTTGAGTCGAGCTGCCACTTGTTCGATATGAGTGGATTTTCCCGTGCCATGAAAACCTTGGATTATGACTCGACGGTTATGGGTAAAGCCGGCGAGGATAGCCAGCGTGGTTTCCGGGTCGAAACGATAGCTAGAGTCCAGTTCTGGAACATGCTCGGAAGACGTTGAAAACCTAGCAACGAGAAGATCGGAGTCAATGCCGAATATTTCTCTGACCGAGCCGCACACGTTCGGAATGTTTGCTGAGAGGGAGGGGCCGATTTCTGATAAGGAGGGGCGCATTATGAGAATGATATGTCCGTTGGCGGCGAGCAGGGCGCAATTATGGCATTGAGCGAGCCACCTACCTTAGGTGGTAGACTGCAAATTGTATTGTCATGATGCTGGTTTCCTGAGAGATTGAGAAGCTATTGACGATGGCGAGGCAATCGGGACTCCTGTTTGGCAGAGGGGGGATGTCTATTTCGGGTCTTTGAGATATTGGCTTCTGCGAGGGGGGGCGATGAAGAATCAGCGTGAGAAATTTCGTGAGCTTGGCAGGGTTTTGTTGAGCAATGAAACCGGGCCGGCGGAGTTGCGGGCGGCGGTGCATGAACTCTTTGACTTGCTTAGCCATATTGTTGGCTATGACGATCGGGAAGTGAGCGGAGAGCAAAGAAGCGATACCTTTTTGAGCGCCGGCAAAGCGATTAGTTTTCAGGGCGCCGCTCGCTGTCTGTGGGAGTTCGCCCGGACCAGCAAATTCCTACGCGGGGTCGCGGCAGCCATCAGGGTGGCCCAACAACGCTTTCCTGGGGAGCGGATTCGACTGGTCGAGGCCGGGTGTGGTCCGTTTGCCTTGTTGGCCCTACCGTTGGCAACACAGTTTTCATCCGATGAACTGAGCTTTACCCTGCTCGATATTCATCAGCATTCGCTGGACGCCGCCCGACAGATCGTCGATGCCCTGGGATTGGCGTCCTATGTGGTTTCCTACGTGCGGGCCGATGCCAGTACTTGGCGTTGTACGGAGGCCCAGCGGCCCCATGTCATCGTTTCGGAAACCATGCAGCAGGGCCTGAGGAAAGAGCCTCAGGTCACCATCACCCGCCATTTGGCACCGCAATTGTTGCCAGGGGGATTGTTCGTTCCCGAGAGCATTGTTCTGGATTTCGCTCTGCTAGCCTGTCCGCTTTCGCCAGATGGCGTACCGCAGATGCGCTTGCAGCGGCACAAGGAGTTGATGAATTTTTCCGCCGAAACATCCAACCAGATGTTTGCCGGGGAGTTTGTCATGCCGGAGGAAGTGACCAAGGGCAGTCGCCCGTCGCTATGTACGACGATTCGGGTGTTTGCGGACATAGTGCTGCAGGATAACGAGTGCAGCCTAACGCTGCCGATTATTCTGCGCGACCTGCCGACAGTTCCCGGGGCTCGAATCAGCTATGCCTATCAGGTGTCGGCCGTGCCGGGCATGGATTTTTCTGTGGTGACAACCTAACAGGACGGGCGGAGCGCGGATGCCTGGCGCTCCTCGCCTATTCCATCCCGCTGGCTTTGCCGTTGTTGCGCACGGAGTGCTTCCAGTTGCCCGTAAATTGATGACAATTCAGTTTCAACGGTTGCCGCGAGCTCAGCGCTTGCTTCGGCCCGCTTGGCACGGCTATCCGGAGCGAATTGGGCCTGCGGATTCTTGGCATCGATGCGGGCCGCCTCCGCGAGCAGATCGTTATCCGCATCACTGGTCCGTATCTCGAATAGGTTCGTCATCAGCAAGGGAAGTGCGGCGGGCAGTTCGTTGTAGTGGAGCAGGTACAGTTGATTTTCCCGAGCCCGGGTCAGAGCAGTCTGGCACAGAGAGGCAAGCACCCGGACTCGATAGTCGAGAATAGGGAGGGCGATGGCGGTATTTAAATCCATTCCAAATAACTCCGGCTCAAGGGCGCCCGGCATCATTTGCCGACCGGGTTGGCGTTGATGAGAAACCAGCACCTCGATCGGGTCGCGGTAGAGAAAGAGGCAGGGGACATCGGGAAAGGCCGCCTGGATGATGGGCAGTTCGTTAAGGCTCCAGCAGTCGAATTTGATGAACAGATGCCGTTCATCTCGTACTTGATGTCGTGCGAAACCGCCAACCAGTCGCCTGAACCAGAGTACGCGCTGTTCGGCACTTATTGCGCCGTGACGGAGGTGAGCATGCAATAAGGATTCCACTGGGCCGGGTTCCGATAGCGCCATGATCTGCGGCAAGGCGGCAAGCATGCGGGTCAGCAAGGTGGAGCCGCAACGCGACATGTGGAAGATGAAGCCGGCTGGTCGTGCTGCATCGGCGGTGTCTTCAAAGGCAGCCATGGTGGCGAGACCGGTTCGGCGTCGGAACAGCCGGTTGAACGGGTGACGCAAATACTCGGTCACCGATTGTTCAAAAAAGGAAGCACTAAGATGTGCGCCGCCGGTGTAGCACCATTCGACGCTCGGTTCGGCGCCATTCCAGCTTATCCAGGCCGGTATCCAGCCCCGATAATCCTTGGGGGTTAGCGACATTTGTGACGTTCCGCTCGCATCCGTTGGTCGTTTTGCATTGCCGATTCGAGTTGTTCAGGACTTAGATCCAGGCCAAGCTGGCGTGCGACATCGCTCGCCTGGGTGATGAATTGGCTGCTCTCCCCGGCGTTCCACAAGCGTTCGGCGAGGGCCGCCTGGTGCCAGATCAGCGAGCGAAAGGCGCTTAGCGCATTTTCTTCCATCATTGCTCGGCGGCACACGCCGTTTGCAGTTCTTGCGCATGCCGGAGGCTTGTTGGTGTGCCCATTGCGCGTAAGGCTTCGATGACCTGCGCTGCGTGTTCCCGGCGGATGCCCCGCGTTTCGAAGAAATCGAGTTGGCGGGGCAGATATCCGGACTGTTCAAAATGGTTTTTTAGCCAGTCGTTCACGATGCAGTCGAAGACAATGTGCACGCGGTCGCTGTCGCCATGGTTGGCCAGCCGGTGGGGGAGCGTGGCGTCGATATACCAGCATTCGCCTTCGCCCATCGTTACCCGTTCGCTTTCGATGTAAAACTCCACTTGTGGATTGGTTGAGATGGGAATATGCAAGCGTACCGTCCCCCGTCCGAAAGATAGATCGAGATCGCGATGCTCCTTGATCGCGCTGCCGGCAGTGAGCTTCAGCAGACGCACCGAGGTCACCGGGCAGCAAAAGGCCCTCAGGATTTCACGAAAATAAGTGCAGCGCTCGAGCACCTGGGTGTCCGCATAGCCTTCCGGCGGCACCGAGGCATCCGAAAAAATATGATCGATTCTTCCTCCCACTGAACGTAAAGGGATGGCGCTCCAATTGCCGTCATAGTTGGCTTTTACGAAATGAGGCAGCCAGACCTGGTCGTTCGCTCGTGTCAGATCGGTCTGCAGGCGCGTGACGTCAAAATGAAAGGGTAATTGGCAAAATCGGTACATAAGTGGCGCTCCATAGCAATGCGTGCTGGGCAGGAAGTGGATCAACCGAAGATGGCAGTATGCCATCGGCCTTGCTGACTGAAGCCGTTTGGCTTGTTGTGAATGGATTTTTTTGTCACCTGGTGTTTCAAATAAGCCGCAAGCTGTTGGGAGTTGGCCTTCCTTGTGTCATCGTTTACGCTTTAGGTCGGGGGCGGAATCAAGTCGCCTGCTTTTCGGTCTACTCCTTGTCGCGTCGTAAGGTTTGTCAGAACAGCGTACCGACAAGAGAGTGGGGAAATATCCGTGGCTCGCTATAGAATTGTCCCTGCGCCAACTTCTCCACCGGATTTCTCGAAATGAAACATGCCGTTTTACTCGTCTCACTGTTGTTGACCATTGCGGCCTGTTTCTTTTTGGGGATGTATATTTTCAAGCGGCGGGGTAAAGCGCGACGACGGAAGGTGCGCTCGCATAGCGAATTTCCGCTTTCGGCTTTTTCGGTGCTGAATCATCCGGCCGTGTCGGGGCGGCGCGAACAATTGACGCCCTTGCGCGAAGCCGAGGTGTACATGACCTACGGGAAAAAACGGGAAGCGCAACGGGTTCTCGATACCGCGCTGGAAAACGGCGAGATCAGCGCCGCAGACGTGGCCGAATTCTGGGGAAAACACAATTCCGGGGCGGCCGGCCACTAGGCTGCTGCCTGTATTGGTCGGTCTGAGCCCGGGGCTGGCCCGGGTTGTCCGGCGCTGGCAATCATAGACAGGAAATCGGTACGTGGCGGTAGATACCATTGTCGGTCTCGGTGACGAGTTTTTCATGCGCGAGGCCATGTCTTTGGCCCGGGCCGCCGAGTGTCTCGGCGAAGTGCCGGTGGGCGCGGTTGTCGTACAGAATGGCGTGATCGTCGGGCGCGGCTTCAATTCGCCGATCGGCGAAAGCGACCCGACGGCGCATGCTGAAATCGCCGCCCTGCGCGATGCGGCGCGGGTCTTGGGCAATTATCGGCTGCCCGGTTGCGAGTTGTTCGTGACCCTCGAACCGTGCGCGATGTGCGCCGGCGCTATCATGCACGCCCGGATCAGCCGGGTGATTTACGGGGCGCGCGATGCGAAAACCGGGGTGCATGGCAGTGTCGTCGACCTGTTCGGGGTCGAACGGCTCAATCACCATGCCACGGTCGAAGGTGGCGTGCTGGCCGAGGAGTGCAGCAGCATGTTGTCGCAGTTTTTTGCCGAGCGGCGCAAGAAAAGCCAATGAGACTTCATATTTCCGTCGCCCGTCAGGTGCTGACGGTGTACGCCGTGAGCGGCGAAGAGCTCGGTGTCTATCCGGTATCGACGGCAGCGGCTGGGGTCGGCGAAGTTTCCGGGAGCTACCAGACGCCGCGCGGGGCGCATCTGATTCGAGCCAAAATCGGCGCTGGTCAAGTGGAGAATACGGTTTTTGTCCGGCGCCGGCCGACCGGCGAAATCTGGACGCCGGAGCTCCATGCCGCCTTTCCCGGTCGCGACTGGATCCTGACCCGCATCCTCTGGTTGTCCGGTTGCGAGCCCGGCCGTAACCGCCTGGGGAGCGTCGATACCATGCGGCGTTACATCTATATCCACGGCACGCCGGACATCACCGACATGGCAACGCCCGGCTCGCACGGTTGCATCCGCATGCGCAACGCCGAGCTCGTCGAGTTGTTCGATCGGGTGCCGTGTTATACGCCGGTGGAAATCAGCGAGGATTGAAGCGGCTCGCCGTGCGGGCCGAAACTGCGTTCGTGCAGGCGAATGCCAGCATCCGATTTTTGCCAGACCAGGGTCGAGGCCCGCGTGCCGTAGGTGGCTGATTGGACGAAGATGGCCGAAAGCAATCGTTCCCACTCGAGTGGCACACCGGTCTGCGGCAGGTTTTCGTCGGGCACGATGCTGTTGTCGGCGAGGAGTGCGAATAGGCCGGCTTCGTCGGGTAAGTCGCCGATCGCTCGGGTGAACTTCTCGCGGGCCGTCTGTAACTTTGGCCAGGGCGTATCGAGCCGATGATTCGAAAGGCCGTAAATGCCCGCCGCCAGGACTTGCGGTTCGCCATCGCGATTCGAACAATAGAGCAGCGAGTCGCCATCGGCGAGTAGCAGGTTGAAACCCGAAAAGGCGGCCTTGTCGATATTCCTGGCGTAGTCGATGGGGGGGCTGTCGGCGAGCAGGAAATCCCGCGTCAATTCGCCCCGCGAGCGTTGGCCGGACCCCATCCCGGGTTCGCGGACATTGGTCACGGCGGCGAAGCGGCCGCTCTCGGTGATGCCCAGCCAAGTGCCGCCGGCCTCAAGGTCGCGTCCGCCGATGACTTGCTGGGCGCTTGGCCAGCGCCCGGCAGGTGCCGTCGGTCGGGCGTAAAACTCGTCGCGGTTGGCGGCGACAAGCAGTGGATAATCCGCATGCACTCGCCAGCCGACGACGATCAGGCACATCTCCGGGACGCCTCAGGGATTGACGGCGACTGCCTGGACCAGCGGACCGGTGCGGGAATCAAGATGAACATCGTGCGAAAAGTTGGACTGAACCACGGCCAACGCGGAAAAACCGCCGTTCGGCGAAGGGGCGGCGCTCATCACCATGCCGCAGGCCTGATCGGGGTTGTCCGGCGAGTAGAGGTGGGCGCCGGCGCTCAGTGCCTGCGGGCTGCTCAGGCGGAAGAGATGGCGTTTGACCTTGCCGAGATATTGCGTGCGGGCGACGATTTCCTGGCCGGGATAGCAGCCCTTCTGAAAACTGACGCCGCCGATTTTGTCGAAGTCGGCCATTTGCGGCACGAATTCTTCCTTGGTGGCCAGCGTCACCCAGGGGTGCGCCGCCTCGACATCCAGCCAGCGCCAGACCGGCACACCGGCCGGTTTGGCCTTGACCGAGAGTTTTTGCCAGAGTTGCGCCATGGCGGCCTGCGGCGCGGCAATGACGAAGCGCTCGGCCGCCAGGCGAATTACGGTTATACCGTCGCGGCTAGCCGTCGTCAGCGCTTCGCTCGGGGCGGGCAAGTCGGCATCGGTCAGCGCCTCGGTCGCCTGGCGGCCGGCGATGCCGAGCAGGATGGCGTCATCGGTCAGTGCGGCGAGTTTGACCTTGGCGCGCAGGATGAACATTTGCAGGCGTTTTTGTGTCGCTTCCTGGAGGTCGGCGGCGAGCAGCAACTGGTAGTTGGCGCCGTTGCGCCAGACCAGAAAACTGGCCTGCAAGCGCCCCTTGGCCGAGCACCAGCCGGAATGCTGCGCCTGGTTTTCGCCGAGATGGTTGATGTCGCTGGTCAATTGCCCGTGCAGGAAGGATTTGACGTCTTCGCCACTGGCTTCGAGCAGGCCGAGGTGGGTCAAGGGCACGAGGACGGTCTGCTGGCGGGTGGCCAGCAATTCGCCGGTGGCATCGCCAAAGTTGAGAAGATCGGAAGAGTCGCTGTCGAAGCTGCCTTCGGCAGACTCCAGAAAGCTGCGCCAGTTGGGGTTCATGGGGGCTCCAGGTGGGGTTTGGGCTATTATATCGCCCGTTTCACGATGCTCGTTCGACACGAGCCAGACCAGCCTGCATTCCGCGAGTTCCCGTGCGCTTCCTGATAAGAATATTTTCCCTGGTTTTTCTGTTGTTCGTCGGCTTGCTTGGTGCTGGATGGTATTGGGCCAACCAGCCGCTGCATTTGCGCAGCACGCCGCTCGATTTTCGGGTGGCCCCGGGCAGCAGCATGCGTTCGGCGATTGCCCAGATGCGCGACGCCGGTATCGAAGTCGAGCCGGTATTGATGGCCTTGCTCGGGCGTTTCAGCCGGGCCGAAGCCGGTATCAAGGCGGGCAGCTATTCGGTCAATCAGGGGGTTACGCCTTTTTTGCTGCTCGGCAAATTGACCCGGGGCGAGGTCACCCAGGGCGAGCTGATTCTCGTCGAAGGATGGACCTTCCGTCAGTGGCGCGCCAAGCTGGATCGCCATCCGGATTTGCGGCATGACTCGGCGGTGCTGTCCGAGACGCAGATCGCCAGGCAACTTGGCCTGGAGGGGGTGACTCTCGAAGGGCGCTTGTTTCCCGATACCTACCTGTTCGACAAGCAGTCCTCCGATCTCGACTTGATCGCCCGGGCGGTGCGGGCCATGCAGCGTCGCCTGGATAGCGAGTGGGCGCAACGGGCGGCCGACTTGCCCTACCGGAGCCCGGCGGAAGCGCTGGTCATGGCCTCCATCGTCGAAAAGGAAACCGGCCGGGAAAGCGACCGTAACCAGGTGGCGGCGGTCTTCGTCAATCGTCTGCGCAAGGGCATGCTGCTGCAGACCGATCCGACGGTGATCTACGGTCTGGGCGATAATTTTGACGGCAATCTGCGCAAGCAGGATCTGCTCGCCGACACGCCATACAATACCTATCAACGTAGCGGCCTGCCGCCGACGCCGATTGCCATGCCCGGGCTGGCGTCGTTGCGGGCGGCCCTGCATCCGGCCAGTAGCGACGTGCTTTATTTTGTCGCCCGGGGCGACGGGAGCAGCGAGTTTTCGCGTACTCTCGACGAACATAACCGGGCAGTTAACAAATATCAAAGAGGTGGGAAGTGAACGGTAAATTTATCACTTTCGAAGGCATCGACGGCGCCGGCAAGAGCAGTCATGTCGAGTGGTTGGCCGACTGGTTGCGGAGCTGGGGAAAAACGGTTTGCGTAACGCGCGAGCCGGGCGGCACGGAACTCGGCGAAAAGCTGCGGACGCTGCTGCTCAATGATCCGATGCACCTGGAAACGGAAACCCTGCTCATGTTCGCGGCGCGTCGCGAACACCTGGCACAGCTTATCGAGCCGGCCCTGGCCCGTGGCGAGTGGGTCATCTGCGACCGCTTCAGCGACGCTACCTATGCCTACCAGGGCGGCGGTCGGGGTCTTGACCGCGGCAAGTTCCTGAGCCTCGAGCAATGGGTGCATGGCCATGTCCAACCCACCCTGACCTTGCTTTTCGATCTGCCCCTCGATGTTGCCCGCGAGCGCATTGCGTTGGCCAGTCGGGTGCTGGATCGATTCGAGCAGGAGCGGGCCGATTTTCACGAACGGGTCCGTCAGGCCTATCTGGAGCGGGCCCATGGCAATCCGTCGCGGATCCGCCTCGTCGATGCCAATCAGTCCCTGGAAGATATTCGTAAAGTACTTGAGAAAGTCGTTTCAACGCATTGTTTATGAATGTAATAAATCTTCACCCGAAGGTCTGGAACGGGCTCCTGGCGCGCCGCCAGCAACTGCCGCATTCGCTATTGTTGGTCGGTCAAAAAGGTCTCGGCAAGTTCGCACTGGCCAGGCAGTTCGTTGCCAGTCTGCTCTGCGAAGAGCCTCAGGCCGATGGCCGGGCCTGCGGCAAGTGTCTGGCCTGCAACTGGTATAGCCAGGGCAATCATCCCGATTTTCGTCTCTTGCAACCGGACGCTCTGGGCGATGAGAGCGAGGTGGAGGACGGCAAGAAAAAGCCGAGCCAGCAAATCACCATCGATCAGGTGCGGGGACTCGACGATTTCCTGATCGTCGGCACGCATCGTGCCGGCTTGCGCATCATTCTGGTCAATCCGGCCGAGGCGATGAATCGCAATACCGCCAACGCGCTTCTTAAAACACTTGAAGAACCAGCTCCAGATACCTTGTTTTTATTGGTATCTAATGAGCCATTGCGTTTACTGCCGACGATCCGCAGTCGTTGCCAGGTGGTGCCCGTCGCTACCCCGCAGCCGGCCCTGGCCGCCCAGGTTCTGGCCGCGGCCGGGCTGCCCGACGCCGGACGCTGGCTGGCGCTGGCCGGCGGTTCGCCGGGCCTGGCACTGGAACTTTCGGCCTCCGGTCAGGGGATGTGGCTGGAAACCCTGGTCAAGCGTCTGGCGGCCGGGCGCCATGCCGATCCGCTCGGCCTGGCGGCCGAGTTCGAAAAACTGGTCAAGGACAGCAAGGGCAAGTTGTTGCTGAAAACCGTGGTCGAGGCGCTGCAAAAGTGGCTAATTGATCTGTCATTGGCTAAAAACGGTCTGCCGGTTCGATATTTTCTGCCGCAACAGGCCACAATTTCAGGCTTGGCTGATATCATCCCTGCCTTAAGTCTTATCCATTCCTACCGCGACATGATCAAACGCCGCCAGGAGGCCGAGCAGCCACTTAATGCGCGTCTTTTTCTGGAAGGTGTTTTCCTGGACTATCGAGCCCTGTTTGCCAATTGATCAACGATGAGCGTAGCTAAATCCGCCCCGCAGCGTCCGAGCGTTCTCTCGCTGAACATCAATTCGAAGTCCGCGCTGTACGCCGCCTTTATGCCGCATCTACGCTGCGGTGGGATATTCATTCCGACGACGCGCGGCTACAACCTGGGTGATGAAGTCTTCATGCTGCTCTCCTTGATGGATGATCCGGCCAAGTTGCCGATCGCCGGCACCGTCGTCTGGGTGACGCCGCCGGGGGCGCAAAATGGTCGGGCGCAGGGCATCGGCGTGCATTTCAATAACGACGAGAGCGGCCAGGAAGCGCGGCGCAAAATCGAGGGCCTGTTGGGCGGCGTCATGCAGTCCACCCGTCCGACGCATACGCTGTAATTGACCGCGATGCTGGTCGACTCCCACTGCCATCTCGATTTTCCCGATCTCGCCAGCCATTTGCCGGATGTCCTGCAGCGCATGCAGGACAATGGCGTTGCCTGTGCGCTATGCATCGCGGTCAATCTTGAAGACTATCCCGCGGTGCTGGCACTGGCCGAAGCCAACGAAAGGCTTTTTGCGACGGTCGGCGTGCATCCGGAATACACCGATGTCGAGGAGCCGAGCGAGGACCGGCTGGTCGAACTGGCCGGGCATCGGAAAGTCATCGCCATCGGCGAAACCGGCCTTGATTATTACTGGCAGAAGGACCGGCCGGAATGGCAGCGTGAGCGTTTCCGCCGCCACATCCGGGCCGCCAGGCGGATCGGCAAACCGCTGGTGGTTCATACCCGCGAATCGGCCGCCGATACCTTGCGCCTGCTGCGGGAAGAGGGTGCCGAAACGGTCGGCGGGGTCATGCACTGTTTTACCGAAAACTGGGATATTGCCCGCCAGGCGCTCGATCTCGGCTTCTACCTTGCATTTTCCGGGATCGTGACATTCAAGAATGCGACCCTGGTCAAGGAAGTGGCGGAAAAATGCCCGCTCGACCGCATTCTGGTTGAAACCGATTCGCCCTACCTGGCGCCGGTGCCCTATCGCGGCAAGCCGAATCAGCCGGCCTACGTCCTGCACGTCGCCGAAGAAATCGCCCGCCTGCGCAAGCTGTCGCTGGCGGCCGTCAGCCAGGCGACGAGCGATAATTTCTTCACCCTGTTCAAATCCGCCAGCCGGCCCCGGGAATCATGAAAAATACACTGCTCATCGCTGCCTTTGTCCTGGCTCTCCCTCTTGCTGCCCAGGCCGGCACCTACGACGATCTGATCAGTTCGGCCAAGATGGGCGACGTCGGTGGCATGACCGCCCTGGTCAACAAGGGGGCCTCGGTCGATACCACGGACATCGATGGCAATACCCTGCTCATGCTGGCGGCACGCGATGGGCATGCCGACCTGGTCGATTTTCTCATTCGCCAGCGCGCCAAGCTCAATGCCCGCAATGCGGCCGGTGATACCGCGCTGCGTCTGGCCGCCTATTTTGGCCACCAGAAAGTGGTCGAGCTGCTGCTGGCCGGTGGCGCCAGTGTGAACATGCCGGGCTGGACGCCGCTGATCTATGCCGCGTTCAAGGGCAGCCCCGAGATCGTCCGGCTACTGCTGCAAGCCGGGGCCGATGTCGATGCCGCCAGCGAAAGCGGTATGACGCCATTGCTTGCCGCCTCCCGTAGCGGTCATCTCGAGGTGGTGCGTCTGCTCTTGAACGGCAAGGCGGATCCCAACAAGGCCCTGGAGTCGGGTGAAACGCCCGTCGATATGGCGCTGAAAAATGGCAATACCGATATCGGCGATCTGCTGCGGCGAGCCGGCGGCAAGTCCGGGCGTACGGTGACCATCGAAATCCAGTAGGGCGGCTGGCGCAGCGGGCCAAACCTCAGGCGGCCGCTGCTGCGGCATGCTGGTCGGCCAGGATGTTGCCGCGACACGTGGCGTGTCCCTTGACCCAGCAAATCTCGGCCTCCCCCAAGGTTTCGGCGATTCCCGCCGCGGCCAGCATTTGCGCCAGTTCGGCGTCTTCGGCCAAGCCCTGTGACCGGGCCCGGTTTAGGCGGGAGACGGTATCCTGATTATCCGAGAAGAGGGCGTACGGACGGCCCGGAAAGTGCCGTTGTGCCTGCTGAATGGCAAACAAGGCGGCTTGTAACTCCAGTTCATTGCTGCCCATCGCCGGCAGGCTGCGCGTCGTCACCAGCGGCTCGCCAGTGGCGTCCCCGAAGAGCACGGCGGCAATGCCGCCCAGCCTCTTCTGGCTGGCATCGCTGAACACCAGCAGGCGCCCGGCAAAGCGATCGGCCAGGCGCCAGGGCAAGGGGCCGGCTGACGGGTAGATGAGCGGTGGGCTTTTCTTTTTTCGTCGTCTCGGCATCGCGATTTCACCGGCTCGCTACATGAAGTGCGGGAATGGCGGATTTCCCTGGTGTTTTAGCCCAGCATGCCGCGTTCGCGGATGAAGGCGATCACTGTCGCCAGGCCTTCGCCCGTCTTCAGATTGGTGAAGACAAAGGGCCGCGCGCCGCGCTGGGCTTTGGCATCGTGGGCCATGACGTCCAGCGAGGCGCCGACCATCGGCGCCAGGTCGATCTTGTTGATGATCAGCAGGTCGGACTTGGTGATGCCAGGCCCACCTTTGCGCGGGATCTTCTCGCCGGCGGCGACATCGATGACGTAGAGCGTCAGGTCGGACAACTCGGGCGAGAAAGTGGCGGCCAGGTTGTCGCCGCCGGATTCGACGAGGATCAGCTCGACCTCGGGAAAAGCGCGCTGCAGGCGGTCGATGGCTTCGAGATTGATCGAGGCATCCTCGCGAATGGCCGTGTGCGGGCAGCCGCCGGTCTCGACGCCGATGATGCGCTCGGGCGCCAGGGCCGAGTGATGGACCAGGAACTTGGCATCCTCGGCGGTGTAGATGTCGTTGGTGACCACGGCCATGTCGATCTGCTCGCGCAGGGCTTGGCACAGGGCCAGGGTGAGGGCGGTCTTGCCGGAACCGACGGGGCCGCCGATACCGACTCTTAGGGCTTGTTTGCTCATGATTTTACGATCTGAAAAGACGTGAATACTGGGTTTCGTGGCGGGCGCTGGCGATGGCGAAGGCCGGCGTGAAGTTGGACCAGGCGGCTTCCGGCAAGCTCAGTGCACCGAGCGCTACCGTTGGAATTCGGCCGCCCAGTTCGGCGAGCAGGCGCTGACCGGCGGCCTGACCGAGCGGCACGGCTTTCAGTGCGGCCATCACCTGGTTTTCCGCCCATGACCACAGGTAGGCGGTCACGGCCGCCAGCGGCTCGATTTGCCAGTGGGCGGCGAGGCCGGCCCAGGCGGTCGGGAAGGTGATTTCGCCGAGGCCGGCCAGCGTGCTGTCGACGGTCGCCAAGCCGGGATCGCGCAAATCGCGCACCAGCCGGTGCAGCGAAAAACCCATCTGGGCGGTTTCGGCGCGCAGTTCGGCGGATTCGCGGCTGGCCAGGAATTCGTCGTTGAGGCGGGCGATTTCATTGCTGTCGCCAGCGGTCCACGCCGCCATCAGGGCAAAAACCAGCGGCGCTTCGTAGCGCCCGATGCCATGCTGCATCAGATCGGCAATCCAGCGCCCGGTCGTTGTTTCATCGCTGATGATGCCGGATTCGACGGCCCATTCCAGGCCCTGCGAATAGGTGTAGGCGCCGACCGGCAGCGCCGGGCTGGCCAATTGCAGCAGGCGGGCGAGTTGCAGGGCAGCGGTCAACGCGGCTTGAACTCGTGGATTTTCGGCACCGAGCGATGCGGACCGTGGCCGGGGTTGTGCAGGTCGGTCGTTGCTTCCTCGTCGCCATGGTGGTGGCCGCCATGTGCACCATAGGCGCCGGATTCGGGCTGGAAGGGCGCCTCAGTTTCACTGATCATGCAGCCCAGGCCCTTGGCCATGTCGGCCAGCACGTGGTCGGTCTGGAAGCGCAGCTTGCCGCCGTGCTCGGTCGGCAGGATCTGTACCGGCACATGGCGGTTGCCGAGGTGATAGGCGGCGCGGGCGAAGAGCAATGGGCTGTCGGCGATGGCTTCGATCAGCTTTTCCGGCGCGGCGAGAATTTCGACGACGGCCGAGCCGTCTTCGGCCACCAGCTTGTCACCGTCGTGCAGATGGTCGCCGCGTTCGAGGAAGATGCCGGCCTCCGTGCCGGAAGCCAGCGTGACCTTGAGGCGGCTACGCTTGCGTTCGTCGTAGGCCAGCGCCACCGAGTCGGTGGCAGCTTGTTGCGTGCGGTGGTTGAGGATGAGCATGTCAGAACAGGAAGTAACGTTGCGCCAGCGGCAATTCCGTCGCCGGTTCGCAGACCAGATGCACGCCGTCGGCCTTGACCACATAGGTTTCCGGATCGACGGTGATTTCCGGCGTCGCGCCGTTGTGCACCATGTCGGATTTCTTGAGCGTGCGCGTGCCGGAAACGGCGATCAGTGGTTTGTTCAGGCCGAGCGCGGCGACGGCAGGATTGTTCAGCGCCGCCTGCGAGACGAAAGTCACCGAAGTCTTCAACGCCTTGCCGAAGCTGCCGAACATCGGCCGGTAATGCACCGGCTGTGGTGTCGGGATCGAGGCGTTGGGGTCGCCCATGGCGGCGGCGGCGATCATGCCGCCTTTCAGAATCAGCGATGGCTTGACACCGAAGAAGGCCGGTTTCCACAGCACCAGATCGGCCAGCTTGCCGACTTCGATGGAGCCGACCGTGTGGGCGATACCATGCGTCAGCGCCGGGTTGATGGTGTATTTGGCGATGTAGCGCTTGACGCGGAAGTTGTCGTTTCTCGCACTGTCTTCCGGCAAGGCGCCGCGCTGCAGCTTCATTTTGTGCGCCGCCTGCCAGGTGCGAATGATGACCTCGCCGACGCGGCCCATTGCCTGCGAATCAGAGCTCATCATCGAGAACGCGCCGAGGTCGTGTAGGATGTCTTCGGCGGCGATGGTTTCGCGGCGGATGCGCGATTCGGCGAAGGCGATGTCTTCGGCGATGCTCGGGTCGAGGTGGTGGCAGACCATCAGCATGTCGAGATGCTCGTCGATGGTGTTCACCGTGTACGGCATGGTCGGGTTGGTCGAGCTGGGCAGGACATTGGGCAGCCCGGCCGCCTTGATGATGTCCGGCGCATGGCCGCCGCCGGCGCCTTCGGTGTGGAAGGTGTGGATGGTGCGGCCCTTGAAGGCGCCCAACGTCGCTTCGACGAAGCCCGATTCGTTGAGCGTGTCGGAGTGGATGGCGACCTGCACGTCCATCTCGTCGGCGACCGTCAGGCAGCAGTCGATGGCGGCCGGCGTCGTGCCCCAGTCCTCATGCAGCTTGAGGCCCATGGCGCCGGCTTCGACCTGCTCGCGCAAGGCTTCCGGCAGGCTGGCGTTGCCCTTGCCGAGGAACCCGAGGTTCATCGGGAAGGCGTCGGCCGCTTCGAGCATGCGGTGGATATGCCACGGCCCCGGCGTGCAGGTCGTGGCGAAGGTGCCGGTGGCCGGCCCGGTGCCGCCGCCGATCATCGTCGTCACGCCGGAGTAGAGCGCCTCGTCGATCTGCTGCGGACAGATGAAATGGATGTGGCTGTCGATGCCGCCGGCGGTGACGATCATGCCTTCGCCGGCAATGACTTCGGTGCCGGGGCCGATGACGATGGTCACACCGGGCTGGATGTCCGGGTTGCCGGCCTTGCCGATGGCGGCGATGCAGCCGTCCTTCAAGCCGATGTCGGCCTTGACGATGCCGGTCACGGCATCGACGATCAACGCGTTGGTGATCACCGTATCGACGGTTTCAGCGGAGACGCGCTGGCCCTGGCCCATGCCGTCGCGAATGACCTTGCCGCCGCCAAATTTCACTTCCTCGCCGTAGATCGTGTGGTCACTTTCGACTTCGATGATGAGGTCAGTGTCGGCCAGACGGAGACGGTCGCCGGTCGCGGGGCCGAACATTTCGGCATAGGCCTGACGGGTGATTTTCGTACTCATCACAGAGCTCCCTGAATCAGGCCACGGAAACCATAAACCTTGCGGTCGCCGGCCAGTGCAACCAACTGTACGGTGCGCGTTTGGCCCGGCTCAAAGCGCACGGCGGTACCGGCGGCGATGTCGAGGCGGAAGCCACGGGCGGCCTCACGGTCAAAGCTCAGGCCGGCGTTGGTTTCGTAAAAATGGTAGTGCGAGCCGACCTGGATCGGGCGGTCGCCGGTGTTGGCGACGACCAGCGTGATCGTTGGCCGGCCGGCGTTGAGTTCGAGTTCGCCGGGTTCGGCGAGGAGTTCTCCGGGAATCATTTTTTAGTTCCTAGTCATTAGTTGTTAGTTGTTAGCGGTAAGTCACGAGACGCAGGTGCTAGCGACTAATGACTAACAACTAACGACTAAACAATGGGGTTATGCACGGTGACCAGCTTGGTGCCGTCCGGGAAGGTCGCCTCGACCTGGATTTCCAGGATCAGCTCGGCGATGCCGTCCATGACGTCGGCGCGGCTCAGCACCTGCGTGCCGGCGTGCATCAGTTCGGCGACCGTCTTGCCTTCGCGGGCGCCTTCCATGATGGCGCAGGTGATCAGGGCGACGGCTTCCGGATAGTTGAGCTTCAGGCCCTTGGCCTGGCGCCGTTCGGCGAGCAGGCCGGCGGTGAAGATCAGCAGTTTGTCCTTCTCTCTTGGTGTCAGTTCCATGAAGACTCCTCAGGTATTCCAGATTCGGGGGGTAACAGCCGGTCGGCCGCAGCAGGCCGGGCGCAGGATTTTCCACAGTTCGGCGAACCACTGCCGGGCGGCTTCGCTGTTGTTGCCCAGGTAACGGGCGACGAGGATGGCGGGCAGGGCGGTCAGCGCATGTGATGCAGCATCGCCCGGGGCAATGGCGCGGCAGCGTTCGAGCAGGCCGGCGGCCTGTTGCGGCAGTTCGGGAAAGGAGCAAAGCAAGGTGCCGCACACCGTGGCACCGGCCCAGCCGGCCGGGCTGTGGAGCATGGCATCGTTGCCGGCAAAGCCGCCGCGTTCCAGCCAGATCGGCTTGTTGGCGCGCTCGATCCGGCAAAACAGGTCAAAACGGCCGTGTTCGAAACGCTCGCCGGCCGCGGCACGGCCCAGGCAGAGGATGTCCCAGCCCATGTAGCGGCTGTCGGCGGCGAGCTCAACATGGGTTGCCTGGCGTGCCCGAGCGCCGTCAAAGACGATGCTTTCCTGCGGCAGCCATTCCAGGCAGGCGCCGGCGGCGACCTTGAAGTCGATATTCTGTACCGCTTCGGCTCCGCCCGAGCGATACCACTTGCCGGCCCCGGGCGTCGTTAGCTGGGCCCGGGCGCCACTGTCGAGACTGGCCGAAATCGCCAGGTGGTCGCCGCCGGCAATGCCGGATGGCGGATGCAGGACGATGGCCTGACATACCGCGTCGCCTTCCGGATAGAGCGCCTTCTGCACCCGCAACGGTCCGCGATGGCGGTTTTCGTGCAGCACCGTGCGCTCGCCGTGGCGGGCGAAAGCGAGATGCAGTTCGGCCGGCCAGGCGGGCGGCAGTTCGGGAACAGACGAAGGGAGGCGCGAAGTCATCACCGGATTGTCGATGAAGTCACGGCGCGGGGGAATACGCAGGAATGCGCAGGGGCTTCAGGACTCAAGCCAGGCCCAATCGGCGAACCATTCGGTCAGTGGACGGCTTTCGCCGAGCTCGCCCAGTTGTCGGTCGATGGCGTCGTGGTTGCCCCACACCACGTCGGCCAAAGAACCATCCGCGACGCGGGATTCGATGTCCCGGCAATAAAGGCCGCGGTCGCGCTGGACGTAGAAACCGTAGCTGCGGCAGGCGACCGGACGCTGGAGATAGACCGGGCAGGCGCCGGTACTCGGCTCCAGCAGCGGGCAGACGAAGGGGCGGCAGGATTGGGCGGCCAGGTCGACCATCCTTTGGCGGATCGCCGGCCGTTGTTCCGGCGCCAAAGCGGCCAGTCCGGCACGCAGCATCTCCTATTCCGCTACCGTCAGTTGCGGCACTTCGGCCAGGTGTCGACAACAATGGTCGCAGCCCTTGCCGCATAGCCAGTCGGGGCGATGCTCCCGGATACTATGGACGCGGGTGTCGATAGCGCGATGGAGTTGCGTCAGCGGGGAGATTTTGTGCACCAATGGCCCCCGCGCTACTGGCGAATTTCGCGCCTGTTGTCCGGGGCCGGGAACTCGCCGCTGCTGCGGAAGGGATTGATGTCGAGTCCGCCGCGCCGGGTGTAGCGGGCGTAAACGGCAAGCGCCGCGGGCGCGCAGTGGCGAGTGATGTCGCAGTAGATGCGTTCGACGCACTGTTCGTGGAATTCGTTGTGGCCGCGGAAGGAGACGATGTAGCGGAGCAGGCCGGCACGATCGATGGCATGGCCGCGATAACGAATGACCACCATGCCCCAGTCCGGCTGGCCGGTGACCAGGCAGTTCGACTTGAGCAGATGCGAGTAGAGCGTTTCCTCGACTTGCGGACCGCCGATCGTGCGCAGCAATTGCGGGGCCGGCTGGTAGGTATCGCAGGCGATGTCGAGCTCATCGAGCAATTCGCCGGCCGGATAATCGATCGCCGCTTGCGGGCGCTGGCCGAGCGTCGCCAGCGCCACGCCGACCGGGCCGCCAGCGGCCGCCGAAAGATCGCCGACGAGGGTCGCCGTGACCTCGTCGGGCGTGGCAAAGCGACTCTGGTTGAAGGAGTTCAGATAGAGCTTCAAGGATTTCGACTCGATCAGGTTCGGGCTGTCCGCCGGAACCCGGAACCGGCCCAGGGCGACCACCGGCTTGCCCTTGGCGTTGAGCCAGGAGAGCTCGTAGGCGTTCCAGAGGTCTTCGCCGACGAAGGGCAGGGCCGCATCGCTGATGCCGATTTCGCGGCGCTTGATCTGGCGGGGAATCGGGAACAACAGCTCCGGGGCGTAATCGCTGCGGTATGCGGTGGCCTTGCCGAGGGGCGAGAGCGGGCTGGGGTCGATGCTGGATTTCATGGACGCCGATTTTACCCGCAAGTATCCCCGGGCAGCGTTGGCTGTCGGAGGTGCTGGAGGAAAACGGCGCAGCGGCCGAAGCTCGCCGCGCCGTGGTGAAGGAACAATGAGCCGACTTAGAAGTGATACTCGGCGCGAATCATCGGGGTCTTGGCAAAGGCACCGGCGCCGGCCGCACCCTTGTGGTCGTTGCCGAACTTGTTGCGCCAGTACTGGTATTCCAGGCCGACCTTGAAGGTGTTCTTGCTGGCGCTGAACAAGGCGCTGGCGTCGTACATGACCTGCATGTCGATATTGGTTTCCGGCTTGGTGCTGGCCCCAAATTCGTTTTTGCCCTTGGCCGCGATGAAATTGGCGTAGCCCTCGAAGGACAGCGGCAGCGGGCCGACGCTGAACGGAATACCCCAGGCGGCGTTCAACATCGGGTGCGGATCGTAGGAATAACGTTGCGGGTGGCCGGCCGGGGCATTGCTTTCCCAGAGTTCAAGCAGGCTGACATTCAGGAAGCCGGGCACATCGAGCATGATGGTCGGGCCGGCGACGAGCATGTGTTTTTTTGACTGATAGCCGTCACCGCTCTTGTCGTTGAAATCAAATCCTGCGGTCAGGCCGACGCCGCGGACAGGGCCGAATTTGAAGGTTTCCGGCTTGCCGGTGACTTTGCCGAGATCGAGGGTGTGGCGATAGACGACATAGACTTCGCGCGCGCTGCTGACCTTGTTTGGCTGACCATTGGTCGTTGGGGAGTCGTTGCTGTCGGAGATCAGCATGTCAACGTTGAAGAAATTGGTGCCGTACTTGTAGCCGCTGACGTGGTTCAGGTTGAAAATGTTTTTGGAGATATCGGTGTTGTTGAACGGCTCGGCAAACTGGCTACCGTAGCGGTAGCCGATATAGGTGTTGCTCCAATCGGCTGCATAAACACTGGAAAGACCGGCGGCGAGCAAGGCGCAGCCGAGAATGGCGGATTTCTTGATGAACATGGATGAGACCTTCCGGAGTTGAATGTGATTGTGTCGGAGTCTGCGGTCAGACGATGCAGCATTGAACCGATGGGCAAAATTTATCAGGACCGGGGCTCCTTGGGCGCTATACCCAATATCAGCGAATTTGTATAAACCTTGTCTTATATCCCATTGAATATAATGGGCTTTGATAATTTTAGATATGCAAAAACAATGCACCAAAGAGGGGCGGGATTGGATGGCTCGCACTGTTTTAAGGCGCATTTCGGCGCGGTTTTGCCCGATAAACCGGCGATAACCGTGACTTTTTCGATAGGGCTGCGACGGGGTGTAAATTAGTTGATTTAATTCAATGACTTGGTTGTTGGCATGGCGATTGCGTAGAGGACGGCACTTAAAATGTTCAGGAGAACTATCCATGTCAGTCCCGTTCAACCTCTGTCGCCGGCTCTTTCTGGCTGCCGGTATCGCCTGTTTCGCCGCCCCGGTTTTGGCCGAAGCCCCGAGCAAGCTTAAGTTCACCCTCGACTGGCGTTTTGAAGGACCGTCCGCCCCTTTTCTGCTGGCCAAGGCCAAGGGCTATTTCGCGGCCGAGGGCCTCGATGTCGAGATCGATTCCGGGGCCGGCTCGGCCGGGGCCGTGACGCGGGTGGCGACCGGGGCCTACGACATGGGGTTCGCCGATTTCAATGCCCTGGTCGAATACGACGCCAAGACCCCGGGTTCGAAGATCCAGGCGGTCTACATGGTGTACAACGCAACACCGGCCGCCGTCTTCGTGCTCAAGAAATCCGGCATCAGCAAGCCGGCCGACCTGGTTGGCAAGACGCTGGCGGCGCCGATCTTCGATGCCGGGCGCAAGGCCTGGCCGGCTTTTGCCAAGTCCAACAAGTTGGCGGTCGATGCCGTCAAGTGGCAGACCGTCGAGCCGGCCCTGCGCGAAACGCTGCTGGCCCGGGGCGATGTGGACGGCATCACCGGTTTCTATTTCACCAGCCTGCTCAACCTCGAAGCGCGCGGCGTCAAGGCGGAAGATATCGTTGCCCTGAAGTACCCGGATTTCGGCGTCGAACTGTACGGCAACGCCATCATCGCCAGTCCGAAATTGATGGCCGAGAACCCGAAAGCCGTCGCCGGCGCCTTACGCGCTTTCAACAAGGCGCTCAAGGAAGTCATCGCCAACCCGGCCGCAGCGGTCGCCTACGTCAAGGAACGCGACCCGTTGATCAACAGCGAGCTGGAAACCCGACGCCTGAAACTGGCCCTGGAGTCGAGCGTGATCACGCCGGAAGTCAAGGCGAACGGTTTGGGCGCGGTGACGGCGGAGCGCTTGCAGCGCTCGCTGGTGGAAACCGCCGAGGCTTACGGCTTGAGCAAGGTGCCGGCCGCCGCCGATCTGTTCACCTCGGGCTTCCTGCCGGCCAAGGCCGAGCGGATGCTCAAGTAAGGCGCTCGCCGCCGGCCCCGGCGGATGACCGCCAGGGCCGGCCGAACTCATCCGACAGGAATCCCCTATGTCTTTTGTTTCTTTTGAGAATGTCAGCCTGGCCTATGCGCCGGGTGGCGCCAATGCCATCGAGAACGTCAGCCTGAACATCCGCGAAGGCGAGTTCGTCGCCGTGGTCGGTCCGTCCGGTTGCGGCAAATCGACCCTGATGAAACTGGTCTCCGGCCTCAAGCCGCCGAGCGAGGGCTATGTCTTCGTCGATGGCCGCGAAGTCGGCGGGCCGCTGAAAATCATCGGCATGGCCTTCCAGGCCGCCAACCTGCTGCCCTGGCGCACGACGCTGGACAACGTGATGTTGCCGCTGGAAATCGTCGAACCCTTCCGCAGCAACCTCAAGAAGGAGAAGGCCAAGTACACCGCCGATGCCGAAGCTTTGCTTGCCAAGGTCGGCCTGGCCGGCTACGGCGACAAGTTCCCGTGGGAGCTGTCGGGCGGCATGCAGCAGCGCGCCTCGATCTGCCGCGCCCTGATCCACCAGCCGCGCCTTCTCATGCTCGACGAGCCCTTCGGTGCGCTCGACGCCTTCACCCGCGAGGAACTCTGGTGCATGTTGCGCGATTTGTGGCAGCAACAGCCGTTTACCGTTGTGCTGGTGACGCACGACCTGCGCGAGGCGGTCTTCCTGGCCGATACCGTGTACGTGATGAGCAAACGCCCGGGCCGCATCCTGGTGCGCAAGGAAATCGACCTGCCGCGCCCGCGTCCGCTCGACGTGACCTATACCGATGCCTTCGCTGGCTATGTTCACGAATTGCGTGAACACATCGGCCGCATTCGTGAATCCTGAGGAGCGCCAGCATGGCCGTTAAACAATCCACCCTGATCAAGGTCGCGCCCTGGGCCCTGACCATCACGCTTTTCCTCGTCTGGGAAATCATCTGCACCGGGCTGAAGATTCCCGACTACCTGATGCCAGCGCCGAGCGCCATCTGGGTTGCTGGCGTTGAATACGCCTCGCCGATCATGATGCACGCGACGCAGACGCTATTCACCACGCTGGCCGGTTTCGCGCTTGCCGTTGTCGTCGGCATGGTGCTCGGCCTGGCGGTCGGCGCCTCGCCGCTCATCTACAAGGCGTGCTATCCGCTGCTGGTCGGCTTCAACAGCATTCCAAAAGTGGCTTTCGTGCCGGTACTCGTCGTCTGGTTCGGCATCGGTACCGTGCCGGCCATCCTGACCGCCTTCCTGATTTCCTTCTTCCCGGTCGTGGTCAATGTCGCGACCGGCCTGGCGACACTGGAGCCGGAACTGGAAGACGTGCTGCGCTCGCTCGGCGCCAAGCGTTGGGACATCATGATCAAGGTCGGCCTGCCGCGTTCGCTGCCGTACTTCTTCGCCTCGCTCAAGGTAGCGATCACGCTCGCCTTCGTCGGTTCGGTAATTTCCGAGACGGTGGCCTCCAACCTCGGCATCGGCTACCTGATGATGTCGGCCAGCTCGTCGATGAACATGCCGCTAGTGTTCGCCGGCCTGATCGTCATCGGCGTCATGGGCGTCGTCATGTACGAACTGTTCGCCGTCCTGGAAAACCGCTTGACCGGCTGGGCGCATCGCAATCCGAACGCGCCGGGGTAAGGCTGGGCCAGGCCGGAGAAGTGGCGCCGCGGCGGGCGCCATCTCGGCCATCGGGCAGCCGCGGAAAGCCGAGTGGCTAGCGCTCTAGCGGCGTGAAATTGATCGAAGCCTTGTGCAGGAATTCCAGCGCCGCCGCATAGCGGCTAGCCAGTTCATGCATCACCGGGTCCTTCGATTTGGCGGCCCGGGCCAATAAATTGGCATTGCTCATCCAGTCCAGTTCATAACCTGGCTCGGAGTCCGGCGCGTTCGGTGTCGGCCGGACTGTCTCAAGCCCAGTACCCGGGTCGGGTTTGTTCGCTTGCGTCATGGCAGTCCTCCTTTTGCTTCGACAATTTCAATATATATAACATTTGACACAATTGCCAAATTTATAATTTATATTGTCTTGCTCGGGAAAAGATTCATTGCTGCCAGCGGTCGGCTAGCCATGACGTGACGCGTTGATGCTCGGGGGCTTGGTGATGGACAGGGGCGGACCTAGCGAGCGGGCCGCCAGGGCTTACGAAAATTTATTCTGATGGGCCTGAACGGCCTTCAGGCGAGCCAGGGACAAACGGAGCTTGATCTCCGCCGACAGCCCATCGTCGGCAGACGGCGGTTGGTTGGCCAGGGATGCCAGCTTATGGGCTTCGATCGCCTTCATGCGGGCCAGGAATAGCCTGAAACGCACGTGATCGGAAATTTCCGCGTCCTTGTCTTCGTCGTCGTCCTGCTCGGATAGCTTGGGACGGCTGAAAGAACGGTGGAGGTCGAGTTCGTCGGCGCTGGAATCGCCATCCCGATCGTCCGAGAAGTCGAGGGAGGCGGAGCTCCCCGGTCGGGACGGAACGGTAAGCAGAGCCATTTGACTGCGCGCCGTTCGCGACAGGATCGACTTTTTGATGCGGTTCCGTTTGACCTGTTTCGGCTTGCTGACCGGCTTGATTTCGGGTGTCGTCCTGATCTCGGACAGCGGCGCGATCAGAGCGGCGGGGGGAGCCGTCAGATCGCGAACTTCGTTGGCCGCGGCAACGAGTTCTATTGCCGGCAAGCCTTCCGACTCTGCACCGGTGACCGGACCCGAAACGAATGCAGCAACTGCTGCGATTGCCAACCAACGCACTTTGACTTTCCTATGGAAATGGACTGAACCAACTATCTAACGCGGCAGATTCATTTCGGTTGTCATGGTAGCAAAAAATAATTACGCGGGGATTGCCAACTCCTGCTCGTGTCGGCGAAACGCCGCCTGTCCCATTATATGGGTCGCCGCCACGCAGCGCTCATCACCGAGGATCATCAGCGCGAACAGCTTCTCGGCCAGGCGTTCGCTGTCCTTGAGGCGGAAAGTCTGTTCCGGCGTGGCGCGCGGGTCAAGGACGACGAAATCGGCTTCCTTGCCTTTGGCAAAATTGCCGATGAATTCATCGAGGTAGAGCGCCTGGGCGCTGCCCAGCGTGGCGAGGAACCAGGCGCGCAACGGCGGCAGCGGGCGCTGGTGCAGTTGCGACACCTTGTAGGCTTCGCCCAGCGTGCGGATCAGGCTGAACGAGGTGCCGCCGCCGACATCGGTGGCCAGCCCGACGCGGATGCCGGCATCGGCTGCCGCCGGATGGTTGAAGAAGCCGCTGCCGAGGAAGAGGTTGGAAGTCGGGCAGAAGGCGGCGGCCGCGCCGTAGCGGGCCATTTCCTCGATCTCGACCGGGGCGAGGTGGATGCAGTGGCCGTAGATGGTGCGCGGGCCAAGCAGGCCGTAATGCTGATAGACGTCGAGGTAGTCGCGGCAATGCGGAAAGAGCTGGCCGACCCAGGCGATTTCCGCCGGGTTTTCGGCGAGGTGCGATTGCACGTGCAGGTCGGGCTTGCTTTTGTAAAGCTTGCCGGCCAGTGCCAGTTGCTCGGGGCTGGAAGTCGGCGCGAAGCGCGGTGTGATGCTGTAGCGCAGGCGGCCCTTGCCGTGCCAGCGCTCGATCAGTGCCAGGCTGTCGCGCTCGGCATCGGCCACGGTATCCATCAGGTTGGCCGGGGCGTTGCGGTCCATCATGACCTTGCCGGTCAACATCCGTAAATCGCGCTTTTTCGCCGCGGCCATGAAGGCATCGACCGACTCCGGATGCACTGTCGAAAACACCGAGGCCGTGGTTGTGCCGTGGGCGAGCATGCGCTCGATGAAATATTCGGCGGTGGCAGCGCCGACCGCCGGGTCGCCGAAGGCTGCTTCGGCCGGGAAGGTGTAGTCGTTGAGCCAGTCGAGCAGTTGGCGGCCGAACGAGGCGATGATGCCGGATTGCGGGTAATGGCAATGGGTATCAACCAGACCGGGCAGGATCAGGCGGTCGCCGTAGTTGAAGACTTCGGCCGCGGCGAGATCCTCCGGTGCAATGCGGGCCTGGACGCCGACCCAGGGGCCGAGATCGGCGATGTGGCCGTCGACGATCCACAGCGCGCCATCGCGAAAATACTGATAGCTGTCGGCATCGTCCTGCTCGCCGGGGTCGCGCAGAAAATGCAGCACCTGGCCGCGGACGAGCTGGAAACGGGAGGTTTGCGGAGTGCTCATGATTTTTCAGTGGCTGCCGTTGGCCAGTTGCCGGGCCAGGCGGTTGTGGGTGGCGACCAGCGGTTGCAGGTCGAGCGGCAGCAACTGGCCGTCGGCGACGACCGGCTTGCCGTTGATGATGGAGTGGCGCACCGACTGCGGCGTGCAGAAAACCAGCGCGGCGACCGGGTCATGCACGGCGGCGCCGGCCAGGTCGAGGCCGTCGGTCGGGAAGGCGACGAGGTCGGCGCTCATGCCGGGGGCGAGCGCACCGATGTCGTCGCGGCCGAGTACTTTGGCGCCGCCGAGCGTGGCGAGTTCGAGCGCCTGGCGCGCACTCATCGCCGCCGGGCCGTGCCCGACGCGGGCGAGCAGCATGGCCTGGCGGGCTTCGCCGAGCAGATGGGCGGCGTCGTTCGAGGCGCAACCGTCGATGCCGAGGCCGACATTGACCCCGGCGGCGCGCATCGCCGGGATCGGCGCGATGCCGGAGGCCAGGCGCATGTTCGAGCAGGGACAATGCGCGACGCCGGTACCGCTGCGGGCGAACAGGCCGATGCCCGGCGCGTCGAGCTTGACGCAGTGGGCATGCCAGACGTCGTGGCCAACCCAGCCCAGCGACTCGGCGTATTCGGCCGGCGTCATGCCGAATTTCTCCCGGCTGTAGGCGACGTCGTTGTCGTTCTCGGCGAGGTGGGTGTGCAGCGAAACCTCGTAGCTGCGCGCCATTTCGGCGGCGTCGCGCATCAGTTCGCGGCTGACCGAGAACGGCGAGCAGGGCGCGACGACGATGCGCTGCATGGCGTGGCGTTTCGGGTCGTGCCAGGTTTCGATCAGGCGCTGCGTGTCTTTCAGGATCGCCGCTTCGCTCTCGACCAGCCGGTCCGGCGGCAGTCCGCCCTGGCTTTCGCCGACGCTCATGCTGCCGCGCGCCGCGTGGAAGCGCATGCCGATGGTCGCCGCGGCTTCGATCGAGTCGTCGAGGCGGCTGCCGTTCGGGTAAAGGTAGAGATGGTCGCTCGACGTGGTACAGCCGGACAGGATCAACTCGGCCATGGCGGTCAACGTCGAAATTTTGATCATTTCCGGCGTCAGCCCGGCCCAGATCGGGTAGAGGCGGCGCAGCCAGCCGAACAGTTCGGCGTCCTGGGCGCCGGGAATGGCGCGGGTCAGGCTCTGGTACATGTGGTGGTGCGTGTTGACCAGGCCGGGCAGGGCAACCGTGCCGGCCAGCGAAATCACCTGGTCGGCAGTGGCCGGCAGTTGATCGCTGCTGCCGACCGCCTCGATCACGCCGTCGCGGATGAAAACGCCGCCGCCGGGAATTTCGCGGCGGGCGGCATCCATGGTGACGAGAACGTCGGCGTCTTTCAGTAAAAGCGTGGTCATCAAGTACTCAGGGCAGGAAAGGCTTGCCGAGCGAGGCCGGCAGGTTGAGCTGGAGCAGTTTGCGGTCGCGCGAAATGACAACCAGCACGACGATGGTTGCAGCATACGGCAGCGCGGCGAGGAATTGCACCGGCACGTCGATGCCCAGACCCTGGGCGTGGAACTGCAGGATGGTGACGGCGCCGAACAGGTAGGCGCCGAGCAGCAGGCGGGTCGGCTTCCAGGTCGCGAAGACGACCAGCGCGACGGCGATCCAGCCGCGTCCGGCGCTCATGTTCTGGACCCACAGCGGCGTATAGACGGTGGACAGGTAGGCGCCGGCAATGCCGGCCATGGCGCCGCCGAACGCCACCGCGCCGTAGCGGATGCCGAGCACCGGGTAGCCGATCGCATGCGCCGCGTCCGGCGATTCGCCGACCGCCTTGAGCAGCAGGCCGAGGCGGGTCTTGGCTAGGGTCCAGGCGACGACGGCGAAGGTGATGAAGGACAGATAGACGACGGCATCCTGCTTGAACAGTACCGGCCCGATGACCGGGATGTCGGCAAGCAGCGGAATGGCAATCGGTTGCAGACCGGGCAGGCTGTAGCTGACGTAATGCTGGCCGATGAAGGCCGACAGGCCGATGCCGAAAATGGTCAGGGCCAAACCGCAGGCGGCTTGATTGGCCGCCAGTGACAAGGCAAAGAAGGCGAAGATCATCGCCGTCGCAGCGCCGGCCAGGGCACCGGCGGGCAGGCCGGCGGCGGCACCGTAGCCGGTTTCGGCGGCGAGCGCGAAGCCGGCGATGGCACCGGTCAGCATCATGCCTTCGACACCGAGGTTGATGACGCCGGTGCGCTCGGCGACCAGTTCGCCGAGGCCGGCGAAGATCAGCGGGGTGGCGGCGGCAATGGCGCCGGCGAGGACGGGAATCAGGCTGTCGATCATGGTGGGTTCCTCAGTCGGCTAGCGGATGGGTTTGCGCAGGCGGTTGTCGATGAAGGCATCGGCGCCGAGCAGGAAGAAGAGCAGCATGCCCTGGAAGATGCCGGTAATCGCCGCCGGCATCTGCAGGCTGACCTGGGCCGCTTCGCCACCAAGGTAGATCAGCGCCATCAGGCAGCCGGCCAGCACGATGCCTAGCGCGTGCAGGCGGCCGAGGTAGGCGACGATGATGGCCGCGAAACCGTAGCCCGGCGAGATGTTGAGATTCAACTGGCCGACCGGTCCGGCGACTTCACCGACGCCGGCCAGACCGGCGGTGAGACCGGAAATGACCAGGCTGAACCACACCGTCTGCTTCGCCGAGAAGCCGGCGTAGCGCGAGGCGGCTGGCGCCTGGCCGCCGACTTCGAGTTGGTAGGAGAGGAAGCTGCGGGCATTGAACAGCCAGAAGGCGAGTACCGCGAACAGCGTGATGAAGACCGAGGTATTGACGCGCGAACCTTCGAGCAGGATGCCGAACAGCGCGTTGTCCCCGAACATGATCGACTGCGGGAAGTTCATGCCTTCCGGGTCGCGCCACGGGCCGTTGACCATGTAGGAGAGGATGAAGGTGGCGACGTAGGTCAGCATCAGCGTGGTCAGCGTTTCCTCGGCATTGAAGCGGGTCTTGAGCAGGGCCGGCAGGGCGCCCCACAAGGCGCCGCCGAGGGCGCCGGCAACGACCATGGCCGGAATCACCCAGGCCGAATCGCTGCCGTCGAAGTAGATCGCGACGCCGCCGCCGAACAGCGCGCCGATGATCAACTGGCCTTCGGCGCCGATGTTGTAGATGCGCGCCTTGAAGCCGATCGCCAGGCCCTGGGCGATCAGGATCAGCGGGCAGGCCTTGATCAGCAGCTCGCTCCAGCCGTAGCTGGTGGTCAGCGGTTCGATGAAGAAGACCTGGAAGGAGGCGATGGGCGACTTGTCGAGCGCCCAGAACAGGAAGGAGCCGGCGAGCAGCGTGGCGACGATGGCGATCAGGGGCGCCGTCCAGCGCATCAACTGCGACGGCTGGGCGCGGGGTTCAAGCAGGTGCATGGCCGGACTCCGTGGGCTGGGCGGTTTCATTGAACAGGCCGGACATCTGCAGACCGACCGATTCGGCATTGGTTGCCGCCTTGGACTGGGCGGCGGAGAGCTTGCCGGCAGCGAGCACGGCGATGCGGTCGCTGATCTCGAACAATTCCTCGAGTTCTTCCGAAATGACCAGGATGGCGACGCCGGTGCGCGACAGGTCGAGCAGCGTCTGGCGCAGGAAGGCGGCGGCGCCGACATCGACGCCCCAGGTTGGCTGGGCGACGATCATCAGCTTGGGGGCGAGCATGATTTCGCGGCCGACGATGAATTTCTGCAGATTGCCGCCGGACAGCGAACGTGCCGCCGCCTCCGGCCCGCCGCAGCGTACGTCGAAGCGGGCGATGCATTGCTCGGCGAATTCCTTCGCCTTGCGGTAGCTGACCAGGCCCCACTGCTTCATGCCCTGGCGGTGCGCCGTGAGCAAGGCATTGCGCGACAGCGACAGGGCCGGCACGGCGCCCCGGCCGAGGCGTTCTTCGGGTACGAAAACCAGGCCCTTGGCCCGGCGCTGGCCGGCGTCGAGATGCCCGATCGCTTCGCCGGCGAGCCAGATGCTTTCGCGCTCGCCGGTGCATTCGCCGGACAGCGCAGCCAGCAGCTCGGCCTGGCCGTTGCCGGAAATGCCGGCGATGCCGAGGATTTCGCCGGCGTTCACGGTCAGCGAGATGTTTTCCAGCGTCGTGCCGAACGGATCGTCGGAGACAAGGCTCAGGCGGTCGACCTCGAGAATCGGCCGATTTTCACCGGTGTAGAGCGGTGCTTCACAGACCGGCAATTCGCGCCCGATCATCATGCGCGCCAGGCTGGCCGGCGTTTCGTCGCGCGGGATCGCGGTGCCGGTGACCTTGCCGCCACGCATGATGGTGGCGCTGTCGCACAGCGACTTGATTTCATGCAGTTTGTGGCTGATGTAGAGGATGGAAACGCCTTCAGAAGCCAGTCGGCGCAGGGTTTCGAACAGTTTCTGCACGGCCTGCGGCGTCAGCACCGAGGTCGGCTCGTCGAGGATCAAGAGCTTCGGGTCCTGCAGCAGGCAGCGCACGATCTCGACGCGCTGGCGTTCGCCGACCGACAGGCTATGCACGCTGCGGTAAGGGTCGAGCGGCAGGCCGTAGCGCTCCGACACTTCCTTGACGCGCGCCGCCAGCGCCGGCAGGTCGAAGGGCTCGTCGAGGACCAGGGCGATGTTCTCGACCACCGACAGCGTCTCGAACAGCGAGAAATGCTGGAAGACCATGCCGATGCCCAGCTTGCGCGCCTGCGCCGGGTTGGCGACGGCAACCTGGCGGCCGTCCCACATCATCTCGCCGTCGTCGGCCTTGACCGCGCCGTAGATGATCTTCATCAGCGTGCTCTTGCCGGCGCCGTTCTCGCCGAGGATGGCGTGGATTTCACCCGGCATCACCGTCAGGCTGACGTCGGAATTGGCCACCACGCTGGGATAGCGCTTGGTGATGTGCAGCAACTGGAGGCGGGGATCGGGCGGGGGCATGCTTACTCCGGCTGGATGGTGCTGGCGGACAGGCGTGGGCGGGCAGCCTGGGTCAGCAGTTGGCGGGCGTGGTGTATCTGCAGGATTTCGGCGGCGACGGCGAGTGCGATGGCGGCGGGTTGCTTGCTGACGATGCCGGCAATGCCGATCGGACAGGTCAGTTCTTCCAGGCGTTCGCGCGCCAGGCCGCGGTCGAGCAGGCGGTGCTCGAAGGAGGCGCGTTTGCTCTGCGAGCCGATCAGGCCGAAGTAGGCAAAGTCGCGCCGGCGGTAGACCGCTTCGCACAGCGCAAAATCGAGCGTGTGGCTGTGCGTCATGATGATGAAGAAAGTGCCGGCCGGGGCCTGCGCGACTTCGCTCTCCGGCGTGTCGCTGAGGCGGGTATCGATGCCGTCGGTGGCGAGCTCGGCAAAGGCTTCGTCGCGGCTGTCTATCCAGGTGATCGCGGCGCCGAGCGGCTGCAACTGGCGGACCAGCGCCTGCGCGACATGACCGGCGCCGAAAATCCACACCGGGAAGCGGTCGACCGCAATTTTCTGGCTGAATTGCCATTCTTCCGGGCCGCCCACCAGTTTGGTGACGGCGTGTTCGCCATCCGGTGTCCAGCTCGACGCAGCGGCCCGGTGATCGAGCCGGCGCTGCAGGCTGGCACCGCCTTCGACGGCATCGCGGCGCGCCTGCCATTCGGGCAGGCTGCTTGCCGCGATGTTCTCGAACAACAGCCAGACGACGCCGCCGCAACACTGGCCGAGGCGGGCGCCGAGGTTGTAGCGCTGCACTTGCGGACGGCTGTTCTCTGCCGTCAGCCGGCGCCGGGCCTGGGCGATGGCCTGCCATTCGAGATGGCCGCCGCCGATGGTCAAGGCGGTGCTGTCGGTGCCGACCAGCATTGTCGCGCCGGCCTCGCGCGGCGCCGAGCCCTGCGTGCCGGCAACGGTGACTAGCACGACATCCTGGCCGGCGGCCAGTTGCGTGCACAGGGCGGCGAGCCAGTCGGGGTTCATACTCCGATTTCCCGGCCCGCTTCGACGGCGCGCAGGATGGTTTCCGGCGTCGCCGGGGCATTCAATCGTACCTGGCTGCCGGCCGGCAGGGTGGCGGCGACGGCCTCGCGGATGGCCTGGAAGACCGACAGCGCGAGCATGAAGGGCGGCTCGCCGACGGCCTTGGAGCGGTGGATACTGTCCTCGATATTGGCGTTATCGTAGAGCCGGACATTGAAAACTTCCGGCAGGTCGCTGGCCGTCGGGATTTTGTAGGTCGAGGGGGCGTGCGTCATCAGGCGGCCGGCCTGCGAACCGTCTGTTTGCCACCATAATTCCTCGCTGGTCAGCCAGCCCATGCCCTGGATGAAGCCGCCTTCGATCTGGCCGATATCGAGGGTCGGATTGATTGAGCGGCCGACGTCATGCAGGATGTCGACGCGTAGCAGGCGCATCTCGCCGGTCAGCGTATCGATCGCGACTTCGCTCGCCGAAGCGCCGTAGGCGAAGTAGAAGAAGGGCCGACCAAGCTTGCTGAGCGGGTCGAAATGGATTTTCGGCGTGCGATAGAAGCCGGCGTCCCAGAGCTGGAGGCGTGCCCGGTAGGCGGCCATGACCAGTTCGGGGAAAGCGGCGTCGTAGGCCGCGCCGGCCTTGACCCGGCCGTCGACGAAAGTCACGTCGTCCGCCGCGACCTTGCCCTGGCACAGATCAACGACAAAGGCGGCGAGACGGGCCTTGATGTTCTGGCAGGCCGCCTGGGCCGCCTTGCCGTTCAGGTCGGTACCGCTCGAGGCTGCCGTCGCCGAGGTATTGGCGACGCGGCTGGTGTCGGTCGAGGAGAGGCGCACGTCAGTCAGCGGCAGGCCGAATTCCTGGGCGACGATCTGCCGGATCTTGGTGTACAGACCCTGGCCCATCTCGGTGCCGCCGTGCGAGACGAGCACCGTGCCGTCGGTATAGACATGGACCAGCGCGCCGGCCTGGTTGTAATGCGTGGCGTTGAAGGAAATGCCGAACTTGACCGGGGTCAGCGCCAGGCCGCGCTTGATGATCGGGCTACTCTTGTTGAATTCGGCAATCGCCGTCCGCCGTGCCGCGTAATCGCAACTGGCGGCTAGTTCGGCGACCAGGGCCGGGGCGATGTTGTCTTCGACGGTCATGCCGTAAGGCGTCGTGCTGCGCGCGCCGGGGGCAACATCGTAGAAATTGATCTGCCGCACTTCTAGCGGATCGCGGCCGAGATGGCGGGCGATGTCGTCGAGCACGGTCTCAATGAGGAACATCCCCTGCGGCCCGCCGAAGCCGCGGAAGGCCGTGTTGGATACGGTATTGGTCTTGCAGCGCAGGCTGCGCAAGGTTACCGCGTCGAGGTAGTAGGCGTTGTCGATATGGCAGATGCTGCGGTCATTGACCGGGCCGGACAGGTCGGCCGAACAGCCGCAGTTCGAGGCCATTTCCAGCTTTAGCCCGAGCAGGCGGCCGGCGTCGTCGAAGGCGGATTCCCAGGCGTACTGGAAGCCGTGGCGCTTGCCGGTGGCGATCATGTCGTCGTCACGGTCGAGGCGTATTTTCACCGGTTTTCCGGTGTTGACCGCCAGGATAGCCGCCAGGCAGGCCCATTGCGCCGACTGCGACTCCTTGCCGCCGAAAGCGCCGCCCATGCGCCGACATTCGACGCTGACCTGGTGCGCCCGCCAACCCAGCGCGTGCGCGACGAGTTGCTGCATCTCGGTCGGGTGCTGTGTCGAGCAGATCAGGTGCAGCGTCTGGTCCTCTTTTGGCTGGACGTAGGAAATCTGGCCTTCGAGGTAGAAATGCTCCTGGCCGCCGACGCTGGCCGTGCCGCTCAGGTGATGCGGCGCTTCAGCGAAGGCGGTATCGACCGGGCCGCGCTGCATCGCGAAGGGCGGCAACACCCAGGACTCGGCGGCAATCGCCGCGTCCATGTCGAGGATGGGCGTTTCGACCTCGTACTCGACTTTCGCCAAGCGCACCGCCTGGCGCGCCGCGTCGCGCGTCTCGGCAGCGACGGCGAAGATCACCTGGCCGTAGAACTGGATTTCGTCGCCAGCGATGATCGGGTCGTCGTGCAGGATGGGCCCGCAATTGTTCTCGCCGGGAATGTCGGCGGCGGTGATGACGCAGCGCACACCGGGGTAGGCGCGCACGGCAGAGAGATCGAGATGCTTGATGCGGCCGCGGGCGCAGGTCGCCAAGCCGGGCGCGGCGTGTAGCGTGCCGGCCAGTTCGGATTGGTCGTCGATGTAGGTGGCCTGACCGCTGACGTGCAGGTGGGCGCTTTCGTGTGCCACGGGGCGGCCGACGATGGCCCCGGAGAACGACGGGTGGGAGCTCATCGGCGGACCTCCAGAAGGATTGGTGAAAGTTCGGACAAGCGTAGAGGTGGTGCGCCCGCCGACGATTCCCGGCCGGTTTCCAGCCAAAAGCGCTGCAGCAGGTTGGCGGCGACACGCAGGCGGTAGGCGGCGCTCGCCCGGACATCGGAGAAGGGCGCGTAATCCTCGTGCAGCGCCGCCATGCCGCGGCGTACCGTGTCCGGGTTCCACGGCCGGCCGAGCATCGCCGCTTCGCAGGCGGCGGCGCGCTTCGGCGTTGCTGCCATGCCGCCGAAGGCGAGGCGGGCGCGGCGGATCAGGCCTTCGCTGTCGACATGCACGGCGAGCCCGGCGGCGACCGCCGAGATGTCCTGATCGAGACGCTTGGCTACCTTGTAGCTGCGGAACAGGCGTTGCAGCGGTGCCTGCGGCGCATCGAGGATCAGCGAGCGGACGAATTCGCCGGCCTGCAGCGCGGTCTTCTGGAAATCGATATAGAAATCCTCAAGCGCCATCTCGCGCGTCGCGCTGCCTTTTTGCAGCACGATGCGGCAGCCCAGCGCGATCAGGGCCGGCATCGAATCGCCGATCGGCGAGCCGTTGGCGACATTGCCGCCCAGCGTGCCGGCATTCTTGACCGGGGTCGAGGCGAAACGGCGGGCCAGTTCGGCCCATTGCGGCTCGAAGGCGGTGAGCGCGGCAAAGGCATCGGTCAAGGTGACGCCGGCACCGATTTCCAGGCGTTCGGCGCCAATCGCGACGCTTTTCAGTTCGGCCACGGCGCCGAGCTGGATGATTTCGCCGAGGTCGCGTCCCTGCTTGGTGACCCACAGGCCGACGTCGGTGCCGCCGGCGACCAGGCGGGCGTCCGGCAGTTTTTCGCGCAATTCGGCGAGTTCGGCCAGGCTGCGCGGGCTGTGGCTGCGCCGACCGCCACCGGCGTAATCGAGCGGCGGCAGCTTGGCGAGTTCCTTCAACGCGGCGATCACCGGCAAGCGGTTGAGCGGCTGGCGCGGCAGGGCGTAGGCATCCTGCGTCGCATCGACAATCGGCCGATAGCCCGTGCAACGGCACAGGTTGCCCGACAGCGTGTGGTCGATTTCCTCGCGCTCCGGGCAGTCCGGCTGGTTTTCGTAGAGCGCGAACAGCGACATCGCGAAACCCGGAGTGCAGAAGCCGCATTGCGAACCATGCCGGTCGACCAGCGCCTGCTGTACCGGATGCAGCCGGTCGGCAGCCGGCGCCAGATCCTCGACCGTGAACAACGCCTTGCCGTCGAGCGAGGGCAGGAACTGGATGCAGGAATTGACGGCGCGCAGGCGCAACTCTTCCTGGCCGTCGGCCCCGACCAGTTCGCCGACGACGACGGTACAGGCGCCGCAGTCACCCTCGGCACAACCTTCCTTGGTGCCGGTCTGGTGCAGATCTTCGCGCAAATACTGGAGAACGGTGTGGGTCGGCGCCGGGCCCTGCACCGCGTGCAGGGCGCCACGAAAATAGAACTGGATGGGGCGTTCGGACATGATGCTGAAAGGGTTTCCTGTGGCGATGGGTCAAGGTAGCACAGCTCTTCGGGCCGCGTTGAGAGGCGGGTGACGATAAGGGTTATGTCCGGTTTCTTATGGGGCTTGCCAGAAGCCGATGTGTACCACCGCCGCTTCATCTTCCAGGCAAGGGCCGCTGACCTTGATGCGACGCTGGCCGCGCGCGAAGACTTCGCGGCAGGGTAGGGCGAAGGTCGGGTTTTCCGGATGGTCGCCGGTCAGGCCGAGCAGGCGGTGTTCGGACAGGGCATAGACGACGCGGCCGATGCCGCACCAGTAGATGGCGCCGGCGCACATGGCGCAGGGTTCGGCGCTGCTGTAGAGGGTGGCGGCGGCCAATTGTGGCGGGCTAAGTTTTCGGGCGGCGAGAGCGGCAGCGAGCAGTTCGGCGTGGCGGGTCGGATCGCCGTCCGGCGGCAGGGAGTCGTTGCCGGCTTCGGCGACGATCTGGCCGGCGGCATCGACGACGATGGCGGCGAAAGGATGCTTGCCGCTGGCGCGCATACGGCGGGCAAGGGCGAGGCAGTAGCGCAGATGCGACATATCCTGGTCGGTCAAGTGGTTGCTCATGGCGGGCTTTCGTGAAGTGTTGCCGGAATTATCGCGGCAGCGGCGGCCGGGCGATGACAGCCCTGAGCAATACTGCTCATAACGTTAGCGAGATGGGTTGAGAGCGGTCGGCTTGCTACAGTGCAGCAACCCCACTCGACAGACCTTCCAAGGAGAATCAAGCATGCTGCTGTCCCGACTCAAGTCACTCACTGTCGTCGCCCTCATGGCCGTTGCCGGCCTCGGTACTGTCCAGGCCGGCGAGCCGCTCAAGGCCGGTTTCGTCTATATCGGCCCGACCGGCGATCACGGCTGGACCTATTCGCACGACGAAGGGCGCAAGGTGCTTGAGGCCCAGTCGGGCGGCAAGGTGAAAACCGCCTTCGTCGAGAACGTGCCGGAAACCGCCGACGCCGAGCGCGTCTTCCGCGATCTGGCGCAGAAGGGCAACAAGGTCGTCTTCGGCACCTCCTTCGGCTACATGAACCAGATGACCAAGGTCGCCAAGGCCTTCCCGAATACCGTGTTCATGCACGCCACCGGCTACAAGACGACGGCCAATCTCGGGGTGTACGACGTGCGGACCTACGAGGGCGCCTACATGCTCGGTGTCGTCGCCGGCAAGATGAGCAAGGGCAACAAGTTGGGCGTCGTCGCTTCGATTCCCATCCCGGAGGTCATCCGCAACATCAATGCCTTCACCATCGGCGCCCGCAGCGTCAATCCGGCCATCACCACCCGCGCCATCTGGGTGAATTCCTGGTTCGATCCGGGCAAGGAACGCGAAGCTGCTCTCGCCCTGATTTCGCAAGGCTGTGACGTGCTGATGCAGAACACCGACTCGCCGGCCGTCGTCCAGGCCGCGCAGGAGAAGGGCGTACTGGCCTTCGGCTGGGATTCGGACATGAGCAAGTTCGGCGGCAAGGCCCATCTGGCGGCGTCCGTGCTGAACTGGGGCGTCATCTACAAGAAAACGCTGGATGAAGTCGAGGCCGGCACCTGGAAGAGCGGCGACCTGTGGTGGGGCGTCAAGGACGGTGCCGTCAATATCGAAAACTTCGGCCCGGTTGTCCCCGCGGCGGTCAAGAAACTGGCAGAGGAACGCCGCGATGCGATCAAGGCCGGCAAGCTGCATCCCTATGCCGGCCCGCTCAAGGACCAGTCCGGCAAGGAATTCGTCGCTGCCGGCCAGACTTACGCCGATGCCGATTTGAAGAAAATGAATTTCTACGTCACTGGCGTTGAGGGTTCGATTCCCAGATGACTCCCTGATCGTTGGGTGTCGGCGGCGTGCCGCCGAGGCGTAACAATCGCGTAGTAATCGACCGCTATCATCCGCCCTGCAACTCTCTCCATAGCTGTTGCGCTTTAATTTGCCCCGCCGCTGATCCGGCGGGGCTTTCTTTTTGGGGCGGCGTCAATGCCGTCGCCCGAGCCTTCGCGCAGTGCGATCGGGGCCCCTGGTAGCGGCTCGTCACGAATTTGGCCGCTCCCGCAAATTTCCTTGAACCCACTTCCCGTCTGCCGCTCAAACCAGCGCAGAAATAAATTTGCCGGATAACGGATTCCCCGGAACCGGGTGCTTGATCAACAATCACCAAAGGAGACATACATCATGCCTAATCGCCAAGTCAGCGAAGTCATCAAAGGCGCCAGCTTCGCGTCAACTCTCGACACGGCGACGGTTCGCGAAGCCGCCGAGTTGATGAAGAAACACCGTACCAGTGCCGTTCTGGTGGTCGACAAAAAGAAGCATTTGCTCGGTATTTGTACCGAGCGCGATGTCGTCACCGGGGTGGTGGCCGAGGGGCGCGATCCCTCGACCACCACGGTGGCCGAGGTGATGACCGAAGAGCCGCGCAGCATCTCCCCGGAAAAACCGTTTGGCCATGCCCTGCACCTGATGTACGAAGGCGGCTTTCGCCACGTGCCGGTCGTCGATGTCGCCGGTCGCCCGGTGGGCCTGCTCTCAGCCCGGGACGCGCTGGGTAGCGATGCCCTGCAATTTGGCCACGAACTCGTTCAACGCGAGGAAATAACCGTAATCCTTTAACCCGGTATCAAATGGGCAACGCCGGCGCCGGCCGGCGTTGCCAAGCCTCCCCCGGGGCGGGGCGTCCGAGAAGGGCGCCCCGCCCCCGGCAGATGGCCAGGCCGCCGGCGTGAGTTGGAGCCTTGCTCAGCGCGGCCAGCGATCGTGGCCGAGATACTCTTCCCAACTGAGAAAGCCGTCGCCATCCTTGTCGTGCGCGGCAAATTTATCGGCGAGGTAGGGAAAGCTGCTGTCAACTTCCCGGCGCGACAGTTTTCCGTCTTGGTCGGTATCGGCGGCATTGAATTTTTCCTGGGCGCGTTGTTTGGCCAGGCGGGCGATGTCGCCCCGACGTCCGTCGACGTCGAGTTTGGGAACCATGGTCTGGGCCTGCGGGCTGCCCAGCGCGACGAACAGTGTCAATGCCGGCAGGCTCAGGGCAAGAGCGGCAGATAGTTTGCCGCGGCGCATCAGTTACCCCCCAGGGCGGCAAAGAACGGTTTGAGTTGCATGTCTTCCTGGAGAATGTGCCTCTCCCACCAGTCACTCAGGTAGCAGACCAGGTGCTCGATGTCGCAGCAACCCTGCGTTGCCTCATAGCTGGTGTCGCTGATCGCTTCGCAGAAGCGGGTATGTTCGCCGCTATGCATTTGCCGCCGGGGGAATCCGTGCTCTTCCATCAATTTTTCTTCATGCGTGAAATGATATTTGGCGTATTGGGCGAGCTCGCAAAGGATATCGACAAAGGCTTCCGAGTGAGCGCCGCCGGTTGCACATTCGGCCAATCGATTGATCAATCCGGCCAGATGCTGGTGGTGCTCGTCGAGCACCGCGCTACCGATGCTGAAGGACGGGTTCCAGAGTATTTTGGGCATGGTTGTTTTTTCCGGAAGGTAGGCGTGTGTCGCGGGAACTTACGATTTTCGAGAATTTCCTTCCCGGGAACAGGAATTGGGTTGGCCAAAACCATGCTCCGGCGGCGGCAAACCGGCCGCGCCCAAGGAGCGCAGGAGGGCAGCGGTACGACTCAGGCTGGCGGCGACGTCCTGCTGCTTGGCCTTGATCTGTTCCAGCTTGGAGTGCAGGTTGCGAACGCTGCTTACATACTGCGTCAGAGAGTCGTGCAGTGACGCGTCGGGCATCGGGAGTGGTGGCATGGTTGACTTCGCTTGATGGATATCCCGTCTATTCAGCAAGACCTGTTCCAAGCGATTTTTTCGGCCGGGCCGGGCTTCAGACCGCCTGCAAGCCGAGTCGACGGAACAAGGCGTCGTCCCGCTCGGGGGCTGCATTGTCGGTGGTGAGCAGGGCGCTGCCATAGAACACCGAGTTGGCGCCGGCCAGGAAACACAGGGCCTGCATTTCATCGTTCATCTCGTGGCGGCCGGCGGAGAGGCGGATGTAGGAGCGCGGCAGGAGGATGCGGGCAACGGCAATGGTCCGGATGAATTCGAAATTGTCGAGCTTCGGCAAGGCCTCGAGCGGGCTGCCGGGAATGCTGACCAGGTGGTTGATGGGAACCGATTCCGGGGGCTTCGGCAGGTTGGCGAATTGAACCAGCAGACCGGCCCGGTGCCGTCGTGTTTCGCCCATGCCGATAATGCCGCCGGAGCAGATCTTGATACCGGCGTTCCTGACCCGATCGATGGTCTGCAGGCGATCGTCGTGGGTGTGGGTGGAAACGATTTTCGGGTAGTAATCGGCAGCGCTATCCAGATTATGGTTGTAGTAATCCAGCCCGGCCTGTTGCAGGCGTTCGGCCTGACCCGGCTGGAGCAGACCGAGGGTAAGACAGGTCTCCAGGCCGAGTGCCTTGACGCCGCGCACCATCGCGAGCACGGCATCGAGATCTTTTTCTTTCGGCGTGCGCCAGGCGGCCCCCATGCAGAAGCGCGACGCCCCGGCGTCCCTGGCACAACGGGCGGCGGCCAGTACTTCGGCGAGCGGCTTCAACGGTTCGCGCTCGACCGTTGTCTGGTGGTGGGCCGATTGCGCGCAATATTTGCAGTCTTCCGAGCAGCCGCCGGTCTTGATCGAAAACAGCGCCGAACGCTGGATTTCATTGGCCGCAAAATATTGCTGGTGAATTTGCTGGGCCTGCCAGAGCAGATCCATGAACGGAAGGTCGAAAAGCGCCAGGGCATCGTTCAGCGTCCTGGGAAGACATGGGGTGGCGGCAGTGGTTTTTTGTTCAGCCGATGAGGTGTGGGGCATCGTTCTGCAGCCTTTGCGGTGTTGATGTTGAAACGGGATGGCCTGATTTGGCAAGGCCGCCGGCCGGCGGCGGCTCGACCCTTGGCTCCGGCGGGCCGGGAGGGGCGGCGGGAGTTTTGCTGAGCACGAGATAGGGACAGATTTCGCAGAATTTACCGGGTTTGTCGCCCTTGAGAACTCGTTGCCGCGTGCTCCTGAAGAGTTGCCCGTGCCAGGCCTCGGTAAATGTGGTTTCTTTCAGGTTGGCCAGGAACGAGTAGCCTGAATGGTCCTGGGCGCAGGCCACGAGGTGGCCATTGGTGCGAATATGCGCCTCGATGAATGGCGACCAGCAGTGACATGTCCCGCTCGCTTCGCGGCGTACCGTTTCGACAATATGCTGGAAGCGCACCAGTCCGGGCTCCAGGGAAACCTGGGCAAATGTCTGGCTGAGGTGGTAAAGCGTCTTGTGATTGATCTGAATGACCGAAATCAGGCAATGGTGGCCGCTTTTCGCCGTCAGTTCGTTCCGACTCGCGATCAGGCGCCGGAGCTGTCGGTTAAAGTAATCCGCATTGGATTCCAAGAGGACTTCCGCCCGGCTGCGCCATTTTCCGCTGGCCAGGTTGAAGTTGATCACCAGATGGTCGAGGCCGGCGGCCATGGCCAGTACCAGCAGCGGTTCGGGGGCCGATAGTGGGTCGATGTGGAGGACCACTTTGGGGAAGTGGCAGCGCGTTTTGGCAAAACTGATCGCCGATGGCAGCCAGGGGCATCGTCTGGCATTGCCCAGGTCGGATAGGACGAGTTGCGGAATTTTCAGGTTGCCGAGTTCTTTGGCGATGCAGCGGAAAAAACCCCGGTCCATCAGGTCGCCCTCGTCCGGGCGGTCGGCGCTTCTATCGTGGCGCAAGGTCTTGGCCGTGGTCAGGTCGAGGCAGACCGAGGGGGGCAAGGCTGGCGCTTCGTTGAGCCTGGGCGATAGGGCTTCGGGTGCCGGGCGGGCCGTCTTGGCTGCTTTCGCCAAGTGGCGCGGGGGGGCCACATGGGCGGCTGGGGGCAGGCGCGGCGCAGCGACGAGCCGGGCGCGCTCGCCCGCCCCCCAGATGTCCGGTGGCGGGGAGGTATGACCGAGCGCCGCATGGTCGCCTTTCTCGATCAGCCGGCAAGCTTCGGCCAGGCTGGTGCCGAGCAGCGGTGCCGCCGCGCTGGCGCGCACGATGACATTCATCTTGGCCAGGAACATCAGCTCTTTGGCGACTTCGTGCGGAAAGCCGCGCCGTCCGCCATCGCGGGAATCGAGAAGTAGCTTGTGGATCAGCGTATTGAGATCCCGGCTGTGCCACAGGCGGGTGATTTGCTGGCTGAGGTGGGGGATCGCTTCGATGGCGGCGGTGGTCGATGTCGATACCGGTGCCGGACGAACTTTTTGCCGTTCCCGCTCGCCACTCTCGATGGCCAGGTTGATCGCGGGCAGGGGACGCTCGCTATCCCAGGCGTCGGGGAGTTCTATGGTCGCCAAATCGGCGAAGAGCTCTCCGGCCTGATTGCGGTGTGGTTTTTGGGCAATCGAATATACGCCGGTATTTTTCACGGTAGAGCATTCTCCAGTAGGAACGCGGGCATCGTCCGCGCTCAGCGGTATGTTGACTAAGCAGCAACGGTGCCATGTGCCAAGCGCGGCTTCCGGGCGCGGGCGGGAGCATTCCGGGCGCTGGGCGGCGGGATTTCGCGCCGCCGCGCTCTCAGCAACGAGAATTTTTTTCGGGCTTTTCCCGGTTTTGCGAATCGAGCCGAGTTGTTCGGCGCAAAAAAAGGCGCCGTAGCGCCTTGTTCCCTGTTCAGGCTTGCTCAGGGCTTCTTGGCATAGGCCACGCAATAGCCCTTCGGCGAGATCTCGGTGTCACCCGGGAAGATCTTGCAGCCGCCCAGGGCGCCGCTGCCCGGTACGAACTGGACGCAGTTGGCGCAGCTCTTGTCACCCTCGGGCGTATCCTTGTATTTCATGCTCGTCCGCATACCGTCGTTCTTGGCGGCGAGGGCGACGATGGGGATCATGGCCAGGGACAGGCCACCGATTTTGAGCATAGTGCGGCGTGATGGATTCATGGCTGGGTAACTCCTCTAGATAAAGCCCGAGCAATCGGGACAAATGGATAGCAAAGATATGGGCGCTTGGCTGCCACGCCAAAACTGAGTTCGATGTATGCGGTCAAGGTCTGTCCTGACCAAAATACGCAGAGGACTAACGCAAGCATCGGGCCAGCGTCCTATCGCATCCTGGCGGGTGATTGCCGGTTGCTTTCCAGGCGGCTGCCAATGCATCATCGGAGCATCTCTCGCCGCCACCCGCTTGCCTGGTCAACGCAAAATATGAAAAACGCCAAAATTTGGGTCCGCCTGGTTGTTTCCATCCTGCTCGCCGTGATGGTCTCGGGCGCCGGTCTGGTGCACTGGGCGACGTTGGAACAGAAGAATCTGGCCATCGAGCAGTCCAAGGACTTTGCGCTCAGCGTCCATCAGATGACGCTGGCCGGCCTGACCGGGATGATGATTACCGGGACGATCGGGCTGCGCACCATTTTTCTCGATCAGATCAAGGAATCCAATCACATCGAGTCCCTCAAGGTCTTTCGCAGCGATGCGGTGATCAAGCAGTTCGGCCTGGGTTTCGATGGCGAGACCTCGTCCGATGTGCTGGAAGCCAAGGTCCTGGTTAGCGGCGAACCCTATTTTGACGTCATCACCAGCAAAAACGGGGAAGAACATCTGAAGGCCATCATTCCGGTCAAGGCGGCCGAAAACTACCTGGGGAAGAACTGTCTGTTCTGCCATGAGGTGCCGGCCGAGACGGTGCTCGGCGCGGTCAGCATGGAGGTTTCGCTCGGCCGGGCGGCGGAAACCACCCGCCATTTCGGGCTGCGCGCCTTGTTGGCGGGAGCCGCGCTGTGTTTCCCGTTGGCCCTGTTCATCTGGTTCTTCATTTCAAGAATGGTGACGCGGCCGTTGACCAGAATGACCGAAGGTCTGCGCCGGATTGCCGCCGGCGACATCGAGCAGGCCAGTCTGCTGCCGGTCTTGCGGGCGGACGAAGTCGGTGCCGCGACCGAGGCTTTCAATCAGGTGATGGGCAAGACCGGCGAGTTGCTGCAGCAGCAACGCATGTCCCGGATCGTTTTCGACAATTCGCTGGAAGGCATCACGGTAACCGATGCCCAGTCGAAAATTCAGCTAGTCAATAAGGCATTTTCCGACACCACCGGCTATTCAGCCGGCGAAGTGATCGGCAAGACGCCGGCCATTCTCAAGTCTGGCAAACAGGGGCCGGAGTTCTATGCCGACTTCTGGAGCGCCCTGCAGCGCGACGGCGAGTGGCGGGGCGAAATCTGGAATCAACGCAAGAACGGCTCGGTGTACGCGGAGTGGCTAAGCGTCAGTGCCGTGCGCAATTTGCGGGGTGACGTCGAGCACTATGTGGCGATATTTTCGGATATCACCGAGCGCAAGGAACGCGAAGAAAAAATCACCTTCCAGGCCTTCCACGATGCCCTGACCGGGTTGCCCAATCGCCTGCTCTTCAAGGACCGGGTCGAACAGGCGCTGGCCCTGGCCAGGCGTTACCAGACGCGGACGCCGGCCCTGATGTTTCTCGATCTCGACAAGTTCAAGCAGGTCAACGACAGCCTCGGGCATGATGTCGGCGATCTGCTGCTCAAGGAAGTCGCCAGTCGCCTGAAGAACTGCGTGCGTGCGGTGGATACCGTGGCCCGCCTGGGGGGCGATGAGTTCACCGTGTTGCTGGCCGAAATCACCGACCAAAGCGACGCCGAAGCGGTCGCCGAGAAAATTCTCCAGGCCATGCGCGAGCCGATTCAGTTGGGGGTCGAAGAGCGGGTGGTGTCGACCAGTATCGGCATCAGCCTCTATCCGAGGGATGGTCGCGATGCCGACACCCTGATGAAGTCGGCCGATGCCGCGATGTACCACGTCAAGGCGAGCGGCCGCGCCGGCCGCTGTTTCTGTTCGGCCGAACTGCAGGGCGCGCCGTCGCGGCGCCTGGAGTTGGAAGCGCGCCTCAAGGACGCCTTCATCAATCGGGAATTCGTCCTCCACTATCAGCCGATCATCGATCTGCAGAGCGGGGCGGTGCATGGCAAAGAGGCGCTGATCCGCTGGCAGACGGCAGACGGCCTGCTACTCCCGGAAGATTTCATCGGCTTGGCCGAAGAGGTCGGTCTGATGACCCGGATCGGCGAATGGGTACTGGAAACGGCTTGTATCCAGGCCCGCCTGTGGCAGCTTGAAAACCAGGCGGTGCGGGTGGCCGTCAATCTTTCGGGCAGCGAATTTAACCGTCCGGATCTGGCCGATGCGGTGCGCGCCATTCTGCGGCGAGCCGGCCTGTCGCCCAATCTGCTCGAACTGGAAGTGCCCGAGCATCTGGTCATGCAGGATACCGATTATGCCCAGCGCACCTTCCAGGAACTGGCCGATCTCGGCGTCATGCTCAGCATCGGAAATTTCGGCACCGGCTATACCAGCCTGACCGCGCTGCATCAGATGCCGATCCACGCCATCAAGGTGGACCGTAGCCTGATCCGCCAGTATCTCAGTCAAACTCATGACAAGTCGTTGCTCACGGCAATTTTCGGCATTGCCGCGGCGCTCGACGTGCGGGCGGTGGCGGAAGGGGTCGAAAACCTCGAGCAATTGACCCTGTTGCATGCTTTCGACTGCAACCGGGCCCAGGGCTACCTCTTTGCCCTGCCTTTGCCGGAGAACGGCGGCGCGTAGCTGGCATGGATCGAGCATATGCCATCGCCTACCCCGGCGCGGCCGCGGCCGCAATTGCCGCAGCCCGAGCCGGATGGGTCAATGATCGACAGGGATACGTGCCAAATAAACAATGAAACCAAGCGAAAGAATGAATTGGAGTCGAGAGTTCGAAACGGGTATTGCCGAAATCGACCTGCAGCACCATAACCTGGTCAAAATGTTCAACCAGGCGAGCAGCGAGTTGCGAGAAGACAGTGGCCGGGGCGTTTGGGAAAACATCACCCATGAATTCCAGGGGTATGCGCTCTATCACTTCTGGACCGAAGAGGATCTTGCCGCCCAGTACGGTTACGCGCCGGAAAAAAATGCGGCGGCGGTCGCCCATTTCGAGCAACACCGGCTGTTTTCCGAGGAAATCAGCAAGATTCGCCAACGGATCCGATCCGGGGCGCACATCGCCAAGGCCGACTATCTTGCCTTCCTGCGCGACTGGCTGAGCCAGCACATTACCGATAGCGATCGCTGGCTGGTTGCTTTTGTTCTGGAAAAACAGAGAATTTCGACTTTTTGAAGGGTTCGGCCCGGTGAATTTACCGGATTAGTCCCAATTTATTTATAGTGGACGGGCCGAACCCATTCTCCGAGGTGGTGCAGAAGTGGTAATTTCCAGTTTCTGCCGCCTCGGCCCCCAATCCGCAACCGCTCAAGTCTGTCCACCTCACATGAAATCGACGATGCATCTTCTGGCCTGGAACGATTATCTGAAGACCGGCATCGACATCGTAGACCAGCAGCACCGGGGTCTGGTCGATCTCACCAACCAGACCGCCGAAAAACTCAGTTCCGGCCAGGACCTGAGCGTCGACGAGATACGTACCATACTGGGTTTTCTGATGGATTACGCGGCGACCCATTTCAGCACCGAAGAAGCCCTGATGGCGCTGAGCGGTATCGACGAGCAGCATGTCGAGCATCACCGGCAATCCCATGCCAATTTCCTTAAACAAGTCATGGCCATGGTGGACGAGCTGGGGGGGGAAGGGGGGGTGACGGCGCATCAGCTAATTGATTTCCTGGGCAATTGGCTGATTTATCACATGCTGGGCGAGGATCAGATTTTTTCCCGCCTGCTGCGCAAGGAGTCGCCCCCGCTGCCGGCCGGCGAAACCGGCGGCCAGCCAGCGGCGGCGGGCCAAGCGCTGCCCGCCCAGGAGGCGGCCAACCGTTCGCTGTCCAAGCTTTATGCCTTCATGGCCAGTCGCAGCCAGCAACTGCAGGTCAACGAGCAACTCCAGCGTCACCGCAGCAATCAGATGCAGGAGCTGGTGGCCGAACAAACGGCGGAACTGGCGGCCAGCGAGGAGCGTTTCCACGCCCTGTTTCACAATGGTGTCTTGCCGACCATCCTGATGCGTCTCGAAGCGAATCTGATGCCCGGCCTGATCGTCGATGTCAATCCGGCCGCCTGCAAATTGCTGGGCTACGGGCTGGCGGAAATGCTCAACTTTTCACCGCTGGACTTCGTTGCCGCCGAGGAGATCGATCGCTTCCCGATGCTGATCAGCGAGCTTCTGGTGACCGGCCGCTTCGAGTGCGAGATGACTCTGCTCACCCGGGCCGGCCAGCGTCTGATGACCGAGATGACCATGGCGCAATTCGTCATGAATGGGCAGCCGGTGGTGATGACCATCATCCAGGATGTTTCGGCGCGTCGGGCAAAGGAACTCGGTCAGGCCGAGCTCCGCCAGCAAGCCCGGCATCTGGCCGAGATTCGCAGCGGTTTCCTGGCCACCGCCCGGCCGCCGGTCAGCTACTCGCAGCATGCCCCGTTGCGTGTCCTGGCGGCCGGCCCCGGACGGGCCATGGGGCCAGCCCAGATCGCCGCCTTCCTGGCCGCGCAACCGCTGTTCAAGGATGTTGCGGCGGAGGATCAGGCCCTGCTCTGTGCCGCCAGTCGCGTCCGCCGCCTGCGTAAAGGGGAAAGCCTCTTTGCCAAGGGCAGCACGCCGAGCGGCCTTTTCCTCGTCGTCTGCGGCCATGTCATGCTGGCCGTTTCCTCGGCCCAAGGCGATGTCAAGGTGCTCGGCATCTTTGGCTATCGCGAGAGCCTGGGCGAAGCGGAGGTGGTGATGAACAGCCCCTATCCCTATTTCGCCGAAGCGGTCGACGAAGCCGAAGTCCTCGAGGTCGGGCAAGGGGCCTTGCTCACCGTGCTCGACAAGGACAACCATTTCGCGCGTCGCCTGATGCAATGCATCGGCTCGCGTCAGCATGACCTGGTGCACGATGTCGAGTCCTACACGCTCCGTTCCGGTGCCGAGCGGGTTATCGGTTACTTGCTGCAGCATGCCACCATTCATACCGGCGGCCGGCTGAAAGTCGAGTTGCCGGCCACTAAGCAACTGATCGCCTCGCTGCTGCACGTCAAGCCGGAGACCCTGTCCCGTATTTTTCGCAATCTCAGCGAAGCCGGGCTGGTCCATATCAAAGGGTCGCGTGTCGAAATTCCCGATGTCGACAAACTGATTGCCTATCAGGCCTGAAGGCATTGGCCGGCGGCTGCCGCTCAATGCGGCGGGCCGGCCCGGTCGGGCTGCGGCACGCTGTGACAGCGCTGGCAGGAAAAGAAGGTGATGAACGCCACCCGGTCATGGCACATGCCGCAGTATTGACCGCGGAATATATCCGCCATGCGGATGCTGGTGCTGCCGGTCTGCGGCTTGAACGGGGCGGGGTGGCAATTCGAGCAGGCCAGCCACAGGGTGTGCGACTTGTGGGGGAAGCGGACGTAGGGCATTTCCTTGGTGTTGCGCATGATGATGTCGAGATCGAGGACTTCCATCGTCTCGTTGCCGCTCAAACTGCTCCGCGGCTTGATCAGTCCCTGATTGAGTGCCTTCATCCAGTCGGGAAAACGATTCGCGTCGTAAGGCATGTGGCGGGTCGCTTCGCCGATGTTCTGCAAGCGGCCGTAGTCCGGATTGCCGGGGTCGAGCAAGGGCGAGGCGTCGATGGCGCGTCTCGCCTGCGGTGTACTGTCGCCCGGCACCGGCTCGAGCGACTCGGCCGGTGGCGCGTTCTGGCCCGCTGCCGGCCGCAGGAAGGCGAGCGACGAGGCGAGGGCGGGGCGGTCCACGGCGCCGGCCGGCCACGCCAGCGCTGGAGCGGCCAGCAGGAGCAGCCAGCGGACGGCGATCGCGCGCCGGGGGGCGTGACGATGGCCGATGATCTAGCTCCCGAACAGACTGCGCATGAAACCGATGATCGACGGCGGGTGGGCGCTGGCGCCTTGGGCTAGGACCGCCCGCCGCGCCGCCGGCGGCGCATCGAAACGCTCGCTTTCCCCGGTCAGCGCCGATTTCAGGGTGAGGCGAAGGAGGCCCGGGGCGACGGGTTTTTCGAGGTAGCGATAAATCTGTCCCGGCTCGGGCATTTGAGCCAGCGGGTCGGCCGCCCCGGCCCGGCCCAGGACGATGCAGGCAAGCCGTGGCTGCTGGCGCTTGAACAAGCCGAGCAGGCGGATGATATCCATGTTGCCCAAGCGGCGTTCGGCCAGAATGACCCCGATCTCTTCCTTTTCAAGAAGGCGCCAGACGTGCTGCGGACTGGTTGCGTGGATGACCTCGACCAGATCGCCGACACTCATTTCGACCATGGCGTGAATGCTTTCGTCTTCGTCGAGGACCAGCAGTTTGCCGGGCCGCATCGGCCCCGGCCGGGTTGGCGGAATTTCGGGGGATGGCGGGTTGGCGGGTTTCAAACGGGACCTTCGCTGCGCTCTTGGCACGAGTAACTCGGCCACAAGAGATGTCGGAGCCTAGAACACGCAATTGAACCGCAGCCAGACAGGGATGCCGGGGAAAAACAAGGCTTGCCCGGATTGTTCGGCACACCTTCTGGGCGAGCCGCAAAATCGATGCAAACAACAGTTCTTCCGTTTTTCTCTGCTCCTTTGCGATTCCGCGGCAAGGCTTTTAGCCTGATCGGGATTGCTGTCCTCACTCTCGCGGCTTTCCCGAAAGTGGGAAGGAAATATCGTTTTTGGGGATGGCAACTACGGACTGCCAGCCTTTGGAAATTGCCGCCGGATTCTCTCGGCCGAGCAAGAAGTCGGCGCCGCCGAGCCGGGCGAAAGAGGGGTACGATGGTCGGCGGAGGGGGGCTGAGCAAAAGGGGCTTCATGGAGTGAATTGCCGGAGAATTGGGGAGAGGATTTTTCTATTACTTTGGTAATATGAGCATTGTCTATGCCAACTATTTCAAGTGCTGGTTGGTGCTAACGGAGGTCGCCGATGACGAGCAATCCGGATCGTGCGTGGTATCGCGGCGGCCTGACCGCGCTGGTGGCCTGCCTGGTGCTCGGGATGGTGGGCGGGATCTACGTCCATGACCAGAAAACCAGCCGCCAGTTGGCGGCCCGTAACCTGGCCCACAATTTCGCCCTGCGCCTTTCCCTGCGCACCCATGAAACGGTGAGTCCGGCATATATGCTGGGCGCCATGGTCAAACAAAATCAGGGCAGCCTGTCCGAGTTCAACCAACTGGCCGCCGAGTTGCTCCAGGAGTTTCCTTTGGCGCGAGCCCTCGAGTTGGCGCCGGCCGGCGTCGTGCAGCAGGTATATCCGCGGCGGGGCAATGAAGCGATCCTCGGCCACGACTTGTTGAAAGACCGGGCCCGGAACTGGGAGGCGCATCTCGCGCTGAGCAAGCGGCAACTGATGCTGGCCGGTCCGTTCGAACTGCTGCAGGGCGGGCGCGGGCTGGTTGGACGCTATCCCATATTCCTGCCCAATGCCGCCGGAAAAAGTGTGTTCTGGGGATTTTCGATCGTCCTGATCCATCTCGATGAACTGTTGGCGAATTCCGGGGTAATGGACTTCAACCGCGCGGGATTCGCCTACCAATTGTGTCGCGTCCGTCCCGCCGTCGAACCTGCCGCCTGCGAACCCTTCGCCGGCTCGGGGGGCGCCGGAATTAGCCAGCCCTTGTTGGTGCTCATCGATCTTCCCAACAACCGCTGGCAGTTGTCGCTGGCGCCGGCCAATGGCTGGATTTCGGCGGCGCAGTGGATCGGCTTGCTGATCGCCGTGATCGGCGGCTCCCTGCTGGCCGGCCTGATCCATGTGCAACTGATCCGGCAATCCGACAGTGTCACCGAACGCCGCGCCGGCTCAGTTTCGCAGGAGGGTTAGCGGAGGGACCTGGGCGACCGCTCGACGATCGCGGGCTTGGGGCGGTAGCTGATAACGGTGATGGCGTTGCAGTAGTTCCTCGAATTGCGGGGCCGGCAGTGGGCGGGAGAAGTAGTAGCCCTGGAAAATATCGACTTCGACCTCGCGCAGCAATTCGACTTGCTCGAGGTTCTCGACGCCCTCGGCAATGATGTCGAAATGCAGGCTGTGCCCCATGGCGACGATGGCCTTGATGATCGCACTGGTGTCCTTGTCGACGGCGGCATCGGTGACGAAACTGCGGTCGATTTTCAGGGTGTCGAGCGGAAGCTGTTTGAGATAGCTCAAACTCGAATAGCCGGTCCCGAAGTCGTCGATCGACAGTTTGATGCCCAGGTCGCGGATCTGGTTCAAAGTCCGGATGCCCAGTTCGCTATCCTGCATGACGGCGCTTTCGGTCAGCTCGATTTCGAGATAGCGCGGATCGAATGCCGTCTCGCGCAGGATGGTACGGATTTCGCCGATCAGGTTCTCGTCCGAAAGCTGGATGGCCGACAGATTGACGGCGACGAACAGCTCTTCGCCGGTGCTCTCCCGCCAGCGCCGGTTGGCCTCGCAGGACTGGCGAAGGACCCAGGCCCCGATCGGCCGGATCAGCTTGGTCTCTTCCATCAAGGGGATGAAGACGGCGGGGCTGATCGCCCCTTCCTGATCGTCGATATGCCAGCGCAACAGCGCTTCGGCGCCGACAATCCGGCCGCTCTTGGCGCACACCAGGGGCTGGAAGAAGACCGACAACTCGCCGCGCTCCAGGGCGTGATGCAACTTGCTTTCCAGGCGCATCCGTTCGGCCGAGCGGGCATTCATGTCCTGCTGGAAAAAACGGAAGACGTTGCCGCCTTGTTCGATGGCCGCGTACATCGCCGAGTCGGCGCTGCTGATCAGGCCTTCCGGGGTCGTCGCATCGGTCGGGAAGAGGCCGATGCCGATGCTGGCCGAAAGATGGATCTCGTGGCTTTCGAAGTGGATCGGCTGGCGCAGCTTGCGCTGGCAGGCGCTGGCCAAGGTCGCGGCATGGCCGGCCGAGCCGATGTTGTTGACGATGATGGCAAACTCGTCGCCGCCCAGGCGACACAGCGTATCGCCCGGCGCCAGGCAGGCTTTCAGGCGACTACTGGCTTCCACCAGCAGGCGGTCGCCCGCGGCATGGCCCATGGTGTCGTTGAAAATCTTGAAACGGTCGAGGTCGAACATGAGCAGCGCGATCTTCGATTGCTGGGCGGTCGATTGATCGATGGCCAGGCGGAGCTGCTCGTGGAAAAGGAGGCGATTGGGCAGGGCGGTGAGGGCATCGAAATGAGCCAGGAAGCTCAAGCGTTTTTCGATTTCCTTGCGCTTGGTCAGATCGGAGAAAATCGCCACGTAGTTGCCGATGCTGCCGTCGGCCAGACGGGAAACGCTGATGTTGAGCCATTCCGGATAGATCTCGCCATTCTTGCGGCGGTTTTCGATCTCGCCCTGCCATTCGCCGTCGCGCTGCAGGTTCGACCACATGTCACGATAGAAGTCGGCGTCCTGTCGCCCGGAACTGAGCAGCTTGGGGTTCTGGCCGATGACTTCTTCCGGCCGGTAGCCGGTGACCGCGGCGAAGGCCTTGTTCACCAGCAGGATGCGGTTGTCGGCATCGCTGATGATAATGCCTTCGGTACTGTTCTCGAAGACGCGGGCGGCCAGTTCGAGCTGCTCGGCGGCTTGCCGGCGTTCGGCCTCGGCCTGCATGTTTTCGAGGGCATGGGAAATGTTGTTGAGGAGATCCTCGACCAGTTGCTTGTCGTTGTTGCCGAAGGCCTCCAGGCTGGCGTCGAGAATGCCGATGTGGCCGAGGTATTTGCCATGGCGCAGGAGCGGCAGCCGGACATAGGCGACCAGCCCTTCATGCATCAGGTGTTCGGCCAGAGAACTTTCCAGGCAGTCGCCGACTTCGTCGTACTGCCCCCGGCCCGTGGAAAATTCCCGGGAACCGGCGACGACTTCGCGAATCAGTTCTTCCTTGTGCTGGCAATCGGCGGAAACCAGCAACTGATCCTCGCTTTCCAGATGCACCCAGGCCATCGGGAACTTGCCGCTGCGGCAAAGCAGATCGGCGACCACCTTGAGCAGCCGCTCCGGTTCGCGAATGCGGACGATGGCCTGGTTGGTGTCGCTGAGCAGGGTGAGCAGGCGATTTACGCGAGCCACCTGCTGCTCGGCATGCTTGCGCTCGGTGATGTCGAGAAGAATGCCGACGATGCCGCCGATATCGCCATCGGTCCGGTGGAAGACCGCCTTGTGGAAGATCACTTCGCGATCGACGCCGGCACTGTTGCGGATCGCGCTTTCATAGAATTGATTGCCGCCGCTGGCCAGCAGCTCCATGTCGGCGCGATGGTGCATATCGGCGAGGAGCGGCGAGGAAAGGTCGAAAATGGTCTTGCCCGCGATTTCGCCGCGGCCGACCCCGATATAGTGCTCGAAGGCGCTGTTGACGCCGATGTAGCAGCCCTTGGTGTCCTTCACGTAGAGCGGGCCGGGAATGGCGTCGATCAATTGTTCGAGAAAGTGCAGGTGTTCCCTGAGGCGGAGATCCAGTTGTTCCTGTTCGGTGACGTCCTGGCCAAATTCGAGAATGTATTCCGGACTTCCCTCATGGCCGAGCAGGACCGTCTTGCGCAATTTGATCCAGCGACCGGCCTGGCCGGGCATGGTGAGCTCTTCGAGCGGGACGTCAACCGGCGCCCGGCTGCGCACCACCTCGTCGTCGCTGGCGTTCTGCCGGTCGGCCAGGCCGGCTTCGTAAATTTCCTCGTTGCTGCGTCCGATCAGGGACTGCCGCGAGCGGTTCAGGATGCTTTCGCCGGAGCGGTTGATGCGGGCGATCCGCCGGTCGTTGGCCCGTTTCAGGATGATCATGCCCGGGATGTGTTCGAAAATGCTGTCAAGCAGGCGGTGCGAGCGTTCCAGCATGCGCTCCGCGTCCTGCCGACTTTCGATTTCCATTTTCAAGGCTTTTTTCTCGTCGTCGAGAAGGCGAGTCCGTAGTCTGACCTCTTGTTCCAGGAAATTCGGCCGTTTCAGCAGGTGCAGGTTGATCGCGAACAGGGCCAGGCTGATTGCCGCCAAATAGAGCCAGGGGCCGACGTTTGCCCAGGGGAGCGGGGCGGTGTCGGGGGCGAGGTCGAGCCGGAACTGGCTGTCGCCGGCCAGTCGGGTCTGCAGGCTGGCAAGCACCGCCAGCCTTTCGGGAATGTTGTCGAACAGGGCGCCGACCGCGGGCTGGCCTTGCCGGACATGGTGCACCCGGATGGCCAGGCCTGCGCTGGCCAGCTCGGAGAACTGGGCGGCCTCGGCCAGGGCGGTGAAATGGAGGAGCAGGCCGACCTGTCCCCAGAAGCGCGTGCGGCCTTCCGGAGAACGATTGACCAAGGTTTGCGTCACCAGCAACTTCTGGCCACGCACCTGGATCTGCGGTTCGCCGAGCGGCATCGGGGATGGCCAGCGAGCGGCCGGCAGGCGGGCGGGGGTAAGCAAGTCGGCGGCGGGATCGCTTTTGCGGGTGAGGACGATGGCGGCTTGTCCGTCCGGGCTGATCTCGACGATCGAGGCCGGCGCGACGATTTTCAGGATGCCGGCGGCGGTGCGCGACACTTCGCCCGGCGGCGACTGGTGAATGCTTTCGGCGAGCAGGGTGGCGGCGACGGCCGCCTGGTTGAGGAGCAGTTCGATGCGCCGGCGGTAAATCTCGGCGTGCTGTGCCGCCCGGTTGTCGAGTTCTGCGGCGGTGGTGTTCTGCTGATAGAGGAAATGGCCGCCGATCGGCGCCACGAACAGCAGGGTGAGGCCGATCGCGCTCAGGTGGGCAGCGCGCCGAGCCCGCTGGATAGCGACTTTCCAAATCCCCATTCTCGACTTCCCCCTGGTCAACCATGTTGCGTTTTTATCTACGCGCTCCTTCTACGCAAGATGGGTGCCAGTACCCAATGGCCGGAACCGGGGGCTGGTTGCGGCTCTAGGGTCAGCGTTTTTCGTCGGCGAGTGGATAAAAGGCGCGACTGATGTAGGCCAGGAGCGACTGGATGTCACGCTCGCTGAGGACGCTTTTCCAGGCCGGCATCGAGGTATTGGGCAGGCCTTCGCGAATGGCCTGACGGATCGATTGGCGACTGGCGCGGGACATGAAGCCGATGTCGCGCAAATCGCGCGGGTGCGGTTCCATGAACTTGCCGATCCAGTTCTGGCCGCTGCCATCGGCTCCATGGCAGAAGGCGCAGTTGTGCTGGAAAAGCCGCTCGCCGCGCCGTTCCAGCGGGTTCATGGCGGCTATCCGGGGTGCGATGTCGTGCTTGGCATAGGGGCTGGCACTGGCAATGGCGTCGGGCTTCGGGGCGTTGGCCAGGGAAAAGTTGTTGCGGGGAAAGGACAGGGCGCGGGAATCCCAGGTGATCTCGTCCGCCGTCGGGGCGCCCCGGTCATGGCAGGTAACGCAACTGGCGAGATAGAGACGTTTGCCGGCGCTCTCTTCCGGGCTGAGGCTTTCCCACGGCCGGGAAAGCGGAATCTCGCCTTTGGCAAAGGGGAAGGCGGCGCGGTAACGCTGGTGCTCCGGCCAGCCGTTTGCCGCGGTGTGGTAATGGGTGTTGAGCGCCTTGCGCTGGATGAATTCATCGATCACGAAGGCGGCCACGGCGCGCATTTCGGCCTCGCTGATGAGGCCGGCGAAGGACTGCATGGCGGTTCCCGCTCTGCCCCGGTGCAGCGTTGCGACGATTTTCTCCGAGCTCAGCCGGGCCGGGTCGGCCGTCGTGAAATCGGTCGGACGCGGCGCCAGGTAACTGGCGGCCAGTGTCTTGCCGTCGCCCGAGTAGCCATGACAAAAATAGCAGCGAAAATTGTAGATGGCGCGTCCGGCCTCGAGTTCATCCGGGGTGGCGGCGGCACCGGCGGCCAGCAGGGCACTGGCCATGGCGAGGAACAGTTTCATGAACCAGCGCACCTTGCCGCCGAGTCGCCAGGGAGCAGAGCGCCCAAACGCACCAACAGCCTCGTCCAACCGAGGTTTCAAGGATAATTTAGGCAAGCCGCCTTGGTTGTTCCTCGGCATCTCTGCGTCTCTGCGGTTCAATTGGGGTTTCTGGGTGGAAGCGGTCGGGGGGCGGCGTGACTATTTACGGCCGGAATTTCCCGGTTGGGCGAAGCGGCGGAAGACGTATTCGCTGACGTCGGCGATTTCCTGGTCGTTGAGGACTTTGCTCCAGGCCGGCATTTCGGCTCCCAGGCGACCGTCGTGCACGGCAGTGTAGATGGCCGGACGATTGAAGGCGAAGCGGAAACTGCGGTCGGTAAAATCCCGCGGTTTGGGATTGATGAAATAGGCGCGCGGTCCCTTGCCGTCGCCTTTGACGCCGTGGCAGGTGGAACAGTTGGCCATGAAGGTCTTGGCGCCCTTGCCGGGGTCGCCGGTCAGGCCGTTCTGGAAGCCCTGGCGCATGCCGTCGGTGCTGGTCAACTGGCCGCCCCGGCCATTGGCACTGGTCCCCGAAATCCGGCTGGTGGCGGGGAGCATCAGGGCGGCCCGGATGTAGTCCACGGCGGCTTCGATGTCGGAGGCCGGGAGACGGCCGGCAAAACCGGCCATGGCGGTGTTCGGACGGCCATTGGTGACCGAGTTGAGCATTCGTTCCCGGGTCAGTTCGGTGCGTGCCTGGGGCGTCGTGAAATCGCGCGGCGGGATCAGGCCGAGCGAACTCGGCGCCCCTTGCCCATGGTCGCCATGACAGACCATGCAGTTCTGGGCAAAGACCGTGCGACCGCGTTGCAACTTCGGATCCAGTGAAATCTGCATGAAGGTCGAGCGGATGTAGTCGACGACGGCGACGATTTCGTTGCTGTCGAGCTGGGTCTTCCAGGCCGTCATCGCCGTGCCCGGCTTGCCGTGGGTGACGATGGTCAGCATGGTGTCGCGGCTCAGTTCGCCGGCCCGCGTGAAATCCCGGGGCGGTGGGACCAGGCTGTTCTTGGCCCGGCTGTTGCCGTCGCCGCGGTCGCCGTGGCAGACCGAGCAATAGTTGTGGTAGATCGCGCTGGGATTGAGCGGCCCGCCTTTGCCCGGGCGCTCGCCGGCGTGGGCGGACAGGCAGGCGGCAGCGGCGAGCAGGGAAACAAGGATTTTTGCAAGGCAGTTTTGCCGGTTCATGGCGAGGCAATCTCCGTCGGACGGTTTTCTGGATGGATCGCTCCGTTCAAGCAAAAACCGAGCCTTTTTCTGGGGTGCCGTGGCATGAGTGTTGCTAGTTCGTTGTCGGTATTCGGGTCGTCAACCGGAGTCCTTGTCTTCTTTGCGGATTGAATTGCTGCCATGGATCGTTTCCTCCTTGCCCTGTTGATGCTGATGCTCGCCCAGTGGGCGGCCGCGGCGACGCTGGGCGAAGGGAAGGGGCGGCCGGCCAGGGAATTGAATGGCCGCGAAGTCTATGTCCAGACCTGCGCCATGTGTCACGCCAACGGCGTCGGTGGCGCGCCGCGACCGGGACGGGCCGCCGACTGGGCGGAGCGCAAGCCGAGCGGCACGGCCGAACTGCTGGTTTCCGTGCTGCGGGGCAAGGGCGGCATGCCACCGAAAGGCGGCAATGCTTCACTGACCCGGGATGAGGCTTACGTGGCGATGGATTTCATGTTGAACGGGGTGAAGTGATTTTCGACGGGCGGCCGGAATGGTGTAATTAACTTACCTCCCCGTTAATTGTTCCGGCAGCCATTTTTGCCGCAGCCCGATGATTCGGGCTGCGGTTTTTTTGATCGAAGCGAGGAGTTGGGTGCTGTGAGGGCTGGCATATGGTTGTTTTTACCGGCGGTGACGCTGCTGGCAGCTTTTCCGGTCGGCGCGGCCGATATTCGCCTGACCCCGCACAACCTGACCAAGAAAGGGGCCTTGGTGGAAGCCGACGAGGTTTGTGTCTTCTGCCATACCCCCCAGGTCGGCGCCGGCACCGCCCCGCGCAGCGGCGGCGTGATGCAGCCGGCCTGGCAGCTTGCCCTGCCGGAAGCGCATTCCTTCGTGATTTACGACGATATCGGGCGTCTGCAATTCGGCGACCGGCCAGCCATCGGCTCGCAATCGATCGCCTGCCTGTCATGCCATGATGCCAACCAGGCGTTTTCGGTCCAGTCGGCCGAATCGGACCATCCGTTCGGTATTCCCTACCGGGGATATTCCCGCGGCCGGGAAAGGGCGCTCGCCGAAAGTCGTCAGAACGACCGCGCCCCGGCCCGTGAGGCCAAGGAACTCAAGGCCCTCGACGAGTTCCGACTGCCTAGCAAGGGAATGGTCGATAACCGCCAGGTGTGGTGGGTGTCGGCCGGCGGCGTCAGCGCTTTCCGCTCGCGTTCGGATCTGCCCCTGTACGCCCGGGCGTTCGAATCCGGCGAAATTCCTTATGTCGAATGCAGCAGTTGCCATGATCCGCATATTTCCAACAAGCTGTTCTTGCGGGTGAACAATGAGGGAAGCCGTCTTTGCCTGACGTGCCATGACAAATAGCAGACCGGATCGTGCCGAGGTGGATAGATGAAAAATCGAATGAAGTGGTCAATATCCTGCGGCCAAGCGCTGCTCGCCGTCGGTCTCCTGTGCGTTCTCGGCTGTGCGCCGGTGCAGGAGCGAGCGCCGGCCGGTGCGTCGGCCAATCAGCTGATTTATCCGCTGCCGCCGGACGAGCCGCGCTTCGTCTTCGAACGAACGATCTACGGCAGCGCCGATATCGTGCCGCGGCGCAACGACGCCATGCTGAAGCGCGCCCTGACCGGCGAGCTGGAGCGTTCGGAAGGTCTGGCCAAGCCCTATGCGGTGGCCGTCCATCACGGCCGGATCTTTGTCAGCGATTCGGCCGAGCGTTTCGTCAAGGTCTTCGATGTCGTCGAAGGAAAGTATTTCAAGATCGGCGACGATGACCGCGGCCCGCTGGTCAAGCCGCTCGGGCTCGATGTCGACGCCAGTGGCAATCTCTATGTCGCCGATGCCAGCACCAAGGCGGTCATGGTCTATAGCCGCGACGGCAAGTTCCTGCGCAAAATCGGTGGCCCCTCGGTTTTCGAACGACTCTCCAGCGTTACCGTCGACGCGGTCAGGCAGCGCGTCCTGGTCACCGATATCGGGGGGGTTTCATCGGACCAGCACAAGATTCGCGTTTTCGATTCGCTGACCGGCAATCACCTGTTCGATCTCGGGAAACGTGGCATCGGTCCCGGCGAATTCAATCTGCCGCGCGATGCCGCGGTGGGCAAGAACGGGCAAATCTATATCGTCGATGGCGGCAATTTCCGCGTCCAGATTTTCGATCATGACGGCAAATATCTGCAGAGCTTCGGTTCGGTCGGCAAGCAGCTAGGTAATTTCGCCCGTCCCAAGGAAATTGCCACGGACGCCGCGGGAAATATCTACGTGGTCGATGCAGCCTTCGGCAATTTCCAGATATTCAATAGCGAAGGCGATCTGCTGATGTTCATCGGCGAGCGTTCCGAGCGCGACGGCCCGGCCCGCTACATGCTCCCCTCGGGCATCTATGTCGATGAGGACGGGCGGGTCTATATGGTCGATCAATGGTTCAAGAAAATCGACGTCTTCCGGCCCTATGGCCTGGCCGCCGATGCCGGCTACCTGGGCAAACGGCCGAACCCGCCGACGGAAAAATAAGCGCATCGGCCAGCGGCGCGGCGGCCGGGAAACTTGTTTCCCGATTCCCGTAGGCGGGAAGACGGTCTTCCTGAGTTTGAGAAAGTTCCCGGAAAATACCGGGGAAAACGCCGGGTTTTTCTCGGCGGAACGACAAATTCCGCGTGCCACGCCACTTTCGGTTCGTGGCACGGAACCTGCTGTAGTAGATCAAGGCGAGCTGCAGGGCTCGAACTTGATCAATTACTTTAGGGTCGGGAGTTTCGATATGTTCAAGCACACTACAGGTAGCAGGCGGCTAGCCGGGCAATTGCTCAGGCTGCTGGCCGGAGCGACGCTGGTCTTCGGGGTGGCGGCGGCCAATGCCGCTATCAAGGATACCAAGCACAATCTGGGCGCCAGCAATGGCGTCAATACCAACTTCATGACGTCGGGCACGGATGAAATCTGCGTCTTCTGTCACACGCCACACGCCTCGAACACCAACGTCAAGGCGCCGTTGTGGAACAAGCCGGTGGCGGCCGGTTCCAGCTATACCACCTACAACACCGCGACCTCGGCCACCATCGACGGTTCGGTGGACATGTCCGGTGTCTCGCTGGCCTGTCTGTCCTGCCACGATGGTACGCAGGCCATGGATACGATGATCAACAAGCCGGGCTCGGGGGGCTATAACGCTGCCGGTTCAGTGACCGGTGGAACGTGGTCGGGCGCCCGGCAGGACGGCACTGGCAAAATGATCAATGCCGGTGAATTCATCGCCATGCTCGGCACCGACCTGACCAATGATCACCCGGTCGGTATCCAGTACTGCGGAGGCGGCGTCAGTAGCGGCAGCGCCTCGACCTCGGCGGCCAGTACCGGTAGCTGCCGGGACGCCGATTTCAATGCCCCGGCCAATGGTTTGATCGGTGGGGCGCGGGCCTGGTGGGTGGATTCTTCGCTGGGGACGACCAATACCCGGGAAAAGACCGACATGATCCTCTACGCCCGGGCCCCGACGCTGACCGGCGACGCCATGAGCGGCAATTATCAGCCGTTCGTTGAGTGTGCCAGCTGCCATGACCCACATAGCAGCAACACGACTTTCCTGCGCGTTGCCAACACGCAGAGTGCGGTTTGTCTGACCTGCCATAACAAGTAAGTCGGTAACGGCAACCGATCAAATCCGCAAAACGGGCCGCGCCACCTGGTGTTCGGCCCGTTTTTTCATTCAGGAGAAGCCCCGTGAAAATTCACTCCGCCATGTCTTGCCCTTGCCGGGCGCTACTGTTCGCGATCGTTGTCGGCCTGCCGCTGGCCTCGGCGGCGGCCGATGGCCCGGCCCCGGCGGCTGCCGTCGAAGCCGCGGCTCCGCTGGCGCGTCTGGACCCGCATGCCTCGGTCTTCGCCATCATCAATGGCCGCTCGATACCGACCCAGGAATATGAGACCGCCTTCACCACGTTGGTCAAACAACGGTTTTATCACGGCCAGATTCCGGAGAGCGACCTGCTCGCCGTGCGTGAGGAAATCAAGGCCAAACTGGTCCAGCGCGTGGTTTTGCTCGAGGAAGCCGAACGGCGAAAGATCCAGCCCGACGAGGCCCAGATCGAAGAGACCCTGGCCGGTTACGACAAACGCTATGCGAGCAGTCCGCAATGGCGCGAAAACCGCGAGCGCCTGTTGCCCGAACTGAAAAAGCAGTTGGCGGAGCAAAGTCTGATCGCGCAGCTCGACAAACAGGTGAGGGCGGTCGGCGAGCCCGACGAAAAGGCGGTGCGCGCGTTTTATGAAAAGAACGGCCAATTATTTACCGAGCCGGAAAAACTTCGCCTGGCGGTGATTCTGCTCGCTGTCGATCCCTCGTCGCCGGCCACCGCCTGGCAATCGACGCGCCAGGAAGCCAAGGCGATCTACGGCCGCCTGGCCGGCGGGGCGGATTTCGCCGAAACGGCGCGCCTGCATTCCAGCGTCTATGCCGAGAACAGCGGCGATATGGGCTATCTCCACCGCGGCATGGTGCCCGAACTGATTCAGGAAAAAATCGACAAGTTCGAGGTCGGCAAGATCAATGAACCGATCGACACCCTGGAAGGGGTGGCGATATTCAAATTGCTCGATCGGCTGGCCGCCAAGAAGCGCGACTTCGCCGATGTCGCCGGCCGCGCACGGGAATTGCTCTTACGTGAACGGCAGGACCAGGCCTGGAAAGATTTGATCGATCGACTGGTGGCCAAGGCAGAAGTCAAGTTCATGTATGTCATCACAGCGGAGCAGCGGGATACCGGCCAGAAGTAGCCCCGGTTTCCAGTATTTGAGACGGTGCGGAAATGTCTTAATCGAAGTAGGTCGAGCTCTCCCGGGCGCCTGGCGGCAGGTCTGGCCGGCGGGATATTCGTTTGCTGTTCTTCTGCCGTCGGCGCCGCCGGTCTGGCCGTTTCAGCCGACCAGCCGGGACCCGAGCTGCCCCTGGTGGCGGCTCTGCAGGCGGCCTTTCCGGGCGACCGGGAGGGCGCCGAGCCGCCTTTCCTGCGCTTGAGTCGGGGCTTGCTCTGGCCGCCCGTCGTGGGCGAACTGCCCGGCTGGAACGAGGCGCCGGAGGTTGGGCCGGGGCTGCGCTTGGCCGCCACGCTTGCATCGCCCCCGGAAGTTGTCGGGCCGCCAGCGGAGGCGGTTGCGGCGGAGTCCCTGGCGCCACCGATGCGCTTCAGCCAAAAGCTGGCCCCGAGCAGTTCCCGGCCCCAGAATCCGCGCTGGCAGACGCTCCCTGAGGCGGCGGTCCGTTTGCGTCCGGCGCGCGGCCTGGGCCTCCCCGGGGTGGCCGGGCTCGGCCGTCCGCCGGGCGGCGGGGCCGGCCAGCCGGCGCTCGGCGTCGACGACGGAGAAGCCAGCGCCGAGGGTGCCTTTGTCGCCCGATCGGCCCCCGCCATGGCGCCGGGCAGCCCCCCCGCGCCGGCGGCGGTCGATCGCGGCCTAGCCGGCTCGGGCTGGGAAATTCCGCCGATTCGCTGGGGCGGCAGCCTGGGCTATTCGCTGCAAAAAAGCAGTTCCGGGTCGGCCAATTCGACCAGCGCCCAGGGGGTGTTCGCCAACCTGAATGCCTCAAGCTACATTTATGCGCCCTGGTTTGCCACCGTTTCGGGGCGCCTGGGGATTACCAGTTCGTCGTCGAACAGTTCGAGCTCGGCGGCGGCGAGCGGCGAAAGCAGCAAATCGAACAATCTCGTCGGCGGCGGCGAAATCAACATGTTTTCGAGCAGCCGCTTTCCGTTTCGGGCCTATTTCGACCGTTCGGACAGTCGGACCAATGGCACCTTCGTCAGCCAGGATTACATCAGCACGCGTTTCGGCCTGACCCAGAATTACCGCTCGGAAGATGCCATGAAAAGCGGTAGTTTCATGCTTGATCGCAGCGCCCTGCAAACCAGCGATGGCCGGCGTGATACGGTGACCGCCTTGTCCGGCAGTTATTCGACGCAGACCGGCCCCTGGCAACACAACATGAACGGCCGCTATTCGCTGGGCGAGCGCCAGGGGACCGGAGAAATGGCGCGGCTGATCGGTTTCAATACCTCGCACAATGCCAATATCTCGGACAACGCGAATCTCAGCGCCACCCTCAATTACTTCGATAACGACCTGCGCACCGCCGATTCGGCGGGCGGCTTCTTTACCAGCCGGGGCCGCTATCTGCAGCTTTTCACCTACGGTTCGTGGATGCCGGAGTTCGAGGATCTCGACGATCTGCCGCTGACCCTCAACGGCAGCCTGCACTATGGCAGTCAGGACACGAAATTCGGCGACGTCCAGACGACGGCCCAGACGGTCGGCGGCAACCTCTCGGCCCTCTATCGTTTTTCGCGCAACCTGACCGCCTCGGCCAACAGCGCGCTCAACCACATTTCCCTGTCGTCGGGAGAGAGCCGCGTCCTGACGCTGCTCGGGACCAATATCAACTACGTCGGCAATCCTCTCACTATTGGGAATTTTTCTTATAACTGGAACGTCGGCAGCAATGCCAACTGGCAAAGCGGCAGTGGCGACGTTCCGGCCAGTAGCGTCTTCGGCGGGATCGCCACCCATACCCTGTCGCGGGTCTATAGCCTGGCTGACGGGCAGACCCTGTCGCTGAGCTATGCGCAGGCCCTGAACGTGACCAACAGCCAGTTGGTCGGCAGTTCGCAGTCCCTCTCCAACAATCTGTCGGCCAATTACGGGATGTCTTTCGGCGAGCGCTTTTCCGGCGCGCTGACCGGGATGCTGTCCGACGTCTATACGACCGGCGTCAATGCCCAGCATTACCGCAACGTCAATTTCGGCCTGCTCGGCCAGGGCCAGCTCTCCCAGCAGTCTTCGCTCAATCTCAATCTGATGTTCAACTGGACGGATCAGACCCACCAGACGCAGGATGCCTTCGGCCTCCCGCAAACCCAGAACAATCAGCAGGCCACTCTGAACGGTTCGGTGAATTACAGCCATCAGCGCTTTGCCGGGGTGCGCGGCCTGCGCTACAACCTGCTTTTCGCGGCCGATACGCGGCTGCGCGATGACCGCCTGTACGGAAATTTCAATACCGAGCAGCAGGACAGGAGCCGTCTGTCGCTGACCAATCGCTTCGACTATTCGATCGGCCTGCTCAATTTCCGCCTCTCCCTGGTGAACAACGAGGTGGGTGGCAAGAAAAATGCTCTGCTGTTCTTCCAGGTAACCCGGCAAATTGGTTCGTATTGATCTCCTGGGATTGAGCGTATTGGGCAGTGCTTTAAATCAAGAGGAAATGGCATGAAAAAACTCTCGAAATTGAGAGCAGGTTTCTTGGCGGGATTGATCATGACGATCTTCGCCGCGTTTTTTGTCGATATCAACGATGCTCGGGCCGAGTACGGCGACGTCGTCATCAACAATTATTCGGACGGCGCCGGCATGCGGCCGGTGGTCTTTCCCCACTGGTTCCACCGCATGCGCTTTCGCTGCAAGGTGTGCCACGCCGATCTCGGCTTCAAGTTCAAGGCCGGCGGCAACGAAATCAACATGGTGAAGATTATCGACGGCCAGTTTTGCGGCGCCTGCCATAACGGCGAAATTGCGTGGTCGGTCGAAAACTGCAATCTCTGCCATTCGGCCAAGCCCAATACTCCGACGCAAGTGCATGAAAGTACGGTTCAGAAGCTTGCCCAGCCGACCGGCGCGTCCAAGAAATAAGGTGCCCGCATGAACATTCCAAAAACCATCGCGCTGCTGGCCTCGTTGCTGGCCATTTCCACCCAGATTCACGCCGACGCGGTCGGCAAGGATGTCTATTCCAAGGTCTGCGTCACCTGCCACGCCACCGGTCTGGCCGGTTCGCCACGCTTCGGCCAGGCCGCCGACTGGGCGCCGCGCGTCGCCGGCGGCATGGCCGGCCTCTACCAGAGCGCCCTGAACGGCACGCCGAAGGGCATGCCGGCCAAGGGCGGGCACATCACGCTGGCCGATGCCGACGTCAAGGCGGCGGTCGATTACATGGTGGCGGCGGCCAAGCTGCCGAAGAGCGAGCCCGAGGCCCGCAAGGAAGAGCCAAAGAAGGCCGAGGCCAAGAAGGAAGAAGTGAAGAAGCCGGAAGCCAAGGTGGCGGTCATCGCGCCTGTCGTCCCGCCCAGCGAGGCGGCGACGGCGCTCGCGACGACGGCCAGCGCGGCCGATGCCAATTCCTTCAACCGCCTGTTGAAGCCCGCCAACAAACGCAATCTGCCGCCGCCCGAGGATGGCATCCACGATCCCGCCAACGATGGTACGCACGCCCTGCAACCGCCGCTGACCGCCTTCGGCAGCCTGCCGAAAAGCCTGGCCGGCAATCGGGTGAACTGGGTCGAGGCGATCGCCCAGAAGAAGATCAATCCGCGTTACGACCGCAACGACCCGAAGGCCGAGCCGATCGTCATGGACCTGAATATCGTCCGCGAGGTCAAGGGGTCGATGCCGGACGTGGTCTATCCGCACAAGCAGCATACCGAATGGCTCGACTGCTCGAACTGCCACCCGGCCATTTTCATCCCGCAGAAGGGGGCCAACCAGATCAGCATGGCCGCCATCCTGCTCGGCGAAAAATGCGGGGTCTGCCATGGCAAGGTCGCCTTCCCGGTTTCCGAGTGCCGCAATTGCCATTCCAAGAAAAAGGATATGGCCAAGGTCGCGATACCGGCTGAAGCCGGTAAGTAAGCCCGCAATTACCCGCGCTGCAAGGCGCGGGCCTGGAGAAAATGCATGAATCGTAAATCCTTGTCTCAACTGGCCGTCCTCGCCTTCATCTCGACGCTGGGGCCGGCGGTCCTGGCCCAGTCGGGTGACTCGTCGGCCGCTCCGGAAAGTGCCGCGACCCGTCTCAATGCGGGAAAAATCGACCGCGATCAGCTCAATTTCAATATGGAATCGGTCGGCAAATTGCTCGAAAGCTCGTCGGCCGCCCGCCAGATCGAGTCGAGTCAGGCGCCCGAGGCCCTGGCCCGCCGGGAAAAGGCGCGCGAGCTCTACAAGCAGGCGCGAAGCGCCCTGAGTGCCGGCGACCTGAGCAAGGCGGCGGCCTTGCTCACCGAGGTGCGCGCCGCCTTCTTCGAGGGCGTTCGCCTGGCGGCGCCGGAAGAAGTCACCGCCAAGAAGCTGGAGGCCGACTATCGCGCCCGCCTCGACAGCGTCAATGCGCTGCTCGCCGCCTACAAGCGGGTGGCCAATGAAAAGGGCAGCGCCTCGAAGACGGTCAGGGAGACCGTCAACCAGATCGAGAAGTCGATCGGCGAAGCCGCCCGTCTGGCCCAGGCGGCGAAATACAAGGAAGGACGGGCCGAACTGGATCGCGCCTATCTGGTCGCCAAGGTCGGCATCAGTGGGCTACGCAGTGGCGACACCCTGGTCCGATCCCTCAATTTCGCCAGTAAGGAGGAGGAATATCACTACGAAATCGACCGCAACGACACCCACCTGATGTTGATCAAGGTGCTGATCGAAGAGAAGCGGGCGACCAATCCGCTGCTCGACCAGCAGGTCCACGGCTTCCTCGCCAAGTCCCGCGAACTGCGCTTGGCGGCCGAGTCGGCGGCGGCCAAGCGGGATCATCTGCAGGCCGTCAAACTGCTCGAAGAATCGACGGCCGAGCTGGTGCGGGCCATCCGGAATGCAGGTGTCTATATTCCCGGCTGAGTTTTTGCGCCGCGGCTTGACGCTGACCCGAAGGCTGAGCGGCCTTCGTGTCGTGTTGTCTGGCGTCCTGCTCGGCGGCGTCATCTCGGGGGCCGTGGCAGGGGAGTGGCTGCCCCTGGCCAAGGATGGCATCCACGACCCGCGCTCGCGCGCCGTCAAGATCCTGCAAGCGCCGCGCGAGGCGCTCGCAGGCCTGGTCCCGGACAACGCCGGCAATCAGGTGCGTTGGGTGCAGGCCCTCGAGAAGGGCGAAATCCGGCCGCGCGAGAAGCTCTTCCCGCAAACCGTCGTGCGCAAGCTGGATCAGGACATCATTCTCGATGTCAAAGGCGGTATGCCGGCCGTCCGTTTCCCGCACCGGCAACATACCGAGTGGCTCGACTGCGTCAATTGCCACGACGGGGTTTTCAAGACCCAGACCGGAGCGACCAAGATCACCATGTTCAATATTCTGCAGGGTGAGCAGTGCGGTATCTGTCACGGCGCGGTGTCCTTTCCGCTGACCGAGTGCATGCGCTGCCACAGCATTGCGAAAGCCGGCAAGAAGCCGGAACTGCCGCCCGACGTCAACATGCTGATCCACCAGGGGCGGGAACGCAGTCCATGAACCTGGGAAACGCAATTGAACCGCCGAGACGCAGAGATGCTGAGGAAAACAAAGGCTTGCCCGGATTATTCGGCAGACCTTCTGGGAGGCTGCAAAAACGATGCAAGCCACTGTTTTGACGTTCTTCTCTGCGCCTTTGCGACGCTGCGGTAAGGTTTTGGGGATGAAGCGCCTGGTCTCCCCGCTGCTCGCCGGCTGCCTGCTGGCCGGGCTGTTCCTCCAGCCGGTCGCGCTGAGAGCGGAGTATGGTGATGTGGTGATCAATCGCCAGGCGGAAAAAAACGGCATGCGGCCGGTGGTATTTCCGCACTGGTTTCACCGCATCCGCTTTCGCTGCAAGGTCTGTCATGCCGAACTGGGTTTCAAGATGCGGGCCGGTTCGAACCCGATCACGATGACGGATATCATCGAAGGCCGCTTCTGCGGCGCCTGTCACAACAACGATATCGCCTGGTCGCCGGAGAATTGCGATCTTTGCCATTCCGGCAAGCCAGGCCTGCCAACGGGGGTATTCGGTGGACACGAAACTTCAGGACCCGGACGCTGGTAAGGCGTCCTGCCAAACTGGTGCGGCGGGCTTGCCGCGGCGCCGTTTCCTGCTCGCCGGCCTGGGGGCCGGGGCGTTCCTGTTGGGCGGCCGGGCCGGCGCCAAGGGCAAGGTTCTGCTGCCCGGCCCGAGCTACATGGGAGGACGGCTCGTGCAGCGGGTCAACGACAGCGGTCTGCCGGAGATGCGGGCCGACAATTTCGGTCCGCAGACCCTGTTCATCGCGCCGGTCGCCGTCGCCGTCAGCCCCTGGCGCGACATCTACATCGCCGATGCCGGGCTGTCGGCGCTCTTTCGTTACGATCCGATGCAGGACGCCATGTCCGTCGTGCGCGGCGTCCGGGTCACCCCGCAAACCCGGCTCGCCACCCTCGGCGATGGTTCGGTGATCGTCGCCAACGGCGGCGCGCAGCCGGCCAGCCGCTATTCGCGCAGCGGGCGTCTGCTGCAGACGCTGGATCCGCAACTCGGCTCGGCCTTCTATGACGAGGTCGTGGTCGAGGCGACGAGCGGTCGCTATTTCGGTCTGGATCGGATGCAGGGGCGGCTCGAGGAAATCATGCCGCACGGCGGCGGCGCCCAGGTCCTGCCGGCCGGCCTGGTGCCCGAACAGCCGATCGGCATGGCCATGGACGGCCCGTTGCTTTACGTGGCGGGGCGCACCTGCCGGTGCGTGGTGAGCATTGAGATGTTCGGCAGCCGGCAGATGAATGTCGTGGTCGAGGAGGCCGGCCTGGTTTCCGCCCTGGCCGCCGGCGACGGCTGGCTGGCGGTGGCCGATGGCGATGCGCGGGTGCTCCGCGTCTATCGCCAGGGCACGCTGCTGGCCGAGCCGCCGTTCGCTGAACTGGGTCTGGTCGAGGCGCGGGGCATGGCCATCGCCAACCAGACGCTGTACATCGTCGATAGCGTCGGGCGGCGCCTGCTGACTTTCCGGATGCGCCCTTGAGACTGCTCGCCATTCCCCTCGTGCTGGCCTTGCTCGGCGGCTGCGCCAGCGAGAAGCTGGTGCTCCGTTTCGACCCGGCGCGGGCCGCGACGGCGCAACGCATCTATTTTCCGCCGGTCAGCGACGGGGAAGTGCCGCGCTATGTCTATGTCGGCGAATTGCTCGGCGAACAGAATTTCGTGGCAGCTGAGGCGAAAAAGAAGAATGTCCTGGTCGAGGCGTTGAAGTGGGTCGCCGGCGTGCTCGATCTGCAAAACCCGGTCGAGTTGCAGCGTCCGCAATCGGGGACGGTCGATGAAAACGGCCGCATCCTGGTCACCGATGTCAGCCGTGGTGCGGTCTTCGTTTTCGATCCGGACAAGGGCAGCCTTGAGGTCTGGGAATATGCCGAGGGCTACCGCCGCTTTGCCGCGCCGACCGGCATCGCGCTCGGTCCGGCCGGCCGGGTGTTCGTCGCCGATGCCGACCTCAAGCAGGTCTTCGTCCTCGACCAGCAGGGCAACGGGCAGCGGCTGATCGGCCCGGGCGTGCTGGAGCGGCCGACCGGCCTGGCCTGGGATGCGAACGCCGCCTTGCTCTACGTGGCCGATACCCAGGCCCACCAGATCAAAGTCTTCGAGATGACCGGACGGTTGGTCAGGAGTATCGGGCGGCGCGGCGAGGGGCCGGGCGAATTCAACTTTCCGACCTATCTGGCACTCAACAAGGGGCAGTTGATCGTCGCCGATACCATGAATGCCCGGGTTCAACTGATCACCCTGGACGACAGCGCTCCGCCGGTCATTCTCGGCGAGCGCGGTACCAAGGTCGGCAACTTCGTCCGGCCCAAGGGCGTGGCCAGCGATTCCGAGAACAATATCTATGTCGTCGAGTCCTATTACGATCATTTGCTGATTTTCGACAGTCAGGCGCGATTTCTGCTCCCGATCGGGGGAGCGGGCAAGGAGGCCGGGACCTTCTACCTGCCGGGCGGGGTTTGGGTGGATCGCGGGAATCGGGTATTTGTGGCGGATACGTTCAATGGGCGGATTGCAGTGTTCCAGTTTCTCGGCGGGGGGGTAGAAAATGCTGGCGAGTAGCCATTCCGGGCGGCGCCTGCTGCAGATCGGCGGGCTGTTCGCCATCGTCATCCTGCTTAACTTGCGCTACGACCTGAGCCCGGTCGAGGCGGCGCGAATTTCCGACATTCGCGGCACCAAGCACAATCTTTCGGCCGCTGCCGACGGTTCCGGCTATACCAGCCCGACGGCCGGCGCCGGCAACGTGCCGAGCCGCGATATCAAGGCGACCAGCGAAACGCAGGTCTGCGTCTTCTGCCATACCCCGCACGGCGCCTCGAGCAGCGCCACGCCGCTGTGGAATCGCAAGGTGGCGGGTAACGGCTACACGCCGAGCTACATTCTGTACAACTCCAGTACCCTGGACGCCAACCAGGTCCAGGGTTCCCTCGATCAGCCGGGCGGCAGTTCGAAACTCTGCCTGTCCTGCCATGACGGCACGGTCGCGGTGGGCAACGTCAATGTCCTGAATGGCGTCAGTCCGACGCCGAATGCCCAGGGGACCAGTACCATCGCGACGACGGCGACGACCGGTGGCGGCACCTTCATGCCGACCGGGGCGGGGGCTAGTACCGGCTTTACCCGAAATCTGGGTGTCGACCTGACCAACGACCATCCGATTTCGGTGTCCTTCAACGATGCCCTGGCCAATCGCGATGGCGAACTGCGCACGCCGAGCGCCAACCCGACGCTGATCGGGGTGCGCAGTGCCAGCAACAAACCGAAACTGAAACTGGAAAACACCGGGACGCCGGGCGCCAATCAGGCGCAGGTGCAGTGTGCGACCTGTCACGATCCCCATCTTCGGGAAACCAATGCGGCCACCGTCGGCAACCAGAAGTTCCTCCGCCTGAATCGATTCCAGCATCAGGACCCGCCCAGCAGCAGCGGCTTCAATACCACCGACAACAGCGGCGACATCATCTGTCTGGCCTGTCACGACAAGGGCGGCAGCGCCTGGGGCTTCTCCGCCCATGCCAATTCCCTGGTCGCCGACGAGCTCTATAGCAACGGACACGCCGACCGCCGCGAATTTCCGCGCAATCTGCCGGTCTGGCAGGCGGCCTGCCTGAACTGCCACGACACCCATTCGGTGGCCGGGTCGCGGCGCCTGCTGCGCGAAGGAACCAACGAGGGGACGTCGACGGCGGCGGCTGCCAAGCCGGGCGGCGCCAACACGGCGGCGCTCGAGGAGACCTGCTATCAGTGCCACGATGGCGGCGGCAACGGAACCTTGCAGACGACCACCGCTGTGCCCAATATCAAAAGCGATTTCGCCCTCGCCCGGCATATGCCGATCACCAACACGGCTCAGGCAAATTCGCCCGAGAGCCACGATATCAACGCGAGTTTCAGCAGCGACGCGGCGTTCATCGACTGCTCGACGGCCGGCACCCGATGCGGCAAGGACCTGATCGAACCGCGCAGCAAGCTGGGCGTCGCCAACCTGACCAACCGCCATGTCGAATGCACCGATTGCCACAATCCGCATCGCGTCATCCGCGCCCAGAACGGCCTGCCCGGGGCGCTGACCTCGGCCAATACCCGTGACACGGTGGCCGGCCGCACGACCGGCGGCGGCGCCCACCAGCATACCAATGCCGCCGGCTACACCCACAGCAATGCCATCTCCGGCGTGCTGCGGGGTTCCTGGGGCATCGAGCCGAATTACGGGGCGGCTTCCTTCCACAGCCTGCCGACCGGCTATACCGTCAAACGGGGCGACCCCGGCGTCAATACCAGCACCCTGGCCAGCCAACCCTATGTCACCCGCGAATACCAGATCTGCCTGAAGTGTCACTCCGATTACGGTTACAGCGACAACAACAGCTATCCCAATGGCAATCGACCGCCGCTCACGGTGTCCGGCGGTACGCCGAGCGGCACCAACGGCCTGACCATCTATACCAACCAGGCCAAGGAATTCCAGGCGCCGGCCAGCCATGCCGCCGAGCCGCTGCAACTGGGGACCGACGCCGGCACGGCGGATACCAATTTCAATGCCAATAATCACCGTTCCTGGCATCCGGTCATCGCCGCCACCGGGCGCAGCACGGCCAGTCGGGGGATGACCGGAAATCCCTGGCTGACCCCGTGGAGCAACGCGGTCGGCACGCAGACCATGTATTGCACGGATTGTCACGGCTCGGCGGTGAGCACCGCCAAGTCGGTCATTCCCGATGGCAGCAACGCCTGGGGGCCGCACGGTTCGAGCAATAATTTCATCCTCAAGGGGGTATGGAGCAACGGCATGGGGGCAACCGGCCGGGACAGCGGCGAAACGGCCAATCTGTTGTGCTTCAAGTGCCATGACTCGAGCAATTACACGACGCGGAGCGATACCGGGCGCAAGTCCGGGTTCTATGGCGGCGGCAAGGGGAATCTGCACAACTACCATGTCGACCGCATCCAGAAACTCAATTGCACCTGGTGTCACGTCGCCGTGCCACACGGCTGGAAGAACAAGGCGCTGCTGGTCAATCTCAACGACGTCGGCGAAGAGGCCGGGCAGGGCGTCGGCAGCAGCAAGGAAGTGGCGATCAACGGCAACGGCTCGTATTACAAGAAAGAGCCCTATTACCTCTACGCCAAGCTCAAGGTCAGCACCTTTGCCGCCAGTGGTAACTGGGCCGACACCAACTGCGGTTCGCGCAGCAAGAGCGGGGCCAATCTGATCGTCAGTACCGATGGCGCCAGCGCCGGCAATACCACCGGTACCGGCAAGAACTGGATGACCAGTACCTGCAGCGGGCCGACCAATTGAAACCGCTAATGCTCCGGGCCGGCTCGGCCCTCGCTTCGCTGCGGCTGACCCTGGGCGTTTTTATCTTTCTCGGGCTGAGCATCATGCTGGCCTATTTCAACGAGGTCCGTACCAGTCCCTGGCTGGTCTTGTCCCTCTCCATGCTGGCCATCAATCTGCTGGCGGCGATCGCGACCAATCAGCATTTTCGCCGGCAACTGCCCCTGATGTGTTTTCACCTGGCCTTGCTGGCCATCGTGCTGTTGATCGCCCTCGGTCGCCTGACCTATTTCAAGGGCCGGGCCGAGGTCGTCGATGGCGAGGAATTCACCGGCCAGTTCGTCGATACCGAGGCCGGCCCCTGGCACCCGCTGGGGGCCGCGGAGGCCCGGTTCACCAACCTGGGAACGCGCATCGTCTATGCGCCGGGACCGGTCCGCCTGGGCACCGAAAACCATGTCGCCTGGGTCGACGAAAACGGTGTCTTGCAGCGGGCGGTGATTGGCGACCACAACCCGCTGATCCGCCATCATTACCGCTTCTATGCCAACTGGAACAAGGGTTTCGCGTTGATGTTCGGCTGGCAGCCGAAGCAGGGCGCGCCGCTGCTCGGCTCGGTCAACCTCCCCAGCTACCCGGCCAATGCCCTGCAACAGGCCCGCCAATGGTCCTTGCCGGGCAACGCCGAACCGATCTGGGCGGCGCTCCACTTCGACGACCAGCCGGTGCCCGAAGCCGGCGGCGAGTTCCACCTGCCGGAGCACTATACGGTGGTGGTTCGCCAGGGGAGCCAGCGCTGGGAGTTGGCGGGCGAGCCGGGGACTGGCGATATCGAGTTGCCCGGCGGTCGTTTGAGTTACCTTGGGCTGCGCACCTGGATGGGCTATCAGGTGGCCTGGGATCGAACCATGCCCTGGCTGCTGGCGGCATCGCTGACGGCGGTGCTGGCCCTGGCCTGGCATTTTTGGCAAAAATTTTCCGGCCGCTCGTGGAATGCCTGAGCGGAACGAGCTTAAACGAGGAGTCGGGTTTGGATCTGATCGGTGAGTTGAGGGTTCTTTGGGTCGCTGTCATCGCCTACGTGCTGGCCGGCAGTATCGCGATCATCGGCGTCCTTTTGAAAAAGCGCCCGGAACGAACCGTTCTCGGACTCATGGCGCTCGGCCTGGTCTGCCATACGGCGGCCATCGCCCTGCGCTGGCAGCGCCTCGAGCATGGCCCCTTCGTCACCATGTTCGAGATCCTGTCGAGCAATGTCTGGAGCCTGATGCTGGCCTTCGCGATCGCCTATTGGCGGTTGCCGGCGATCCGCCCGGTGGCGGCCATCGTCATGCCCATCCTGTTTACCATGATGGGCTGGCTGATGACGGTCAGCCCGGGCGAAACGCATTTGCCGCCGACGTACCACACCGTCTGGCTCTTCATCCACATCGGCTTCGGCAAGGTTTTCCTCGGGGCGACGCTGGTCGCCGTCGGCCTCTCCGGGGTCATCCTGGTGCGTCGCGAGGGGAGTAGCGAAGGGCGTTTCAGCCGCCTGCCGGAGAGTGATCGGCTGAGCGAGCTGTCCTATCGCTGCATGGCCATCGGTTTCGTTTTCGAAACCCTGATGTTGATCGCCGGTGCCATCTGGGCGCAGGATGCCTGGGGCCGCTACTGGGACTGGGATCCGCTGGAAACCTGGGCCTTCATTACCTGGCTGATCGTCGGCATTTCGCTGCATGCCCGGCTCACCTTCAATCTCTCGCCGCGCCTTGGGGCCTGGCTGGTGCTCGGGGTCTTCGTCGCCGCCTTCCTGACCTTTTTCGGCGTGCCCTTCGTTTCCAATACACCGCATCAGGGAGCCGTCTGAATTGTCGTCGTCCGGCCTACTTATTCCCAAATTAAGCCGCTCGCTCGCCGTCCAGCCCCGCGCGGCGGGGCTCGCCGTGCCGGCTGACGCGGCGGCCCGCTTGCCGCTCGAGTGGTGGCTGCTGGCGCTGCTGGCGCTCGGGGCGTCGACGGTTTGTGCCGTGATTTTGATCGTCGCGCGCCTCCCGTCGCTCGCTCTGGGGCCGGGCGTTTTCCGCACGGCGCTGGTCCTCCACGTCGATCTGGCCGTCCTCGTCTGGTTCCTGGCGGTCGCCGCCGGGCTATGGAACGTCGCCGCGCCGCGCCATGGTCGGCGCGCCCTGGCGATTTCGCGCGGCGGGGCCGGGCTGGCCGGCGGCGGGGTCGCCGCCATGCTGCTGGCACCGTTGCTCGGCGAACCGCGGCCGATCCTCGCCAACTATGTTCCGCTACTCGATGGCTGGCTGTTCTTCTTCGGCCTGGCGGTCTTCCTGGGTGGCGTTTGCCTGGCCGCCGGCGCGGCTGGCGCGGCAGTGGCCGGGCGGCGGGGCGAGCCCGGGCTGGCCGCCCCGTGGCAGCGGGCGGTGGGCGCGGCGGGGCTGGCATTCGGCCTGGCCGTCGCCGTCTTCCTGCTGGCCCAGGCCGGGGCCGGGCCGGCGGTGACGTTGGAGGAGCGGCTGTGGGGTGGCGGCCACGTCCTGCAGATCGTGCATAGCCTGATGCTGATGGGCGCCTGGTTGTACCTGGGCGCCCCGGCCCTGCAGCAGCTCGCCGTCGGGCACCGCCTGGTGAGCGGCCTGATCGCTCTCGAGTTGCTCGCCGCGCTGGCCGATCTGGCGCTCAGCCTGGTCTTTCCGGTCGATAGTCCGGAGTACCGCCAGGGATTCACCGAGGTCATGCGTTGGGCGAGCTGGCCGGCCCCGGTCTGTCTCGCCCTCGGCCTGCTGGTCGGCTACCGCCGGCTGGCGCGGACGGTCGGCTGGCGGCTGGGCGATGTTTACGTGGTCGCTTCGATCGCCTTGTTCGGGCTCGGCTGCCTGGTCGGAGCGGGAATTCGCGGCGAAACGACGGCGGTGCCGGCGCACTACCATGGCACGGTCGGCGCCGTGACGCTGGCCTACATGGTCTGGGCGCGCTGCTGGCTGGAGCGCCTGGCGCTGCCCCTGGGCGGCTGCCGGCTGTGGCGCTGGCAGCCGCTCATCTACGGCGCCGGGATTGCCCTGATGGTGCTCGGCCTGGCCTGGGCCGGCGGACTCGGGGTGCCGCGCAAGGCGCCGCAACTGGAGGCCCTGGCAAGCGGCCCGCCGCCCTATCTGGCGATGAGCCTGGCCGGCCTCGGTGGCCTGCTGGCGACAGCCGGCTCCGGCCTGTTTGTCATCTCGATCCTGGGCGCGATCAGGAAGAAGCGGAAGGCATAGATGAATCATCAAACGTCCCCCCCGGCGGTGGCCGGCCAGATCGCTGCCGAGCGCGGCCGGCTCCTGTTGCTGGCCGGCATGGTGCTGATCCTCGCCGGCGGGCTCTATTTCGGGTGGGAAAATTCGCCGTTGAGCGGTCGTCTGCAGCCGCAGCAGCATGTCGAGACAAAGCTCAAGGAAGAATTGGCGCAGCGCTTTCGCCAGGGGGTAGCGCAACTTAGCGGCAAACAGTACGCCGCGGCCCTGGCGTCCTTTCAACGGGTGCTCGCCTTGGCCCCGGAAATGCCCGAGGCGCATGTCAATATCGGCTATGCCTGGCTCGGCCTGGGGAATTTCCGGGCGGCGGCCGATGCCTTCGATACGGCGACCACTCTGCGCCCGGGGCAATTGAACGCCTATTACGGTTTGGCCGAGGCCCTGCAGGGGCTGGGCGACGGGCCGGGGGCGCTGCAGGCCATGGAAACCTACCTGCACCGCAGTCCGCCAGCCGATCCGTTTCGCCGCAAGGCGGAAGCGGCGGCCTGGGAGTTGCGGGCCGCCCTGGAAGAGCAGCGGCCGCCACCGCCGACGGGCGCCGTCCCGCATCGGCGGGGCAAGGGCGCGGCGGAATAGCCTGGAGCCGCGGCCGACCTTTCCCGAAATCGGGAATCGACCGCTGGATTTGAGAATCGCCAAGGCCGAAAAGGGCGGGGACGGCGGCGAAATTTTCGGCGTTTCTCCCAGGGCCGGCGGCACGATTGCCGGGTGAAGTCTGGAACTGATCTTGCTATGGAATAGCGGATACTACTCGGAGCTCTTCCATGATTCCTGAGATTGGGCACCTTGCCCTGATCGTCGCCTTGTTGGTCGCTGTCGTCCTCGGTGTTCTGCCTCTGCTTGGCGTGCTGCGCGGCAGCGGCCGCTTGATGGCGCTGGCCCGACCGGCGGCGGTCGCCCAGTTCGCCGCCGTTGCTTTTGCCTACGCCTGCCTGCTGCAATCCTTCCTGAGCAACGATTTTTCCGTACGCTACGTCGCCGAGCATTCCAACAGCCTGTTGCCGACCTTCTACAAGGTGGCCGCCGTCTGGGGTGGGCATGAGGGTTCGATGCTCCTGTGGGCGTTGATCCTTTCGCTGTGGACGGTGGCCGTGGCGACATTCAGCCGGCGTCTGCCGAACGAGATGGTGACCACCGTGTTGTCGGTGATGGGCCTCATCAGCATCGGTTTTCTTGCTTTCCTGCTCTTTGCTTCCAATCCTTTCGAGCGTCTGCTGCCGGCCGCCGCCGACGGGCGCGATCTCAATCCCTTGCTGCAGGATCCGGGCATGGCCTTCCACCCGCCGATGCTGTACATGGGCTACGTCGGCTTTTCGGTGGCGTTTGCCTTTGCCCTCTCGGCCCTCATCTCCGGTCGGCTGGATGCCGCCTGGGCCCGCTGGTCGCGGCCGTGGACCACGGTCGCCTGGGTTTTCCTGACCCTCGGCATCGCGCTCGGTTCGTGGTGGGCCTATTACGAACTGGGCTGGGGCGGCTGGTGGTTCTGGGACCCGGTCGAAAACGCCTCCTTCATGCCCTGGCTGGTCGGCACGGCGCTGATCCACAGCCTGGTGGTGACCGAAAAGCGCGGCAGTTTCAAGAACTGGACGGTCATGCTGGCGATCATCGCCTTCTCGCTGTCGCTGCTCGGCACCTTCCTGGTCCGCTCCGGGGTGTTGACCTCGGTCCATGCCTTTGCCACCGATCCGAAACGCGGCATTTTCGTCCTCAGCTTCCTCACCCTGGTGGTCGGCGTATCGCTCGCCCTGTTCGCCTGGCGCGCCCCCAAGGTCGGTCTGGGCGGCGCCTTTGCGCTGTTTTCGCGGGAATCGCTGCTCCTCGTCAATAACCTGTTGCTCAGCGTGGCGGCCGGCGCAGTGTTGCTCGGCACGCTCTATCCGCTGTTCCTCGATGCCCTCGATCTCGGCAAGATTTCGGTCGGGGCGCCCTATTTCGAGAGTATCTTCGTGCCGCTGATGGCGCCCATGGTGCTGTTTATGGGGATTGCCCCGTTTGCCCGCTGGAAGGCGGCCAGCCAGGGCGATTTCCCGCGGTCGCTCCGCCTCGTCGCCGGGCTCGTGCTGATGATCGCCGTCGGCCTGCCGATTGTGCTCGGCAAGTGGTCGATGCTCTCCGCCTTGGGCATCCTGCTCGGCCTCTGGTGCATCGCGGCCAGCCTGCTGCACCTGTTTACTCGCCTGAGCGGCCGGCCGGGCGGCTGGTTGGGCGGCCTGCGCACGATCAGCAACGCCCAGTGGGGGATGGTCATGGCCCACATCGGGGTCGGCGTCTTCATTCTCGGCGTCACCATGGTCAAGACCTACGAAAGCAGCAGCGACGTCAAGATGCGTATCGGCGAGAGCACGACGGTCGGTGGCTATACCTTCACCTTCAAGGGGATCGGCGAAGTCAAGGGGGTCAATTACACGGCGGCGCGGGCCCGCCTCGAGGTCAGCCACAACGGCCAGGTGGTGCGCCTCATGGAACCGGAAAAACGCATATATACCGTGCAGCGCATGCCGATGACCGAGGCCGCGATCGATACCGGGCTGTTCCGCGATCTGTATGTTTCGCTCGGCGAACCGATCGACATGCAGACCTGGGTCGTCCGCATCCAGTACAAACCGATGGTGGACTGGATCTGGTGGGGCTGCCTGCTGATGGCGGGGGGCGGCATCCTGGCCGCGGCCGACCGTCGTTATCGCCTGGTCAAGGCGACCAAGGCCGAGGCGGTGACACTGTCTTCGGCCGGTGCCTGAGCCTCGGGGATGCGTCGATTTCTGCTGCCCCTGGTGCTGTTCCTGGTCCTCGTCGGTTTCCTGGCGGTCGGTCTGCGCCTGAATCCGCGTCAGGTGCCGTCGCCCTTTATCGGCCAGCCGGCGCCCGCCTTCCAGTTGCAGCAGTTGGCGGCGGCCGAACAGACTTTTTCCCCGGAGAACATGCGCGGTCGGGTGTGGTTGTTGAACGTCTGGGCCTCGTGGTGCGTTTCCTGTCGCCAGGAGCACCCGGTCCTGATGGATCTGGCCCGGCATGCCGTCGTTCCCGTCGTCGGTCTCGACTACAAGGACGGGCGGGAGCCGGCCAAGGCCTGGCTGAGCGAGCACGGTGACCCCTACGCCTTGTCGGCCTGGGATAGTGACGGCAAGGTCGGGATCGATTACGGGGTCTACGGGGTGCCGGAAACCTTTGTCATCGACAAGTCGGGAATTGTTCGCATGAAGCATATCGGGCCGCTGACGCCCGCCGTGCTCAGCGAGAAAATCATTCCGCTGGTCAAGGAGTTGAATGGTGCGTAAATTTTTGGCAGTGATCCTGCTTGCCGCCGGCGTCGGTCTGGCTGGTGCCGGCGAAGCCCTGCCCAGCGTGGCGGACCCGGGGCTCGAGGCGCGGGTCCAGGCCCTGGCCGAAGTGCTGCGGTGCCTGGTGTGCCAGAACCAGAATCTGGCGGACTCGCATGCCGACCTGGCGATCGATCTGAAAAACCAGGTCCGCGACATGTTGCGGCAGGGTCAATCGGAAAAGGAAGTCATCGACTACCTGGTTCAGCGCTATGGCGATTTCGTCCTCTATCGGCCACCGGTCAAGAGCTCGACATGGTTGTTGTGGGGCGGACCGTTTCTGCTCCTGGGCAGCGGTCTGGCCGTGCTCCTGGTGAATCTTAGGCGGCGCCGGCAACAGGCGGGCGCGGCGTTGAGCGAAACGGAGCGGCTGGCCGTCGAGCGTTTGCTGAATGGTGATGACGAGGGGAAAAAATGAGCTGGTTTGTCGTTATCGGCGCGCTGTTGCTGGTCGCCATCCTGGGCGCCTTGCTTTATCCCCTGCTGGCCTGGCGCGGAGCCGCGAGGTCGGCGGCGGGCGGCGTCCGAGATCTGAACCTGGCCATCCTGCGCGAGCATTTTTCCGAGCTGGAGAAGGATTTTCAAGGCGGTCGCCTCGATCCGGCGTCTTATCGGCAGGCCCGCCAGGAGCTCGAGCGGCGCACCCTCGACGATGCCGGGCCGGGGGACGGGGGGGTCCGCCTGGGCGGGAGAAAGATCAAGCTGGCGTTGGCTCTTGGCGTTCTGTTTCCGGTCCTGCTCTTCGCTTTGTACGCCTGGCTCGGGACGCCCGCCGCGCTGACCGGCCGGGTGCCGGCCAAGGCCGCCGGGGAGGGGGAGCATGCGCTGTCGCGCGAGCAGATCGCCGGCATGGTCGATAAGCTCGCCTTGCGCCTGCAGGAAAACCCCGCCGATGGTCCGGGCTGGTTGATGTTGGGGCGCTCCTACGCCGTCCTCGGCCGCTATCCCGAGTCGGCCGCCGCCTTCGATCGGGCGCTCGGCCTGTTGCCGCCCGACGCCCAGCATTACGCCGACTTTGCCGATATCGCGGCGATGGCCCAGGGCCGGAGTTTTGCCGGGGCGCCGGAGAAGCTGGTGCAGCGCGCCCTGGCCATCGATCCGCGGAACATCAAGGCGCTGGCGCTGGCCGGGACGGTTGCCTTCGATCAGCAGAACTATTCGTTGGCCATTCGCCAATGGCAGAAAGTGCTCGCCCTGATCCCGGACGACTCGGCGGTGGCGGCGGGGATCCGCGGCAGTATCCGGGATGCCGAAAACCGCCTGGCAATTTCCGGCCAACAGGTCGCCGATGCGCCGCCCGGGGGGGCTGACGGCGTAGCACCGGCGGCCAAAGTGGCGGGGAGCGTCGAGCTTGATGCGAAATTCCGTTCCCAGGTGGCGCCCGGCGATACGCTGTTCATTTTCGCCCGGGCCGTGGATGGTCCGAAGATGCCGGTGGCGATGTTGCGCAAGAAAGTCGGCGATCTGCCCCTGCAGTTTGCGCTCGACGACAGCATGTCGATGACGCCGCAATTCAAATTATCGACGGTCGGCAAGGTGGTGATCGGCGCCCGCATCTCGCGCAGCGGCGACGCGCTGGCCAGGGCCGGCGATATCGAGGGGGTTTCGGCACCGGTTGCCGTGGGGACGGCGGGAATCAAAGTGACGATCGGCCATGTTGTCAGGTAAGTTAGACCGGGGGCGCCGGGATTGCGCCCGAGCCTTCCCCCGAAACCTTGCCGCAGAGTCGCAGAGGAGCAGAGTAGATGGTGAAAACAGACGCTTGCCGCGGCTTTGGGGTGGCCCCGGAAGGGAGGGCGGTTATTCCCGGCAAGCCCTGGTCCCCCCGGGAGTCTCTGCGTCGCGACGCTTCAATGGCGTTTCCTGGGTTTGCTGCTCGGCAGGAGGGGGGGGCCGATGGCGGGGAGCAGAAAGTTCTTCTCGATTACGAGAAACGCGTTGCCAAAGGCGAGAGAGTGGACCGTCCGGAGTTCTCGGAAATGCGCCATGAACCGGCCCTGGCCGCCGAGTACCAAGTCGGTCAGGGACGGGGCGGGGTTTCCGTCAAGAACACCGGGCGCGACTGAAATGCCCGGCCGCCGCCGCTTCCTCGGTCAGTTGGCGGCGCTGCCGCTCCTGCTGGGCGGCTGCCAACCGAACCCCGGGCGACCGGCTCTGCAAGTCGGCCAGCCGCTGCCGGCCATCGCCTTGCGTTCCCTGGATGGGCGGAGCATGTCGTTCTCGCCGAGCGGCGGGCCATATCTGCTTAATTTCTGGGCCACCTGGTGCCCGCCGTGCCGCGCCGAGATGGCCGCCCTCGACCGCGTGCACCGGGCGCTGGCCGGACGGGGCCTGAAGGTGCTGGGCATTTCGGTCGATACCGACCGCTATCTGGTTGACGAGTATCTGCGCCGCGCCCGGCTCTCTTTCCCGATGGCCCTCGATGTCGGCGGGGCGATGGCCCGCCGCCTGCAGGTGACGGCCTATCCGACGACGGTGCTGGTCGATGCGGCGGGGTGGGTGGCGAATCTGTGGTTGGGGGAAAAGGACTGGGACGCACCGGCGATCCGGGCAATACTCGAGCGCCAGCTATAAACCCGCTTACTTGCCGGGTTCGATGATGGCCAACGCCTTTTTCGCTTCCTGGTGGCCCTGGGACGCGGCTTTTCTCATCCAGCGGGCGGCTTCGGTCTTGCTGTCGACGACGCCCTTGCCGGCCAGAAAAAGCAGGCCGAGATGGTATTGGGCTTCGGCGTGACCGGCGCTTGCCGCCTGGAAATACCAGAGGGCGGCTTCGCGGTCGGGGTCGGGTACGATTTTTGCGGCTTGCGCTCCGAAGAGGAAAGCCGAACCAAGCTGATACATGGCATCGATTGAACCTTGGGCGGCCGCCTTCTTCCAAAGGAGGATAGCTTGTTTCTCATCTTCGGGAACACCCTGCCCAAGGTAGTAAAGCATGCCCAGCCGGAACTGGGCGGTGGCGTTGCCGGAAGCGGCAAGGGGGGCCAGCAGGTGGGCGGCCTGGGTGTTGCGCCCGCTTTCCGAGGCCCGCGTGGCCTCGGCCAGCGGGTCGCCGGCGAGGGCCTGGGTTGAGGCAATGATGAGCGAGATGAGTAGTGTGGGCAGCCGCATATTGAATCTAGGTTATGGCGTTTCAAACTGAGGTGTAGGCTGTTGGCAATGTCGCCGATAGTTCAAGCCGGTCACTCCTGAAGTGGCTGGTAGTAAAGCAAAAAGCAGGCCGTTAAATTGAGGTGTGGGCGATAGTGAGCGATCCGGGCAAGTCCAATCATTTCCAAGAAGAGCTGGCAGCGATCCGTCTGCCGGCGACCAAATCCTTGCGCGGCAAAGCCTGGTTGTTCACGCTGGCGCTCGCCGTCTATTTCCTCATGGTCACCCTCGTCGTCGGCTTCGAGCGCTGGAGCCTGCTTGAATCGGTGACCCTGCTGCAGGATCTCAACGAGCGCGAAGAGCGTCTGGTCGGCCTGAATTACGCGGTTTCGCGGGCGGTCATCTCGATCAACGAAAACTATTTCTCGCCGGACATCGAAACCTCGGGAAAAATGCTCGCCATCGAGGTCGAAGCCTTGCTCCCGGCACTCAATCGCCTGCAGTCGGCCTATCCCATCCTGGTCGAGCCGCGGGCTATCCTCGGTCAGGTCGTCGATGAGCTGGCCGGCAGCCCGAGTCGGGCGACCATCGCCGATCTGCGGGGAACCATGCATCGGCTGGTGCTCGAGCTCGACGTCGTGACCGCCGATGTGGCGGCGCAGAAAGTGCAGATGGTCGAACGTTATCAACGCACGTTTGTGCGGGTTACCCAAGAATGGGTGTCTTTTGGGGTCTTGGCCCTGGCGTTGATCGCCTGGGTGTTCAAAGGCTTCTTCCGCGGCCTGGCGGTGGATATCGAGCGGGTGAGAAAGCATGCGACGGCGATCGTCGCCGGGCGCCAATCGGCGAAACTGACGCATCGCCGCAAGGACGAGCTCGGCATGTTGATGGACGCGGTCAATACCATGCAGGACGAGTTGGCCAAGCGCGACAGCCAGATTGAACTGAGTCGGCAGCAAAGCTTTCACAAGGAAAAGATGGCGGCCATCGGTTCCCTGGCCGCCGCCGTGGCGCACGAGATCAATAATCCCCTGTCGGCCATCGTCGGCGTCGCCCAGGCCATCGACCACGAATGCCGGTCCACCGATTGCGGACGGTACGGCTCGGTCTGTCAGCCGGAAATGATCCTCGAGCAGGCCCGTCGGGTGATGCAGATTACCCGCCAGATCAGCGAATTCTCGGTCCCCCAGTCGCAGGATCCGGAGTTTATCGATCTCAACGGGCTATTGCGGAGCACGGCCAATTTCGTCAAGTTCGACCGCCGTTTCCGGCTGCTCGAACTCGACCTCGAACTGGATCGCGAGTTGCCCGCAGTCTATGCCATTGCCGACCATCTGGTGCAGGTGGCAATGAACTTGCTTATAAATGCGGCGGATGCCCTGTACGGCCGGACCGATCCCCCCCCGCGGATCAAGTTGCTGACGTCGCGGGTTGACGACCGGGCCCTGATCCGGGTCATCGACAACGGGGCGGGGATCAGTCCGACCAATCTGCCGCTGGTCTTCGTCGAACGCTTCAGTACCAAGGAGCCCGGGCGAGGAACCGGGCTTGGCCTGTCGCTGTGCCGGTCGTTGATTGAAAAGGCCGGGGGATCGATTGATATTTCCTCGGCGCTGGGCGAGGGAACCGAAGTACAGATCAGGCTGCCCATTCCCACTTTGGGGGCAGATTGCCGTTAACCCGCAGAAAAGAAAATAGGCGACCGCCATGCACGTTCTGGTAATTGATGATGAAGCGGCACTGCGCCAGATCCTGGCCTCGGCCATCAGTCGGGCCGGACATTCGGTGGATACCGCCGAAAACGTCAAGGAGGCTTCGTCCAAGCTGGTTCGCGGCGATGTCGATGTCGCCCTCTGCGACATCATGATGCCCGACGGCAACGGCGTCGAACTGGTGCGCAGCTTCCGCGGCACCGGCATCGATACGCAATTTGTCATGGTGACCGCATTTGCCTCCATGGAAACGGCGGTCGAGGCCCTGCGGGCAGGAGCGACCGATTACATGGTGAAGCCGGTGCGCACCGAGGAGTTGCTGCATCGCCTCGAACAGATCGGCTCGATGCGCGGCCTGAAGGCGGAAAATCAGGTACTCCGCCAAATGGTGACGCGCGAGCGCGGGGTGTTTCATTTTTCGTCGCCCTCGATGGTCGAGATGGACCGCCTTGTTTCGAAGGTCGCAGGGACCGACAGCACCGTGCTGATAACCGGCGAAAGCGGCACCGGCAAGGGGGTGACGGCCCGTAATATCCACGAGATGAGTCCGCGCAGCGAGTTTCCCCTGATCCCGGTCAATTGTGCGGCAATTCCCGAGAACCTGCTGGAAAGCGAATTTTTCGGCCATGCCAAGGGCGCTTTCACCGGCGCCGACCGGGCCCGCAAGGGCTTGTTCACCCAGGCCGACCGGGGCACCCTCTTTCTCGACGAAATCGGCGAACTGCCGCTCCACATGCAGACCAAGCTTCTGCACGTCATCGAGGACAAGGTGGTGCGGCCGTTGGGCGGCGAGCAGGTGCGCAAGGTTGACGCCAGAATCATCGCGGCGACCAATCGCAATCTCCCGGAAATGGTCAAGGACGGACGTTTTCGGGAGGATCTCTACTTCCGGCTGTCGATGTTCCAGATTCCGATTCCGCCCCTGCGCGAACGACGCGAGGATATCGGGCGGCTGATCCATTTCGTGCTCAACAATCTGGCCGGCGGGCTGGGCAAGAAGAGCTTGACGATCGATCCGGTGGCCGAGGAAATCCTGGTCGAGTTTCCCTGGCCCGGCAATGTCCGCGAATTGGAGAACGTGATCAATCGGGCGCACATCCTGGCCGATGGCGACCGTATCACCCTGGCCGACCTGCCGCCCGACATCGCCCGTGCCGCACCGGTCATGGAGAAAAGTGGCATGAATGTTGCGAGTTCCGGAGGCTTGCGCGAGCAGTTGCGCCGGGTCGAGGCGGACATCATCAGTCGGGCCTTGCGCGAGGCCGGCGGCGATCGTCGGCTGGCGGCGCAGAAACTGGATATCGGGCTGTCCAGCCTGTATCGGAAGATGGAAGAAATCGAGGCACCGGGTGCGGGAAATATTGCAGGGTGAACATTGGGTACGGCGGCTGAGCCGGCTCCTGGCCGGGCTCTGCGGCCTGCTCGTGGTGAGCATGGGGGCCGCGCTGGGCGGGCCGAACGAGGACTATCAGGCGGGTTTCAAGAGCTTCCGGGAAGGGGACGTGGTCGGCGCCATGGCGCCCTTGCGCCAGGCCGCCAATGCCGGGCACGCCAAGGCGCAGGTGCTGCTGGCCGAAATTTACGATCGTTCGGAATTCGACGAGGAAGCTGTCGCCCTTTACCGCAAGGCGGCGGTCCAGGGCGACAGCGATGGCATGTTCGGCCTGGGCGGCATGCTGGCGGCCGGCGAGGGGGTCAAGAAGGATGCGCTGGAAGCCCGGCAATGGATACAGAAAGCCGCCGAAGCCGGCCATAAACAGGCGATCAATGTCATGGCGCAGGCCTATTTGAAAGGCGAGTTGGGTTTCTCGGAGGCCGAGCGCGAATCGGCGACGGCCTTCAACTGGATCAAGCTGGCTGCCGAAAACGATTACCTGCCGGCGCTCGACGCGCTGGTTTCGGCCTATGCCGCCGGTAATCGCTGGGGGCTGGCAAGCAACAAGGCATTGGCCGATCAGTATCAGGCCCAGGCCAACAAGCTGCGCAATATCGATCCCGGCAAGGCGAAGAAAAAGGCTCGGCGGGTTTAAGTCAACAGCGGTCAACGACAGGCGGCAATGAAAAACTGGATTCTTGGATGGCTGGCGGGCGGTGTGCTGATCTTGGCGGGGCCGGTTGAGGCGGCCAATTTCGTCAATGGCCAGCGCCTCTACAACATGTATTGCGCCGCCTGCCACGGGCCGCGCGGCGAGGGGGTCAATCCGGAGGCCCCCAAGTTCCGTATGGGTGAACGCCTGGAACAGCCGGACATGATCTTGCTGCAATCGGTGCGGACCGGCAAGAAGACCATGCCGCCGTTCTTCGGCATCCTGCAGGACACGCAAATCCTGGATATTTTGGCCTATGTGAGAACTCTAAGATGAAATTGAAATATCTGTTTTGCAGCCTCTTCCTCGCCCTGGCCGGGGCCGGCCAGCCGACCCTGGCGGCGGACAAGAGCGGCCCCCGGGTGATCGACTCCTTTGAGGTTGGCGACAACGTCTATGTCCGGGCGCTGACCGTCGAAAAGTCGGCCAATGCGCTGTGGGTGGGGACCTCGGTCGGCGTCATGGAAATCGATCTGAAGACGTCCAAGCCGCGCAATACCTTTACCCGCCAGCAGGGGCTGGCCAACGAGTATGTCTTTGCCGTCGGCATCGACAGCGAGGGCTACAAGTGGTTCGGCACCAATGCCGGCGGCGCCTCGCGTTACAAGGACGGCAAATGGAAGACCTATTTCCCGATGCACGGGCTGGCCGACTACTGGATCTATTCCTTCGTCAATGACCGGGATGGCAACCTGTGGATCGGCACCTGGGCCGGCGCCAATTTCTTCAATGTCAAGACCGGCAAGTTCAAGACCTACGTCAAGGAACTGATCAACGAGTGGGTCTACGGCTTGAGCCTGGACAAGGATGGCCGGGTCTGGTTCGGCACCGAGGGCGGCGTCTCGATGTACGACGGCAAACGCTGGAAATCCTGGAGTCACAAAGATGGCCTGGGCGGTGAAAATGTCGCCAAGTTGCAGGCCAGCGCCAATACCGGGTTGGGAACGCGCTCGCGGCACGATCTGACGACCCAGGTGGACGGCTTGCCGACCTATAACCCGAATTATGTGTTTTCCATCCATGCCGCCCCGGACGGCGTGATCTGGGCCGGCACCTGGGGCGGCGGGGTCAGCCGTTTCGACGGCAAGCGCTGGAGCAATTTCACTACGCTCGATGGCCTGGCCGGCAACATCGTTTATTCGATGGTTGAAGACGATAAGGGCGTCTTGTGGTTCGGTACCGACAAGGGGCTTTCCCGCTATGACGGCAAAAACTGGAAAACCCTGGGCCCGGCCGACGGTCTTTTCGATACCAACGTCTATGCGCTGGCCGTCGCCCCCAATGGCGACATCTGGGCCGGCACCAAGCGCGGTGTTGTGCACATTGCTCCGCAGTAACGAAACCGACGGCAGAAAGGCTGGTTGATAAATGCCCAATAATTTTCCCCGCGCCCTGATCGCGCTCCTGGCCGGCCTGGCGATGGCCGGCACCACTCTGGTCGGCGGCGCCGCCGAGCCGCCCAAACCGGCCGCCGTCCTGCCCGGTCATCCGCCGCTGCCCAACGGCCTGCCGCATCCGCCTCTGGCGCCGGAGCAGCGCGAAGGTACGGTGACGGTGGATCCCGCCGCCAAGTTCACGCATTTCCGGGTTGGCAACAAGAATGTCAAATCCATCTACCTGGACGGCTCCGTGGTCTGGGTCGGCACCTCGGGCGGCGTCGTCCGCTATGACACCAAGGACGACAGTTTCAAACTGTTCGATTCGCGCAACGGCCTGCTTTCCAACGGCATGTTCTACGTTGGCCGGCTGCACGGGCAGATCGCCGTCGGCACCTACGGCGGCGGCCTTTCGCTGCGCGACGAGAAAAGCGGCAAATGGAAAACCTACAACATTCCGGACGGGCTCGGCGATGCCTTCGTCTACGATGTCCTGACCGCCGCCAATGGCGACGTCTGGATTGCCACCTGGTCGGGCGTCAACCGGATTCGCGGCGGCAATCTGGACGATCGTAAAAAATGGGACCTATTCACGGTGGAAAACACCAAGGGCGGCGTTCCCAACGACTGGATCTACGGCCTGGCCGAGGGCAAGAATGGCGATATCTGGCTCGCCACCGAGGGCGGCATCGCCCGCTTTGCCGGCAACAAGTGGGAAAACTGGAACCACGCCAAAGGCCTGGGCGCCAGCTACGACAAGGTCAAGGAAGCGATCACCTTCAAGAATGATCCGGGCAAGCAATCGACCCATCATGCCAAGCAAAAACAGGAAATGGGCCTGCAGGACGTCGATGTCGCCTACAACCCGAATTATGTGGTTTCCCTCGAAGTCGACAAGCAAGGCACGGTGTGGGCCGGCACCTGGGGCGGCGGCCTGTCGCGCTTCGACGGCAAGAAATGGGTTAGTTACACAACGCTCGACGGTCTGCCCGGCAACCATATCTTCATGTTGCATCTCGATGCCAAGGGAAAGTTATGGATCGGCACCAACAACGGCCTGACCTACCTGCAGGACGGCAACAAGTTCGCCAAGGCCTTGACCACGGCTGACGGCCTGTTTGCCAACAATATCTTTGCGCTCGGCAGCAATCCCCAGGGCGATCTGTGGGTCGGCAGCTACGGCGGCGTCGCCCACTTGCGACCCGGCAACTAGCCGAAACCGCCCGCCGTCAGCCCGCCTCCCGGGTCTGACGGCGGGCGGGCCGGCTTAGGGCGCGGGGTTGATGCTGGCTTCTTCGATGAGCAGCGGATACGAATAGCCGCTGCCGAAATCCCGATTTAACACGACCACGCCGGAAACGCTGACCTGCTCGCCGACCTTGGCGGTCTGCCTGCTGGTGACGATGAGATTGTTGTTGCCGGCGTCGCCGGTGCCGTCCTGGACGTGAACGAAATTGCGCCCCATGATGCCGTTATTGACCTTGACCACTTTGCCCGTCGCCTTGACGGTCTGGCCGGCCAGGCTGGCCTTGTTCTGGTTGACGGCGGCGACGCTCAGCGCGCCGCTCTCGGCATGGGCCACGGCGGACGCGGCGAGGGCGCCCAGCAGGCTGGCGAAAGCAAGGGATAGAACCTTCATAAATACTCCTGTAGAAAAAAGCCGGCATGTCGATCGGGGTTCCGGAGAGAAACCTCCGCGCTGCACGGTATTTCGCCACGCATAAGTCGTGCCTCGTCTGCGCCGGCCAGCGCTGTTTCGGTTCCGGCGCCTAGGACGGTACGGCCCCGTCCGGCCCCGTCGGCTTGGCCGCTGTTGCCTGGCGGATCAGTTGTTCCGTCGATTGGGCGAGGGCCGAAATTTCATCGCTGCCATTCCCCCGCGCCGCCCGCAGGTCGTCCTCGATTTCGGCGGCCATTTGCGGTTCGGCCAGCACGCTTTCCTGGGCCCGGGCGAGCCGTTCGAGGCGTTGGCCGAGCCGTCTTTCCCAGGTGCCGAGCAGAAACCAGGCGGCGAGGGCGAAGAGCAGCAGACTGAGCAACAACGGCCCGGCGAAATCGGCTATCGAGAGTAGGGGCGGCGAAATTGACTCGATCAGGAGTTGCGGGACATTTTCCGGGTCGTTGCCGGACCACGGCAGGCGGGCGAGCGGGGAGTGGCTGCCGGCTTTGGCGAAGGCTGCGGCCTTGGCCAGACCGTCGTCGCCTTCCGACGAGGCGACCGGCTTGCCTTGCCACCACAGGCTGAGGCGGGTGAATGGATAGCTGTACTGGGTGAGCAGGGCGTGATCCATCGGTTTGAACAGCGTCAGATAGCCATTCTCGGTGCCGAGCCAGATGTACTGCCGGAAAACCATGAATAGCTGACCGTGCACCGGGTCCATCGCCCAGGTGGTTTCCTGCCCCGGCAGGAATCTGGCCTTGGGAATCTTGTGGCCGATATATTCGAACGAGGCGAGGGTTTCGCCCCGGGTGTTTTCGATCCGCAGCGACGGAAATTCGAGGCTACCGCCCTGGGCGGTGAGATTGGCCATCAGCTTTTCCGTCTGCTGCGGCGCGTTTTCCAGGAAGCCCTGGGCTTCGAGACGAATCTTGAAATTGAAGGCTTCGCGTCCCCAGTGTTGCTCGAGACCGGAAATGACCTTGCTGTAGTGCTCGTGGGCGCTGATCGTTTGCTGGTTGCTGGCCAGCCGGTTGGCGAGGTGATAGATCCAGGCGCTGACCAGGCCGCTCAAGGCGGCGAAGAGCAGCAGGGCAAGCAGCAGCCGGACGATGAACTGGCGGCCGAGAGCGGTACGCAAGGGCATCGGTGGTCTTAATCCTTGCGCCCGGCCCAGCGGTCGACCACCATGGATTCGACACGGAAGCTTTCGGCGGCCGGGTTGCCGAGTTGGGAATCGATGAAAAATATTTCGGTTTCGGCGAGCTGGCGGCTCGAGAACTTTCCGTCGGTGCTGTATTGCCGCGGATATTTCTTGAGCAATGCCACCATCCGCGCCTGTTCCTCCGGGGTGGCAATCTCAAGTTTGTCGACGATTTCTTCCGGCGTATGGCTGGCCATCCATTTCAGGGTGCGCTGGACAATGCGGACCATGGTTGCCGATTTGCCGGGATCGCTTTCCAGACGATCCCGCCGGCCGATCAGGGCGCCGCGCAGAAAGCCGGTACCGGCGTAGAGGCGCATTGTTTCCGGGTCGCCGAGATGCAGTAGCTGGAAAGCGATCTTGTCCTCGACCATCCGCGTCGCATGCGGTTCGTCGCCGATCACGGCATCGGCCGTTCCCGAGCGCAGCATCAGCGACTCGGATTCCCAGCGCCGGCCGATGCTGACTTTGCGGTAACTGCCGGGGGGGACACCGCCGCGCCGGAAAATCAGCTCGAGAACCTGTTGCGAGGTGGTTTTTACGCTGGTCGAGTTGCTATGCAGACCGATGGTCCTGCCCTTCAGGTCGGCGATCTTATTGACTTTGCCTTTCAGGCCCTGGCGAACCAGCAAGACGTAAAGGGGCAGGTCATTGACGGCGGCCAGGGCGATGACGCGGGAATCCTTGAGATGGACCGACATCGCCGCCGGCATGCCGGTGACCGCAAAATCGACATTGTTGCTCAGCATGTCGGCCAGGGCATTGCCGCCGCCGGGCGAGAAGACGACCCGGAGCTCGGCGCCTTCGGCCTTGTCGGCGCCGATTTTGGCGATCAGTTCAACCGGCAGGTAGGAGGCGGCGCCCGGCCCGGGGACGCTGACCGCGATGTGCAGCGGCTCGGCCGATAGTGAAAACGAAGCGAGCAAGGCGCAGAAGCAGGCGGCAAGCAGTGGCGATCGGCTGGACATCAAATATCCCGAAAAATTTTTGTCATTATCGCGCATGCGGTGGCAATTCAAGCACCTGCGGCCCGCTGTTTTCTCACCCTTCAGCCGTTTCTCCGGCCAGGGGCAGGGTGATGGTCACCGTGGTGCCCTGGCCGTAGGTCGAAAGCAGGGCAATGTCGCCGCCGGAATCGACCAGCAGGCGGCGACAGAGGGCCAGGCCGAGGCCTACCCCCTTGCCCGGCACCTTGGTCGTGAAATACTCGTCGAAGACTTTTTCCAGCAACTCGGGCTTGATGCCCTGGCCGTTGTCCACCACTTTCAGGATCGCCCTGTCGGCCTCGGTGAAGCTTGAAATACGGATTTCCGGCGGCGCCTGGTAACAGTCCTGCAACGCGTCGCCGGCATTGATCAGGAGGTTCATGACGACCTGGGTCAAATGGTCGGCCACGCCATAAATGGCCGGCAGATGCGGGTCGAGTTCCAGATGCATTTTGATGCGCTGGAAACGGCTGTCGTAATTAATGAAGTTGGCCGTATTGCGGACCAGGGCGTTGAGATCGAGCAATTCCTGGGTGGCCGACTGCGGCATGGAAAAATTGCCGATCTGCCGGGTTATGGCAATGGCCCGGCGGGCTTGTTCGAGGATCAGGCGCGGCTGGCAGGGGAATTCATGCAAATGGCAGTGATGGACAAGGCTTTCCGCCTCGATCGCTTCGGCGATGCCGACGATGGCGGTCAGCGGATTGTTGACTTCGTGGGCGACGGCAGCGGCCAGCGAGCCGATCGCTGCCATTTTTTCTTTGTGGAACTGTTGCTGGCGGACAATCTCGATCTCGGTTTCCCGCTGGCGAACGGTTTCCAGCAGATGATTGAAGCCGCCGATCAAGTCGCCGACTTCGTCCCGGGTGCCGACCGGCAAGGCTTGCAGCGATTGCTCGGTATCGGACATGGCGCGCAGGCGGTCGGCGGCGGCGAGCATCGGCGCCAATTGGTGCTTGACCAGCCACCAGGTCAGAAGACCGACGAGCAGGGTGAGGACGATGGTTGCGCTGAGCATCTGTTTTTGCATGGCGCGAATCGGCGCGAAGGCTTCGGCGGTCGGCAGGGCGGCAACGATAAACCAGCCGGCGATGGGGATGCGCTTGGCCGAAGCGAGAACTTCGATGCCCAGCGGATTGACGGTGACCCCGGTCTCGTCAAAGCCCTGAACATGACGATCGATCAACGGATTGACGCCGGGCTCGGGGAGGGCTTGCATCATCCGGTTCTTGTCGCTGCCGGTGATGATGACCCGGTTTTTCGGATCCTCGAGCAGGTAGTAGCCGGTCTCGCCATAGTGGCTGTGGGTGAATTGGTCGAGGAAATTGGGCGCCTTGAGGCTGATGATTCCGGCCAGGGCTCCCTGCAGCGTACCGTCGCTGTCATGAATGGGGACCGCCATGCCAAAGCTCGGGACACCTTGCCCGCCACCCGGGCTTGGGCTGCCGATGTTGGCTTTGCCCGTACGGAGAACCGAACCGACGGCGTCGATGGCGCCGCCCGGCAACTGGCTTTCACCGCCGGCCGGGGGGAAGGCAGCGATCGGCGTAGCATCCCGCCGATAGGCAATTACCCCGTCATTGAAAAGTTCTTGCAGATAGGCCCGCTGTGCGAGGTGTTGCCGGGTCGCCGGGGCATCCGGCAACAGCGGAGCTATCCCGTTCGCCGCCGTGGCCAGCGCCTTGAGCCGATCATCCAGTTCATGATTGAGCTCGGCCGCCATGTATGAAACCGTTGAAAACTGCTGCTGGCCCAATAAACGTTGCATGTCGTCATGCAGCATGCGGCTGGTGTACAGCGCCAGGGTCCAGATGCCGAGCACGAAGATGCCCAGGGTGATGAACGTCACCCGGGTCTTCAGTGAGCGCCACTGAAATAGGTTCAACCGCATCCTGAGGGTCTCCGGCCAGGCTCTTGTGACGAGGATTCGCGGACTCCGGCCAGCCCCCGTCGCGGTGGCGGGGCCGGAACGCGAAAGTTGATCGCCATAAGCCCATGCAAGTTTCGTCCCATCGGGCTGGCGCGACCATTTCCCGTGCGGCCGGGGAAATAATGGCGACCGGCCGGCGGCGATTTGGCCAGCCCCGGGAAACGTTTTCCCGAAACCAGGAAAAGTGGCTTGGGCTCAGCTCGCTCATTCCCTTGCCATTAGCCGACGAGACTTGGATAACCCCATGATTTGTGGGCCTATCCGGAGAGAGGCGGAAAAACTGGACGACCGGGCGGTGCCCTTATGTCATGCGGCATGAGTTTTGCTAAAAAGCTGGCGCAGGACCCAGTTTATTTCCACTACTCGCATCGACTGAAGGAGCTTCTATGAAGGTAACAAGGCTGGATGGGGCTTTACTAGATTTCTGGGTGGCCAAGTCCGAAGGTTTGACGCTGATCAGCGACCTGCCGGCGGATTCGACTGACGAGGTCCTTGCCAATGGCTTCTGGCACCCCGATATTTACCATCCCTCCAGCGACTGGTCGCAGGGCGGCGGGATCGTTGCCAATCAGTGGTATGAACTGGAAGATGCCCTGAACGAATGGTTTGGCCCGGGCTGGCCATATATCAAGGCGATCAAGGACGAGCCGCTGAAATGGCTGATGCGGGCCTATGTCGCGACCAAGTTTGGCGAGGAAGTGGAAGAAATCGATATGCGTGAATACCGCTCCACGCCTTTGGCGGAGGACGCCGAGCGCGTCGATTTTCAGCCCGCCGCCAGCGCCCGGCGTTGGCCATCGTGGTTCGGCCGCTCACGGGGCGGCAGTATCCGCGGTTACTGAATTATTCGCCGGCGGTGTTCACGCTACGTTAACGTGTTGCTGCCGTTCGAGGCAGGAGGCGGAGAGGGTGCCGTATCAGAACAAGGCTGGATCGCCTCATAAGCAATATTTAATACGCCGCTTAACGGCTGGCGGCTTGGTTTTTGTTGGCTTGATCTGCGCGCGCTATCGGGCTTTTTTCGAGCGCCGCCAAATTACTGCGGAGCGGCGAAGCGACCAGGTCGCTCAGGGTGTAACCATCGAGCACCAGGAACATCGAGCTCAATGCCGTATCGAGAATGCTGCGCAGCCGACAGTTCGGCATGAGTTGGCAGGAAGCCTCCGCAGCGAAGCACTCGACCAGCTTGAAATCGCTCTCCGTCTGGCGAATCACGTCGCCCAGGACGATTTCCCCGGGGCCCTTGGCGAGGCGCATGCCGCCGCCTTTGCCGCGCACGGTGGCGATGTATCCGCTACGGCCAAGCTGGTGCACGACCTTCATCAGGTGGTTTTCCGAGATGCCGTGCAGCGCGGCGATGTCGGCAATGGTGACCAGCTTTTCCGGATTGCTGGCCAGGTGCATCAAAACCCGAAGGCTGTAGTCGGTGAAGGAGCTGAGTCGCATGAGGGTCTTTAAGGTTGATATAAAATATTGCTTATAGGCTAAGGGCTTGATAGTATCAACATTCATCCCGTCTACATCTTATTGCAAGTTGACAGCGCCAGCCACGGCGTTTTCCCGCCAGAAACCGCCATGCCCCAGCCCCCCGTTCCGCAGAAAATCATCCCGCTCAAGCCGCTGTCGAATCCGGACGCCAAGGTCTATCCGCGTTCGATCAGCGGAGCCTATACGCGCTGGCGATGGATTCTGGTGTGGGCAACGCAGATCGCCTTTTACGGCATCTGCTGGTTGCCCTGGCGGGGCCGGCAAGCGGTCTTGATGGATATCGACAGCCGCAAATTCTATTTTTTCGATCTAGTGCTATGGCCGCAGGACACCATCTATCTGGTCCTCCTGATGATCCTCGGGGCGCTCGCCCTGTTCCTGTTCACCGCGGTTGCCGGTCGCCTGTGGTGCGGCTATGCCTGTCCGCAAACGGTGTACACCGAAATTTTTCTCTGGTTCGAGAAGCTTTTCGAAGGCGAGCGGCCGCAACGGATCAAACTCGATGCGGCGCCCTGGGACAAGCCGAAGCTGGCCAAAAAAATCGGCAAGCACGCGACGTGGATCGTTTTTTCCCTGTGGACCGGTTTCACCTTCGTCGGTTATTTCATGCCCATCCGCGATCTGGCGCACGATCTTCTGAGCTTGACGCCGGGGGGCTGGTCGTCCTTCTGGGTGCTGTTCTACGCCTTTGCCACCTATGGCAACGCCGGCTTCCTGCGTGACCAGATGTGCCGCCAGATCTGCCCCTACGCCCGTTTCCAGTTCGTCATGTTCGATCCCGACACGCTGATCATCGCCTACGACGCGGCGCGCGGCGAGTCACGCGGCGCCCGGGCCAAGGGCAGCGATCCGCGCGCCCAGGGGCTGGGCGATTGCGTCGATTGCGGCATCTGCGTCCAGGTCTGCCCGACCGGGATCGATATCCGCAACGGCCTGCAGAACGAGTGCATCGGCTGCGCCGCCTGTATCGATGCCTGCGACCAGGTGATGGACAAAATGAGCTATCCACGCGGCCTGATCCGTTATTCGACGGAAAACGCCGTCAGCCTGCGCTACTCGCCGCTCGCGATCGTGCGCCGGGCGGCCCGGCCGCGGGTCATCATCTACGCCCTGGTGCTCAGCCTGCTCAGTGCGGCTACCGCCTGGTCGCTGGCCACCCGGATTCCGCTCAAGGTCAATGTCCTGAAGGATCGTAACGTGCTCTCGCGGGAAGCCGACGACGGTTCGATCGAAAACACCTACCGCCTGCAGATCATGAATACCGGCGATCTGACGCGGAAATTCCGGATCACCATTGCCGGCCCCGACGGTATCCGCCTCTATGGCGACAACGAAATCACCGTTGCCGGCGGCGAGATCGGCACCGAGACGGCCATCGTCCGACTCGATCCGGGGGCCGCCAAAGCAGGCGCCGTGGCGATCGGTTTCAATATCGTCGATACGGCCGATCCGAACGTTGTCGTGTTTGAGCGTTCCAAATTCTGGATGCCCGACTGACCCCATGCCTGGCCGTCGGTAGCGGCCGGCCCGATGATTTGTAAAGGCAAAATCATGCAGACCAAGTCACGTCTCAATGTCGAAGTCCTGCTTTCCCATGTCCCCTTGTTCAATGGCCTGGCCATCGGGGAGATCACCCGGATCGCCGCCTCGACCAGCGAAATCCATGCGGCCAAGGGCGACATCCTGTTTTACAAAGGCGACCCCTGCCGCGGTTTCTATCTGCTGGTTTATGGTCAGGTCAAACTGGCCTTCACCTCGCCGCAGGGCAGCGAGAAAGTGGTCGAGATCGTCCGCGCCGGGCAGAGTTTCGGCGAAGCCCTGATGTTCATGGACAAGCCCTATATCGTTTTCGCCCAGGCGCTGAGCGATACGCTGTTGCTGCATGTCTCGAAGACCGCCATCGATGACGAGTTGGAACGCGATCATCGGCTCGGCCGCAAAATGCTGGCCGGCATGTCCATGCGCCTGCATCAACTGATGGGCGATGTTGAGGCCTACTCGCTGCATTCCGGCAAACAGCGGATCATCGGCTATCTGCTGCAGGAGTTGCCGGACCGCGACGTGGACGGCAGTAACGTCGCCATTCAATTGAGCGTCAGCAAAGGGGTCATTGCCTCTCGGCTCAACCTGACGCAGGAGCATTTCTCGCGGATCCTGCATGAACTGGCCGATCTCGGGCTGATTGTCGTCGAGGGGCGGAAGATCGTCATTCCCGACGTTGCCCGGCTCCGTCGGCACGATCTGGCCTGAGCCGCCGGGCGAGGCCTCGCGCGGCGTTTTCGGCGCACGGAAAAATAGCTTGCCGCGGGTATTTCAAGGCAAAATGGAGCAAGGTCAGAACTTGCTCAAGGACGTCATGAACCGTTTTATTTCCGCCATTGCCTTTGCCGCCCACAAACATCGTGACCAACGCCGCAAGGATGCCACGGCGTCGCCCTATATCAATCATCCCATCACCCTCGTCAACATCCTCGCCAATGAGGGTGGCATCGACGATATGCGGGTGCTGATCGCAGCCATTCTGCACGATACGGTCGAAGATACGGAGACGACGGAACAGGAACTGGTCCGCGAGTTCGGGCAGGAAATCGCCACGATCGTGCTCGAGGTCACCGACGACAAGACCTTGCCGTCGGAAGAGCGCAAGCGCTTGCAGATCGAGCACGCCGCCAGCATCAGCCGGCGGGCCAAGTTGGTCAAACTGGCCGACAAGATCGCCAACGTCCGGGACGTTGCATCGAGTCCGCCGGCCGGTTGGTCGCTGCCCCGCCGACAGGCTTATTTCGACTGGGCAAAGGCCGTGGTGGACGGCTTGCGCGGCGTTCATCCGGCGCTCGAACATATCTTCGACGAGGCCTTCAAACTACGGCCATGACGGCGAGTGGCGACTAGCGGCTGTCGTCCAGCCCGTATTTCCGGATCTTGTCGTGCAGCGTCGTCTTGGCCACGGCCAGCGCTTCGGCGGTGCGCGCCAGGCTGCCGTGGCGGCGCAGGGCGTCGGCGATCAGGGCGCGCTCGAAGGCCTCGACCGTTTCGGCCAGTGGCGTCGGGCCGGCCGCCGTCGCTTGGCCGAAAGGCGGCGAGCCGCTTTCGATGCCGAGCACGCAGCGATCGGCGACGTTACGCAATTCGCGGACATTGCCCGGCCAGGCATAGCCGACCAGTTTCTGGGCCCGACCGGCGCTGGTCTCCGGCACCGGCCGCTGGTGGCGGGCGGCGGCCTGGAGCAGGAAATGCTCGAAGAGCAGCGGGATGTCCTCGCGCCGTTCGCGCAGCGGCGGCAAGGCCAGCGTCGCCACCCCGAGGCGGTAGTAGAGATCATTGCGAAAGGCGCCGCGCGCCGCCAGCTCGAGCAGGTCTTCCTTGGTCGCGGCGATGACGCGGCAGTCGATGTTGACCAGGGTGTTCGAGCCGAGCCGTTCCAGTTGCCGTTCCTGCAATACGCGCAGCAGCTTGATCTGCATCGTCATCGGCATGCTCTCGATTTCGTCGAGGAACAGCGTGCCGCCGCTGGCGTGTTCGATCTTGCCGATGCGCCGTTTCTGGGCGCCGGTGAAGGCGCCCGGCTCGTGGCCGAAGAGTTCGCTGTCGAGCAGGCTTTCCGCCATGCCGCCGCAGTTGATGGCAACGAAATTGCCGTCCCGGCGGGCACTCAGATCATGCAGGCAGCGCGCCACCAGTTCCTTGCCGGTGCCGGTCTCGCCGAAGATCAGCACGTCGGCGGCGCTGCCGGCCAGGCCGCTGAGGCGGTCGCGCAGCTTCTGCATGGCCGGGCCGTGGCCGATCAGCTTGCTTTCGAGTAAATCGCGCTGCTCCAGCCGGCGGCGCAGATCGCGTACTTCGAGCACCAGCCGGCGCTTTTCCAGCGCCCGGCGCACCACGTCGACCAGGTATTCCGGGGCGAAGGGCTTCTGGATGAAATCGTAGGCGCCGTCCTTCATCGCCTGCACCGCCATGCTGACATCGCCGTGGCCGGTGATCAGGACCATCGGCAGCTCCGGGTCGAGGGCCAGGGTTTCACGCAGGAAAGTCATGCCGTCCATCTTCGGCAGCCGGATGTCGCTCACCACGACGCCGCGAAAATCGCGCCCCAGCCGGCGCCGCGCCTGCTCGGCACTGCCGACGCATTCGCTGACGATGCCTTCGAGCTGCAAGGCCTGCTCGCAGCCCAAGGCGACGTCCGGATCGTCCTCGATGATCAGAACTTTCAGGGCTTCCGTCATGCGCTTGCCTCCGGGCTCAAGGGGATGTCCAGCGTGAATACGGCGCCGCCCGCCGGGTGATTGGCGCCGCTCAGCGTGCCGCCGAAATCGCGAACGATGCCGGCCGAAATGGTCAGTCCCAGACCGAGCCCGACGCCGGCCGCCTTGGTCGTGAAGAAGGGTTCGAAGAGATGGCTCAGCGCCGCCTCGGCCAGGCCGGGCCCATGATCGCGCACGCTCAATCTGGCCCGGCCGGCGACGACGCCACAATCCACTTCGATGATCGGCGCCGGCTGGCCGTCCATGGCATCAAGCGCGTTGCCGAGCAGGTTGACCAGCACCTGCTCCAGGCGGTTCGCATCGCCCAGCGCCAGCGGCTCCGGCAGCGGGCTGTGCCGGACGATCTCGGCATTGGCCTGGCGCAGCCGCGGTTCGAGCAGGGCCAGGGCGTTGTCCAGGGCGCGACCGAGGGCAACCGGCTGCAACTGGCCGCTCGACTTGCGGGCGAAGGCGCGGAGCTGGCCGGTGATCAGCCCCATGCGGTCGACCAGTTGGGCGATGCGTTCGAGATTGGAACGCGTCGTCGCCAGGTCGCCGCGTTCGAGAAAGCGCACGCCATTGCCGGACAGCGTGCGCAGCGCCGCCAGTGGCTGGTTGAGTTCGTGGGCGATGCCGGTGGACAGTTGACCGATCACCGCCAGCTTCCCGGCCTGGACCAGTTCGTCCTGGGCGGCACGCAGCGTGCGTTCGGCGCGGATGCGCTCGGCCACCTCGTCCTGCAGCAGTTGGTTGGCCGCCGAGAGGTCGGCGGTGCGCTCGTCCACCTTGCGCTCCAGTTCATCGTGCGCCTGCTGCAGCGCCTCGCGGGCGGCCAGCCGGTCCTTCAGGCGGCGCCGGCGCTCGTCGAGCATCAGGCCGAGCATGAACACGAAGGCGGCGCCGACCACGGCGACCAGCGCCCGGCTCTGGGCAATCTCGTCGACCTGTTCGAGGTGGGAGAACACCGTCAGCGTCCACGGCGTTCCCGGCAGCGGCCGGGACTGGGCCAGGAAGCGGCCGCTCACCGGGTAGACCGAGACGATCTCCGACCCCTGGCGGGCGATTTCGACCAGCCGGGCGCCATGATCGAGTTCGGCGATTTCCCTCAGGCCGAGCGGCTTCAAGGCCCGCCGGTTGTATTGCTGGGTCTGGTCGAAGGCGCTGCGCGTCGGCTCGTCGAGCGGGCGCAGCGTGGTGAATTTCCAGTCGGCCACCGAGCCGAGGATGACGACGCCGTTCTCGTCGCTGACCATGGCCGGCGCCTCGACCGTGCTCCACGATTTTTCGAGCTGCTCGAGGCTGACCTTGATGACCGCCACACCCAGCGTCCGGCTGGCATCGACCAGCGTCGACGCCAGGTAATAGCCGGGTTCGCCGCGCGTCGTGCCGATGCCGAAAAAGCGCCCGCTGCCGCTGGCCATCGCCTCGCGAAAATAGGGGCGAAAGGACAGGTCCTCGCCGAGGAAGCTGTCGGCCCGCCGCCAGTTGCTGGCGGCAACGACCCGGCCGGCGGTATCGATGACGTAGATCGACAGGGTGCCGGCGCGCTCGTTGAGTTGTTCCAGGTAGGTATTGACCTTGGCCGTCGGCTGGCCACTGTCCGGGTGCCGGAGCAATTCGAGGACATCGCGTTCGAGATCGAGGGTGCCGGGCAGGAAAGCGTACTTGCCGATCTCGCGCTCCAGGCTGGCACTGTACAGGTCGAGGCGATGCAGCCCGGTGGCCTGCAGCTCGGCAAGACCGAGTTGCTGGGCGATGCGGTGCGCCCCGAAGCCGGCCAGGCCCATCAGCAGGACGAGCAGCAGGAACATCGGCAGGCGGCGCAGGGTGCGGCTGGACATGATCGGGCTATGTTAGAGGATTTCGAGCAGTTGTTTGACGATCAGTATGGCGACGACGCCGAGAAAGGCCCGGCGGATGAAGCCGGCGCCATGCTTGAGCGCCAGGTGGGTGCCGAGCTGGGCGCCGGCCAGGTTGCATACCGCCATGACCAGGCCGACCGTCCACAAGATGGGGCCATGGCTGGCGAAGAAGCCGATGGCCGAGATATTGGTGGCGACATTGACGACCTTGGCGCTGGCCGAGGCGCGCACGAAATCCATGCCGAAGAGGCGGACGAAGCCGAAGATCAGGAAACTGCCGGTGCCCGGCCCGAAAAATCCGTCGTAGAAACCGATCAGCAGGCCGAACCAGGCGCCGCGCCAGACATCGCCGGGGCGCGAGGCGTGCGTTTCGGTCTGGCCGAGATTCTTGCGCAGGAAGGTGTAGACGGCGACCACCAGCATCATGACAACCACCAGCGGCCGCATCGCCTCGCGCGGCATCCAGGCGACCACGGCGGCGCCGAGCCAGGCGCCGAGCAGCGCGGCAGCGGTGGCCGGCAGCACCAGGCGCCAGGGAATGCGCACGCTGCGGGCGTAACGCCACAGCGCCGAGGCCGTACCGGCGATGCTCGACAGCTTGTTGGTGCCGAACAGCGTCGGAATGGCGGTCTGCGGGAAGCTCGACAGCAGCACCGGAATCTGGATGAGGCCGCCGCCGCCAACCACGGCGTCGACCATGCCGGCGAAGAAGGCGGCGGGCGCGAGAATGAACCAGTCGATAGTCATGAACGAATCAAAAAAAGGACCCGGCGCGTTGCACCGGGTCGTCAAAAAGGGATTCGTGCGAGGGGTACGAATCCCGGAGGAGCTTGTTGCCGCTGCCTAGGCGGCGACCGGCAAGGCTTCGTCGGTCTCGGCGAGCGCCTCGGCAACCGGCACGATGCCGTTTTCCCACTTGGCGACCACCGCCGTGGCGATGGCGTTGCCCAGCACGTTGGTCGCCGTGCGCCCCATGTCGAGGAAGTGGTCGATGCCGAGGATCAGCAGCAGGCCGGCTTCCGGCAGGCCGAACATGGGCAGCACGGCGGCGACGACGACCAGCGAGGAGCGCGGCACACCGGCGACGCCCTTGCTCGAGATCATCAGCACCAGCAGCATGGTGATCTGCGTTCCCAGACTGAGATCGATGCCGTAAGCCTGGCCGATGAACAGCGCGGCAAACGCACAGTAGAGCATCGAGCCGTCGAGGTTGAAGGAGTAGCCGAGCGGCAGCACGAAGCCGGTGATGCGGTCCTTGACACCGAATTTCTCGAGCTGCTCCATCAGCTTGGGATAGGCCGATTCGCTGCTCGCCGTCGAGAAACCGAGCAGCATCGGGCTGCGCACCAGCTTGAGCAGGCGGAAGACTTCCTTGCCGAGCACGAAGTAGCCGGCGGCGATCAGTACCAGCCACAACACGGCAAGGGCGATGTAGAAGCTCGCCAGCAGCTTGCCGAAGACGACCAGCATGCCGAGGCCCTGGGTGGTGATGATGCCGGCGACAGCACCAAAAACGCCGATCGGGGCGAAGCGCATGACGTAGTTGGTGACCTTGAGCATGACATGCACCACTTCTTCCATAGTGTTGACCAGGCTGCGCGCCGCCTGGTTGTGCAGGTGGCCGAGCGCCAGGCCGAAGAAGACGGCGAAGACGAGGATCTGCAGGATTTCATTGGCCGCCATCGCCTCGAAGAAATTCTTCGGGAAGACGTGGGTGATGAAATCCTTGAGGTTCAGCGCGCTGGTTTTCAGGCCGACCGCGGCACCGACTTCGGGCAGCGGCACGCCCAGATTGGCGCCGGGCTGCAGCAGGTTGGCGAAGAGCAGGCCGAGTGCCAGCGAGCACAGCGAGGCGGCGACGAACCAGCCGAGGGCCTTGGCACCGATCCGGCCAACGGTCTTCGAGTCACCCATGCCGGCCAGGCCGACGACCAGGGTGGCGAAAACCAGCGGGGCGATGATCATCTTGATCAGGCGCAGGAAGATGTCAGTCAGGATGCCGAAATAGCCGGCGATTTCCTTGGCGGCGGCCGGGCCGCCGGCCATCGTGTTGCAGGCGTAGCCGACAATGATGCCGAGCACCATGGCGATCAGGATCTGACTGGTTAACCGGTTCATTTTCATGATGGTTTCCTTGTTGTGTGCATTGAATGAAGGATTTGCTTACGCTGCCCGGGGAAGGATCATTTGCGGCTTGGTCAGGACTTCAGGGCGCAGCACGTCGGCCAGTTGCTCGGGGCTCATGAGCTTGCGTTCGAGCACGATCTCGGCAACGCCGCGCCCGGAGAGATGGGCTTCGGCGGCGATTTCGGTGGCATTGGCGTAACCGATGTAGGGGTTCAGCGCGGTGACGATGCCGATCGAGCGCTCGACGCTGGCGCGCAGCGTCTCGCGATTGGCGGTGATGCCATCGACGCAATGGTCGGCCAGCGTCTTGCAGCCCTTGCGCAGGTGCAACACGCTCTTGAACAGGCTGTGGGCGATGATCGGCTCGAAGGCGTTCAACTGCAGTTGGCCGGCTTCGGCGGCGAAGGTCACGGTAGTGTCGTTGCCGATCACTTCGAAAGCGATCTGGTTGACCACTTCCGGAATCACCGGATTGACCTTGCCCGGCATGATCGACGAGCCGGCCTGGCGCGGCGGCAGGTTGATCTCGTTGAAGCCGGCGCGCGGCCCGGAGGAAAGCAGGCGCAGATCGTTGCAGACCTTGGACAGCTTCACCGCGACGCGCTTCAGGACGCCGGAGAGCTGCACGAAACTGCCGCAATCCTGCGTCGCCTCGATCAGATTGGGCGAAGTGACCACCGGCACGCCGCTGATTTCGGCGAGGCGGCGGCAGACCAGCGGCGCGTAATCCGGATGGGCGTTGATGCCGGTGCCGATGGCGGTGGCGCCGAGATTCATCTCGCGGATCAGCAGCGCCGCTTCCTTCAGGCGCTCTTCGTCTTCGCCCAACATCACGGCGTAGGTCGAGAATTCCTGGCCGAGGGTCATCGGCACGGCGTCCTGCAACTGGGTACGGCCCATCTTGAGCACGTCGGCGAATTCCTCGGCCTTGCGCTCGAAGGCGCGGCGCAGGTAGGCCATGGCGTCGACCAGGCGAAAGATCCCGACATAGGTGGCGAGCTTCAGCGCCGTCGGATAAACGTCGTTGGTCGATTGGCTCATGTTCACGTGCTCGTTCGGGTGCAGGTACTTGTACTCGCCCTTGCCGTGGCCGAGGATTTCCAGCGCCCGGTTGGCGATCACCTCGTTGGCATTCATGTTGGTCGAGGTGCCGGCGCCGCCCTGGATGACATCGACGACGAACTGCTCGTGCAGCTTGCCGTCAATGACTTCCCGGCAGGCGGCGACGATCGCGTCGGCGCGTTTGGCATCGAGCAGGCCGAGCTGCCGGTTGGCCTGGGCGGCGGCCTTCTTGATCTGGGCCAGGGCGCAGATGAGGTCCGGGTAGACGGCGATCGAGATGCCGGTGATGGCGAAATTTTCCTGGGCGCGCAGGGTATGGACGCCGTAATAGGCGGCAACGGGGACTTCTCGGTCGCCGAGCAGGTCGTGTTCGAGGCGATGGGTAAGGGCAGTCATGGGTTTATCTCCGGTATTTTTTAGGTGAGCACGCAACGAGGCGCTTGCCTGTTCTTATTGCACGCGGCATGCCAGCGTCCGGTAGGTTGCAAGTCATTGATTTATTGCAGCTTGCGATTTATCGAACGCCGCCCGATGACGGATTTCCGAATATCGGAGGGCAACGGCGTTCGGAAAACCGAACGGCCAGCGCCGGTTTGTCTCCGGCGCCGACGCCAGGAAGCAATGCGGCCGACCTGCCTGTCGATCATTGATTGCAATCGACAAGGGGCTTGATAAGATTGCCGGCGCACTCATTTCCCTGAAAGGGCCTCGGTTTGCCTCCACAATTTCATCCGTCAAGGCGCCCTCATGTCGCGCCTCATTGACCGCCGTCTTGCCGCCGAGGCGTTTGCCTGGGCCGATTCACTGGCCTTGCCGGCGGACACTGTCGCCTTGCCGCTGGCCGGCGCCAGCGGACGGATTCTGGCCCGGGATATCGTCGCGCCGCATGATCTCCCGGGGCAACGAATGGCTGCGACGGACGGCTTTGCCGTGCGCTCGGCGGACACCGTGGGGGCCGGGGATTACTGTCCGCAATACCTGAATTTGCGGCCACCGGGGCAGCGCCTCAATGCGGCCGAGGCGATCGCCGTCAGCAATGGCGAAAGCTTGCCGGAAGGGGCGGATGCGGTCTTGCCGCTCGAGCTGGCCGAAAACAGCGGACCAAGCCTGGAGGTGGTCAATGCCCTGGTCGCCGGCGACTGGGTGGCCGAAACCGGCGAGCAGGGGCGGGCCGGGGAGTTGCTGCTGGCGGCCGGTCGTTGCCTGCGTCCGCAGGACCTGGCACTGCTCGCCTGGTGCGGAATGGAGGCGGTGCCGACCTGGCGCCAGCCGGTCGTCAAAATACTGCTGGCCGGCCACTACGAACGCGAGGTCGATGGCCTGATGCTGGCCAGCCTGGTCGCCCGGGATGGCGGTCAGTTGGGAGAAACGCGCCGGGTCGCCGACCGCTCGTCGCTGATTGACGCCTTGCGTTGTCCGGCGGCCGATTTGATTCTGGTGGCCGGGGCCACCGGTGAAGCCGCTACCGATCATGCGGTCGCCGGCCTGGAAGAGGCGGGTCGCCTGGTCATGCACCGCGTCGCCATCCATCCCGGCGGCAATGTCGCCCTCGGTCAGGCCGGGGCTGCCGCGGTTCTCCTTTTGCCGGGCACGCCGCTGGCCTGTTTTGCCGCCTACGATCTGCTGGGCGCGCGGGTGCTACGACGCTTGGCCCGGTTGCCCGGCGTCTTGCCCTATAAGAGTTGTAAATTGCCGCTGGCCAGCAAGCTGACGTCCAGCATCGGCCGCCTGGATTTATGCCGCGTCCGCCTGCAAGAGGGGCGGGTTCACCCGCTGGCGGTCACCGACGAACGGAAATTGACCACCGTCGTCAAGGCCGATGGCTTTGTCGTCGTGCCGGAAACGAGCGAAGGCTACGGCCGGGGATGCGAAGTTTTGGTCTACCTGTACGACTAATCGAGGAAACGATTGATGACCGATGTTCATAGCCTTGTGGCGCGCCGAGCGGCCGCCGACCAGCAGCAGTTTCTCAATGTGGCGAGTGCCGAAGAAGCCCTGCAACGCTTTCGCGACGCCTTGCAGCCGCAGCCCCTGGGCATCGAGCGCATTCCCCTCGGCCAGGCCCTGAACCGCGTCATCGCCGGCAATATCGTGTCGCCGGTCGATGTTCCGGGCTTCGACCGGGCCAACATGGATGGCTTTGCCCTGCGTTCCGAAGATACCGTGGGGGCCTGCGAAGAGGCGCCCAAGATCCTGGCGCTGACTGACGAGACGTTGACCCCGGGCGTCGTTCCGGCCGTCACCGTAAGTCGTGGCCAGGCCACCCTGATTGCCACCGGCGGCATGGTGCCACGTGGCGCCGACGCCGTCGTCATGGTGGAGGATACCGAAGTGGTCGACGGCGACGGCCCGCTCTCGATTCGTTTGCGCAAGGGCCTGGCCCCGGGAACCGCAATCACCTTCGCCGGCGCCGACATCGCGCGCGGCGAGACGGTACTGCGGGTCGGGCAGGTGCTGAGCAGCCGCGAAATCGGTTTGCTGGCCGCCGTCGGCATTGGGGAAGTCGCGGTCTATCGGCGGCCGCGCATCGCCGTCATCTCGACCGGGAACGAACTGACGCAACCGGGAAATCCGCTGCCGACCGGTGGCGTCTATGACTCGAACAGTGCCATCGTTGCCGCCGCACTTGAGGAGATCGGCTGCGCAGCGGTCAGCTTCGGGGCGGTCCCCGACGACCTGGCGGCGCAGCAGAAGGTTCTCGACCAGGCCATCGCCTGCGACGGGGTGATCCTTTCCGGCGGCACGTCGAAGGGCGCCGGCGACCTCTCCTACCAGATGGTCAGCGCCTTGAGCGATCCCGGGATCGTCGTGCACGGCGTCGCCATCAAGCCAGGCAAACCGCTTTGCCTGGCGGTCACCGGCCGCAAACCGGTGGTCATCCTGCCGGGGTTTCCGACCTCGGCGATTTTCACCTTCCATCAATTCGTCGCCCCGATGCTGCGCATTCTGGCCGGTCTGCCGGCCGAAAGCCAAGAAACGGTAGAGGCCGAGTTGCCGGCCCGGGTCAGCTCCGAGCGCGGCCGCACCGAATATCTGATGGTCGGCCTGATTCGTACCGAGCGCGGCTTTGCCGCCTATCCGATGGGCAAGAATTCCGGTGCCGTAACCACCTTCAGCAATGCCGACGGTTTCATCCGGATCGGCGCCCAGACCGATCTCCTGCCGGCCGGCAGCCACGTTACGGTGAACCTGCTGTCGCGACGTCTGGTCGCGGCCGATTTGGTGAGCATCGGATCACATTGCGTCGGCCTCGATTACCTGCTGCAACAGCTCCAGGCCGAGGGCCTGAGCACCAAGTGCATGGCGGTCGGCAGCCAGGGCGGAGTGGCGGCGGCGCGGCGCGGCGAGTGCGACATTGCCGGCATTCATCTGATGGACCCGCTGAGCGGTGAATACAACCGCTCCTTTGTCGGCCAGGATGCGGTACTGGTTCCCGGCTACCGGCGTCTGCAGGGGGTCGCCTTTCAAGCCGGCGATCGCCGTTTCGCCGAACTGGGCACGGCGCGGCAAGCGGTCGCCGTCGCCATGCAGGACAGTCAATGCGTCATGGTCAATCGCAACCCGGGAAGCGGCACCCGGATATTGATCGATCAATTGCTCGAGGGCGCGCAACCGACCGGCTATGCCGTGCAGCCCAAGTCCCACAACGCGGTGGCGGCGGCGATCGTGCAAGGGCGGGCCGACTGGGGGGTGACCATAGAAACGGTGGCCCGCCAGTACGGTCTGGGTTTTCTCCCGCTGCAGGAGGAGCACTACGACTTCATGATCCCGAAGAGCCGCCTGGAGCGTCCGGCCGTGCAGCGATTTATCGCACTCTTGCAGGATTCGGCAGTCCGCCAGCACCTCGGGGAGCTGGGCTTTCAGGTATGACGAAGGCAACACTGCCACCTGGCTGAGGTTGGAATGTTCGCTCCGTTCGAGTCCCGGGGCGTTCCCCCGCCGACACCGAAGACGCCCGCCAAACGGGCGTTTTTCGATTTCCCCCTAAGGTGACGCCGAAAAAATTGGCGGGTCGGAGAATGCCAAAACGACAGGAGGCAGGAGGAGCGGCTTGAGCCGCGAATGGTGATCGGCTCGCCGCTCTCTCGCGGCTGAAGCCGCTCCTATGGGGCGGGCAAGATTCATTATCCTGAAAACCTTACCGCAGAGTCGCAGAGAAGAACGCGAAAACAGTGGCTTACATCGTTTTGTCCGCTCACTCAAAAGGTGGTCCGAATAATCCACGCAAGCCTCTGTTTTTCTCAGCGTCTCAGCGTCTCTGCGGTTCAATTGTATTTTCAAGGTTTGCGCGGGTCGGGTAGGGCGTCAATAAGGCATGCTTCATTGCCAAAGGACGCATGGCCGCTTAAGCAGCCTGGAGGACATGATAAAATTGACCGCTTTTTCCCGGCAAAAGAAGCGGAGAGCAAGATGAGTACCCTAACCTCAGGCGATCGTGTGACCCACCCCAACCAGAAGGAATGGGGGCTTGGAAAAGTGCTTAGCTCAACGCCCGACAATCTTGATGTCTTTTTCGTCGGGGCGGGCCGCAAGCGACTTTCACGCTCTTTCATCAAGCTCGAGAAAGCCGAAGGCGCCGACTCGAGACATCGTCTCCTCGACAATCTGATCGAGACATCGGCCATGACCAGCGACGATTTTGTCACGGTTCCCCTGGCGATTGAACGCTTCATGGTCAACTACCCGGACGGTTTCGCGGATCCCGGCTTCATCAAGGCGACGCGCGATGCCAATATCCGCGGCCACAAGTTCTGCGCCCAGTTGCTGAGCCAGGAAGAGCTATCCCGGCTGATCGAGGAGGGCTGCTTCGAAGCTGTCTGCGATCGTGCCCGGCACGTCGAATCGACCACCAACCTGCTGACCAAGAGCGATCGCAAGACCTTTCACGAAGCCCTCGAACTACCGGCCTGCCAAAAGCTGTTCTCGATCGCCCTGAGCGACCTGCTCTATGGGACGGAAAGCGAGGAGGCACGCTTCAAGCACTTTCTCCGCACGCTGGGGATTCTGCATCTCAACAAATGGCCGTTTGCGACGCTTTTCAGTTTTATCCGCCACCCGCAGCTACATGCCTTCGTCAAGCCTACCACCACCCAGAATGCGGCCAAGGCGCTGTGCTGGCGTATCAATTACAAGCCTGAGCCGAACTGGAAAACCTACGATGCGGTTCTCCGTCTCTACAATTACGTCCGAACGAATCTGCTTGAAGAAGGCATGATGCCGCGCGATCTGATCGACGTGCAGTCCTTCATCTGGTCGATCAGCCAAAAATAGCAGCAGGCCTCCTCTCGCCGGCTGTGCGATGGCGAAAAACGGCGCGCCAGAAGTGCTTCGCACGACCGGCGCGCTGGCTTTTGACAACCGTTGACGCCGCCGGCCCGGGGGGATGGGCGCAAGACGCCTGGTGCCGAGAGGGCGAGTAGTTGACAATGCCAATGTTTTTGATGAGAATGATTCGCAACAAGTGGCCAGCCAAGCCAGTACGGTAGCCAGCCAACCCGGCAATCCATTACTGGAGGCACCATGCAAATCATCTTCTGGCAGCCAATCTGCCAATTCTCAAGGCGCCTGGCGGGATTTGCCTTGGCTGGGAAATTGCGCCGCTATCTGCCGGACAGCCTTTACCTCAGCCTGGCACTGGCAGGTGGACTGCTCTGGCTGGCCCTGTGCCGTTTTTGACGGGGAGCGCTCATGCCAACCAACAATCTCTGGGCCGGCGTCTTGAGCCAATTGCTCATTCATCAGGAAACCGGCTGCCCGCATTCGACTCGGCTTGCCATCCGCCTGCTCGATCAACTCAGCGAATTCGACAACCTGGACGAGGAGGTCCGCACCCTGTGCGAGCGCGCCAGTCGTCGCCTGGAAAACGAACTGGAGGAGCAGCATGCTGGCGCCGCTTAAGGAACGCGCGTGGCAGGAGAGTCCCTCCGGCGCATCGGGAACTTCCGGGTTGGCGACCAAGCCGGTCGAAGCGCCGCCCCCGGGTGAGGAGCTCGGGGACTTGCGGCGAGCCTTGCGGGAGAGTCGCATGCGGCTTCACCGAAGCGCCTGGGAAAGCACCAAGCAGATCGCGGCCTTGAATAACGAGGTGAGCCGCCTGGCGACCCTGTGCGCCAGCTATCGCCAGCAGCTTGTCGAGCCTGAGTCGGGCGTCGCCATCATCGAATTGGCGCGCCAGTTGATGCAAATCAGCGCCGAGAACGAGGCGCTGAGAAGCGTTGCGCACCGGGTATGGACGCAGGAACGGACGATTCAAGCCGCGCACGAGGAATATATCCGTTTGGCGCAGGAGCGAGATGCTCTGGCGCATGAGCTTCGCCTGGCCAAGTCCAGGCCAGGCACAGCATGACCTTCTTGATCATTCCTAGCGCGGAGCACTTCGATGACTGACTTTCGCTTTCCCATGGCCGGTGGCCTGTTTGACAGCGGCCGGGCGCTTTTTGCCAGTGCCGTTACCTTGCCCGCCGAGGCCAAGCCGTTGCCGGCCAGTGGCTCGCGGCGCCGCAAACTGTGGGAGATTCCCCACAAATATCACTGCCCGTTGATCGGTGTCTGTTTTGCTTGTGGAGAATTGCGGCGCCTGATGCACAAGGTGATGCACGTGGCGCCCGAGGCTTCCGATTTCCTGCTGCACACGACGGCGGTCAGCAATTGCGAGGAGCGCAGCCGCCTCGCCGAGCTCCTGCAAAAAGCGCTGGAGCAGCGCTATCAATTGACCCTGCGCCAATTCGCCATGATCAAGAGCGAGAACGAACTGCGGGCGGCCTGGCAAGCGGCCGGTCAGGAAGACCGGGATATTTCCGCCGTGTTGTGGGCGTGCTGGACCCATCCGTACTGCGGCGAGCAACTGGCAAAAGACATCTACGGCGACCTCCACATGCTCCAGCATCAATTGGGCGCGCGGACGCGGCGCGAGCAGCAGGTCATGACGACATTGCAGGTGCAGAACGTCGAATTGCAGAAACGCCTCGCCGCTGCTCTGGCCGAAACCGTGGAACGGCAGCAGAAAAGGGCGGCGCAAGCCGCCGAAGCTGGTCAGACCATCGCCCAACTTCGGGCCGAGTTAATCGCCAAGGAGGCTTGGGCGGCCAATCTGACCAGGGCGTCCACCGCCCTGCGCGAGGCGATCCCTGACCTGGAAACCCGGCAGCTATTGACGCAGCGATTGGCCGAGGCCGAAGGACGGGTCAAGGCCGCGCGGCAGCAGGTGGAGGAACAGAACGCGGAGCTTGTCCGGCTGCGCGATTTTGCCAAGTATGCCGAGCAGACCATTGCCGCGCTTACGCGCGAAGATGAAACGCTGGAAGCCATCCCGGATGGGCAACTCGCCGGAAAGTGCGTGCTCTGTGTCGGCGGCCGCTCGGGGGCTGTGAACTCGTACCGGGAAGTGGTCGAGCAATCCGGCGGGCACTTCCTGCACCACGACGGCGGTCAGGAGGAAAGTCTGCATCGCATCGACAGTGCCCTGGCCGCGGCCGATATCGTCATCTGTCAGGCCGGCTGCATCAGCCACAACGCTTATTGGCGAGTCAAGGAACAATGCAAGCGCACCGGCAAACCGTGCATGTTCGTGAAAAACAGCGGCGTCACCAGCTTCGGTCGCGCGGTCGGCGGGATCGCCAAGTCTTAACCCCGGAAACATTACCGCAGAGTCGCGGAGGAGCAGAGAAGATCGGGAATACAGTCGCTTGCCAAAGCGATGCAACTCGCCCTGCCTTTGCTTTTCCTCCGTGCCTCGGCGCTTCAATTCCGTTTTTTGGTTGCTTCAGCAGACGTCCTGGATCGGCGTCAGCGGCGAGGTGCGCAGGATCCGCTGGCGGCCGAGGCCGAGGCCGAGGGGATCGGCGGCGAGCAGGTTGGCGCTGCGTACCGCCTCTGGTGACGTACTTCCGCGCGGCGGTGCGGGAAATTCCTCGACCGGCTGCGCGGCGCTGTTGGGCAGCAATTCGACCACCAGCACCGACAGCGCGGCGTTCGCCGGCAGGCCCAACTCGGCCAGTTGCAGTTCGACCGCGGCGCGCTCGAAGACCGTGCGGCCAAACCACTGGCTCGGATCGCGCGTCACGCGCTCGAGGTCACCGGCGAACGGCATCGGCTGACGGGCCAGCAACAGGTTGCGCTGGCCGCTGGCGTCGGCTTGTTCGATCTGGACGTAGAGCAGCGCCCAGAGATTGCTCAGGGGCTGGGTCGGCACCCGCTGCGGCAGGCGCGGCGCGGCCATGCTCGCCAGATTCGAACTGAAGAGGGCGATGGCATAGGTAATGGGGCGCCCGTCGACCAGCGACACCGCAAACGGTGCCTGGACGACGATGTCACCACCGGCCAGTACCTCGGTGAACCAGTCCGCCGCCGTGGGCGAGATGGGCGCCTCGCTCGTGATGGCGAGCTCGCCGCCGCCGACGGCAGCGCCCGTCGCGGCTTGGTATTGCGCCAGCTCCGCGGGCGAGATCGACAGCTTCAGGGTGGCCAGGGCGATGCGGTCGGCCTTGGCCACACTCGGGGCTGGATACTGGCTAAGCGCCGTCTGCATCAGGAGGTGCGCGGCATGGGTGAAAATCGGCGCGTCGGGTTTTGGCAAGACGTTCGTCTGCACACCTTGGCTTCGATAGACATTGCAGACGATTTCCGGGGCCGGGTGCTGGACGCCGGTGACCCGCAACGGACGGCTGAAACGGGCGCGGGCAGTGGTCCAGTGCTCGCCGCCGTAGCCGACGCGAAGCTCGTAGGTCCAGAAACCGAAGAGCGCCGGCGAGTCGGCGTCCACGCCGGGCGGCAAGGGCAGCAGCCAGTGGCGGATGGCTGCGCCGGGCGCCGCCGGCTCGGCCGGAAGCAGTTCCACCATGGCCTCGTAACCGGCGCGGTCGGCGCTTTGGCCGGGGCGGATGACGCGTATCCACTCGGGATCGACGGGCAACGGCGGCTCGGGGAACTTGCCGAACAAGGGAATGGATTGCGCCGGGGTGATCAGCGGGTCTGGGCCGTAGCCGAGGACGCGGGCGAAATACTTGAGTCCCCGGTCGGGGTGCTTGCCGTCAATCGCGAGCCCTTGTTCGAACTCGATCCACAGCGACTTGGGCATCGCCGGGGTCGCCGCATAGCCGCCGTCGGCCTCGGGCACGACGGTCGCCGGCCGGGCGATGCCGACCGCAGCGATGGCCGGCTGGGTGCCCGGCGGGCGGGCTATGGGCAGGGTCACGTGGCATTCCTGGCCGACGACAGCGGCGCCGCTGCGCAGCATGGCGCGCGCCTGCCAGTTGACCTTCTGCACACGGCCGATGCCGGTCAGCGGATCGGCATCGGCCGGCTGGATGGCGTCGAAGAAGATCAGTTCGCTGTAGTTGCGCGGCTCATCCTTGCCCTTGTTCGCCTGCTTGCTGACGACGAAGGGCAGTGCCACCTCGCCGATCGCCTCGGCCGGTTCGCCGGTTGCGGCCGCCGGACGCTCGATGGCGATGCCTTGATCGACCAGGCCGCTCCATGTCCAGTCGCGTTCCAGACGTACCCGGCGGGCCACCAGCCAATGGCCGTAGAGCTCGTCGCGGGAGGCGAAGGTGATCTTGCCGTTGCCGTCGGCCAGCATATGGCGCAAGGCGCCGCTCGCGGCAAAGGCGACGCGCCGGCCGGGGCGGGCGCGCAGACTCATGCCGTCGGCTTCGAGATCGAGAGTCTCGGCGACCAGTTGCACGGGATCCGGCGACGGCTGCCCCAGGAGATCGAGCGGCTGGAGCAGCATGGCGACGCAGCGCTCGGTCGGCCGCAGGTGGACGTCGAGAAGTTGGACCGGCTTGATTTCCTCACGGCGCAGCGCAACATCGGCCAGCAAGCCGAGGGCGACGTCATGTCCGGCAACGCTCTGGCGCAGTGCCGGCGCAAAATGGCTGGGCGTCGTTGCGGCCGGCAGGTTGGCCGGGCGAATGCGCAGGCGGACGTTGCGCCCGGTCGGTACGGCCAGGCGGTCGCCGCTGCTGGCCGTCGCCAGGTCACCGGCCGCCGCCTCGATATCGGCGCAATCGACATAGTCGATATTCACCGCCAGGGCGCTTTCTTCGTCGGCGAAGCGGGGGCTGGTGGCGGGAAAGCCATCGCGCGCCGGCAATTCCTTGAGCACCGTGTACACCTCGACGAATTCGCCATCGCGAGGCAGTGCGCCGCCGGCATCGCCGCGCGGCGTGAGCACCTGAACCGTAATGGCGACGTGGCTGACATCCGGATCGGGAATGCCGACGCCGAAAACCATGCTGCGCTCCGCCGTCAGGTTGCCGACCAATTCAGCGACCAGATCGGCGCTGGCATCGACACCCGCGAAGACGAAGTCGGGATAGGCCAACAGGGGCCGGCGCAAGGTCAGGCGCGTCGGACTGGCGGGATCATCGGTCGCCAGGCGCATCGCCTTGGGCGGCACCCGGCGTTCGAAACGCACGCTGGCGACCGGCGCCGCGGCCGGATTGATGGCCACGTCGCCGACCTGCGGGCCGCCGCCGGTAAGATCGACCAGGCGGACGCGGAAATCGTAGCGTTCACCGTAACGGAGGGGCGGAGCGGCCTGTGCGGTCCACGCGCTGGCCGCCGGCCGCCGACCGGCCAGCCGTTGCGCGACGGGATCGGCCAGGACCAGCGAAGTGCCGCGCCAGGCGGCGAAGTAGCGGGGCAGCGTCAGCATCACGTCGCTCTCGAGATTGGGCCGCTGCGGCGGCGTATCGACGGCGAATTCGCCCGCGATCTCGGCACTCCACGGCCCGAGCCGGGCCTTGCCGGTGACGCCGCACAGCGTCTGCCAGCCATCGGCGCTGCCCTGGACGCGGACATCGACGCGGTAGCCGGCGACGCCGAGCGGAGCCCGGGTGGCGGTAACCGAAGCATCGCCGCGAGCACGACTGTTGTCCAGTTGCCGGTTGACCCAGGCCAGTACCTGCTCGTCGTCCCAGCCGATCTGGATGCCGGCTTCGGCCCCCGGGGGCAGGGCATAGCCCCCCTCCTCCGAGCAGGCATCCGCGGTGGTCGGCTGGCGCAGGTGCACCGCGCCGGCAAAGCCGTCGTCGTATTCCATCGCCTCGCTCGGGACGCGATTGGCCTCGCTGCCCTGCAAGATTTCATCATCGGGGAAGAGCACGGCGGCAAACAGCGGGCGCCCCTGAGTGCTCAGCGGCGGCAAGCGCGCGGCGTAGCAGTCGGTGCGCTCGGCCGACCAGCCGAGCGGCCCGCCAATCATCGCGGGCGCCAGCCCAAGGTAGAGCCAGCCCCCCTCGGCCAGCAGCGTTGCCATATCCTGGCCGGGGATTTCGACGTCGAAATCGTAGATCAGCCCCATGGCGCGCGCCAGCTTCGGCTGCTTGAGGGCATAGGAAATCACCTGACCCCAGGACACCGTGTCGGGCTGCGTGGGTTTCGGGGCGGGGGTCTGGCCGCGCATGCGGCAGGCATACTCATGTTCCGACAGCACGTAGCGGGGATCGCGCGGTTCGACCAGGCCGGTCGCGCTCTTGTAGCTTTCCGGCAGGACCTTGTACACCGACCCCAGGGCGTCCAGCCGCTGGGCGCGTTTCTGGCGGGACAGGGCAAGTTGCGCGGGCGGCGCCGAGGTCGGCGAGAACTGCTCTGCCAACGCCGCGAACAGTGCCCTGGCATCGTCGAATGCGGGGAGCGGCGTGAGTAGCGTGGACCGGTTGCCCGCCAGGTTGACCTTGAAGTCCGCTGGGCCGGGCTGGACGACGAGTTGCAGCGTCAGCGGCGTGCCGGCGAAAGCGGCGCCGCTGTCGAAGAGCGGCGCGTTGAGCGGGTCACCCACCGGCAGGACGAGGAGCGAGGCCCGCAGGCGTTGGCCATCCCAGCGCTGGGGGAAAGGCAGAAGGGTGAGTCGGTAGTCGTCGTGTGCCATGATTGCCTCTGCTTTAGCGAGCAACTTCGGTTGCGAAGGGCCAGGAAGTGTCGAAGTCGATGTCGATGACCCAACAGATCGAGATGTGGATGCCGACCGCCACATAGGCATCGAAACGGACATGGTCTTCGTCCGGTACATCAGGCGAAATGCCGGCGCCGGCTTCGAGCGTCAGGCCGGCGCTGGCGACGCCGCCGAGGACGTCGACGCCGGCATGACCGGTGAGGATTCCGGCGATACGCAGCTCGCTGCCGATCTCGAGCTGGATCGCGATGATGATCGAGGCGCTGCCGCGGGCGATGCCGATGTCGATGGCCAGCGCCAGCCCGAGTCCGGCGCGCACCATGAGGCGGTGGCCGTCGCTGCCGACCGCCAGACGGACCAGGGCGGTGCCGGCGAACGGCGACAGGATCAGGGTCATCGGGTTCTGCTCGGTGCCCAGCCCGACGCCGAACTCGATCGAGGGCGGCAGGAAGCCTAGGGTGCCGCCGATATCGAACTGAATATTGCTGACCGTACCGAAACCCAGGGGCAGATTGGGCAGCGTCACGCTATCGCCGATGCTCAGACGGCCATCGCTGAAGTCCACGCGCAGACCGCCGCTGCCGGCGGCCCGGGGACTTTTGGCGCCGCCCGCCAGTCCCATTCCCCTGAGGCCCTTGAGCAGGTCGCCGAGCGGCTTCAGCTTGGCGCCCAGCACCAGTTCCGGCGTGCTGAACAGCGGCGCGCCGCTCGTGCTGGCGGCGATATTGGCAAAGGAGACGGCCAACAGTCGCTCGCCCATGGCGTGCAGTTCGAAGCTCAGCGGGCCGAGACTGATGCTCCAGGTCGAGGCGTCGATCTGGACATCGATCCGGGTCCGGTGCGGATTGCTGATGTCGTCGAGCTGCACGGCATCGGCGTAGCGCAACATGACTTTGGCGGGGCCGCAGTCGATGACCGGCTCGACCTTGTCCGAGTCAAGCTCCCAGCTCTTGGCGAAAGTCAGGCCGTTACTGCCGAGCTGCGGCATCTCGTCGACACTCAACTGGGTCAGCAGGGCCTCGAAGGCGGGCGGGAAGAGGCCGGTCGAACGCAGTAGGGCGCGCACATCGCCCAGCTTGAAGTCCTCGCCGTCGGGAACGCGCAGCCGGCCGTGATCGCCCAGGCCCTTGGCCGGGACGAACTCGAATTGCGGATACGGAAAGTAGATTTTCTGCGTACCGGTGCCCTGGAGCAGCCCATATTCGTTCTGCGGCAGGGTCGTGGCGCCGGGCAGGCGCAGGGCAAACACGTCGCGGCAGTCGGCGAGGTGCCAGAGATCGTTGCCATTGGGCTGAATGACCGGCACCGGAAAGTCGGCGTCCAAGGCCTGCGGTTCGCTATCCAGCGGCTTGCACCGGGTCACGCTCCAGGCGCCGGCGCGCGGCAGGACCGGGCTGCCGGCCAGGGCCAGCACCAGGTGACCTTGATGGCTGGGGCTGAGAGTCGGCGTAGCCTCGATCTGGGTGGCGCGCAAAAGCTGGCCGGTGCCGCCGATGTCGATGACACAGGCCACCTTGCCGCGCGCCGGGCTGTGTTCGAAGGCGGCAAAGACCTGGCCCAGCGCTTCCGCGCTCGGCGGCCCGCCGGCGTTGGGATTTTTCGGATCAGGCGGCGTCGGGTCGAGCAGGAGGAAGCCCCAGACGTCCTGGCAGGCAATCGCTTCCTGCCCCTCGGCCGAAGAACCGCCGGCGACCAGCCAATTTCCGCTGTGCGGCACGAGCAGCGCGCTGGCATCGAAGCGCACGGCCTGCGCATTGGGCAGCGAGGCGAGCCGCGGGTCGGTGACTTCGACGATGCGCTCGGCGCGGATCAGGCGATCGACCAGGCCATGGTGCAGGCGGGATTCGTCGGCGACGCCATCGGCGTACGTCACGAAGGGGATGAACAGGCTGTCGGACACGGCGACCCAGCCGCTGTCGCGCCGGATCACCCAACCGACCTGCTGGCGGTTGATGGTGACGGTGCGCCGGACCTTGATGCCCCAGGGATGGATCACCGCCTGGACGACGATTTCTTCGTAGGCCGTGCGGCCGAGCAGGACGTTGAAGGCGGTCTTGACGACGCCGACGCCATTGGGGTTGGGAATATCGTTGGGATGCTCGAGATTTTCGTCGCGCCAGTCGCTGAAGACGCTGGCGCCACGGCCGGAAAGGTCGTAGCGGCGGAGCGGTACGGCGGGATGGACGCCGTAGTAGCCGAACTCGTTTTCGAAAATCGCGCCGCTGCTGCGTCCCAGAACCTGTTGCCCGTACCCCATCGGCTCCGTCGACGGTGGATGTTTGACGCCGCCGACGATTTCCATATAGCCGTTGAACACCGCCCGCGAAGAGTGCGGGTTGGGCGGCACCAGTTTGAGCTGCATTCCGCCGCGCAACTGGTCGGCAAAACGCGGCTGATTGAAGGCAAAGGTGTCGGCGGTCTGTGGCGAGAGCACGCTCACCAGCCCGAATGGCAAATTCAGGCGGGCTCCGAACTCGGCATTTTTCTTGACGGCATTGACGTATTTATGCAGCGCCTCGGTGGGCGCAATGCGCACCAGGTTCACCGTCGGTACGTTGACGCGGTCAAAGCTGCCATCGCCTTCCTTTCCGGCAGCGATGACCCGCAGTTCGTAGTCCTCGGGATTCGCGAGATCCGTGGGATCGGTCGGCGGGGGCAGCGGCAGGGCCAGCATCGGTTCCCAGGAAATCGAGGGCAGCGTGACCACCATCAGCCGCGCGCCCGGCACGGCCAGCATGCCGGCTTCGATCGTCACGTCATCGGCCGCCGTTCCCGGCGCCTGACCGTTGTCATCGATATGGACATAGACGCCGAAATGATCGGCCAGTCCCGAGACGTCAATCAAGGCCCGGGCTTTCCACATCGCCAAGTCGTGCTTGCTGGCCGGCGGAATCTGCGGCGTCGAAAGCTGCTCTTCGAGGTACTGCAACTGCAAGCCGAAGGCCAGGTGCGCGACATACGGCGCAGCCCCCCAGGTGGTGCGGGCGAACGCCGCGCCGCCGACGTCGAAGGGGGCATCCTGCGAGGTAACGTACGGATCGGGCAGGGTGAGCGAGAGCTGGTGGGTCGGCAAGCCAAGCCAGAGCTGGCCATGTTCGATGCCGGTGCCGGCCAGGCTGCCCTTGAGCACCAGCCCTTGCGGGACGCCGCAAGTGAGTACGCCGTTCTTGGCCGAATAGCGATGGCGCTCGCGCCGCAGCGCTGTGCCCGCCTCCGACAAACCGAAACCGAAGAGCGCGATCTGCACTCCGCTGGCCAAGCGGCTGATGGTCGTCAACGCGGCGATTTCGCTGACGGCCACGGGGCTGCCGGTGATGCGAACCGGCCGGTCGAGGCGGGCCGAGGCGATGCCGGGAATCACCAGTCCCTCGGTCTGGCCGCCGAAGGCGACATAGAAGAGGCCATCTCCCGCCGCATAGTCCATCGTTGCCTGGCTGCGCCGTTGTTCGTTGGCGCGGTCGCGCCATAGAGCGAAGGTATCCTGCGCCTTCTGCCGTAACTGCCAGAACATCGAACCGATCAGTCCGGGCGCCGCCCACAGGTGGACTTGGCCGAAGTGCTGCGGCGTGAAATGCGGCGCCCAGTCGGCCTGCACTTCGCCTTGCAAGGCGAGGTAGAGGGAGCCGGCCTGGGCAATCTCACCAAAGGTCGGACCGTTGTCGACGGCCACCGGCAGCGACCAGGCGGCTTTGGCCAGGGTCGCTCTGCCGGTGGGATGGAAGATATCGGACTTGACGTCGGCGAAGTCGAACGTCGAGCTCGAGGCCGAGCAGGGGATCAGGCATTCCTTGACCTCGCCGCTGGCCAGGTACTCCGCGGCCGCCCCTTGGTAGTTCAGCGTCACGGCGCAGCCGTAGAGTTTGCCCTGCAGCCCGGCCAAGGCCGTGACTTGACAGCCATTGGCGAAATGGAAGGCGGCGCTCGCCGGCAGGGTAATCTCGGCGGCCAGGGCGTCCGGCGCCAAGGCCGGATCGCCGCCGACAGCGGGCTGCGGGTCGAGCGTGATGCTCAGGTCGGCGCTGGCCTCGGGGGCCAGCCTGATGCCCTGGGCGGTAACCACCATTGGCCGGTTCGAGCTTAGCGTCCCGGCCTTGATGCGGCTGCCGGCAAAGAGATTTTTCGCCTGGCCGGGTACCAGTTCGGATAAACCGATGCGCAGCGTTCCCCCCGGCAGTGAAATGCTTTCTTTCGGGCCGCCAAGCCCGACCAGCGACGATAACGGCAGGTAGGCCAGCACCACTTTCTGTTTGCCGAGCAGACGGTAGAGCGGCACCAAGTGCACCTGCTCGGCGATATCGACCCACACCGCCAGCCCATCATCGCGCACGAACGGCCCCAGACGGCGGGCGATGCGCACACCGCGGGCCCAATCCGGGCGATCGAAATCAAGCGCACTGCCGAGCGGCGTAAAGCTCAGGTGGGCCGGCGATGGCGCCTGCCCGGCGCGCCTGCCGGCCGCTTGCAGAAGCTGGCGCGCCTCGCTCAAATCGCTCGCTGCCACCCCCGGGCCGGGAATGCAGGCATCGAGGTTCAGGGCGGATATCTCTCGAATCGATCGCTTCATTTCCGGGCTCCGCAATAGGGGTGAACTGGTCTCGAGGTCACCGGTGGGAAGGCAAGAGATATGACGGATGTTCTGCCGTATCGGCAATGATAGTGGCATTGCACGAGGGCAGGGTCAATGCATTTCGGGTTTCGGTCACCACCCGATCATCGAAGATCAAAGGCCAAAAATATCGCGGCGGGCAGCCGCGGCGGGATCGCCCAGCGAAGGGCGGGGAGGGCGAGCCTTGGCGCTCGCCGACTCGACCTTCACCTCGGGTTTGGGCTGGCGGAGTCGGCAAGGCTGATCTGCTGGCTACTTTGTAGTAGCCTTGCGGCCTTTTCGCCGTTGGATGTCAGGTTTCAGTATGGCGCGGACGTTGCCGCACACAAGTTTCAACCGTTCCCGCCTGGTTCGTGTTCTTGCCGGGCTGGCCGTCACGGAGGTCGCCGAGGCAAAGCAGTCCTTGGCCGAAAGACTGGGCCTGTGGCTGGATTTTACGGATGCGATGGCGCTCTTCTCTGCACTGGGTAGCCGTGCCGGAGGGACCTCGGCTAGCCCACTGGCCGGGCCGGCGAGCGGCCCGCTACAGGCGGAGTTGGTTCGCCTGCGTAGTGCCTTGGTGGACGCGATTACCACCGATGGGGTGCGCAAGACGGGCAATGTTCGAATAAAATTGCCGACCCCGGCGCACAACGCCAGCGTGGAAGACGCGGCCGATTTTTCGCCCTACCATCGCTACTATCTGGCCCATCAGCGGGAGATGAGCGCCAGTATCGCTGCCCTGCGGGCCAGCGCGCGGGCGGCGCTGGCCGGTCATTCGCCCGATCTGAAGCGGCTTGCCGCGCTGGATGAGGTCCTGGAACAGGCGCTGGCCAGTCGTGAACGCAACCTGCTGGCGACGGTGCCCCTGTTCGTCGGCAAGCGCTTCGAGCAATTGTTCGCGGCGCATCGGGCGGCGCGCCGCGATACGCCACTGGCCGATGCGCCGGAATGCTGGTTGCAGCCGGGCGGCTGGTTGGTCGCCTTCTATCGCGACATGCAGGCCGTACTGCTGGCCGAACTGGAAGTTCGACTCGAGCCGGTGGCCGGGCTGATTGCAGCACTAGGTAAAGAGGTAACAAAGTAGCAATGAACAGAAATATTTGTCTAACGGCCTTCATCGTCGGCCTCGTTGCCGTGGGCTGGGTCGGTGTCGGCTATATCGGCAACAGTCCCCTGGCACTGGCCATGACCGTCGTCATCGCGGCGGCTTATCTGGCCGGAGCCCTTGAACTGCGCCGCTTCCACCAGGCGACTTCCGCCCTGGCCCAGGCCCTGGCGGCCATCCCCGCGCCGCTGTTGGCGTTGGACGAGTGGCTCGGGCGGCTCCCGCTCGCTTTGCAGAACCCGGTGCGCCGGCGCATCGAAGGGGAACGTGTCGGCCTGCCCGGGCCGGCGATGACGCCTTATCTGGTGGGGCTGCTGGTCCTGCTGGGGATGTTGGGGACCTTCCTCGGCATGGTCGTCACGCTCAACGGTGCAGTCATTGCCCTGGAAAGCACTACCGATCTGCAAACCATCCGCGCCTCGCTGGCCGCTCCGGTCAAGGGACTGGGCGTGGCATTCGGCACCTCGATCGCCGGGGTGGCCGCATCCGCCATGCTCGGGTTGATGTCCGCCCTGTGCCGGCGGGCCCGCCTGCAGACGGCGCAGCAACTGGAGACGAAAATGGCCACCGTATTGCGCCCCTTTTCGCTCCCCCATCAGCGCCAGGAATCCTTCAAGGCCCTGCAACTCCAGGCCCGGGCCCTGCCCGAGGTGGTGGACAAATTGCAGGCCATGATGGCGCACATGGAACGCCAGAGCCAGCACTTGAACGAGCGCCTGCTGGCCGGCCAGGAGGGCTTCTACCGGGAGGCGAGGGGAGCCTATTCGGAACTGGCCGCCGCCGTCGATCGCTCTCTCAAGGAAAGCCTGACCGAAAGTGCCCGCCTGGCCGGCGCAACCATCCAGCCCGTGGTGACGGCGACGATGCAAGGCATGGCGCGGGAGACCGCCATCCTGCAGGAGAAACTGAGCGAAACGCTCACGATGCAACTCGACGGTCTCTCGTCACGCTTCGGCAATGCCATCGGGACGGTTGCCGACACCTGGACGGCGGCCCTGGCCAACCATGAACACACCCTGGAAGGTCTCAACCAGGGACTGCAGGATGCGTTGCAGGCCAACACCGAAACTTTCGGACAACGCTCGGCCGCCTTGCTGGCCTCGGTTGACGGGGCGCATGCCGCGCTGCGCAGCGATCTGGCGGCGACAACGACGGCCATCGCGCGGGATACGAGCGGCCTGCACCAAGCAATGGCGGCGCGGCTCGAAACGCAACTTGATGGCCTGACCGCTCGTTTTGACACGGCCGTCACCAGCCTGGCCACGACGTGGACTGCGGCTCTGGCCGAGCACGAGCGCACCAGCGAAAATTTGACGGCGGGCCTGCAGCAGTCCCACGAAACCTTCGCCGAGACCTTCGAGCAACGCTCGGCCGCCCTGCTGACTTCCGTCTACGAAACGCAGGGCAAGTGGCAGGGCGAATTGGCGGCCAAGGATGAAGCCCGACTGATGAGCCTGACGCAAGCCCTGGCGTCGATGGCGGCGGCATTGCAGGAAGAGTGGCGAGCGGCCGGGGCGCAGACCCAGGCCCACCAGGAACAGATCTGCCGGACCCTGGGCGAGACGGCGCGCGATATCAGTGCCTCGACCCGGGCCCAGGCCAGCCAGACGATCGAGGAGGTCACCCGGCTGATGCAGAGCGCCGCCGAAGCGCCCCGCGCCGCCGCCGAAGTGATCGGCCAACTGCGCCAGGAGCTGTCGGCCAGCATGGCGCGCGACAATACCCTCCTCGAAGAACGCAGCCGCATCATGGAAACCTTGTCGGCGCTGCTTGCCGCCATCAACCATGCCTCGACCGAACAGCGCGGGGCGATCGACGCACTGGTGACGTCCTCGGCCGCCATGCTCGAGCGGGTTGGCAGCCAGTTCTCGGCAAGGATCGAAACGGAAGCCGCCAAAATGGTCGATGTCGCCGCCCAGGTCAGCGGTGGCGCCATCGAGGTGGCGAGTCTGGGCGAAGCCTTCGGTCTGGCCGTGCAACTGTTCAGCGCCGCCAACGACAAGCTGATGACGGCGCTGCAGCGTATCGAAGGCGCCCTCGGCAAGTCGATGACGCGCAGCGACGAGCAGCTTGCCTACTACGTCGCGCAGGCGCGGGAAATCATCGATCTCAGCATCATGTCGCAGAAACAGATCGTCGACGATCTGCAACGGCTGTCCGGACAACCGGCGGCCCCGGCGGGGGAGGCCTGACAATGCGGGAGATCGATGGCGACATCGAGCATGCGCCGGTCTGGGCCGTCTTTGGCGACCTGATGTCGGGCCTGCTCGGCGCCTTTGTCCTGATCCTGGTCGGCGTTCTCGGCGTCCAGCTCGAGCTGGCCACCAACCTGGAGGCCGAGATCAAGAAGCGACAGGCCGAGGAGCAGCGGCGCCAGGCCCTGGAGAAGGCCCTGGCGATTCCCCTGGCGTCCGGCCGGGTCACGCTCAACAACGGCCGCATCGGCATCAGCGGCAGTGTGCTGTTCGCCTTGAACTCGGAACAACTGCAGCCCGCCGGACGGCAACTCCTCAAGGGACTGGCGCCGCCACTTGCCGCCTATCTCGGAGCGCGTGACGAAATGCTGATGGTCAGCGGCTTTACTGACGACCGGCCGGTGCTCGGCAGCAACCAGCAGTTTGCCGACAACTGGGAACTTTCGGCCCAGCGGGCCTTGACCGTAACCCGCAGCCTGATCGCCGAAGGGGTTCCCGCGGCATCGATCTTTGCCGCCGCCTTCGGGCCCGAGCAGCCGGTCGCCTCCAATACCGAGGCGGAAGGACGCTCACGGAATCGGCGGGTGGAAATGGCGCCGGTGCCGAAAACGGCGCGCGGGAACTAGACCGCCATGCGTGCTTCGGGAAAGTCCGACGCCCCGGAAGAATGCCCGGCCCCGGCGCCGACGGTGCTGATCGACGCCTTGCGGCAGAGGGGAGAGGATCGCTTTGACCCGGTCCGCTTTCGCTATATCGAAGCCCTTGCCAGAAGGGCTGCTGATCGGTCCGCGGCAGTCCAACACCTGATCGCGGACAAGCTGACCAAGGCGCTGGACGACTACCGCGAACGCCAGCAACAAGCCCGAGAGCTGGCCGGCAATGCACTGCTCGATAACGCCGGGGAATTCCCCGCGGCGGCCGACGATTTACAACTATGCTACGCGGCCGGCGATTTCCGCGGCGTTCAGCGCCGCATCGCCGGCCTCGCCGCCAAAGGCCGCAACAGCGCCCTGGCAGAGCTTCTCGCCGAGATCGGGCAAGACACGCCCGCCGCCCCAGCAGGCATTCCCGCCCTTGGCGCCAGCCAGGTTATCCAGGCGCCGGGCGAGTTGAAAGCATTGAGCTATTTTCGCAGCACCTGGTCGCAGCTCAACGTCGAACAACAGTTGGCGCAGGCCCTGGCCCAGGCCCCCGCAAATGCCGGTCCGCTCAACTCGCACCGTCTGGCCTTGCAAGCGCTGACGCAGATGCGCGATATTTCGCCGGACTATCTCAAACACTTCATGTCCTATATCGACACCTTGTTCTGGCTGGACCAGACGGAAATCGGCCGCAGCACAGGGCCACGAAATGCCGAGGGCGATAAACGGCGGAAATCGAGTCGGCGCAATGGCGGATAAGGCGAAAACCTTATCGCCGGGTCGCCAGGCAGTAGCGAAGAACCGGAAAGTAGCTGCTGGCAACGTTTTTTCGGTTCATCCGGAAGGTATGCCGAACACTCCAGCCGCTTACTCGGCATCTCTGCGTTTCTGCGGTGAAATTGCGTTTTCTCGGAAAAGTGGGGCGGAGTTTCGAGTATTCACCTCGCTAGCGTTGGGTCTTCGGCAAAGCGCCGCAATACGTGTTCGCTGATGCTGCGGGCGAGTTCTTCCTCGCCGAATAAAACCGTGCCGATGTTGTCCTGGCGCAGCAATTCCGCCTCCGCTTCGCTATGCCGTGCGCAGGACGATTTCGATGGCCGGATTCAGCGCGCGGGCCATCGCCCCACTCGTCGCTACTCCTCGTACAGCATCTGCATCCATACGGCGAGACGGCCAAAGGCTTCGACCGGGGCCGTATCGTTCTGCAGCCAAGCCGCGAGGCGTTCCGCGCCTTCGAGATAGCCGGCCTGGCGCAGACGTTCGGCGAGCGCCCGGCCGCGTCCGGCATAGTCAGCGGGCAGACGCCGGCTACCCAGATGCAGGGCCTCGCCCAGCCATTCGAGCACCTGCTCGGCGAGCGTGAAAGTGGCGCTGTCGAGATTGAGCAGCGGCGGGTTCGCGGGATGGATGGCGGCGTCCACATCCGGCACGATCAAAGTGTCGGCGCTCAGCGACCACGGGTCGCACACCACGACGCTGCCTGCGAAGCGCACGGTGCCGGCAATCTGGCGTACCGGCCCGTATTTCCCTTCGGCGGCGGCGAACAGGGTGTTCATCGCCTGCGGGGCACCGGCATCGTGGCTGCGCTCCAGATAAAGCGTGCCGCCATCGTCGGCCAGTTCGACGGCGGCTTTCCAGACCTGGGCACCGGCAGCCCAGGCCTGGCCGAGAAAACGTTCGATGCGAAAAACGTGGATGTCGCGTACGCGATGGCGAGGACGCAGGAAAAGCGGCGGCCGTTCGGCCTGGCTCGCGGTCAATGCCTGCAAATGGCTGACTGCCATCGGTACCGGCACGTCGTAGCGCCCGGCATGTGGCATCAGGGCCGTCTTGCCGCCGCGTCCCGCGCCGAGGACCAGGCTGCCGTCGGCGCGGCGGCGGGCCACGGCGGTCAGCAACTGGCCCCGGGCCACGGCCCGCAGCGTCAGGCCGGGAGCAAGGCTGCGCCCGGGCAGGATTGCCGGGTCGAGCGCTGCCTCGCCCGGTTTTGGCGTGAAGGTCTTGTCGAGGAGCAGGGCCGAACCGGTGTCGGTATCGGCGAACAGGATGCTGGCGACGATTTCCTGCGGATTGCCGCGCAGGCGGGCGCCCAGCGAGACGAGCCGGGTCTGGGCCATGGCCGTTTCCATGGCTTCGCCGATGCCCAGACTGAAGGCCAGGCCGCCGCCTGGCGCGCCGTCGGCGCGCGGACGGGCGAACAGTTCGCTGGCCAGGGCCAGGGTTTCCCTTTCGCAGTAACGGGCGCTGCGCCCGGCGTAGGCGTTGATCTGGGCTTCGAGTGCCTGCAGGGCCAGGGTCAGCCAGGTGGCGCCGGCCTGCTCTGCAGCACGCAAGGCTGCTTCGAGAATTTGCAGATAAGGGCCGGGGCCGGCGGTGATGCCTTCCTGCAACAGGCGTTCGAGCAGCGCATCGCAAGTCTCGTTGATGGACTGGAGGGCGGGCGCCGGCTGTGCCCGGGCTTCGCCCAGCCAAACCCGCTGGGCCGATTGTTCGCGGCCGAGGCGAAAGGCCCTGACCGCCAGCGCGACATGCGCGCAATTCTGGCCGAGAGCGCAGTCGCAGCGGGCATAGGCGATTTCGCCGGGGACCAGGAAACGGACGGTTGCCATGGGCAGGCGGGCCGAGGGCACGGCGCCGTGATCGAGGTGGATTTCGAGCGGTTGGCGCAACAGGCGGGCCAGTTCGTTGCGCCCGCTCGCCGAGAGGAGCGCGTCGACGCCGGCTTCGGTGAAGTCGGCCGGATTCCAGGCGGCGGGCGGTACCGGCTCGGCTGCGCCATTTCCGTTACCGGCTTGTTCCGCCGCCGCAGCCTGGTAGGCGAGAACGAGGGCAACGCGATGGCGGCACATGCCGCTGGCCGGGCAGGTGCAGGTCGCATCGCCGGGGCTGCGGCCGGCGGCGAGGCGGGTCAGCGTGCCGTCGGCAAAGCGGGCCTCGACGGTGCCATCTTCGGTTTCGGCCAGTTGCGGCCCCTGGCCGGCCGCCAGTTCGCGCAAGCCGCGCTTGACCAGCCCGGCGTTCGCCAGTTGGGTCAGGCCGTCCTGGGTGAGGGCGAGGAGATCGGTGCGGGTCGGCATCATCATCAACTGCGGATTTTCTCGGCCAGCCAGGCGGCGAGATGCCCGGGGGTCATGGCGCCGACCTCGGCGCCGGCCGCCACCAGCCGGGCAGCCAGGGCGCGGTCGTACACCGGATTGGCCCGGGAGTCGAGCGCGGCCAGCCCGAGAAACAGCGTTTTCTGGCTGGTCAGGGCGCGCACGCGGGAAAGCAGCAGTTGTTCGCTGCTGCCTTCGTAGAAATCGGAAATCAGCACGACGATGCTGCGCGCCGGATGTTCGATGAGTTCGGCGGCGTAGGCCACGGCTTTCTGGATATCGGTGCCGCCGCCCAGTTGCACTTTCATGAGTAACTCCACCGGGTCGGCGGCGTCGTCGGTGAGGTCCACGATCGCCGTGTCGAAGGCGACAAGGTGCGTGCGGATGCCCGGCAGGCCCCACAGGCAGGCGGCGGTAACGGCCGAGTGGATGACCGAATCGAGCATCGAGCCCGACTGGTCGACGAGCAGGATGACCTGCCAGGGTTGCAGGCTGCGCTGGTTGCGCGAATAGAAATGCAGGCGCTCGACGACTATGCGTCGGGAAACCGGATCGATGCGCCGCAGATTGTCCTTGAGGGTGCGCCGGAAATCGAGGTTGCGGGCAAATTTGAGGCGGCTGTGCCGGCGCCGGTCGAGCACGCCGGAAAACGCCTGCTGCAGGTCGCGGGCCAGCGCTTCCATGAGTTGCCGGACGACGGCCTCGACCAGCTTGCGCGCCATGGCCAGCACTTCCGGATTCATCAGGTGCTTGGTGCGCAGCACGGCCTTGAGCAGGGTTTCATTGGGTTGCGCCCGGGCCAGCACCTCGGGATTGGTCACCACGTCGTCGATTTCGAAGCGCTCGATGGCGTCGCGCTCCAGGCGCTCGATGGTCTCCTGCGGGAAAAGCCGGTGAATCTCGTTGATCCACTCCGGCGTGGTCAGCGCCGAGGCCTCGCGTCCGCCCTGGCGACGTTCGAAAACGCCGCGTCCGGCCAGTTCCGGATCGCGACCGTAAAGCCAGGCCATGGCGGCATCCATGGCCTGGGCGTCGGCGTCGAGACAGCTTCCACAGGCGCCGTCGGCGGCTTCGCCAAGAATCAGGCGCCAGCGGGCGAGCTGCGAGGTTTCGAGGGGCGGACTCATGGCGGGGAAATGGCCTTTCAGGTTTTCGCCATGTCGGCCAGGCGGCCCAGATCGCGCAGAATTTCGCTGGCGGTTACCGGGTCAAGCTCGGCAAACTTGTGCTGTTGCTTCTGATTCCAGCGCCAGTCATTGTCGTCGAGCGTCAGTTTGCCCAGGGTCTGGAGCGAATCCTCGTATTCCATGCCACCGACGATCAGTCCGTCGGAGAAATCGAGCAGCGCCCAGCCTTGCCGGCCATCGGCGAACTGGACCTTGCGCTGTATCCACCAGATACCGCCGCCGTCCTGTGGCGAGCCCAGGCGCCAACTGCCGGTGGCGAAACCGCGCAGGCGCTTGGAGTCGACCTCAATGCCGGCAAAGCGCGTCAGTTCCAGCATATCGAGCTCGTCGGCGGCCAGGGCGTGGGCGTCACGACCGAGTTGGGCGAAGGGCTGGGCGATTTCGTAATCGCCGAACAGGTTGCCCCAGGCCTCGCGCTGTTCGCCCGACATCTGCAGCGGATGGACGAGGCCGATCAGGTGGCCGGCGCTGTCGCTGAAATCGATGTCGAGCGCTTCGTCGAAGGCGTCGGCGCAGCTCAGATCCTCGGTGATCCGGAACAGGAGGCGCGGGGCGGTGGCCGGGCTGCGGTCGTCGTAGACGCCCCAGACCAGGCGCTGGGCCAGATTGCGAATGAGCGGATGGCGGACGAAGAAGGTATCGAACACCGCCGGCGGAATGCGCCGGCTGGTGGCGAGCAGGCCTTCGAGACGGGCGATCTGCAGGCTGGCGACCGTGCGCACGTCCTTCTTGAGCGTGCTCCAGCGGCTGGCGGCCGCGGCCGACAGCTCGGGATCGTCGCTCTTGTTGGGTTTCGGCAGATCCTTGAGACGGGGGCCGTTCTCGTCCTTGACCCAGGGTTTGAGGAATTCGTCGAAACCGACCCGGAAGCGGCGCGGCCCGAATTCGAGATCGAGGCCACCGCGTTCGTCGAGATCGAAATCCGGCACCAGGCGGTCGGCCAGTTCTTCGGGCGAGAGGTCGCGCGCCTCGGCCAGCGCGGCGATCTTCTCGCGGGCTTTTTCCTGCAGGCCCTTGAACTTGAGCTTTTCGGCGATGCCATTGAGGTGCATCAGCGCGACATCGCTGCCGATCATGGCCAGCACGTCGAGCCCCTGAACGGCGCGGGCATGGGCCGCTTCGCCCGGCCATTTGCGGATCATCGGGGTCAGCCGGCGGGCGGTTTCGTCGTCGCCCAGCCAACCCAGGGCGCGCAGGGCCCAGTTTTCCTTGCCGACCGCACCTTCGGTCAGCCAGATCGAGAACAGGTCCCAGGCGAAGGCAGCCAGGCTGCCGGCATCGCAGGCTTCGCGCAAAAGGACAGTGCCGGCGTAAGGCTCATCGGCCGGGCTGAAAATGAGCATTTCGGCGATGGCGTTCATCGCTTCGTCCGACAGGGCGCCGCCGGACTTGAGTTGCGGCCGGCTCAGGCTACCCGGCACGAACCAAACGGGTAGCTTGGGCGGCTTGGCCGGTACTTGGTCGAGCGGATCGCGGGCCATGACCTGGGCGACGGCGGCACCGACTTGCGGGTCCTGGCGGGCATACAGGGCGGCCACCGCGTCGAGTTCGGCTTGCAGTTCGGGATTTCCGGCCAGCAGCCAGCGCAGCGCGAATTCGGCGGCATCGCGGGCTGCGCCTGGTTTGCCGACCGCATCCGGCAGCAAGCCGACGAGGGCATCACGGGGATGGGCGAGCAGCCAGTCGATGGCCAGCGGCTTGGCTTTCTTGAGCTTGAACATGGCGCGCGCGGCGAGCGGCGCAATTGCGGCCGAACCGACCGTCCGGGCAATTTCCAGACCGCCGAGCGGATCTGATTCGATGGCTGGCAGCAGGCCGGGCAGGATTGCCGCGCCAAAGCGGGCGAGCATGGCCTGGCCGGTATCCTCGATGCCGTAAAGCCGTTCGCGCATGGGCTGGGTCTGTTCCCAAAGACGCAGGGCCACGGTATCGGGCAAATGGATGAGCGCCCGGTAGAGATCGCTATAGGGGTGGTTGTAGTAAATGCGGATGCTGGCGGCGTGCAATTGCTGAATACGCGTGACCAGCCAGGCGGCCACCGCTGCCTCGCTCTCCGTTTTTTGGGGAATCGGGGTTTCCGGCTCGGGCAGATGCGGGTGTTTCTTGCGCAGTTCGGCTTCGCTGTTCTGGATGCTATGCACGACGCCGCCGACCTTGCCGAGCTGTTCCGCCCAGTTGCCCCGTCGCGTGGTGGCCTGTTGCAGGATGGACTGGCGCTCTTCGTCGCTCAGCGAGCAGGTGAAGGGCGTGGCTTCGGGAAGGAGCGTCAGGACCAGGTCGTCGCTGGTCTTGCGCCGGGCCTTGTGCCAGGGCGGCTGACGAAGAAATTCCGGCAATTCTTCCGGCGTGGCGAGCCGGGCGGCGCTGGCCAGCAGCGCATCAAGCTGGGCAACGGCGCGTTCGCCCAGATCGGCAACCCAGTCGCCCAGCGTCTCGCTGCCGTATTCCTGGACGAGCTTGAGCAGGCGCACCCGCACCGTCGGGTCGGATCGGCCGGCATTGAACAGCGCGAGCAACTGGCGGGCCATGAAGCGCGGATGCACTTCGAGCGCCTGGTCGAGCGCCCGGCGTATCCATTTGTCGAAGGAAAGCGGCAAGAGCAAGGCAAGCGCATCGTTTTCCTGGCTGTCGATCATGGCCCCGGCGATGGTTGTGCGGGCTTCGTCGCTGGCGTAGAAGAGCAGCCAGTCGAGCGTCGGGATCGGCGAAATACCCTGGTTGGCCGCCGTGGCCAGCACGGTGGCGGCAGCGCAGCCAGGGGCGACGAAGCTGTAGGCAAAGTAAAAATAATAATTCTGCTTGCTCAGCCAGCGCGGGTCGAGACTGGCGCCAGTTTCGGCGAGCAGCGGAAAGAAGGCCTGTTCGCGGAGAACGTCCGGACCGGCTTCGGCGGCGCGGCGCAGGATATTGCCTGGCTGCAGGGCGTGGTGCTGCCCCGGGCGGTCGTCGGCCAGCATGAAACACCATGTCGCGCCGTGCTTGAGATCGCCCTGGCAGGCAAGGGTGGCAAGACTCCATTCGAGCGCCGCCTGATAGTCGGCCTCCGGCGCCTGGACCAGGGCCTGGCGCAAGGCGGGCCAGGCCGCATCGGCCCAGACGTTGTCGCGATAATGGGTGCGCCGGGCGCTGAACTGGGTGCTCAGGGCCGGTACGAGTTGAACGAGGTAAAGCGCGCCCTGTGCGGCAAGCAGCCACGTCGCAAAGTTCTGCACGACGGAGAAGTAGGCGGCGTGTTCGGCCTCCTGACCCCGGTAGCCCATCTGCTTGGCGATCACGTCGTCGAGCACGCCGAACCAGGCGGCGGCCTGCTCGAGCGGCAGTTTTTCGGGCGGGCCGGCGAGCATGGCTTCGAGCTTGCTCTTGTGCTTGAACTGGGCATCGGTTCTGGGTTTTTCTACATAGCGACGGATCTCGGCGACAAAAGCGGCCCAGGCGGTTTCCGCCGCTGGCAACGCCGGCCCCGGCCGCGAACGGGTGGGCAGCGGTGCGGCGTCGAGCAGGCGGGCATCCGGCGTGGCGGGCGGGGTCCGCAATGCCGGTTGGCTGACGACCGGGTTTTTGATGACTTCAACTGCGGCAACGGGGGCAGCCGGCGCGGCTTCCGCTTGCGTGGCCGGTGCTGAGCGCGACGCGGCGGCGACTTTTTTGGCAGGGGAAGCAGCGGGCGTTGCCGCGGCCGGCGAGGCGTTGCCACAGGCGAGGTAGCCCTTGCCGGTCTTTTCCTTGACGAGCTTGGTCTTTTCCTTTTCGGCAGCCTCATGGCTGGCGAAATCCTTGTCCTTGGTCTGCCCCTGCGTGCCGATGCGGCCGAAACGCACGCTCAGGGTGCTGCCGGTGACGGCAACTTCCCAGAATTTGTCGGATTTTCCGTCGCTGAATTCGTAGCGTTCCAAGTCATTCTCCCTTTTCGTTTTGCGTGAAATTCGTTGATGTCTCGAGGCCAAAGCGGCTCAATCGTTGGCGAACCCGCTGTTCGCAGGCCATGGCGGCGGCCTGGTCGGCGATCTCGCTGCCCTGGCGCATCCAGGCGAAGGCCTGGATTTCCGCCTCGGCATTGCTGTGGCCGGCGTTCCTGAGGATATTGCGGGCCAGCCGTTCGCGTTCGCGCGGCGGAAACCAGGCGAAGGCGCCGCGCAGGGCGGGCAGGGCGCGCAGGAAATCGGTATGCGGCCAGTCGCCGACCAGATCGTCGATGGCGTTCAGGGTCTCGGCGGCAGCGCCGATTTCTTCGCGGGCCAAGGCAAAGAGGCCGGCGAGGAAATCGCCGAGCGATTCCGGCAGGCCGTGGCGCCGGATGTGTTCGGCCGGATGGTAAGCCTGCGGCGCCGGGATCGGGCTGGAGAGCAGAAAGCCGAGAGCAGCGCCGGCCAGGGCGGGCGGGGTTTCAGGGTCGGCCAGACGGCGCGCAAAGACTTCGCCGGCAAATCCGCCATCGAGTTGCAGCCCGTCGCCGTGGCGCAGAAAATCGCGGCAGGCCTGTACGGCGCGGATCGTCGTCAGCCCGGAATCGTCGCCGACGCCTTCGATGAGCCAGAGAATACGCGCGAACAGGCTGGCGCAGAGCGGCCGCAGATTGTCGTGCAGCGTCGCGCCGAAGACTTCGCCGTAACGGTAGAGTTGCACCAGGCGCAGGCCGGTCGTGCCGAGCGCGGCCAGTTCGTGGCTGGCTTCGATGCTGGCCACCAGTTCGTCGGTCAGTTGGCCGCCGATGCCGAGCAGGCCGGCAAAGGCGGCGTCCGAGACGCATTCGGCGAGAACGTCGAGCTTTCCCGGCTGCTCGGCTGCGCGCGCCTGCAATCGCGCGGCGGCAGCGGCGGGCAGGGTGCCGCCCCAGATCGAGGCCTCGATCAGGCTGCCCTGCCAGTCGGGGTGGGTGTAGATATCGAAGCTTTCGCGTAGTTCGCGGGCATCGGTATGTTGCGGCCCCTGGCGGCGGACGATGCCGGGCAGGTCGAGGATGCGCAGTTGGTGGAGGGCGTGGGCCCCGGGCCGATCCTCCGCCTGATGCCAATCCAGTTCGATGCTGCGGGCTTTGATGGCCGGCAGGAGGTAGAGCGCAGCGAGGCGCGCCTCGACATCGGCGATCAGCGGCGGCAGCCGGGTGGCGGCGGCGAGTTGCCCCTGTCGCTCACCGGACAGGGCTCGCAGCATGGCAATCAGGACAGGCTCGGCGCCGCGTCTGACCTTGCCGGGCTCGGTCCAGGCCGGCGGAACATCGAGCGCCTCCTTGACGATGCAGGCCAGGGCCGCGTCGAGCAGGTCAGAGCGGAGCAGGGCGCGATGACCGCGCAGGCGGGCCAGGGCCTGGGTATGGGTTTGCCAGGCGATGAAATCGGCCGTGCTCAGCACCTGCCCGGCCTGGCGCAGCGCCTGGGCGATATTGCGCATGGCCCAGTCGGCGGCGCTGTCCAGGCCGTCGGCAAAAACCTTTTCGTAATAGGCCGGCGAAGGCATGCCGGCCGCGTAACCGGTGAACCGATCGAGCCGGGCGTAGCTGTAGGGCACGAGATAGCTGCCGACCCGGGCGCCTTCCGGCGGCAGCGGCACAAGCGGCCGCGTGCCGTCGGCCTCGGCGGCATGACGGCGGATCGCGCTGCCGTGCCAGCCGCCGCAGACCACCACGACGGGCCGGCCGCCGGCTGCGCGCAAGGCCCAGGCGGCGTGCTGCCCCATGAAGCGCTCCCGACCGTTTTCAGCGGGATCTTCGATACCGTCCGGGCGCAGGCCTTCGAAATAGGTCGCCAGCACGGCATCGAGTTCGGCCGCCTCGGCCTGCTCGGCGAGTGTGTCCCAGAGGGCGTCGCGGCCTTCGGCGCCGAGCGTTTGCATGAGGTTTTCGTCGATGGCCCGGGCGCGCGCATCGAGCCCATGCGGATCGGCATAGCGATTGGCGCGTTCGCCGAAATCCGGATGCCAGGCGGGCAGGTCGCAAAACAGCGGCGTGGCATCGGTCTCCCAGGCCGTCTGCAGGGCCAGCCATTCCGGCGAATAATCGCAGAACGGGCTGTAGGAGGCGCGCGAGCATCCTGCCTCGGCATGAAAACTGTAGATCGCGACGGGCAGGCGGTGAGCGCCACGCAGGTCGGCGATATGCAGATTGAAGTCGGCCGGGCCTTCGACCAGCACATAGGCCGGCCGCAGGCGGCGGATGCTGTCGCGCACCCGGTGTGCGCAGGCCGGCGAATGGTGGCGCACGCCAAGGACGTACAGATTGGCGGGCGGCATGGCCCCGGTCACGGCAGACACGAAATCCGGCTTTCAGCCCGGCAAATGGTGACGGGCGGCGTAAAAGGCCTTCCAGGCCGCGCCCTGGCGCTTGGCGGCGCGCTGGTCAAGGTAACGGCGCAGCTTCTTCAGGTCGTCGGCGCTGTCCTTGGCAGCGGTGCCGGCCAGACATTCGACAATATCTTCCGGCGTGCCGCTGTCGCCGCGCAGGAAATGGCCGCGCACGCCCACGGCATGGGCGACGCTGACCGCCTCGGCGGTACTCATCACCGAGGACAGGCGCTCCATGCCCGTGCCGTCGCCGGCAACGCCTTCGCGCAACTCGCGGAAACAGGTGACGAGCACTTCCAGCACATCGTCGGCCGGCGCCTGCGGTACGCCGGAGCGGGCCAGCAGGCGCGTTGCTTCGCGTTTGACGAGAGCCAGCTCCTCATCGGCGCTGCGGATCGGAAAAACGGTTTCAAAATTGAAGCGGCGCTTGAGGGCGGCCGACATGTCATTGACACCGCGGTCGCGCGTGTTGGCGGTGGCGATCAGGTTGAAACCTTCGCGGGCGAAAAGCATGCCGGCGTCGCCCGGCAATTCCGGAATCGCCAGTACGCGGTCGGAAAGAACGGCGAGCAGGGCATCCTGGACTTCCAGCGGGCAGCGGGTAATTTCCTCGAAGCGGACGATCTTGCCGCGCCGCATGCCCTGGTAAAGCGGCGCCGGCACCAGCGCCTTTTCGCTCGGCCCGTCATTGACCAGCATGGCGTAGTTCCAGCCATATTTGATCTGGTCTTCGGTCAACGAGGCGCCGCCCTGGATGGTCAGCGTCGAATCGCCGGCAATGGCCGCCGCCAGTAGTTCGGAAAGCAGGCTCTTGGCGGTGCCGGGCTCGCCGATCAGGAGCAGGCCGCGGGTGGTGGCCAGGGTGATCATTGCCCGCTCGACAAGTGCGGTGGGGCAGACCAGTTTCGGAGCGTGCCCATCGTCGCCGACGATGAAGCGGCGCACGGCCTTCATCGACATCTTCCAGCCCGGTGGCCGGGGAGATTTGTCTGCTTCGCTCAGGGCTTCCAGTTCTTCCCGGTAAGCGATCTCGACCGGTGGACGTTGCCAGTCGGTCTGGCTGTTGGAAATGTGGGAAGCGGTCATGCGTTAGTTCTCTGGACAAATATGAACGGAAAAGAATTTCGCCGCTTGTCCTGCTGTTGGAAGCTGCCGGGATCGGCGACACCCGGCCAAATATATCATTCGCATACGCCCATCTGGTGCGGATTCACAAAATAAATGCAATCCGCCTGGCCTGGCTTTGAATACTTCAGGCGATAAGGACAAACATGGCAATGTGGAATGTTTCGTGACTTTACATAATACAAAGCGTCAGGGAAGCTAGAAGCCTGTATTTGTGCGGCTTCCGCGGGTGAGGGTGTCACAAAGTTTGTGACAATTCCCAAAATTACCGCATATTTTGCCATACCGCTTATATTCGGCGCATTCGTGACAAAAGGGAGCCAGAAGGCGCGCTTCTCCTCCTTTCGCTCTGTGACTAGCTCAGAGGCGGCTATCAGGGTTTGTATATCGATATTTAGTATCCCAGCAAGCTTTACGATAGCGTACGCAGGGAGTCCGCGCCTGTGGGCTTTTGCGGCGCTTAAAGATTCTCTTTGAAGTCCTAATTCTTCCGCTAGTTCAGAAATCGTTCCGAACTCAACTATTCCTAAGTTGATGTAGTCGCGAAGTTCCATAACTATGCCTTTCGTAATATTGACGGAGCAACATGCTCCGTTTTTAATGCGCCCAGCGGAGCAAGTTGCTCCGGAGCAAAACGTTACGTGTCGACGATAGCACAAGGGGTTATGGATGCGAATTCGCAAAAACAACAAACGCTTGGGTATGCCTCCCGCACAGGTTGAGGCTCTGGGTCGTTTGTCGTCTGCGGATTTCACTGCGATTAATCAGAATCTGGGCATGCCTCCCTTGACGGTTGAGGCTCTAGGTTCTTCGGTTGGCGTGGCCGCGCCTAAGGAGCGGAGCGCGAAGCGGAGCGACGCGGGCGCGGACGGCGCTCCCCCCTTACTAATAGGGGGGGAAAGTCCCGAGGTCGCTAACCCGGTAAAGTCGGCTCCGCTGATGGATTGTGCTGAGTTGGAAAGTATTTGTCTCGATCGCAATTTGAAGCCGGTCATCGTTCCCGGTGTTCGTACCCTTAAGGGTCAAAAGGTGGGTATCGATTGGGTGTCCTGCGTTTTTGAGCAAACTGCGGCATGGCGTTATTACTTGAATTCTGACCATTTGGTCATGATGCAAAGTTGGGAACCGGTTGATGCTGAGGAAATCGCGGCTTTCGTTAAAGATATTTTTGGCTGGGTGCTGGGTATTTACGAAACTAAGGATTCCCGCTGGAAAGAATTTTCGAATGGCTTAAACGGCTATAGCTACGCAGTATCGATGCCATTGCAGGCGGGCATTGTGCATGTCGGCCATACGTCTAAAACGGTTCTCGTGACGGTGACAGGGCAGGGGGCTGTGGCGGCTAAATTAGGGTGGGAAGAGCGGCTGTACTGGTTTTTGCTGGGCGTCAATGGCTGGTTGACGCGTATTGATTGGGCATATGACGATTATGTCGGGGAAATTTACCCTGTCCGCAAAATGCGGGAATTGGCTAAGGAAGGCGCTTTTCAGCGCCAGGGTCGCCCGCCAAAAATCGAATTACGTGGTCCGTGGGAACAAGATGACCCGGACGGGTCAGGGCTGACGCTTTATATCGGATCTCGCATGTCAGGCAAGTTTGCTCGTTTGTACGAAAAGGGCAAACAGTTGGGTGATGAAAAATCGCCTTGGGTGCGTTTCGAAATCGAAATGCATAACAGCAGTTATCAGCTTGTGCTGGAAATGCTGGTTACTCCAACGAAATGGTTTGCCGGTGCCTATCCCTGTTGTGAGTGGATTGAGCAGGGCGGTGATAGGTCGTCGCTCGAATATAAAGCGCGGTCAGCTATGGCGACGATTGAGGGTTCGCTTAAGTGGATTAAGCACCAAGCGGGGGGGCATCTTGCGGCGTTGCGTGAGATGTATAGCGATCAAGAATTATTGGATTTATTGGTGAGGCCGGAAAGTATTCCGGTGGGTCTTCAGGTCGCGGCCAACGTCGGCGATCAATGTTTAGCTCCTTCGGCTAGCTACACCGAAGAACCGGGCTTTCTTGTGGCGTAACAGGAGTTACTAATCATGCGTTTCACTGCTGAAGTCGTTGTTTCGGGTATTAAGCGTTCGAAAGGCGACATGGATGGGGTCAAATACGATTCCACCAAGTTTTATATCGATACCGATCTCGATGATCGTTCCGGGAATGCTAAGGGTAAGGCTACAACGGAATATTCGATGGGCACGTCGGAAGAGTTTCCGCGTTATGAGCATTTGCCCATGCCTTTTAAGGCGGTGGGTACGTTTTCTCAAGTGACGACCGGCAAGATTACGAAACTGGTTTTGGAAGAATTGAAGCCGGTCGCTGCCGCAAAGGTTCCTCAGTAATGTTTGTTCGGCGCTATATCGTACAGGATCGTGAAAGCGGTCTGTTCCTCGGCTTCGAGGACGGGGATATAGCGCCCGTTCGTTTAGTGAAACAAGCGGTTCCGTTTGAAACCGCTGAGGGTGCCACGATGACGGCGCTTGATCATTGTGATGCCGGGTACATCGTTTTCCCTTTTTATCTTGAGGTGAATGATGAGTGAATTTTCAAAAGCATATTTGATCGTTTTATTTGCGGTGGCTATTGCGTTGTCGTTTGATAGTCATGCTGATTCGCGCTGGCCGGTGGTTTCGTTGGAAAAATGGCCATCGGTTAGCGTTTCGGAAATTTTTCTTCCGGAACCGGTTAAATATTCGTCAGCTGGGGGTTATGGCGCGGTATCTCCTAAAAAGTATCCCCCGGTTTCGCAGGTTCGTTATTGCATGGAAAAAACCATTTACGGTTATTACAAACAGGTGGTTTGTTAATGGCTCAATGTGTTGCCGTTGATGGGGTAGGGGTGTTGCATTTGCAGGTGGGTGACCCTGCATCGTGTGGTTCTGTGTTGTTGTCATCGGTTGAATATATTGATTTCCTGGCATCGGTTACGGCATTTGGATTTGATCTACCGTCGTTTGAACTGGCGTTTGGTGGGGGATTGGTAGTTTTTGCGGTCGGTCTTGGAGTCGGATTGGTTTTATCGGTAATTCGCAAAACGCGTTTTTAGGTTTTTTTCATTCTCGCTGGTTTCTGAACAGGCTAGCGGGGCTAACTCTCTCGAAAGGGGAACACTATGTTCAAGTCTTCTTTTTCCGGCATGAAGTCCATGTGTCGCAATGGTGCCGTCAAGGTTGCTGCCGGTATTTCGTCGCTGGTTGCTGCTGGTGCCTCGTATGCAGCGGTCGATCTGACGGCGGTTCAAACCGGTATTACCGGTGCTCAAACCAGCGGTGAAACGGTCGGCGGTTACGTCATCGCTGCAGTTGCCGGGCTGGTGGTGGTCGGTGTGATTCTGGCGATTGTTCGCAAGATTTAACGCCAGTGTTTGGAGTTCCGGCCGCTTTATCGGCGTTGTTGTCCGTTGCTGAGACAGTGGCCGGACTTGTTATTACCGGTGTTGTTATTGTCGAAGGGGTAGGCGTAATTCTTTCGACGATTCGTTCGATGGGCAGAAAATGATTATTTCGTTGCTTTTGGGTGCGGTATTTGCGGCGATTTTTGTTATTGCGGTCCGGATCGGCTCGTTATGATTTATTTTCGATTCGTTTCTTTTTTTTGTTGTTTTTTGTTTTCATCTTTTGTTTTTGCAGAATCTATTTCTGCTGTAATTCAAATAGGTGTACCGGTGTCTGAGCCTCCGTACAATCAAGCGACGTTTGAGCCGTTGTCGTTTGGTGTTATTTATCAAAATGGATCGACGTTATATCGCAAAGAGTGGGCTGGGGCTGATTGCCCTGTTGCGCCCGTCGGTTGGATTGGTGTCGCAGGCTATTATTCGAAGGCTGGCGGCCCTTGTGGTACGTGGATGGGTTACCAAAAAAATCAATCCTTATCTTGTCCGGAGAACGCGGGTTGGACGTTGAGCGGTGATACATGTACTCGCCCCGATTGTCGTTCTGATCAGGTTCGTTCCGAGAGTGGTTTGTTTTGTACGTGTCCAGCGGGAAAAATCGACTCAGGTGGTAAATGTGTTGCAGATTGCCCAGCGGGTTATCACGCGGGCGGTATTGACATGGCGCTTTGTTTAAAAGATTGTTTTGGCAATCAGATTCAACAGGCTGACGGCTCGTGCCGTTGTAATCCTGGTTCTGCCGGGGTTTTTGAATCTGCATTTAGTGCAGGTGGTAGTGTTTGCAATAATGGGTGCGATACCAAGTTAAAAAATCCGGCTGTCTGTTCGCCGATTGGGGTCGGTAAAGCGTTGGCGGGTGCATTGCAATCTGGCGATGTGCGGTGTTATAGCTATGGCACCTATTCCGGAGAAATTTGCGGTTCTAAGGAGAATCCATTGATTCCCGTGAGTTTGAAGCCTTACCAGTCGCCTCCCGGAGATTCTTCGGGTACTGGTGCCGATGGGGCTACGCCTGATCCGCAAAATAAACCGGAGAATAATAAAGACCCGGTGGGCTGTGGTAATTCAGGAGGGTCTTATATTGTTATTAACGGCGCGGGTAAATGTTTAACATCTACCGGCGATAATTCCATGCCTAAATTGAATACATCTGAAAAAAGTTCCACGTCTACTAATCCCGACGGGAGTACGTCAACTACTACAGAAAAAACAACGACGATATCCGATTCTAAAACCGGTGAAACGGCGACTTCTAAAACGTCGACGACGGTTACTAAAGATGCGGCTGGAAATGTGACGGGAACGTCTACGGCGGTTTCTGGCTCGTCGGGGACGGGAGATAAATCAGGTAATGAACCGGGTCAGTGTGCGAAAGAGCCCGATTCGCCGCCGTGTCGTAAGGGGCAAGTTACGTCGGAAAAAGGGCATTTTGCTAATCGTGATGAGGATTTGAAACAGGCCAAACAGGATTTAAAAGATAAGTTTTCGGCTATTCAATCAGAGATAACGTCGATGTTTACAGATATTGGGTCGGGTGGTGGATCGTTGCCATGTCCTCCTGGTGTTGAGGTTTTGGGTAAAACATTTCAAATTTGTGCCTCAAAATATTCAGAACAGTTATCGGTTATTGGTTTGGTTTTGTATTTTGCGGCGGCGTTAGGTGCTCTTTTCATTATTTTAAAGAGGTGACTAATGTTTGAATTTTTGTCATTTATCGCGGAGTGGATTAATTCCACAATTTACACATTCGTAACGGATGCGATTACTTATTTGTTTTCGACTTTTTTTATTTTGTGGTTGAAAGTGCAATTATTCGGCTTGGAATTCGCGTGGGATATTGCGAAAGGGGTTATGCAGACGATTGGCGCCAATACGGCGTTGCATAATGCCTGGGGTATGTTGCCTAGTGATGTTGCTGCGGCGGCGAATTTTTTTAAGGTGCCGGATTCGATTAATTTATTGATTACTGCCGGGGTTACTCGGCTGGTTTTGTCGTTTTTACCGTTCGCGTAACATGCCAATCAAAATACATCATGGACCTCCGGGTAGTTATAAAACGGCTGGGGCGTTAGGGGATGATTTTTTGCGCGAAGCGAAAGCGGGGCGCGTTATTGTGACGAATGTTCGTGGTTTATCGCGTGAACGCGTGATTGAACATTTTCCTGATTTACCGTCGTCATTTGATGTTATTCATGTTGATGACAAAACCGATGACGGCCGGGTGCGGTGGTCGACATGGTTTCATTGGGTGCCGCACGGTGCCTTTTTGTTCGTTGACGAGGTTCAAGATATCTGGCCAAAACGTTGGCGAGAATCGGATTTGCGTGCCTTGGATTATCCGGGCGGCGTTGATCAAGCGACGAAGGATGATCGTCCCTACAATTGGGACCAAGCGTTTGATAAACATCGTCATTACAATTGGGATATGGTTCTTACAACGCCCAATTACGCAAAGGTTCGTGATGATGTAAAAGGGGCCGCGGAGATGGCCTATAAACACAAGAATCTAGCGATTATCGGCTGGGGGGGTCGGTACATCGAGGCGGCGCATATGGCGGACGATTCGGGGAAAGCGTCTGGTGATTTTTTGAATATTCAGCGTAAGAGGGTGCCGAAATATGTCTTTGATCTTTATGACTCCACACAAACAGGCGCTGTTTCTGACTCGTCTACGGGGTTTAACCTATTCTCGAATCCTCGCGTCATGCTCTTATTATTGGTGCTTATCGTTGCTCTTTTTATCGTCTTTCGTAATGGTCGGCCTACGGTTTTTGGTGGTAATTCCGGCACGTCTAATTCGCCGGGTGGTTCTTCTTCTTTTGCCGCTGGCTCGTCGGGTGCTGGTTCGTCTGGGGCTGTTTCTGGTGGTGGCGTTAGTGGTTCTTCGGTGGTAGATGGTCCTTTTACGGGAGATGGCGTTTTTATCGTTGCATCGGTAAAAGTCGGTGGGATTTGGAAATATAGTGTTTCGTTCGCGAACACTGAATTCACGAATGATCAAATTCTAGATCTTGGTTATATTGTCCAGTCTGCGGGCAGTTGCGGCGTTCGTCTGATAAAAGGGGGTTGGCAGCGTTTGGTGACTTGCGGTCGATCTGCTGAGTTTAAACAGGTGGATTCGACGACGGTGGCTCCTGGTGTAGTTTCGGCGGTTCCTCCGTTGATTCCTTCTGTCGGTGGTTAGGTTTTAATGAGTTCCAAGGGCTAGCCCTTGGCCCTGCCGGGTAGGCGAATTGGTTTTTGACTGAGAGGGCGTGAATTCTGCAAGAATTCAGGCGAAGCCCAAGCCGGGGTGTTTTTCCCGGCGCAGCATGTAAGCCCGTCTATTAGGTTTTTTTGGGGTGGCGAAGCCACTGGGTTTTGGGGCGAAGCCCTGCCTTTTAGCGGGAAAATCGAAAGTCCCGAATGTTGGCCGTTAGGCCAAGCCGAAGGCCAAAACAAACGGTTTTATCGTTTGTTGCAGCACAGGGACTCTTCGATTTTCGATTTTCCCGCGCCTTTGGTATTTATGTTTATTGTGACCGACCAGGTGTGACAGATCCTGGGGCAGTCACACCCGGGTAGTCACGGTGTGACGTTTCAGGGAGTGCTGGCGATCGATGATTCACGGCGAGACATGCGCTTTCTGCATGCCGGCCCGGCTGAAATCTGTTTCCCGTAGACGAAACGTCCGCATCCGCAGGCGCAGAGTCGCACATTGATTTCCGGCACGGCGTTGCGCACGCTCTGTGCCATCACGGTAGCCATCTGCACCGGTACGCCGTTGCCGACTGCCCGATATTTGGCGGACAACGTCATGCCCGGTAGGTCGAAATCTCGCGGCAGGCCTTGTAGTTCGCAGAAATCAGCCCACGAACGGCGGCTGGTAGATTGCCCTTCTGATGCGAGACAACATGGCTGTGACTCGGCCGGCGCAACTGACCGCCGGCGAGTCACAGTTGGCACGCGGCCGGCGATGTGCCCCCACTGAAAATGCCGGTGTCGGGATTGCACCATGCCGCAATCTCGGCTGTTCAGGTCGATGCGTAGATGGTTGTAGCCGTCGATTTTTACGTCTGGCACGCCAGGCACGTTTTCCATGAGCCACCAAGTCGGTTTTGCCTCGGTGACAACGCGGACGAATTCGCCTATGAGCTCGATGCCGGCCCCCGTTGGTTCACTACGCCGCGCCCGTGAAAAGTCCTGACACGGTGGTCCGCCTATGATGCCGTTGAATATGCCGGCTTGCGCGTGGAAATCTCGGATATCGCCGCCGAATATCGGGTCGGGTCCGCGTACTACACAGAATCCGGCTGCTTCGAAACCGCGCCCGAATAGGTCGATTCCGGGAAACAGAGATAAAACTGTTTGGCCGTTGGCTGTGACTGAGCTGGTGGCGTTGGTCTTGGTTGTGTCACGGTCAATCATGATGGGTATCTTTTAATTTGTGTCTCCAGTCCCTCACAAGCTGCTTTCCTTGCTCTCGTTCGGCTTTAATTGGTGAGGTCAAGAGGGCTAGGGCGCATGCCATTGCCACGAGGTCGGCGGCGGGTTCCGGGTGGGCTTCCTGACAGCCGTCAAGGATGGCGCTAGCCTTTTCCTGGGCGGCTGTGCTTATTTCGTTGTAGAGGCTCATGCGGTGGGCTTGGTGGTGGTTTTCTTTGCGGTCGCCGGCTTCGCTTTAGGCTGCGGCGTTGCTTTCGTTTTCCGTAAAGATTCTATCTCTCTGGCGGCGGCTTCGAGCCGTGCAGCGCATGCCTGATAGTGATTATTGGCCTGTTTCAGCTCGGTTTCCCGTGCGTTGGCCTTGGCTTCGGCGTCGCCTGCACGTTGCCGGAGTTCTTTCGTTTTTTCGACTTCGGCGGCGAGCTGCGCATGAACGACTGCGACTTCTTTTTCTGCGTTGATCCGGAAGCGTTCGGATTCAGCCAAGGCGGTTTGTGCTTTTACTAGGTCGGGCTGCAGGTTGGTCACTATCTCAAGCTGGCGCTGTGCTCGGTCCAAGTCGCGAAGCAATTCGGTATTTGAGGCCTGGAGGTTTTTCCATTGTATTTTTGCTTCGTCCGCTTCTTTTCGAATTTCCGCGATGCTTCCTTTTAGTGATGCGTAGTTGTTTTGTATTTCGTCGCGTTCGCGTTGTAGCCGGTCGATTACGCCTTCAAGCCTGATGTTTTCTTCGGCGATTTGTTCGGCGGTTTCTTTTGCCTGCTGTAGTTCCTCGTTGATCGGCTCGCAAGCTGTGGCAATCTCGGTTCCAATGAAGTCCATCAAGGCTTTTGCGATGTGAGTGGGAAGCTCTGCGGTTTCCGTTTCTTCGTCGTCGGCTGCGCCCTTGCCGGTCCATTGCTGCAACAGCTTGTGAATCGTGCCCATGGAACCGGACCCGATACGTTCGCGCACGGCGCGGGCTGTCGGGCGGTTCCCTGCGGCCTTCATTGCATCGGCGATTGCGGCGACTTGGCCGAATGTGATGTTAGATGTGCGTGCCATGTTATTTATCTCCTGTTACGTTACGCTATGTTACGTTATTAAATTGATGTTACGTTACGTTATGTTATTAATCAATATTCGGTGGTTAAAACGCCATCGTTACGGCGGCGCATGATGTCAGCCGGGCAATCGTCGTCGGTGTAATTTCGGTCGATGTAGTTACAGGCTTCTCGGAATGTTGCGAAGTCGATCACGATGTTTTCGTTATCTGTTCCGGCGTTCTCGATGATTACCCAGGGCTTGGGGTTGTCTTGGGTGGTCTTTTTTCCAATGTCTTTTTCCCCGCACTCGGGGCAGAAGTTGAAATGATTCAAGTCGTAATCAAGTCCTGTGTAGCTATTCGGGTTGCAACCGCATTTTGGGCATTTGCAACCGATCTTGATTTCCCAGGGTTCGTCATCGATCTGGCCTAGATCGTGCGGCCCGTTGGGGTTCTGGTTTTCCGATTTGCGGTGAGTGGTCATAGTTAAACCTCCTTGTTGTTGATCCGTCCTGAGTCGTATGCGGCGTGCCGTCATGGAACACAGGGCAGGCTTGCCGGCGTCAAGGGTGAAACCGGAGGCCGCATGCGGAGCGCAGCAAAGCGAGCACCGAACGGGTGAGGATTTCAGGGCGAAGCCCGGCCCTTGATGCTGGCTTGCCCTGTGTTACAGGTCGGCGGGTTTGCTGCATATGACTCGTTTAGGACGGATCAACAACAAGGAGGCGACCAACTCACCGCAAATCGGAAAACGAGGACCGGAACGGTCCGCCTGATTGAGTTTTTAATCTTTTACTGGCTTGCCAGGGAAACAAGCGAAGCGCGTTAGTAGGGCGTAAAAATGCAAAGCATTTTTAGGGCGAAGCCCCAAGCCGGGAGTCTTTTCCGGCGCAGCATTCAAGCCCGTCACTTGGATTTTTGGGAAGTCAACGCGGTCAACGCGGCCAAGGGGACCAACGCGGCTAAGGGGGGCTTGGGTTTTGCAAGCGGAGCGCGCAGGCGAAAGAGATCGGAAGCCCTTGTCCCCGCAGGGGATAGACCGGCTTGTCCGGGCTAGGCTGGAAGAGCTCGGTCCCGTTAGGGATTCGCGATTTTAGTGCAGTCTTTTTGTGTCTTGGATTCTCCAATGAGGCTTGCAAGAATGTTGGTCAATCCTTGTTTGAAGCCGCAATCGACAATTTTCGGATAGTTCGGTCTTTGGGTTTTATCAACTATTTTTGGCGCGGTTTCATTGCATGGCCAGCTTTGGATAGTTGTTTTGCCGGTATTGCTTTTGCACCGGTAGGCGGAGTCATTGGTGGCGTGGGCGCCGTTGATGCTGATAGCGGCGACCAAAAAAAACAGTAGTTTTCTCATTGGTGCGTAGTTGGGCTGTTAGGATTTGGTCGTCATTATGATCGTTTTCGTTTAGACCATGCATCAGTTGCATTTGCCGTTTGTTACAAACCAATTTATTGCGTTATCGCATATTCGTAATTGTTACTGGCATCTTCGGGCGTTGCGTCCTGGGCAGTTGGCGAGACGCCGGGCGCTCTATAGGGCGATAGCCAAACAAAAGGCCGTCCTGATTGCGGACGGCCTGGATAAAGAGGCGTTGCGGCTGTGGTGTCGTCAGTTCACAAGGTGTATGCCGGAAGCTGCCAAGGGAAGATTTGAGGCATATTTGCAAAAAAGTGACATAGTTTTTGCAAAAACCCTAATTTCATAAAATATTTTCGCAACTTTACATAATACAAATTATGCGCGGTTCTGAGCCAAGATTGTTCATGGCTGGGATGGCGGCATGAACCTCCTGCTCGATACCCATGTTGCGCTGTGGGCCATCACCGATAGCCCACGGCTTCCCCCCAAGGCCCGCGAGTTGATTGCCTCGCCGAAAACGAATGTCTGGATCAGCACGGCAAGTATTTGGGAAATCGCCATCAAACACTCATTAGGTCGTGGTGACATGCCGATTTCTGCCCAAGACGCTCTGCGCTATTTTTTGGAGTCCGGCTATCGACAGCTTCCCATCGAAACTGAGCATGCCGTTGCCGTTGAAGACCTGCCTGCACACCATAACGATCCGTTTGACCGCATCCTGGTCGCGCAGGCACTGGTAGAACCAATGCGATTGATGACCCACGACGCGCTAGTGGCGCTCTATAGCGACACCGTCATCAAGATTTGAAATAGAACGGGCATCTTGTAGCGTACCCGCCGCGATCCGCATCTCTTACTCGGTATGCAGCTATGTGTGTCACAGCACAGACGACGGTAAGAAGCGTCGGCACCCTGCTCATACCGGGTGAGCGAAAATTGCTTCGTCACTACGGACCAAATATCAATCCGTTTGCGAGGTATCCCCATGAAAACAACACAGAGACTGGCCCGCATTGCGGCCTGCGGCGTATTACTGCTGGCCTTGGCGGCTTGCGACGGTATGTCGCGACGGGACAAGGATACGGCGATCGGGGCGGCGGTCGGCGGGGTTGCCGGCTCGGTTCTGACCGGCGGCGATGCGGTCGGCACCGTCGGTGGCGCCGTGGTTGGTGGCGTTATCGGCAATCAGGTCGGCAAGCCCGAAAAGAATAGATAAGCCGTCGGCCCTGCGCCGGCCCTGGCTGGCGCGCCATTACAGTCCTGTCATTCCGGGAGATTGAGATGTTCAAAAACACACACCTTATTGCGGCACTTGCACTCAGCGGGCTATTCCTGGCTGGCTGCGAGAAACCCGCCGGGCCGGCCGAAAGTGCCGGCAAGGAAGTGGACAAGGCGGTCCAGGGCGCCGGACAGCAGATTGAGCGGGCCGGTGAAAAAATTCAGGATGCCGCCAAAGACGCCAAGAAATGAGTCCTTCCGCCTGGCCCCTGGCCAGTCATGGTGATCCGTTGCGGGCGCTGGGCGAACGGGCAAGGCCGTGAACCGGCGGCGGGTTCCTGCTGGCCTTGAGGTCGCGGCCTTGGCCCTCCTCGCTCTCTTGCCAAACGCCGCCATGGCGGCCGGCGACGCCCGCGCCTGCGCCGCCGAAACCGACAATGACCAACGCCTGGGCTGCTACGACCGGATTTTTGCCGGCGACCGGGGGACGCCGCCGAGGCCGCCCGGCAAGACCGAGTCCGTCACTCCGCTGCCGCTTGAGGCCAATGATAACGAGCATGTGCCCTCGGTGATGTCCAAGCTTTGGGAACTGGGGCCGGAAGACAAGCGGGGACGATTCGTCGTCCGCACCTATTTGCCCAATTTCCTGCTGCCCGTGCATTACACGACCAGCATCAACCGCTCACCAAGCAGCCCGACGCAAGCGCCGGGCAAAGCCAACCCCAATTACCGGAACATCGAAGCGAAGTTGCAGATTTCGCTGCGCGCCAAAATTGCCGAGGATCTGTTTTTGCCCGGCGCCGACCTGTGGTTTGCCTATACCCAGCGCTCGCTGTGGCAAATCTGGGATCGAACGGACTCGTCGCCATTTCGCAGTACCGATTATCAGCCGGAAGCGATCTACGTCATCCCGGTGCCGCCCAGCATCGGCGAGCTCCCCTTCGGCTGGAACCTGCGCCTGTTGCAGGTGGGCATGGCGCACCAGTCGAATGGCCAAAGCGATCCGCTCTCCAGGAGCTGGAACCGCATCTATGCCGGCATCGGCCTGGAGCATGGCGACGTCGGTCTGCACCTGCGGCTCAACAAACGCCTGCCGGAAACCAAGAATAACGATCAGAACCCCGACCTGACCAGCCAGATCGGACGCGGCGAGATTGCAATGAACTGGTATCCCGGCCCATCCACGCTGGCCTTGAGCTGGCGCACCAGCCTCAGCAGCCTTAGTCGCGGCTCGCTTCAGTTCGACCTGACCCACCCGGTTTTTGCCGACAAGCCGACCGGCCTGCGTTGGTATGCGCAATTATTCACCGGCTACGGCGAAACCTTGCTCGACTATAACCATCGGCAAACCAGGATCGGCCTCGGGCTCAGCCTGTTCCAGTTCTGAAGGCCGGTCCCGGCGGCCCCCCTGCCCTTGCCTGAGACCTGGCCGGATTTCAATTAGCAGTTGAAATGCCCGGCGAAAAGGTCGAACATGCTGCCCCTTTCGCCAGTCGTATGGCTGGCGCAGCAACCAGAACAGGTACCGTGGCCGTGGCTTTCAAAGATAATTCCGCAGAACTCAAGCTGATCGATATTGCGCTGATCGACCCCGACCCGGCGCATCCCCGGCGCCATTGCGACGAGGTCGCCCTCAAGGGGCTGGCCAACTCGATCCACAGCAAGGGCCTGATCCAGCCGGTGCTGGTCCAGCCGGCCGACGCGGCCGGCCGCTACCGGCTGATCGTCGGCGAACGCCGTTGGCGCGCCGCCCAGCTAGCTGGCGAAACGCAGGTGCCGGCGCTGGTCCGCGCCTGCGCCGCCGACGAGTGCCTGGAAATCCAGGTATTCGAGAATCTCGGCCTGGGCCTGCGGGTACCGCTCGAGCCGCGCGAAATGGCCGGCGCCATCCAGAACATCGCCGAACGCTTCGCAAGCCGCGAGGCCGCGGCCGAACATTTCGGCCGCAATCCGACCTGGCTCAACCAGGCCACGGCCGCCGCCAACCTCTCACCCAAGGTCACCGCCCTGCTCGACTCCGGCAAGATCGCCAGCACCAGCACGGCGATCCAGCTCGAGCGCCTGGCCCAGAAAAATATCGCCAAGGCCGAGACCCTGATCGATCAGGTCGAACAGTTGCCGGAAGGAGAAAAACTGTCGAAAACGGTGGTCGACCGGGCGCTCAGCGAAGAAGGCCTGCGTCGCGGCAAGAAGAAACCGCTCGCCGACGAGGCCGCGGCCCCCGTTGCCCCGACCCCGACCGTGGTCGCGCCAGCGCCGACCGCCGCCGCCCCATCGGCAACGGCGGCCCCCGGACTGAGCAGCCGCCGGGTCAATCCGTCGAAGATCCGCCTGGTCGCCGAGATTCTCGGTCTGGCCGATGGCGACGAGGATGAAGTACTCTCCCGCCTGGTCGATGAATTCCTGGCCATGCAGGGCGACGCCGGTTCGGCCGCCTGAAACACAGCGAAAGCCCCGCCATGAACGAAGACAGCCACAACGACATCGCCGACGACCCGGACAGCACCATTTTCGAAGCACTGCTCTGGCGCAACAAGGGGTGGACGGCGCGCGTCATCAAGAACGAGGACGATGATGGCTGGGCGGTCGAAATGATCAAGGAAGGCGAAACGGAACCGGCCCTGGTCGGGCCGTGGACCATGGGCCGCGACAAGAAAAACCCGAAGCCGCTCGACGCCAACGCCTTCGCGACCCTGGTCAAGACCGCCTCGGAAGTCCTGCGTCGGCACGAACAGCACCTGCACGCGCTCTATCACCAAAAGATCACCGTGACGACCGAAGCCGGCCCGGTCAGCGTGACGCTCGACATCGTGGCCGACGAAGATGACCCCTACGCCAAGCTGGCGGCGTACGATATCGCCGGCGAACAGCTCGCCGAACAGCGGGTCGAGGCCAATTTCAAGCTCAGCATGAAGAGCGCCAGCGCCTGGATCGCCAGCGAGTTCCGGCAACCCGGCTAGCGCCTCAAGCGGCGGTGCGCCCCTTGCATTACCAGGATAACGGGCTATTCATGAGCACCGGCGAGACGACCCACCTCCCCTCGCCAAGCCTCTGTTTTTCCTCCGCTTCTCTGCGACTCTGCGGTTCAATTGAAATGCCCGCACCTCAGGCGGCACCGGCCACCTGCGCGACGAGGCTGAGCGAACGCAGGCGCAGCGCCGGTTCGAAGATATCGCAGACCAGCATCATTTCATCGGCCGCCGTCACCTGCTGCAATTGGCGCAGGCCGGCGGCCACCCGCTCCGCCCCGCCGATCACGGCGGCGCCGAGAAAGTCGCCGATGGCCGAACGTTCGTGCGCGGCCAGGCTGGCCAGATAGTTTTCCACCGGCGGCGGTAGGCCACCCCGGTCGCCGCGCAGGATGCCGAGCACCCGCTGGTAGGTGCTGCTGGCCAGGAATTCGGCCTCGTCGTCGCTGGCCGCGGCGATCACTGGCACGCCGATCATCACGTAGGGCTTGGCCAGTTTTTCCGACGGCTGAAACTTGCGGCGGTAGAGTTCGATGGCCGGAAGCAGTTGGGCCGGGGCGAAATGCGCAGCGAAGGCATAAGGCAGGCCGCGCTCGGCGGCCAGGCGGGCCGAAAACAGGCTGGAACCGAGCAGCCAGATCGGCACCTCGCTGCCGGCACCGGGCGTCGCGATGATGTGCTGACCGGGCTGGGCCGGCCCGAGCAGGAGCTGCAGTTCGGCCACGGCGCGCGGAAAATCGGCCTCCGTTTCCGGACGGTCACGGCGCAAGGCCCGCATCGTCGTTTGATCGGTGCCGGGAGCGCGCCCCAGCCCGAGGTCGATGCGCTCCGGATAGAGCTCGGCCAGGGTACCGAAGGCTTCCGCCACCACCAGCGGCGCATGGTTGGGCAGCATGATGCCGCCCGAGCCGACCCGGATGCGCCGGGTTGCCCCGGCGATATGGCCGACCAGGACGGCCGTCGCCGAACTGGCGATGCCCGCCATGTTGTGATGTTCGGCCAGCCAGTAACGGGTGAAGCCGAGCATTTCGACATGCCGGGCGGTGTCGCGGGCAAGGCTCAGCGCCTCGGCCACCGTGCCGCCCTGGCGGACGGTAACAAGGTCGAGCATCGAGAGTTTGGTGTGCTGCAGGCTATTCATGTTCGCTCCGCCATGACGTTTACCGGGTTGCGCCGGCTGGCCGCCCAGCCAAGCAAGGAAAGCAGCGCCAAGCCGCTGCCGATGAGGACGATGCCGGCAATTTCGCTGGTTTTGAAGGCTTCGCCGAAGGTCAGGCGCGACGAAAGAATGGCCACCACCGGCGTACCGAGCACCGACAGGCTGGCTTCCCAGGCCGGCACGCGGTCGAGGATGTAGATCCACAGCCACCAGCACATGGCGGTGCTGGCGATCGACATGAAGGCAAGGATGCCGAGATAGGAAGCGTTCCACTCGGTGGGGTGCTCGGGCACCAGGACAGCGAGCAGAATCAGTGGCACGGCACCGATGATCATCTGCCAGGTCGTCAGGGTCAGCAGGTCGACCGGCGTCTGGCCGCGCAGGCGCTTGATCAGGATGGTGCCGGTCGCCCAGCACAAGGCCGCCATCAGGCCGAGGAACTTGCTGAACAGGCTGGCCTGCATGTCCCACGGTTCGATGATCAGGAGCAGGCCGCCCAGCGTACTCGCCGCCGCCAGCCACTGCTTGCCGCGCACCCGTTCGCCGAGGATCGGCCAGGCCAGCAGCAGGGTCCAGATCGGCATGGTGAAGATGAGAACCGCCGTCTTGCCGGGGCCGCCTTCGACCAGCGCCCAGGTCTGAAAAATCATGAAGCCGGCGACCTGGGCCAAGCCGATGGCGATGGTCTGGCGCGGCGCCACCAGTTTCAGTGAACGGCCGCTCAACTTGAGGGCGACCAAGAGGGCCAGGGCGGCGCCGACACAACGCTCGGCGGCAAAGGCGAAGGGCGGCGCGTAGGCCAGCCCCTGCTTGGCGAGCACCCAGGTGTAACCCCAGGTCAAGGAGAGAATGATCAGGGCAAACGCGGGTAGCCAACGGCGGTATTCGGACATGAAATTTCCGGGAAAAATGGCCCCGGCCGGCAGTCGACCGGTCAGGGCCAGAGGTCAATTAACCTGAAAACCTTACCGCAGCGTCGCAAAGGAGCGGAGAGGAACGCCAATACAGCGGCTTGCATCGTTTTTGCAGCTCACCCAAAAGGTCGGCCGAATAATCCACGCAAGCCTCGGTTTTTCCTCTACGTCTCTGCGGTTTAGTTGGGTTTTCTAGGATTAAAAATCAGGCAGCCAGCGCCGGGTAGTCGGTATACCCCTCGGCCCCACCCCCGTAGAGCGTGTCGGCCCGCAGTTCGTTCAACGGCAGATCGTCCTTCAGGCGGCGGACCAGGTCCGGCGTGCTGATGAACGATCGACCGAAGGCGACCAGGTCCGCCTTGCCGGCCGCCACATTGGCCATCGCCAGCTCGCGCGAATAGCCGTTATTGAGCATCCAGGCCCCGGGGAAGGCGCGGTGCAGCGCTTCGTAGTCGAAGGCCTTGCCCTCGGGCGCCCGCGTACCGCCGGTTTCACCCTCGATGACGTGCAGGTAGGCCAGGCCGAGGGGGGCCAATTGCTCGACGACATAGCCGTAGAGGGCCTGCGGATCGCTGTCGAGCGGCGCAGTGAAGGTGGTCATCGGGCTCAGACGGAGGCCGGTACGGCCGGCGCCGATTTCCGCGCTGACCGCCTGGACGACTTCGAGCAGCAGACGGGCGCGGTTGGCAATACTGCCGCCGTACGGGCCGCTGCGGTCATTGACGCTGTCACGCAGGAATTGTTCGAGCAGATAGGTGTTGGCGCCATGCACCTCGACGCCATCGAAACCGGCGGCCAGGGCATTGCTGGCGGCCCGGCGGTAGTCCTCAATGAGGGCCGGGATTTCGTCGTCGCGCAGGGCGCGCGGCGTCGATACCGGGACAAAGCCTTCGCTGGTGTAGGTCATCGCCTCGGCACGACGTGCCGTGGACGAAACCGGAGCGGCGCCGTCCGGCAACAGGGAGGAATGGGCAATCCGGCCGACGTGCCAGAGCTGGATGACGATCTTGCCCCCCGCCGCATGGACGGCATCGGTAACTTGCCGCCAGCCGGCGATCTGTGCCGCGCTATGGATGCCCGGGGTGTCGAGGTAGCCCTGCGCCATCGGGCTGATCTGGCTGGCTTCGCTGATAATCAGGCCGGCCGTGGCGCGCTGGCGGTAATACTCGACGGCCAGTGCGCCCGGTACCTGCCCGGCGCCGGCACGATTGCGCGTCAACGGTGCCATGACGATACGGTTGGCCAATTCGAGTTGGCCGATTGTGATGGGATCGAACAAGGAATTCATCGGTAATTCTCCTTAACGGGTGGTATAAAAATTAGACCGGTCGTCTATTGCCGGAGGTAAAAAAATGGGCCGCCACCGAAGGCGACCGGAAAGATATCTATCTAAAAACTTCTCTGTCCCTGCTTCACTAAGCCACATCGCGCTTTGCGGGAAAAACCGCTCAACGTGAAAGCAACCTTTGCGTGAATTTCATGGCGTTATCGAGCGCCGTGCTGTCGCGGTGCAGCTTGCCGATCAAGCTGGCGCCCAGCCACAACTGGTAAAGCATCTGCGCCGTTGCCAGCGGCTCCAGCGTCGGCGGCAGCGAGGCATCGGCCTGGCCGCCCTCGATCAGGGCGGCAATCCGGGCGACGATCTGATCGGTCCCATCACGCAGAGTGATGCGCATGCTGTCGGACAAATCGGCCACTTCAGCACTCAACTTGACGACCAGGCATTTCTGCTCGGTACAGGCAGCGCATTGCGAGTTCAACCATTGCTGCCAGTAACGCAGCAGTCGCTCACGACCGTCTGCCGCATCGGCCTGCATCAATTGCTCGATGGTCGCCAGGTAATGCTCGAAATAGCTCTCCAGCAACGCCTGGCCGTATTGCTCCTTGGATTCGAAATAGTGATAGAACGAACCTTTGGGCACCCCGGCCGCTTTCAGGATTTCATTGAGACCGACGCTGGAAAAGCCCTTGCCGGCGATGATCCGGTTGCCGGTATCGAGGATGTGCTGACGCGTATTGTCGTGACGAATGTTCATGGAAACGGAGATTGCCACAGATTAGACCAGTCGTCTAGTAATAAAATCATGCGCAATGAGGTGCTCTTGCTTCATCCCTGAAAACGCAATTAATCCGCAGAGATGCGGAGATGCTGAGGAAAAACAGAGGCTTGCATGGATTATTTGGCCAACCTTTGGGGTGAGCTGTAAAAAAACGATGCAAGCCACTGTTTTCACGTTCTTCTCTGCCCCTTTGCGCCTCTGCGGTAAGGTTTTCAGGTTCATTCGTCCCCCCTGTTGCCGTGATTTCTACGTTGCAATTTACTTTAAATTTTAACTATAACATTTTGATTTATTTATAATTAATCAACCAGCAAGGCCGCAAAATTTTCTGCCGACACCGGATAACTGAAGAGGAAGCCCTGCCCGCCATCGCACTTCTCCTTACGTAGAAACGCCAGTTGCTCGGCCGTTTCGATACCTTCGGCAATCACCTGCTGTTTCAGCTTTTGCCCCATACCGATGACCGCACTGACGATGGTGGCGTTGTCGGTATTGCTCGTAATGTCGCGCACGAAGGACTGGTCGATCTTCAGGGTGTCGATCGGAAAGCGGTTCAAATAACTGAGGCTGGAATAGCCGGTGCCGAAATCGTCGATCGCCAGTTTCAGCCCCATGACCTTGAGCGCCGTCAGCGTCGATTCGGAAGACTCGGCCTCGTGCATCAAGATGCTCTCGGTCAATTCCAGCTCAAGATAGCGCGCTGGCAGACCGGTTTCCCGAAGAATTTCGGCAACGCCTTCCAGGAAACCGGGATGGCGGAATTCCACCGCCGAAATATTGACCGAGACCGGCACCGCCGGCAGACCAGCAGCCAGCCAGGCCTGCACCTGACGACAGGCTTCGCGCAACACCCAGCGCCCGATCGGCACGATCAGCCCGCACTCTTCGGCAATCGGAATGAACTGGCCGGGATAGATCATGCCCAGTTTCGGGTCCTTCCAGCGCAGCAGCGCCTCGCTGCCGATCATCCGGCCGGACGCAATATTCATCTTCGGCTGGTAATGCAGTTCGAACTCACCCATGCTCAAGGCCCGGCGCAGGCTGTTTTCAACGAGCAGGCGCTGGACGGCACGGGTATTCATGTCACCGGTGAAAAACTGGTAGTTGTTGCGACCGTTGGCCTTGGCGTAATACATCGCGGTATCGGCGTTCTGCATGGCGCTGTCGGCGCTGATGCCGTCGTTCGGGTAGATGCTGATGCCGATGCTCAGCGTCACATGCAGTTCATGCCCCTCGATCAGGTGCGGCAGGAGCAGCGAGGCGAGCAGCTTTTCCGCGACCTGGGCGGCGTCCCTCGGCTGTTCGATTTCGGCCAGCAGGATGACGAATTCGTCGCCGCCCTGGCGGCAGACGGTATCGGTGTTGCGCACGCAGGTCGCCAGCCGTCCGGCCACCGATTGCAGGAGTTGGTCGCCGATGAGGTGACCAAGCGAATCGTTGACGTTCTTGAAGTAATCGAGATCGAGAAACAGCAGACCGACCTGTTTGCGATGGCGCTGCGCCAGGCCGATCGCCTGCGACAGCCGCTCGGTGAGCAACAGACGATTCGGCAGACCGGTCAGGAAATCATGCTGGGCCAGGTGCGACATCTTCTGGGCCATGGCCCGCGAGGCGCTGACATCGTGAAAGACGATCACCGCGCCGGCCACCTTGCCGTCACGATTGTGGATCGGCGCCGACGAATCCTCGATCGCCGCCTCGCTGCCATCGCGCCGGATCAGCATGCTGTCGGCGGCCAGACCGACCACGCGATCTTCGCTCATCGCCCGCAAGGCCGGACTGGCGATCGCCACCCTGCTCTGCCCGTCGATGACCCGGAATACCTCGGCCAGCGGGCGGCCCAGGGCATCCTCGCGGGGCCAGCCGGTCATCGCCTCGGCGGCCAGGTTGAGGTAGGTCACGTTGGCCTGCAGATTGGTGGTCAGCACGGCATCGCCAATCGAGTTGAGCGTCACCTGGGCGCGCTCCTTCTCCTCGAACAGGGCTTCCTGTATCTGTTTCAGCTCGTCTTCCACGGCCTTGCGGACGGTAATGTCCTCGACGATCTGGACCCGCCCGCGCAAGGTCCATCCGTCGCGCATGGCCGCCGCATTGAGGCGCGTCCAGATGATGCTGCCGTCACGGCGCAGGAAACGCACCTCGGTCTGGAAGGCTTCCTCGCCGCGCACCGCATCGCGCCAGCCGATGACGATGCGCTGCCGATCATCGGGATGTATCGCCATGCTCCAGTTGGTACCCAGCGTCTGCTCCAGGCTCAAGCCCGATATCTCCTGGTAGGCGGCATTGGTATAGATACAGTTGCCCTGCGCGTCGGAAACAAAAATGCCGAGTGGCGAGGCGTCGCTCATGGCGCGAAAGCGCGCCTCGCTCTGACGCAGCGCCTCGCGCGTTGCCCGGCGCTCGATCAGGTAGCGCAGGGCGCGCGGCAGCCAGTGGGCATCGACGTGGCCCTTGACCAGATAGTCGTCGGCGCCGCGCTGCACGGCGAGACGCGCGATTTCCTCGTCGGCCGGCGCACAGAGCAAAACAATCAGCACCGCCGGTGCCATCATGAAAACGCGTTCGAAGAGCGCCATGCCCGGCCCGTCGGGCAAGCTCAGATCCAGCAGGACGACGTCGATCTTGCCCTTTTCCAGGCGATCAAGCGCCGCCGCCTGGCTAGTTGCCGTCTCGACAAAAAATGCCTGACCGGCCCCGCCGCCCAGCGCATCGGTGATCAGCGCGATTTCGTCGGGGTTGTCTTCAATCAGCAGAACCGTCGTCGGAAAATCGCTCATGCAGGGCTATCCTTCAACCTAGAAAACGCAATTGAACCGCAGAGACGCAGAGCTGCAGAGAAAAAACAAAGGCTTGCCCGGATTATTCGGCCCACCTTCCGGGGGCGCCGCAAGAACTTGCAAGCCACTGTTTTCATGGTCTTCTCTGCTCCTTTGCGACGCTGCGATAAGGTTTTCAGGTTCAACCGTCGGGAAAAGCGGCGATCCGGACACCGCATCCGCCGCTGCACGCTGCTCGTTGGGGGAATGCCGCACGGGCTACCGTGCCGCCCGCTCAGCGCCGGCTGAGCAAGGCGCCGAGGATCAGGCCGGCGGTCGCGGCAAGGCCGACGATGGTCCATGGATTGCGGTGCACATACTGGTCGGTTGCGGCCGACATGCAACGGGCCTTGCCCGCCGCCGCGCCAACTTCGGTCGCCACGGCATGCCCGGCCTGATCGAGAAGTTCGCCGGCACTGCCGACCATCCCGCGAATTTCGCTGACAAGGGCTTTCTGGAATTTTCCACAGGCGCTAAACCCGGGTCTGTGCGCTAGCCAACAGACGCCCCGCGGGGCCCGGATAGGATGCCCATGACTGCCGAAATGAATGGCAGATTCGGCGCCCCGCCCGATACCGGCCGAGCGCTGCCCCAACTGCTATCGGGAGAGATGAGATGAGCCTGGGAACAATCCTGCTGATCGTTCTGGTTTTACTGCTGGTCGGCGCCATTCCAACCTGGCCGCACAGCCGCTCCTGGGGCTATGCCCCGAGCGGCGGCATCGGCCTGGTCCTACTGATTCTGCTCGTCCTGTTGTTGCTGGGACGAATCTAGGATTTTCAGCAATTAACCGGAGAACTGTACGATGACCAAGACCCCCTACCCACGGCTCGCCATTTCCCTACTTCTGGCAGCCGCCCTGAGCGCCTGCGACAAGCCCGGCCCGGCCGAGTCCGCCGGCAAAGCGATCGACCAGACGGCGACCGACGTCGGCAAGAAAATGTCGGAAACCGCCGACAAGGTGGACAAAAAATTGAGCGAGGCCGGTGAGAAAACGGCTGCTGTGATCTCCGACACGGAAATCACCAGCCAGGTCAAGGCCGCCATTTTCGCCGAGCCCGGCCTCGACTCGCTGAAAATCACCGTCGACACGCGGGGTGGCACCGTCACCCTGAGTGGCACCGTCGATACCGAGGCCCACGGCGAGCGGGCCAGGACGCTGGCCGCGAAGGTCAGCGGCGTGAACAACGTGGTCAATCGCCTGACCACCGTGCCGAACAAATAACCACCAGTCAAAGGGAACTATCGTGGAAACAGAAAACGCCTACCAACGCAAAATGTCGGCCCAACTGAAGGAATGGGGTGCCCAGATCAATCTCCTCGAAGCGAAGATGGAAAACGTCGGCGCCGAGATGCGGCTCAAGCGGCACGAGGAATTGCAGGCGCTACGTGCCAAACAGCGGGAGGCAACGGAAAAAATGCACGAGCTGGGCAAATCGACCGGCGAAGCCTGGCAGCAGGTCAAGCTGACCGCCGACAAGGTCTGGGAAGAGCTAAAGACCGGCCTCGGTGAGGCCCAGTCCAAATTCAAATAAGGCTTTTCGCCACCCCGCCCCGGTCCCGGGGCGGCTTACGGCTGCCGCGCCGGGTTTACCCGGTGCAGGGTCCTTTTTCGGTTACGCAGGTGCTCGACCAAGAGCCAACTGAACAGTGAAACCGCAGCCAGCCCGGCGCTCGCCGGTAAGGGTGGGATAAAACGTCGGTAGATCATGCACGGCTCCTTTCCCGGAACGCTCCCGGGGTGAATGATGGTGGCGCCTTTGGCTCAGACAACGGGCCGGTCCATCCGCTCGGTGGCCGGCAAGTCCGCTGCCGTTGCGGGATTGCCGGCCACCGCCGGACCACTCTGGTCGACCGGAATCAGCGGTGGCAGCAGCGGTTTCCAGTGACTGCAAGCCGGTGCCAGCGGGCCGTGCGAGACGCCTGGGGGGTGAGGGTTTTCTTCGTTCATTGTCGTTTCTCCGTGGGGGATTGGTTGGCCGAGCGACCGTTTACGGACTAAAACGGTAGTCGTCGGCCGCATACAAACGCCAACTACCGTCACCCACCAGTTCCAGTACCTGGGGGTGATATTTCAGGATGGACGGCCGATGGCCGATGCTGATCAAGGTCGTGGCGCTCGCCGCCAACTGCTGATACAGGCTGTCTTCGTTGGCGATATCAAGGGCACTGGTGGCCTCGTCGAGAATCGCGTAGCGCGGTGCGCCGAGCAGCACCCGGGCCAAAGCGACGCGCTGCTGCTCGCCGACCGAAAGCACCTTGGCCCAGTCCAGTTCGGCATCCAGACCGCCGAAACGGGCCGCCAGATGCGGCAGATTGACCCGCTCCAACAAGCGCAGCAATTCGTCGTCGGCGACCTCCCGCTCGTGCTGCGGATAGAGCAACTGGCTGCGCAGACTGGTCAGCAGCATGTAGGGGCGTTGTGGCAGGAAAAGCAGGTGCGGCGATGGCGGGCGCCGGATGCAACCGCTGCCGGTGTGCCACAAACCGGCGATGGCCCGCAGCAAGGAGCTTTTGCCACAACCGCTGGGGCCGACGATCATCACCCCCTGGCCGGCGGCGATGCTCAGCGAGAGATCCTTGATCAGGGTGCGTTCCCCATTTGGCGTCTGCAGCGTCAGGTTTTCGATGACGATATCCGGGCTATCGACGAAAGCGATGCGCCCCGTCGCGACCGGTGGCGCCGCGGCCCGACCGGCGAGAAAGCGGGAAAAGCCATGCAGGCGATCAATCCCGGCGGCAAATTTGCTCAGGCTGTCGAAATTGTCGATGATTACCGTCAGCGCCCCGAGAATGGCGGCGAAGGCGCCCGCCGCCTGGATTGCCCGGCCGACCTCGAGTTCCCCGGAGAGCACCCGCTCGGCGATGATGGCGCTGGGCAGAATGACGGTCATGAAGCTATAGCCGTACTGGAACAGGTTCAGATTCAACTGCACCCGGATCAGTTTCTTGAAATTGCTGAAGGCTTCGTCGAAATGCCCGCCGACCTGCGCCGCCTCCGGTGCTTCGCCACGGTAAAAGGCAATCGCCTCGGCGTTTTCCCGGACCCGGACCAGGCTGAAGCGGAAATTGGCTTCGCGCTTCAACTGGTAGAAATTGAGGCCGATCAGCACCTTGCCGAAGACCAGCAGGGTCATCGTCGTGCCGGCGGCCGCGTAGATCAGCAGAAAAACCACCAGTTCCCGGGAAATCGACCACAACACACCGGAGAAAGCGATCAGCTGGAGCAGCGCACTGATGACGACGAGCAGGAATTGCAGCGATTTCTGGGTGAAGGTATTGATGTCTTCGGCAACCCGCTGATCCGGGTTATCGATCTCGGTACTGGCGTTGAGTTCGTAATAAGCCCGATTGCTGAAATAATTGCCCAGGAAACGCCGGGTCAGCCAGCGCCGCCAGTAAAGGCCGAGCAAATCGCGGACATAGTAATAAAAGGCGTAGATCGGCACGCCGACCACCAGAATGGCCAGGCATTTTTCAATCGAATACCAGAAACGTTCGCCATCCCGGGCGGCCAGCGCCGAGGTGAATTCCCCGGTCTGCTCGTTAAAAAGCACGGCAAAGCCGGTCTGCCCAAGCAACAGGAGGACAAGCAGGACAAGCAGGCCGCGGGCCTGCCATTTTTCCTCACCGCACCAGTAAGGGACGGCAATCGACCGATAGTGACGCCACAGGCGACGATCGAAGCGGATCATGGTTTACCTGAAAACAGCCGGTAGCCGCCGGCCACAACCAAGCCGAAGAGGAGATGGGCGATCACCGTCGCGCCGCCGCGCGAGACCATGAACCAGGGAAAGAGCAGGACCAAGCCATACAGATTGACGGCATAGATGGCCAGCCCGTACCCGGCGCCGGCGAATGCCAGCGACCAGCCGCGGCACCCGGCGAAAAGTGACCCGGGCAACCAGGCATAGACGATGGACAGGGCAAAGTGGATCAGCGTGGCAACGAGCAGGATGTCCCATTGCGCCGTCGCCGGCGGCGGCAGGACGTGCGACCCCAGGAGCAGGGCCGCGGTCAGGCGGGCGTCGCGGAACAGCGTGGCGACGACTGGCTGCTGGCTCCACCACCAGGCCAGCAGTTGCCCGACGGTCGCCAGCCCGCCGGCCGTGATACCGGTCAGCACAATCTTGGGCCATGCCATCCGACCAGGCGCGGTGACCTCCGCTGCCGCATCGGCGGCCAGCAAGTCGAAGGTTTGCAGGCGTGCCGCCGGCGCCCCCAGCCATTTGGCCAGCCCGGCCCCGCCCCGGGCCATGACCAGGGCGTGATTGCGGATAAAGAGCCGACCGGCCAGCGGGGCCAGCCAGCGCATCCAGCGGCGGGTGGCGCTGACTTCCCACTCGAAGCGGACGATGCTGGTCGTCCCCTGGCTGGCAAAGCGCCAGCGCCCGACACCCTGCAGATCGCCGGCGGCCCGGCCTTCGATGAGGCGGCCGGGTTCGACCCGGGTCGGACTGATGTCGAGGACCAGGCGATAAGGCAAATTGCCCCGCCAGGTGTAGCGGCGTATCGCCTTGCCGCCGCAGGCGTCGCCGACCGCCAGCGTAGCGACCCGCTGCGCCCCCGGCCACCATTGCGGCCAGTCCAGGGAATTTTCGATGGCCGCATACACGGCGGCCAGCGGGGCCTCGATGTGCCAGATGGTCAGCAAGCGATAATCCGCCATGGCGCCTCCTGTGGACCGGGGGTGAATCGGCCGGACCGGCGGCGCGCCAGCCCTTTGCCGGTCGCCGAAGCGGAACGCAGGGGGAAGAAGGAATCAGCCTTCCCGGCCCACGAACGACAGCTTCACCGACGACTTGGCGGCCCCGGCCTTGATCTGCCTATTCTGCCATTTCCCGTCGATTTCGGCCGATACCTGATAAACACCGGGCGCCAACTTCAGGTAAAGCAGAGGGCCTTCGCTGGTCCCGGCAAAGATCTGCCGGCCATCCCGAGTGGCCACCCGGAAGGGAATACTGGCCAGGTAAGCCCCCTGACGATCGCTGAACAGGACGTGCACGTTGTAGGCTGCCGCGACTTGGCGCATTTCCTGCAGCGCTTCATCACCGATGCCGCCGCTCAGCCACGAAACTTCGGCTTGGGCGGTACTGCTGCGATTGGCCTTGGCCACTGTGTTCGTTTCCTGGGCCTGCAGCCCGACCGTCGGCAGGACCAGACAGAGGGCCAGCAGGATGGCCGGCCGAGCCGGGAGAGTGGGATGGATTTTCATGTTCGACTCCGGAAGAAAAGGCGGGCCAGCACGTCGGCAAAGCCGCGGCTGGTCATTGGCGACAACCGCCGAGCGGTTGTCTGAAAGAGCGACGGCGACGCTAGGAGCGGGGTTCGCCCCGGCGATTGACGGTAACGGTGGCGCCGGGCGGCGAACTCATCTGGACATGGTGTTCGCGACCGCGGAAGGTGTAGGTCACCTCCCAGTAATCGACCCGGGTCTGGCGCGGCGTTTCCTCGCAACGCTGCACCTCGCGCACTGCGGCCGGCTGGCCGTCGCCGCGCCCGACATTGGCACCGAGCAATCCACCGCCGACGGCACCGCCGACCGTGGCGATATCCCGGCCGGTGCCGCGTCCGATCTGGTGACCGAGAATGCCGCCGATCACGGCGCCGGCAATGGCCCCCGGGACATTGGCCGTGCTTTGCTCTTCGGCCACCTGCTGGCGCTCGATCCAGCAGCGCTGCTCGGGTGGTCCGACGATGGCTCGCACCGAGCTGACATCGGCCTCGAACAGCCGCTCATTGGCGCGCCGGCTGTTGTCGTAGACCGGCTCCGGCGGCGGCGCGAAACGCTCGTCGTCGATGCGTGCGCTACGTCGCACGCTGCGCGCCGAGGAAATCCGATCATTCAGTCCCATCGCTGCCAGCGAGCGATAACGACCGGGCGCCAGGACGACGCAGCGACCGCTGAAACGGATGTCTTCGCAAACTTCCCAGCGTTCGCGCAAGACGATGACCGACGAGGCGCGATCATTGAAACCCTGGCGTCCGAAGTTTTCGACATCGTCCCAGCGCGGGCTGAAGCTACGCCCGGCAAAGCTTTCATGTTCATAAAAGGTGAGCTGGGCGATCGCCGGCCAGGCGAGCAAGGCCCCGACCAGGGCCAGGGCAGCGTTGCGGAATGTATTCATTGTCATTGCTCCGGGGTAAACAGCGTTTCGCCCGGTGGCGTCGCCGCTTTTGCTGATCGTCTCCCGCCCGGCAGCCCACCCGCTTGACCAGGTGGCTGCCGGGCGGGCCGACCACTCCACCAGGACCGGCGGCAACGGCAATAGGTCGCTGTCGGCGGCACTGGTTCAGACCGCGCCGGTTACTTGGCGTATTTCATCTTGGCTTGTTCCAGGCAAGCATCTTTGGCACTACCGGCCAGGGCATCGCACTTTTCCTTGGCAACGGCGAAATTGGCATCCTTCTTGTCGGTTTTGGCATCCTGGCGGGCATCGCTCATCTTTTCGTTGGCCGTTTTGGTCGCCTCAGAGCTCTTCAAAGCGATCTTGGCATCGGCCTTGGCGGTCGTTTCGGCCGCTTTCGCTTCCTTGACACAGACGTCCTTGGCATTGCCGGCCTTGTCGTCGCAATGCTCCTTGGCGATGGCATAGGCCGCCTCGGCCTTGGCGACACTGACCTCGTAATGCGCCTTGGCGCTCGGTTTGTAGCTGGCAGCAAGCTCAGCCAGGCCGACCTTTTCGGTGCCGTTGGCTTCTGCCATGCAGATGTCGCCGCCGTTGCCGGACATCGACGAACAACTGGCCTTGGCGTTCTTGTATTCAGCCGAGATCTTGTCCTTGGCCGCTTTGTATTCCGCCTTGCTGATGCCTTCGGCCATGGCCCCGGCGCTGAATGCCAAAGCAAGGGCCAGGGTAATTGCGCTGATTTTGTTCATCGTTGTTCCTTCGGGTTTTATGTCGCTAGTCTGGCGTCGGCAGGTAATGCTCGACCTGCCCATCTCGGCGCCGGGATCGCACCGGGTGAGAACCCGGCGCCTCGCCGCGGCCCGGGGGCTTCAAGATCCCGTGGCAGCGCTGTTGCAAGCCTGGGACTGGTGCCCCGGCCCGTCTGTGGCCTGCCGCACATAGGCGGGATTTGCGGTCGAGTCATGTTCCGGCACGGCCCTTCGCCAGCAATGTCGTTCGAATGAAATTAACGCCCTATGTGCGCTGTCCAACGGAAGGGTGCGTTCGGGACGCCTAGTCTGCCTGGAGGAAAGCATGTGGAATACGTCCTTCCGGGCTTTCCGTTGCGGCTTTCCGCATTACTTAAAGGATATAAAAATGACTAATCTACAACGCGTATTGCATCGTTTTCTCCTCGTCGCCAGCGCCACCCTTGCGCTGGCCGCCGTCAGTTCGCAGGCCACGGCTGCCACCGCCGAAGATCTGAGCGCCGATGCCGCCCAGTCCCTGCAATCGCTGTACAAGACCCACCCGGAAGCCGAAGCCCTCGGCAAAAAAGCCAAAGCCATCCTGGTTTTCCCGAAAATCATCAAGGCCGGCCTGGTCTTCGGCGGCAGTTATGGTGAAGGCGTACTGACCCGCGACGGCCATGGCGCCGGCTATTACAATTCCGTATCGGCCTCCTGGGGCTGGCAAGCGGGGGCCGAATCCTATGGCTACGTCGTCTTCCTGATGAGCAGCAAGGCCGTCAAGTACCTCGACGACTCCAAGGGCTGGGAAATCGGCGTCGGTCCGACCGTCGTCGCAGTCAATGAAGGCATCGCCAAGAATCTATCCACTTCGACCCTGAAAAACGATGCCTACGCCTACATTTTCGACCAGCAAGGTCTGATGGTCAGCCTGAGCATCGAAGGCACCAAGATCACCAAGATCAAGCGTTGAAACGCAAATTGCCCTGACCCCATCAGCCCGCTCCCTTGCCGTCAGGTTTGGGGAGCGGTGGCGCGACCGGGCAATGCCCGGTTGAGCCCGCCGGGTCAAGGAGCGGCATAAGCCGCCGCGACAGCAGGACGCCATAGCCCTGCCCCAGTCTGGCAAAAGATCGCCAACTCGCCCAACACCGCGGCGATCGCCGCATTGGCCGCGCCCACCCCGCCCTTGGCATCGTCGCTGGCGGCCGCCCGACTGGCCGAAAATTCGCGCCAGGCCAGCACCTGCCGCGTCGTGTTGTGCACCAGATAGGCCCGTAGCGTTAGCTCGACCCGGCTCGGCTGGCTGCTGAAATCCTGTTGCAGGCGCAGGATTTCGCTATCCAGCCGCAGTTCGCCCAAGGCCGAGCTCGGGGTCAGCACGACCGCCCGGAATCCCCCCTGTTGTTGCAGCCTCGCCACCAGCAGCGGCGCCAGCATGCGGGCCGGTGTATCGACCCATTCGCTGTGGGCAAAATATTCCAGCTGATGGGCCGCCCGCTGGTAAATGATGTGCTGACTGTCAAAACCCGGCGCCGCGCGCGGCGGGCTGACGAGCAGCGTCAGGGCCGCGGCGGCGGTCGGCGCTGGCGGGTCCGTGCGGCTCACCCCTTCGAGGGCATAGAACACCGAGCGCGGGCTGGTTGCCGGCAACAGGTTGCCGCAGGCGCCGCTTATCGCCAGCAGACCTGCCACGGCAAGACAGCGCCCGGCGAAAACGGGATAACTCATGGCTTTTTCCCTCCGTCGGCTTCGCCCGGCCCTTCCTGGACGGTTTTCCGGCCGAGCAGCAGGCCGGACGGATTGCGCTCGGTTTGTTCGCTAAGACGGCGCAAGGAGCTCGCCAGGACGCTGAGTTCGCCGAGCAGGCGTTCCAGTTCGGGCTGCGTTTCCTGGCTGAAGCGATGCACTCCGGCGCCGACCGCGTCGACCATCTGACCGGTGCGGTCGCTGGTCCGGGTAACCGCATTGCCCATTTTTTCGATGGCCTCGGCGCTTTTGCCGAGACGCTCGAGCAGTGGCTGGAGATCGGCCGTGGCGCGCGCCGTATTGGCAAACGTCCGGGCCGCATCGGCGATCCCCGCATCGAGCGCGGCATTGCGCGCGGCGACGGTCCGCGTGATGCTGGCGAGATCGGCCAGCGCCTGGCTGAAGGCGGCCTGGTTTTGTTCGCTGAGCATGGCGTTGATGTTGTTCGAGGTACTGTCCAGCTTGCTCAGCACCGTGCCCAAGATGTTTTCCAGGCGGGCGGCGAGCGACGGCTTGGTCTGGATAACCGGATACTCGGTGTCGGCGGCGGCGCGCAATGGCGGGCTGAGGCGCCCGCCGCCGCTCAGTTCGACATAGGCGATGCCGGTCAGGCCCTGGGTTTTGAGGACGGCCAGCGTATCTTCCTTGATCGGCGTGCCGCGCTCGATGGCGAAGAGCAGATTGACCCGCTGCGGGCTGCCCGGATCGAGCTGGATTTGCTGCACCTTGCCGACATCGACGCCGTTGTATTTGACCGGCGCGTTGATGTTGAGCCCGGCCACCGACTCGTCTTCGATGGCCAGGTAGAGATCGTATTTTTTCCCGAAGGCGCCGCCGGCCGCCAGCCACAGCGCGCCGCCGACCAATAGCGCGCCGAGAATGAGGACAAAGGCGCCGACCAGGGCGTAATTGACTTTGTTTTCCACCTTAGCCGACCTCCTGCGGATTGGCCGTGCGCCAGCCTTCCTGGGCCTGCGCGGCACGAGCCCGCGGGCCGGCGAAGAACGGGCGGAGCGCCGGGTTGTCCTGTTGCGCCAGTTGCGCCATGCTGCCGACCGCCTGCACCTTGCCGTCGCCGAGAACGGCGACACGGTCGGCCAGTTGCCACAACAAGTCGAGATCATGGGTAATGATGACCACCGTCAGGCCGAACAGATCGCGCACTTCGCGCACCAGGCGATCGACCTGGTCGGCGCTTTCGGGATCGAGGCCGGCCGTCGGTTCGTCGAGAAAAAGCAGTTCCGGATCGAGGGCCAGGGCGCGCGCCAGGGCGGCGCGCTTCAACATGCCGCCGCTCAGCTCGGCCGGATACTGCGCCCCGACCTCCGGCGCCAAGCCGGTCATGGCCAGTTTCCAGGCGGCGATCTGATCGATCAGGGCGTCGTCCAGCCCGCTATGTTCGCGCAGCGGCAGGCCAATGTTTTCACTCACCGTCAGCGCCCCGAACAGGCCGCCATGCTGGAACATCACGCCCCAGCGCCGGCGCAGCGCGAGGGCCGCGGCGGCCGTAATATTCTCGAGATCGACGCCGAGAACGCGGATCGTCCCGGCATTCGGCTGCTGCAAGAGGATCATTTCGCGCAACAAGGTCGATTTTCCCGAACCGCTGCCGCCGACCAGAGCGAAAATCTCGGCCCGGCGCACCTCGAGGTCGAGTTCGGCATGCACGACATGGTCGCCGAAGCGGGTCGCCAACTGCCGGATGGTGATGGCGGCCGGCTCGCTCATGTCACAGGTCCAGGGCACTGAAGGCCACCGAGAACAAGGCATCGGCGACGATCACGAGAAATATCGACTGAACCACGCTGCGCGTCGTCTGGCGGCCGACACTGTCCGCCCCGCCGGCCGTACGAAAGCCCTGGAAACAGCCGATGATGACGATGATGGCAGCGAATACCGGCGCCTTGCCGATACCGACCAGATAAGCGGTGACGCTGACCGCCTTGACGAAGCGCTCGGCAAACTCGGCAAACCCGACATCAAGCCGGGCGTGCGCCATCAGCATGCCACCGAGCACGCCGAGCAGGTCGGCAAACACCGTCAGCAGCGGCAGGACAAGGAGCAGCGCGAGCAATTTCGGCAGCACCAGCAATTCCTCGGGGATGATGCCCAGGGTACGCATGGCGTCGATTTCCTCGGTCACCGCCATGGTCCCGATCTGGGCGGCATAGGCCGAACCGGAGCGGCCGGCGACGATGATCGCCGTGATCAGCGGGGCGAATTCGCGCAACATCGAGAGGCCGACCAGATCGGCGACAAAGATGTTGGCGCCGTACTGCCGCAACTGGTCGGCTCCCTGATAGGCAACGACGACGCCGAGCAGGAAGGAGAGCAGCCCGACAATGGGCAAGGCATCGAACCCAGCGCGGCGGATATTGAAGAGAATCGCCCGCCCGCGAAAACGCGCCGGCTGGCGCAGGCTGCCGGCCAGAATGCTGGCCGTTTGGCCGACGAAGGCGAGCAACGCGGTGGCCTGCGCCAGCGCCGCCAGCGTCCGCCCCCCCACCTCGGCCAGCATCGTCGGCCGGACCACGGCCGGCACCGGGGGCTGCCCGGCCAGCAGGGCGAGGCGCTGCCGGGCGCGGTCCAGTACTTTGCCAAATTCCGGGCGCAGGCCGTCGATCTCGCCGCCGGCCCCGGCCGCTTGCCGGCGCGCCAGCAGTCCGGCCAGCACCCAGGCACCGACGCTGTCGAGTTGCTCGATGCCGGCCGCCGTCACGCTGCCGCCGGCCTGACCGGGTGCCGGCAGGCTGGCCGCCAGGCGCTCGACATCGCCCAGACAATACGCTGTCCAAGCCCCGGATAGCGCCAGCTCGTCCGACTTGGACAGGGCAATTGCGGCGGGGAGCGGGGCACACGGGGGCATGACTTGAACCTGGGAGAGAGCTGGCAACATAGGGGAAAGTCCGGCGGCGGTTTGTCTGGCAGCGCTCAACGCCTGGCCGGGAGTTGTCGCCGGGCCTGGCTGAACCCCCGGAACACGGGGTCTGGCCGACGCCCCACCGCCCTGCGGCAAACCGGAGCCGGCGGCCGCTTCGATAGCCGCCGAAAACCGGCTAACGCCTCAGATCAAGCGGGAAAAACAAACTGATCCCCGGCGACTGGCGCGGCTCGTAATACACCGGTGGCGGCACATAGACCGGCTGGGCGTAGTAATACGGCCGACGGTATTGCGGCTGGTAGCGATAGCCGCCCCGATCGTCGTGCCATTCGCGTCGGTTCTGCCAGTCGCGCTGACTGTGCTTGTCAAAATGGCGACCGCGATCATGGCGCTCCCCCTTGTCGGCCGAGGCCGGGCCGGCCAGCAGCAGGCTGAGCGCGACGCCCAGGACAATGGCCAACAGCAGGCGGCGGCCGAATATCTGGCCATCGCTGTCGGGCAATAATGAATTATTGATCATGCTGATCTTCCTTTCCGAGCTGCCCGCGGCTGCCACGAACTGCGCAGCGGCGGCGATAGAAACCGTTCGTCACTTGACGTCCATCTGCGACTGACCATTGGTTGGCCCCTTCTTCGGGCCGTTGCGGTGACCATGCTTGCCACCCCGACTCATGCCGCTGCCGCGTCGGAACAGGGTGTCGGCTTCGACTTTCTGGGCCGGCGACATGCCCTCGTAAAGCGTCGCGAAGGCCGGCGTCAGCTTGCGGATTCCTTCGGCGTGGGCGTCGGCGATCTCGCCGTAGGATTTCAGATCATCGACCGCCGTCATCCCCTTGCCCTTATCCTTCCTGGCCTGGGTCAGCGTATCCATGGCCTTGGCGTTGTCGGTCATCGCCTGCGCCACTTTGGCCCACTGTTCTTCCTGCGCGGCGGTGATTTTTAGTTGGCTGTGCATGTCGTTGATGCGCTGTTCGCTACGCACGGTGTGGGCCGCCATGCCGGCTTCCATGCCGGCCGCCGGGGCCAGTCCCGGGGCGAGGGCCAGGGTGGCGGCGATGAGCGCGCTGGCGACAAGCCGGGGACCGGCCTGGTTGAATCGAATGCCGCTTATTTTCATGATCGTTCTCCGGGTGGTTGCAGGTTCCGCATCCCGGATTGAGCCCCGGCCAGCGACCTGAACGACCATGATTTGCCTTCCCCCGTCCCTCTTCTGTTCGCCAGGACACATACGGCGGAATGAGCCCGGCGCGCCACCGCCGGCCGGCCGCCGGATCAGCCGCCGGGCGTGGCCGGCGCCCCCAGTTTGCGCAACTCGGTTTCCAGGCGCTTGATCTCGGTAATGTCGATAAAGGTGATAACCACGCCGTTGATCATGTTGTCCTGCGTGCGGTAGGGCATGATGCGCACGCGGAACCAGCGATTGTCTTCGGTCGCGATGATCTTTTCGCGAAAGATCAGGGTGTCGAGGACGGCCAGGGCGTCGTCCTGGAGTTGGGGATAATTGAGGACGGAAACGATATCGGACAGCGAGCGCCCGACATCGCCGGGGATCAGCTTGAAGAGATGCGTCGCATGCGTCGTGAAGCGCCGCAACTTCATCTTGTCGTCGAGGAAGATGGTGGCGATTTCGGTGCTGTTGAGCAAATTGGTCATGTCGTTCTGGGCCCAGGTCATCTCATCGACCCGGGTTTGCTGTTCGGCATTGACGGTCTGCAACTCCTCGTTCATCGACTGCAATTCTTCCTTCGAGGTGGTCAGCTCCTCGTTGGTCGCCTGCAGTTCCTCGTTGGCCGACTTGACCTCTTCCAGCGAGGACTGCATTTCCTCCTGGGTGGTGCGCAAGGCTTCGCGGGTCTGGTTCAATTCCTGCAGCAAGCTGTTTTCCCGTTCCGAGGTCAGGCCGGGCCGCCGCTTGCGGCCGGCCGGCGTGGCCTTGACGTCGGCGAAGACGACCAGCACCCGATTGCGCAGGGCTTCCGGCTTGTCGATGCCGTGCACGGTGACATTGACGACCTGGGTCTGGCCGTCATTGTCGATTTCCAGGCCGTTCAGGCATATCGGCTCGCTCTGCCGCAGGGCATTGCGGATGACGCCGCTCAGGGCTTCGCGCAGGCCGTCGCGGGCCATCGCATGGATGTTGATATTGACCTTGCCGGCGGCCGGTTCGAGGTATTTCCCGGTCCGCCCGCTGATGTAGAGAATGTCGCCATCGGCATTGACCAGCACGGCGGCCGGCGCGTAATTCTGCTGGATCAACTGGTCGGTCAGGTAGTCGACGCTTTCCCGGTAATCGGCCCGCCCGCCGTCGCCGGCAAACGGCGCAGTGCCCCGCGAACTGGTCGCGATGCCCGACCAGGAAGGTGACGAAACCTGTTCGATGCGCCGGAAGACGCGGACCTTGCTGTCCAACGGCTGGAAGCAGTCGGTAAAGTCGCCGACGCTTTCGGCGCTGCCCAGAACCAGGATACCGTTGCGGCCCAGGGCATAGTGAAACTGCGGCAACAGCCTTTTCTGCAATGCCGCCCCGAAATAGATCAGCAGGTTGCGGCAGGACAGGATATCGAGCTTGGTGAACGGCGGATCGGACGTGATGTTGTGCGGCGCGAACACCACCATCTCGCGAATTTCCTTGTTCACCCGATAGCCGTCCTCTTCTTTGCAGAAGTAACGGGCCAGGCGTTCGACGGCGACATCGGCCGCAATATTGGCCGGATAAAACCCCTTGCGGGCCTTGTCAACGGCATCGACATCGAGATCGGTGGCGTAGATTTGCAGGGAAAAATGGCGCTCCGGCGTCACCTTCTGGAGGGCTTCCTTGAAGACGATGGCCAGCGAATACGCTTCCTCGCCACTCGAACAGGCCGGCACCCAGGCCCGTAAGGTCTTGCCCGCCGGGTATTGGGCGAGCAACTCCGGGAGGGCGCTGGCCGCCAGAAACTCCCAGAGCGCCGGGTCGCGGAAAAAATTGGTGACGCCGATCAGCAGTTCCTTGAACAGGAGGTCGAGCTCCTGCGGATTTTCGCGCAGGTAACCGACATAGTCGGCGATGCCGGCGATCTGCAGCAAGGCGGTGCGGCGTTCGATGCGGCGGTACAGCGTGCTGCTCTTGTAGAGGGAAAAATCGTTGCCTGAGCGCTGCCGCAGGAGAATGATGGCCTTGTCCAGCGAACTCTGCAGATTGCTTTCGGGCTCGGTGTCGGCCGGTATTTCCAGGGGCCAAGCATGGCGGAAGTGCTGGACGATCTGGGCCGGCATATTCTCGGGCAGCGCCACGATATCGACCGCACCGGCCTTGATCGCACTTCGCGGCATACTGTCGGCCTGGGCACTCTTCGGTTCCTGGACCAGGGTCAGGCCGGATTGCTCCTTGATCGCGGCCAGGCCGAGCATGCCGTCCGAGCCCATGCCGGAGAGAATGACGCCAATCGCCCGCTCCTGCCGGTCGGCGGCCAGCGAGCGGAGGAAGAAATCGACCGGCAGACGCAAGCCCCGCCGTTCGACCGGATCGATCAGATGCAGCACGCCGTGCAGCACGGAGAGATCCTTGTTCGGCGGAATGACATAAACCCGGTTCGGGGCCAGCAGCATCCGGTCGCCGGCTTCAGCCACCGGCATCGTGGTGACGCGCTGCAGCAAGTCGGGCAAGGCGCTGCTGTGGCTGGGATCGAGGTGCTGGACAACGACGAAGGCCAGACCGCTGGCGCTCGGGACATGCGAGAGAAAGGCTTCCAGGGCTTCCAGGCCGCCGGCCGAACAACCGATGCCGACCACCGGAAAGAGCGGGGCATCGCCCGCCAACGGGGCGGAGCTGGCGCCGGCTTGGGAAGGCTCGCTGGCGGAAGGGGATGCAGCGGCGGAAACGACGACGTTAAGCATGGATTATTCCCCGGCGAACCGATAGATACCGGCACCCTACTCCAAATCATCCAGAAATAGCGTAGCAGCCGGGCGAAGAACCGGACTGTCGCGCCCCAAGAGCGGCCAGGACTGGGTTTGCCGGCCATCGAAGAATCCATTTTTGGCATTTTTCGGGCCCGGCTCTGTGCGCCATCGCACATACGCAACGCGGTTTTTCGCCTATGCTGGTAGGTACTGTAGCGGAGTGCCAAGGCCTTGGTCGCGGCACGTCATAAGCCACCTCCGGATGGCGACGGATCACCGGGATTTCGCTCCAGACAAGGAGATCCGAAAATTGAAAGAAAAAATCAAGGGGCTTGCCTCGGTTCTCTGCAGATTACCCCGCTGGTGGCGCAACAGCGCGCTGACCGGCAAGTACGCCTCGACCGAACCGCCGCTGCGCGCCGAACTGTTCAGCGCCGACCAGATGGAACGCCATGGCAAGACCCTGGCCGGCGCCCACCAGTTGCATCCGAAAGTTGGCCCCGACCACTTGCTGGCCCGTCTGGCGGAAAACGAAGGCGTCCTGCTCGGCGCCTACAACCTGTTGCGCAACGCGGTCAAGGTCAGCCACCGGATCACCCCGGCCGGCGAATGGCTGCTCGACAATTTTTACCTGATCGAGGAACAGATCCGCACGGCGCGCCGCCATTTGCCCAAGGGCTACAGCCGGGAACTGCCGGTTCTGGCCAGCGGTCCGTCGGCCGGCCTGCCGCGCGTCTATGACATCGCCCTGGAAGCCATCGCCCACGGCGACGGCCGGGTCGATCCGGAAAGCCTGAACCGCTTCGTCGCCGCCTACCAGAAATTCGCCGACCTCAAGCTGGGCGAACTGTGGGCCATTCCGATCATGCTGCGGCTGGCGCTGATCGAGAACCTGCGCCGCGTCGCCGGCCGGGTCGCGGCCGGCATGCTCGACCGCAGCCAGGCCAATGACTGGGCCGACGAAATGATCGAAGTCGCCGACAAGGATCCGAAAAGCCTGATCCTGGTCATCGCCGACATGGCCCGCTCCAATCCGCCGCTGGTCGACGCCTTCGTCGCCGAACTGGCGCGCCGCCTGCAAGGCCACAGTTCGGCGCTGGCGCTGCCATTGACCTGGATCGAGCAGCGTCTCTCCGAATCGGCGCTCACCATCGAACAACTGGTCCAGTCGGAAACCCAGAGCCAGGCGGCGAACCAGGTGTCGATCAGCAACAGCATCGGCAGCCTGCGTTTCCTGGTCGCCATGGACTGGCGCGAGTTCGTCGAGACGATGAGCGCCGTCGACCAGAAATTGCGGGAAGATCCGGACGGCGCCTACGGCCGCATGAATTTTGCGACGCGCGACCACTACCGCCACGTCATCGAAAAAATCGCCCGCAACAGCCGGCTGTCGGAAAGCGAGGTCGCCCGCAAAGCCATCCAGCTCGCCCATCAGTCGGCCGCGGCGGGCGACCAACGGGCCGGCCATGTCGGCTATTACCTGCTCGACAAAGGCTTGCCGGCCCTTGAAGCGGCGGCCGAGGCGACGCTGCCGGGCGGCGAGCGCCTGCGCCGGCTGGGGCGCCGCTTTCCGCTGACCCTCTATCTCGGCGCCATCGCCCTGCTCTCGGCCGCTTTCGCCGGCACCTTTTTCCTCCAGGCGGCGGCCGGCGACCAGGCACTCTGGCTGCAGATCCTGATCCTGCTGCCGGCGCTGCTCGCCGGCAGTCAACTGGCGGTAACGCTGGTGAACTGGCTCGCCACCCTGCTCGTCGCACCGCACCCCTTGCCGCGCCTGGATTTCAGCGCCGGCATCGCGGCCGAGGCGCGCACCCTGGTCGTCATCCCGACCATGCTCACCAGCCTGTCGGGCATCGAAGAGCTGGTCGAGGCCCTGGAAGTCCGCTTCCTCGCCAATCGCGACCCCCGCCTGCACTTTGCCCTGCTCACCGATTTTCGCGATGCCGAGGCGGCCACCCAGCCCGACGATGGCGAACTGCTGCAACTGGCCAGCCAGCGCATCGAGGCGTTGAACCAGAAATACCAAAGCCCGGGCAACGACAGCTTTTTCCTCTTCCACCGGCCGCGCCGCTGGAATGCTCAGGAAGGCGTCTGGATGGGCTACGAGCGGAAGCGCGGCAAACTGCTCGAACTCAACGCGCTGTTGCGTTTCGGTGAACGCCAGCCGTTCTCGACCATCGTCGGGGAAACGGCGGTACTGGCCGAGGTGAAATACGTCATCACCCTCGACACCGATACCTGGCTGCCGCGCGACGCGGCCCGCGAATTTGCCGCCACCATGGCGCACCCGCTGAACCGGCCGCAACTCGATCGCGCCACGCAGATCGTCCGCGCCGGCTACGCCATCCTGCAACCGCGCATGGCGGTCAGCCTGCCCAGCACCAACCGTTCGCGCTATGCCCGGCTGTGCGGCAGCGAGGCCGGCATCGACCCCTATACGCGGGCGGTTTCCGATGTTTACCAGGATTTGTTCGAGGAAGGCTCCTTCATCGGCAAGGGCATCTACGATGTCGAGGCGTTCGAGGAAGCGCTCAAAGAGCGCTTTCCCGAAAACCGCATCCTCAGCCACGACTTGCTGGAAGGCTGCCATGCCCGCGCCGGCCTGCTCAGCGACGTCCTGCTCTACGAAGATTACCCGCCGCGCTACAGCGCCGACGTCAGCCGCCGCCGGCGCTGGATCCGTGGCGACTGGCAGATCGCCAGTTGGCTGCTGTCACGCGTTCCGGGGCCGGCGGGGCGACGCATCAAGAACCCGCTGTCCGTGCTCGCGCAATGGAAACTGTTCGACAATCTGCGCCGCAGCCTGGTCCCGGCCGGCCTGCTCGGGCTCTTCCTGCTCGGCTGGATCGCGGTGCCGTCGGCCTTGCACTGGACGCTGCTGGTGCTCGGCATAATCTTCCTGCCGCCCCTGCTGACCGCCGCTCTCGATCTCTTGCGCAAGCCCAAGGACCTGCAACTCGGGCAACATATCGGCGCTGTCCTGCGCGCCGCCGCCCTGCAGTTGGCGCAATCGGCCCTGAACCTGGCCTGCCTGCCCTATGAGGCGTATTTCAGTCTCGATGCGATTGGCCGCACCACGCTGCGCGTCATGCTCACCCACCGCCGCCTGCTCGAATGGAATCCCTCCGGCGAAGTGCAGCGCCAGTACGACAACAGCCGCCATCCGGCCGCCGGCAGCCTGGGCGACCTGGTCGCCACCAGCGGCGCCATGTGGCAGGCCCCGGCCAGCGCGCTGGCCATCGCCCTCGGCCTGGCGGCGAGCCGGCCGCTCGCCCTGCTCTGCGCGGCGCCCGTCCTCGCCCTGTGGTTTGCCGCCCCGACCATCGTCTGGTGGATCAGCCGTCCCTTGCACCGGCCGGCAGCCCGCCTGCACGCGGCGCAGCGCTTTTTCCTGCACAAGCTGGCGCGCAAGACCTGGTCGTTCTTCGAAACCTTCGTTACCGCCGAAGACCATTGGCTACCGCCCGACAATTTCCAGGAACACCCGGCCGAAGCACTGGCCCATCGCACCTCGCCGACCAATATGGGACTCGCCCTGCTGGCCAACCTGGCGGCCTACGACTTTGGCTACCTGGCGGTCGGTCGCCTGCTCGAGCGCACCCACGATGCCCTGCAAAGCATGCAGGGACTGGAACGCCACCAGGGACATTTCTACAACTGGTACGACACGCAAACCCGCAAGCCCTTGCCACCGCTCTACGTCTCCTCGGTCGATAGCGGCAACCTGGCCGGCCATCTGCTGACCCTGAAACCCGGTCTGCTCGCCCTGGCCGACGCCAAAATCCTCAACCCGCGATGTTTTGCCGGGCTCTGCGAAACGATGGCCATCCTGCTCGATGTGGCAGCGGAAAATGCCCCGCCGGAACTCGCCCGCCTGCATGCCGATCTCGAGTCGGCCTACGATGCCCGACCGCAAACCCTGACCAGCGCCCGTTGCTGGCTGGACAAGCTGGTCCGCTCGGCAAGCACGCTGGTCGCGCAGGTGGCCGCTCTGGAAACCCCCAACCCGCTCGCCGATAGCTGGGCGAACGCTCTCCTCGGGCAATGCCGGGAGGCGCTCGACGACCTCAATTTCCTCGCCCCTTGGGGGCAAATGCCGCCCGTCCCGCTCGGCCTGCGCCAGGCCATCGGCCGGCTGGCCGCCTGGCAGACGCTTCCCACCCTGCGCGAAATTGCGACCCTCGATCACGCCATCCTGGCCGAACCCGGCCTGCAGCCCGGCACCGCCGCCAGTCCGGAGGAGCTTGCCTGGCTCGCCGAATTTGGCGAGTTGACCGCGCAAGCCGTCCTCCGGGCGCGCGAACGCCTGACCGGCATCGAAAGCCTGGCCCGCCAGGCCGGCGATCTCGCGGTCGTCGATTACGGCTTCCTCTACGACAAGAGCCGGCATTTATTGGCCATCGGCTACAGCATCGACCAACGGCGCGCCGATATCTGCAATTACGATCTGCTGGCCTCCGAGTCGCGGCTTTCCAGCTTCGTCGCCATTGCCCAGGGGGCGATTCCCCAGGAAAGCTGGTTTGCCCTCGGCCGCCTGCTGACCACGGCGGCCGGCGAATCCGTGCTGCTCTCCTGGAGCGGCTCGATGTTCGAATACCTGATGCCGCTGCTGGTCATGCCGAGCTACGACAACACCCTGCTCGACCAGACCTGCCTGGCCGCCGTCAAATGCCAGATCGCCTACGGCAAGCAGCGCGGCGTCGCCTGGGGCCTCTCCGAATCCGGCTACAACGCCGTCGATACCCGTCTCAACTATCAGTACCGGGCCTTCGGCGTCCCCGGCCTGGGCCTCAAACGCGGCCTCGGCGACGATCTGGTGATCGCCCCCTATGCCTCGACCATGGCCCTGATGGTACTGCCCGAAGCCGCCTGCCTGAACCTGCAACGGCTGGCCGGCGAAGGCCTGGAAGGCCGTTACGGCATGTACGAGGCGGTCGATTACACGCCCTCCCGCCTGCCGCGCGGCCAGAGCAGCGCCATCGTGCGTTCCTTCATGGCCCATCACCAGGGCATGAGCCTGCTCGCCCTCGCCCACCTGCTGCTCGACCGTCCGATGCAGAAACGTTTCGCCGCCGATCCGCAGTTTCAGGCGACGGCACTGCTGCTTCAGGAGCGCATTCCGCATACCTCGACCTTCCATGTCCACACCCCGGAACTGTCGGAAAGTCGCAGCGATGCCAATGGGCCGGCCATGCCGATGCGGGTCATCGACAGCGCCGATACGCCGCTGCCTGAAGTGCAGTTGCTCTCCAACGGCCGCTACCATGTGATGGTCAGCAACGCCGGCGGCGGCTACAGCCGCTGGAAGGATTTCGCCGTCACCCGCTGGCGCGAGGACGGGACCAGCGACCACTGGGGCAGCTTCGCCTACCTGCGTGATGTCGCCAGCGGCGAATTCTGGTCCACGGCACACCAGCCGACCTGTCGGCGGGCCGACACCTACGAGGCGATCTTCTCCGAGGCGCGGGCCGAGTTCCGCCGTCGCGACTTCGATTACGACACCCATACCGAGATCGTCGTCTCGCCGGAAGACGACATCGAATTGCGCCGCATCCGGATCACCAACCGCTCGTCGCAGCGGCGCGTCATCGAAGTCACCAGCTATGCCGAGGTGGTGCTCAACACCCCGGCCGCCGATGCGCTGCATCCGGCCTTCAGCAACCTCTTCGTGCAGACCGAAATCATTCCCGACCGCCAGGCCATCCTGTGCACCCGCCGGCCGCGCGCCATCGACGAAGCCCTGCCCTGGATGTTCCACCTGATGGCGGTGCATGGCGCCGAGGTCGGCGCCGCCTCCTACGAAACCGATCGCGCCCGCTTCATCGGGCGCACCCGCAGCCCGGCCGCGCCGGCCGCCATGGACGGTCCGCTGAGCGGCAGCCAGGGCTCGGTGCTCGACCCGATGCTGGCCATCCGCTACCGGATCACCCTGGCGGCCGAACAGACGGCGACCATCGACCTGGTCTATGGCATCGCCGAAACGCGCCAGGCGGCCCTGCGCCTGGTCGGCAAATATCGCGACCGGCATCTCGCCGACCGCGTCTTCGATCTGGCCTGGACCCATAGCTGGGTCAACCTGCAACAAATCAACGCCAGTGAATCCGATGCCCAACTTTTCAATCACCTGGCCGGTTCGATCATCTACGCCAACCCCTCGCTGCGCGCCGAAACCAGCGTCCTGGCCAGCAATCGGCGCGGCCAGTCGGGGCTTTGGGGCTATGCCATTTCCGGCGACCTGCCGATCGTCCTGTTGCAGATCGGCGACCTGGAAAACATCGAACTTGTCCGCCAACTGGTCCAGGCCCATGCCTACTGGCGGCTCAAGGGCCTGGCCGTCGACCTGGTGATCTGGAACGAGGACCACGCCGGCTACCGCCAGGTGCTGCAGGAACAGATCCTCGGCCTGATCGCCGCCGGCGTCGAAGCCAACCTGACCGACCGCCCGGGCGGTATTTTCGTACGCGTCGCCGAACAGATTTCGCGCGAGGATCGCACCCTGTTCCAGACCGTCGCCCGCGTCATCATCACCGACACGCAGGGTTCGCTGGCCGAACAGATCAACCGCCTGAGCGCCAAGTACCCGCGCCGGGTCCGCCTGCCGCACCTGGTGCCGAGCCTCACCCCGGGACGCGACGCCCCGCCGCCCGCCGCCGGCGAATTGCCCGATTTGCTGTTCTTCAACGGCCATGGCGGCTTCGCGCCCGACGGGCGGGAATATGTCATCACCAGCAGCCGCCAGCACGCCACCCCGGCGCCCTGGGTCAATGTCATCGCCAACGCCCATTTCGGGACGGTCATTTCGGAAAGCGGCAGCGCCTATACCTGGAGTGAAAATGCCCACGAATTCCGCTTCACGCCCTGGCACAACGACCCGGTCAGCGACGGCAGCGGCGAAGCGATCTACCTGCGCGACGAGGAAAGCGGCCATTTCTGGTCGCCGACGCCGCTGCCCTGCCCCGGTAGCGGCAGCTACCTCACCCGCCACGGCTTCGGCTACAGCGTTTTCGCGCACAGCGAGGCTGGCATTTATTCCGAATTGACCATCCATGTCGACGCCCAGGCCGCCCTCAAATTCTCGGTCCTCAAAATTCGCAACGATTCCGGCCGCTGGCGCCGCCTTTCCGCCACCGGCTACGTCGAGTGGGTGCTCGGTGATCTGCGGCCGAAAGCGGCGATGCATGTGGTGACCGAAATCGACCCGGCGAGTGGCGCGATCTGTGCCCACAATCCCTATAGCGCCGAATTCGGCGACCGCATCGCCTTTTTCGACGCCGACGAGGCGACCCGGCAGGCCACGCTGAGCGGCGACCGGCGCGAATTCATCGGGCGTAACGGCAGCCTGGCCAAGCCGGCGGCGATGGGCCGGACGCGCTTGTCGAACACCCTGGGGGCCGGCCTCGACCCCTGCGCCGCGATCATGGTGCCCTTCGATCTGGCCGCCGGCGAAGAGCGCGAAATCATTTTCCGGCTCGGCGCCCGGGGCCGGCGCGGCACCGACGCCGGGGAACTGGCGCATCGCCAGCATGGCGCGGCCGCCGCCGGGCAATCGCTGGCCGCGGTAACCGCCTACTGGCAACAGACGCTGGGCGCCGTCCAGGTCGATACGCCCGATCCGGCGCTCAACCTGCTGGCCAACGGCTGGCTGCTCTATCAGACCATCGCCTGCCGCCTCTGGGCGCGCAGCGGCTATTACCAGTCGGGCGGCGCCTTCGGCTTCCGCGACCAGTTGCAGGACAGCATGGCGCTGCTGCATGCCGAGCCGGGCCTGCTCCGCGAGCATCTGCTGCGCAGCGCCGCTCGTCAGTTTGCCGAGGGCGATGTCCAGCATTGGTGGCATCCGCCGGCCGGCCGCGGCGTCCGCACCCATTGCTCGGACGACATGCTCTGGCTGCCCCAGGCGGTCTGCCGTTATATCCGGCACAGCGGCGACAGCGCCGTGCTCGACGAAAGCATTCCCTTCCTCGAAGGGCGCCCGGTCAATCCCGAGGACGACTCCTATTACGACCTGCCCGGTCGTTCAGCGAGCAGTGCCAGCCTCTACCAGCACTGCGTGCGCGCTATCCGGCACGCCCTCCGTTTCGGTTGCCACGACCTGCCGTTGATGGGTTCCGGCGACTGGAACGACGGCATGAATCTGGTCGGCATGCAAGGCAAGGGCGAAAGCGTCTGGCTCGGCTTTTTCCTGCACAACACGCTGACCGATTTCAGCCAACTGGCCCGCTCCCGGGACGACGTTATCTTTGCCGAACGCTGCGACGCCGAAGCCGACCAACTGCGGCGCAGCCTGGAACAGCACGGCTGGGATGGCGAATGGTATCGCCGGGCCTATTTCGACGACGGCACGCCGCTCGGTTCCGCCCTCAATCCCGAATGCCGCATCGACTCCATCGCGCAAAGCTGGGCGGTGCTCTCCGGCACGGCCGACGCAGTGCGGGCCCGGTGCGCCATGACGGCGCTCGATCAGCACCTGGTCAAGCGCGACCACGCCTTGATCCAGTTGCTCGATCCACCATTCGACAAGTCGCCGCTCAATCCCGGCTATATCCGCGGTTATGTCCCCGGGGTCAGGGAAAACGGCGGCCAATACACGCAGGCGGCGATCTGGGCGGCCATGGCCTTCGCCGAACTGGGCGACCGACAGCGCGCCTGGGAACTGTTCGCCATGATCAATCCGCTCAGCCACAGCGCTTCCGCGGCGGCGATCGAGATTTACAAGGTCGAACCCTATGTCGTCGCCGCCGACGTCTATGCCGTCTCGCCGCACCAGGGCCGCGGCGGCTGGACCTGGTACACCGGCTCGGCCGGCTGGCTCTACCGGCTGATTCTCGAGTCGCTGCTCGGCCTTCGCGTCGAGGCCGGGCAGATGCGCTTCCTCCCCTGCCTGCCGCCCGCCTGGCCAAGCTTCAGTATCGTCTACCGTTACCGCGAAACTTTCTACCGGATCGTCGTCCGGCAACACGACGGTACGAACGGACTGATCGACGTCACGGTCGACGGCCTGGCCCAGGGGGACGGCGTCATCCACTTGCTCGATGATCAGCGCGAGCACACCGTCGAAATCAACATCCAAAGCGGGCCGCACTGATGCGGCTGGCCAACCGGACACCGGAGGGAATCAATCGATGAATGCCACCACCCAACTGCATGCCCTCGGCCAAAGCCTGTGGCTCGACAACATCTCGCGCGACCTGCTCGACAGCGGCCGGCTGCAGGAGTATTGCAGCAAGCTGTCGGTTACCGGGCTGACGTCGAATCCGAGCATTTTCGCGCAGGCCATCGGCCATGGCGGCGCCTACGAGCCAGCCATCCGGCAGAAGATGGCGGACGGTAAATCGGGCGAGGCGCTGTTTTTCGAACTGGCGCTGGAAGATCTCGGCCGGGCGGCGACCATTCTCCGCCCGGTCCACCAGGCGACGGGCGGGGTGGATGGCTGGGTCTCGCTCGAAGTCTCGCCGCTGCTCGCCGACGATGCCGCCGCCACGCTGGTCGAAGCCAAACGCCTGCACGCCCGGGCCCGCTGCCCCAACCTGTTGATCAAGATTCCCGGCACGACGGCCGGCATCCGGGCGATCGAGGAAACGATCTTTGCCGGTGTGCCGGTCAACGTCACCCTGCTCTTTTCCCGCGAGCAGTACATTGCGGCGGCCGACGCCTACTGGCGGGGCATCGCCCGCCGGGTCGAGGCCGGCCTCGACCCGGCGGTCGTCTCGGTCGCTTCGGTTTTCGTCAGTCGCTGGGATAGCGCCGTTGCCAGCCACGTTCCGCCCGAACTGGGCAATCGCCTGGGAACGGCCATTGCGCGCCGTATTTACAAAGCCTATCGGCAGCGCCAAACCACCTCCGCCTGGAAAAAGCTGGCCGCCGCCGGGGCCCTGCCCCAGCGCCTGCTGTGGGCCAGCACCGGGACCAAGGACCCGCAACTGCGCGACACCTATTACGTCGAAGCCCTGGCCGCCGCGCAGACCATCAACACCCTGCCGGAAAAGACCCTGCTCGCCTGCGCGGCGCATGGGCAGGTAAACGGCGTGATGCCGGAAGATGGCGGCGACGCCGAAAGCGTCCTGGCCGATTTCGCCCTGGCCGGCATCGACATCGCCTCACTGGCCACTCGCCTGCAGCGCGAGGGCGCCCTCGCCTTCAGCAAGTCCTGGAACGAACTGCTTGCCGTCATTGCGGATAAAAGCCAAGCGGCGGCCAGGCCGACAACGGAGAACATCGATGACCATTCCTGACACCCCTTTGGCCAGCGCCCCCCTGCCCGCCAAACTGCTGCAGAAAATGCATGCCTGGTGGCGCGCCGCCAATTACCTCTCGGTCGGCCAGATCTACCTCTACGCCAATCCGCTACTGCGCGAACCGCTCCAGCTTGCCCACGTCAAGCCGCGCCTGCTCGGCCACTGGGGCACGACGCCCGGGCTCAACTTCATCTACGTGCACCTCAACCGGCTGATCAAGGAACACGACCTCGACGTCATCTACCTCACCGGCCCTGGTCACGGTGGCCCGGGCATCGTCGCCAACACCTACCTGGAAGGCAGCTACAGCGAGGTCTATCCCGATATATCGCAGGATCTCGACGGCATGCAGCGGCTGTTCAAGCAGTTTTCCTTTCCGGGCGGCATTCCCAGTCATGTCTCGCCGGAAACCCCGGGCTCCATCCATGAGGGCGGCGAACTGGGCTATGCGCTGTCGCACGCCTACGGTGCGGCTTTCGACAATCCAGAGCTGATCGTCGCCTGCGTCGTCGGCGACGGCGAGGCGGAAACCGGGCCGCTGGCCACCAGCTGGCATTCGAACAAGTTCCTCAACCCGGTGCATGACGGCGCCGTGCTGCCCATCCTCCACCTCAACGGCTACAAGATCGCCGGCCCCACCGTGCTCGCCCGTATCCCGCACGAAGAGCTGGAGGCGCTGTTCCGCGGCTACGGCTACGCGCCCTATTTCGTCGAGGGCGACGAGCCGGAAGTCATGCACCAGAAAATGGCCGCCACCCTCGATGCCGTACTCGCTGAAATCCGTCGTATCCAGGACGACGCCCGCCAGCACGGTTTTAAGGAACGCCAGCCCTGGCCGATGATCATCCTGCGTTCGCCGAAGGGCTGGACCGGCCCGAAGATGGTCGACGGCAAGCCGGCCGAAGGCACTTTCCGTTCGCACCAGGTGCCGATGGGCGACATGAGCCATCCCGGCCACGTCGCGCTGCTCGAAAGCTGGATGCAGAGCTACCGGCCGGAAGAACTGTTCGACGAGCACGGCCGGCTGCGCCCCGAAATCGCCGAACTGGCGCCCAAGGGCCTACGCCGGATGAGCGCCAACCCGCACGCCAACGGCGGCCTCTTGCTGCGCGACCTGCGCCTGCCGGACTTCCGCGAATACGCCGTCGCCTCGCCCGGTGCCGTCGAGGCCGAATCGACCCGTAGCCAAGGCGTCTTCCTGCGCCACGTGATGAAGCACAACCCGGCCAATTTCCGCGTCTTCAGCCCCGACGAGACCGCCTCGAACCGCTGGGGCGCCCTGTTCGAAGTCACCAACCGCTGCTCGACAGCGGAAATCCTGCCGACCGACGACCACGTTGCACCCGATGGCCGGGTCATGGAAATGTTGAGCGAACACCAGTGCGAAGGCTGGCTCGAAGGCTACCTGCTGACCGGCCGGCACGGCTTCTTCTCGTGCTACGAAGCCTTCATCCACATCATCGACTCGATGTTCAACCAGCACGCCAAGTGGCTCAAGGTGTGCAACGAAATTCCCTGGCGGGCGCCGATCGCCTCGCTCAACTACCTGCTCTCCTCGCACGTCTGGCGCCAGGACCACAACGGCTTCAGCCACCAGGATCCGGGCTTCATCGACCACGTCATCAACAAGAAGGCGGAAGTCGTCCGCGTCTACCTGCCGCCCGATGCCAACACCCTGCTCGTCGTCACCGACCACTGCCTGCGCAGCCGCAACTATGTGAACGTGATCGTCGCCGGCAAGCAGGCGGCGCCGCAGTGGCTGAGCATGGACGCGGCGATCAAGCACTGCACGGCCGGTCTCGGCATCTGGGAGTGGGCGAGCAACGACAAGGGCGACGAGCCGGACGTCGTGATGGCCTGCGCCGGCGACGTGCCGACCCTGGAAACCCTGGCCGCCGTCGAACTGCTGCATGAGCATTTCCCCGAGCTCAAGATCCGCGTCATCAACGTCGTCGACCTGATGACCCTGCCGCCCCCCGGCGAACACCCGCACGGCATCTCCGACAAGGATTTCGACGTGCTGTTCACGCGCGACAAGCCGATCATCTTCGCCTATCACGGCTATCCCTGGCTGATCCACCGCCTGACCTACCCGCGGACCAACCACAAGAACCTGCACGTGCGCGGCTACAAGGAAGAAGGCACAACCTCGACGCCCTTCGACATGGTGGTCATGAACGACCTCGACCGCTTCCACCTGGTGGCCGACGTCATCGACCGCGTCCCCCAACTCGGCCCGCGTGCCGCCTACGCCAAGCAGGCCATCCGCGACAAGCTGATCGAGCACAAGCAGTACATCGCCGAGCACGGCGAAGACCTGCCGGAAATCCGCAACTGGAAATGGCAGGCTGGCAATGCGACCTGAACCGGCGAAAAATCGACTGACCGGGATGGCCTGGGTGAAGCCATGAAATTCAAGGACTACTACCAGGCCTTGGGCCTCGAGCGCGGCGCTTCGGAGGCCGACATCAAAAAGGCTTATCGCAAACTGGCCCACCAGTACCATCCCGACGTCTCGAAAGATCCGCAGGGCGAAGAGAAATTCAAGGCGCTGGCCGAGGCCTACGCCACCCTAAAGGACCCGGAAAAGCGCGCCGCCTACGACAATCTGGGCCAGCGCAGCAGCGGCGAACAATTCACCCCGCCGCCGGACTGGCAGCAGCGCTACAAGACCGACGCCGCGGGCTTTGACGATGTCGATCTGGCCGACATCTTTGCCGCGTTCAGCCAGGCCGGCGGCCGCCAACGCCAGGATATGCCGCGCCCCGGCCAGGACTACGAGATTGCCGCCTGGGTTACGCTGGAACAGATTTTCCGCGGCGGCGAAATCGAGGTCGGCGCCGAATTGCCGGAATACGACCAGAACGGACTGCCGCACCGGGTCGCCCATGTCTTCAAGATCACCATTCCGAACGGTGCCGCCGACGGCCAGCGCCTGCGCCTGGCCGGCCAGGGCGGCCACGGGGTGAACGGCGGCCGGGCCGGCGACCTCTATGTCGTGCTCGCCGTGCAGCCCCATCCGCTGTACCGGGTCAGCGGTCGCGACCTCTATCTCGATCTGCCGCTGGCGCCCTGGGAAGCCGTGCTCGGCGGCAATATTGAGATTCCGACCCTGGCCGGGCCGGTGGCGCTCAACATCAAACCGGGCACGCTGGCCGGCCAGAAACTGCGCCTGGCCAAGCGCGGCCTGGGCAACCGGGATGGCAGCACTGGCGCCCTCTATGCCGTGGTCAGGATCGATGTTCCCAACCAGGTCAGCCCGCGCGAACAGGTGCTGTACGAACAACTGGCGGCCAACTCGACCTTTCAGCCAAGGGCACACTTTGCGACGGGAGCAGGCGCATGAACGAGCAACAAAGCGAAACGAACTGGCTGGACAGCGACAATCTCTATCCACTTGAGTACCTGGCCGAAATTTCCGGCCTGTCGATAGAGGAAATCGATGATCTGGTGAGCATCGGCCTCATCGCGCCGAGCGCAGCAACGGCCGAGCGGCCGGTATTTCAGCTTTGCCATGTGCTGACCGTCAAGAAGGCCCGCCGCCTGCGCGACGACTTCCAACTCAACCATCACGGCGTCGCCCTGGCGCTGACCCTGATCCGGCGCATTGACGAACTGCAGGCCGAATTGACCGCCCTGCGTGCCGGGCTGGGTCGTTGAAGCTGGGCGCAGGAACAGGATCGAGGATTGAGTAAAACCACGGTGGGTTCCACTCGATCCCAACAGCTAGGCAACTCGATCCTAATCAGTCCGCGTAGGGTGCAATAAGCAAAGCGCATTGCACCACCGCCATGCGCAGCAAGTCTTTTACCGTTTTCAACAACAACCAGCCGCAGGGATTAGCCTGCGGGGCTGCCTTGTTCTTACTTGCCGTGCGCAGTTGCCGCGGCGGCGACCTGGGAGGTGGCTTCACCGATCGCCTTGCGATTGGCTTCGGTCATCGAGACGATCTGCTGCCCGAAGCCCTTGAAGGTTTCGAAGCCCTTTTCCCAGCCGGCACCGATGCCAGCCCCCTTGTTCTGGGCAAAGTACGAAGACATCAGGGCGATGACGTCCTTCTGGGTTTCGGCGGCAATTTCCTGCACGCTCTTCAGATAGGCCGCCGCATTCTTGGCCGCCTCGCCGGGGATCAGGCTCTGCAGGTCGGGAATTGACTTGATATCCTTGGCCGGGGCCTTGGCGGCGGTGGCAACCCCCTGCTCGAGCGCGCTCCGGGTCGCGTTCAGATTCAGCGCAGTTAGACGCTCGAGACTGGAAAGACCGATTTCCGATAACGCCATGAAGGCGTCTACGTTTACTTTTACTGCGTCGAGGGGTTCGTGACTTCTGGAAACCATGGTTTTGCTCCTGGGTATAAGGTGGACCAACGGGTGGCGGTGGAACGACTAACGGTGTTCCTTTTGCCAGCATAGACGGGGAATCGTCACGCCACTGTTGGCTGGCGCACATAGGGCCGATCGAGCCGGCGCCCCGAGAATCGGGCACCTGCCCGGCCATACGTTGGCTAGCGCACAGAACATTCGGTCCGGACGAAGGAAGATGGGCGACACGATCTGGCGCATTCCGGCCAGGCGTCGGAGCAGAAGCATCCATTTATCCAAAAAACCTTACCGCAGAGTCGCAAAGGAGCAGAGAGGAACGTGAAAACGGTTGCTTGCAAGGTTTTTGCGGCTCACCAAAAAGGTGGGCCGCAGCATCCGGGCTAGCCTTTTTTACCCAGCATCTCTGCATCTCCGCGGTTCAATTGCGTTTTTCTAGGTTTATCACCCCGAAGGATCGATACCATGAATATCAAACTTGTCGCAAGCTGCCTCACGAGCCTCGCCCTGATGCTCCCGATGACCGTCTACAGTGCCGACGTCAGCACCTCGTCGGCCGGCACCATGGTCAAGGATTCGGTCATCACCACCAAGATCAAGGCGGAGCTGGCGGCCGAAAAAATCGCCAGCCTCATCCATATCAGTGTCGATACCGACAACAAGGGCGCCGTCACCCTGGGCGGCACCGCCACCAGCAAAAATGCCGTCGACAAGGCGGTATCCATCGCTAAATCGGTCAAGGGCGTCACCTCGGTCGATAACCAGATCAAGATTGTGGCCGACAAGTAAGCCCCGCCCCGTGATCCGCATCGCCTTGCAAATTGACTTGAATTACGAAATCGACGGCGCGGGCGCCGATTTCGTGTTCAACATCCATGCCGCCCACACGCCTAACCAGAGCATCTCCGCCGAGAGCCTGATGCTGAGCCAGGCCGTCCCGCAACGGCTGCATACGACCCCGGTGACCGGCAACCGTTACCTGTATGTACGCGCCGGCCCGGGCGACCTGAAACTGTCGTACTCGGCCACCGTCGATCTGACCCATCACTTTGCCGACCCGGCGCAGATTGCCGAAGTACCGATCCGCGATCTGCCCCCCGAGGTCATCGGCTACATTTATCCCAGCCGTTACTGCCAGTCGGACCGCCTGCTCAAACTGGCCAACCAGGAGTTCGGACGACTGGCACCGGGCTACCGCCGGGTTCAGGCCATCCAGGACTGGGTCAAGGGTTGGGTCAGTTTCACCCTGCATAGCTCGAACACGAATACCTCGGCGGTCGACACGCTGGTCGAGAAAGTCGGCGTCTGCCGCGACTACGCCCACCTGATGATTGCGCTCTGCCGCGCCCTCAACATCCCCGCCCGTTTCGCCACCGGCACCGACTACGGTGCCGACCCGACGCTCGGCCCCTCCGATTTCCAGGCCTATGTCGAGGTGTACCTCGGCTTTCGCTGGTATATCTTTGACCCGTCCGGCACCGGCATCCCCATGGGCTTTGTCCGTTTCGGCACCGGGCGCGATGCGGCCGATGTGGCATTTGCCACCATTTTTGGCGGCGTCAGGGCGCACGCCGCGGTGATTCGCGCCCTGGCCATCGAGGATCCGGCGAATGGCCTGCGCCTGCCGCACCATTGTGAGGAGGCACTCTCGACCGACAGCGGCGAGGAAGCCGCCCATGCCGCACCACACTGAATAGGCGGCGCTCTGTGGCATCCAGGAAATCGGCGGCATCGCCATTGCCGAGAAACCGAGTACCGCCGAGCAGCCGGACATGCCGGAGAGCGCCATCGCCAGCGGCTATATTGATTTTGTCCTGGCTCCGGAGGAAATCGCGGCCAGGCTGGTACTGATTGCCCGTCAGGAAACCCCGGCCGTCACCGGACGGCCACGCCAGTAGGGCTCGACAACTAGCGCAGGGCCGGGTTGTTTATATTGGCCGTTGCCCGTTGATGACCCGGAGCAGGACAACGACGATGGCGATGACCAGCAGGATGTGGATAAAGCCACCGAGGGTATAGGACGTGACCAGACCGAGCAGCCACAAGATGAGCAGGACGACGGCGATCGTATAAAGCATGATGATTCCTTCACAGTATCAGTCAGGAACAGCCCACCCTGGGTGAGCCGCAACCCGGACCGGATCGGTATTGGCCGCGCTCCCCGCCAGACTGATCAGGCGATTGCGCGCGCCGGCAAGGCCCCTACGCCTACTTCGGCTGAGTGGCCTTCTTGAGATCGGCCTTGAGGTCGCCATAGGCAGCCCTGGCCTTGCCGCCGGCATTCTCGACAACCCCTTTCAGTTCGAGCTCCTTGTTGCCGACGAGCTTGCCGGCGACTTCTTTGATTTTCCCTTTTGCTTCATCAATGCGGCCGGCGGATTGGTCTTTGTTCATGATGTGCTCCTGATGGTGACGGTTACAAGCGCAACGGTGCTGTGCTCAGCAGCAAGACTAATCATCAAATCGATTCCCTTCCGTACGCTGGCGCCCATAGGCGGCCGCAACCGCCAGGACTTGCCGCCCCGATAAGCGGCTCACCCGCTCAGATAGCCGCCGCCACGAAATTCGCCGACCGGCCGGCCTCAGCGTCGGCCAGCAGGCTGGCGTCGCTGCGCACGGCATGCGCAATGGGCAGATCGGCACCTTGCTGCCAGGCGAACAAGGCCGCGGCCTTTTCGGCACCGGTGACCAATACCAGTTGCTGGCGGCACGCGCGCAAGGTCTGGTAATTCAGGCTGACGCGCTCGCCGGGCGGCTTCGCTGCGTTGTGCACGGCAATCACCGGCGCGTTGGGGTCGCCGCCGGTCGAAAACAGACTGGCGGTGTGGCCATCGTCGCCCATGCCGAGCAGCAGCAGATCAAAGGGCTGCCGGTCGACAATGAGCCAGGTATATTCCGCCGCCGCCCGTGCCGCACCGAGTTCGGCCGGGATGGCGTGAATCTGCCCCGCCGGTATCGCCACGCGTGACAGCCAGGCCTCCTGCGCCAGGCGTGAGTTTCGGCCGGCGTGCTCGGCCGGCAGGCAACGCTCGTCACTCCAGAAGATTTCCCAGGCGCGCCAGTCCTGCGCCATCCCGGCGAGCATTTCATAGGTCCGGCGCGGCGTATTGCCACCGGCCAGGACGATGCGAAACACCTGGCGCTCGCGGAGCGCCGCCTCGGCCTCGGCGATGACGATGCGGCAGGCGTGGGCAGCGACCTCTTCCGGATCCGGCAATATTTTGCTATTGACCGGCAGCATCAACATTCGCCTTCCGGCTTGCCGTTGCAACTCAGCGTCTGCCGCCATTGCCGGTCAGCCTGGCCGAATATCTGGTCGGCGGCTTTCGGTCCCCAACTGCCGGCCGGGTATTGCAACGGCGGGCGCTCGTCGTCGGCCCAACCACGCATGAAGGGATCGACCACATTCCACGCCGCCTTGACCTCGTCGTAGCGCAGGAACAGGGAACGATCGCCTTGAATGACATCCATCAGCAAGTCTTCGTACGCATCGGCCTTGCGTTCGCCGGGATTGCCGACCGAGGCATCCATCGAAATCTGCCGGGTGCGGGTTTCCTGGCCGGGCACCTTGGCGGATATTTCCATCTGCACCACGTCGTCCGGCTGGATGCCGATCAGCAACCAGTTCGGATGCACGGCAGAAGCCCCCAATCCCTGGAAAAGCTGCATCGGCGGTTCGCGAAAACGCACGGCGACCATCGAACGCCGCTCCTTGAGGCGCTTGCCGGTGCGCAGATAGAACGGCACATCGCGCCAGCGCCAGTTGTCCACGTAGAGCTTCAGCGCGGCATAAGTCTCGGTATGGCTGCCGGCCGCGACGCCGGTTTCCTGCTGATAGCCGGCGTACTGGGCGCGTACCGCATGACTGGCCAGTTGCGGCAGCTCAAGCGGGCGGATCGAGCGCAGCACCTTGACCTTTTCATCACGCAGCGCTTCGGCCTCCAGCGAGACCGGCGGCTCCATGGCCAGCAGGGCGAGCACCTGCAACAGGTGGCTCTGGATCATGTCGCGCGTCGCCCCGCCGTGCCGGTCGTAGTAATTGGCCCGCCCGTCGAGGCCGATGGTTTCGGCGTGGGTGATCTGCACGTGATCGATGTAATGGCGGTTCCACAGGGGTTCCAGGATCATGTTGGCAAAACGCAGGACGAGCAGGTTCTGCACCGATTCCTTGCCGACGTAATGATCGATGCGGTAGATCTGTTCTTCGTCGAGGTGCGTATTGAGTTCGTGCTGCAGGTCGCGGGCCGATTGCAGGTCGTGACCGAAGGGCTTTTCGATGACCATTCGTCGCCAGCCGGTGCGCTCGGCCAGCAAGCCGGCCTGGGCCAGCCCGACGGTAATCGGCACATACAGTTCGGGGCTGACCGAGAGATAGAAAATCACGTTGTTGCCGCAGTCGCTGGCCCCCATCCAGGCCTCCAGCGTCCGATAGAAAGGCGCATCGTCGAGGTTGCCGGCCAGATAGTCGAGACGCCGGAGAAAGCTTTCCTGCAGTCCCGCCTCGGCAGCTTCCAGGTGCTTTCCGACCTCGTCTCGCCAACTATCCCGGGCATAGGGCGTCCGGCCGCAGCCGAGAATGCGGACGTCGGGCGCCAGGTGGCCCAGGCTGTGCAATTGGTACAAGGCGGGCAAGAGCTTGGCCATCGCCAGGTTGCCCGTCGCCCCGAAGATGACGTAGGCGTGTGATTCGCTGGCGCAGTTCATGACAGTTTTTCCTCGCCGCCGTCGCCCAGCCAGCGCGTGTGAAAATGCGCCGTCTCGTCGCGGTCGACACGCTGGTAGGTATGGGCACCAAAAAAATCGCGCTGCGCCTGGATGATGTTGGCCGAACCATAGGCACAGCGATAGCCGTCGTAAAAAGACAGCGCCGAGCTCAGGGCCGGCGCCGCTATGCCGTGCCCGACGGCGAGCATCACGGCCCGGCGCCAGCCGGCTTCGGCGTTTTTGACCTCGGCCGCAAAGAACGGGTCCTGCAGCAGGCTGGGCGGAACGGGCTGGCGTTCGAAACTGTTCCTGATGTCAGCCAGAAAGCGACTGCGGATGATGCAGCCGGCGCGCCAGAGCAGCGCGATGTCACCGAACGGCAAGGCCCAGCCGTTCTTTTCGGCGGCGGCCTGCATGAGCATGAAACCCTGCGTGTAGGAGACCAGTTTCGCGGCATACAAGGCGTCGTGCAGCGCCTCGAGACAGGCGGCGCGTTCCGCCTCCGGCACGAGTGTCGGCACGCTGCCGAGCAGCGCTGCCGCCGCCACCCGTTCGGACTTGCGCGCCGACAGCATGCGGGCGTGCACGGCTTCGCCGATCAGGGTCAGCGGCACGGCATTGTCCAGGGCATCCTGCGCGGTCCACACGCCGGTGCCTTTACTCCCGGCCACATCGAGAATCCGCTCAACCAGCGGGCCGCCGTCGTGGTCGCGCTGACGCAGCAGGCGGGCGGTGATTTCAATCAGGTAGGATTCCAGCCGGCCACCATTCCAGGCCGCGAAGCGGTCGGCCATCTCGTCGTGGCTGAGGCCGAGGGCATGTTGCATCAAGTGGCAGACTTCGGCGATCAACTGCATGTCGCCGTATTCAATGCCGTTGTGAATCATCTTCACGTAATGACCGGCCCCGCCCTCGCCCAGCCACTGGCAGCACGGGATGCCATCGACCCGGGCGGCGATGGCCTGGAACATATCGCGGATGACCGGCCAGGCCGCGGCAGCGCCACCGGGCATCAGTGACGGCCCGAAGCGGGCGCCGTCCTCGCCACCGGAAACCCCCATGCCGACGAAGTGCAGGCCCCGAGCGGCAAGCGTTCGCCAGCGGCGGTCGGTATCCTGATAATTGGAATTTCCCCCATCGATCAGGATGTCCCCGGGGGCCAGCCAGGGCTGCAGTTGTTCGATCACCGCCTCGACAGCCCGACCGGCCGTCACCATCAGCAGGATGACGCGCGGCGAGGCAAGCTGGCTGACCAATTGTTGAAGATTGTCGGCCACGGCGATGGCCCGGCCTTGGCCGTGGGTCGCGATGAATTCTGCCGTAACGGCGCCCGTCCGGTTGTACACGCTCAGGCGGTAAGCCTGGTCACTGAGATTGAGCGCCAGGTTGGCGCCCATCACGCCAAGACCGACGATGCCGATGTCGGACGGGGCCATGCCGATCGCCGCCAGACCAGGTTCGCTGCCCGCCGATTGTTCGGTTGTTTTCATGCTGATCTCGGCAACAAGGAAGATACAGGTGGACCGCGCAGTGACCGACAAGTGCGAGACAACCGCCGGCCATCGGCGAATCAGGCCAGCAGGTCGCGCATGTCGTCGGCGTGCTGTTCCTCGATGGCCATGATGCCGACCAGCATCAGCCGGGTGGTCGGATCGGTTTCACCGATCGCATCGATCATCTGGCGATAGGATTCGATGGCCACCCGTTCGGCAATCAGGTTGGCCTTGATCATGCCCTGGACGTCGCGGGAGTCATCGTATTCGGCATGGCTGCGCTCGCTCAGCGAGGCCGGATTGAAATCGGGCTGGCCGTTCAATTGCACGATGCGCTCGGCCAACTGGTCGGCATGGCCCTGTTCCTCGCCGGCATGCTGCAGGAACTCGGCCTTGATCGGACCATTCTGCAGGCCGCTCGCCGTGTAGTAATGGCGTTTGTAGCGCAGCACGCAGACCAGTTCGGTGGCCAGGGCGACATTGAGCATGTCCACCACCAACTTGCGGTCGGCCTGATAGCCGGCGGTCACCGCACCGTCTTCAAAATCCTTTGCCGCGGCGCGAATGGCGCCGCTATCGATGCCGGCGCGTGCCGCCTTCTTAGCCTTGTTCATGTCTGTTCCTTGTCGGGTGAGCGGGGAATACCCCGCATTGGGCATAATTACCCTGCCCTTTTAGGCCGAAATACGGCCCGCCTCGGTACGCTGGCGCGCATTGGGCCTTTCTTCGGTTGGCTTGCCAGCCCGCCCCATCCAATCTGTGCGCTGCCACACAGACAGCCGGGGATCATGCAATCTAGCCTGCATTTCTTCCGTCGCCGACGGACTTACCCACTGGAGAAGCCGCATGGATGAATATCGTCACCACGTATCCGGATTTTTTGCCCACCGCGCCGAAGCCGAAGGCGCTCTGGACAGTCTTGTCAACCGTGGGCTGCCGCGCAGCCAGATCCAGCTACTCGATGCCGAATCGGTGCTGGCACCGGCCGAACCGAAGGATGGCAGCAATGAAGTATTGACCAATGTCCTGGTCGATGGCGCCATCGGTACCGTGGTCGGCGGCGGCATCGGCGCCCTGGCCCAGATCGCCCTGGTCGCCGCGAATATCAGCCTGTTCATCGCCAGCCCGCTGGTCGCACCGCTCGTCATGCTCGGCTGGGGCGCCAGCCTCGGCGCCTTTGTCGGTGCAGCAGCCGGCGCTACCACCGGCATCGAACACAAGGACGGCTGGCTATCTGATCTGGTGCGCGATGCCATCATCAGCGGCCAGGTCGTGCTGGTCGCAGAAACCCGGACGACCGCGGAAACCGAACTGGCGCGCGACGTGATCAAGACGGCGGTTGGCGAATTCAAGGACGTGGCCTAGCGCTCCACCGCATCAACCTGAAACCCTTACCGCAGACGTGAAACAGTGGCTTGCATCGTTTTTGTAGCTGGCCCAAAAGGTCGGCCGAAAAATCCACGCAAGCCTCGGCTTTTCCTCGGCATCTCTGCGTCTCTGCGGTTTAATTGCGTTTTTCTAGGATCAATCCTGTGCGAGCGCGGGCGACAGAGCCAAGCCGCCCGGCGCGCCGCCGGTGGTATGCTGGAGCCCACTCAAACTAACGCGAACCATCGATGGCGACTTTTCTGGCCTTCCTGGCGCTGGCCCTGCTGGCCGGCGCTTGCTTCTTCATCTATCACCGCTCGCAAGCCGGGGCCGAGGCTACCGATGAAAAGGACCTGCATCGTTACATGGTCGCCAATCGCGAACTTCGCCTGCAGCGCATTGACCATGCCCTGTGGGATACCGCCATGCACATCGCCCACGGCGACGAAGGGGTCGCCCGCGCCCGCTACATCCAGTTGCGGGTCCAGCAGATGAAGCAGGAAGCGGCCAGCGACAGCGTCGAGTAGCTGCCGGGATTACTTGGCGACCGGTACCGGGGCAATGCGGCTCGTTTCTTCCCGCAACAGCCGCTTGAATTGCGCCGACTCCCGGGCCGCGGCCAGGCCGGCCCAGAACTCTTCGACGGCGTTCCGGTTGGCGTTGTAAAAATCCTTGTTGAAGATCACGAAATACGGCTTTTCGGTAAATGGCGAGGCGATTTTTTCAACCTTGCGCGCCAACTCGGGGTTGTTCAATTGCTCGTCGCCCTCGAAAGTCATCAGGGCCAGCAGTTCAAGGTCACCGGCGAGCAGGTGTTTCATGGCCTTCTCGGGATTGTCGTTCGACTCGTAGACCGCAGCGCCCTGTTTCCGCAACTCGGCCGACGAGGAGTAGCCGAGTTGAGAGCCGATCCGCCCGGTCAAATCGACAAATTGCCGGCCATCCCAATGGGCGGCCGTCCCTTTGACGCGATACAGCGAATATCCATCGGTCTTCAAGCGGCGCGAAGGATCCAGCTTGCCGTCGGGGGTGGTCGGGTAGACCGCAAACTTTGCCCGCTCCTCGCTATAACTTGCCGCGAATCCACCCGCCACTTCACCGGTGGCAATGTTGCTAAGGCAACGCTTCCAGGGAAAGGCAACCTGCACGACCTTGATGCCGCTCTGCAGGGCAGCCATGTCGACCAGCTTGTTGTTCAGGCCCTGGCCGTTCTTGGTCAACCAGGGAAAGTTGTAGGCGTCCTCGTAGCACAGCTTGAGGGGCTCTTCGCCATGGGCCAGCGAGCCGGCCAATAAAAGACAGAGAAAAATTATCCGGCTTCGCGTCATTGTCCGACCACTATCTGTTGCATTATGGATACCCTCAAGGAAGCGATAATTTTACAAGATTGTCCCGCCGGAATAGTGGCGCCACGCTTTTGCCATGTCGTTTACAGGTATCTGTCATTCAGGTAGTTTGTCGGCCCGCCCGAAATTTGCGCGGCGCTGCCTTTGCCCCCATCGTACCCCTCCCAGATAAGCCCGCGACATGCCTCCACTCTACCGTTCCAGCCTGGCAACGCGCACCTTGTTGTCGATGGTGGTGGCCAGCCTGTTGATTTTTCTGATCATCACGGCCATGGTCGTCTGGGACGAACGATCGAAGTTGCTGGCGGCCGCCCACAACGAATCGGAAGCGCGAGTGGCCAGCAACATGTCGGCCTTGCAACTCGCGGCCTGGAGCTATAGCGAAGACGGGATACGTGCCATCCTTGCTGCCCTGACCCGGTCCGGAGCGCTGACCAAGGCGGAATTCATCTCCCCGGAACTCAAACTTGCCTGGCGCCGCGATGGCCTCGCCGTGACGCCGGACCGCACCTGGATGCTGCCGGTTTTCGCGCCGGAGGGCGGCAAGCAGATCGGCGAGTTGTATCTGACCGAGTCCTACGTCGAGGTGCGCCAGGCGCTACGCGCCAAATTGGTGATCCTGACGCTGACCGAATTGCTCAAAGTCATGAGCGTGGCGCTCCTCTTGCTCTTCGTGGTGTCGCGCATGATCACCCGCCCCCTGCAATCCCTGGCCAAGGATGTCGAATCGCTTGACCCGCGGGCCACCGAAGCCCGCCTGACACTGGCCCGCGGCAAGCACGAACCAGCGGGGGATGAACTGGAGCTACTGGTCGACGCGATCAACCGTTTCCACCTCGAACGCTCGCTCGAAATCCACAAACGGCAAGAAGCGGAAGAGGAATTGCGCCGCCATCGCGATCATCTCGAGGAACTGGTTGGCGAGCGCACCACCGCCCTGCTTCTGGCCAAAGATGCCGCCGAAGCCGCCAGTCGTGCCAAGAGTGCCTTTCTCGCCAATATGAGCCACGAGCTGCGGACGCCGATGAATGCCATCATGGGCATGACCCACCTGGCCCTGCGCAAGGCGACTGAACCGAAATTGTGCGATCAGCTCGGCAAGATCGACCTGGCTTCGCAACACCTGCTCGATGTCATCAACGATATTCTCGACATTTCCAAGATCGAAGCCGAATGCCTCACCCTCAAGCAAGCCAGCTTCAATTTCGCTGACCTACTGGAAAACCTGCTCGCTCTGATCGGCCACCGGGCCCAGGAAAAACACCTCAAGCTGCAGATCGATCTGGCGCCGGAAGTCGGGCAACTGACCTTGCGCGGCGATCCGATCCGCCTTGCCCAGATCCTGCTGAACCTTGCCGGCAACGCCATCAAATTCACCGAGCGGGGTTCCGTCGCCATCGCCGTCCATTTGCTCGAAAGAACGCCGAACCATGTCCTGCTCCGCTGCGCCGTGGTCGATACCGGCATCGGCATTGCCAGCGAAGATCAGCAACGCCTGTTCACCGCCTTCGAACAAGCCGATGCGTCGTCCACCCGCAAATATGGCGGTACCGGACTGGGGCTGGCGATCAGCAAGCGCCTCGCCCAGATCATGGGCGGCGAAATCGGGGTCGATAGCCAGCCGGGACACGGCAGCACCTTCTGGTTCACCGTCCGCCTCGGGGTGGACAGCGCAAGCCCCCGCCGGCCGCTACCGAGCCATTCTCCCGACCATGCCGAAGCCCGGCTGAAGGCCGACTACGCCGGCCAGCGGGTGTTGTTGGTGGAGGACGAGCCGGTCAATCAGGAGGTTTCCCGCAGCTTGCTTGAGGATGCCGGCCTGACGGTCGATCTGGCCGGTGACGGTAACCAGGCGCTGAGGCTGACCGGGCAAAATCATTACGACCTGATTCTGATGGACATGCAGATGCCCCATCTGAACGGTGTGGACGCTACCCGCCTCATCCGTAGCCAACCGGGCTACGAGCAGACACCGATTCTCGCGATGACGGCCAATGCCTTTGACGAGGATAGACAAACCTGTCTGGCGGCTGGCATGAACGACCATATCGGCAAGCCGGTGGTTCCCGTTGTCCTGTTCGAAACCGTATTGCGCTGGCTGGCCTATGCCCGGGCCGGGGATTCCTGACGGCCGCCCAATGCCTCAAGGCGAATCCGGCGCCGCCGGCGCTTTTTCGCCGGCCTCAGAGGCCACCCGGTTGCGGCCTTCCTGCTTGGCCAGATAGAGCGCCGCGTCGGCATGTTCGAGGACCACGCTGGCCTGCGCATCGGCGGCGCTCATCGCGGCGATGCCGATACTGACGGTGAGGGTGACCTGGCGTTCCTCGATGGTGATTGAAATCTTTGCCACCTTGTTGCGTATCCGCTCGGCGAAGACCTTGGCGGCAGCCGGATCGGTTTTCGGCATGAGCACGGCAAACTCATCGCCTCCCACCCGGCCGGCCGTATCCACCTTGCGCAATTCGTCGCGCAGGATTCCCGAAAACAGTCTGAGCATGGCATCGCCGGCGGCATGCCCGAGGGTGTCGTTGATCGACTTGAAATGGTCGAGATCGAGCATCATGACGCTCACCGGCTGCGCCGGATCGCGCTGCAATCCGGCGTAGGCTTCTTCCAGGTGATCGAGGAAATGCCGGCGATTGGCCAGGTCGGTCAGCGAGTCGGTGGCGGCCAAACCGCGCAGTTCCTCTTCCAGGCGTTTCTTCACGGTGATGTCGCGCGAGAAGCCGACGGTCCCTACCCGCTGGCTGCCGACGACAACCGGCGACTTGTAGGTTTCAAACCAGCGCTGTTGGCCATCTTTCTCGACCAGTTGTTCGACATGCACCTTTTTTCCACTGCTCAGGATGTCCAGATCTTCGGCATGGGCAGCCGCGGCCAGTTCCGGGGGGACGATGTCGAAGTCGGTTTGCCCGATCGGCGCCTCGACCGACGACCACCCGTAGTTCTGGGCAAATGGCGAGTTGACGGCGAGATAGCGGCTCTGCTCGTCCTTCAGCCAGACCATGTAGGGGAAGTTGTCGAGCAAGGCCCGCTGGTAGGCTTCCCGTTCCAGCAAGGCGCGCGTCGCCTCCTTCTCGGCGGTGATGTCGATGACCACCATGCGGCACTCGCGGCTGCTCTCGTCGGGCACCGCTTCGATCCTGACCACCGCTTCGGGCCGTTGTTCGGTCGCCGCGAGGACGATTTCGCAATGCCTTTTGCACTTGTTGTCGAGCACTTCGGCATGGAAATTCTTGAAGGTGAGCAGCGACTCCGGCTTGATCGCGGCGGCAAACCGATAACGGCCGTGCATCGAACGTTTGACGCCGAGCAGGATGGCGCCGGCCAGGTTGAGTTGCAGGATGACGCCATGCGCATCCAGCGTGAAATAGCCGACCGGGGCAAAGTCGTAGATATCGGCGTATTTCTCGCGCAAGGCATCGGCCTCGCCATAGGCGTGGCGCAATTCCTCGTTGTGCATTTCGAGCTCGACCTGATGGACCTGCAATTCATGGAGCATACGTTCGTTATCCCAAGGGGTGGCCGGTGTTGGCAGTTCGCTCTGTTGCAGGCGGGCTTCGGCCCGCTGGCGCAGGGTGGCCGGGTTCGGCCGATGGCGGCTTTTCGGCAGATTGGCCGGCAGAAGATGAAAAAGTCGTTCGTATTCGCTGCGCACGACGCCGTAACATTCGCATGCCCGCGCTTCCAGGCCCGGACGATCGGTTATCGTGATATGGCCGCGCCGATACTGGATCAGCCCCGCCGCCTGCAGTTTGCCGGCCGCTTCGGTGACGGCCTCGCGACGCACGCCGAGCATGCCGGCAATCAATTCCTGGGTCATGTTGATCTGGTTGCCATCCATCAGATCCAGGCTGAGCAGCAGCCAGCGGCACAATTGCTGGTCAACCGCATGATGCCGGTTACAGACGACGCTTTGCGCCATCTGCGTCATCAGCGCCTGGGCATAACTCAGGCACAGGCGTTGCAGGGTGCCGCCCTGGTCGAGTTCCCAGCCGATCACTTCGCTGCGCAGGCGATAGGCATCGCCGGCGCCCTGCACCACGACCTTGTGGGTCGTGGTCTCGCCGCCCAGGACCAGCGGAATGCCGACCAGGCCGTCATTGCCGGTCATGGCCAGTTCGGCCGACGAGCCGTTCTCGGTGGCAAAAACCAGCGAGACGATGCAGGTAGTCGGGAAATAGACGAACTCAAGGCTGTCCCCGGCATTGAACAAGACCTTGCCGAGCGGCAGGGTGACCATTTCCAGATCATCCTCCAGCCGGGCAAATTCGCTGACCGGAAGCGCCGCCAGAATGCGGTTCAACTTCGGACTCGGTAATATCGTAGATGGCATAGCATTCCTCGTCGTGTCGATCAGTGGGCCAATTGGAGCCCCATTACAGGACGCTATCCTCTTTATATAGCCTAGCCGGTGAAACCTGTTCGATATGTTCGCAAGCACACATATCGATCCTGCCGTTCGCCGTATGGTGGGCTCAGGGCGCCGGGCGGTGTCGATAGGACAACGTCCGCCAACCGCAACAACACCTAGGACACCTTCATGCGCAATTCGTTCAGCATATTCCAAACAATTCCGCCACACCCGGGGTGGGCGGCATTCTTCGCCGCTTCGCGGCACGCTCTGCTCGGCGCGACACTGGCCGTCGGGCTGGCCAACGCTCCCGCCGTGGCCGACGAGGCCAAGGTCAAGGCGGCCGTCGAAACGCAGGCCGCCGTAGACAAGACCAAGCAGATCATGGACGATAGCTGGATCACCACCCAGATCAAGTCGCAGATTCTGGCCGATGGCGTCAGCCGCGGCTTCCAGGTCAGCGTCGAGACACTGAATGGTGCGGTGCTGATGAAAGGCAGTCTGGGTAACCAGGATGCCATCGATCACGTGCACCGTCTCGCCGAAAAGGTAAAGGGCGTGAACAGTGTCAGCACCGCCGGTGTCAAAATCAGCAGCCAATGACCGTAACGTCCGTCCAACAGGAGTAACCACTATGCGCCGCTTACTCATCGCCTTGTCCCTGCTCATCCCGATCAGCACCGTGCACGCCCAGATCGGTGTCGAGATCGGTCTGCCCAGCGTCAGCATCGGCATCAACCTCGCCGCCTACCCCCAACTCGTGCCGGTTCCCGGCTACCCCGTGTACTACGCGCCGCGGGCCAATTCCAACTATTTCTTCTACGACGGCCTGTACTGGGTCTATCGCGACGACAACTGGTACTCCAGTGACTGGTACAACGGACCGTGGGAGATGATTTCCCCGGTCTATGTCCCCTTGTTCGTCTTGCGCATTCCGGTTCGCTACTACCGTCAGCCGCCGCCCTATTTCCGCCATTGGCGGGCCGATGCACCGCCGCGCTGGGGCGAACACTGGGGCCGCGACTGGGAAGGCCGGCGCCCCGGCTGGGATCGCTGGGACCGCCACGACAAGCCCCGCGCCGCCCCCTTGCCGACCTATCAGCGACAATTCACCGGCAATCGCTATCCGGCCGCGGTCGAGCAGCAGCGGGCGATCCGCGCCGAGCATTATCGTTACCAGCCGCGCGAAGCGATCAGCCGGGAGCATTTCAAGGCGCCGGCCAATCGTGACGAACGGCGCGATGAACGGCGTAGCGAACCGCGCCAGGAGCCCGCACGACGCGCCGTCGAGCCGCCACGAGCCGCGCCGGAACCCCGCACCGAGCGGCCCGCCCGGCAACGTGAAGGGGCGCCGCGGGAGCAGGTGCAGCCACCGGTCAATGAGTCGGCGCCGCGCCAGGAGCGCCGCCGCGAGATGCCGACAAGGGAAACCCAGCCGTTTGAAAACCGGCACCCGGCCGCCGAGCAATCGCGCCAACGGCCGCCGCCGGAACCGACCATGCAGCGCCCGCCGGACAACCAGCGCGGCCGACCGGACGCCGCCCCGAAGCAGCAGGAGCGGGGCCGCGACAAGCGGGATGAGGAACGCGGCCCTGATCGGGAACGCGGCCCGGACCGGCGGTAAGCACATCCAGGCAATAAAAAAGGGGGAGAGCCCGGGCTCTCCCCCTTTTTTACGAGCCTTCCCGAATCAGCGGGCCGGCGGCACCACGACAATGGTACTGCCCGGGCTACTACCCGAACCGGTTTTACCCTTGGCACCGGTGGCCCCGGTATTCCCCGTATTGCCGGTGGCCCCGGTTTCACCGACAGCGCCGGTCGAACCTTGCGAGCCGACTTCACCCTGGGCGCCGGTGTAGCCGGTATTGCCCTGGTTGCCGGTTGAACCCTTGGCCCCGGTATTGCCGGTGCTGCCGGTATTGCCGGTGTTACCCGTATTGCCGGTACTGCCCCGTTCGCCCGGCGGGCCGGCAGGCCCGGTACAGGCACCCAAAGCGAAGGCCGAGAGCAGCAAAATGGTCGGTAGTGAATATTTCATGGCGGTTTCCTCTATTGTTGTACGCGGCCAAAAATCCGCATATCCCAGAGTGACCAGAGGCGGCGCCAGGGTCTGTTCGCTGGCACGCATAGCGAGATTCCCGAGCGCCGGCCCGCCAGCCATCTTGGCCAACGCTTTCCCGATCTCGTCGTGCGAAACACTGCCGGCCAGGTGAAGTTCCTTGCCGGGCCGACGAGGATCATTTTTAGGCGCAGGGGGGCCGCATTGTCCTCTTGCGCCGCAACAAATCAGGGAGGCCAGCACACCGCAGACCGCTGAAGTTTGCGGCGCTTGAGTAATCCATAATTACGGCGCATTATGACGGGCCTGTCGAGCAATATTCGCTTCCCGCTCAGTAAGTTGCATGGCTCGGGTTGGATATGAAATCGGCAGACCAGCAAGCTCGACGTCATAACAAAAGATATTTGCTGCAGTGCACCATTTTTCCCGTTCGTGCGTTATACTCAACGCCGAACACCTCGACAATCCTTTCCAGGAGACATATATGTCTATCAATCACGAACAATTCGCCGCCGCCAACAAAGCCACTGTTGATTCCCTGCTTTCCGTTGCCAACACCGCCCTGGCTTCGGCCGAGCGCATCGCTGCCCTGAACCTGAATGCTGCCCGTTCGACCCTGGAAGACACCGTTTCCGGCGTCAAGGCCGTGCTCAGCGCCAAGGATCCGAAGGAAGCCCTCGCCGTGCAGACTTCCCTGGCCCAACCGGCTGTCGAAAAGGCCGTTGCCTATTCGCGCTCGGTCTATGAAATTACGTCCCAGACCCAGCAGGAACTGGCCAAGATGGTCGAAGCCCAGTTCGGCGACTTCCAGAAATCGATGTCCGGCATGCTCGAAATGGCCGCCAAGTCTGCCCCGGCCGGTTCCGAAAGCGCAGTTGCCGCGATTCAGAACGCCATCGCTGCCGCCACTTCCGCTTTCGGCAACATGAACACCGTTGCCAAGCAATTTGCCGAAACCGCGCAGGCCAACATCGCCTCCGCCACCAAGGCCGCTACCGCTGCCAGCAAGAAGAGCAAGTAAGCCCCCCGGCTGCGCAACAATAAAAAGCCCCCGCCCATTTGGCGGGGGCTTTTTCCATGGCGCGCCAATTTTGCTGCGTCGCGCCATGGCCCCTCGATGGCCCGACCTTTCGCCCTGGCGACAACAAGTCGATAAAATTTACCATTTGCTACAAAATATTTGTTGCGGCGCAGCAAATAATGGAGGACACTAAATTCTGTCTCCTCCATCTCCTCCAAGATATGGATTTAAGCCCACCGCGTGTGGGCTTTTTTTTGCCCGGCCAGCACCTTGCGGGACTCGCCATCGAACAGCCAGCCTTTACTCAAGACCGGGAAACGGTTAAAACTCGCTGCCCCCTCTGGAGAATTGCATGCACGAAAATGATATTGCTGCCCAAGCCGAGCGCTTGGTCGATGCCGCGATGGGCGGTCTGACGCCGCAGCAGGCCCTGATCCAGGCCTCGTTGGCCGACTCCGCCAAGCTCAGCGAACGTTCTGCGGCCAAGGCCAAGAACCGGGAACGGGCGTTGCTCCTGCTCGCCGCCATCGAGAAATCGCTGGCTTGATCCGCCACTCCGCGCCGCATGGCGAGGAACGCCAACCGGCCGCTCGAGTATTCCCGGAAGGACGAAGACGATGCGCGTCATAGGCAATTTTCTCTGGTTTATTCTCGGCGGCTTTTTCATGGGTCTCGCCTGGTGGCTGGTTGGCCTTCTCGCCTTCCTCTCCATCGTCGGCATTCCCTGGGGCAAGGCCTGCCTGGTGATCGGCCAATTCGCCTTCTTTCCCTTCGGCAAGGAGGCGATCTCGCGTCAAGAACTCAATGCGGCGGACGATATCGGCACCGGCGGCCTCGGCCTGCTCGGCAATATCATCTGGTTCGTCGTGGCCGGCTGGTGGCTGGCCATCGGCCATGTCATCTCGGCCCTCTTCTGTTTCGTCACCCTGATCGGCATTCCCTTCGGCCTGCAGCACCTGAAGCTGGCCGGCATCGCCCTCGCCCCGATCGGCAAGACCATCGTCAGCCGGGAGGTTGCCGAAGCCGCCCGCCGGGCCAATGCCCGGGCCTCCGTCGCCGAGCGGCGCCAATAGGGGCTAGAACGGCAGTTCCTGCTGGCCGCTGGGCGGCACCCCGGCCATCTCGCCTAGGGCCTGCAGTCCGCTGGCCCGAACGCCGAGCAGGCGGATTTTGCGTTCGAGCGGCACCCGCTTCAGGCACTCGCCGGCCACCTGACGGATCTGCCGGGCGTCGCTGATGCCGACCGGCAACGTCAGGTCGCGGGTCACGGCCCGAAAATCCGCATAGCGCAGCTTGATGCCGACGGTGCGGCAGGCGTAGCCCTTGCGCTGCAGGTCGTCGGCCAGGCGGCGGCAGAGCGTGGTAAAGATCTCGGACAATTCGGCGCGGTCCTGGCGGGCGTGCAGGTCGCGCTCGAAGGTGGTTTCGCGACTGATCGACTTCGGCTCCGCTTCGGTGACCAGCTCCCGTTCGTCCTCGCCGTGCGCGACGCGGTGCAGCCAGGCACCGGTCGTCGGGCCGAACTTGCGGACCAGGAATTCGACGGGGGTGGCTGCCAGTTCGCCGATCGTGGTGATGCCGAAAGCGCTCAGGCGGGCGGTCGCCTTGGGGCCGATACCGTTGATCTTGCTGGCCGGCAAGGGCCAGATGCGCGACGGGATGTCGGCGTGGCCGAGGATGGTCAGGCCATCCGGTTTTTCCAGATCGGAGGCGATCTTGGCGAGCAGCTTGTTGGGCGTCACGCCGATCGAGCAGGACAGGCCGGTGGCCTCGAACACCGCCTGCTTGATGCGTTGCGCCAGCGGCCGGCTGGCTTCCGGCATGGCGCTGAGGTCGATATAGATTTCGTCGATGCCGCGATCCTCGATGCGCTCGGCAATGCTCGCCACCGCCGCCTTGAACAGCCGCGAGTAATGCCGATAGGCGTCGAAATTGGCCGGCAGCAGGATGGCATCGGGCGCCAGTTGCGCCGACTTCATCAGGCCCATGCCGGAAAAGACGCCGAGAGCCCGCGCTTCGTAGGTCGAGGTGGTGACCACGCCCCGCCCGGCGTAATCGCGCAGGCGGGCGAACTGCCGGGGGCCGTCCGGCGCCCCGGCCGGCAACGGCGCCCGGCGGCCGCCGACCACCACCGCCTGGCCGCGCAACTCGGGATAACGCAGCAATTCGACGGAAGCAAAAAAGGCATCCATGTCGAGATGAGCGATACGACGATTACTGTTCATATACCCAGTATAAGCGAATCAAGCAGCGCCGGGCCGCATCGACTACCGGCGGACGGCCGGAAACGGCTAAAATCGCCGGCCATGAAAGTCGCCAAACCCTGGTATCTCTATCTCATCGAATGCACCGACGGCAGCATCTATACCGGTATCACGGTCGATGTCGCGGCCCGCTATGCCGCCCATTGCCAGGGCGTCGGCGCCCGCTACACGCGCTCGCACGTGCCGCTGAAATTGCTCGGTTTCGAAAGCCATCCGGATCGCTCGACGGCCTCCCAAGCCGAGTACCGGATCAAGCGAATGACGGCGGCCGACAAACGACGCCTGGCCGGAAGCATGTGCCAAGCCCTGGCGAGCCCTGCACCGCAGGCCTGCGCCTGATCGTACCCGGCGCGGCATGGCGGCCGGCCCAACGGCAACCGGGAGCTTACAAGGCGGTCCCGAAGAGAGCGCCGACACCGGCCGTGGCGGCCATGGCCAGGGCACCCCAGAGCGTCACGCGACCGGCCCCGAGCAGCAGGCCGGCCCCGCCCGCCTGCGCCGCCAGGACGCCAAGCAGGGCGAGGAAAGCCAGCGAACTGATGGCCAGCCACGGCATCAATGCCGCCAGCGGGGCCAGGATGACGACTAGCAGGGGCAACACGGCCCCCGCCGAAAAACTTGCGGCCGAGGCCAACGCAGCCTGCACCGGGCGGGCGGCGAGGGTTTCGGAGATGCCCAGTTCATCGCGGGCATGGGCGCCCAGGGCATCGTGCGCCATCAATTGTTCGGCCACCTGCTCGGCCAGTTCGAGGGCCAGCCCGCGAGCGCGGTAGATGGCCGTCAGTTCGCGCTTTTCGGCGACCGGATCGGCCTCGAGTTCGGCCTGTTCGCGGGACAGGTCGGCTTTTTCGGTATCGGCCTGGGAATGCACCGAGACATATTCGCCAGCCGCCATCGACATGGCGCCGGCCACCAGACCGGCGACGCCGGTCAGCAGCAGGGTCTGCTGCTCGGCCCCGGCGGCGGCGACCCCGAGCAACAGACTGGCGGTGGACACTATTCCGTCGTTGGCGCCGAGCACGGCCGCCCGCAGCCAGCCAACGCGGTCGGTGCGGTGCCGTTCATGATGGCGATGGCGAGAAGTCATGAGGAGCGTTTTATTCGGGCGAGGTGTCTTACCATGCACCAAGCGGCCGGACATGTCCAGCCGGACAGATCGCCGCTCGGGCTGCTAACATCCGGCAAACCGATGACGGCCAGCCCGCCGTCCGCTCACCGTGTATAGATCGCCACCCCAAGCCGCTACGTGCCAACCGACAATCCGCCCCTTCGCGCCCCTGCCCCGCTCCTCGCCTTTGCCAGCCGGGTCGGGCTGATCCTCGTCGTGCTCCATGCCTACATCGGCTGGCGTCTGCTGCCGGCCTGGCCGATCGGTCTACCCGGCGAAGTGGCCGGCGGCCTGCTCGCCCACCAGCCGCGCTCGGCAATGGCGGCGGCCGCTGCCGGCTTTGCCCTGCAGTTGTCCGGCCATACCCACGGCGGCCAGTTCTGGCCGTGGATTCACTTCGTCCGCCTGCAACAGCCCTGGACGGCCGGCCTGCACCGGCTCGCCGGGCTGCAGGTCTATACCAGCCGGGGCACCGGCTACTGGGGACCGCCGAAACGTTTCGGGGCGCCGGCCGAAATTACCCGCCTGCGCCTGTGGCCGTCCAGAGAAACCCGCCAATGATGCCGGATACGTTGCCGACCAACGCTGCCCAGCGCGTCGTAAAAATCCGCCGCGATTACAACACCTGGGTCGCCAACGAGACGCTGGAAGATTTCGCCTTGCGCTTCACGCCGCGCAGTTTCCGCAAATGGTCGGAAATGCGCGTCGCCAACACCGCTTTCGGTGCCGCGTCCTTCCTGGTGCTGGAAGCGGTCGGCGCGACGATGATGGTCAACGCCGGTTTCATCAACGCCTTCTGGGCCATCCTCGCCACCGGCCTGATCATTTTCCTGATCGGCCTGCCGATCAGCCACACCGCCGCCCGCCACGGCCTCGACATGGACCTGCTGACGCGCGGCGCCGGCTTCGGCTACATCGGTTCGACCATCACCTCGCTGATCTACGCTTCGTTCACCTTCATTTTCTTCGCCCTCGAAGCGGCGATCATGGCCTATGCGCTGGAGCTGGGCTTTCACATCCCGCCCGCCTGGGGCTACCTGATCTGCGCCCTGGTGGTCATCCCGCTGGTCGCCCACGGCGTCACCGCGATCAGCAAACTGCAGGCGTGGACGCAGCCGCTGTGGCTGGCCCTGCTCGTCCTGCCCTACGCCTTTCTCTTCATCGAGGAGCCGCAGGCCCTGGCCGGGCTCTGGCAATACGCCGGCGCGCGCGGTGATGGCGGCAGTTTCAGCCCGCATCTCTTTGGCGCGGCGCTGACCGTCGGCATCGCCCTGGTCACCCAGATGGGCGAGCAGGTCGATTACCTGCGCTTCATGCCCGAACGCACCGCCGCCAATCGCGGCCGCTGGTGGTTCGGGATGATCCTCGGCGGTCCCGGCTGGGTCCTGCCGGGCATCGCCAAGATGCTGGGCGGCGCCCTGCTCGCCTACCTGGCGCTGCGCAACCTGGTGCCGGTGGACAAGGCGGTCGATCCCAACCAGATGTACCTGATCGGCTTTTCCCATGTGTTCGACAACACCACCCTGGCCATCGCCGCCACCGTCGTCTTCGTCGTCGTCTCGCAACTGAAGATCAACGTCACCAACGCCTATGCCGGTTCGCTGGCCTGGTCGAATTTCTTCGCCCGGCTAACCCACAGTCACCCGGGGCGCGTCGTCTGGGTCGTTTTCAACACCCTGATCGCGCTGCTGCTCATGGAACTCGACGTCTTCGCGGCGCTCGGTCAGGTCCTCGGCCTGTATTCCAATATCGCCATTTCCTGGATGGCGGCGGTGGTCGCCGATCTCGTCATCAACAAGCCGCTCGGCCTGTCGCCGCCGGGCATCGAGTTCAAGCGCAGCAATCTCTACGATATCAATCCGGTCGGCGTCGGCGCCATGGGCATCGCCTCCCTGCTCTCGATCGCCGCCTTTGTCGGCCTGCTCGGCCCCGAGTTGCAACCCTACGCCTCCTTCGTCGCCATTTTGAGCGCCCTCATTTGCGCCCCGCTGATCGCCTGGGCGACGCACGGCCGTTACTACCTGGCGCGACCGGCCGAAGCGGCGCCAAGCACGGTCACCACCCGGCAATGCGTGATTTGCGAGCGCCATTACGAAAGCGAGGACATGGCACACTGCCCGGCCTACCAGGGCCAGATCTGTTCGCTGTGCTGTTCGCTCGACGCCCGCTGCCACGACCTGTGCAAGCCCGAGGCCAACCTGACGGCACAGTGGAACGCCGTGCTGCACCGACTGCTGCCGGCCGCCGCCCGGCCCTACCTGGAAACCGGGCTGGGCCATTACCTGCTGCTGATGAGCAGCATCGTGCCGATCCTGGCGCTCATCCTCGGCGTGCTGTACACCCACGAACGCCTCGCCCTCGGCCCCGAGCAGACGCTGCTGATCGCCGCCCTGCGCGACAGTTTCATCAAGGCCTTTGCCGCCTTGCTGATGCTCTCCGGCGTCGCCGCCTGGTGGATGGTGCTGACCCAGCAAAGCCGCAAGGTGGCGCAGGAAGAGTCGAACCGCCAGACGCAGTTGCTGATGCAGGAAATCGAATCGCACCAGCGCACCGACGAAGCCCTGCAGAAGGCCAAACGCCTCGCCGACCAGGCCAATCTGGCGAAAAGCCGCTACATCACGGCGATCAGCCACGAACTGCGGACGCCCTTGAACAGCATCCTCGGCTATGCCCAGATTCTCGACGCCGACGACAGCATTCCGCCCAACCGCAAACAGGCGGTCGGCATCATCCGCCGCTCCGGCGATCATCTGCTGTCGGTCATCGAAGGCACGCTCGACATCGCCCGCATCGAAGGCGGCAAACTGACGCTCGAGGTCAAGGCCTTCGCTTTTCCCGATTTCATGCAGCAGATCGTCGGCATGTTCGAACTGCAGGCGCGCAACAAGGGCCTCGCCTTCGACTACCAGGCGCCGGACGACCTGCCGGCGGTGGTGCGGGCCGACGAAAGACGGCTGCGCCAGATCCTCATCAATGTCCTGGGCAACGCCGTCAAATTCACGGTGCGCGGCAGCGTCGGCTTCAGCGTCGAATTCCGGCGCGACATGGCGATTTTCGACATTCGCGACAGTGGCCCGGGCATCCCGGCCGCCGATCTCGAACGCATTTTCGAACCTTTCGTGCGCGGCAGCACGGCGCAGGCCGGCGGCAGCGGCGTCGGCCTGACCATCGCCCGCATGCTGACCGACCTGATGGGCGGCGAAATGCAGGTCACCAGCACACCGGGCGCCGGCACCCTGTTCCGCATCCGCCTGTTCCTGCCGCAAGTGCATTCGGCGCAGGCCGCCCGGGAATTGCCGCGCCTCAACCGCATCGGCTATGTCGGCGTGCGCCAGCGCATCCTGGTCGTCGATAACGAAAAAGTCGATCGCGAACTGCTGCATAGCGTTCTCGAACCGCTTGGCTTCCAGGTCGAACAGGCGCCAAGCGGCGAGGAATGTCTGCAGACCATTGCCGGCTTCGCGCCGCACCTGGTATTCATGGACCTCGCCATGCCCGGTATCGACGGCTGGGAAACCATCCGCCGCATCCGCCGGCAGGGCCTCAGCGAGGCCCGCATCGCCATCCTTTCGGCGAATGCCTTCGACCAGGGGCTGGACAACGATGTCGGCCTGGCCGCCGAGGATTTCATCGTCAAGCCGCTGCGCGTCCAGGAACTGCTCGACTGGATCGGCCGCAAACTGCAGTTGCAATGGGTGAATGCCGAAACGCCGCTCGCCGCCGCCCCGCCGCTCGAACCGCCGCCGCTGGTGGCGCCGGCCGCCGAACATCTGGCCGGGCTCGATGAACTGATCGGCCTCGGCTACCTGCGTGGCATTCTCAACAAACTGGCCGAGATCGAGCGGCTGGACGCCCGCCACGGCGAATTCGTCCGCGTCCTGCGCGACCTGGCACGCCAGTTCCAGTTCGACGCGATGCAGGAATTACTCAGGAAAATGCACGATGCCCCCCGTTGATCGCTCGATTGCCGACATCGTCCTGATCGTCGATGACATTCCGGAAAACCTATCGCTGCTCCACGACGCGCTCGATGAAGCCGGCCATACCGTGCTCGTCGCCACCAACGGCGAATCGGCGCTGCAGCGGGCCCGCCAGAGCCTGCCCGACGTCATCCTGCTCGACGCCGTGATGCCCGGCATGGACGGTTTCGAAGTCGCCCGCCGGCTGAAGGCCGAGTTCTCTACCCAGCACATCCCCATCGTTTTCATGACCGGCCTCACCGAGACCGAACATGTCGTCGCCGCCTTTGCCGCCGGCGGCGCCGACTACGTGACCAAGCCGATCCGCCCGGCCGAAGTCCTCGCCCGCATCGCCGCCCACGTCCAGAATGCCCGCCAGATGAAACAGGCGCGCAGCGCGCTCGACGCCTTCGGCCAGGCCACCGTCGCCGTCCGCGCCGCCGACGGCAAGCTGGTGTGGCAGACGCCGCTGGCCAGGAAACTGCTCAACGATTATTTCGCCAACCCGGAAGAAGTCGCGCCGGACGAACTGCTCGCCTGGATCGCCGGCGCCCACCGTGCCCGCCGCGAGCAGCGCGAACCCGGCGCGCTACTGGTCGCCAACGGCAGCCGCCGCCTGCTCGCCTCCTTCCACGACCAGACCGGCGACGACGAATGGCTGGTGGTGCTGCGCGAGGAAAACGACGCCTCGGCCATCGAATCGCTGATCGCCGCTTTCCGCCTGACCCAGCGCGAGGCCGAAGTGCTCTACTGGGTGGTGCAGGGCAAAACCAGCAACGACATCGGCGACATTCTCGGCAACAGCCCGCGCACGGTAAACAAGCACCTGGAACACGTCTTCGAGAAACTCGGCGTCGAAACGCGCACCGCCGCGGCCAACCTGGCGCTGAGCAAGATGCGCGGGGGCTGACGCGTTCGCCACCGAAGGAAACGCTGAACAAATCTATTCGCCAAAGCGGCCTGCGTAACAAAAAAGTGGCCAACGGCTCGGAGGATGGAGCAACGCGCCGCTGGCTTAGCGCCCCGACGCCGGCTGACATGGTCCCGGAGCGGCTTTAGCCGCGAAAGCGCTGCGAATAGGTCTGCATTCGCGGCTGAAGCCGCTCCGCCGGGTGAGGAATAAAGCGTTTCCCTAAGGCAAAACCAAGCTTGGCTTCAGCTTTCCTTAACACTGGCGGACCAGACTGCGGGCATGGTTTCGAGTAAAGGAGACAACCATGAACCACCAATCCATCATCGCCCTCGCCGTTCTCTGCAGCTTGCCGGCCCTGGCCGCCGGGCAGGAAGCTTCCTGCCCGCAGATCAGGGAGCAGATCAGTGCCCAGACAGGTCTGGTCGACAAGCCGAATATCGATCTACTGCGCAAGATATCGGGCCGTGGCGAGTGCAATTTCACCGCCGCCGAAGTCTATCGCGCCGCCTACGGTGACACGCCGCTACCGCCCAGTGCGCCGCAACGACGGTCGCCGCGCGAGCATGGCGAAGAGGACGACGACTGACCCCGAACCCTGGCGCCTCGCGTCAAAACAGACGGCAGGCCGGCGATTTTATAAAATAGCGGTTTCCCGAACAGTCCTCCCCACCGCCCGCAATGGCCACGCCGAGTTATGAAGAACACTCCTATTTCTGGTGCTTGCTGATCTGGCGCGCCCTGTTGGCGCTGATTGCCATCTACACGGTAGAGGCCAAGCCCTTCGCCGCCATGCTGCTCACCCTGCTCGTCCTGAGCCTGCTGTTCCTGGTCGGCGAAGGCGTCTACAAGGGTGCGATCTATTTCGAAGAAGAAAACCGGCGGGCGCAGAAAGATCGGGAATTGCGGGAAAAACGTGCCGAAGAGGCGCGGCTCCGCGCCGCCGCCCTGAAAGAAGCCCAAGAAGCGTCGGCCCGCCAGTTCATGGTCTTTGAAGAAGGCAAAGCCGGGGCAACGAAAAATGCGCCACCGGTGGCGACCGCCTGACCGCGAAACAGCCCCGGCAACGACCAACCTTGGTCTTTGCCGATTTGCCCAAATTGATCCTCGAAAACGTGATTTAACCGCAGAGGCACAGAGGCTCCGCCGAAAAACAAAGACTTGCCTGGACTATTCGGAGTTCACTGCCTCGCCCCGCCCATGAGCAGACAGTGCTAAGCCTCTAACCAAACACGCTATTCATCTCGGTTTTTGCTAGATCTTGGGCAAATGTTGAAAAGTCGGCAAGCGCAACTGGCTTGCTAAACAGGAAACCTTGAGCGTAGTTGCAACCATGCTCGCGCAGGAAATCCAGTTGCTCGGAGGTCTCGACCCCTTCGGCGACCGTCATCATCCCGAACGCCTTGGCCATCTGCAGTATGGCGCAAACCATGGCGGCATCGGTCGGATCACTGGTGATGTCGCGCACGAATGATTTGTCGATCTTGATAATATCGACGGGCATGCGCTTGAGATAGCTCAGTGAAGAGTAGCCGGTCCCGAAATCGTCGATGGCGATGCGGCAACCGTACTGGCGCAAGCGCTTGAGGATATCGACGTATTCCTCGTTGTCGGAGAGCTTCAGACTTTCCGTGATTTCGACAACCACCCGCTGCTGACCGGCAAGGCCGCTGTCTTCGAGGAGTTTGAGCATTTCCTCGATGTGATCGCGATCAACGAACTGCGCCGCCGAGAGATTGAAGGACAACGACAATTGCGTGCCGGATTCCCGGCTCCAGCGGCCCCAGTCGGCGAGCCCGGTTTCCAGGACCCACTGGCTCAATTCGCCGATCATGCCATTCTGTTCGGCGATCGGGATAAAGGTGTCCGGCGGAATGAAACCCTTGAGCGGGTGCTGCCAGCGCAACAGGGCCTCGGCCCCGCTCAGGGTCATGGTGTCGAGCGCCATGATCGGCTGGTAGTAGAGATGCAGGCGCTGTTGCGTCACCGCGGTGCTCAGTTCGCTGTCGATCCAGTGCCGTTTGTTGGCCTCGTCCTGCATGCGGTGGGTGAAGAAGCAGAAAGTGTTGCGCCCGTTCCGCTTCGCTTCATAGAGCGCACTGTCGGCGTTTTTCAGCATGGTTTCCGGCGAATCGCCATCCATCGGATAGACGGTGATGCCGATACTGGTCGCGGTCAGCAGGGTGTGGCCGGCGACGATCAGCGGCTGGCGTACCTCGGTCAGAATCTTGTTGGCAATCGGCACGATGTCATCGGTGCAGCCCAGATCGCCGAGCAGTACGACGAACTCGTCGCCGCCCATGCGGCCGACCGAGTCGGAATCGCGCAACACCGCCTTGATGCGCATCGCGGTCTTGGTCAGCAGTTCGTCACCCGCCGCATGACCCAGCGCATCATTGACCGACTTGAAGTGATCGAGATCGAGGAACATCACGGCAAACAGACGGCCGTTACGCCGGCAGCGATTCAGCATCTGGCTGAGCCGGTCCATGGTCAGATTGCGATTGGGCAAACCGGTCAGGGCATCGAACGCCGCTTGCCGCTCAATGGTTTCCTGCGCCCGCTTGGCATCGGTGATGTCGCTGAACACCGCGATATGACGAATGACGGAATCGTCGTCGCCCTTGAGGACATTGATCGACAGCCATTCCGTATAGATTTCGCCGTTCTTGCGGCGATTCTGGATCTCGCCCTGCCATGAGCCGGTACTCAGCAAGGTTGCCCACAGGTGCTTGTAGAATTCCTTGGGGTGCTTGCCGGAACTGAGTATTTTTGGCGTCTGGCCAATGATTTCTTCCGCCGCATAGCCGGTGATCCGGGTAAAAGCCGGATTGACCGAGAGGACCCGGTTCTCGGCATCCGAGATCAGGGTCGCTTCCGAGGCGTGTTCGAATACCGAGGCAGAGAGCCGTAGCCTGGCCTCGGCCTCCATTTTTTCGGTGACGTCGAGGATGGTAATCACCACGCCGCCATAACCTTTGCGTTTGCTGTCGATATACGGCGCCAGCCGCATCGTGAAGTGCTTCGCGTCATCGCGATGGAACTGCAACTCGACGAGCTTGCCGCTCTTGAGCACCTGACTGACATGGCTCAGCATTCCCGGCAGGTGAAAGCGCAGCGCTACCGATGCCAGATTGGGACGGGTATCCGGCGGAATCTCGAAAAAATCGAGGGCAATCCGGTTATAGCGCGTGATGCTCAGGTTGCGATCGACGACCAGTATCCCTTTGCACAAACTGTCGAGGATGCTGGAAAGATCATTGTTGGTTTCGCTCAGCTCCAGGGTACGCGAGCCCAGCTCGTCGTTGACCGTGATCAGTTCTTCGTTGGAGGCCTGCAGCTCCTCGTTGGCGGTCTCCAGTTCCTCGTTGGAGGCCTGCAGTTCCTCGTTGCCGGCCTGCGCCTCTTCGTTGAGCGATTGCAGCTCTTCGTTGGCGGTTTCCAGCTCCTCAATGACCGACTGCAGATTCTCGCGGTTAAGGACGATTTCCTGTTCCAGCTCGTTGATGCGTTCGCTGGCGCCCATGCTGGACTCCTCGCCGGCGCTGCTCGGTGCCGAGCGATCCTCGGCGGCCTCGAAACAGATCAACAACAGATCGGGGTTATCAAGGCCGGTGAGCCCGACGAAATGCACCGCCATCCGGTAATACCGGGGCTTTCCGTCTTCGACAAAGGCGACCGGACTGGAGGTGGCGCTCTGCTTGGTCCGCGTTACGCGATGGGCGAACGCCCGCAATTCGGCGCGAAAAGGCGGTTTGATCAGCGTATAGACATTGAAATCGGCTTTCCCCTTCTTAATCGCCAGGAAGTTGCCGCAGTCGCCGAAGATTTCGAGCAGATCGCCGGCGCTGGTCATCAACAGGCTGGCCGGCGTGTAGATTTCGACCAGGCGCTCGTGCGCCAGCACGGAAGCCGGTGTTACGACCACTTTCTCGATATTGATGTCGCGCGTCTCGCTGCCGGGCAGGCCGCGCATTTTTGGAAAGCTGCCCACGATCGGCGAAGCCACCGGACGCTTGATGAAAATCTTGTGCTTGCGGTCCTTCTCCGAAAACAGGTTGCCCAGCTTGCCCACTGCCTCGGACTTGCCAAGGAACAGGATGCCGTTATTGACCAGCGAGTAATGAAATATCTTCATCACCCGCTCCTGCAATTCGGCCTTGAAGTAGATCAGCAGGTTGCGACAGCTGACCATGTCGAGGCGGACAAACGGCGGGTCCTGGACCAGGTCCTGGCGCGCGAACAAGGTCATGTCGCGCAGGCTCTGGTCGATGCGATACATCCCGTCCTTGGCGGAAAAATAACGGGCGATGAGCTGGCTGTCGAGTTCGCTCAGCGCCGCCTCGGGGTAGATGCCGGCACGCGCCGTGGCGACCGAGTCGCTGTTGATATCCGTGGCGAATAGCTGAATCCGGTACTTGTCGCGGTATTCGCCGAGTTCTTCGGCGAGAATGATGGCGACGGTATAGACCTCCTCGCCGGTCGCACAACCCGGAATCCAGACCCGGATATCGTCTCCCGGCAGCTTGGTTTTCAGCACGTCGCGCAGGCAGCGCCGCACGGCCTCGAAGGAATCCGGGTCACGAAAGAACGAGGTCACGCAGATCAGGAAGTTGCCGGCCAGTTCGCTGAGTTCATGGCGATTCAGGGCGATGTGTTCGCCGTAGGCATCGAGGCTGGGAATCTGCATCGCCGCCATGCGCCGCAGGATCTGGCGCGAAATGGTCGCGTCCTTGTAGTTGGAGAAATCCATGCCGGTATGCGCGGCGATCTGGCGGATGATGCCGCGGATGGATGAAGGTGGCGCCTCATCGACGTCGTCGGCGATGAAGGCCCGCGGCCGCTGCACAATGGCAATCAATTGGTGGGCAATTTCGTGCGGCGGCAGGACCAGGTCGGCACCACCGGCCCGGATGGCGGCGTTCGGCATGCTGTCGTACTTGGCCGATTTCGGCTCCTGGGCGATGGTAATGCCACCCGCCGCCTTGATTGCCTTGATGCCGCGCGCCCCATCGGAACCGGTACCGGAGAGGATGATGCCGATCGCCCGGTCTTCCTGGTCGTCGGCCAGACTGACGAAAAAGCGGTCTACCGACGGCTTGGGGCCGACGGTATTGGTCGGTTTGCTGACGTGCAGCTTGCCGTTGCTCAGCGTGACATCGGAATTGGGGGGCGCCACGTAAATAGTGTCGGCCTTGGGCGGCAGATTGTTGCTCGCCTCCGCTACCTTCAGCGTGGTTTCGCGCGCCAGCAGTTCGACCATCAGGCTGCGGTGATCGGGCGACATGTGCTGCGCCACGATGTAGGTCATGTTGGCATGGGCCGGCAGGCCGGCGACAAAGGGGCGAAGCGCTTCCAGGCCGCCCGCCGAGGCGCCGATGCCGACGTAATACAGTGGCGTATCGGCGGCGATGTCGGCGCCTTTTTCCGTCTCGTTCTCGCTAGGTTTTGCCACGGGGTTCCGAGATGTCAGGGGGGCGTCAGATACTTTGGCGTCGACCAATTTTTCAGTAGTCGGTGTTCTGGTTCCTGCTTTGCTTGCGGGGGCAGTCTTGACCGAAGATTTCACTATCTTGCCTGTTGTCACGGCTTGTTATCCAGGAAGTCGCGCCTAACGCGCCGACGCACATCAAATCAATATCTGCTACCTAGCGCTCCATGACGATAGCAGAACCTACGTGGGGTTGCCATGCACTCACGAATAGAATTTTTGACTTTGATTCTGTCGGCAAATATCGCGTCATGACCAAAAAACTCAGGCGCAAGCAGGCGCAGCATTTAACGCTGATTTTCGCTGTCGTACCAGACCGGTTTACGCACGAAAAACCCCATTTTCATGGCGAATGCGCAAGCCTGGAAGAGAAGGCATGGGCTTAATCCGGCGTGATCGATTCAGGCTCGGTTACTGTTTCAATTACACCTCGGCAATCGATTCCAGCGTGACGTTCGCTGCCGCGATCTGTTGCGCCAGTTCCAGCAGTGAACCGATGCCCATCTTTTTATGAAGGTGCGCACGATGGTTCTCGACGGTCCGCTGGTTGATTCCCAATCGGACCGAGATCGTTTTGTTGGGTATGCCGGCAATCGCCAAGGCTAGAACGTCCCGTTCGCGCCGGGTCAGTCGACTCAGACGTGCGGCAAGCGTCTGTCGCGCCCGCTCGGTGTTCTTCAGCGTCGTTATGTCGGTCAGTACGACATGCAGTTCCGGTACGACGCCGCGCTTGTTTGCCAACGAACAGTGGAGATTCCCGTTGAAGAACGATCCATTCTTTCGTCGCATGTCCAGAGGGCATTCCTGTTGTCCTCCGTGCTTCAAAATCTGGCCAAAATTCTGGCTCCAGCGGGCTTGATCTTCGGCAGCAACCAGCCGTATAAAGCGGCTGTGGCGAAGCTCTAGGTGGCTTTCGTCAAGCAGGGTGGCAGCGCTCCGATTGGCTTCGGTAATCTGGCCGGAGACGTCGAGCGTGAGGTAGGCGACAGGGGCTGATTCATACAGACTTAAATAACGATCATGCGACTCCTCCAAGGCAATCTGGATGCGTCGCAGTTGCTCGTTTTGCATCTGCAGTTCAATCTGGTGCACCTGGATTTCATGCAGCAGCAATTTGACGGAGTGCTCGGACGTATTGCCGGGTGGAGGTTGTTCGAGGCGCACTTCGGCGTCGAGTTTCGTCGTGAATAGCTGCGCTGGTAAGCGTTGCGAGGACATCGAAATTCTCCTTGGAGGCTAACCGCTCTCGATCAATCATGAACCAGGCAGGGAATGGCTGGGAGGGTATTTCGATGTCGACTGACCTATGTCAAAAGTATGGACATGCAGAGGGGTCGGGTTGAGTCAGTGACAAGGGCATGCCGGCAAGTCGTGAAAAATACTTGCCGAGCCGAACGTCAATTAAAAATCAGTATGCCAGTGAAACTGGCGGCTTTCAGGTGATGGAGGCGGTTCAGCGGCAGTTTTAGCGAAGAGTTGCCACTGCCCTGCCGGTTAGTTGGCCAACCGCCATCGTCGTAGAGGAAGCCATCGCCGGCTCCGGCAATTCGAGGCGACGCGGCAAAAAGTCCTCAGCGCGCCTTGCGGAAGGTGAGATTGACGCGGCAGGCGCCGAGCAACGGATGTTCGCCCGGCTTGATGGCGAGCACGCCGTGATAGCGCAGGCGGTCCGGCCCGCCCCAGACCACGACGTCGCCATGGGTCAGGGTGACGCGGACCGCTGCATCGCTACGCTGCCCGCCGCCGAACAGGAAGACAGCCGGCAGGCCGAGCGACAGCGAGACGATGGGCTGCGTCAAGTCGCGTTCGTCGCGGTCCTGGTGGCGCGACATCCGGGCACCGACAGCGTAACGGTTGATCAGGCAGGCGTCCGGCACGAAATCGGCAAAGCCGGCCGCGCTCGCCGCCGTGGCCGCCAATTGCCGAAAGAGTTCCGGCATCGCCGGCCAGGGCCGGCCGCTGTCGGGGTCGCGCTCGGCATAGCGGTATCCGGCCGGATCGGTAACCCAGCCGACCTCGCCGCAGTTACTCATGGCCACCGACATGCGAAAACCGCCCGGAGTCTGCATCTGGCGAAACGGCGCAAGCTTGGTCAGGCGGCCGACGGCGGCCCAGATGGCGGCCGCCGTCTCGCCAGCGAAGCCGCGCAGGACCACCGTTCCAGGCCCCAGGCGCTCAACCCAGCGCGCCGTGCCGCCGGCGTCGGCGAGCAGGTCGGCGTTCACGCCAAGGCCCGCCGACTGGCCGCCGGGGCAGGTAGGCCGGCCCGGCGATGGTTTGCTCGCGAGATAGACATCACATTCCTTCTCCCTTTTCCAGTCGACAAGCCTCGTCGCCACGCGTTCCGACGCGGAAAAACTCGCTTTCGGACGAAGGAAGCTTGCCGACAATGCCACTCTGGCGCGAAAATACCGCCCTTTCAATCCCGCCGCGTGCGTTTTTTGCCCGTTGCGATAGCCTGACCGAAGCCGCCGCCGGCCGTTTTCAGCCCGGCGCGAGACGCCCGCCGCCGCAACCGGGCCTTCGGCGAAGAGGAAACTTTCGACGGGAGCGCCCGTTTTTTTGCAGAGCATCACGCATAGCCGGACGCGCTCGAACCAGCACCGGACGCCGCCCATCAATGCGCCGTTTCGCCCCCTGATATTCAACCAAGGAGATTCCATGGAGGCCACTCCAGCCCCCGCCGCTGCCGCATTTGCCGCTCCGGCCTTTTTCGATCGGCGGCGCACCGTCGCCCGGCCCGGCTTCAACCGCTGGCTGGTACCGCCCGCCGCCCTCGCCATCCATCTCTGCATCGGCATGGCCTACGGCTTTTCGGTCTTCTGGCTGCCCCTGTCGCGGGCTCTCGGCATTAGCAAAGCGCTCGACTGCGCCAAAGACATGGGATTTTTCGAACAGGTGTTGAGCACCAGTTGCGACTGGAAAATTTCCATGCTGGGCTGGATGTACACGCTGTTCTTCGTCTTTCTCGGCTCCTCCGCCGCGCTCTGGGGCGGCTGGCTGGAAAAGGCCGGGCCGCGCCAGGCCGGCGTCGTGTCGGCCATTTGCTGGTGCGGCGGGCTGGTGATTTCCGCCCTCGGCGTGCATTTGCACCAGATCTGGCTGCTCTGGCTGGGCTCCGGCGTGATCGGCGGGATCGGCCTGGGCCTCGGTTACATCTCGCCGGTATCGACCCTCATCAAGTGGTTCCCCGACCGGCGCGGCATGGCCACCGGCATGGCGATCATGGGCTTCGGCGGCGGGGCGATGATCGGGGCGCCACTGGCCGACAAGCTGATGAAATATTTTGCGACGCCGACTTCCGTCGGCGTGGTCGAAACCTTCCTCACCCTGGCTGCCATCTACTTCGTCTTCATGATGGCCGGCGCACTTGGCTATCGGGTGCCGGCCGAGGACTGGAAGCCGGCTGGCTGGGTGCCGCCGGTCAAGGCCAAGAGCTCGATGATCACCGATCACCACGTGCATCTCGACGTCGCCTGGAAGACCCGCCAATTCTGGCTGATCTGGGCGGTACTGTGCCTCAACGTAACGGCCGGTATCGGCATCATCGGCATGGCCTCGCCGATGTTGCAGGAAGTCTTCGCCGGCAAACTGATCGGCATCGACGTCGCCTTCAATGATCTGACGGCCGCCCAGAAAGCGTCGATCGCCGCCGTCGCCGCCGGCTTCACCGGTCTGCTGTCGCTCTTCAACATCGGCGGTCGTTTCGTCTGGGCCTCGTTGTCCGACCGGATCGGGCGCAAGGCCACCTATTTCACCTTCTTCCTGCTCGGTTTCGCGCTCTACGCGGCCATTCCGAGCCTGGCCCAGGCCGGCAGCCTGGCCCTCTTCGTCGCCTTCTTCTGCATCATCCTGTCGATGTACGGCGGCGCCTTCGCCACGGTCCCGGCCTATCTGGCCGACATGTTCGGTACCCGTTTCGTCGGCGCCATCCATGGCCGCCTGCTCACCGCCTGGTCGGCCGCCGGCATCTTCGGGCCGGTGCTGGTCAATTACATTCGCGAATACCAGCTCGAACAGGGCGTCGCCCGCGCCGAGGCCTACACCATCACCATGTACATCCTGGCCGCCCTGCTGGTTCTCGGCCTGTTGTGCAACTGGCTGATTCGCCAGGTGGCGGAAGAGCATCACATGACGGCCGAAGAACTGGCGACAGAAAAAAAGGACGCCGACGATACGCACCAGCACTTCGTCAAGGATGTCTCCGCCCTGGCCAGCGAAGTCCGTCATTCCTGGCGCGTCACCCTGGCCTGGCTGGCGGTCTGGATACCGCTCGGCTGGGGCGGCTGGATGACGGTCCAGAAGACCATCGTGTTGTTCCGCTAAAGCCGTACCGCCGGCCGGCGGGCGGGCGTCGCCGCCCGAACCGCCGACTGGCGCCGTACGCAATCTAACGTATTCCGCCAACACCGCTCGCTCCTTAATCTGGCGCTGCACTGCAACAACGCAATTTCAAGCGAAGTTACAACCCAGATTCCCAAACGTCCAAGGAGCTTCCATGAGCAATCGTCGCAACTTCATCAAGGTCACCGTCCTTTCCGCCGCCCTCGCCGCCATCGGCACGTCGGCTCACGCCGCCGACACCATCAAGGTCGGCGTGCTGCATTCCCTGTCCGGCACCATGGCCATTTCCGAGACCGCGCTCAAGGAAACCGTGCTCATGACCATCGACGAAATCAACAAGTCCGGCGGCGTACTCGGCAAAAAGCTCGAGCCGGTCGTCGTCGACCCGGCTTCCAACTGGCCGCTGTTCGCCGAAAAGGCCCGCCAGCTACTGACCAAGGACAAGGTCGCCGTGACCTTCGGCTGCTGGACCTCGGTGTCGCGCAAGTCCGTGCTGCCGGTTTACAAGGAACTGAATGGCCTGCTCTTCTATCCGGTCCAGTACGAAGGTGAAGAACTCGAAAAGAACGTTTTCTACACCGGCGCCGCCCCCAACCAGCAAGCCATTCCGGCCGTCGAATACCTGATGTCCAAGGACGGCGGCGAAGCCAAGCGCTTCGTGCTGCTCGGCACCGACTACGTCTATCCGCGCACCACCAACAAGATCCTGCGCGCCTTCCTGAAGTCGAAGGGCGTCGCCGACGCCGACATCATGGAAGAGTACACGCCGTTCGGCCATAGCGATTACCAGACCATCATCGCCAAGATCAAGAAATTCGCTTCCGAAGGCAAGAAGACGGCCGTCGTCTCGACCATCAACGGCGACTCCAACGTGCCCTTCTACAAGGAACTCGGTAATGCCGGTCTGAAGGCTACCGACGTGCCGGTGGTCGCCTTCTCGGTTGGCGAGGAAGAACTGCGCGGCGTCGATACCAAGCCGCTGGTCGGCCACCTGGCGTCGTGGAACTACTTCATGTCGCTGAAGAACCCGGAAAACACCAAGTTCGTCAATCTGTACAAGGCCTGGGCCAAGAAGGCCAAGCTGCCGAACGCCGACAAGGTGGTGACCAACGACCCGATGGAAGCCACCTACATCGGCATCCACATGTGGGCGCAGGCTGTCGAAAAGGCCAAATCGACGGACACCGACAAGGTCATCGCCGCCATGGCCGGCCAGACCTTCAAGGCACCGTCGGGCATCATGTCGAAGATGGACGAGAAGAACCACCACCTGCACAAATCGGTATTCATCGGCGAAGTCAAGGCCGACGGCCAGTTCAACGTCGTCTGGAAGACGCCCGGCCCGGTCAAGGCCCAGCCGTGGAGCCCGTTCATCGCCGGCAACGACAAGAAAAAGGACGAGCCGGAAATGAAGTAAGCCGGCAACAACGCTCGGTCGCACCAACGGGAGCTTCGCCTCCCGTTTTTTTTGCAAATGGCCTATTCCCTTGTCCGGCCAGGATTTCCGACAAAAATAATGAACCAAAACCGGGAACTATCGGCGGTCATTCCTGACCAACCCCCGGCCGTAAAACCGGTCGGCTCCGGCGCCGTGCTCCTTGCACGCGTCTGCACCGCCGGTGCCGGCAGCTTCCATACAACAACAGGGGTTGGTTCATGTCTGAAACAAGCACTACCTATAACGACAAGGTCGTCCGGCAATTTGCCGTCATGACCGTGATCTGGGGCATCGTCGGCATGCTGGTCGGCGTCATCATCGCGGCGCAACTGGTCTGGCCGGAATTGAATGTCGGGCCCTACTTTCATTTCGGTCGCCTGCGCCCGCTGCATACCAATGCGGTCATTTTCGCTTTCGGCGGCTGCGCCCTGTTCGCCACTTCCTACTACGTCGTGCAGCGCACCTGCCACGCCCGGCTGTGGGGCGGCCCGCTGATTCCGCTGACCTTCTGGGGCTGGCAACTGGTCATCATTCTGGCCGTCGTCACCCTGCCGCTGGGCATCACCCAGGGCAAGGAATACGCCGAACTCGAATGGCCCATCGACATCCTCATCGCCATCGTCTGGATCGCCTACGGCGCCGTCTTCTTCGGCACCATTGCCCGGCGCGCCGTATCGCACATCTACGTCGCCAACTGGTTTTACGGCGCCTTCATCATCGCCGTCGGCCTGCTCCACATCGTCAACAGCATGGCCGTGCCGGTTTCGCTGGGCAAGTCCTACTCGGTCTATTCCGGCGCCCAGGATGCCATGGTCCAGTGGTGGTACGGCCACAACGCCGTCGGCTTTTTCCTGACCGCCGGCTTCCTCGGCATGATGTATTACTTCGTGCCGAAGCAGGCCGGCCGCCCGGTGTACTCCTACCGCCTGTCCATCGTACACTTCTGGGCCCTGATCTTCACCTACATGTGGGCCGGCCCGCATCACCTGCACTACACCGCCCTGCCCGACTGGACGCAGTCGGTCGGCATGGTCTTCTCGCTGATTTTGCTGGCGCCGTCCTGGGGCGGCATGATCAACGGCATCATGACGCTGTCGGGTTCCTGGCACAAACTGCGCACCGATCCCATCCTGAAATTCCTCATCACCTCGCTGTCCTTCTACGGCATGTCCACCTTCGAAGGCCCGATGATGGCCATCAAGACGATCAATGCGCTGTCGCACTACACCGACTGGACCATCGGCCACGTCCACTCCGGGGCGCTCGGCTGGGTGGCGATGGTCTCCATCGGCTCGATCTATTTCCTCCTGCCCAAACTGTTCGGCAAGAGCGAGATGTATAGTGTCCAACTGGTTACCGTGCATTTCTGGATCGCCACCATCGGCACCGTGCTCTACATTTCCTCGATGTGGATTTCCGGCGTCATGCAGGGCCTGATGTGGCGGGCCACCAATGCCGACGGTTCCCTGGCCTACAGTTTCGTCGAAGGGGTTAAGGGTTCCTACCCATTCTGGGCCGTTCGCTGGCTGGGCGGCATCTTCTTCCTCTCCGGCATGCTGTTGATGGCTTACAACATGTTCCGGACCATCGCCGCCGGCAAGGTTGCCCCGGTTCCCATCCTGGCTCCGGCCGGGCATCACGCCTAAAGGTCATCCCCATGGATATCAACGAAATGCGCTCCCTGATCACGGTCTTCGGGCTCCTCTGTTTTCTCGCCATCGTCTTCTGGGCCTACAGCAAGAAGCGCGGCAAGGACTTTTCCGAAGCCGCCAACCTGCCCTTCAACGACCCGGAGGAAGAGGCGGCGCGCGCCAGGGAAGACCTGCTGCGCCGCTGGTAAACGACGCAAGGCCCGGCAGGCCCGGGCCTTTTCATTCGGGCAAGGCGACGGCAAGCCGTGTATATTCCGCCCTCGACCGCTGGCCCCAGGTATTCGATCGCGTTTCCACCGGCCCCCCAACGGTGGTTCCGCAATCGCTTTCCTTGCCCTCTATCCATGCCGCTACAGAATATCGTCCCCGCCGAATACGCGTCGCAACTGGCCGACAAGGTCGCCGGCTTTACCGCCGCCTTCTCCCCTTGTCGCCTTCCCCCTCCCGCCGTCTTCGCCTCGGCGCCGCTGCATTACCGCTGGCGCGCCGAATTCCGCATGCTGCACGAGCGCGGGCGGGTCGATTACGCGATGTTCGCCGCGGCCGACCCGAAGACCCCGGTCGCCATCGACGATTTCCCGGCCGTCGCGGTCGCCATCCATGACCTGATGCCGCGCCTGCGCGAATTGTTGCAGGCCAGCAACACGCTGAAAGATGGGCTCTACCAGGTGAATTTCCTGGCCACGCTGAGTGGCGAGATGCTGGTCACGCTGATTTACCACCACCCCCTCGGCAAGCGCTGGGAAGCCGCCGCCCAGGGGCTGGCCGACGAACTGAAGGTGCACCTGGTGGGCCGCAGTCGCGGCCAGAAAGTGGTGTTGGGGCGCGACTGGCTGCTCGAGGAATTCGAACTGAACGGCCGCCGACTGCGCTATCAGCAGATCGAAGGCAGTTTCACCCAGCCCAACGCCGGCCTCAATCGGCAAATGCTCGACTGGGCCGGCCGGCAGGCGGTTGGGCTGGGCGGCGACCTGCTTGAACTGTATTGCGGCAACGGCAATTTCACCGTCGCCCTGGCCCCGCTTTTCGAACGCGTGCTGGCCACCGAGGTCAATACCGCCTCGGTCAATGCCGCCCACTACAACCTCGAAGCCAACGCCATCAGCAACGTCGTCGTTGCCCGCCTGGCCAGCGAAGATATCAGCGCCGCGCTGGCCGGCCAGCCGACGCGCAGCAAGTTGCCGGCGATCGATTTCGCCGCCTACCGTTTTTCCACCTTGTTCGTCGATCCGCCGCGGGCCGGGCTGGATGCCCAGACGCTGGCCCTGGCCGCCGGTTTCGAGAACATCCTGTACATTTCCTGCAACCCGGAAAGCCTGCAGGAAAATGTCGCCGCCCTGCTGACCACCCATGAAATCGCCGCCGCAGCGCTGTTCGACCAGTTTCCCTACACCCACCACCTGGAAAGCGGCCTGCTGCTCAAGCGACGGCCGGCCAACTGACTAGCGATGGGCGGCGGCCCGGGCCACCGCCTGGCGGATACGGCGGATGGTCTCTTCGACCGGCGCTTTGGGCGAGACCTCCAGCCCGAGATCGCGGGCGATGGCATTGACCTTGGCCGGGTAGAGCGGAATGCCGCCGCGGTCGATGGCGGCGAGCAGGCTTCTGGCCCGCTCGAGATCGCCCGAAACGGCCCTGCCGGGAAAAAGTTTGTCCTTCAACCAGCCGAAAAACCCTTGCGAACGCTGCGATCCCATTACACTTGTTTCTTGTCAAAACGATGAGGATACCTTGATGGCAGCGGCAACGATCCGGCATCCGCACAAATTGTTTCCTTCCCGGGCCGCCGGGAATCGCCATGAGTGACGTGACTTTCAGTCGGGCCTCGCTGGCCGCCGCCGAATTGCCGGTTTTTCCGGGGCTTGGCTTGAACGACATCTGCCTGGTCAATTCCGAGCGCCTGGCCGACGCGGCGCTGGCCGCGCTGCTGGCCGGCGATGCCATCGGTTTCGATAGCGAATCGAAGCCGACCTTCCTCAAGGGCGAGGCCTCGACCGGCCCGCACCTGGTTCAACTGGCCACCGACGAGCGCGCCTACCTCTTCCCGGTCGGCCGCGGCGTGGCCCATCCGGCGCTCAAAACCATTCTCGAAGCACCGGCCCTGATCAAGGTCGGCTTTGGCCTGGGCAACGATCGCAGCGCACTGCACGCCCGCCTCGGCATCACCCTCGCCAACGTCCTCGACCTCGGCGAAATGCTGCGCGGCCCGGGGCATCGCGGCACGGTCGGGGCGAAGGTGGCGGTGGCCCATTATTTCGGCCAGAAATTCCAGAAATCCAAGAAAGTCGGCACCAGCAACTGGGCCAACCCGCAGCTCAACGAGCGCCAGTTGCTTTACGCCGCCAACGACGCCTATGTCGCGCTCAAGATCTACCGGCTGTGGGCGCGCGATCAGGCGCCGCGCTAAGTTTTTGTACCAATCTGTTCAGGAACCCTCTCGATGCTTGCCACCCTTCCCGTGCTCACCCTTGCCGAAACCCGCGTCCTCGGCACCCTGCTCGAAAAACAACGCACCGTCCCCGACACCTACCCGCTTTCGGTCAATGCACTGGCCGCCGGCTGCAACCAGAAAACCAGCCGCAACCCGGTCCTCGAACTGAGCGACGCCGATCTCCTGCAGGCCATCGATACCTTGCGTGAACTGGGTCTGGCCTACGAAATGAGCGGCGGCCGGGTGGCCCGTTTCGCCCACAAACTGGAACACGCCCTCGGTATCCCGACCCAGGCTTCGGCGCTGCTCGGCGTGCTGATGCTGCGCGGCCCGCAGACGGCCGGCGAACTGCGCCTGAATTGCGAGCGCCTGCACAAGTTCGCCGACATTTCCTCGGTCGAAGCCTTTCTCGTCGAACTCAGCGAACGCAGCCTGCCGCTGGTCGTCGAATTGCCCCGTCTGCCGGGCTCCCGGGAAAATCGCTGGATGCATCTGCTGAGCGGCCAGCCGACCATCGACGCGGCGCCGGCCCGCCCTTCCGCCGCACCGGCCGGGTCGGAACTCGACGAACTGCGCCAGCGCGTTACTGCGCTGGAAAACGAAGTCGCCGAATTGCGTGACCTGCTGCTCGAACACCTGGTCGCTCAACCGACCGCCGGCTAAATGCCGGCAGCGTAGGCGGCGAGGCCGCCCTACGCAATTCATCGTATTCCCCGTTACCAACCCGGCCCGTAATCTGTCGCTGCACTGCACAAATTGCGGACGGACCCTTGATGACCAAATTACTGATGATTTTGCTGCTCGGCGCCTGCACGCTGCCTGCGCAGGCCGCCCTCGATGCGGCCCAGGTACGCCAGTTGGCGGCCGAGGACTCGACCGACAAAGTCGCCGCCATCCGGCACCTGACCCAGACTGCCGATCCGGACGCCGTCCGCGTTTTGCAAGCCATGGCCGAGGACAGCCTGTTCCTGGCCGGCGACCGGGCAGTCATCATCGACGGCGACAACGCCTACGATGCGACCAGCGGCGAAAGCATCAAGATGCCGGCGGCGCCGGAATCGATCACCGTCAATAACCGCATCCGCGGCGAACTGTCGGGCGCCCTCGCCGCCCTCAAATTGTTCGATGGCGAACGAAGCGTTCGTCTGGAATCGGCGCAAAAGCTGCAAAGCAAGGTCAGCCCCGAAATGGCGCCGCTGCTGGCGCGCGCCCTGGCCAAGGAAAGCGATCCGGAAATCAAGGCCCTGCTCACCCTGGCGCACGCCCAGGCCAGCCTCGGCGATGCCGATCCGGCGGTGCGCCTGGCGGCGGTCAAGGCACTGGCCGCGACCACCTCGCCGGCGATCAAGACGGTGCTGCAGCCGCTCACCGACAAGGCGACGGAAGCCGACGACCAGGTGCGCTACGAAGCAATCGCCGCGATCAAGGCGATCGACGGCCGCCTGGCGCTTGCCGAAAACCTCGGCCGCGTCTTCTCCGGCCTCTCGCTCGGCAGCATCCTGCTGCTCGCCGCGCTCGGCCTGGCCATCACCTATGGCGTCATGGGCATCATCAACATGGCGCACGGCGAATTGCTGATGGTCGGCGCCTATGCCACCTACGGCATGCAGAGCCTGTTCCGCGCCTATCTGCCGGATTACCTCGACTGGTATCTGCCGGCCGCCATTCCGCTCGCCTTCTTCAGCGCCGCGCTGATCGGTGTCGTCATGGAACGCACGGTGATCCGCTGGCTGTACGGGCGCACGCTGGAAACCCTGCTTGCCACCTGGGGTCTGTCGCTGGTGCTGATCCAGTCGGCGCGCGTGCTGTTTGGCGCGCAGAACGTCGAAGTCGCCAACCCGAGCTGGATGTCGGGCGGCATCGAGCTGATGCCCAACCTGATGCTGCCGTGGAACCGCATCATCATCGTCGGCTTCGCGCTGTTCGTGCTGACCCTGGTCTGGGTATTGATGAACAAAACGCGGCTCGGCATGTTCGTCCGCGCCGTGACGCAGAACCGGGCGATGGCCGGCTGCGTCGGGGTACCGACGGCGCGCATCGACAGCCTGGCCTTCGCCCTCGGGGCCGGCATCGCCGGCCTGGGCGGCGTTGCCCTGTCGCAGATTTCCAATGTCGGGCCGGACATGGGCCAGGGCTACATCGTCGATTCCTTCATGGTGGTGGTGGTCGGCGGCGTCGGCCAACTCGCCGGCGCGGTCTGGGCGGCGCTCGGCCTGGGCATCTTCAGCAAACTGCTCGAAGGCTGGGCGGGCGCGGTGATCGCCAAGATCAGCATCCTCGTCTGCATCATCATCTTCATCCAGAAGCGTCCGCAGGGCATCTTTGCCCTCAAGGGCCGCTTCGTCGACAACTGAGAACCGCCATGCGCCCCTCCCTCACCCTTCGCCTCCTGGCCGCGCTGGACAAGAAAAGCTGGCTGGCGCTCGGCGTCTTCCTCGCCCTGAGCCTCATCGTCGTCCCGCTCCTCCACCTGGCGGTCGGCGAAGACAGCGCCTTCTACCTGTCGACCTACTTCATCACGCTGATCGGCAAGATCATGTGCTACGCGCTGGTGGCCGTCGCCATGGACCTGATCTGGGGCTACGGCGGCATCCTCTCGCTCGGCCACGGCCTATTTTTTGCGCTCGGCGGCTACGCCTTCGGCATGTACCTGATGCGCCAGATCGGCCGCGACGGCAGTTACGGCGCCGACATTCCGGATTTCATGGTATTTCTCGACTGGAAGGAGATTCCCTGGTTCTGGAGCGGCAGCGACCACTTTGCCTGGGCGGGACTCCTGGTCCTCGCCGTGCCGGCCCTCGTCGCCTTTGTCTTCGGCTACTTCGCCTTCCGCTCGCGGATCAAGGGCGTCTATTTCTCGATCATCACCCAGGCCCTGACCTACGCCGCGATGCTGCTTTTCTTCCGCAATGAAACCGGCTTCGGCGGCAACAACGGTTTCACCGATTTCAAGCGCGTTCTCGGTTACAGCGTCACCTCGCCGGAAACCCGGCTGGTGCTGTTCGGCCTGACCGCCATCGCGCTCGCGCTGACTCTGGTCTTCGCCGCCTGGCTGGTCAAATCGAAGTTTGGCCGGGTACTGACCGCCATCCGCGACGCCGAGTCGCGCGTCATGTTCATCGGCTACAACCCGCTCTGGTACAAGCTGAGCATCTGGGTGATTTCCGCTGTGCTGTGCGGCATCGCCGGCGCGCTCTACGTGCCGCAGGTCGGCATCATCAACCCGAGCGAAATGAGCCCGGCCAATTCCATCGAAATCGCCATCTGGGTGGCGGTCGGCGGGCGCGGCACGCTGATCGGCCCGATCATCGGCGCCTTCGTCGTCAATCTGGCCAAGAGCTGGTTCACCGTCAGCTTCCCGGAATACTGGCTGTTCTTCCTCGGCCTCTTGTTCATCGTCGTGACGCTGATGCTGCCGCAAGGCCTGGTCGGCCTGTGGAAGAAAATCACCGCCCGCCAAGGAGCCTCCGCATGATCAGCACCCTCAACCCCGCCCTCGACGACCGTCCGGAAGGCAGCGACGGCGCCGACCAGATGGGCCACCTGGTCAGCGGCGAACTCGACCTGTCACACGGCGTCGCCCTCTACCTCGAAGACATCACCGTCAGCTTCGACGGTTTCAAGGCCCTCAACAAGCTGACCCTCAACATCGGCGCCGGCGAGCTGCGCTGCATCATCGGCCCGAACGGTGCCGGCAAGACAACGATGATGGACGTCATCACCGGCAAGACCCGGCCCGATTCCGGGAAAGCCTATTTCGGCCAGAGCATTGACCTGACCCGGCTCAGCGAACCGGAAATCGCCCATATCGGGATCGGCCGCAAGTTCCAGAAACCGACCATCTTCGAGCAGCACACGGTATCCGAGAACCTCGAGCTGGCCATGAAGACCGACAAGCGGGTGTGGAAAAGCCTGCTCGCCTGGCTCTCCGGCGACGAACGCGACCGCATTGCCGACACCCTGCGCCTGATCCGCCTCAATCAGGAAGCCGACCGCCCGGCCGGCCTGCTCTCGCACGGCCAGAAACAGTGGCTGGAAATCGGCATGCTGCTGATGCAGGAGCCGAAGCTGCTGTTATTGGATGAGCCGGTCGCCGGCATGACCGACGACGAAACCATGCGCACGGCGGAGCTCTTCGTTTCGCTAGCGGGGAAACATTCGCTGGTGGTGGTTGAGCATGATATGGCGTTTGTCGAACGGTTGGGGGGGCTCGTCACCGTTTTGCACGAAGGTTCTGTGTTGGCCGAGGGCGACCTGGCGACGGTGCAGAATGATCAGCGGGTGATTGAGGTTTATCTTGGACGCTGAGGGGAGTCTCGACTGTTTGGCGCTGGGTTCCGCCCTGCCAGGCGTCTCGCTTGCGGACGATGCTGTGCTTGTTTGGCGTAATGGTTCCGCCTTGCGGGCGGGCATACTTTCTTTTGCTTCGCCAAAAGAAAGTAGCCAAAGAAAAGGCGACCCCAGGCTACGCGGTCGGCTGCGCCGACTCCCCTGCGCTACTCGAAGAGCCGGGCGGCTGCGGAACTCGGCCCTGCGGGCCTCAGACAGTCCTCGCCGACTTCCCCCGGCCCTTCTCCGTTGCTCGGCGCTCCACATGGGGACCCGGAAAAACGTCGCCGCCGAACCGCTCAAAACGATTTTGGCCTGTTTTCAGCGGTCGACCGCTAAAAAAGACCGTTTTCATTCCTGGGCAGAGCCTTTGCCCCGAGACGCCTTTCGGGTCCCCCTGAGAGGCGCTGAGCAACGCAGGTTTGAGCGGAATAAGGGCGAGGACTGTCTGAGGGCGAAGCCCGAGTTCCGCAGCCCCCGCTCAAACCGAGTAGCGCAAGGGACCGGGCAACGCCCGGCGCCGACCCGGGGGTCGCCTTTTCTTTGGCTACTTTCTTTTGGCGAAGCAAAAGAAAGTACGCCCGCCCGCAAGGCGGAAAACAGCCCAAAAACAAGCAAAAATCCCGATTGCCCGAGGCAAGCAAGCCATAAAGGACACGCAAAATGCTGAAAATCGACACCCTAAACCAAGCCTATGGTGGCAGCCACATCCTCCGTGGTCTCTCCTTCGAGGTCAAAACCGGCGAAGTCACCACCCTCCTCGGCCGCAACGGCGTCGGCAAGACCACCCTGCTCAAATCCCTGATGGGCCTGGTCAAGACTAAATCCGGCAGCATCACCTTCGACGGCAAGGACATCACCCACCTGCCGCCGCACGAGCGCGTCAAGGCCGGCATCGGCTACGTCCCGCAAGGCCGCGAGATCTTCCCGCGCCTGACCGTCGAGGAAAACCTGCTCATGGGCCTGGCCACCAAACCGGGCGGCACGAAGATTCCCGAACGCATCTTCGAGATGTTCCCGGTTTTGCAGCAGATGCTGCACCGCCGCGGCGGTGACCTCTCGGGCGGCCAGCAACAACAGCTCGCTATCGGCCGGGCGCTGGCCATGGGGCCGAAATTGCTCATTCTCGACGAACCCACCGAAGGCATCCAGCCCTCGATCATCAAGGACATCGAACGCGCCATCCGCATGCTTGCCGCAACCGGCGAGATGGCGATTCTATTGGTCGAACAGTATTACGACTTCGCCGAATCCCTGGCCGACCAGTACCTGCTCATGGAACGCGGCGAATTCATCATGCGCGGTCGGGGCGAAACCATGCCGCAGGATGGGGTGAGGGAGGCATTGGCGGTTTGAACTGGGCGAGCATCGAATTGGTGCCATAACGGCTGGCCACGCGCGAAAACAGTGCTCCGGAGCAGATCCGTCAGCCAGAAAAATGGGGAATTTCGCCATATTTCCTGGTTTCCACCGACGAATTCCATCGGCGCATTTATTGCTTATTTAGCAAATCAAGGCCAAACGACAAGAGGGAAAAATGGCAACGACATGCTCCTGGGAATCCATCGATGTGCATCTGCTACAGGTGCTGCACGCCCTGCTCACCGAATGCAGCGTCTCGAATGCCGCCCGCCGCCTGAACCAGTCCCAGCCCGCGGTGAGCACCGCGCTACGCCGCCTGCGCGACATCACCGGCGACCAGCTACTGGTGCGCAGCCGCAACGGCATGACGCCGACCGAACGCGGCCAGTCGCTGCTCGAACCGGTCAAGATCGCGCTTTCCCAGATTGAGGCGATCGGCCTGCGGCAGGTCCGTTTCGACCCGATGAAATCGAAGCGGGTCTTCAATATCGCCACCCCGGATTACCTCAACGCCATCCTGATCGGCACCATCGTCGCCCGCCTGCGCAAGCAGGCGCCGCACTCCCAGGTCGTGCTGCATTCCTTCGGGCCGGATTACGATTACGCCAAGGCATTGGAATCGGGCGAACTCGACATCGTCGTCGGCAACTGGCCGCAGCCGCCGGAGCACCTGCGCCTGGCGCCGCTCTTCGAAGACGATGTCGTCTGCCTGATGCGCAAGGATCACCCGCTGGCCGGTCACAAGCTGACCCAGGACGACTACCTGAATGCCGAACACCTGGTGCCGACGCCCTATGCTGTCGGCCAGCGCGGCGTCATCGACATGCAACTGGCGCGCGAGCGCCTGAAGCGCAACGTCGTCGCCAGCGTGCCCTACTTCAATCTGGTGCCCTACGTGCTACTCCAGAACGACATCATTTTCTCGGCGCCGCGCATCTTCGCCGAACATTGCTGTTCGCTGGGTGACTTGTGCTATACCGAATCGCCGCTGGAATTCCCCAAGATGCGCTTCTACCTGCTCTGGCACGATCGTTCGCACCATTCGGACGAATGCCGCTGGTTCCGCGAGCAGATCGTCGAGGTGATTCGCGAGAAAGTCGGCAAGCCGAGCGACGGCGCCCAATCGACCACACCGCCGGCCAAGCGGCGCGCCCTGGCCTGACGCAACGCCGCTCGCCCGGACCTATTCGCCGCGCAGCAGGTCGTCGAGCCGGAAACTGGCGATGCGCTGGATCTGCCCCAGGGCCTCGGCGAATTCGTCGGCGGCCGGGCGCGCCAGGCGGCGCGCCATCTCGCCGATGATGCCCTGCCGGCTCAGGCCCTTGACGGCAACGATGAAGGGCCAGCCGAACTTGGCTCGGTAGGCGGCATTCAGATGCTGGAGGCTGGCGAACTCCTCGGGCGTACACAAGTCGAGTCCGGCCCCGGCTTGCTCGCGCGCCGAATCGGCGGTCAGATCGCCGCGCACCGCGGCCTTGCCGGCCAGTTCCGGGTGGGCATTGATCAAGGCGAGCAGTTCGGCGTACCCGGCCTCGGCCAGCACCGCAGCGAGGGCGCCATGCAAGGCGGCCCGATTGGCGAAGGGACGCTTCGCCCAAGCCCGCTCCATGACCCATGGCGAGTGTTCGAAGACCGCACCGACGGCCGCGACAAAGGCACCACGATCAAGGCGGGACAAGCTGGCAACGGTCAGATGTTCGGACATGTGGAAACGGTGGCTGTTGGAGGTTGGCCTAGCTTACGGAGGTCGGCGCCCCTCCAGCAAGCCGCCGGGCAATATAACGATCTTTCGCGCTTTCATATATTGCCGCCGGCGGCCGGGGCAACATCTGAAATTACCGATAGCCTTTATAAACCCGCCGGTGAGCCAGGCTTCCTATAATTGCCCGATCGCCATTCCCTTCCCGGAGAAGCCCATGGGGCGCCTGACCACGCACGTACTCGACACCGCCCACGGCCAGCCCGCCGCCGGCATGCAATTCACGCTCAACCGCATCGCCGGCGACGTCGCCACGCCGCTGCTCGCCGGCATAACCAATGCCGACGGCCGTTGCAACGGCCCGCTGCTGGAAGGCGCGGCGCTGCTGCCGGGCGTCTATGAACTGGTCTTCGCCGCGGCCGACTATTTCCGTAACCGTGGCGTCGAGCTCCCCGAACCGCCCTTCCTCGACCACATCAGTCTGCGCTTCGGCATCGCCGATGCGGCCAGCCATTACCACGTGCCGCTGCTCGTCTCGCCGTGGGCCTACTCGACTTACCGGGGCAGTTGATGGACAGCGCCTACCTGATCGAAATCGGCTCGCTGCTGCTGCGCTGGCTGCACCTGATCGTCGGCATCGCCTGGATCGGCTCGTCGTTTTACTTCATCTGGCTCGACAACACGCTGCAGGCACCGAGCGATCCGGACCTGATCGCCAAGGGCGTCGGCGGCGAGCTGTGGGCGGTGCATGGCGGCGGCTTCTACAACCCGCAGAAATACCTGGTCGCACCGAAAAACCTGCCGGACGACCTGCACTGGTTCAAATGGGAGTCCTACTCGACCTGGATCACCGGCTTCTTCCTGCTCGGCGTGCTCTATTACTCGCAGGCCGCGACCTACATGGTCGATCCGGCCAAGGCGGCACTGACGCCGGGCCAGGCGATCGGCGTCGGCCTGACGACGCTGGCCGGCGGCTGGCTGGTCTACGACGGCCTGTGCCGGCTGCTGATGAAGCGCAGCCTGCTGCTCTTTGCGGCGCTCTACTTCATCTTCGTGGTTGCCGTCGCCTACGTGCTGACCCACCTGCTTTCCGGCCGTGCCGCCTTCCTGCATGTCGGGGCGATGATCGCGACAACGATGAGCGGCAACGTCTTCTTCTGGATCATTCCCGGCCAGAAAACCACGGTCGCCGCCATGCAGCGCGGCGAAGTGCCGGACGCCATCCACGGTCAGCGGGCCAAGCAGCGCAGCGTGCATAACAATTACCTGACGCTGCCGGTGCTGTTCTGCATGATCTCGAATCACTACGCCTTCACCTACAACCACCCGCAGGCCTGGCTGGTGCTGGCGGCGATCATGCTTGCCGCGGTGCTGATCCGCCACTTCTTCAATCTCAAGCACAAGGGCGTTTTTGCCTGGCAATACCCGTTGACCGGTGGCGCCATCCTGCTTGCCGTTTTCGTCTGGCTGGCGCCGGCACCGCTCGCCGTTTCGGCAGCCAGCGCACCGCAGCTTGCCGGCATCGAACCCATCATCGCGGCGCGTTGTGCCGGCTGCCATGCCGCCGCACCGACGCTGATGCCGGCCGCGCCGGCCGGCGTGCTGCTCGACAACCCGGCCGCGATCCGCGCCAATGGCCCGCGCATCCTGGCCCAGGCCGTGCAACTGAAGGCCATGCCGCTCGGCAACATCACCGCAATGACCGATGCCGAGCGCGCGAAGCTGGCCGCCTGGGCGGCCGGCGGTTACCGCTGATCAGGCGGGATTGTTGCGATGCTTTTTCATCGGCGGCACGAACTGGTAGTCGATATCCCAGGGGAAGTAGATCCACTTGTCCTGGCTGAACTGTTTGACGCAGAGATCGACAACCTCGCGCCCCTGCGGCTTGGCGTAGAGCGTCGCGAAATAGGCCTTGGGCAACAGTTTGCGGATGACACGCGCGGTGTTGCCGGTATCGACCAGATCGTCGATCAGCAAAAAGCCTTCGCCATCGTGATCGACGCCCTTGAGGATCTTGACTTCCTTGCGTGCAGTCTGCGCCGCGTCGTCGGAAGCCGCTTCGTAGCTCGAAGCGCAGATCGTGTCGACCAGGCGAATTTCCAGCTCGCGCGCAACCAATGCGGCCGGGATCAGGCCGCCACGGGCGATGGCGATGATGCCCTTGAACGGCCCTTTTTCCAGCAACTGGTGGCAGAGCAGCCGCGTGTCGCGGTGCAGCTCCGGCCAGGAGATAACGATATCGTCGCGGTAGGGGCTGGCAGGGGTATTTTCCATGATGCATTCCCGAGAAAAAAGAATGGGCCGCAGTATAGTTGGAGGCAGCTATGAGCCATATACGCAAAACCGAATACCCGCGTGATCTGATTGGATATGGTGCGCGCCCGCCGCATGCCGCCTGGCCCGGTAATGCCCGCATTGCCGTGCAGTTCGTGCTCAATTACGAAGAAGGCGGCGAGAACTGCGTGCTGCATGGCGACGCCGGTTCCGAGCAGTTCCTCTCCGAGATGTTCAATCCGGCCAGCTACCCGGAACGCCATTTGTCGATGGAGTCGATCTACGAATACGGCTCGCGCGTCGGCGTCTGGCGCATCCTCAAGGAATTCGAGAAGCGCGGCCTGCCGCTCACCGTGTTCGGCGTCGGCATGGCGCTGCAGCGCCACCCGGAACTGACCGCCGCCTTTGTCGAACTCGGCCACGAAATCGCCTGCCACGGCTGGCGCTGGATTCATTACCAACACGTTGACGAAGCCATCGAGCGCGAGCACATGCGCCTCGCCCTCGACGTCATCGAACAGATGACCGGCGAGCGCCCGCTCGGCTGGTACACCGGCCGCGACAGCCCGAACACGCGCCGTCTGGTCGCCGACGACGGTCGACTACTCTACGACAGCGATTATTACGGCGACGACCTGCCCTTCTGGACCGAGGTCACGAAGAGCGACGGCACGCCGGTACCGCACCTGATCGTGCCCTACACACTCGACACCAACGACATGCGTTTCAGCCTGCCGCAAGGCTTCAGCCACAGCGATCCGTTCTTCCAGTATTTGAAGGACAGTTTCGACGTGCTCTACGCCGAAGGCGACGAATCGCCCAAGATGCTGTCGATCGGCATGCACTGCCGCCTGCTCGGCCGGCCCGGCCGCTTCCTGGCGCTGCAACGCTTCCTCGACCATATCGAACAACACGACCGGGTCTGGGTCTGTCGCCGCCTCGACATCGCCCGCCACTGGATCGCCACCCACCCGCCGCGCTGATGCACCAGCACTGACCATGGGCCGGGCCTGACTCACCACGGCGGTGCGTCAACGCCCGCCAACGGCCCCCGAGGCGGCCCGCATTTTTCTGCCTAAATCCCCTGGCCGTGTGGTTCTCCGGCCATTCGCCATGGTTTGGCACGCCTTCTGCTTTACTGGTCAGACCAGTTAGACCAGTTGAGATCCCAGACTATGCCCAGCGTTTCCAGTATTGCCGCCCAAAGCCTGCAGCGGCGCATCACCTCCGGCGAATTGCCATTGGGCAGTGCCCTCCCCTCGCAACGCGAACTGGCCGACAGCCTGGGCATCAGCCGCGCCTCGCTGCGCGAGGCGATATCGACCCTGGAAGCCCTCGGCCTGGTGCGCTCGCAAGCCGGCAAGGGGGTTTATGTCACCTGGGGCGGCAAGGCGGATCCCGACCATCTGCCGCTGGGCCCCTCCGCCATGCCACCGGAAGCCCTGTTTGAATTTCGTTACGCCCTGGAGCCGGCCTGGACCTCGCTAACCGCCCGCCGCATCGCCCCGGAGCAGTACCGGGTCTTGGAAAACTGCCAGTTGGCGATGGAAAACGCCTTGCATGCCGGCGACCTGGTCAGCGCTTCCGAGCTCGACCTGCAATTCCACTTGAGCCTCGCCAGCCTCTCCGGCAATCCTGCCCTGGCCGCCGTCGCCCGCCAATTCACCGGCCAGATCGCCCACAGCCTGCGCCTACCCTTTGCCAACGCCAGCAACATCTGGGCCCCGGCCGACGAGCATCGCGCCATCCTGGGCGAGATTGCCGCCGGCAACAGTAGCGCCGCCAGCCAGGCCATGCGCGCCCATCTCACGGCCGCCGCCGCCCGCGTCGGCATCGATTTTTGCAAACCCGCCTAAGTCCCCCACCTGCCCCTGGAGTCCCGCCATGAACCTTACCCGTCGCCACCTGCTCCACAGCCTCGCCGCCGGCTGTCTTGCCCTCGCCATCCCGTCCGCCCACGCCGACGTCCTCGCCAACATCAAGCAAGCCGGCGTGCTGCGCGTCGCCGTGCCGCAGGATTTCCCGCCCTTCGGCTCGGTCGGCACCGATCTCAAGCCGCGCGGCTATGACATCGATACCGCTGCCCTGCTCGCCAAGGATCTCGGCGTTCGCCTCGAACTGATTCCGGTGACCAGCACCAACCGCATTCCCTACCTGACCACCGGCAAGGCCGACCTAGTCATTTCCAGCCTGGGGCGGAACCCGGATCGCGAAAAGGTGATCGATTTCTCGATCGCCTACGCCCCCTTCTTCAACGGCGTCTTCGGGCCGGCCGAGGCCGTCATCAAGGGTGCCCCCGATCTCGCCGGCAAAACCATCGGCGTCACCCGCGGCGCCGTCGAGGATCTCGAACTGAGCAAGATCGCCCCGCCCAACACGACCATCAAACGCTTCGAGGACAACAACTCGACCATTTCGGCCTACCTTTCCGGCCAGGTCAATCTGGTCGCTACCGGCAATGTCGTCGCTGCCGCGGTCAACGAGATGACCAAGCTGCGCCGCCTCGATCCGAAATTCCTGATCAAGAACTCGCCCTGTTCGATCGGCGTCGCCAAGGGCGAAGCAGCCCTGCTGGCGAAAGTGAATGCCGCGATCGGCGCCGCCAAGAAAGACGGCCGCCTGAACGAGATCGCCAATCGCTGGCTGCACAGCCCGCTGCCCAAGGATCTCTAAGTCGTCCCCCGGCGGCCCAGCAGCCGCCTTTTCAACGCCGCTAGAAAGACGCTTTCATGGCTTATCAATTTGCTTTTGCACCGGTCTTCGACAATGCCGACCTGCTCCTCAAGGGAGCCGGCTTCACGCTCGGGCTGACCGCCATCGGGGCGACGCTCGGCATCGGGCTGGGCATCCTCGGGGCGATCAGCCGGGCCTGGAAGATCGCCCCCTTCGACCGGCTGTTCGCGGTCTATGTCGAACTGATCCGTAACACCCCCTTCCTGGTGCAACTGTTCTTCATCTTCTTCGGCCTGCCGTCGCTCGGCGTCCAGATCACCGAATGGTCGGCCGCCATCCTCGCCATGGTGATCAATCTCGGCGCCTATTCGACCGAGATCATCCGCGCCGGCATCCAGGCCACGCCGCGCGGCCAGATCGAGGCGGCCGAGTCGCTGGCCTTCAGCCGGCGGCAGATCTTCCGCCATGTCGTCCTGGTCCCCGCCCTGCAGCGGGTGTGGCCGGCCCTGGCCAGCCAGGTGATCATCGTCATGCTCGGCTCGGCCGTCTGTTCGCAGATCGCTACCGAAGAACTGACCTTCGCCGCCAACTTCATCCAGTCGCGCAATTTCCGCGCTTTCGAAACCTACTTCGTGACCACCGGGATGTATTTCCTGATGGCCCTGATGCTGCGCCAGTTGCTGATGTGGCTCGGGCGCCGCTTCATTTTCCGGAGGGCTGCCCGATGATCGGCCTGCAATTCACTTTCTGGGACATCCTGCGCAACCTGCTGAGCGGTGCCGAATGGACCATCGGTCTGTCGTTGACCGCCTTCCTGCTCGGCGGTTCGAGCGGCTTGCTGATCCTCTTCGCCCGGATTTCGAAAAATCGCCTGCTGCAGGGGTTCAGCCGCGGTTATATCGAAATTTTCCAGGGCACCCCCCTGCTGATGCAGTTGTTCATCGTCTTCTTCGGCCTGTCGCTGGCCGGCATCGACGTCTCGCCCTGGTTCGCGGCGGCGATCGGCCTGACCTTGTTCACCAGCGCCTATCTCGCCGAAATCTGGCGCGGCTGCGTCGAATCGGTGCCGAAAGGCCAATGGGAGGCTTCGGCCAGCCTGGCTTTGAACTATTTCGAGCAGATGCGCCATGTCATTCTGCCCCAGGCTTTCCGCGTCGCCATTCCGCCCACCGTCGGCTTCTCGGTCCAGGTCGTCAAGGGCACCTCGGTGGCCTCGATCATCGGCTTCGCCGAACTGACCAAGACCGGCTCCATGCTCGCCAACGCCACCTTCCAGCCGTTCATGGTGTTCGGCCTGGTGGCGCTCGGCTACTTCCTGCTCTGTTATCCCCTTTCGCTATATGCGAAATCGCTGGAAAGGAAATTCCATGTCACTCGTTAAAATCTCCGGCCTGCAAAAATGCTTCGGCGACAACCACGTGCTCAAGGGCATCAATCTTGACATCACCGAAGGTGAAGTCGTCGCCATCATCGGTCGCAGCGGCTCCGGCAAGAGCACCTTGCTGCGCACCATCAACGGCCTGGAAAGCATCGACTCCGGCGAACTCGACGTCGACGGCACGGCCCTGCACGACGGCAAGGGCGACCTGCGCGCGCTGCGTCTCAAGGTCGGCATGGTGTTTCAGCAATTCAACCTGTTCCCGCACCTCAGTGCCGGTCAGAACGTCATGCTGGCGCCGAGCGTGGTCAAGGGCGTCGGCCGCTCCGAAGCCGAAGCGACGGCCCGGGAAATGCTGGCCAAGGTCGGCCTGGCGGAGAAATTCGACGCCTTCCCGGAACAGCTCTCCGGCGGCCAGCAACAACGGGTTGCCATCGCCCGGGCGCTGGCCATGCACCCCAAGGTGCTGCTCTGCGACGAGATCACCTCGGCCCTCGATCCCGAACTGGTCAACGAAGTGCTGGCCGTGGTGCGCCAACTGGCGGCCGAAGGCATGACCCTGGTCATGGTCACCCACGAAATGCGCTTTGCCCGCGAAGTCGGCGACAAGCTGGTGTTCATGCATCACGGCCGGGTGCATGAAAGCGGCGACCCGAAAACCGTCTTCGCCAACCCGAGTACACCGGAACTGGCCAATTTCATCAGTTCGGTGATGTAGTTCCGCCGCCTGGCGGCGAATATATCGCCCCGGCGATAATCGCTATACGAGTGCTTCGCTTGCCGGTCATGGCTTCCCGGCTTAAGGTTGAAGCCTGAAAAAATGGCCGGCCGATGCCCCGCGCAACCGGCCCCAACAACAGGACAACTAACGTGCAACTGACTGCCCCCCCGGCCCCCCTGCCCGACTGGGCGCAACGCTCGATCAACCTGGCCGACCCGCGCCTCGGCGCCCGCGGCCTGCTGGCCAGCGACGAGTTTTTCGCCCCGCTGGAACGGCTGCTCAATCCCGAGCCGGCCGTCTTCGTGCCCGGCAAATACGACGCCAACGGCAAGTGGATGGATGGCTGGGAAACCCGCCGCAAACGCACGACCGGCCACGACTGGAGCCTGATCAAGCTCAGTCGGCGCGGCACGGTACGCGGCTTCGATATCGACACCAGCCACTTCACCGGCAATTTTGCGCCGGCCGTTTCGATCGACGCCACCGACTGTCCCAGCGACGACCCGGCCGTTCTGGCCAAGGCCCGGTGGACGCGCCTCCTGCCGTCGACCACCCTGCAGGGCAACAGCCATCACCTGCTCGAAATCGCCAGCGCCGACACCTGGAGCCATCTCCGCCTCAACCTCTACCCGGACGGCGGTATCGCCCGCCTGCGCGTCTATGGCCAACCGGTCGGCGTCTTTGATGCCGGCGACCCGGAGCGTCTCTACGACCTCGTCGCACTGGAAAACGGCGGCCGTGCCGTGGCCTGGAACGACGCCCATTTCGGCTCTACCGCCAATCTCCTGACGCCGGGGCGCGGCATCAACATGGGCGACGGCTGGGAAACCCGGCGCCGGCGCGAACCCGGCAACGACTGGTGCATCCTGCAACTCGGCAGGCCCGGCCTGATCGAGCGCATCGAGGTCGATACCGCCCACTTCAAGGGCAACTACCCCGACCGCTGTTCACTGCAGGCGGCCCTCCTGGACGGCGGCACCGACCAGTCGATCATTACCCAGAGCATGTTCTGGCCGCTCCTGCTCGGCGAACAAAAACTGAGCATGGATGCCATCCACAGCTTCAGCGGCAACCTGGCCGATCTCGGTCCGGTTTCGCATGTCCGCTTCAACATCATTCCGGATGGCGGCGTCTCCCGACTGCGGCTGTGGGGCAAGGTGGCATGGTGAGGCGGCTGCAAGTCGAACCCCTGAGCCGGGAGGCCTTTGTGCCTTTCGGCGAAGTCATCGCCGCCACCGACGCTGCCGCGCATTTCCCGATCAACGGTGGCAATACCGAGCGCTACCATGATCTGGCCAAGCTCGACGCCGGACCCGACGGCCGGCTGATCGTCAGCATTTTTCGCGGCCAGCCACGCGCCTTGCCCTTTACCGTCGGCCGGCTGGAACGTCATCCGCTCGGCTCGCAGGCCTTCATGCCGCTCGCCGCGGAGCCTTACCTGGTGGTCGTCGCGCCGCCCGGCGCCAGTCCGTCGGCCAGCGCGCTGCGGGCCTTTCTCGCCGGCCCGGGCCAAGGCGTCAATTACCACCCCGGGGTCTGGCACCACCCACTGCTGGCCTTGGGCCGGGCCGCCGATTTCCTGGTCATCGACCGCGCCGGAGCGGGCAACAACTGCGACGAAATTAGCCTGGCCGAGGACGTCCTGATCGAACTGGCCGCCCCGGCCTGAGCCGCGTCAAACGGCGAAGCGGCTGACCGTGCTCTGCATGCCGGTCGCCGTATTGAGCAAGCGGTGGGCACCGAGCGAAGCCTGCTCGGCAACGGTGTTGTTTTCGTCGGAAAGGCCGGAGATTTTTTCGACGTGATGGCGAATATGCTCGGTCGCCATTCCCTGCTCCTGCAGCGCCCCGGAAATATTCGCCACCACCGCCACCACCTGCGCCGCACTCTCGCGAATGCGCTGGATCGCGGCGCCCGCCTGATTGGCCAGGGCGACGCCCTGATCCACCTGGGCCACTCCGGTTTCCATGGTGGCGACAGCGTTTTGCATGCCGCCCTGGATGGCCTGGATCATGCCGGCAATTTCCCGGGTCGCCGTCGCCGTGCGTTCGGCCAGCTTGCGTACCTCGTCGGCGACGACGGCAAAACCACGTCCCGTTTCGCCGGCCCGCGCCGCCTCGATCGCCGCGTTGAGGGCGAGTAGATTGGTTTGATCGGCAATTTCGCGGATCACCTGGACCACCGAGGAAATCCGTTCCGACTGGGCGCCCAGGGCCAGGATGGTCTGCGTCGATTGGCGAACGGTGGCAGCGATTTCCTCCATGCTGCTGACCGCGCTGTGAATGACCATCACGCCGTTTTCACAGGTATCGCCGGAAGCCACCGAAATGCTGTGGGCCTCGGCGGCGCTATCGACCACCCGGGCCATGCTGGCGCCGACCTGCTCGGTGGTGCTCGCCATGCCGGCAGTGGATTGGCTCTGTAGCTGCGACGACAGGGTCACCTGATCGGCCGCCGTCGCCATCTGCTGGGCGTGGATTGCCACCTGATCGGCGCTGCTCTGGATTTCCGTCAACATGCGCCGGAACATCTCGCGCAGATGCAGGATGGATGCCAGCAGACTGGTCCGGTCGAGCGGATCGACTTCAATGCGCAAGGCGAGATTGCCGGAAGCGACGTGACGGGTGATTTCGCAGGCGTAACGCGGATCGCCGCCCAACAGGCGACGCAGATTGCGGATCACGGTACCGCCCAGGATGGCGACGAGCAGGGCGATGCCCAGACCGAGACTGGCGAGCAACAGGTAATTGCCGCTGATAATCTCGGCCGCGGTCTTTTCGTCCTCGGCAATACGTTGGTTGGCCAGGATCACCACCTGGTCGATCGCCGTCCGATGCTGCGCGTACAGTGTCGCCAGCCTGGGCAGCATGGCTTCGGCCCCGCCCCGGTTGCCGGCCCGCAAGGCCGGAATGAAGGACTGGTCGCGCAGATCAAGGAAAGCGATGCCCGGCTTGTAGGCCTCTTCGACCATCATCTCTTTCAGTTGGCCGGCCGGCAATTCACTGGCCCAAACCTTGTGTCGCGTCACGAAGTCGTCGCGCAATTGCCGGCTTTTGGCGAACAAGGCCGGCAATTCCGCCGGCTCGGCGCGGAGCATTTCGAGAACGAGCAGATAGGATTCGATCAGGTACTCCGGCGGCGGCAGGATATCGGCCACCAGATCCTTGCCCTGCACCACTCGCTGGTAGATCGGACCATTGACCTGAACCTTGTTCAAACCGTTGTAAACCAGCCCGCCGGCCACGGCAAAGCCGATCAGAAATGAGGCCATCAGCAAATACAACTGACGGCTGACCGCCATGTCGAGCACCCAGCGAAAGACATTGAGGCGGTGGAACAGTGATTTGCTGACCACATTGCCGCCCTCCAGCCGGACCTTCGCCGTCCCGCTCTTGAACTGCCGATAGAGGGCCGCCGCAGCGTCCACCTGCTGGCGCGTCGGCTTGGTACGCATCGAGGTATAGCCGACCACCTTGCCACCATCATCGATCGGCCCGACATGCGCATTGACCCAATAGAAGTCGCCGTTCTTGCAGCGGTTCTTGACCAGACCATGCCACGGCTGGCCTTGCGTCAGGGTGCGCCACATATCGGCAAAAGCCTCCTCCGGCATATCCGGGTGGCGCACGATATTATGGTTCTGGCCGAGCAATTCGGCTTCGCCAAAGCCGGAAATGTGTATGAAATCGGGGTTGGCGTAAGTGATGACGCCGCGCAGGTCAGTCTTGGTAACGATGGTCGCGCCTTCGTCCATCAGCACTTCGTGATTGGTGATCGGCAGATTGTTTTTCATGATTCCGGAATGTCTTGGCTAACCCGACGGGGAGAGAAAGCCAGTCGGCTTTCCCGGTTTGTTCCAAAGGCGACAAAAGGGCGGCAAATGGCGTCGTCGGCAGTTAGCAAGCAGGAAGCACGCCTATTACGAAAGCGCTAACCAAATGGCATCATTCGTATTACCGGATCGCTCCCCGGCGGGGAACGGTGCGCCAAAAGGCAGATCGCCGCGGCGCTGAAAATGTCGTCAACCGCACAGCCGCCCAACGGTCAATCGAGCCCGCAGCGCATTGCCGAGCCGGCCGAATTTTGTCGGGCGATCAGGAAGTCAAGAGCGGCCGGAAATTTCTCCACTCGAATATCAAACGGAGCCTAGATCGGCCCCGGCACAACCTCGCCAACTGCCGCAAAATGCGCATCGAGGCGGGCGATCCAACCCGCTTTTTCGGCATCTGTCGCGAAGCTCGCCGTGAAACTGTTGTGGGCCAATCGGTACCAGGTAGCGGCGTCAAAGCGGAAAGCCGCCTGCACGGCGCGGATGTTGTCGTTCAGGTAGCCGCCAAAATAGGCCGGGTCATCGCTGTTCAAGGTGACCTTGACGCCTCGCGCCAGGAGCTTGCCCAGCGTGTGATCGGCCATCGTCTTGAAGACGCAGAGGCGGATATTGGAGAGCGGGCAGACGGTCAGCGCGATGCCTTCGCGTACCAGCCGGGCGACCACGGCATCATCTTCGAGCGCCCGTACGCCATGGTCGATGCGGGCCGACCCGAGCAGATCGAGCGCCTCGCTGATATAGGCCGGCGGTCCCTCTTCCCCGGCATGGGCGACAACGGGTTTGCCGAGTTCGTGACAACGGGCGAAGAGGCGGGCGAACTTGCTGGGCGGGTTGCCTTTTTCGGAGGAATCCAGCCCGAAACCGTCGATCCGATCGAGGTATGGCTCGGCTTCGGCCAGCGTGGCAAAGGCCTCTTCCTCGCTGAGGTGGCGAAGGAAGCAGAGTATCAAGCGACCGCTGATGCCCCAGCGCGCCTTGCCCTGCCGCAAGCCCTCCGTCAAACCGTCGAGCACGGTCAGGAAAGGAATGCCGCGCGCCGTATGGGTCTGCGGATCAAAGAAGATTTCGCTGTGCACGACCTGATCGGCGGCGGCCCTTTCCAGGTAAGCCAGCATCAGATCGCGGAAATCCGCCTCGCTGCGCAGCACGTCGGCGCAGGCGTAATAGAGGTCGAGAAAAGATTGCAAGCTGTCGAAAGCGTAGGCCGCCTTGAGGGCCGCCTCGTCGGCGTAAGGCAGGATCAGGCCGTTGCGGCGGGCGAGCGCGAAAGCCAGTTCCGGTTCCAGGGTACCTTCGATATGCACGTGCAACTCGGCTTTCGGCATGCGGCAAGCGAGTTCGAGGATAGCAGCGGCGGATGGGGTGATCGTCATATGAGAAATCTCGGATAGCTGATGTTGGATTACTTCGCTAGAACAAGTCATGCAGTCCTGCCGACAACCTAAGCCCGGTCAAGTCTCGTTGAGGCTCGAAACCGTCCTGCGCAAACCGCGAAAATTGCTGGCCGGCGATCATTTTAATTCCGGCGCGGGCCAGCTGGGGCAAGATCATCGGTAGCGGAAAACAAACAGCCGAGGGGACGCTGTTCAGCGGGGCCGACAAACAAGACCGCCAACAATTTTCTCGGCTTCTCTCCCTAGCCACGTCGCATCATAACAAACGCTTCTCCGTCGATTGGCCGGACTTTCGCCGGCCGGCCCGCCGCCGGCCAGGGACCGCCCACAAGTTTCCCGCAGAATAAAGGTCAATGCGTACGAACTCGCCCCGCCACTGGCGGTCACATGTGATGGTAATTGAGCCGGGTTTGTTCCTGCCTGCAGAGGCCAGGCTTGTCGCCCGGCGTTTCCGGCGAATCGACACGGTGATTTGTTGCGCAGAGGAGATTCGTCATGTCTGAGCCGCTTTCCGGAAAGATCACCCTCCGCATTCCGGCCGCTTTTCGCAGCCAACTCGGCGGCGCCGGGCAGATTTTGGTCGACGCCACGAACGTCGCCCAGGCGCTGGCGGCGCTGGCTGAATCGGCACCGGAGCTGGGCCAACGAATACTGGGCGACGATGGCAGCCTGCTGCCGACGGTCACGCTTTATCTTGGCACCGACGATATTCGCTATGGCCAGGGTTTGCTGACCCCGCTCCGGGCCGGTGCCGTAGTGGATATCGTTTGCCTGGCAAGCGATGGCGCCAGCAGCAGGGAGCGGCGGATTGCCCGATTGCGCACCGTGCTTGCCGAGTACAGCCCGATCGAGGCCCGCCGTCGGCAAACGGCTGGTGCCGTTTTGATCGATGTCCGCGAGATGGACGAAGTTGCCCGGGGCAGCCCGACGGGTGCCATACGACTCAATCGCGGCTTTCTCGAATTGCGTATCGAGGCCATCGTTGCCGATTATGAGCAACCCATCATGACGCTGTGCAGCAACGGCATCGCCTCGCTCTTCGCCGCCGACAGCCTGCAGCGCATGGGCTATCGGCAGGTCGCTTCGGTGGCCGGCGGCTTCGCCGGCTGGAAGGCGGAGGGCCTGCCCTACGAATTTCCCCGGCTGATGAATGGCGAGGAGCGACGCGGCAGCAAACGTCAGCAGCAGGACCTGGAACGCTATGGCGAACACCTGGCCATCCCCGAGATCGGTGCCGCCGGACAGGAAAAATTGTTGGCCAGCAAGGTCCTGCTCATCGGTCTCGGCGGCCTCGGTTGCCCGGCGGCGCTCTACCTGGCCGCCGCCGGGGTGGGCACGTTGGGCATCGTGGACGAGGGGCGCGTGGCGCGCCGCAATCTCCAGCGCGAGATCCTGCATACCGACCGCCGCACCGGGCAGATGAAGGTCGACTCCGCCCGGGCCAGCCTCTCCGCATTGAATCCCGGCATCCAAATCAACAGCTATGCCGAGCCCCTGAGCGCCGCCAATGTCGCCGCCCTGGTCGCCGACTACGACCTGGTAATCGACTGCTCCAGCGCCTTTGCGGCCAGCCATCTGCTCAATGAAAGCTGCATCAGGCACGGCATTCCCAACGTACACGGCGCGGTTGACAAGTTCGCGGGGCAATTGACGGTATTCTGGCCGAAATACGCCGGGCGGCCCGGCCCCTGCTACCGTTGCCTCTATCCGGATACCCCACCGAGCGGCCCGGAGACGGGGGTCATGGGTTTTGTGCCGGGCCTGATCGGGCTGCTCGAAGCCGTCGAGGCGATCAAACTCCTGCTCGGTCTGGGCGACCCGCTGGTCGGCCGGCTGTTGCGCTACGACGCGCTCGACGGCCGTTTCGTCGAGCGCGCGGTGTACCGCGATCCGGCTTGCCGCTGTTGTGGTACGGCGGCGGCAACGTCCTCGAAGGGAACCTTGTCGGCATCAGCGACTCCAACCGACGGATGAAAGGAATTTTCATCCGCATGGTAAGTGGGGTCGGCGCCACAGCAAGGCGGTCGACGCCAGTAGCAAGCCGGGCGGGATGCCAGCAGGGGTCCGGCGGCGGCGCGAAAGGAGATGACGATGAGCAATTTCATCAGCCGGTTGTTGCATCTGCACAGTTCCGACCAGGCCCCGGGCAACATTGACCACGGCTATGTCTCCGAACACACCCGGTTCATCGATCAGTTCCTGGCAAATCATCCCGATGTGATCGCCGACCAGCATGACGGACGACTGATCTACTGGGAAAAGAAACTTGACTTGGCGGCCCAGGAAAAGGCTGAAAAAGACAGTGTTCCGGACGATGGCTACGGCTTCTACAGTTCGGCCTGGCGGGCCACGAAACACTAGCCGACCGCCCCGGGAAGACTTTACCGATGGCTATCGCGATCACTCCCCTGCAGGCCAACCCGCTCTCCAGCCTGGCCAATATCACCCCGCTGGCCTTCCAGTTCTTGACGGCGGGAACGTCGGCAACGGGCAGCACGCTATTCGACAGCGCCTCGAGCATCGTTCAGGTTTCGGCCTTGGGCCAGGTACTGGCCAGCAGCTCCCAGCTCGCGACCTCGCTCCAGGCCCTGCGGTCCTCGCCGACCAATGCCACGCCGGCCACGGTGGAGACCGCGGCGCAAAATTTCGTAAGCGCCTTTAACCGTGTTGGGACCAGCATCGACAGTGTTCAGCCTTTTCTTGGCACACTCAATAACGGCCCCCTGGTCGCCCGATTTTCCCAGACACTGAATGCGGCGGCGACCTCGACGACGGGCTCCGGCGACACCAACCTCAGTGCCCTGCAAAGTCTCGGAATCAGCCTGCAGACCCCCCTCTCGCCGACGACCGGGGCTCGCCTGGCGACATTGAGCATCGACCAGAGCCGCTTAACCAACGCCATCGCCGCCGACCCGGGCGGCACCTTGAGCCAGCTTGCCCAGGCGACGCAACCGCTCGCCCTGCAGGTCGCGGCCTTCACGGCGCAGGCCACCAACTCGACGGAATTGCCCAGCGACCTCAATCTGCTGGGAGCCGGCATAGCCACCAATCTGTTGCAGAACCTGTCGGCCGACACGGTGCTCAACAATGTTCCCCTCAGCGACCTCGACCTTGCCGCCCTCGGGCTGGATGCCAATACCCTCCAGCTCACCGGCCGCGCCCTGCCCGCCTCGTTGAGCGCAACGCTCCAGGCCGCGAGCGAACCGACGCTGGCGACGACGGTCGCGACAGCGCAACTGAGCGCCACCGACACCCTTCTCGGGACGACCGCTCCGACCCCACTCGCCGCCACCACCCAGGACACCACCAGCCGCCAAACCGCCGCCCCCGTTGTCCCGCCCCCGGCGTTTGGCACGGCCTCCGGCACGGCACCGACCGCCGCCACAACGCCGGCCCTCGGCGCCACGGCCAATGCCGATCTGCTGGCCGCGCAACAGGCCAACACGGCAGCCACGCAGGCGCTGCAACAACTGGTCGAAAACCCGAACTTCCGCGCCCTGAGCAACAACCTGTTCAATCCGGTCTATTCGGCACTGATCGCCGCCACCCATCAAAACGACTTCACTTCGCCGCTGCCGGCCACCCGCCCCGACGCCATCCCGATCGACACCCCGGCGCCGGTCTTGCCGGCCGATGTGGTGCGCGGCATCGAAAGCTACAATCAGGCGGCCAGAGATTTTGCCCGCCCGCAGGCCAGGGTGAATAGCTGAGCGCCCCGGCTGGCTGACCGAGGAGAATCATCATCATGGCAACCGCCAGCCCCTTGAGCGAGCAATCCTGCCACCCCTGTGAAGGCGGCACGGCGCCGCTCAGCCAGGCCGAAATCGAGGCCCGGCTGGCCCGCCTCGATGGTTGGCAGCAGAGTGCCGGCGAAATCAGCAAGACTTACCGATTCCGGAACTATTACGAAACCATGGCTTTCGTCAATGCGACGGCCTGGATATCGCATCGGGAAAATCACCATCCCGATCTCGAGGTTGCTTATCAGCACTGCCGGGTGCGCTATTCCACCCACGCCATCGGCGGTTTGTCGGAGAATGACTTCATTTGCGCGGCGAAGGTCGATCGTTGGCTGCTTGCCGCGCCTTGAACCAACCGCATTTTCTCCCGCCGACCAGGCATAGCTAGCGATGGATAGCCCTTACGTTTCCACTTTTCTCGGCAACCGCTTCTTTCTCACCCGGCCCCGCATCGACGATGTGGCGATCGAAGACATCGCCCACGGCCTGGCCTACCAGTGTCGTTTCAACGGCCAGACGCAGGAGTTCTACTCGGTTGCCCAGCATAGCCTGATGGTCATGCACCTGGTTCCCGAAGAATTGCGCTTGGCCGCCCTGCTCCACGACGCCGCCGAGGCTTACCTGGGCGACATGGTCAAACCCTTGAAGAACCTTTTCCCGGAATTCAGCCGCATCGAAGCCCAGGTCATGCGGATCATCGGCCATCGTTTCGGCGTTGAGCTGGCACGCCCCGACTCGGCGATCAAGTGCGCCGACCTGATTGCGCTGGCCACCGAGAAACGCGACCTGATGCCCCACTCGACCGAAACCTGGGCCAATCTGCAGAACGTCACGCCGCTCCCCGAACGGATTCGACCGCTGGCGCCGATGGGCGCCAAAGCGGCCTTTCTCGAGAGTTTTCAGCAATTGGTCGGGTAAGCGCCGGTCACAGCCCGGCGATACCGGACAGGATGCTGAGCAGCGCGGCCGAGACGATCATCAGGCCGAACCAGGCGATTAGGCCGGTCGCCGTCACGAGATTCGAGATGTAGTGAGTCTTCTGGGCATCCTCGACCTTCAACAGCGGGCGCACGCCATGCCGGATCAGCGCTGCCGACGCGACCCAGGCCAGGGCAACGATCAGCACATTGATCGCCAGGCTGGGCACGAACAGCGCCAGGGACGACAGCCACAGCGGCACCGGGGCGATGGCGGCCAAGGTATAGGAATTCTCGTAGCCCGGGTCGTGGTCCTGACTGATGGCCATGCGCTGGATCAGCATGGCCATGAACGAGACCATGGCCAATTGCACGACGAACAACACGACACCGGTGGCAAACAACTGGCCGCCGGTCATCGCCGGAACGGACAGCGGAAAGACGGCGCCGGGATACGCCCGCTCGGCATAGGCATACATCGCGGGGGGAATCAGCGACAACGGCATGACCAGACCGAACAGCAAGGGCCTGACACCGGGATGACTGCGTTCGATCTCGGTCCAGCCTTCCGTTTCGGATATCAACATGGCCGGGTAATGAGCAAAGGACATGATCAACCTCCTTATCACCGCCGCAAATGCCGCACTTCGCCGGATGTGAAAACGGCAACAACGGGGGATAAAGCTTAGAGAACCTTTCCCCCGCCAAGGTTCCCGCCCACTGGCGGCCGGGCAGTGCACCAAGCGCGGCTCGCCGGCGGCTAGCGTCCAGCCAGCAACAGGCGCAGATCGGCGACGATATCGTCCACGCTGGCATCGTCCTTGACATACAGGCGCAAGCGACCGGCCGGATCATAGACATAGGCGCCGGTGGAATGATCCAGGACGTAGCCGAGGCCGCCGCCGAGTTCCTGGCGGGCACTGAAAACGCGGAATTCCTTGAGCAACGCGGCGGTCTGTTGCGGATCGCCGCGCAAGCCGAGAAAACTCGGCTCGAACCAGGGTACGAACGCCTTCAGGCGCGCCGCCGTATCCCGTTCCGGGTCGAGGCTGACGAAGAGCAGTTGAACCTTCGCCGCGGCCGGTCCCAGGGCCTTCATCACCGCCGCAAAACGCGCCAGGGTGGTCGGGCAGATATCCGGACAGGCGGTATAGCCAAAGAACACGATCACCGCCTGGCCAGCAAAATCGTTCAGGGTGCGCGGCTCACCGTTGTGGTCCGGCAACGCTAGCTGGCGGCCGAAAGTCGCCCCGCTCAGATCGGTCGCATGAAAGGCCACCGGCTCCCGGCTACAGGCCAGGAGCAGAAGGCAAAACAGGACACGGAGCAGGCGATGGCGCATGGGGCGAAATTTTTTGAACTTACCTTGACCGTTTTGATTCTCAACCCTGGAGTCGGTTCTCACAAGGGGAGGGAGCGAATGTCTGATCTGACAATCCGCATCGGCAAGGTGCAATGCCTGGCCGCCCAACTTCTCCGCTCCTCGTCGTATCCCCCAATCGAAGTCATCGCCGGGGCCATTACCCGTCCCGTTGTCGCGCCAGCCAAAGGCCACCCAGCACGAACCTGAAACACCGGAAACAGACGCAGCGCCAGACCAAGGAGGCTTGCTTGAAAACCGTTTTCCGACCACCGCACCTGCTGCCCCTGCTCCCGGGGTTCCTGCCGTGCTCCGTGCTGGCCGCCTACAATTTTACTTTCCCGGAACCGGTCACCCCGATTGCCCGGGAAACGCTGCACATCCACAACGAGTTCATGTTGATCATCACCACGCTCTTCGTCGTGGTCTTCGCCATCATGATCTATTCGATGATCAAGCACCGGAAAAGCGTCGGCCACCCGGCCGCCCGGTTCACCGGTCCGCGCGGCGCCCTGCAGTGGTTCTGGGTGGCGGTTCCCTTTGCCATCCTGCTCTTCATCGATTTCGTGCTGATGGGAATCCCGGCAGTGCAGGCGATCTTCAGCATGGAAGACACCAAGACGCGGGCCGACCTGGTGCTCAAGGTCACCGGCATGCAATGGAAATGGCAATATGAGTACCCGGAAGCCGGCGTCAGGTTCACCAGCACCCTGGCCACGCCACGCCAACAGATCGCCAATGGCGAGGCCAAGGGCGAGCATTACCTGCTGGAAGTGGACAACCCGGTGGTGCTGCCGGTCGGCAAGAAAGTCCGCGTCCTGCTGACCTCGCTCGATGTCATCCATACCTGGTGGGTGCCGCAGTTCGGCGTCAAGCGCGACGCCATCCCCGGCTTCCTGCGCGAGACCTGGCTGCTCATCGAGCAGCCAGGCATCTATCGCGGCCAGTGTGCCGAGTTGTGCGGCAAGGATCACGGCTTCATGCCGGTGGTCGTCCATGCCGTGCCGGAAGCCGAGTACCTGGCCTGGCTGGAAACCAAGAAGAGCGCGGCCAAAGCGGCGGCCGGCGGCGCCGAGCGGGCCTGGAGCAAGGACGAACTGCTCGCCGCCGGCAAGGAGGTCTACGCCAAGCAATGCGTCGCCTGTCACCAGGCCAACGGCCAGGGGCTGCCGCCGGCCTTCCCGCCGCTCGCCGGCAGCACGGTGGTCAATACGCCTTTGTTCGGCATGGACGGCAAGCCAGCCCACGACAGCCATGTCGACCGCGTCATGAACGGCAAGGCCAATACCGCCATGCAGGCTTTCCGCAACACGCTCTCTGACGTTGAACTGGCGGCCGTCATCACCTACGAACGAAACAGTTTCGGCAACACCCGGGGCGACATGGTCCAGCCCGCCCAGATCAAGGCCCTGCGCTAGGAGACCGCCATGAGCACGACAACCACCCATCCCGCCAGCGATCTCCACGCCTACCAGCCGGGCGGCATCATGCGCTGGTTGACGACGACCAATCACAAGGACATCGGTACGCTCTACCTGAGCTTCTCCCTGCTCATGTTTTTCCTCGGCGGGGCGATGATCCTGGCGGTGCGCGCCGAACTGTTCCAGCCCGGCCTGCAGTTGATGCAGCCGGAGTTCTTCAACCAATTGATCGGCATCCATGCCCTGGTGATGATTTTCGGCGCCCTGATGCCGGCCGCTACCGGCTTCGCCAACTGGATGCTGCCGCTCATGCTCGGCGCCCCGGACATGGCGCTGCCCCGGCTCAACAACTGGAGTTTCTGGCTGCTGCCGCCGGCCGCCTTCCTGCTCACCCTGCCCTTCGGCCTGGCCCTGTTCGGCATCGGCGATGGCGCCCTGGCCACCGGCTGGACCTTCTACGCGCCGCTCTCGGTACAGGGCGGGATGGGCGTCGATTTCGCCATTTTCGCGGTGCATATCCTCGGCATCTCGTCGATCATGGGCTCGATCAACATCATCGTCACCATTTTCAACATGCGGGCGCCCGGCATGACCCTGATGAAAATGCCGCTCTTCGCCTGGGGCTGGCTGATCACCGCCTTCATGCTGATCGCCACCCTGCCGGTACTGGCCGGCGCCGTCACCATGCTGCTTACCGACCGCCATTTCGGCACTCATTTTTTCGCCGCCGCCGGCGGCGGCGACCCCATCCTCTTCCAGCACCTGTTCTGGTTCTTCGGCCACCCGGAGGTGTACATCCTGTTACTGCCGGTCTGGGGTCTGATGCCGCACGTCCTGTCCACTTTCTCGCGCAAGCCGGCCTACGGCCACAATGCCCAGGTCTATAGCTTCATCGTCATCGGCCTGCTCTCGGTGGTGGTCTGGGCCCATCACTTCTTCACCGCCGGCCTGCCGGTGCCGGCCCTGATCTATTTCATGTTCAGCACCATGGCTATTTCGCTGCCGCTCGCCGTGCTCTTCTTTTGCTGGATCGCCACCATGTGGAAGGGGGCGATGAGTTTCGAAACGCCGATGCTGTTCGCCGTCGGCTTCATCGTCCTCTTCGGCATCGCCGGCCTGACCGGGCTGATCCTCGCCGACGTGGCGGCCGACGCCCAGTATCATCACAGCTATTTCGTCGTCGCCCACTTCCATTACGCGCTGTTCGCCGGCGGCATCATGGGCGTAATGACCGGCGTCTATTACTGGCTGCCGAAATGGACCGGCCACATGTACAGCGAAAGGCTCGGCAAGCTGCATTTCTGGCTAACCGTGGTTTCCTTCAACCTGACCTTCATTCCCCAATTCTTCCTCGGCCTGGCCGGCATGCCGCGACGTATCCCGGACTATGCCCTGCAGTTCGCCGAGTTCAATGCGATTTCGACCTTGGGCGCCTTCGTCCTCGGTTTCAGCCAGTTGCTCTTTGCCTGGAACATCTGGTCTTGCATACGGCGTGGCCCGCGGGTCGAGAACCGCGCCTGGGAAGGCGCCACCGGGCTGGAGTGGGAGCTCTCCTCGCCGCCGCCCCACCATAGCTGGGAAACCCAGCCGGTCGTCAAATGAACCCGGCCACGATCGACGAAAAGCCGTCGCCGGCCGCTCTCGAACGGCGTCGCGCCGCCTCCCGCCGCCTCGGCTGGCAGCTCGGCCTGACTGCCCTGCTGTGGTATATCGTCGGCCTGTTCATCGAGCGTTAGCGCCATGGAACGCCTCCATCCCGCCCCGCTCGGCCATGGCCGCCTGATTCGCCGGCTTTTGCTGCTGGTCGCTGCCGCTTTCATTTTCGCCTTCGCCTTGGTGCCGCTCTACGACGTGCTCTGCCAGGCGACCGGCTTCAACGGCAAAAGTAGCGGCCGCGCCGGCTTCGGCATCGGCGGCCTGCAGACGGGCGAGCCGTCGGCGCCGACTTCGCGCGTCGATAGCAGCCGCCTGCTGCGGGTCGAGTTCACCGGCACGGTGATGCCGGGCCTGCCCTGGGACATGCGGCCGTTGACCTTCAGTCTCGACATCCATCCCGGCGAACTGCAGCAGGTCAGCTACCTGGTGCGCAACACGACGGACCACAGCATCACCGGCCAGGCGGTACCCAGCCTCAGCCCCGGCCAGGCCGCCCGCTATTTCGACAAGATCGAATGTTTCTGCTTTACCCGGCAAACCCTGGGCCCCGGCGAAGCGCGCGAAATGCCGCTGACTTTCATCATCAAGCCGGAAATTGATCGCGACATCACTCACATCACCCTGTCCTACGCCTTTTTCGGCATCGAGGACCAAGACCGGAACCTGACCGCAGCACGGGAGGCACGATGAGCCAGCACGCAAGCCAGGCGCGGGGACACTATTTCATTCCGCCGCCCAGTCTCTACCCGGTGATTCTCGCCGGCGGCCTGTTTTTCCTGGCGCTCGGCTTCATTCAGGCGATCAACGGCTACGCTGCCGGCCGCTGGGTCATGCTGGGCGGCGCCGCCATCATTGTCTATGTCCTGTTCGGCTGGTTTGGCAAGGTCATCTACGAATCCCGCAGCGGCGCCTACCGCGACTGGGAGGACGTCTCTTTCCGCTACGGCATGGTGTGGTTCATCGCCTCGGAAGTGATGTTCTTTGCCGCCTTTTTCGGCGCCCTGTTTTATCTGCGGGTAATCGCCGTACCCGAGCTGGGCAACATGGCAAGCGCCCATGGCACCAGCCTGTGGCCCGAATTCGCCGGCACCTGGCCGAGCAGCGGCCCCCACGGCAACCCGTTCACGCCGATGGGGGCCTGGGGGATCCCGGCCATCAACACCTCCCTGCTGCTCAGTTCCGGCGTCACCGTGACCTGGGCGCACTGGGGCCTGCTCGCCGAGCGCCGCCGCCAGCTCGTGCTCGGGCTGGCCGCCACGGTGCTGCTCGGGATGGCCTTCATCGGTTTCCAGGCTTACGAATACCATCATGCCTATACGGAACTCGGCCTGACCATGGGGGCCGGCGCCTACGGCGCGACCTTCTTCATGCTGACCGGCTTCCACGGTTTTCATGTGACGCTGGGCACCATCATGCTCAGCGTCATCCTGCTCCGCAGCCTGAACGGTCATTTCGACGCCCAGCGCCATTTCGCCTTCGAAGGCGTCGCCTGGTACTGGCACTTCGTCGATGTCGTCTGGTTGCTGCTGTTCGTCTTCGTTTATTGGGTATAGCCGGCGATGAGACCGAAACGAAAGGCTGCCATCAGCATCAGGAACAGCGTGACCGACAAGGCGACGCGCCAGGTCAGCAGGCGAACCGTGCGGCGGCCGCCGTCCGGCTCGCGATAGAGAGAGAACAGCCCGGAAAACAGACTGACGACTATGGCCAATATCAGCAAAACCACCAGCAACCTGATCATCGCGGAGACTCCCGGCGCGTTACCCGAGGTGCAGTATGCGCGCCCGGGCAGCCCGCCGACAAGAAGCAACAGACGCCAGGTACTGCTCCTCGGCGGCCTATGCCTGGCCATCCTCCTGCCGCTCTTCATCGGGCTCGGTAGCTGGCAATGGCACAAGGCGGAAAGCAGCGCCGCCCTCCAGGCCGACCTCGACAAGCGCAATCGCGATCAGCCGATCGTCCTGCCCAACACGCCGGTTGCCGCCGATACGCTGCGCTTTCGCCGGGTCATCTTGCGCGGTCATTTCGATGCCGGGCACCAGGTGCTGATCGACAACCGGCTCTATCAGGAACGCGCCGGCTACCATGTGATCACGCCATTCCAGCTCGAGGGCTCGACCCTGCATGTCCTGGTCAATCGCGGCTGGCTGCCGGCCGCCGCCGACCACCAAGTGCTGCCGGCCGCTCCAGTACCGGCCGACCGCCTCGAACTGAGCGGCATCGCGGTGCTGCCGGCCAGCCGCTTCTTTAACCTGGCGGCGCAACCGACCACCGGCTGGGCGGCGGTGTGGCAGAACCTCGACCTGCCGCGTTTCCGCAGCGTCGTTCCCTATCCGCTGCACGACGTGATCGTCGAACTCGACGCCGCCTCGCCGGCCGGCTTCGGCCGCGCCTGGCCGCGCCCCGACGAATGGTCGGCCCGCCACCGCAGCTATGCCCTGCAGTGGTTCGGCTTTGCCCTGGCCAGTCTGGGCATCTGGGTCTATTTCCTGGTCCGCCGGCCATGAACGCCCGCCCCGCCCCCCCGGGCGCCGCCCCCCCCGGCAACGGATGGCCCGTGCTGGCGCTGCTCGTCAGCCTGCTCGTCCTGCCTTTTGTCATCGCCGGCGGGCTCTATCTGAGCGGCTGGCAACCCGGCCGCAGCAGCCAGCACGGCGTCCTGCTGCAACCGCCGCAAGCATTGCCGGCCAGCGGCTTGCTGGGGCCCGATGGCCGGCCGCTGGCGACCGTCGAACTGCAGGGAAAATGGCTGCTGGTCCTGTTTGGCAACGGCCCCTGCGACGATGCCTGCAGCCGGCGCGTGGACGAGATGCGCCGCGTCCAGGTCTCGCTCAACAAGGAAATGGGCCGCCTGCAGCGCGTCATCCTGACCGATACGCCGAATGACGCCGGATGGCGCGCCTGGCGGGCCAGGCAACCGGATCTCCTGGTCGCCGCCGCGCCGCAACCTTGGCTGCCCGGCCTGGCCGGCGGTTCCACCTACCGCCTCGGCATTGTCGATCCGCACGGCTACCTGGTGCTGACCTATCCGCCGGAGGTGGCGGCCGGCGATCTGCGTTTCGATCTCGAACGCTTGCTGAAATTTTCCTGGACCGGCTAGGAGACGCCCATGCATGCCCTCACCGCCCCGCCCCTGAACTTCGCCGAGCGCCTGCTTGCCTTCTTGCACCTGTGCAAACCGCGGGTCAATACGCTGATCGTGTTCACTGCGATGATCGGCATGTTCCTGGCGACCCCGGGCTTCCCGCCCGTGCTCCGCTTTTTGGTCGCGTCCACCGGCATCGCGCTGGTCGCCTTTGCCGCCGCCGCCCTCAATTGCCTGGTCGAACGCACGGTCGATGCGCGCATGGCGCGGACCAGCCAACGCGCCACTGCCCGGGGCGAGATCTCGGCAGTCGAAACGACCACCCTGGCCACCCTGCTCGGCGCCAGCGGCCTGTGGCTGCTCCATGTCTTTATCAACGATCTCACCCTATGGCTGACGCTGGCCACTTTCGTCGGCTACACCGTCGTCTACACCCTGATCCTGAAACCGACGACACCGATGAACATCGTCATCGGCGGCGCCTCCGGCGCCATGCCGCCGGTCCTCGGCTGGGCGGCGATGACCGGCCAGGTGGCAGCCGAACCGCTGGTCCTCTTCCTGATCATTTTCTTGTGGACGCCGCCACATTTCTGGGCGCTGGCCTGTTACCGTCGCGCCGACTACGCCAATGCCGGGCTGCCCATGCTGCCGGTGACGCACGGCGTCGCCTTCACCTGCCAGCACATCCTGCTGTACACCATCCTGCTCGCCGCCAGCAGCCTGATTCCGGTTTCACTTGGGATGAGCGGCAGCTTCTATCTGCTCGCCGTCAGTCTGCTCGACCTGATCTTCCTCGGCCATGCCGTCGCCCTTTGCCGAAAATACAGCGATGGGCTGGCCCGCCGTACTTTCCGCTACTCGATCATCTATCTCAGCCTGCTGTTTGCCGCGCTGTTCGCCGACCGCCTTTTTGTCTGATGCGCCTCTACCGCACCCTGCTCCCCCTGGCCGCTCTGCTCGCCCTCGCCGTCGTCGGCCTCGGCGCCTGGGTGCGGCTGTCCGACGCCGGCCTCGGCTGCCCCGACTGGCCCGGCTGTTACGGCCAGTGGCTCGGCGTGCCCGAGCAGGCCGCCGATGCTGCCAAGGCCTGGAAGGAAATGACACACCGTTACCTGGCCGGCGCCCTTGGCCTTTGCATTCTCACCCTCGGCTTGCTCGCCTGGCGGCATCGTCGGCAAGTCTCGCCGCTGCTGCCCGGCGTGCTCTGCGGCATCGTGCTGTTTCAGGCCCTGCTCGGCATGTGGACGGTCACCCTGTTGCTCAAGCCCCTCGTCGTCACCGCCCACCTGCTGGGCGGCATGACGACACTGGCCCTGCTCGTCTGGCTCAATTTGCAGCAGATTGGCGGCCCGCGGAAAAACTTCGCCAGTGACCGCAAGCTAAAGGCCGGCGGCTTGCTGGCGCTGTCGGTGCTGGTCCTGCAGATTACGCTGGGGGGCTGGGTGAGCAGCAATTACGCCGCCCTCGCCTGCCCCGACTTCCCCGCTTGCCAGGGCCGTTGGCTACCGGCGATGGATTTTGCCAAGGCCTTTAGCGTCCGCCGCGAACTCGGTTATGCCGCCGATGGCGCGCTGCTGCCAAGCCATGCGTTGACCGCCATCCACTGGACTCACCGGATCGGCGCCCTGCTCGTCGGCCTGGCGCTGGGCGGCCTGGCGCTGACATTGCGCCGCCGCCCCGGCTGGGGCAATTTCGCCTGCGCCCTGCTCGCCCTGCTCGCCCTGCAATTAAGTCTCGGCATTGCCAATGTCGTCCTCGCCTTGCCCCTGCCGCTGGCCTTCGCCCACAACATTGGCGCCGCCCTGCTGCTCAGCCTCGTACTGGCCATCAATTTCCGGCTGTGGCATGGGCCGCCACTTCATTAAGGCGTAGCGTTGACGTCGTGTTGCCGTTCCTTCAGCGCTCAGCTGCCGGGGGAACCACGATGATGGTTTCACCGCCAGTCTTGCCGGTTTCGCCCGTCGCCCCGGGTCCCCCGGTGGCGCCACTTGCGCCGCTCGCCCCCGTGTCGCCGGTTAATCCCGGCGCCCCGCTCGGGCCACTCGGTCCAGCCGGACCAGGAACGGGAACAGTGATGACCGTCGGCGTCACCACCGTCGGCTTGTCACAGGCGCTCAATCCCAGCCCCAGCAGGAGGGCAGAAAAGACCATTGAATATTTCATTTGTTTTCCTTTTGGCAAATCGCCATGAATCCCGACATATTGCCGAGCTGGGCGGACAGGTTAGTGAACGGACAGGTCAATCCAATAACCTTAGCGCAGAGTCGTTTTGGTAGAGAAGATCGTGAAAACAGTCACTTGTATCGTTCGTAATACTGTCCCGAAAGACGCAACGAACAATTCAGGCAATTTTTTGTTTTCCCTCGGTGTCTCTGCATTTCCGCGGTTCAATCGGGTTTTCCAAGAGCAACCCGAGGCGGCGAGGCGAGACGGCTTAAGGTAGCCCGGCTCCCGATCGACTTCCGTGTGTTAGCGCACGGAGTACCGAGAACGTCTGGCCTGCGCTGCTTGACCAGCTCGCGATGCGTGCTGGTGCCATTGTTCCGGCGCCAGCCGATACGGGCGGTGTTGGCGCAAGGCATTGCCGCTCGGCACAGCCGGATGTTCGAAGCTGCCGGCAACGCGCGGCACGGCGATACGTTCCATTTATTGGGTGGAGGCTAGCTTGCCGGGAAGGAGGCACCGAGTAATCAGCCACGGCACCCGGGGTGGCCAATCTGGCGGCATCCTCGTCCTTGATGGTGATCCCGAAGCCAGCCTCGATTACCAGAAGCAGCTCGACGGCATCCAAGCCGATGCGAGTTCCATAAGGACGGGCGTTCAGCGGCCGGAAATCATCTCACCCGGTTCGATCAAGCCTTGCTCTCGTGCGCCGCGCTCAGTTTGACCGAGACAAACTCGCCGCGGGAGGTCGAGTTGTTTTCCTGATTGTTCTCGGCGCACCAGGCCGCAAACTCGGCGGGAACGATCTGGCACTCCAGGGCGAGGACGCCGGAGCGCTGAAACTCCCGGCGCGCGGCGACGGCCATGGCTTTCCATTTGGCGAAGGAGTCTTCGAAACACTCCGGATCGGTGGCCGTGGCTTTTACCTGCGCCCAGGTTTCCTCGGTGTACCAGGTCAGGCCAATGACCATCGACTGGGTACGTCTCTTGGCTTTCAAGCTTTGGTAAAGCGTCGGTTTTCTCATCTCGGAAAGGCCTGCTGAAAATGGTTGAATGCCCCCGAGCGCGGGGGTTTTTGCTTGCCGGAGCGGCTTTCGTTAGCCCTTCGGGCCGCTCATTATGCCAGCCCGGATCGCCGCCCGACACATGGGCAAGGCTACTAGCGGCTGCTGCCCTTCCAGTTGGCGACGCAATTCTGCCGGAAGTACTTGAGGGCGCGCTCCATGTAGGCGTCGGGCATTTGCCGATCGTTATCGGCCAGGTGAACCTCGGCATCCGGTCGCAGGTCCTGCGTCCACATTGCCTTGAGGTCTTCCTTCTGCTCGAATGGCGCGTGTTCGTCGATGAAGGCGAGCACGGCAGAAGAATCGAAACCCTTGGCACGGAAGGACTGGATGATGCTCTTCGCATCCTTGAGCAGGGCGGCTGGTTTTGGCGAATGGCCGGTGGCGACGCTGAGGAAAATGGTGGCCAGCACTGCCGGATCGTCGGCTTCCCCCTTGGTGATGCGCACCCACTCGCGGGCGACGAGTTTGTCATAGGCGACGACGTCCTCTTCCGGCATGTCGCGAATGAAGAATGCGCCCTGGGCCTCGGCGTGCAGGATTTCGTCGGGCGATTTCTCGGCGGCCAGCAGGCGCGGCAGGGCCTCGTCGATAAACGTCTGCAGTGCCTGCCGGGTATGCCCCGCAAAGGCTTCCGGGGCCTCGCGCAGAAAGGTTTCAAGCAATGCCGGCTTGGTTTTGAAGGATTTCTTGCGCAGGCTATCGACGAGTTTGACGAACTGCGTCTTGGTCGGCATCTCCAGATTTTTCGGAGCGGCGTAGAGGATCAGCATGGCCGAACGGATGACTTCCTCGGCGCTAAAATCCTCGTACTCGGCCGGCGCGACGCCCATCTGGCGGGCCAGCCAGCGGGCAAAATCAATACGAAGTTGGTTGCCCTGGCATTGCCTGACCTGTTCCCGATAGCTGGCGAGGCTCAAGGGAAAGGCAAACGTCCGTTCATTGACGAAAAATTTCTGCCCCGACGGATCGGCCTTGCGTGGGTGCAGACCGGTATCGCCGGGCATCGCGTGCAGGCGCTTGAGCATTTCCGAGCCGCCGCGCGAATGGGAAAGCAGCGTGTTGTCGCGTAGCGAACAGGCGGCGACATGCAGATCGCCATTGGCGAAATCTTCCAGATAGAGGCTGATCAGGTTGACCATCCGGCTCACCGCCGTCTCAAGATCGGTGCGCAGGTAGGCCGTGCCGAAATGATCGGCGATCTGGACGATGCCCTTGGGCGCGTCGGCTTCCATCCGGTTAAGCTGTTCCCGGCCGAGTAGGCCGTGTTCCAGCCCATAGCTGACGGCTTTCGCAAAAAACGGGCGATCATCGACAATGCTTACTGAATTTTTCACTGGCATTTCCCTTACAGCGCCGATTCCTCGTCCTCGGCCGGAACAGCCGGATTCGGGCGGCTCGGGGTGACCACCGTTTCTTCGAGATCTTCGACACGATGCGCCAGACGATCGCGCAAGGTGATGACGATCTGCTCGAAAATGTCAGGCAATTCGTAACGCAGCACCCAGGCCGTTTCCTGCCAGTCATGATCGGCGATATCGCCGCGCGTCACCTTGGGGCGGGAACCGGTGATCGAATTGCCCTCGTGTAAGGCTTCGTCGATCTCGTCGATTTTCTCGTTGAGCCATGAGATCGAGCGCGCCTCATGGTTGCCCTCGCCATCGTAGTCTTCGGAAAACTGCCCGGACATGGCAAAACCCAGCAGCTCATCGTCGCGTTCGGCGAAATAGTCGGCCAACACCTGGTAACCACCCTCCCGCTCGCCGATCGCTTCCAGATATTCCGCGGTCAGGTCTTCGTCCCGGTAGAGCACGGCATTCATCATGCCGTGCAAGGCGGCATGGGTCTGATCACGATAACGCGACTCGAGAACCACGGCCCGGGCGAACTGCTCCGGCGTCACCAGCATATTGACCACCGACTGCTTTGAGCCGTCGAAGCTGCGCATGATGGCCAGCAGGTCCTTCGGCGGAATGTCGTTCAGTACGGTGACCAATGCCTCGTCACCATCGCTATCGGCGATCGTGGCCAGAGCCGTTTCAGCCCCCTTCACGTCACCCGCTAGGATCAGTTGGGATGTCTTGATTACGACCGGATGTGTCATTTCATGCCTTATAAATGGATCGAGTTCTTTTGCCAGCAGAGAAGGTAAGGGATTCAGGACCTGGCCGAGTCGAAGCCCTGGTCAGCCAGCCAGTCGTCACCGGCCTCGCCCAGATCGCGCTCATCGTCGTCACCTTCTTCGTCATCCTGGCGCTCTTCTTTTTCTTCGTCATCGGCGGCCGGCGCGGCGCTGCCGGTATCGAATTTGCGAAGAAACTCCAGACAGGCCACCTTGACCATGAATTCCTCGCCGGCCCGCTCCCCCAGTACAGCATCCAGCAACGGCCGGGCCCAGCTCGCGAAAGTGATGATCGGGGCGAGCCCATCCCAACTCGGAAAATCGTCGTCATCCGGCTCGCAGCGCACGACAGCGGCCATCTCCTTGGGGTTGGAGAAAGTCAAGCCATCGTAGAACACCGGCACCACCATCTCCGGAGCGAATTCGATCATCGGCAGGATGGCCTTGAATTCCTTGCGCTTCTCGGCCAGACGCGCCTTGAGCGCCGACTTGCCCTCCGAGTCGGTGAGTAGATCCTGGATCTCCGCATCGTAGGAAGATGCCAACTCGGAAAAATAATAGGATTGTTTCACTTTTGCATAGTCCCTAAATAATTGCCCCAGATTTCCCGCGCCACGAGCAGCGGGTCGTCAATCAGGCTGCTCCGGCGGGTCTCGTCATAGACCTTGCGACGGTCGCCATCGGCCAGGGTTTCGTAGGCTTCCTGGACGGCTCTGAATTTGGCCGCCGCGTCCGGTTCCGGATTGCGGTCGGGGTGAAACTGGGCGGCCTTTCGCCGATAGGCCGTCTTGATATTTTCCGTGGTCGCATCCGGCGGAACGCCAAGCAATCCGTAATAGTCTTTCATGGGCTCTTTAACAGTAAGTGTTGCTGGTCGGCAGGTCCGGCCTCAATGACCGGCAACGGTGCCGATCGTCACGTTGCCTGCAGGACCAGTTCCCGTAATTCCTTGCCGGGTTTGAAATGCGGGACATACTTTGCCGGCACCGACACCTCTTCGCCGGTCTTCGGATTTCGGCCGCGGCGTGGTGGACGATGGTTCAGAGCAAACGAGCCGAAGCCACGAACTTCGACACGGCCGCCATCGACGAGCGTTCTGGCGATGGCTTCGAGAATTTCGCTGACCGCCAATTCGGCATCAGGACGAACCAGTTGCGGAAAGCGCAGGGCGAGGTTGGCGATAAGTTCAGATCGAGTCATGACGCAATTTTACGATAGCCGGAAAACACTTAGCGCAAGCTTCAGCGTCAAAAGAAGAATTATCCGCCAACCTGATGGCAATTCGCCGACTCGCCCCGATAAACCCAGCGGGAAATCGACGAATATCATTAGTCAAGCAGTACTGTGGTGCCCGGGACGGGAATCGAACCCGTACAGCCATAAGCCGAGAGATTTTAAGTCTCTTGTGTCTACCAATTTCACCACCCGGGCCGGGCGACCGGCATTCCCCGGTGACCCAATGCAAAAGAGGGAAAGCGCCGGGCACTTTCCCTCTTCTGAATTTTGGAGCGGCAGAAGAGTCTCGAACTCTCGACCTCAACCTTGGCAAGGTTGCGCTCTACCAACTGAGCTACTGCCGCGTATTCTTGGAGGCGCGAGCCGGAGTCGAACCGACCTACACGGATTTGCAATCCGGTGCATAACCGCTTTGCTATCGCGCCTATCCGAAAACGTCTTTTACAACCTGGAATAAAGTTTTGCTTTACCCCGAAAAAACTGGAGCGGCAGAAGAGTCTCGAACTCTCGACCTCAACCTTGGCAAGGTTGCGCTCTACCAACTGAGCTACTGCCGCGTCAAACAGAGCGCGCATTATAGGCCATGCGCGGATCTTGTCAACATTGCCCCCTTACTTTTCTCCACTGCGCTTGGCGATTTCCGGCCAGGCCATACGCAGGTAATAACCCATCGACCATAGGGTCAACAAGGCGGCGATCCAGATCAGCCAGTTGCCGATAACCCGCACGTCGTAGCCGAGCAGCGGCACATGGTAGAGCAACAGGGGAATGGCCGTCATTTGCGCGGCGGTCTTGATCTTGCCGAGCATCGAGACGGCGACGCTCTTGGCGGCGCCGATTTTCGCCATCCATTCGCGCAACGCCGAGATGGTGATTTCGCGGCCGATGATGATCATGGCAATGATGGCGTTGGTCCGCCCGAGCTCGACGAGGACGATCAGGGCGGCGGCGACCATCAGCTTGTCGGCGACCGGATCGAGAAAGGCACCGAAGGCCGAGGTCTGGTTCAGGCGGCGCGCCAGGTAACCATCCGCCCAGTCGGTCAGCGCCGCCGCGACGAAGATCAGGGTGGCCGCCGTGTCGCGCTCGGCGAGCGTTGCCCAGTCGGCCGGCAGGTAATACAGCGCGATCAACAGCGGTATCGCGACGATGCGTAGCCAGGTCAGCAGGATGGGCAGATTAAAGGGCATGTGTTCAATGTAGCGCAGAATGAATTTTTTCGGCCAATTCCCGACTGATGCCGGGAACTTCCGCCAGTTGTTCCGCGCTGGCCGCGAGAACGCCGGGCAAACCACCAAAGCGTGCCACCAGTGCTTTGCGCCGGGCCGGGCCGATTCCGGGCAGGCTGTCCAGGGTCGAAGTCTTCCTCGCCTTGCCGCGTTGGGCACGATGGCCGGTGATGGCAAAACGGTGAGCTTCGTCGCGGACTTCCTGTATCAGATGCAGCGCCGGGTGTTCCGGCGGCAATTGTAACGGCTCCCGCCCCTCAGGGAAAATCAGCGTTTCCAGCCCCGGCTTGCGTTCTTCGCCCTTGGCCACGCCGATCATCGGCAGATAGGCCAGGCCGAGCTCGTTCAAGGCGGCGTAAGCCGAAGCCACCTGCCCCTTGCCGCCGTCGATCAGGATCAGGTCGGGCGCGACGCCCTCGCCGTTGGCCACCTTGTCGTAACGCCGGGTGACCGCCTGGCGCATGGCGGCGTAATCGTCGCCCGGGGTGATGTCGCGGATGTTGAAGCGCCGGTAATCGGACTTTTTCATGCCGCTGCCCTGGTAGACAACGCAGGAAGCAACCGCCGCTTCGCCCATGGTGTGGCTGATGTCGAAGCACTCGATGCGGGCAATCGCCTCCGGCAACTGCAAGGCTTCCTGCAGGGCGAGGAGCCGCTGTTCCTGCTGGGCCGTCGCCTGGTTGCGCGCCAGGATCGCCAGCCGGGCATTTTGCCGCGCCATCTCGACCCAGGCCCGATGCAGCAGCGAGCGCCCTTCCTGGATGGGGACGGGACGCCCGGCCAGCTCGGCTAGCGCCCCTTCCAGTTCGCCCTTTTCATCAGCCGGCAGGGACGGCGCAACCAACAGACGGGCCGGCGCCGGGTGCATCGAGTAGTGCTGGCGGATGAAGGCGGCCGCGGCATCGCCAATCGTCGAGTCGCCGGCATTGCTGGGAAACAGCGGCCGGTCGCCGAGATGGCGCCCGCCACGCACCATGGCCAGATTGACGCACAACTGCCCGGCTTCCTTGAGGGCGACGATGATGTCGACGTCTTCGCCCTTGCTGCTCGAAATGAACTGCTTTTCCTGGACCTGGTGCAGGGACTGGATCTGGTCGCGATAGATCGCCGCCTGTTCGAAGGCCAGCCGCTGTGCGGCTTCTTCCATGGCGAGATTGAGGCGCTTGGTGACTTCCTGTTGTTTGCCGAGCAGGAACATCGCCGCCAGATTGACGTCGGCGGCGTAGTCAGCGGGCGCGATCAGTCCGACACACGGCCCGCTGCAGCGCTTGATCTGGTACAGCAGACAGGGCCGCGAACGGTTGGCGAAGACGCTGTCCTCGCAGGTGCGCAGGCGGAACATCTTTTGCAGCAGGTGGATGCTGTCGCGCACCGCCCACGACGAGGGATAAGGACCGAAATAGTCGGCCTTGCGGTCGGGATTGCCGCGATAAAACCCCAGACGCGGCGATTCGCCGCGCGTGATGACGATGTAGGGGTAGGACTTGTCGTCGCGGAACAGGATGTTGTAGCGCGGCGCCAGCGACTTGATCAGGTTGTTTTCGAGCAGTAGCGCTTCGGCCTCGGTGCGCGTCGAGGTTGTTTCAATAGCCGCGATCTGGCTGACCATGTGGGCGATGCGCAGGCTCGGCAGATTCTCGCGGAAATACGAGGAGACCCGTTTTTTCAGGTTCTTGGCCTTGCCGACGTAAAGCACGACGGCGTTGGCGTCGAGCATCCGGTACACGCCCGGCAATTCGGTCAGCGAGGCCAGGAAGGCCTTGGCATCAAAGCTCATGCGGCGACTCTCTTATGCGAGATGTGCCTTGACGCCGGCAAAGACGGCCTCGAAGCTGTCGCGCGAGAGCCGGCCGGTACGCCAGTTGTAGCCGCTGCAATGATAGCTGTCGACGAGCAGGCGCCCGTCCGGCAACTGATGCTGCACGTTGTGCCCGAAAACATGCTCCTTGAGCTTGAGGCCGTAGGCCCAGAGCAGCGCCTGGTGGGCAACGCCGCCCAGGGCGACGATGACTTTCAGCTGCGGCATGGCGGCCAGCTCCGCCTTGAGGTGGGCGTTGCACTGGCGGATCTCGGCGGTCAGCGGCTTGTTGGCCGGCGGCAGGCAGCGCACGGCATTGGTGATCCGGCAGTCGTTGAGCTGCATGGCCGGATTGGCCCAACTGTCGTCGCCCAGCGCTTCGGCCGCAGTGGCGAAACCGAAGCGATGCAGGGCCGGATAGAGCAGCTCGCCGGCGACGTCGCCGGTGAATGGGCGACCGGTGCGATTGGCACCTTTTTCGCCGGGGCCAAGGCCGACGACCAGCAAGCGGGCATCCAGAGAGCCGAAGGCGGGAACCGGCAGGGCGTGCCAGTCGGGGTCACGCTGGCGAATCATGGCAAGGTGGGCAGCCAAGCGCGGACAGGCCGTGCAGCCCTGAGGGTCGGTAAATGAAGACATGGCGGAGATGTTAGCATGGCGGCCATGCAGCGACATTGGGACATCTTTTGCCGGGTCATCGACAACTACGGCGACATCGGCGTTTGTTGGCGCCTGGCCAGGCAACTGGTGGCCGAGCATGATCTGGCCGTGCGTCTCTGGCTGGATGACCCGGCCAGCCTGCAAGCGCTGGCGCCGGACTTGCTTATCGACCGGCCAACACAGCGCGTGGCCGGCGTCGAAATCGTGCACTGGACGGATGATTTTGCCGTCGACCGGGTGGCCGATGTCGTCATCGAGGCTTTCGCCTGCGAACTGCCGGCCGCCTACATCGCGGCCATGGCGGCGGCCTCGCCCAAACCGTACTGGATCAACCTCGAATACCTGACCGCCGAAAGCTGGGCGGAAAGCTGCCATGGCATGGCTTCGCCCCACCCTTCCCAGCCCTTGGTCAAACATTTTTATTTTCCCGGTTTTACGCCTGCGACCGGCGGCCTGCTGCGCGAAATGGACCTGCTTGCCCGACGCGATGCGGAAGTATCCAACCGACCGCCCGGCGAAGCCCTGGAAATCAGCCTGTTTTGTTATGACACGGCGCCGGTCGGCGAATTGCTCGACATCCTCGCTGCTTCGCCCACGCCGGTCAGCTGCCTGGTCCCGCCGGGCAAGCCGCTGGCAGCGGTGAGCGCCCATCTGGGCGGCGCCGGCCCCTGGCAGCTTGGACAATTGCGCGTCCAGCCCATCCCCTTTCTGGCGCAGGACGACTACGACCGCCTGCTGTGGCGCTGCGCCATCAACTTCGTGCGCGGCGAGGACTCCTTCGTGCGCGCCCAATGGGCCGGCCAGGCTTTCGTCTGGCAGATCTACCGGCAGGACGAAAAGGCGCATCTGGTCAAGCTGGAAGCCTTCCTGGAGCGCTACACCGCCGGACTCGACACGGCGACGAAAGCGGCAGCGATCGCCCTGTTCCGGGCCTGGAATACCGGCCAGGGCCTGGCCGCGGCTTGGCCGGACTTTCTCGCCAAACGGGCGCAATTGGCCGAATACAACCGCCTATGGGCGGCAGAACTCGCCGGAGCTGCCGATCTGGCGGCGGGACTCGTCAAATTCTGTTCCCCCAAGGTATAATCTGACGCTTTAATTTTTCAGATTTTTGGGAATCCCGATGAAGACCGCAATGGAACTCCGCTCCGGCAACGTGATCATGGTTGGTGCCGACCCACTCGTCGTCCAGAAGACCGAGTACAACAAGTCCGGCCGTAACGCTGCGGTCGTCAAGATGAAACTGAAGAACCTGCTTTCCGGCAATCCGTCGGAAGCGGTATACAAGGCCGACGACAAGTTCGAAGTCGTCCAGCTCGACAAGAAGGAAGTGACCTACTCCTACTTCGCCGACCCGATGTATGTCTTCATGGATGCCGACTACGAGCAGTTCGAAGTCGAAGCCGAAAACATGACCGACGCGCTGAAGTACCTGGAAGACGGCCTCGCTTGCGAAGTTGTGTTCTACAACGGCAAGGCCATCTCGGTCGAACTGCCGACCAGCGTCGTGCGCGAAGTCATCTACACCGAGCCGGCCGTCAAGGGTGACACCTCGGGCAAGGTTCTGAAGCCGGCCAAGCTGGCCACCGGTTTCGAGCTGCCGGTTCCGGCTTTCGTCAATATCGGCGACAAGATCGAAATCGACACCCGTACCGACGAATACCGCAACCGCGTCAAGTAATCCGGCGCTTCTTCGGGTACGAAAATCGGGCAGCCCAGGCTGCCCGATTGCATTTCAGGGAAGCAAGCTGGCGATTCCCGCCAGCGCCTCCCGATAGGCCGGCAGGTCCTGCAAGCTCGGCCAGTCGGCTGCCGCCGTCTGCGGCATCAGCGCTGCGACCCGTTGGCCGCGCAGCACGTCGACTTCCGGGTGCCAGTCGGCCAGCACCTCGGCTACCGAATCCGGTGCATTGCACACCAGCAGCATGTCGCAACCGGCGCGATAGGCGGTGTCGACGCGTTGCAGCATGCCGCCGACGACACCAGCCCCGGCCATCGATAAATCGTCGGTAAAAACGACGCCATTAAACTTGATGTCGTTTCTTAAGTAACTTATCCATTTGTTTGAAAATACGGCAGTATTACAGTCGTAGCACTCATAGATGACATGCGCCGCCATGACCGCATCGAGGGCCAGTTCGCGATAAGGTTGCAGGTCTTCCCGCATCGCTTCCAGTGGCCGATCGTCGACCGGCAACTCGACGTGGGAATCGGGAATGACGTAGCCGTGCCCGGGAAAATGCTTGCCGCAGGAAGCCATGCCGGCCTGCCGCAAGCCGGCCGTCAGCGCAGCGGCCAGGGCGATGACCACGGCCGGCTGACGATGGAAGGCACGGTCGCCGATGACCCGCGATGGGCCGTAATCGAGATCGAGCACCGGCGTGAACGAGTAATCGACACCGCGCGCCCGCAATTCGGCGGCCAGCACATAGCCGACCTGTTGCGCGGCCCGTTTGGCGGCGGCCGGATCTTTGTCCCACAGTCGCCCCAGCGCCGCCATCGGCGGCAGGCGGGTAAAGCCTTCGCGAAAGCGTTGCACCCGGCCGCCTTCGTGATCGACGGCGATCAGCAAGGCCGGTTGCCGCAAGGCATGGATTTCGGCGGTCAGTTGTTCGAGTTGCTGTGGATTCGCGTAATTGCGCGAAAACAGGATGATGCCGCCGACCAGCGGGTGGCCAAGCCGTTCCCGATCGAGATCGCTCAAGGCCGTGCCGGCGATATCGATCATCAGCGGACCAAGGGGCAGATGCCTCATGCGTGCTCCAGAATGACGTAGGCGATGGCGTAATCGGCTTCATCGCTGATTGAGAGGTGCGCCCGCAGATGCCGGCTGGCGATCAGTTCGGCCAGCGGACCGGAGAACAATAGTTGCGGCTTGCCCAGTTCGTCGTGACCGACGGCAATTGCCGGCAGCACGGCGGGCGGACTGATGCCGGTGCCGAGCGCCTTGCCGAAGGCTTCCTTGGCGGCAAAGCGTTTGGCGAGAAAGCGCCCCTTGTCGGCCGCCTTGGCGAAGTCGGCGAATTCTTCCGGCGCCAGCAGTTTTTCCAGTGCCTTTTCGCCATGGCGCTCCCACATGCCGCGCAGGCGGGCGACGGCAGCGATGTCGGTGCCGATGCCGTGGATCATGCGGCGTTCTGCACCGCTTCGCGCATCAATTGTTTCATTTCGCGCACGGCCTCGCGCAGGCCGACGAATACCGAGCGGCTGACGATGGCGTGGCCGATGTGCAGTTCGCGGATGCCGGCCAGGGCCGCAACCGGTTGGACGTTGTAGTAATTGAGCGCATGTCCGGCATTGAAGCGCATGCCAAGATCGCGAATGGCCTGGCCGGCCTGGCGGATTTTCGCCAGTTCGGTCAGCACGGCCGGCGCTTCGGCATCCCGACCACGGGCATGGAAGGCGTGGGCGTAAGGACCGGTATGGATTTCGCAGACCCGGGCGCCGATACGCGCCGCTGCCTCGATCTGCGGCAACTCGGCATCGATGAAGACGCTGGTGGTGATGCCGGCATCGGCCAGCCGGCTGATTACTTCTTTCAGACGTGCTTCCTGGGCCAGCACGTCAAGCCCGCCTTCGGTGGTGATCTCGTGCCGGCCTTCGGGCACCAGCATGGCCATTTCCGGCTGCAGGCCGCAGGCGATGCCGACCATTTCATCGGTCGCCGCCATCTCCAGATTGAGCTTGACCTGGGTCAGCTCGCGCAGTCGCCGGACGTCCGCATCCTGGATGTGCCGGCGGTCTTCGCGCAAATGCACGGTGATGCCGTCGGCCCCGGCCAGGTGCGCTTCGACGGCGGCCCAGACGGGATCGGGTTCGTAGGTCTGGCGCGCCTGGCGCAGCGTGGCGACGTGGTCGATGTTGACGCCCAGTTCGATCATCATAATTCCTGCAGCTCCTTGAATATTTTGCGTGTTTCCAACTCGACACCAGCCAGGTAATAGGCCATCAGCGTACGCATCAGGGCCTTGGCCTCGCTGCGCGAACGCGGATCGGCAAAGTTTTCGGCCGCCAGATCGAGCAGGGTTTGGCCGCTGACCACCTGGGGCGCCGCCTCGGCATGCTCGACGCGTACCGGCCCCTGTTCCATGCGGTAAGTGTACAAGGCATCCGAGCGGATCGCCTCGCCGGCGCTGTCATGGTTAAGTGTCAGGCCATAACCCAACTCCTGGAGAAGCGCCTTCTCGAAACTGCGCAAGTCGGCTTCGCGAACCTTGCCGCTCGGGTCGGCCGCCAGCCGGGCCAACATGTCGGCATAGCGCTCGAACAGGTGCTCGTGAGCATCTTCGCGCGGCAACAAATGCATCAGCAATTCGTTCAGGTAATAGCCGCAGAACAGCGCTTCGCCGGCCAGCAGCGGCAAACCGCCCTGCCATTCGGCTTTCATCAGGGTCAGAACTTCGCCCTTGCCAGCCCAGCCCACCTCGATCGGCTGAAAAGCCATCAACAGGCCGCGAATGGCAGCCCGTGGCCGACGTGCGCCGCGCGCCAACAGTGCCATACGGCCGAAATCGCGGGAAAAGACTTCAACAATGAGGCTGGTTTCCCGGAACGGGATGGTGTGCAGTACGTAAGCCGGCTGGCTGTCGACTTTGCTGCGCAGGTTCATTCGTAACCGAGGCTCTTCAGCAGGCGTTCGTCATCGTTCCAGCCGGATTTGACCTTGACCCAGATTTCCAGATAGACCTTGCCATCGAACAGGCGCTCCATGTCCTGGCGCGCTTCGCTGGCGATACGCTTCAAGGATTCGCCACCCTTGCCGATGACGATGGCTTTGTGGCCTTCGCGATCGACGACGATGGCGGCGAAAATTCGCCGCAACTCACCTTCGATTTCGAATCGCTCGATCTCGACCGTGGTCGAATACGGCAATTCGTCGCCGAGCAGACGGAATACCTTTTCGCGGATATATTCGGCGGCGAGAAAACGTTCGCTCTTGTCGGTCAGGTCGTCTTCCGGGAACATCAGGCCTTCGTTGGGCAGATGCTTGCGCGCCTCGGCCAGCAGGATATCGGTCTGCCGCCCCTTGGTGGCGCTGACCGGCACGACGGCGGTGTAATCGTGGTCGGCCGAGACCAGGGCCAGGAAAGGCAGCAGTTCATTGCGATCCTTGAACTGGTCGGTCTTGTTCACCACCAGGATAACCGGCCGGTCCTTCGGCAGCAGGCGGACCACCGCCTGATCCTTGGCATCGTAGCGCCCGGCCTCGACGACGAAGAGCACGAGGTCAACGTCGCTCAGCGTCTGCGTCACGCCGCGGTTCATTGCCCGGTTCAAAGCATTGGCGTACTTGGTCTGGAAACCCGGCGTATCGACGAAGACGAATTGCGCATCCTCGTTGGTGACGATGCCGGTAATGCGATGGCGAGTCGTTTGCGCCTTACGGGAGACGATACTGATTTTTTCGCCGACCAGGCGATTGAGCAGGGTCGACTTGCCGACATTGGGACGCCCCACGATGGCGATATAACCGGAACGGATTTTTTTCATGCCTTGAGTACTTTCAGTGCGTTATCGGCGGCGACCTGTTCTGCGATGCGGCGGCTGGTGCCGTGGCCGATGGTGCGCAGGGGCGGATTGTCTATTTCACAGGCCACCTCGAAGCGCTTTTCATGAGCAGCTCCGGTGGTTTCCAGCATCTGGTAGCGCGGCAGCGGCTTTTTTTTCCCCTGTAGCCACTCCTGCAGACGCGTCTTGGCGTCTTTCTGCGACTGGCCCGGCGTCAGATCGTCGAACAAGGGCAGGTAAAGCCGAGCGATGACTTTCTGCACCGCCTCGAAACCAGCGTCGAGATAAATGGCGCCGAATAAGGCTTCCAGCGCATCGGCCAGGATCGATGGCCGCTCACTGCCACCGCTTTTCAACTCCCCCTCGCCGAGGCGCAGGCAGGCGCCGATCTTGAGTGCCAGAGCCAGTTGATGCAGGGCATCCTGACGCACCAGATTGGCCCGCAGCCGCGACAAATCGCCCTCTGGTAACTCCGGGAAGCGCTTGTACAACGCCGACGCCACCACGCAATTTAGAATGCCGTCACCGAGAAACTCAAGTCTCTCGTAATTCGGCGAACCGAAACTGCGGTGCGTCAGTGCCGTCCGTAGCAGGCTTGTATCCGCGAAACGGTGGCCGAGTTTCTCGGCAAGATCTGCCGGGCTCACGCGTTATCGCCCAGCGGTCGAACCCTTGTAGTCGATCAAGAGGCTGACATTCAAAAACAACGGAATACGCTTCTCGTACGCAAATTCAATAACAATAGCGCCCGCGTCTTTCGAAATATCAAGCTGGTTGCTCTTGAAATCAAGTTGATCAATATAGGCGAATTGGTCAAATGACGCCTTGACGTCGGCGACAGTGGACTCTGGCCCCATTTTTGCAACGACAGCCTTACAGTTTTTAACTATTTTGTAGTACTCAATAGTTGTTGGCAGGACTTTCATTCCCAGCAAAGCTAGCACAGCAATGACAAAGCTCCAGAAAAGCAGCCCGGACAGGGCAACGCCACGTTGAAATTTCATTTTGTTTTCCTTACCTGAACGAGCCAATCCGGCTCAGATCACTCAGATTCAGCCAGATGAAAAAGGCCTTGCCGACAATATTTTCTTCCGGGACAAAACCCCAGAAACGGCTATCACGGCTGTTGTCGCGATTGTCACCCATCATGAAGTAATGGCCTTCCGGAACCTTGCATATCACGCCGCTGGCATTGTAAGTGCAATTTTCGCGATACGGGAAGCGGGAAGCATCGGGAACGAACGGCGGAGCATCGACATCGTTCAGCAGGCGATGTTCGACGTTACCTATCTTGGCCTGGTATTGCTCGGAATAATAGAGACGATCCGGATGCAGATAGTCGGGCAGTTTCTGCATCTCTACCGCCTGACCATTGATAGTCAGGCGCTTGTTCTGATATGCCACAGTATCGCCCGGCACACCGACGACACGCTTGATGTAATCGAGCGAGGGATCTTCCGGATAACGGAAGACCATGACGTCGCCACGCTGCGGCTCGTTAACGCTGATGATTTTCTGGTTGATCACCGGCAGACGAATACCGTAAGTGAACTTGTTAACCAGGATGAAATCACCAACCTCCAGGGTCGGGATCATCGAACCGGAAGGAATCTTGAACGGCTCGAAAAGGAAGGAACGGAGCACGAAAACAATCAGGATGACGGGGAAGAAACTAGCCCCCCACTCCACCCACAACGGTTCCGGCGAGTTTGCGCTACGCTGTTTGCGAAATTTCAGCACATCGACCGCGTATAGCGCACCGGTGACCAGCATCAAGACAAAAAGGATAAAGGGGAAATTCATCACAACTCTCAGTTATCGACGCGCAAAACGGCCAGGAAGGCTTCCTGCGGGATCTCCACGCTGCCCACCTGCTTCATGCGCTTCTTGCCGGCCTTCTGCTTTTCCAGCAATTTTTTCTTCCGGGTAATGTCGCCACCGTAGCACTTGGCCAACACATCCTTGCGCATGGCCTTGACGTTTTCGCGGGCGATGATATGCGAACCGATGGCCGCCTGGATCGCCACGTCGTACATTTGACGGGGAATCAATTCGCGCATTTTGGAAGCCAACTCGCGGCCACGATAGGCCGAATTGGCACGGTGCACGATCAGCGACAGGGCATCGACCTTTTCGCTATTGATCAGGATATCGAGCTTGACCACGTCGGCCGAGCGGTATTCCTTGAAGTCGTAATCGAGCGATGCATAACCCTTGGAGCAGGATTTCAGCTTATCGAAGAAATCCATCACCACTTCGGCCATCGGCATTTCATAGATCAATTTCACCTGACGACCGTGGTAATGCATATCAACCTGATTGCCGCGCTTCTGATTGCACAAGGTAATGACATTGCCGAGGTAGTCCTGCGGCACGAAGATGGTCGCGGTGATGATCGGCTCGCGGATTTCCTCGATCTTGCTGAGTTCCGGCAACTTCGCCGGGTTCTCGATCTGGATCACCGACGCATCGCGCATCACCACTTCGTACACCACGGTCGGCGCCGTGGTGATCAGATCCTGGTCGAATTCGCGCTCCAGGCGTTCCTGGACGATTTCCATGTGCAGCAGGCCGAGGAAGCCGCAGCGGAAGCCGAAGCCGAGCGCCTGCGAAACTTCCGGCTCGTATTGCAGCGACGCATCGTTAAGCTTGAGCTTTTCCAGCGACTCGCGCAGCGAGTCATACTGATTCGACTCAACCGGGTACAAACCGGCAAACACCTGCGGCTTGATTTCCTTGAAACCGGGTAGAGCGGCGGCCGCCTTGCGATCCACCGTAGTGATGGTATCGCCCACCTTGGCCGCCTTCAGTTCCTTGATACCGGAAATGACGAAGCCGACTTCGCCCGCCCGCAGCGCATCGCGTGCCACCGACTTGGGCGAGAAAACGCCGACCTGCTCGCACAACTGCAGGGCGCCGGTCGCCATAAAGAGCAACTTATCCTTGGGCCGCAACACCCCATCGACCACCCGCACCAACATCACGACGCCGACGTAGTTATCGAACCAGGAGTCGATGATCAATGCCTTCAGCGGCGCCTCTGGATCACCCTTGGGGGCCGGCACGCGGGCGACCACGGCCTCGAGGATATCCTCGACACCGAGCCCGGTCTTAGCCGAACACAGCACGGCTTCGGTCGCATCGATACCGATCACGTCCTCGATTTCCTGCCGCGCGTTATCCGGATCAGCCGACGGCAGATCGATCTTGTTTAGCACCGGCACCACCTCGACATCCAGATCGAGGGCCGTATAGCAGTTGGCCACCGTCTGCGCCTCGACGCCCTGCGAGGCATCGACCACCAGCAACGCCCCCTCGCAGGCCGACAGCGAACGGGAAACCTCGTAAGAGAAGTCGACGTGACCCGGAGTATCGATCAGGTTCAGGTTATAGACCTTGCCATCGCGCGCTTTGTACTGCAACGAAGCGGTCTGCGCCTTGATGGTAATGCCGCGCTCGCGCTCGATATCCATCGAGTCGAGAACCTGGGCCTCCATTTCGCGGTCGGACAAGCCGCCACAGAGATGAATGATGCGATCGGCCAGGGTTGATTTACCGTGGTCGATATGAGCGATGATCGAGAAATTGCGGATATGATCCATTGATGCTTGTAAAAAAGGGCGCTTTCTCAGCGCCCTTCCCTGTTCAGAAGACCCTGTATTTTAGCGGATTCCCGCCAAATATTCACGGGTTTTGGGTTCATTCAGGAAGTAATGACAAAGCTCTGTTTCGCCATGCAACAGGACCGGAACCAGTTCGTCATAACGCGCCTCAAGCGCCGGATCGGCATCGACATCAAGGACTACCACCGATACGCCGAACTCTTCGGCCAGCGGCAGCAATGCTTCTTCCATATCGTGACACAGGTGGCAGTAAGCACGACTCAACAGCGTCAACTCAATTGCCACCATTCAACCCCTTGATCGTGACAAAAGTTTGCATCTCACCCCGCCGGACAAGCAGCGTGACATTGCCCCCCTTGTCAAACTGGGCCAGCAACTTATTGAGCTGATCGACCGTTTTGACCTCGGTCGTCGCCCCCTTGCTAATCACGGCGAGGATGATATCCCCCGGCCGCAGATCACTACGCCCCCCACCGGCGCGCACCTCTTCGATCAGCAGTCCGGAAGCAATTTTAAGATCGCGTTTTTGCTCTGCTGTCAGTTCGCTGACCACCAGACCAAGACGATTCGCCGCCTGTTCGGCCGGCTTGGCGTTGCGCGACGGACGGGGGGTAGCCGCTGACTTGTCCTCAAACACCTCGCCAACCGTCACACCGACATCGCGAACCGCCCCTTTGCGCCAGATCTGAACCACCGAGCGGGTTCCTGGACGGGTAGCGCCAACCAGACGTGGCAAATCCGCTGAATTGGCCAGACTCTTGCCATCAAATTTCAAAATAACATCGCCGGGTTCCAGCCCGGCCTTTTCCGCTGGTCCGCCCTTTTCAACGGCATTGATGACAGCCCCCATCGCCTTGGCCAAGCCCAACGAATCGGCAAGCTCCTTGCTGACCTCCTGGATCACCACCCCCAGACGACCACGACTGACCTTGCCGGAGGCGCGCAACTGTTGCTGGATATCCATCGCCACATCAATTGGAATGGCAAAGGAAACTCCCATATAGCCGCCGCTCCGGCTGTAAATCTGCGAATTGATGCCGACCACTTCGCCCCGCATGTTGAACAGCGGCCCACCCGAGTTGCCTGGATTGATGGCCACATCGGTCTGAATGAAGGGCACGTAGTTTTCCTGCGGCAGCGAGCGCCCCTTGGCCGAGACAATACCCGCTGTTACCGAGTTGTCGAAACCGAAAGGCGAACCAATGGCAACCACCCATTCACCCACCTTCAACTGGGCGGGATCAGCCAATTTGACGACCGGCAGGCCAGTGGCTTCGATCCTGATCAAGGCAACATCGGTCCGCTTGTCGGCACCAATGATTCGCGCCTTGAATTCGCGCTTGTCGGTTAAGCGCACGGTAACCTCATCGGCACCGTCGATAACGTGGGCATTGGTCAGGATATAACCATCGGCACTGATCACAAAGCCCGAACCAAGCGACTTATTCTCGAATTCGCGCGGCACCACACCCCCCGGATGACGCGGAATGAAGCGCTTGAAAAACTCGAAGGCGGGGTCATTTTCATCAAACGGAAAAGGCATCACCGAAGTATTCCGGGTCACCTGCGTCGAACTGATATTGACCACTGCCGCCCCCTGCTTTTCCGCCAGTTCGGTAAAGTCCGGCAGGCCACGCGACGACTGGGCGACGGACAGGGAACAAACCATGAATAGCGAACAAAGGGCCAAGAAGCGCTTCATAGACACCAACCTCCTGATCGTTTAGGAACGGGAAACGATATATGGGCGCTCGCCAGAATTTCCAGAGCCACCCCGCACACGAAAACGGAGATAGAGAAAAGACAGCAGCAAGCCGCCGCCGGCCCCCAGCATGGCACCGCCGTCACCACCGAACGGCATTCCCAGCAGCGCCCCGGCGATCACAGCGACCAGCGGAATGCCGTAGGCCAGATTGGCGCTGCGCCGCACACTGCCGGCGGCAATGGCAACCGTAACCCGTTCGCCGACTTTTGCCCCCAGAATGTTATCCACCCGATAGGTCTTGGCACTGCTGCAGAACATCTGAGTCAGATGCTGCCCGCCACAGCCGCCTTTTTCATGGCAGCGCCCACACCCACCCTGCTCGACTTCGACAAGCGCCTCCGGCCCTTCCAGCGCACGAACGACAGCGTGGATCGTGCTAGCTTCTTCAACCATACTCACCAACGTCGATCCGGAGCGATATCCAGCAAGGGCCGCAACTTGGCGGCAACCGCCTCGCGCGCCCGAAAAATCCGCGAGCGCACCGTGCCGATCGGACAATCCATAATGCCGGCAATTTCCTCATAGGACATGCCATCAATTTCGCGTAACACGATGGCCGTTCGCAACTCTTCCGGCAACGCATCCATCGCCGAATTCACCGTTTGCCCGATCTGCTTTGAAAGAAGCAGACTTTCCGGCGTATTGATGTCGCGCAACTGACCCGCATCCTCAAAGTTTTCAGCCTCTTCGGAATCGAACTCGGTCGAGGTTGGCGCCCGGCGCCCCTGGGCAACCAGGTAGTTCTTGGCGGTATTGATGCCAATCCGGTAAAGCCAGGTATAGAAGGCACTGTCACCGCGAAACGAAGGCAGAGCCCGATAGGCCTTGATAAAGGCCTCTTGTGAGACATCCTCAACCTCCGCCGGATCGCGAATAAAGCGCGACAACAAACGCCCCAGCTTGCGCTGGTATTTGCTCACCAACTGGTCGAAGGCGCGCTGATCACCGCCTTGCGCCCGCTCGACCAACACTTGATCGACTTCGCGCTCACTCATGGTTTTTATTTTCCCTGGGGATGGTCTTTAGTCTGTTTATGGAACGCAGTATAGCGCAGCAGTTTTCATGCTGCGGACAGGCGATCACCCTTAATTGTGACACTCTGTAACGAAATGAATCGTTTTTCGCGTGCTATATTTCGTTCGAAACAACACTCCCGAGAACAGCCGTGCAGAATTTTGATGTACTTATCATAGGCAGCGGTCTAGCCGGTCAATCGGCCGCCCTTCGCCTGGCCAAACATTGCCGCGTCGGATTGGTCAGTAAACGCAGCCTGGAGGACTCCGCTTCCGGCTGGGCACAAGGCGGCATCGCCGCCGTTCTTGACAGCAAGGACTCGATCGAAGCCCACATCCGTGACACCTTGGTTGCCGGCGCCTGGCTGAATGACGAACCGGCCACCCGCTTCGTCGTCGAGAACGGCCGCCATGCCATTCAGTGGCTGATCGACCAGGGCGTTCCCTTTACCAAGGACGATGCCGGCTACCACCTGACCCGCGAAGGTGGCCACAGCGCCCGGCGGGTAATCCACGTCGCCGACGCCACCGGCCAGTCGGTCCAGGACACCCTGACCAAAAAAGTCCGCGCCACCCCGAACATCACCGTTCTTGAGGACCATATCGCGATCGACCTGATCACCGGCGACAAACTCGGGACAGGTGAAAACCGCTGCTTCGGTGCCTACATCCTGAACAACCTGAGCGGCGAAGTCGTCACCATCGGCGCCACCAATACGCTGATCGCCACCGGTGGCGCCGGCAAGGTTTATCTTTACACGACCAACCCCGACACCTCGACCGGTGACGGTATCGCCATGGCTTACCGCGCCGGCTGCCGGGTTTCGAACATGGAATTCATCCAGTTCCACCCAACCTGCCTGTATCACCCGCAAGCCAAGTCCTTCCTGATTTCCGAAGCCGTGCGCGGCGAGGGCGGCCTGCTCCGTCTCCCCGACGGCACCCGCTTCATGCCCGAGCATGACGAACGGGCCGAACTGGCGCCGCGCGACATCGTCGCCCGGGCCATCGACTTCGAAATGAAGAAACGCGGCATCGACTGCGTCTATCTCGACATCTCACACAAGGGCGAAGCCTTCATCCGCGAGCATTTCCCGAACATCCACGCCCGCTGCCTGGAACTCGGCATCGATATCGCCAGCGAACCGATTCCGGTGGTTCCGGCGGCGCACTACACCTGCGGCGGCATCGTCAGCGACCTCAAGGGCCGCACCGACGTCGCCGGCCTTTACGTTGCAGGCGAGGCCTCGTGTACCGGTCTGCATGGCGCCAATCGCCTGGCTTCCAATTCCCTGCTCGAATGCATCGTTTTCGCCGAGGCTGCCGTCGCCGATATCTTGAGCACCCCAGCCCCGGCCCTGCCGGTCCTACCGCGCTGGGATGAAAGCCGGGTAACCGACGCCGACGAGGAAGTCGTCATCTCGCACAACTGGGACGAGTTGCGCCGCTTCATGTGGGATTACGTCGGGATCGTTCGCACCACCAAGCGTCTGAAGCGCGCCAAGCATCGCATCGGCTTGCTGATGCGGGAAATCGACGAGTTTTACGCCAATTTCCGGGTCAGCCACGACCTGATCGAATTGCGCAACCTGGTATTCACGGCCGACCTGATCGTCCGCTGCGCCATGCTGCGCAAGGAAAGTCGCGGCCTTCACTTCTCCCGCGATTACCCGGAAATGCTCAACAAGGCAAAGAACTCCGTCCTCAAACGGCGCCGTCCGAAACACTAAAAACGGCCCGCCAGCGCAGAAACATGCGGAGCCGGCGAAAATCGTCCGGCTCCAGGCTATCAACTGCAAGAATCAGGGGAGCGCAAGCGCCCTCCTCTGTTTTCAGGCGAACGACGGTCAGCCAGGGATGCACGGTCGCCCCCGGTAATAAATTGGTCGCGCTGAATTCCTGATCACCCGGACGACGGACGAATAGCCGGCCATCCCGCTCCAGGCGAATGGCCGAGAAGGCCGGCCGCAATTCGCGCCAAGCCAGTGCGGCCAGCAGCCAGACAAATATCAGGAGACCGACCCGCCAATGCACTGCCTGGGGAAAAAACAAAGCTCCCGCACTGGCCAGCAGCGTGCCGACGCCGACCAAGATGTCGAGCAAAAAAGAGCGGCGCAGCCCGATGGTGATCGGAAGCTGCACCGCTCTTCTCCTACGAGCTCGGCCGGATCAGATGCGCTTGAAAACCAGCGAGCCGTTGGTTCCGCCAAAACCGAAGTTGTTCTTCAGCGCGATATCAATCTTCATTTCCCGTGCCGTATTGGCGCAGAAATCAAGATCGCATTCCGGATCCTGATTGAAGATATTGATGGTCGGTGGCGAAATCTGGTTATGCACGGCCAGCACGGTAAACAGCGACTCGATGCCACCGGCACCACCGAGCAGGTGGCCGGTCATCGACTTGGTCGAATTGACCACTAACTGATAGGCATCGGCGCCAAAAGCCTGCTTGATGGCTTCGGTTTCGTTCTTGTCGCCAAGCGGCGTCGAGGTTCCGTGGGCATTCAGATACTGCACTTCGGAAGGATTCACGCCGGCATTTTTGAGCGCGTTCAGCATGCTGCGCTTCGGACCATCGGTGCTCGGCGCGGTGATATGGTAGGCATCGGCACTCATGCCGTAACCAATCAGCTCGGCGTAAATTTTCGCACCGCGCGCCTTGGCGTGCTCGTACTCTTCGAGCACCATGACGCCCGCTCCCTCACCCAGCACGAAGCCGTCGCGGTCCTTGTCCCAGGGACGACTGGCGGTCGCCGGGTCATCGTTACGGGTGGACAGCGCGCGCGCCGCACAGAAGCCGCCCATGCCAAGCGGCGACACGGTCGACTCGGCACCGCCGGCCACCATCACGTCGGCATCGCCGTATTCGATGATGCGGGCGGCGTCGCCGATCGAGTGCGTACCGGTCGTGCAGGCGGAAACCAGCGCAATGTTCGGTCCCTTGAAGCCGTAGATGATCGACAGGTTGCCGGAGATCATGTTGATGATCGAACCGGGCACAAAGAAGGGGGAAACCTTGCGCACGCCACCGGCGTTGTATTCGTCCTTGGTTTCCTCGATCAGCGGCAGGCCGCCGATGCCGGAACCAATCGCGACGCCGACCCGCTCGGGGTTGGCGGCATTTTCCTGATCCAGCCCGGCATCACGCACGGCCTGGATCGCCGCAGCCAGGCCAAAATGGATAAAGGTATCCATGCGCCGGGCTTCTTTGGCCGAAATATAACTGGTGATATCGAAGTTCTTGACCTCGCCGGCAATCTGCGCCGAAAAGGTGGATGCATCGAACTTGGTGACATGGGAGATGCCGGAGCGGCCTGCCAGAATATTCTGCCAGGCTTCTTCGACGGTGTTTCCGACCGGGCTGACAATGCCCAGTCCGGTGATTACGACTCTGCGACGTGCCAAGGTGCACTCCGAAAGCAAAAGAAGCAAGGCCGGCCATGCGGGCCGGCCTTGCCTGGGTCAACCAGAATTGGATTACTTCTTGTTGGCGAGGATGAAATCGACAGCCTGTTGCACCGTCGTGATGTTTTCAGCCTGGTCGTCCGGAATTTCCAGTTCGAATTCTTCTTCCAGAGCCATGACCAGCTCAACGGTGTCCAGGGAATCCGCGCCCAGATCGTCCACGAAGGAGGACTCGTTCTTGATGTCCGCTTCGTTCACGCCCAGTTGTTCGGCGACGATCTTCTTGACGCGCTCTACGATGTTATCCATTAGAAAAGCTCCTTCCCCTCAGGGGTACGAAAAAAAACAGGTGAATTTTACCAAAAGCCGAAGCTTCGGGAAATCAATCCATGAACATGCCGCCATTTACATGCACAGTCGTGCCTGTAATGTAGGCGGCAGCCGGGGATACGAGGAAACTGACGGCGCCGGCAATATCTTCCGGCGTACCCGCCCGACCAAGAGGAATCGAGGCCAGCATGGTCTGCTTCTGTTCATTGGTCAGCGCGTGCGTCATGTCGGTGGCGATAAAGCCCGGCGCGACGCAGTTGACCGTAATGTTGCGACTACCCAGCTCGCGGGCCAGCGAACGACTGAGACCGGCGACACCGGCCTTGGCCGCGCAGTAGTTGGCCTGACCGGGATTGCCGGAGTAGCCGACGACCGACGTGATATTGACAACCCGCCCAAAGCGCGCCTTCATCATGCCGCGCATGACGCCGCGCGACAGACGGAAAACCGCCTTCAGATTGGTATCGATGACCGCATCCCATTCCTCGTCAGCCATCCGCAAACTCAGATTGTCGCGGGTAATACCGGCATTATTGACCAGGATGGTGATGGCACCGAATTCCTTGGCAATCTCGGCAAGCACCAAGTCAGTCTGCGCCACGTCACAAACGTTCAGGGCAACACCCTTGCCCGTGATGCCGGCAACGGCGAGATAGGTCGAAATCTTGTCGGCGCCGTCTTCGCTGGTCGCCGTACCAATCACCGTGGCGCCCTGCTTGCCGAGTTCGAGCGCAATGGCGCGTCCGATACCGCGGGTGGCGCCAGTCACCAAGGCAATCTTGTCGTTCAGCATAACTTACTCCAGACCGAGATTGGCTGCGATGGCGGCAGCATCGGCCAGCGCCACACCGACAACACCATCGGCACAACGTTTGCTCAGACCGGCCAGAACCTTGCCCGGGCCACATTCAGCGACCGTGCCGATACCCAGCGCCGCCATCGCCTGGATGGTTTCTACCCAGCGTACGGGATTGTAGGCCTGACGAATCAGCGCATCCTTGATGCGGGCCGGATCGTTCTCGATCGCCACATCGACATTGTTGATCACCGGAATCTGCGGCACATGGAGCGTCAGCTCAGCCAGACGCACCGCCAGTTTGTCGGCGGCCGGACGAATCAGCGAGGAATGGAACGGGGCCGAAACCGGCAACGCCTTGACCATCTTGGCGCCACGTGCCTTGCAGGCCTCCATGGCCCGTTCGACGGCCGCCTTGTGGCCGGCAATCACGGTCTGTCCATTGGCGTTGAAATTGACCGGCTCGACCACTTCGCCCTGCGCCGCTTCGGCACAGGCCGCCGCGATGCCGGCATTGTTCAGGCCGAGCACGGCTGCCATGGCGCCGGTCCCGACCGGTACGGCCTCCTGCATGGCGGCGGCACGCAAGCGAACCAGCGGCACTGCATCCTTGAGCTCGAAGACACCGGCCGCCACCAGCGCCGAATATTCGCCAAGACTGTGCCCCGCCACCACGTCCGGTATCCGGCCGCCTTGGTCGCGCCACAGACGCCAGGCAGCAATGCCGGCTGTCAGCATCACCGGCTGGGTATTCACGGTCTGGGTCAGCACTTCGTCCGGCCCCTCGGCCACCATCGCCCACAGGTCATCGCCCAAGGCAGCGGAAGCCTCGTCAAAAGTGGCACGCACCACGGCGGCATCGCCGTAGGCAGCCATCATGCCAACGCTCTGCGAGCCCTGGCCGGGAAATACGAAAGCAAAAGACACTCTACGGTCTCCTCTATCAGAATTCGAGCAGGGCGGCACCCCAGGTGAAGCCACCACCAACACCTTCCAGCAGGACCTTCTGCCCCCGCTGGATACGGCCGTCACGTACCGCTTCGTCGAGCGCCAGCGGCACCGATGCAGCCGAGGTATTGCCGTGCCGATCGACGGTCACAATCACCTTGTCGCGATCGATACCGAGCTTTCTGCCGGTAGCATCGATGATCCGGATATTGGCCTGATGCGGAATCAGCCAATCGATAGCGCCGGTCGGAATGCCTGCCGTCAGGCAAACCTCCTCGGCAATATCGGCCAGGACACGCACTGCGAACTTGAAGACTGACTGCCCATCCATCCGCAGGAAGGGATCGCCGGTCACCTGGCCACCGCAAATCTGACCTGGTACATTAAGGATGCCACTCTGGCTACCATCGGCATGCAGCGCTGTCGCCAAAATACCAGGACGCTCGGAAGCTTCGAGCACAACGGCGCCGGCTCCATCGCCAAAAAGTACGCAGGTACCGCGATCCTGCCAATCGAGAATGCGCGAAAAAACCTCGGCACCAATGACCAACGCTTTTTTGTGACTGCCGGAACAAATGAATTTTTCGGCAATACCAAGAGCGAAGGTAAAACCGGCACAAACCGCCTGGATATCAAAGGCGGCAGCCCCCTTGTTGCCCAACTTGCCCTGGATCAGGCAAGCCGTACTGGGAAAAATAAAATCAGGCGTAGATGTTGCGACGATAATCAGATCAAGTTCGCCCGCCGCCACCCCGGCCATCTCCAACGCCCGCTGGGCAGCCAGCAGACCGAGCTCACTCGAGGTCGTACCGGGCTCGGCCAGATAACGACTACGAATGCCCGTGCGAGTAACAATCCACTCGTCGTTGGTATCGATGCCGCGCGCGACCAGATCGTTATTACTGACAGGATTGCCGGGCAAACAACTGCCGGTACCGATAACACGTGCAAACATTCAGACAATCTCCCCGACGCCACTCGGCGCCGCTGTAGTCATTTCGGCAATGCGACCGGCGATGCGTTCGAGCACCCGATTTTCGGCGGCATCGTAGGCTCGACCAATGGCATTGGCAAAAGACAGCGCATCCGCCGAACCGTGGCTCTTCACGGAAATGCCCCTGAGGCCGAGCAGGATGGCACCGTTATATCGCCGGTGATCGAAACGCCGCTTGAAATTATTGAGCACCGAGATGGCAATCAGGGCGGCCAGCTTGGTCAGCCAATTGCGCTTGAACTCGCTGCGCAATGAAGCAGCAAGCATCTGAGCGAGACCTTCGGAGGTTTTCAAGGCCACATTGCCGACAAAACCGTCACAAACGATGACATCAGCTTCGCCTTTGAATATCCCGTCGCCCTCGACATTCCCGATGAAGTTCAAGCCGGAATTGCGCAACAGTTCGGCTGCCGCCTTGACCACCTCATTGCCCTTGATCTCTTCCTCGCCAATATTGAGAATGCCGACCGTCGGCCGATCCTTGTGCTCCATCGCAGATATCAGCATGGCCCCCATGATGCCGAATTGCAGCAGATGTTTGGCCGAGCAATCAACATTGGCCCCGAGATCGAGCACGTGGGTATGGCCGTTGATGGTGGGCAACGGAGCACAGATTGCCGGTCGCTCAATACCCGGCAACATTTTAAGGACAAAACGGGAAATCGCCATCAGTGCCCCGGTATTCCCGGCCGAGACGCAGGCATCCGCCTCTCCGGATTTGACGAGGTTGATGGCGACACGCATGGATGAATCTTTCTTGAAGCGCAAGGCAAGCGTCGGCGACTCGTCCATACCCACCACTTCGCTGGCGTGCACAATACGCAGACGCGGATCCCCGGCCTGAACTCCGAGCAATGGGCGCAACACATCTTCCTGGCCAACCAGGATGAGATGAGCCACCGGATGCTCCGCAAGAAATTGGATGACCGCCGGCACCGTCACTGACGGACCGTGATCACCCCCCATGCAATCAATAGCAATGCGGGCTGTCATGGCAAAAGAAAAGGCAGGCAGCCCACAAAGAGCTGCCTGCCTCTTCAATCAACTATTACTCGCCCTTGGCCTTCAGCACCTTCTTGCCACGGTAGAAACCGTTGGGAGAAATGTGGTGGCGCAGATGCGTTTCACCGGTCGTCGGCTCGACGGCCAAAGGTGCAACGCTCAGGAAATCGTGAGCGCGGTGCATACCACGCTTGGAAGGGGACTTTTTGTTCTGTTGAACGGCCATGTTAATACTCCAAAAAAATCAGTTCGGCTTGCCTTTTAGCCCTGCCAACACCGCAAACGGATTGATCCGTTCGCCGGCATCGGCGGCGCCAGGCAAACCACATTTTTCGTGCCGCGGCGCGACTGGCAGGGCCAGGAGGATTTCATCCTCCACTAATTCGGCCACATACAGTTCGCCTGCCAGCGGCAGGAAATCCCGGGTGTCGTCTTCCAGTTCGTCTTGCGACATATCGGCACCTTCCGGAACAATCTCCAGCAGGCTATCGACATCAAGCTCGAAAGGGATCGCCTTCAGGCAGCGCTGACAAGCCAGCGGAATCATTCCGCCCACCTGCACATGCAACATCAGCTCACCGCGCTCACTCTTGAAACCCCGAAGCCGGAAACTAACGTTCCCCGACACCTCCACCAGCAAATCATGCAGGCGTTCCAAGCCGGAAACCGCCAATATTCCTTCCAGAACACGGCCTTCCCTAGCGAACACGAAAGCGTCAGAAATCCTTTTCAATCTTTAACCGTTGCGACTTAAACGCGAGATGATATTATTTTTAGCCTTCCAAGTCAAAACAAAGTGCCGCTTCAAGAAGTCAGCGCAACACATTGTTGTAACGAAACTTTTATGACCCAACCCCTGATTCTCGCCTCCACCTCCCCCTATCGCCGCGAACTCCTCGCCCGCCTCGGCCTGCCTTTTCAAGTCAGCAACCCGCAAACCGACGAAACCCCGCTCCCCGACGAAGCCCCGGAAAGCATGGCGCTACGCCTTTCGGAAGCAAAGGCTCGAGCCGTTGCCAGCAACCATCCCGATGCGCTGATCATCGGCAGCGACCAAGTCGCCACCGTCGACGGCAAAATTTTCGGCAAACCCGGCACACATGCTCGCGCCGTTGAACAATTGCACGCACTATCGGGAAAAACAGTCAATTTCTTCACTGGACTCTGCCTCTACAACGCCCGCACCGACCGAGCCGAAGTGCGCGGCATTTCAACCCTGGTTAGCTTTCGCCAACTCAGCGACAGTGAAATTGAAAACTACCTGCGCCGCGAACCAGCCTACAACTGTGCCGGCTCGGCAAAATCCGAAGGCCTCGGTATTGCGCTCTTGCGCAGCATGCAGGGCGACGACCCCAACGCACTGATCGGACTGCCGCTAATCGCGCTGTGCGACCTCCTGCGCAACCAGGGCGTGGCGATTCTGTAATGACCGGCACCCTCTACCTGATCCCGGTTCCGCTTGGCCCTTCCGCCCCCGCCGATTCACTGCCGGCCAACGTGCTCAGCACCGTTCGTCCGCTTCGCCACTTTGTTGTCGAACAAGCCAAGACCGCCCGCGCCTTCCTGAAGGCCGCCGGCACCGACCTGCCACTACAGGAACTGCAACTGGAAGAGTTGAATGAACACACCCGGGACGCAGCACTGGACCACCTGCTCACCCCGCTGCGTACCGGGCACGATATCGGCCTGCTTTCCGAAGCCGGCTGCCCGGCCGTCGCCGACCCGGGAGCCAATCTGGTCGCTCTCGCGCAAAAGGAAAACATCCGGGTTGTGCCACTAATCGGCCCATCCTCCCTACTCCTGGCACTAATGGCCTCGGGCCTGAACGGCCAGCGCTTTGCCTTCCAGGGCTACCTACCAGCCAAGGAGATCGAGCGCACCAAAGCCTTGCGCGAGCTCGAGAGCGAATCCCGCAAACGGCAGCAGACACAGCTATTTATCGAAACGCCTTATCGCAATCGCACGATGTTCGATGCCATCCTGCAAACCTGCCAGGCGAGCACCCGCCTAACGGTGGCCACCGACCTGACGCTACCCGGCGAATCGGTTCTGACCAGAACCATTCAGCAGTGGAAAAAACAAGCGCCACCCGAAATCGAGCGGCGTCCGACCGTCTTCCTGCTACTGGCTTGACGCCCTATCGGATACGCGCACCCAGTGCGCTTTCCGAAAACCCTTGCCAAAAGCTGCTGACCGCACCAGCGCCCAGTCGCTTGGCAAAACGCTCGGCAATATTATCCTTAACCGAATAATCGAGCACTTTTTCCGCCTGCACGACATCGCGCGCCACCGAATCCACGCTTCCGTAGGCATCAGCCAGTCCGAGATCGATGCTTTGCTCGCCAGTCCACATCAAGCCGGAAAACAAATCCGGCGAATCCTTCAGGCGCTTGCCACGCCCCGTTTTGACAACATCGATAAACTGCTGGTGAATATTGTTGAGCAAGGATTGGGCATGCACCTTCTGACGATCGACCTGCGGCGAAAACGGATCAAGGAACCCCTTGTTTTCACCGGCCGTCAGCAGACGGCGCTCGACACCCAATTTATCCATCGTCCCGATAAATCCAAAACCATCCATCAGCACACCAATGGAACCGACAACGCTGGCCTTATTGACAAAAATCTTGTCAGCAGCGGCCGCCACAAAATACCCCCCGGAAGCGCACATATCCTCGACTACCACATACAGCGGCTTATCGGGATGCTTGCCGCGCAAACGACGGATTTCGTCATTTACCATACCGGCCTGCACCGGGCTACCACCGGGACTATTCACCCGCAGAATGACACCAACCGCATTCTTTTCCTCAAAAGCCGCATCCAGGGCGGCAATCAGGTTTTCCGCATTGGCCTCGCCCTTGGCTTCGATGGTCCCCGTAAGATTAACCAGAGCGGTATGCCGCTCCTGATGCTCGCTGCCAGCACTCCAGTCCACGACCGCAAAAAGGACGAAAAACAGGTAAACAAAACCGAGGGACTTGAAAACGATACCCCAGCGTCGCTTGATCTTCTGCTCCTCAAGCGAGGCGAAAACGAGTTTCTCCAGGGTTTGTCTTTCCCAGGCGGGAGAGTTGTTGGGGGTTTGGGGGTTATCCATGACTGTCTATTTGCTCTAAATAAATTTGCCCATGGATTTCGCAGATCGGCAGCGGCCTCAAGCCCCTTCTACCGCAGCGCCCTCCAAGACACCTGCCCGTATCCGGAGCATAAAGTGCGCCATGAATCGAGCAGATCAAGTATAACTTGGAATCATCGAAGAACTGGCCCGGCAGCCAGTCCAGTTGCGCCGGAACGTGTGCACATTCGTTGAAATAGCCAAAAACCTTCCCCTGATAGCGAACAACAAAGGCCGGGGCCGGCTGGCCGTATCGCTCAACGGTAAACCGAACCCCCGCACCACCGTCAACGAGATCCCGCCCGGCGCAGATCAGGCGAAGGTTTTCAGCCAAAGATCAAGCTCCCGAACCGTATGCAGGCAGGCCTGCGGCCGATGCTCAAGCAAATGTTCATGCGGATGCGCCCCGTAAGTCACAGCCAGACTATCGACGCCGGCGTTGCTTGCCATCAGGAGATCGTGCGAGGTATCGCCGATCATGACGGTTACCTCGGCAGCGACCGCGAACTCTGCCATCAATTCCTCCAGCATTTGCGGATGCGGTTTGGAATGGCACTCGTCGGCGCACCGCGAGGCCTGGAACAGCGACCGCAAGCCGGAGTGATCCAAGGCCCGCTCCAGACCAAGACGGCTTTTGCCGGTAGCGACAGCAAGGATATGCCCTGCCGCCTGCAGTCGCCCCAACATCTCGGGAACACCTTCAAACAGCGCCAACCGACTATCGCCAGACAGGTAATGAAAACGGTAGCGCTCAACCATTTCCTGGTAACGCGCCGGCGACAATTCCGGCACGGCGTACTGCAATGCATCGGCCAGCCCAAGACCTATCACATGCCGAGCCCGCTCGTCGCTCGGCTCCGGCAAACCGAGATCACGACTCGAGGCTTTGATGGCATTGACGATAGCCCCAGCCGAATCGAGCAGAGTACCGTCCCAATCGAACACAATCAGTTCGTACTTCATGGCTTTCAGAGTAAATTTCCGAGAATTTGTTGCAGGTTGTCAGCAGAAAATTCCCGCGGTTTATTGGCATCAACGGCAGCAACATAGGCGCCAATACTCTCTGGCAAGGGCGCCACACACTCCAACGGCGCCGCCGTCAGCGGATGCCGGAATGCCATGCGCCAGGCATGCAACGCCATGCGTTTGAGGCCATCGCGTTTGAGAATTTTGTTGAGTGAGAATTCGCCATATTTCTCGTCACCCAGAATGGGAAAACCGAGATGCGCCAGATGGACGCGAATCTGATGCGTCCGCCCGGTCTTCAATTGCGCCTCGAGCAAGCTCATCTCCGGCCAGCGTGCCAGCAGACGAAAAACCGTATGCGAGGCCTTGCCATCGTCGCGCACCATGACGCGCCGCTCACCGCCTTCGGTCAGATACTTGTAGAGCGGCAACTTGACATGCTGGGTAGTATTCATCCAGCGCCCCTTGACCAGCACCAGATAACGCTTGTCGGCCCCAGCGCCATGCTCGCGGAACATGTCATGCAAGGCAGTCAGCGCCAGGCGCTTCTTGCCAACCAAGAGGATGCCCGAGGTTTCCCGGTCAAGGCGGTGGGCCAACTCGAGAAACTTGGCTGAAGGCCTTTGTCGGCGCAAGGCTTCGATCACGCCAAAACTGACGCCGCTGCCACCATGCACCGCAATGCCTTCCGGCTTGTCGATAACGAGCAAGGCCTCGTCTTCATAAATTATCGGCAAATCAACGCGCTGCTTGGCCGCCTCATCGACCTCATTCTGCGGACGTTCTGCGATGCGAAGCGGCGGAATACGCAATTTGTCGCCGACACAAAGCCGGTAAGTGGCATCGACCCGACCGCTATTCACCCGTACTTCGCCACTGCGCAAAATCCGGTAGAGATGGCTCTTCGGCACCCCCTTGCAGCGCCGGATCAAAAAGTTGTCAAGGCGCTGGCCTTCTTCTTCTTCAGCGATCACGACATGGGTGACCGAATTGTTACCAGCACTGTTCATTTTGCAATATACTGCCCACGTTTTACGTCTCGGTTTGCAAGGGATTCGGAACCGTCAGACCGTTTGCCTCGCGCTGAAAGCGCGACCGCCATACGGCAGGCTTCGAAGACTCACTTGTGCCACTTGCGCAAGCCAGACCAACGTAAAACGGGTTAAGTTCACTCACCAAAAGTAGTGATGTTAATGGATTAGCCCGCCGTAAGCACGCACGGATTGCCCGTTGCAGGAATTTTCAGGTTGCGCATTTCAATAAAAAGCACGCAACCGTTTGTTGATCAGCACTTTCATCATCGCCTTTGCCCTCTATATACATGAAGCAATTCGCTAACTGAAACTGTCGCTGCCTGAACGGGCGCTTCCCTGCTGCTTACCCAAGCGCGCTGGAGCCCCAAAATAATGAAACGCATGCTTTTCAATGCGACACAGGCTGAAGAACTCCGTGTCGCCATTGTTGATGGTCAGAAACTGATTGACCTAGACATTGAATCAGCCGCCAAGGAACAACGTAAAAGCAACATTTACAAGGGCGTCATCACCCGCATCGAACCCAGCCTCGAAGCCTGCTTCGTCGACTACGGCGCTGATCGGCACGGCTTTCTGCCGTTCAAGGAAGTCTCCCGCTCCTACTTCCAGCCGGGCGTCGAAGTTGGTCGCGCCAAGATCAATGAGGCCCTGAAAGAAGGCCAGGAACTGATCGTTCAGGTCGACAAGGACGAACGCGGCAACAAGGGCGCCGCCCTCACCACCTACGTTTCGCTGGCCGGCCGCTATCTCGTCCTGATGCCGAACAATCCGCGCGGCGGCGGCGTCTCCCGCCGTGTCGACGGCGACGAACGGACCGAGTTGCGCGACACCATGGATCAACTGGAAGTCCCCCAGGGCATGAGTCTGATCGCCCGCACCGCAGCAATCGGCCGTCAGGCGGAAGAACTGCAGTGGGACTTGAACTACCTGCTGCAACTATGGACCGCCATCGAAGGCGCCGCCAAACAGCAAAGCGGCGCCTACCTGATTTACCTGGAAGGCAGTCTGGTCATTCGCGCCATCCGCGACTATTTCCATTCGGAAATCGGCGAAATTCTCATCGACACCGACGAAGTGTACGATCAGGCCCGCGCCTTCATGGGCACGGTAATGCCGGGCAACGTCAATCGCGTCAAGCGCTATCGCGATGACGTGCCTTTGTTCTCGCGCTTCCAGATCGAGCACCAGATCGAGACGGCCTTTGTCCGCCAGGTCAATCTGCCGTCCGGCGGCGCCATCGTCATTGACCATACCGAAGCCCTGGTCGCCGTCGATGTGAACTCCGGTCGCGCCACCAAGGGGGCCGATATCGAAGAAACCGCCTTCAAGACCAATCTGGAAGCCGCCGAAGAACTGGCCCGCCAGTTGCGCCTGCGTGACCTGGGTGGCCTGATCGTCATCGACTTCATCGACATGGAAAACCAGAAGAATCAGCGCGAAGTCGAAAATCGCCTGCGCGATGCCCTGCGTTTCGACCGTGCCCGCGTTCAGATGGGCAAGATCAGCCGCTTCGGCCTGATGGAACTGTCGCGTCAACGCCTGCGTCCGGCTCTCGCCGAAACCAGCTACATTTCCTGCCCGCGCTGTACCGGCACCGGCCACATTCGCTCCACCGAATCGGCGGCGCTGCACATCCTGCGCATCCTTGAAGAGGAAGCGATGAAGGAAAACACGGGTGCCGTGCATGTCCAGGTACCGGTCGATGTCGCTACCTTCCTGCTCAATGAGAAACGCCCGGAAGTCCAGGCCATCGAGTTGCGCCACAAGGTCACCATCTTGTTGATCCCCAACATCCACATGGAAACGCCGGCCCATACCATCACGCGCCTGCGCCATGACGACCTGAACAGCGAAGAAACGCGCGAGCCCTCCTACAAGATGGTCGACGCGCCGCTCGAAGAAGCCGCCAAAACCGGCAACGGCAAGGACGAAGCCGCCAAGCCGCGCCAGGAAGCCCTGATCAAGGGCATTTCGCCAGAGCAGCCGGCACCGATCATGCCGGAAAAAACGGTCGAAGCCGTCGTAGAAGCCGCTCCCGCCAAAACCGGCATTTTTGCCAAGATCTTCTCCTTGTTCCGCAGCGAACCCAAGGTCGTCGAACCGACTCCGGCTCCCGCCCCGGCTCCCAAAAAAGGCCGTAATGACGGCCGTCGGGAACGTAGCGAAACCCGCGACGGACGCCGTAACGGTCGCAATGGCAAAGGTCGCGACGAGGAACGTAGCGAACGGGGCAATCGCACCGAACGAGGCGAACGCCATGTCGACAAAGCTCCTCGCGAAGAAGCCGCCGTTGCCAACAACGAGCGCCCGGAACGCCAGGAGCGCCGGCCGCGCGGCGAACGCAAGGAACGTCGCGATCGCCAGCAACCGGAGATCATTGAAAACAAGCTGCCCCTGGAAGCGACAGCCGTTGACGCCGTCAATATCCCGGCCACAGGCAGCGAAACACCGGAGGTCGGCAGCAGCGACGAGCAAGGCGCCCGCCGTCGTGGCCGTCGTGGCGGCCGTGGCCGTGGCGAACGCCGCAACGAAGCCGAGACCAACGCCCCGGCCAACGACTCGACGCCCAGCGAAGGACAGGAAAGCACCCCGGTCAGCAACGACGCGCTTGCCGAGCAAGACCTCCAGCCAGCTATAGCGGTCATCGTTCCGGCTACCGAGTCGGTCCTGGGGAGCGAACAACCGACACCGGCCCTGGCGGCAGTTGAGGCGGCCCCCGTCGTCGATGCCGCGCCAGTTGTTATTGCCGCTACCATTGAGCCGGTTGCTATCGCCGCTGTTGCCGAACCGGTTTCCGTTGCCGCTACGGTCGAGGTCGAAGCAATCGCCGCGGTAAACAAGCCGGCAGCTCAAGTCGTTGCCGCCGCACCGGTTGAGGTTGAGTCGGCGAAGCCGGTCATCAGCACCCCGGAGGCTGCAGCAGAGGCAAACCCGGCCCCGCTCAGCGCACCGGTCGATCTCGAAAAAACGCTGGCCGAAAGTGGCTTGGTTCTGGTCCAAACGACGGCCGCCGTCGTCATTGCCCAGCCAGAAGCGCCGGTCAAACTGGGGCGTCCGCGCAAGCCAAAACAACTTGCCGAGCAAGCAGAAGAAGCGCCGCTGCAAATGGTGGAAACGCAAAAATAAGCGCTTCACCAATCAGCAAAATGGGCACCCGCGGGTGCCCATTTTTCATTTGTACCTGAAAGAAACGCGAGATCAGGTTCGTCCAAGCCGCAACTTGACCTCCTCAACCAGACCGCGCGACGCATCCTCGACCATATCCAGCACCAGATCAAAACCATGGCCCAGCCCGTAATAGGGGTCCGGCACCTCGTTATCGTCAAAATTCTTGGCGTAATCCATGAAAAGCTTGATCCTGTCCTGCTGCTCGGGCGTCGCCAAACGCTGTAGATTATCGAGATTGCCCTTGTCCATGGCCAGAATCAGGTCGAAATAATCGAGATCTTGGCGCGCCACCTTGCGGGCCCGTAGCTGCGAAAGATTGTAGCCGCGCATCGCTGCGGCCCGCTGGGTACGGGAGTCGGGCGCCTCTCCGACGTGATAGCCATGCGTTCCTGCAGAATCTACTTCGACAATATCCCCCAAATTATTGATTTTAATAAATTGTCTCAATACGCCTTCGGCCGTTGGGGAACGGCAGATGTTGCCCATGCAAACAAGCAAAATCCGATATGACATTCTTATTAGTCTCCATCAGGGTCATGGGGCGCCGCACCAAATACCCGTTCCCTGAGTTTGAACAGATCGTCGCGCGCCGCCGCCGCTTTCTCGAATTCCAGATTTTTTGCACACTCTAGCATTAACTTTTCGAGACGCTTAATTTCCTTGGCCACACTTTTTTCATCCATGGCCTCGTAGACCGCCTGCTGCTGGGCGACTTTCCGCTCGGTTTGGACAGTTTCGGCATCATAAACACCGTCGATGATGTCCTTGATTTTTTTCGACACGCCGCGGGGCGTGATCCCCCGTTCGAGATTAAAACTGATCTGTTTGTCGCGCCGCCGCTCGGTCTCGGCAATTGCCCGCTGCATGGAGCCGGTTACGGAATCGGCATAAAGAATGGCAGTACCGTGGAGATGGCGGGCGGCACGCCCCATGGTCTGAATCAGCGAACGTTCCGAGCGCAGGAAACCCTCCTTGTCGGCATCGAGAATGGCGACCAGCGACACCTCGGGTATATCCAAACCTTCGCGTAGCAGATTGATGCCGACCAACACATCGAACTCGCCCAAACGCAGATCGCGGATGATTTCGACGCGTTCCACGGTATCGATATCCGAATGCAGGTAACGCACCTTGATACCGTTATCGGCCAGAAAATCAGTCAGGTCTTCGGACATGCGCTTGGTCAGGGTCGTCACCAAGACCCGTTCGCCGACATCAACCCGCTTCTTGATTTCGGACAGCAGGTCGTCGACCTGCGTCGAGGCCGGACGCACGATGACTTCTGGATCGATCAAGCCAGTCGGCCGCACCACTTGCTCGACGACCTGCCCAGCGTGCTGGTTCTCGTAATCGGAAGGCGTCGCCGAGACGAACACCGTTTGCCGCAGGTGCGCCTCGAATTCATGGAATTGCAGCGGTCGGTTATCGAGCGCCGAAGGCAGGCGAAAACCGTAATCGACCAGATTTTCCTTGCGCGAGCGATCGCCCTTGAACATGCCGCCGACTTGGCCGATGGAGACATGCGATTCGTCGATGAACATCAAGGCATCGGCCGGCAGATAGTCGATCAAGGTCGGCGGCGCCTCGCCCGCCTGGCGTCCGGACAGATGCCGCGAGTAATTTTCGATGCCCTTGCAAAAGCCTATCTGGTCAAGCAATTCGAGATCGAACTTGGTCCTTTGATCGATGCGCTGCGCTTCGACCAACTTGTTATTGCGGGTAAAGAAGTCGACGCGCTGGCGCAGCTCCTCCTTAATCGCCTCGATAGCGCGCAGCACGGTCGTCCGCGGCGTGACGTAATGCGAGGCCGGGAAAACCGTGAAACGCAACGCCTTGTGCAGCAGATGGCCGGTCAAGGGATCAAAGAATTGCAAGCCTTCGACTTCGTCATCGAACAGCGAAACGCGAATGGCGTGCTCGGCATGTTCGGCCGGAAAGATATCGATGATGTCGCCGCGCACACGGAAAGTGCCACGATGGAAATCAACGTCGTTGCGCTCGTACTGCATGTCGGTCAAACGCTTGACGATGGCGCGCTGATCAAGCCGGTCGCCGACCCGCATGGTGAGGATCATGTTGTGGTATTCATCGCGATCACCGATCCCGTAGATGCAGGAGACGGTAGCGACGATCACCACATCACGCCGCTCAATCAGGCTCTTGGTGGCCGACAGGCGCATCTGCTCGATATGATCGTTGATCGAACTATCCTTCTCGATGAACAGGTCGCGCGACGGCACGTAGGCTTCGGGCTGGTAGTAGTCGTAGTAGGAAACGAAATACTCGACGGAGTTTTCCGGGAAAAACTCCTTGAATTCCGAATATAGCTGCGCCGCCAAGGTCTTGTTCGGCGCCAGGACCAGCGCCGGGCGCCCGGTACGGGCGATGACATTGGCCATCGTGTAGGTCTTGCCCGAGCCCGTCACCCCAAGCAGGGTCTGGTAAGACAAGCCATCGGCCAGCCCTTCGACGAGCAAGCGAATCGCCTCTGGCTGATCGCCGGCCGGCGGAAATGGCTGATGCAGACGGAAGGGACTGCCGGCAAAGCTGACGACAGGGATAGGGGTCAAGGTTTCGGTCATGCTAAAATTCTTCGCTTGTTGTCGCCCGGCAAAATTGCTGAGCGAACATTCTGCCTATTATTCCATGGAGTCTTTATGTCCTCTTCGATCTTTGCTGCGGTGGAAATGGCCCCGCGTGACCCGATCCTCGGCCTGAACGAATCTTTCAACGCCGACACCCGTAGCACCAAGGTCAATCTCGGCGTTGGCGTCTATTTCGACGACAACGGCAAGATCCCGCTGCTCGCCGCCGTCAAGACCGCCGAAGATGCCCGCGTCAAAGCCACCCTGCCGCGCGGCTATCAACCGATCGAAGGCTCGCCCGCCTATAACCAGGCCGTGCAGAACCTGCTGCTCGGCAAGGACTCCGCCCTCATTGCCAATGGCCAGGTAATCACCGCCCAGGCCCTCGGCGGCACCGGCGCCCTGAAGATCGGCGCCGACTACCTGAAGCGCCTGAATCCGGAAGCCAAGGTATACATCAGCGACCCGTCCTGGGAAAACCATCGCGCCCTGTTCGAATCGGCCGGTTTCGTCGTTGAAAACTACCCCTACTACGACGCCGCCACCCGCGGTGTCAACTTTGCCGGCATGAAGACCTGCCTGAGCACCCTGGCCGCCGGCTCCATCATCATTCTGCATGCCTGTTGCCACAACCCGACCGGCGCCGACCTGTCGGATGCCCAGTGGCAGGAAGTGGTCGACCTCTGCCGCGAGCGCGGCCTGGTGCCCTTCCTCGACATGGCCTATCAGGGCTTTGCCGAAGGCATTGACGCCGATGCCGTCGCCGTTCGTGCCTTCTCGGCTTCCGGCCTGCAATTCTTCGTCTCCAGCTCCTTCTCGAAGAGCTTCTCGCTCTACGGCGAACGGGTCGGTGCCCTGTCCATCATTACTGCCAGCAAGGAAGAAGCCGGCCGTGTGTTGTCGCAGGTCAAGCGCGTCATCCGCACCAACTACTCCAACCCGCCGATCCATGGCGGCGCCCTGGTCGCCGCCGTGCTTTCCTCGCCGGAACTGCGCCAGATGTGGGAAACCGAACTCTCCGGCATGCGTGACCGGATCCGCGCCATGCGTACCGGCCTGGTCGATGCGATCAAGGCCCAGGGTGTCGCCCAGGACTTTTCCTTCGTCGTGCAGCAGCGCGGCATGTTCTCCTACACTGGCCTGACCGCCGCCCAGGTCGAGCGCATGAAGGACGAATTCGGCATCTACGCTGTATCGACCGGCCGCATCTGCCTGGCCGCGCTGAATACCAAGAATGTCGATTACGTCGCCAAGGCTATCGCCGCCGTCACCAAGGCTTAAGCCATCTAGAGATCGCGTCAAGGGGCAGGACTTCGGTCCTGCCCTTTTTTATTTGCCGCTGACCGCGCTCAGATTGGGCAAGGTGCCGCTCACCCGAACCGGCGTCCGTACCGTCGATACCGAAGTCTGCATCATTACCAGCAAATTGGCCTCGAGCGGCCGCTCCCGAGCGCCGACAAACTGACCACTGGCACTCACCATACCCGCCGACATCTGAATATCGCGGCCGACGACTTGTCGGGAATCAATCATTAGCGAACTGCGCAGGCGGTCAAACTTCGTCGAGCCCGAACTGACGACGTAACCGGCACCGCGCCGTACCACCTCGCCAAGGTCAACGCCATGCAGGATGCCGCGCGCAACATCGGCCTCGAGATGCGCTTCGACATTGCTCCACAGATTTTCCCAGTCCTTGCCCCTGGCCCGCAGTCGCAAACTACCGCTCAACTCGCCTTCAAGTTTGAGCAAGGGCACGAAGGCAGCCGTCACTTTCCGGCAATCGAGGCGTTGTAGCGTGGCATCGCCGGCCATGACCAACCCCTCCTTGCTCCAGTCCAGCAACCAGCTTCCCTTCAGAATGCCGTTAAGGAAGGTGGTATCGAAACTCTGCACCAGCAATTTTCCTTTTTGCAGCAAAGCCTTGGCTTGCAGGGAATCGAAACCAAGGACAGGGCCCAGCGGCTTCCAGCCAAAGCCCTCGACATCGAGCTGAATTCCCCCACTGGCTGGCATTGCCCGCAGGCGGATACCGTGATCAAAACTTTGAAAGGCCGCTTTTTCAACCCCCCCTTCGCTAGTAAAAACAATCTCGCCGGCCAGATCGCGCAGAGCCAGATCGCGCACCGTCACTGTCAGCCTCTCAAAACGCAATTGATGGATTGCCAGAAGCCCCCCCATAGCTGACGGCGGCACCTGAAAAAGGCTGGATGCGGCGAGAAAATCAGCTGACAGCGTGGCGCCAACCACATCGACTTCCGACAGCACATGCCGCCCAGAGGTCAGCAGGGCGAGCGGCGAGGCCACGCGCACCTGCTCAATCACCGCCCCACCGTCGTCGCCAATTTCGAGATCGGAGAGCAGGAGCTGAGGGCCTGGCCAGAAGACAACCCCAACCCCTCCGACACGAACCGGACTTTGCAACAAGCGAGTGGCGGCAGCCTCGATTCCCGGCTTCAAATTGGCGTAGGGATAAACCGCGACCAGCACCAGCAAGAACAACATCAGCCCGAGCGGCACGCCAAACAACCAGCGCATGGAGGGAAATCGCCGAGCCTGGCCGGGCGCTTCTTTTGCTTCGCGCAAACCTTCATTTTTCCTCAACGGAGCGGCTGGCGGTTGGCTGGGAAAGCCCGAAGCGGGGAGGATCGGTTTACCGAAAGAGGAAAACTGGCTGAGCATGCTCGCCGATTCTTGCTGGACGGGCGCCCCAGAAGGCGGCAGGCCGAAGGTCGAAAACTGCGAAATCGCCGACTCGGCCTCCGTTATGGTCGCCCCCCGCTTCGCCTCCCGGCCAAGGACGGCCGCCTGGCGTAGCGCAATAAAGCCCCCCTCCTCCAACTCGCGCAATGCCCCTTCGACCAGGCGCGCATTGCCAATTTTGGCCGACAACTCGGCCACGCTCAGCTTGCCATCGACTTGCAGAAGCACCATGCGCAAATTGCGCTGCACCACCCGGGTACTCTGTCGCACCGCCTCATCCCCAACCGGGGTCTTCACAAATACCAGTTTTGAATCCATGGGCTAATATTCTTCTAAAAATTCATGAAACACTTGACGGAAGCGGGTTCGGCACCTATACTGCGCGCCTCTGTTCCTCGATAGCTCAGTCGGTAGAGCGCCGGACTGTTAATCCGTAGGTCCCTGGTTCGAGCCCAGGTCGGGGAGCCAGCATTACAACGGCCCGCAGCAATGCGGGCCTTTTCCATTTGTAGTGCGCCGAACGAATCCGTTCCTGCCATGCCGCGCATACCTCCCCCTTGTCCTATTCCGCCATTTCGAGCCCGCGGATTCAAACCCCCTTGATCCGAATCCAAAGGCCATTCAGGCCCCGCGTATTCTACTCCGCAGCCGGGTTGCGCAATATACGACGTTGCGCATAAAACCAATAAAAAACGCCTTTCATTTCAGCGCAATACCCTCCGCGGCGAGCCCGACACAGCCAGTCCCACCCAGCCGACAGAGCAGAAATAGAATGAACTTTTACTTTTTTTGATATATCCACTTGTTCACCGCGGTGCAATCACCAACAATCCCCTGCCCGACAAGCGCCCACGCAACACCTCCTTGACCACTCTTAGCTGCCAGCACGAGCCATGCACAACGAAACCCCGCCCCCAGAAAAAGCCCCGCCCCCACCCGCCGGCTTTGAGCTTTTGCCTGGCACCAGTCAACCAGAACCCCCCGTGGGAACACTGATCGACAAATACGGCCGGCGGATTACTTATGTCCGACTATCGATTACCGATCGCTGCGATTTTCGCTGCACCTACTGCATGGCAGAGGAAATGACTTTTCTGCCTCGCCATGAAGTCATGAGCCTGGAAGAGTGCCTGCGCGTCGCTACAGTTTTCGTCGGGCTTGGCGTCAACAAGTTACGCATCACCGGCGGCGAACCCCTGGTGCGCAAAGACGCCCTGTGGCTGATCGAAAGATTGGGCGCCCTGCCCGGCCTCGATAATCTGGTAATGACCACCAACGGCTCGCAGCTCGAACGTTTTGCCGAACCATTGCGCCAGGCCGGGGTAAAACGTCTAAACGTCAGCCTCGACACCTTGCGCCCAGAACGTTTTCGGGCGATCACCCGGATTGGCGATATCGACAAGGTTTTTCGCGGCATTGAGGCGGCCGGCACGGCCGGCTTTACACGAACCAAACTGAACACCGTGATGATGCGCGGCACCAACGATGACGAGTTCATCGACCTGGTGCAATTTGCTCTTGATCGCCAACTCGACATCTCTTTCATTGAGGAAATGCCGCTCGGCGAAATTTACGGTCGCGAGCGCATCTATATTTCCTCCGACGAAGCTCGCGAAATTCTCGGACAACGCTTTGAACTGATCCCTTCGACCGAATCCTCCGGCGGCCCCGCGCGCTACTGGACAATTCCCGGCAGCTCGTCGCGCATCGGTTTCATCTCCCCGCACAGCCACAATTTTTGCGACACCTGCAATCGCGTGCGCATCACCGCGAAAGGGGAACTCTACCCTTGTCTCGGCCAGAACGACGCCAGCCAGCTATTGCCGACCCTGCGCGCCCACAACGACGATGAAGCCCTGCGGCAGAGCATCATCGACAGCATGGGCATCAAACCCTACGGCCATGACTTCACCCGGCAAATGACAGCACCGCAGGTCGTCCGCTTCATGTCGATGACTGGCGGCTAGCCTCACAGCTGGCGTATCGGCCAAAAAAAAGGCGACCCTCGGGTCGCCCTTTCATTTTCAGCGCTACCGCTTACAGGCCGCGCACCGCGCGCTTGCGCTCGATTTCGGTCAGATAGCGCTTGCGCAGACGAATCGACTTCGGAGTCAGCTCGACCAGCTCGTCTTCTTCGATGAACTCGACGGCGGCTTCCAGGCTGAGCTGGACGGCCGGGACCAGGCGGACCGCTTCGTCGGTGCCGGAGGCACGCACGTTGGTCAGTTGCTTGCCCTTGATCGGATTGACCACAAGGTCGTTTTCACGGCTATGGATACCGATGATCATGCCTTCGTACAGCTTGTCGCCCGGCACCACGAACATGCGGCCGCGATCCTGCAGCTTCCACAGAGCGTAGGCCACGGCTTCACCGTTGTCCTGGGAGATCAGCACGCCATTGCGACGTTCGGCGACATTGCCTTCCTTGACTGGCGCATAGTCGTCGAAGACGTGGCTCATCAGGCCGTTACCGCGCGTCAGGTTCATGAATTCGCCCTGGAAACCGATCAGGCCACGGGCCGGGATACGGTATTCGATACGGACGCGACCGCGACCGTCCGGCACCATGTCGAGCAATTCGCCACGACGCTGGCCGAGGCTTTCCATGACGCCACCCTGGGTGTCTTCCTCGACGTCGACCGTCAGTTGCTCGTAGGGCTCGCACTCGACGCCATTGACCACCTTCTTGACGACGCGCGGACGACCGACGGCCAGCTCGTAGCCTTCGCGACGCATGTTTTCGAGCAAGATGCCGAGGTGCAGCTCGCCACGGCCGGCGACGTCGAACACGTCACCGTTCGGGGTGTCGTGCACGCGCAGGGCCATATTGGTCAGCAGTTCTTTGTGCAGGCGATCGCGGATCTGGCGGCTGGTGACGAACTTGCCTTCGGTACCGGCCAGCGGGCTGGTGTTGACCATGAATTGCATGGACAGCGTCGGCTCGTCGATCTTCAGCAGCGGCAGGGATTCCGGCTGTTCCGGATCGGTTACCGTGCAGCCGAGGACCAGATCCTCAATGCCGGTAATTTGCACGATATCGCCGGCATAACCTTCTTCCAGCTCGATCTTGTTCAGACCCTGGTAGCCGAAGACCTGGCCGATCTTGGCCTTGATCGGGGTGCGCTCGTGTTCGGCCGCTTCTTCTTCGGTGCCGAACATGACCAGCACGTTCTGGCCGGTCTTGACCTTGCCGCGATTGATCTTGCCGACGCCGATGCGACCGACGTAGGACGAATAATCGAGCGCGGTGATCTGCAGTTGCAGCGGCGCTTCGATATCGGTATCCGGGGCGGGAACGTGGCGCAGGATGGTGTCGAACAGCGGCTTCATGTTTTCGCGCGGCTGATCGAGTTCCATGGCCGACCAGCCGTTGAGGCCGGAAGCATAGACGATGGGGAAATCGAGCTGTTCGTCGGTCGCACCCAGCTTGTCGAACAGGTCGAAGGTCAGATTGACGGCCTGATCAGGATCGGCGCCATCGCGGTCCACCTTGTTGACCAGCACGATCGGGCGCAGGCCGAGGGCCAGCGCCTTCTTGGTCACGAAACGGGTTTGCGGCATCGGGCCTTCGGCGGCATCGACCAGCAGCACCACGCCATCGACCATGCCGAGCACGCGCTCGACTTCACCACCAAAGTCCGCGTGGCCCGGGGTGTCGACGATGTTGATGTGCACGCCTTCGTACTCGACCGAAGTGTTCTTGGAAAGGATCGTGATGCCACGTTCCTTTTCCAGGTCGTTGGAGTCCATGACGCACTCGACCAGTTGCTGGTGAGCGGCAAAAGTGCCGGACTGACGGAGGAGCTGGTCGACCAGGGTGGTTTTACCGTGGTCAACGTGCGCGATGATGGCGATGTTGCGAATCGGACGAGCGGACATGGGAAGGCCTGAAAAATCAAAGGCGTGATTCTACCACTCGATGCTGCGACGCAACATCCCCGTGGGTGTATTTAACCCTCTTTATTACGCATGAAATCTGCTGTCTTGAAAAAATTATTCAGCAGCACCTTGCGGATATCCGCATCCAGACCGACATCCTCCATCGCCAGCACCATGCAGGCAACCCACTGGTCGCGCTCCTGGATACCAATGGAAAAGGGCATGTGGCGGGCGCGCAATTGCGGATGGCCGTATTTTTCGACGAACAGGTCGGGCCCACCCAACCAGCCGGAAAGGAACATGAACAGCTTCTCCCGCGAGCCGGCCAGGCTTTCCGGATGCATGGCGCGCAGCTCGGCGAATTGCGGCACGCTATCCATGAGTTCGTAAAAACGGTCAGCCAGCTTGCCGACGGTGGCTTCACCACCGATTTTTTCGTAGGTTGTTACCTTGTTTTCCATGCTTTTGTTCTCTCCCAAGAATATTGTTCAGCGTGGTTTGCGCGCCACCGGCCCGCGCCCTGCCGGCGGACGCGACGGCGCGCCCGGTCGGGCCGGACGCCCCGCTGCCGCACGCCGCGGGGGTCCGGCAGTCGGGCTTTTGACTGTTTTTGCCGGCTGACCGCGCCCCGCTTCGCCGGTACCAGCCGGCTGCCAGGCCGGGATCAACTGCTTCTTGCCATTGCCGATCAGGTCGGCCCGGCCCATTTCCTTCAGTGCCTCGCGCAACATCGGCCAGTTGGCGGGATCGTGATAGCGCAGGAAAGCCTTGTGCAACTTGCGCTGGCGGCCGTTACGCACGGTCCCGACGTGTTCGCTGCTGCGTGACACTTTCTTCAGCGGATTGCGTTCGCTGTGGTACATCGTCGTTGCCAGCGCCATTGGCGTCGGCAGGAAGGTCTGCACCTGGTCGAGGCGGAAATTGTTCTTCTTCAGCCACAGCGCCAGGTTGAGCATGTCCTCATCGGTCGTTCCCGGATGCGCCGCGATGAAATACGGAATCAGGTACTGCTCCTTGCCGGCTTCGCGCGAAAAACGGTCGAATAGCTGCTTGAAGCGGTCGTAGGCGCCCATGCCCGGCTTCATCATCTTCGACAGCGGGCCTTCCTCGGTATGTTCCGGGGCAATCTTCAGGTAGCCGCCGACGTGATGCGTGACCAGTTCCTTGATGTACTCGGGCGAGCGCACCGCCAGGTCGTAGCGCAGACCGGAGCCGATCAGCACCTTCTTGACGCCCTTCAGCGTGCGCGCCTTGCGGTACAGCGAAATGAGCTTGCTGTGGTCGGTACCGAGGTTTTCGCAGATATCGGGATAAACGCAGGACAGGCGACGGCAGGAAGCCTCAATCTTCTCGTCCTTGCACTTCAGGTGATACATGTTGGCGGTTGGCCCGCCGAGGTCGGAGACGATGCCGGTGAAGCCCGGCGTCTTGTCGCGCATTTCCTCGATTTCGCGCAGCACCGATTCTTCCGAACGGCTCTGGATGATGCGCCCCTCGTGCTCGGTGATCGAGCAGAAGGTGCAGCCGCCAAAACAGCCGCGCATGATATTGACCGAGAAACGGATCATCTCCCAGGCCGGAATCTTCGCCTCGCCATAGCTCGGGTGCGGCCGGCGGGCGTAGGGTAGCTCGTAGACGCCGTCGAGCTCCTCGGTGGTGAGGGGAATCGGCGGCGGATTCAGCCAGACATCGCGCTCGCCATGCGCCTGAACCAGCGCCCGGGCATTGCCGGGATTGGATTCGAGGTGGAAGGTGCGCGAGGCATGGGCGTAGAGGACCTGATCGTCCTTGACCCGCTCGTAGGCCGGCAAACGGACCACGGTCCGGGCGCGCTGCGCGCGCCGCGCTGCGCGCAAGGATTGAGGATCGAGGATCGAGGACTTAGCGGAGAAAATCAGGGGTTGCTCGCCCTTGCTCGATCCTGAATCCTCGATCCTCGATCCTCCCGCATCCATCGCATAGGGATCCGCGTGCTTGACCAGCGGTCCCGGCGTATCGACCTCGCTCGAATCCATGACCTCCCAGTCATCCGACGGCAGCCAGCCAATCGGCACCATGAACGCCGTACCACGCAGGTCGCGGATTTCCTTGATCGGCTCGCCCTTGGCCAGGCGGTGCGTCAATTCGACCAGAGCCCGTTCGGCATTGCCGAAAATCAGGATATCGGCCTTGGAGTCGGGCAGCACGGAACGCCGCACCTTGTCCGACCAGTAATCGTAATGGGCGATGCGGCGCAGGCTGGCCTCGATCGAACCAATCACGATGTTGCTGCCGGGAAAGGCCTCGCGGCAGCGCTGGGCATACACCGTGACGGCGTGATCCGGCCGCTTGTTGGGCTCGCCATTCGGCGTGTAGGCATCGTCAGAACGGCTTTTGCGGTCGGACGTGTAACGATTGACCATCGAATCCATATTGCCGGCCGTAACGCCGAAATACAGGTTGGGTTTCCCCAGCTTCTTGAAATCGGCGGCCGAGTTCCAGTCCGGCTGACAGATGATGCCAACGCGGAAGCCCTGCGCTTCGAGCAGGCGGCCAACCAGGGCCATGCCGAAACTGGGATGGTCGATGTAGGCGTCGCCGGTGACCAGAATAATGTCGCAGGAATCCCAGCCCAAGGCCTCCATTTCCTTGCGGGACATCGGCAGGAAGGGGGCCGGGCCAAAACGGTGGGCCCAGAATTTCTTGTGACCGAAAAGCGGGCGACTAACTTGTTGATTTGAATCCATGGCCTATTTTACCCGAGCCCGTCGCCGCACCGTGCATGGCATAATCGACCTCCGTGCTCCAATCCGATCCGGCAACGATGAAACTCACTACCCGCGAACAATCCGGCATTGTCGTCGCCGCCACTTTCGGCCGCCTCGATCATGTCGCCAGCGAGGCCTTCAGTAGCGCGCTCGAGCCCTTGATCGAGGCCTGCCGCCCTGGCCGGCCGGCCCTCCTGCTGGACTTTTCCGGCGTCGAATACATCAGCAGTGCCGGCTTGCGGGTATTGATGATCAGCTCGCGTCGCGTCAAGGCACAACAGGGCATTTTCGCCATCGCCGCCTTGCAACCGCTGGTCCAGGAAATATTCGCGATCAGCCGCTTCAATCTGATCATTCCCTGCTACATCAGCGTTGAAGCGGCCGGCAAGGTATTGGGCGCATGAAGAAAGTCATTTTCTGGGGCACTCGCGGCTCTTTACCCACCGCGCTGAATGCCCACGACGTCCGGGAAAAAATCGTCGCCGCACTGACGGCCGCCAACGGCAAGCATTTCAAGACCCAATCGGCGCTCAACGACTTTGTCTCGGCCCTGCCTTTCGCCACGGCCGGCACCTTCGGCGGCAATTCTTCCTGCGTCGAAATCATCGCCGACGCCCCCGAACATTTCATCTGCGACATGGGCAGCGGCGCCCGCCAACTCGGCCAGGCCAAGATCGCCACCTACGGCGTCCCCCATCCGCAAACGTATCACGTCTTCATTTCCCATCTGCATTGGGATCACCTGATGGGCTTTCCGTATTTCGCGCCGATGTACATTCCCGGCAATCGCATCGTGATTCACGGCTGCCACGCCCGACTTGAAGAAGCGATCCGCCTGCAGATGCGCAGCCCCTGTTTCCCAGTCGATTACTCGCAGGCTGGGGCACGCATTGAATTCGACATCATGACGCCGGGCCGGACCTCTTACATCGCCGGGCTCAACGTCACCCCCAAGTTGCAGTTGCACGCCGGCGACTCCTACGGTTTTCGTTTCGAAAGCCTTGATCGCACCGTGGTCTACTCGACCGATTCCGAGCACAAGCTGGAACAAAGCGAGGAGCGCAGCGCTTTCATCCAGTTTTTCGCCCAGGCCGACCTAGTCGTTTTCGACGCCATGTACTCGCTGGCCGAAGCCGCCTCGTTCAAGGCCGACTGGGGACACTCGAGCAATGTCGTCGGCGTCGAACTCTGCCAGGCAGCGGCGGCCCGCCGGCTCGCCCTGTTTCATCACGAACCGGTCCATGACGACCAGCAACTCGCCCGCCTGCTCGGCGAAACGAAGCGACTGGAACAAATCACCCGCGGCGATGGCCAGGCGCTGGAAATCATCTCGGCCTACGACGGTCTGACCGTCGAACTGTGAAACGGCTGGCCGGACTCTGCCGTGCCCTGCTCGGCGCCGGGCGCGGCCTGGTCCTGCCGGTGCTGTTGCTGGCCGCCGCCGCGGCGCTGCTCGAGACGATCGAAACGACACCGCTGGCCGCTCTGCGCCATGCCCAATTCGACCGCTACCAGCGCCAGATGCCGCGCCGCCGCGACAACGAACCGGTCATCGTCGTCGCCATCGATAGCCAGAGCCTGGCCGAATATGGCCAATGGCCGTGGTCGCGCACCTTGCTTGCCCGACTGGTCGAGAAAATCATGGCCGGCCGGCCGCTCGCCGCGGGTCTCGACATCGTCTTCGCCGAGCCCGATCGCTACAGTCCGGCGGTTCTCGGCAAAGCCCTCCCCGGCCTGCCGCCGCAGGCTCTCAGCCAGTTGCCCGAGCCCGACCAACAACTCGCCCAAGCCCTTGCCGGCGGCCCCACCGTACTCGGCCTGGTCGGCGTCAGCAATGCCCTGCCCGGCTCCCGCCAACCGGCCAAACCGCTGCAAAAATTAGCCGCCGACAGCTCGGCCGAGACGGCCGTCAGCCGCTTCTCGGCCGCCATTGTCAGCCGCCCCAGCCTTGAGGAGGCGGCCGCCGGCGAAGGCTTGATCAATGCCAGCCCGGACCACCGACCGGCCAATGCCGAACGCGGCATCCTGCGCCGCGTACCGAGCCTGGCGCTAATCGGCGAGCAGCCTTTCCTGTCGCTGCCGCTCGAAATGGTCCGCCAGGCCTTGGGCGAAAGCGCGACCGTTGCCCGGGAATCCGACAGTCGCGGCCTGAACGGCATCCGTATCGGCGATTACCGCCTGCCCACCCAGAGCAACGGCGAATTGCTCATCCATTTCGGCCCGGCCAGTTCGCACTATTACCTGTCCGCCGCCGATGTACTGGCCGGCCGACATCCACCCGAAACCTTCGCCTCGCGTTTTGTCATCATCGGCTTCAACAGCACCGGCTTGCAGGACAGCATCATCACGCCACTCGGCGACAGCGTGCCCGGCGTGGACATCCACGTCCAGGTCATCGAAAGCCTGCTCAGCGGCGAGGCTCTGCAGCGCCCGTGGTGGATGCCGAGACTGGAACTGGCGGCCCTGCTCCTCGGCGGCTGGCTGCTGATCGTCGCCGTCCCGGCCCTGCGCCCGCCCTTGGCCGTGGTCAGCTACGCCGGGCTGGCGGCCCTCCTGATCGCCGCCGGCTATCTCGCCTTTGCCCGGGGCCGCTGGCTGTTCGACGGCACCTCGCTGGTCTTGTTGCTCGGCCCGCTGTTCATCGCCCGCCTCGGCCATACGCTGATTCAGGCCGATGCCGGGCGTCGCCAGGCCGAAAGCAAGCTGCAGCAAAGCCGGGAAGCGGCGGCCCACGCCGCCGGCCAACTCGATGCGGCCCGCCGTATCCAGATGGGCCTGCTGCCCGACCCGCGGCGATTATTTGCCGACGAAAAGCGCTTTACCGTGGCCGCCCTGCTCGAACCGGCCGACGTTGTCGGTGGCGATTTTTACGACTGTTTCCGGCTCGACGAAAACCGGCTCGGCTTGAGCATCGGCGACGTCTCCGGCAAGGGTGTGCCGGCCAGCCTGTTCATGGCCATCGCAAAAACCCTGAGCGGCACGCTGGCCCGCCGCGAAAGCGACCTCGGGCAAGCGCTGCGCGAAGTCGAACGGGAGCTTGATCGGGAAAACCCGGAATGCCTGTTCGTCACCGCCCTGATTGGCATCCTCGACGCCGACAGCGGCCTTTTCGAATTCGTCTGCGCCGGTCACGATGCCCCACTGCTGCTGCGCCACGGCGAAATCTCCCGTCTCGCGACACGACAGCTGGCTGGTCCGCCACTTTGCGCGACGGCCGCCTACCCCTATGTCAGCGACCGCATCCAGCTACAGGCCGGTGACCGGCTGTGCTTTTTCACCGACGGGGTCAGCGAAGCCGACAATGGCAGCGAGCTGTTCGGCACGGCGCGACTGGCCTGTGCCCTGCTCGCCCAGCAAGAACAAGCCGCCGGCGAACTGGTCGTCGCCTTGCGCGACGCTGTCCGCCACTTCGAGTCAGGCCGCCCGGCGGCGGACGACCTGACGCTGCTGATCCTGCACTACCACGGCCGGCAAACTAGCGGACGCTGATTTCCACCCGCCGGTTTTTCGCCTCGGCCACTTCATCAGCGGTCGGCACCAGCGGTTCGCGCTCGCCCCGGCCGGCGACCTCCAGCTTGTCGGCCGCAATACCGGCGCCGATCAGCAAGGTGCGCACCGCGGCGGCGCGCTGGCGCGACAGGGCATCGTTGGCCGACAGGCTGCCGACGCGGTCGGTGTGGCCGATGACCATGACTTCGGCCGCGGCCCGCCCGACGATTTCGGCCCGCACTTTAACAAAGTCGGCCTCCGACTCGAGTGTCAACACATCGCTGCCCTCGCGAAAGTACAGGACATAGCTTTGCGGACGCTTCGGCTGAGCGGCCAGGGCAGCGGCAAAATGCTCCGTGACCTCATCCGGCGTCGATTGATAGAGCTGGATTTCGCCCAGGCGACGACGACTCGCCGCATAGGGCTGATCAAGCCGGTACTCGCCCGTGGCATCACGGACGACGACAGCACTCGGTTGCCCATCGGCCGAAGGCAGGAGGACGACGCGCTCGCTGGCGCACCCGGCAAGAAGCAGCAGGGGCAGGAAACAGGGAAGAAAGCGCCGTTCATTCCGCATCGCCGTCTCCCACTTCGATGGCGAATTCCGTGCCGCGCACACCGAGCACCGAGGTCGGGGTCCGGAAATCCACCGACTCCGGCGTCTGCTTGGCAATCTTGCCGCTGGCCACCGATAGCGTCCCGCGACGAATGCCGACCGACATATTGCCGGCCAGGGAGGTGGTATCGAAAGCAAATTTATCGATGCTGATCAGGGAATTCGGCCCGGCCGAAAGCAGGGTATTGTCGCGCAAGGTGATGCCGACAGCGCCATCGGCACCAGTCCGCAACTTATCGGCGACCCGCACCGGCACCCCGACGGTGGCCGCCATTTTCTCGCCGCCGCGTTCGATAGTGACCAGCCCCCGGCTGTTCTTGACCATCCCCGCCACCTCCTCCGCCGCCGCACTGTGGCAGGAGACGAGCGCGAACAGCGCGCCGAGCAGCAGCCAATATGTTTTAATCATGCCCTAATCCCCCGAAAAATCATGCCTGCCCATTCTACGGATATTTCAGTCAGCGCGCGTTATGCCGAATTACCTGCGCTGCTCGCTGCCCTCGCCCGCCGGGCTGCCGCGCTGGGGCTCAGCGAAGCCGCTGGCCGGCGCCTGCAAGTGGTCCTCGAAGAGCTGTTCACCAATACCATCGTCCATGGCCATCGCCAGGAAAGCGCCGAGTTGGTTCACGTCAGGCTGAGTTGCCACGAAGCCGGCGTGCACTTGCGCTACTGCGACAACGCGCCGCCTTTCGACCTCTGCCACCGGCAAGAAGGGGCGGCAGACGATAGCTTGGGCGGCTTCGGCCTGCCCCTGATCAAGGGCATGAGCAAGCGTATTCGCTATACGCGGCGGGAGCCGCTCAATATCATCGAACTCGATTTTTAGGCGCCGGCCCGCAAGGCCAGCAAAGGCGGCGTATCGAGCAGGCGGCGCACGGCAAACCAGCCAATGGTGGCCGCCAGCAGCGCCCCGGCAAGCAGCGAGAAAATCGGCAAGAGCGGGTTGATGGGCAAGTCCAGATCGAATACCCGGCGCGCGATCAACTGGCCGAGGAGCATTGCGCCAGCCGCCGCGATCAGCCCGGCCAGCCCGCCGATGGCCGCCAGCTCGACCAGCATCGCCTGGCGCAACTGCCGCCGCTGCGCCCCAAGCGCCCGCATCACCGCCAATTCGTAGCGCCGCTCGTCGAACGCGCTGAGCAGCGCCGAGTAAAGCACGATGGCACCGGCCAGCAGGGTAAACATGAAAATAAACTGCACCGCCCCGGCAACCTGCGCCATGATGTTCTGAAACTGGGCAATCACGACGCCGACATCAATCACCGTCAGATTGGGATATTTCGCCACCAGTTGCCGGCCGAACGCCTGTTGCGACTCCGCCAGATGGAAGCTGGTGATGTAACTGGCCGGCGCATCCTCGATCACGCCGGGGGGCGTCAGCACGAAAAAATTGACCCGCATCGAATCCCAATCCAACTGGCGCAGATTGCTCACCGTCAGGCGTTTTTCCTGGCCGGCCACGCCGAACAGCAATTCATCGCCCAACGCAATGCCCAACGTTTTGGCCAGCCCGGCCTCGACCGAAGCCAGGGCTTGCCCGGTGGCACCGGCCGGGAACCAGGCGCCGCTGGTCAGCCGGTTGCCGGCGGGCAGATCGGCCCGCCAGGACAAATTGAATTCGCGCTCGACCAGGCGCTGCGCCCGTTCGTCATCGGGATAAGAAGCGGCGCTGACCGGGCGGCCGGCAACCTGCAGCAGGCGGGCCCGGACCATGGGCGAAAGTTCGGCGCGGATTCCGGCAGCGGCAAAATCGGCGGCCAACAGCGGACGCTGCGCCGGCTGGATGTTGATCACGAAACGGTTCGGGGCATCGGCCGGCGTCGCCCGCTGCCAGGCGGCCAGCAACTCGCCACGGGTCACCGTGAGCAGCAGCATGGCCATCAGGCCGATGGCCAGGGCGACGATCTGCAAGGCACTGGCCCTGCCGTGCCGGGCCAGGTTGGCCAGCCCCTGCCCCCAACCAAAGCCCCGGCCCCGGCGCAGACCGGCTAACAGGCGCACGGCCAGCCGGGCGAGCAACCAGAAAACCGCCAAGGCACCGGCGAAACCGGCAACGGCGAGACCGCCCAGGCGCCGATCGCCGGCCACCACGAACAGCAAGCCGGCGAGCAGCAACAGCCCCAACGTATAGCCGCCCAGCAGGAACGGCGTGGGCGGCCCGAGTTCGCGGCGCAAGACGCGTAGGGTCGGCACCTTGCTCAACTGCAACAAGGGCGGAAAGGCAAAGCCGAAGAGCAGTACGGCGGCAACGGCGGCGCCCTGGGCCAGCGGCACCAGGCCGGGGGGCGGCAAGGCGACGTTGATGACCTGGGACAACCAGTGAATCAGCGCGAAGTGGGCGGCGAAACCGAGCAGGCCGCCGAGTCCGCTGGCCAGTAGCGCCAGCCAGACGAATAGCGCGGCATGCAGGCGGAGCAGCGAGTGTTGCGGCGAACCGAGACAGCGCATGACGGCACAGGCATCGAGATGACGCTGCATGTAACGGCGGGCGGCCAGGGCTACGGCGACGGCGGCGAGGACCACGGTGAGCAAGGTGGCAAGGCCGAGGAAACGTTGCGCCCGCTCCAGCGCCCCGCGAATTTCCGGGCGGGCGTTGCTCGCATCCTCCAGTCGTTCGCCATGCCCCAGGCGCGGCTCCAGCCAGCGGCGAAATCCGCTGAGGGCAACCGGCTCGCCAGTCAGCAACAGGCGATAGGTGATGCGCGAACCGAATTGAACCAGGCCGCTGGCTGGAATATCGGCGAGGTGCATCAAGAGGCGTGGCGCCAGGCTGAAAATATTGAAACTGCGATCCGGCTCCTGGGTCAGGATTGCCGCCACCGGCAGAGGGCTCTGCCCCAAGGTCACGGTGCTGCCGGGAACGGCGTGCAGGATGCCGGCCAGGCGTTCGTCGAGCCATACCGTACCGGGCTGCGGCCCCTGCTCGACCGGCACACCGGCCGTCCCCGGCTGACTTGCCGCAGCCAGCCGCCCCCGTAACGGATAATTCGAACTGACCGCCTTGATATCGGCCAGTTGCACCTCGCCAGCGGCCTGGACCATACTGGGAAAAACCATGGTTTCGGCCAGTTGCAGGCGGCGTCGCCCAGCTTCGTCAATGATTTCCGCCGACCATGGATGATCGGCGATCAGGACCAGGTCTCCGCCCATCAATTGCTGCGCTTGATGTTCCAGGGCCAGGCGCACCCGCTCGGCGAAAAAGCCGACGGCGGAGACCGCCGCGACGGCCACCACGAGTGCCGCCAGGAGCAGGCGCAACTCGCCCGACCGCAGCTCCCGCCCGAGCCAGCGCCAGGCCAGGCGGATCACGCCGCGACCTGCCACTGGGCAGAAAATTCACGGGCGGCCAGCGCCTCGCCGTAGAGAAAACCCTGGAACTGGTGACAACCAAGGCCGGCCAGAAACTCGGCCTGCACGGCATTCTCCACCCCCTCGGCCAGGACTTCGAAGCCCAGACTCCGGGCCAGCGCCATCACTGTCTCGATGATCGCCTCGTCGCCGGAATTGCTGCCGATACCGGTCACGAAGGAGCGATCGATCTTCAACTGGTGGACCGGCAACAATTTGAGATAACTGAGCGAGGAATAACCGGTACCAAAATCGTCGAGCGCCAGCGTTACGCCAAGACGGCACAGGCGCTCGAGCAGTTGGCAGGCATCGGCGATGACCATCACCACGGACTCGGTAATTTCCAGCTTGAGGCGGCTCGGCTCGATACCGGTTTCCTTGAGGATAGCGGCCAGATTCTCGACAAATCCCGGCCGCTCCAATTGCTTGACCGAAATATTGACCGAGACCTGCGGCAAGTCAAAACCGTCTTGCTGCCATTCCATCAGTTGCCGACAACTTTCCCGCAGGGCCCAGTTGCCGAGCCCGATGATATCCCCGGAATCCTCGGCCAGCGGGATGAAGCAACCGGGATCGACGGTGCCGAGACGGGCGCATTGCCAGCGCAGCAAAGCCTCGGCGCCGACCAGTTGGCGGCTGTCGGCATCGATCTGCGGCTGGAAATGGACGGAAATTTCGCCGAGCTCGAGCGCACCGTGCAGCAGGTTCTCCAGGCGAATGCGCTCCTGCGCGGCGCGGGTCATTTCCGGCGTGTAGAAATGATACTGGGCGCGGCCGACCGCCTTGGCGGAATACATCGCAGTGTCGGCATTGCGCAGCAATTCGAGGACACTCTGTCCGTCACCGGGAAACAGGCTGATCCCGACCGATGCCGAGAGAAAGAGCTCGTGGTCGCCGAGCCGGAAAGAGGCGGTGAACGCGCCGTTGATTTCCTCGGCCAGCAATGCCGCATCGGCTTCGCTGTGTACGCCTTCCATCAGGCAAATGAATTCGTCGCCCCCCAGCCGGGCCAGCATGTCGATCAACGGCACATGTTCGGCCAGGCGGGCCGCCACGGCTACCAGCAAATCGTCGCCGACACCGTGACCGAGCGAATCATTGACCTGCTTGAACTGGTCCAGATCGATGAACAAGACGGCCAGCCGCCGCTGCTTGTCGGCCGCCTCGCGCAGGCTCTGCTCAAGGCGCTCGATGAATCCCCGGCGATTGGCCAGACCGGTCAGCGGATCGTGATAAGCCAGGTAGTTGAGCTTGCTTTCGGCCTGCCGGCGTACCACGATTTCGCCTTGCAATTGACGATTGGCCCGCTTCAGTTCCTCGGTCCGTGCCTCGACCTGGAGTTCCAGGGTATCGCGCGCCGCCTTGATGCGCCCCTCCTGTTCCTTGAGGATACGCTGGGCGCGGCGCACGACCAGATATTGCATCAGGTAAAGCGTGGCGCAAACCGCCAACACCCCGGCCATCACCAGCCACAGGCTGCGCCGCAATTGCGCCATGAAGGGCGTGACATCCTGGTACAACTCGAAAACACCATCGATCATCGGCTCGGCACCGAAGATCGGGATGTAGGTCGACAGGACATCGACTTCGATGCGGCGGCCGGCAAACGTCTCCATCGTATCCCGGTGGGTCAGCTCGCTGGCGACGACACCATTCATGGCCGAGCGGAAGCTGGCTTTTCCCAGACGACTTTCACCAATCTGGGTCGGGTCCGTCGAAAAAATGGTCACTCCCTGCCGGCTGTAAATCTTCACCTTGACCACCGCCGTGTCGTGCATCAGGGCCACCACGCTGTCCCGCATCCCGCCGACTTCGCCGGCTTGCCGCAGGAACTGTGCATCGCGTCCGACCGACGAAACGAGCAGGCGTTCCAAGGAACTGTGCAAGGCGTTCTCGAATACTTGCGCCATGGCAACATTGCGCCCTTCCGCCAGTTCCCTCATCTGATGCAGTGAAAGCTCGCGATAAAGCAGGCTCAAACCACCCGCCGCCAGCAAGATAAGGGCGAAACTAAGGGTGGAAAAGTAGCGCGCGAGATTGAACATGGTTGGGAAAATAAAGATACGCCGGGCCTACTCCAACTCGCGAATCCGCGTCACCGCCTCCTCGACCCGCTTGACCGCAACGACTTCCAGGCCGGCAATCGCCTGCTTCGGACGATTGGCTTCCGGAATGATGGCGCGCGTGAAACCCAGCTTGGCCGCCTCCTTCAAACGCTCCTGACCGCGCGGCGCCGGCCGCACTTCACCGGCCAGACCAACTTCACCAAAAACAATAAGTTTCCCAGGCAACGGCTTGTTTTTAAGGGAAGATGTAATCGATAAAATCACTGCAAGATCAGCCGCCGGTTCGCTGATCTTGACCCCGCCCACCGCGTTGACGAAGACATCCTGGTCGAAGCAGACGATGCCGGCATGGCGGTGCAGTACCGCCAGCAACATCGCCAGGCGCTGCGCATCGAGGCCGACCGTCAGGCGGCGCGGATTGCCGTGCGCCGTATCGACCAGCGCCTGGATTTCCACCAGCAGCGGCCGCGTCCCCTCCTGCGTCACCATCACGCAGGAACCGGCGACCTCCTGCCCATGTTGCGACAAAAACAGCGCCGAAGGGTTGTTGACGCCCTTCAGCCCCTTGTCGGTCATGGCAAAGACGCCCAACTCGTTAACCGCGCCGAAACGGTTCTTGACGGCGCGCACCAGCCGGAAGCTGGAATGGGTGTCGCCCTCGAAATAAAGCACGGTATCGACGATGTGTTCGAGGACGCGCGGCCCGGCCAGGGCGCCGTCCTTGGTCACGTGGCCGACCAGGATGATGGTGATGCCGGCCTGCTTGGCCAGCCGCGTCAGTTGCGCCGCGCATTCGCGGACCTGGGCCACCGAGCCCGGCGCGCTGGAAAGCTGATCCGACCACAGGGTCTGGATCGAGTCGATGACCGCGACCAGCGGCAGCTCCGCCTGCAAGGTGTGCAGGATGCGCTCCAGGTTGATTTCCGCCATCAATTGTAGTTGCCGCGTATCCAGGCTCAGGCGGCGGGCGCGCAGGGCGACCTGTTCGCCGGATTCCTCGCCGCTGATATAGAGCACCTTCTGGTTCAGCGACAATAAGGACAAGGCCTGCAACAGCAAGGTGCTCTTGCCGATCCCGGGATCGCCGCCGATCAGCACGACGCCGCCGGGCACCAGGCCGCCGCCGAGCGCCCGGTCGAATTCGCCGATGCCGGTCGGGATGCGTTCGGTTTCCCGCGCTTCGATTTCCGACAGGGTTTGCAGGCGGGCGGTCGGCGCCAGCGACTCGAAACGGTGGCCGCTCGCCTTTTCGGCGACGCTTTCGACCAGCGTATTCCATTCGCCGCAACCCGGACATTGCCCCTGCCATTTCGGGCTGCTCGCCCCACACTCGGTACAGCTATAGATCGATTTCGCCTTGGCCACTCAGATTGCCCCGATTTCGACCGGCACGCGCGGCGCCACGGCACAAAACAGTTCGTAGGAAATGGTCCCGGCCGCCGTCGCCACTTCATCGGCCGTCACCTCGCCGGCCACGCCCCGGCCCCACAAGGTCACCGGGGCGCCGATACCGGCCTGCGGAATAGCGGTCAGATCGCAGGCCAGCATGTCCATCGACACCCGGCCGACGGTTTTCGTGCGTTGGCCCATGACGGCGATCGGCGTGCCGCTCGGCGCGTGGCGCGGATAGCCGTCGGCATAGCCGCAGGCGACGACGCCGATACGCATCGGCCGCTCGGCGGTGAAGGTGCCGCCGTAGCCGACGCGCTCGCCGGCGGCGATCTCCTGCACGCCGATGATCGCGCTGCTCAGGGTCATCGCCGGCTGCAGGCCGAGTTCGGCGGCGCTCTGTTCGACAAACGGGCTGGCGCCGTAAAGCATGATACCGGGACGCACCCAGTCGGCATGCGCCGCCGGATACCGCAGAATCGCCGCCGAATTGGCCAGGCAACGCGGCCCCTGCCAGTCGCCGGCCAGTGCGGCAAAACGTTCGAGTTGCCAAGCGACGCCACACTCGCCATCAGCTTCGGCAAAATGGGTCATCAGAGTGACTTCGGCTTGCGGTAGTTGGCGCAAACCGGCCCAGGCGGCCGGCAAGGTCGGCGCCGTAAAACCAAGGCGATTCATACCGCTGTTCAGCTTCAGGCAGATCGATAGCGGTTGCTCTGGCGACGCTGAACGGAGCAGCAGTTCAAGCTGCTCCCGGCAATGGATGACCGTAGTCAGGCGATGTTCGAGCACGGCGCGCATGTCGCGGGCGCTGAAGACGCCCTCAAGCAGCAGGATCGGCTGGGTGATGCCGGCTTCGCGCAGGGCGACGGCATTTTCGGTTTCCAGCATGGCAAAGCCGTCGGCCTCGCCACGGAGCGCTTCGACGGCCCGCCACTGGCCATGGCCGTAGGCATTGGCCTTGATCACCGCCCAGGCCTTGGCGTGGGGGGCGAGCCGTTTGGCCAGCCGATAGTTATGCAGAATGGCCGCCGGCGAAATGCGGGCACGGATGGGACGGGAGATTTTCATAAAACCAGTTCTTGCAGCTTGTGTTTGGCAAATTCAATAAAGGTTCCGGCCAACCGCGAGCGGAAGCGGTCCTGCGGGTGGACCAGATACAGGCTGCGGGTCAGGGGCGGATTCAACGGGATCGCGGCCAAGGCGCCGAGCTGGGTTTCCTTGGCGACAACCGCGCGCGATACGATGGCGAACCCCAACCCGGTCGACACCACGCCCTTCAGCGCTTCCGGGCTGCCCAGTTCCATCTGGAGCTTGAGACTCTCGACAGGTACCTGATTCGCCCGGAAATAGGCATCGATGACCTCCCTGGTCCCCGACCCCGGTTCGCGCGAAATGTATTCGTAATCGACCAGCGCTTTCGGCTGAACCGATTGCAGCTTGGCCAGCGGGTAGTCCGGAGCGCAGATGACCTGCAACTCGTCATCGCAGCAAATCTGGCAGGCCAGCCCGGGAAGCTTGGCCGGCGCTTCGATCAGCCCGACGTCCAGGGTGTGCTCGGCAACCCGGCTTTCAATGCTTTCCGAATTGGCGACCACCAGCCGGGCCCGCACCTGCGGGTAAAGGGCGTTGAACTCACCGAGAATGCGCGGCAGCATGAATTCGGCAATGGTCGTACTGGCGCCGACCAGCAAGGGACCGCGCATTTCGCCGGTCATCTCGAGCAGGCGGGTTTCCAGTTCTTCGGAGAGGGCCAGTATCCGTTCGGCGTAACCGAGCACCAGTTCGCCGGACGGGGTCAGCGAAATGCCGCCATGCCGCCGCTCGAACAGGCGCGTACTGTATTGTTCTTCCAGTTGTTTGATCTGGAAAGTCACCGCCGGTTGGGTCATGAACAGGGCATCGGCCGCCTTGGTGAAACTCAGGTGTTTGGCTACGGCATGAAACACTTGCAGGCGCCGGTCAGCCATGGCAATACTCCAGTATACGGGGAGGATGGTATTCAACCACACTCCGCCATATTACTGCTAATAGCACGTATTTTTGGCCGCTTCTCGCAGCCGAACGCGGCTCCCGGCGCAATTGCTCCCTAAAATCTGATCAGCGTTTGGCCGAAAAGGCTTGCGCGGTCACTCCAAGCAGCCCTCCGTCAAGTGGTTCTGGCTTATTGCTGGGCGGCTATCCGGTCGCGAATGTGCTGCGCCCGATCGGTCGAAGATGGATGAGATCTCAACAGTCCACTCTTGTCACTAAACTTGGACAACTTTTCGAAAGAGGTCACAAGTGCTTCGCGTTTCAATTTGGCCGAAGTCAGCAGATCAAATGAATAATCGTCGGCAGCGCGCTCTTGCACTTGCGAAAACTGGGCATTGATCAATTGCTCAGTCATTTCACCAAGTTGCGAGGAACTGATCAAGGACGCCGTCTGATTGCCGGAGACAGCCGCAGCCTGGCGAAGAGCGGAAGCCGAATAGGCTGTCTGCAAAGCAGATTTGGAATGCCCTAAAGCAACATGGCCGATTTCATGGCCAATCACGGCGCGAACTTCATCGTCATCCATAACGGCCAACAAACCATTGTAAATTCGGACACAACCATTGCTCATCGCCCAAGCGTTTACATCCTTCGTAATGTAAAGCTTGTAGTTGAGGGAAGTGCCATTAACGGAGGTCGGCATGGCCTTGACAATTGTGGCCAAGCGCTCAGCTTCGATGCTTTTCGGCCCTGCAACTTTGCCCAGGTCACTTGCCGCGCAAGATTTTTCCGACAATTTCACGACATCTTCATCACTCAGGGTTGCCGCCTTGTAGGCTGTTTTGCCAACACTGAGCATGTTAGCAACACTACTGATACTGCTGCTGTTGATAGCGCTGGTATTCATCCCACTACAGGCACTCAGCAGACAAACAAAGGTAGCGGCGGCAACGACTTTCATGCCAAATGATGATTGTTTGACAGCGCGTCTTTCATATTGATTATGCATTATCTTACCTACTGGAAAATTCAATCTTCCCGTGCGATGCCAAGTCGAGATCGCATCCTTGTATAGCACGGTCAGGTTGCATTTCGGATAGACAGCAACGGAGGTCCACGGCTTAGCCGCAGCCCCACGACTCATTGCACCGGAACACCTTGGCCCAATGGTGACGGGGCTTGCTGTTTCTGTTGTTGATAAACAGACTCAAAATCTACCGGTTGCAGCATCACGGGCATGAACCCGGCGCGCATCGAGAGGTCGGCGATGACCTCGCGAACATAAGGAAGCAGAATATTAGGACAAGCTATTGCTAAGATACTTTCAAGTTGCGCAGCTTGGACATTGTGAATTTGGAATAATCCGCCCTCGCTGGCAATAGCCTTGAATACTTCGTTATCTCCTTGCTTTGCCGTCGCAACAACGGTCAAGACCACCTCGAAGGAGGCCTCACCCACCTGCCGGCTAGTACTGTTGATATTGATACCGACATCGTAGCGGCGACTGTCGGAATAAATCTCAGGAGCATTTGCCACCGTGAAGGAAACGTCCTTGACGTATATTCTCTCAATACCGAACTTTGGTTGACTGCTTTGATTCATGACGGCCTCTTGTTTCAATCCATTTTGTCCGAACACATCCCTGTTGCCCGAATGCTGCCGAGCCTCCGGTTGCGCTCACTTGTTCTGAAAAACCTTGAAGAAACTATCCGTCATTTCTTTTGGGAAGCCAGCGGCACTTGTCGTCCGAAGATCATCCATATTGACGTTGAACTGCTGCGTCGTTTCTGCTTTCTGCATCGTCTGATGAGCATCAAGCTGGGCATCTATCGACTTCTTGATACCGTTCATGTTCTCAACCATCGAATTGACGGCATTCTGAACACCGGCAATCACCAGACCCGCATTGGCTGGTCCCGCAATATTGTAGCCAGGGACCCCTGCGTTAAACGAAGCTGTCGTCGATGCCTGCATGGCATTGGTGCTATTTAAACTAGCCTGAATGGACGCGATAATATCTTTTGGATCTAACATCTTGCCTCTCCTCAATAGAGTTAACGACACTGACCGACGGCATCCGCCGAAGGTTAACAAACCCAATAAAATGCCAACAGCATTACTTATAAACAATAATTACTGAATACACCAGCCCGACAGCAACTATTTTTCGAGTCATCTACTTCATGGACAGCGAAACTGGGAAAGCGCCCGAGACCAGAGTGGAAAATCATTACTGGTTGCCTGAAATTCAAGGGACAACGAGCCAAGTGCGGTCCGATAGACAACCACACGCTTGTCATCGGCGAGGCTGACCGGCTCGCCGGCATCATAAAATCGAAAGATTGCCCAGGGACCGGAAAACTCCAGTTGCTGCGTCCGACCATCAACAGACCGCATATGCAGGCGAACGATCATCGAAGAACGTTGGGTAGACCAGTCAACCTTCTTCGGCACAACAGCGCCATGGGCATAGCGCAACTGCTCCCCGCCAATATCGATCACCGCTTCGGCGATGCTTGCATCCATGTCCACCGGCCGAACAATCACGGAAAAGGCAATCTGTCCCGAAGGGTCGAAAAAAGTATCCCTGACTATTCGAGCTTGTTCGTAGGAGCGAAGAATATTGCCGCTAACCAGATTTCCTGACATGCCCTCGACTTGTCGAGCCCGCCACGGTATCGCCGAGGTATCCACATATTGCTCTAGCTGATCTTTGAAATACGCATCGAGAACACCTCTCGGCCCAAACAGACGGCGAAAGTCCTCGGTGCCGGCATCACGACTAGTACTGCGTAGCGACGGATAGCGGGCCACCACCTGCGGGCAGACTGACTTCGACACGCCAGCGGCACCACGACTGATATCCGCGCTCGATTTCTTTGCCGTCGACTGGCTACCCGAGTCAATTAGATCCAACATAATGCCCCGTACCGGCTCAGGTTGTCTTGCCGCATCGGCCCGCATGCGCCTAAATGCATCGTACTCTGGCATCAACTGCCCAGCCTGCATAGCGCCGTTCACCAGGGAAAGCTGCCGATACAGCGGCTCGAACAGACGAACCAGCGGATTGTTGGTCATTTCACCGCCAGACGACGGATTCAAAGACACCGCCAGACGGCGCAGCGTATTGAAATAGTCGTCGACCACATGTTCGGGTAATACGCGGTAGCGAAAATGCTGGCCACTCAACTCGCCGACAACGGCCCGCCGAGTTGTCTCGAAACGAAGTTTTTGCCGATCGATCCAACTGTCGACATCGCCCTCGTAGTTTCCGGTCAAACTGGTTTCCCGACCAATAAATCGAAGCAATTGGGAAAGTGGCGACTGGGGATCAGTTAGCGCTTTAGCAATCGATGCCGCATCATCCATACTCGAGTAACGGCGCACCGTAATATCGCTAATGAATCTATTCCAGTGCGCAATGTAGTCCTGCAGGAACTGTCGCCTTGCCGCATCGGACAAGTCCTGAACCGCTTTCTCCGTCTCAAAGGCATTGCCGTTATTCTTGGTCTCATCGCGCAGAATCCACCCCTCCTCATCGAGGACTGCTCTGGCACTCCCAAGAATTCTCGGCATAAATGCATCATGGTAGCCGGCACGCGTATACCAGCCATTGATCACGGGATCGGTCGACGGCACATCGCTACGCATACGAAGTAACAGGGGGGCGTTCAAACCACCAGCACTGGACAGCGATACAGGATACATACTCTCCGGCAAACCTTGTGACTTCACATGGTCAATTGCCCTGATCGCACTCGGCAAGCCACTTGCCGCTGCTCGGGCCTTAATCACCAAAGCCGCATCTTCCGGTGTCGCCGGCAGATGGGGGGTATTGAAAGCGGCCTTCACGTGAGACAGGAATGCTTGTTTTTCCTGTTCCGAAGAGTTGGCTGGCGCTATCTTTTCCCAACGGCTCTCGAACCAGCGCATCGCGGCTAGGGGATCACGCCGTTCCGGCCGACACAGCATCAGGTACACCTTCAATGTCTGATAGACATCGCCCGTACCACCATCGATCTCGCTTTTTAGCTGGCTAGTCACATACTTGAACAACTCGGGCGTGAAGGTCTTGAACAAATGCCTGCGGTAGGTCTCATAGGCTACTTTGTCAATCCTGATGTGTTCAAAATAGGCCGTCGGTAACAATCTGATACCGTCCCCCAGATTGGCGCCGGCATAGCGCATCTGGGCAGCGACATCGATCAAAGCCAGATCGCTCTTTGGCATGCCAATCTGGTCCTGGGCGAGTCGCTTGCCCTCGGTAAACTCCGCCCATAATTGATCGACATAGTTGCGCTGATCGAAGTAGGTCACCGCCAACCAGAGCCCGACAACGAGAAGCATTGCAACGCTAAGCCCCCAGCGCAGTATTCGTTTGCCACGCGAGGCAAGCGATTTATCCTGGTGGCGCAGGATGTTGCGTTCGCTGATTGCTTGATCAATCGGCGCCCGTAACGTCCGGGCAAAAGACCGCAGGGATGGGGAGTCATTCGGCTCGTCCAGTTGGAGCAGGCTCCCCTCATTATCTTTGAGCATCAAATATACGGAGGTACCCAACCAGACCCCCCGCAATTGGCTACCGTATGTTGAAGGAGAGTGCAGTACGATAGATTTGACCAGATCGATCAAAACCGGACGGGAAGCTGCCAGGCTTTCGGCGAAATCTAGGAGTTGTCGCGCTTCATAAGTATCGGCAATTTGCGGCACCAGATACTGGATAAGACGTTGCGCACGAGATTCGAACTGCCGATACCAAGCCTCAATATCCCCGTCTGGAAGAACTTCGAAACCCAGACCATCGGCGAGAACATCATCCTCCAGGGCGGCCAGCATAGCTGCCCCGCCAGGCAATTTATCCAGGTGGGTCAACACCATGTAAAGCGGCAAATCGGTACTAAACCAGTCAGCCAGTTCAAGCACGCGCCCCCGCAAGGTATCAGCGAGACGTTTGCGTTGTTCAGAACCGGCCTCAAGCAACCAAGCAATATCGATACAAATGACAAGCCCGTTGATCCCCTCGCCTCGGCGCATCCGCCGGATGCCCGTCAGGAGTCGTTTCCAGGCAACGAAACTAGACTCCCCCAAAGCCCCGGGCTCAGCCCATTGCCCCGTACTGTCGATCCAAACGGCCCGGTCGTTAACCCAGAAGCCACAGTCTTCTGTCTGACCGGTGCTCGCTCCAAGTCGTGGCAAACCATTATCGTCACCAGACAAGGCATTTTGCCCAGTGTGATTGAGTAGACTAGTCTTACCCGCCCCGGCCGCCCCCAATACGAGAAACCATGGCTGTTCCTTCAGATACCCCTTGCGGGCGCGATAAATGAGGCGATGAAGGAAACCTTTTTGCCGCTCCAGCCAAATCTTGCGTAGGGTCAGGTCAAGATCGCCAAGCCGACTGCTAATCCGATCGTGCGAGGCGACCGTATTGGGGCGACGACGGAGCCTGATCAACGAAAAAAACCAGGAAAAAAATCTGCTCAACAGCGGAAAAAAACCCCACAAGAGCAACAGAACAACCAGTACCTGCCGCAACCACAGCCAGCCGAATGGATAAAAACGTCCGATCGCCACCAAGGGACCGATCCACCAGACAATCGCCGCCAACAGTATCGCAACGAGAATTCGAAATGTACTTCTAAGCATAATGTTCAGCGCTCCCCTGCGCGGATTCCATTCGAACAAACCGAGAATCTACTGCGCACAGCGCGATGGCCAAGAGGACTCATAACGCTGACTTGTTTTAGTAGCGACCGGACATTTCCTTCCCCGGTCCGCCCCTGATCACTCACCGACAACTCTCTTCAGACCCGCAACCTTCCAGAGCACCTCAACGCGGCGATTTTTGGAATTTGCCTCCTTGCTAACCCCTTTTGCGACCGGCTCACGTTCCCCCATCCCCGTCGAGGTGACTTGGCGTGAGGGATAGGCTCCTGCACCAACCGTCGTTATCTGAATCTGCTGACGAATCAGTTCAGCAACCCTGGTAGCACGCGCCTCGGAAAGAACCTGGTTGCTGCTATAACCGCTTGAAACAATCGGCGTCAAATCGGTATGACCAACGACTTCGAGATCCCCAGGCCAAGGCGCAAAGGCTTGTCCAAGCCGATTCAGGTTCGATAGAAATTCCGGGCGAATATCAGCTTTACCGGGCTCGAAAGCGCCATCGCTACGAAAAACCAGCAGCCATCCTTTTTCACGCCGCTCGGCAGTCAACCAGCCTTCCGCAATCAGTTCAGGTAACGGAGGTGGCAACACTTCATAGAGATTCAACTCGCGGACAGGCGGCTCGTAGGCGGCCAGTGCCTCGCGTAGTGGGCTACCGCGTGAAGCAATATCCAGAACCCCCACCACGTAGGCTAGCAACAGACCTGCCACCCCGATCAAAAACAGGCGTAGCGGAGTTATCCACCGCCTCTTGAAACGCTTTGGCAAATCGGAACGTAAGGCAAGGCCGGCCGGCTCCTTTTGCCAAATCTTCCGGTGTAGTTCGCTACGCCGATCCTGCAGCAGTATCGTGCCGCGATCCATGATCTGATAACGGCCTTTGAACCCCAGGCCAAGGATCAATTCATAGAACTCCAACAAATGCATCGGCGGCTTTTCCTCCGCCATTGCCTTCTCTAGCTTGACGAAACAATCCTCGCCCCCCCAGGCATCGCCATGAAACTCCACCAGCAGCGACATTTCCGGCAAGGGCGCTCCACAGTTCCGGCACCACTCATTGACCACCTCGTCAATATGGGTACAGAGGAGATAGGATGCGTCGTCCGCCCAATGCCCGGCCAGATCACTACTGGCGAGACTTTCCCGAAACATGCGAACTTCCAGACCGAGCTGCTTGCGTTTTCCTGCATCGAAAGTATGCTGCGCAGCCTCCTCATGATGCAGCAGCAATAGTGCGGGAATGGCTGCAGATACGCACGGATTTGCCCATTTTGATGCTGCGGCTCCGAATCGAGCAACGATGCTTCTCCTGCCGAATACCGGTCGTCCACTGACTGTTTCTTGCTTTGATTGAGCGAGTGCAGGTGCTTCCTCGAGCGGAACCTCAGGAGCTTCCGCTACAGGGGCACCTATCGCCGGCATTACAGAAGTTTGCGGCATGGCACTTGAAATTCGCTGGGCAATATCCCCTAGAGCCCCCATCGACGAAACTCCCCCAGCCGTCGGAACCCGGCGCAAGGCGTTCATTACCTCGTCTAGACCTTTCATGCGACTTTCCCTTCGCGCAAGCCCCAGGCTTCAAAACGCAGTTCCGGAAAATCGCCAACCACCCGGAGCGCCATGGCAGCGCCAGTCGTCGTCTCTTTCCAATAGGGGTCGATAGACTCCACCTCAAAATAAACACTCTGCGCATAAAACGGCAGATTCCTGGGCACTGCCGCCAACGGTAACAGGCGGGCTCCGGGAAGTTGCAAGTCCACCAACTTATTGATTTGTTCGACCGGGCCAAACTTGACCTGGGTTGGCAGCATACGACGCAGCTTTTCGCCGGGCATCGCGGCAGAAAAAGCAAATACCATCTTCTGTAGCTTCCATTGCGGATCATTGATGCACAGATACACCTGATCGCCACGATCCTCGAAACGTAACGAAATAACCGACGACTCGATGATCAGCGCCAGCGCCCGACGTAAGGCCTGCGACAACACGCTAAAACATGATTGCAAGTTGTCGTGTTGGTAGCGCCATCTTTGCGCCGCGAGCATCGCCTCGACGTTTGGCAAAACAGAAAGCCGGCCGAGCAGTCCTGTCAGCTCCAGATAGAGGTCGGCCGGATGCAGTGGATCATAGGCATCAAGATGATCCAGGCGCATCCTGTATTCGGAGATCGCTTGTGCAGCAAGCATCTCGATCAGATCGGCAACCCCGCCACCGCTCGCCAAAAGGCGCAGACTGGCGGTAGAACTGAGGCGCTGCTGGAGCAGGCCCTGAAACTCTTTGCAGATGGCGAGCAGGCGTTGCTGGGCTCGAACATCAAGCATGGGTGGAATAAATTCGTCATCAAGAACGATCCCACGATTTCCCTGACGTCCGGCAATCACGGCAATCGGCAAGCCTGTCTCATTGGCCCCCAAATGGTCAGCCAGGCAAAGGCGCGTCCGTAATTGTCCAACTTGCATGGCGACCCGCTGTGGCGAGCCTTCCGGATCCAGACCCAGATTGCAATCCTGAATTTCAGCCTCAACCACCTTGTAGCGTGCAATCGACTCGGACTCACCGAAGCCGGTCACTCCATGGGCCACATTGACCCTGACGCTCGCCAGACAGATCTTTGCGCCAATCGGCGCATTGGCAAGATCCAATTGAATAGGTAAGGCATCACAACCGGGAACGGAAAAAGGTGTGCCATCGGCGAATAGGCCTCGAGCACGCAGAATGGCGAAATAGCCCTGATGCAACAGGTCCTGATCAATCTCCAGTTCGCTGAATCCCCAGCCCAGATTGGTAATCTGCGACAAGCGACTATTGACCTGGTGTTCGATGTAACGCTCCTGCTGCTGAAAATGCTGGGCTTCGACCAGCAGGCCATCGGTCCAGACCACTCGGTTGATATTGTTTACAGACATGTGTTTCGGATCCTATTTACAGACAGGTTGGATGCCCGGGCTTACTTTGCTGACTTCAGCAATCACGTTTTTGTCAATTCTCGCCCAGTGGCAAGTATCTATTTCTGCGGGGGATTTCAGCTTGAGAATATTATTTCCGACAGATCCGGCCTGAATAAAATCGGCGGTCACAGTGATCCAGGCATTTTCTTGGTAGGGAACTCGCGTCGAAAAGTTGGCTACGCGATTAGCGACCAGAATAGCCTCTTCAACCTTCACCAATTTGGAACTCGATTCGGCACATTTGGCACTTAAATCAAGGGGTGGCAACCAGTCTTCGGCCAAATGCGTGTACACACAGATGCGAACAGGTCTAGAGATCGTCTCCCCCTCTTTCATATTTACTTCCGGGCCGGCAAAAAGTGTCAGCGATGCCGCTCGATTCGTCGGCAATATTCGCTGCGGCATGCCGCTAACCAAGACGCGCGCAGCATCTCCCAGCGTGCATCCGCTCAACAGGACAACGGTAGCCAGCACGAGCAGGGGATTCTTGCTATGCATCTCAGATGACAAGAATTTTTAGTTGGCTGGGAATTAAACGAACGCCCAGAGTATTCGCCGTGTTCGGCATGTTGATACTAGTCATCCGTGTGATCGGCGCACCACCGACAAAGAAATTGGGTTTGCAGGTGATGTGAAAGGATAATCCCTTGACCGTCCCCGAAATAATTCCCCCACAACAACCGGGCTCATCGCAGAACGTGACAGGAATGATCGTGGCCAAGTTATGTACTGGGCCACCGACATAGAGAATATTTGGAACATTGGGAATGGCCATTGAGCCAAACGCAAGGTTCGGATAAGGAATTGGAATGCAAAGCGGCGGTGTCTTGCAGACATCGGCCGGCGAAATATCGACACCACCCGCTGAACTGTTAGCAAACATGAATTTTTTCGTCCGGTAAGATAATTCGAAGACTGGATCCGTTCATCCGAAATGCAGTTGAGCACCATCAACCTTAAGCAAGGCACTGGCCTGTATGGCACCTAGCTGTGTATGCACGCTATAGCTCTGGCGCGCCTCGACAGCGACGGCGCTGGCATTGAGCAGACTCGATCCGCTGACGTTAATCACCTGGGTCGATGTGTTCTGGACCGATAACTCGCAATCGACCCGCAGATTCATGGCGACAAAGCCCAAGGTATTCTCAGCCTCAAAATGCAACTCGTTGGCCTTGATATGGAGCCGATTTCGCCCTAGATCGATCGTCACTTGACCAGCCTCGCAGTCACGCTCGAGTACCGCCAGGACGTAATAGTGTCCAGCGCTGCCGACGACTAAAACCAGATCGCCATCCTGCGGCTCGACCAGACAACTGACCGCAATCTTGAGTTTGCATCCAGGGGCATCCACCAGTGCCAAGCCGTCTTCATTCCGGATAACTCGAGCCAGGCCTTGACCCACACTCGGCGCGATACCGGGAAACTCCATGCGTTCTTTGCGGGGCGCCAATTCACACCCGCCTGAAATGATATTTTCAATTTTCATGCGTGCTTTCTCGTTCGGCCGGGGCGGTGTAATGACCACCAATCCCCATCTTCGAGTTCTGAGGGAATAGCAAAAGGAGCGTGGCAAACATCGGCATCCCGCCAATCATTGGGGTCCTGGCCGAGCAAGTTGGCATCCTCAAACCGGGATCCTGACAGGCAGCACCCATCCAACCTCACGCCTCTTGCATCAAGGTCAGGGGCCACTAGACCGCGCAGGTCGCACTCGACCAAGGAGGCCGCGCGAAAAGACAGATGGGGTGCCTGCGCATTCCGAAAGCTGCAATGATTTAGCTGCGCGCCATCAAAAGCCGCCGCATAGAGATGAAGGCCATCGAACACAGAATCGCTAAGGATGCTCTTGTCGAATAGTGCAATCTGTAGCTGGCTACCGGAAATGCCCCAGTCGGCTATCTGACAACTCGACCACGCACTCTGAGCTAAGGCACAGGATTCATAGTGCATACGGCGCCCGCTTGAGCCAATCCAGCGATTGTTGACACCCTGGCAATTCAAGAAGGCGACCTCCTCAAAAGCACTATTGGCTACGATCACCCTTTCCATTGTGACGTTACGCCAGAACATGCGGAGTATCTTGCACTCAGCCAACGATCCATCGTGCACTGCCGAAGCAGCGATGTTCCAATCCTCAATCGCTGTTCGCGCGATTGTCAGACACTGGATGTCGCAGGACTCAATCTGCCAATGAATCCAGGATGATGCGTTGATTAACATGCGGATGAATTTGCTGCTACGCCAGCTACATTGAGTCCATTGCCCCCCCTCGATAAGACACTCAGAGAAATCACTATCCACGATCAACGTCCCGTTCGCACCACAAGTATCGAAACGAACACCTTTGAACTTGCAGCCGATGAATTCACTCTGATCGAAACGGCAACGCGAGAAAAAACAACTATCGAGTGTTAGACCTTGCCAAAGGGTGTTGGAAAAATTGCAGTCGACGAAATGCGTACCTGGAGGAGCTTCGTCGAAGTGACTCCCAGAAAAATCGCGTTCCTTGACCGGCATACCGCTAACCATGGAAACATCAGGCACGTTGTTCGCTTCGTTAGCAAACATGAGTTGTCCTTCGTGGCACCTCAACGACGGCCTCTAGCCTGTTATCGCACCACAATTTCCGCCAGTCGTCATAACGTTCGACAAAACCCAAATTGGCGCCAATCAAATTGCATTGCGTCATGGTTGAAGAACGAAGATCAGCACCATACAAATTGGCCCCCTTTAAGGAGCACGCAACCCATCTGGAATTAGCCAATTGGGCATGCATCAGGTTTGCCATGCCAAGATCGCTGCTCACCCAACTACTTCCGTCTGCTTGCACCCCGAACAGGATCACCTCTTTCCAGGAACAACACTCACTCAAACTATTGGCGAGCGAGGCTTCGACGAGAGAAACTTTTACGAACTCACACTCGATCCACCTGGAAGCTGAGATGTCGCAGCCATCAGCGAAAACACAGGTGGTAAAAATGTTGTTCTCGACGATGGCTGCAGACATATTGGTTTCAACCCAGCTACACTTCTCCCAAAGACAGTCCATCGCATTGAGTCCCCTCATGTCGCAGACAAGAAAGGCATGATTAGTGAACTGGCAAGCGCGCACGCAAATCCCAGGAAGAGACGAATCTTTAAACATCACCCCATCGCACTTCACGTTGAGAAGCTGAAACTGGCTCCCCATTCCTTCGATAACGAAACAGTTTTGCCACCCCCCACCCTTTAGGCGAACTAGGGAAAAGTCACATTTCTCGAAATGAACGGAAGACAACAGTCCTTCTTCCCAGACACTGCCTGTCAGCAAACAGGAGTCGAAGCGGCAGGAAGACAATACGGCGCGATCAAAAACTGCGTTATCAATCTGACAATTGATAAAAATGAGATTCCTCAGGTCGGCATCTTGCCAGTTGCAGCGAGAGAGATCGCACCCCAGGAACTGCACGCCTTGCCAGGACTGCCCCGAGAAATCAGATTGCGACAAATCGGCATTGCGAATCACCAGATCATCCCGCCGTTTGTCGCGCGGCCAGCCTGACAATTCCTTACGCCATTCGGTCTTGTCCATGTCGGACGGTGGCAAGCCATGCCCCCGCATTAGGCTGAGTGCACACTCGTCATTCGCTTTCATATCCTGCGCCTTCGCCTGGCTTGCCGCATCTTCGGCCGACCGAACAACAGCCGCGTAATGCGCCATGCGCTTGACTACCTCGTGATACGGCCGCGGCTTCTGCATTGTGCGAGGATGATCCTCCGGCATCAGGAGATATTCCCAAGCCCAACCGCTGCTGGCCGGTGGCAATAATTCATCGTCACGCATACCTTCGGTACCGTTACGCTCTAAATCCAGGCGCCGGGCTGCAACTTCGACAAGATGCTCATATTGGTGCGGTGATTTAATTTCTGACAGCGCACCAACCAGGCAATCCAACTCATCTGACAACATGTCGGATACCGGCAATACACCATTGAACAAAATCACACCAACATCACGATCAGGAAAAAACCACAGCGTTTGGCGTTTTAGCTGAACCTCCTCAAATACCGATTCTCCCTTGCGCCGCACAACAAGTTGTCCAGTCAAGGGAGGCGTTACCCCACGATAACCTTGCCCTTCCTTACCCATACCGGTCAATGAGAACGGCACCGAGACTGGCCAATTGTCAGTCGCCAACCATTGATCAGGTGGGGCTAATTGAAAAAAGCGCCGGTCCATCTTTTCCGGCCAGCCGGGATGTTCACGATTCTCACTCGCTGGCGCCAGGTCTCGCTTCTTGTGTGAGACGAACTGGGCTCGTTGACGCCAACGTGTATCAAGAGGGCCGGTCGCGGCCATAGACTGCACTTCCTCGCGGTGATCACCGGGCAGCGTTAGTGACGGAGCAGAATCGCCGCGAGGAAACGCTACGCCGTAACCACGCCCCACGGGGTTGTCCGGACAATCCGGGCCGCCGTAGGCGTTCGCATAATCCAACTCAAGTCGGACCAGACCTTCGGCATTACGCATCTGCCCGAACCGTTCATGACAATCGATTTTTTTATGACTATCGCCGACTACAACCTCGGCCGTCCACTGCACAGCCCCCCCGGCAGCATCTGCTTGTCTTGCCACGGCAAAACCAGCGAGCAACCATTCGGCATATGGCTTGGCCATTGCCTCGTCGAGTAGCTTGAACGACATGGGTGCCGTCTCCAGCGCAGTCCACACTTCAGCCTCATGCAGCAGAATCCGGGCATCGCTAAGACGAAAACCAAAACCGGCAGTAATCCCTAGCAGGGATTGCCGTCCGAATTTGACCGGCGCCATAAGAACAATGAGATGTTGAGGCTTAATGACTTTCATATTTTTCAGTCGGTCGTCTGGATCATGCTACATGTAGATGCTTATGCCGCGGATCGCTAGCCTGAGTGCCCCGATATCAAGATCGACACCGGTGATCTTGGCCCAGACACCGGTCACCCGAGCCTCCAGATTGGTGGCCTTGATTGCAACGGAGGTTGCCTCAATGGTTACCCCTTTGACTTCAAGATGCATGCCGTAAGCGATGATCGCCGCCCCGATCACTTCGAGGTGCATACCGGTCGCATCAATCGTCGTACCACTGATCCGCCCCCACAAGCCAGTAAGGTCTATACAGGCACCGGTAATTCTCAACCACACCAAAGTCATATCGAGGCGTACGCCAGTCATTTGGGCGGAAATTCCCGTCACACCAATGGATTCTCCTGTTAGTACCAAATTGAGACCGATCATGTTGACACGGCTGCCAATGGCGGCAATGTCAGAACCGATGAAAGAGGTTGCGCTACCGATCATCGCGATGTTCTGGCCGACAAATTCGGCATTCAAGCCATAGGCGGCGATATTGGCCCCGACAAACGAGGCACAGACTCCGGTAAAGGTCAGTTGAGCCCCGGTAAACAGGGCCCGTACCCCAGTAATATCGATCAATGCCGCCTGCTGGATGATCGTCGTAGTCGTTGTCTGGGTTAGCGTGCGCGCAATCTGAACATAACTATCCTGGTCAATGGCGGTCGAGGAATTGCGCTCGACGGTCTGCTGATAGTCGCGTTCGGCATGGATCATCACGCGCTCTGCACCGCGTAGATCATCAAAAGTTATCTGGCTAGAGTTCTGTGGATCGCCATAGCTGAGAGAGCGGGAAACTAGTCCGGAATAGCGAATATCCTTGGGCAAATCGTAGGGAGGCGGCAACTCGCCGTTATATACAATCCCAGCCATCAACGGGCGATCAAGGTCACCATCAACATACGTGACCATGACTTCCTGTCCGACACGAGGTATCGCGACGGTACCCCAGCCCTTACCAGCCCAGGTTTGCGAAACGCGCATCCAGCACGAGGAATTCTCCTCTGTCGTCGTATAGCGGTCCCAATGAAAGTGGACGCGGATACGACCAAGGGCATCCGTATGTACTTCGACCCCCTGCGGGCCAACCACGGTGGCGCTCTGGATCCCAGGCACGGTCGGTTTTTTGTAGCGACGGAGCGGATGGAACTCAATATCGTCAGGCAACACCGTAAATTTGCAAACGGTGCTGTCTCCATGCATCGTACTATCCAAGTCGTTTACGAATTCGTATTCTGTGCCGAGAAGGAAATAGCGACGGTTTCGGCTACTATCGGGATGCAAACTTAACGAGAAAGCCTGCCCCAAAACCAGGCCCTTGGCGTTGGATTTCCCGTTCATGATCCGTGCTTCCGCCTGCCAGGCAAGAAGACGCATTTTTGCCAGGAACTCGCCCCGTTGCGACTCGTAATACCCCTCAGCATAGTCATAGTATTCAAGCTGAACACCCTGCAGCGTTTGTTGGACCTCTTCCGCATTGGTTTGCAGAACATCGCTGGGTACGTGATAGTTAAAATCGCGAAGCACGATGGCGTTGGGACGAACCTTGCGGGTTCTTTGCAGGCGCTGGATGCTTTCGCGATCAACCAATGGTCTCCCCTCTTCACCGTCCGGGTTGAAGTCTAGTTGCGGGTAGATTCCGCTCTGGTCGACAAATACCTGAGTATCGCTGAGCACAATCGTATGCCCGTCCTGATCATGGCGGATGAAGTAATAAATCCCTTCGTCCTCTAGCAGTCTGCTGGCAAAGGCAAGATCGCTTTCACGGAACTGCACGCAGTACTCTCGCTTGTCGTAGTTTCTTGCCAAATTGAACTCAAACCTGGCAAAGCCATAACCCCGGAAAACTGCCTCAACAATTTCCGGCGCCGACAAGTCTTGGTAAATCCGACAATTTTGATTCTGCTTGAGGAAGGACAACCAACTGCCAAGCTTTAACGAATAGGTGTATTGATCACCTTTTTGCCCGGTATCGACACCTTCAAATACGTAAGCATTGAAGGTCCGTGTCGCGGAACCGTCCTGCTGCGAAATATCGATAGATATTTGGTCGCCAAGCAGGCCATCAAGGTCAAGATCCGGGCGCGAGCAGACCAATTCAAGTTCGTAGCTCGGCGTCCACGACATTTCTTCCTTAACGGAAAAACTCAACGCTAAAGAATCTTTCAGCTTTTCACTTCTTAGTTCAATCAAGCGCATGATGAAATCTCCATTCCGGATTCGAAACTTTCGCTCTTATCGCCGGCTAAATTGCCAGCTTGATCGCCAGTCTGATCAACCAGTTCAAGGGCTAGGCCATCTCCCCCAACCACCCGTACCTGCTGCAACGGAATGCCTTCACGCTTCGCAACCAATAGTTCCTGCGCCAGCGCCGGTAAGACCGTGGCCCGAATCAAGTCTTCAATGGCGCGACCACGGTGGGGATGACCGGCTGCCGTATTGGCGACCCACTCAATAGCCGACCCATCGATTTCCAGCTCGACCCCTTGTTCCTTGACGCGAAGCGCTAGCTGATCGAGATAGTGAGCGGCAATCGACTGTAGTGCGGACAAGCCTAATGGGCAGAAGGGTAGAACCTGCATGCGGGCCAATAAGGCCGGAGGAAAGCTGCGCTGCAAGGCTGTTTGGGCGAGTTGGCTGAGCTGCCCGAAGGTCGCCGGTTGCTCCGCCAAAGCCGCAACCTCAATTTCGTCGGCACCGATATTGCTGGTCATCAAAATCAGGCAATTCCTGAAACTGACTCGCCGTCCTTCCCCATCTTCCATCCAACCGCGATCAAAGACTTGGTAAAAGACCTCGTGAACATCTCGGTGCGCCTTATCGAACTCGTCGAGAAGTACCACACTGTAGGGTTTACGCCATACCGCCTCGGTCAGTACGCCCCCCTTGCCATAACCAACATAGCCCGGAGGAGCTCCCTTCAAGGTGGCTGCAGTGTGCGACTCCTGGAATTCGTTCATGTTGAACTGAATCAGATTGTGCACCCCGCCAAACAAGACTTCGGCGAGCGCCACTGCCGTCTCCGTCTTGCCTGTCCCGGTTGGCCCCGTCAGCATGAATACGCCGAGTGGCCGGTTAGGATCGTGAATACCTGCACGAGCCACCTGCAATGCCTTGCTTAAAGCGGTCAATGCGCCGCTCTGGCCGAATACGCGGCGCTCCAGGCGCTCGCGCAACTCCAGTGTGGCATCAATATCATCACTCATCATGTCGACATCAGGAATGCCAGTCCATTCGGAGAGCACGGCAGCAATGGTGCGTTGATCCACCCACGGCTGGATCAACGCTTTGCCCTGCTGCAAGATATCCAGCCGACAAATCAGCTCGGGGATGGCGCCGCGGTCTTGATCCGAGATTCCAGCCTCAAGAATCTGCCCGACCTCGCAAACCATAGCCCGTGCCGTAACAACCTGTTCGCTAAGTTGGTCTGCGCGAGCCTGGTGTGCGGCGCGACGCTCCCGCAATTCTTCGTAATTGATGCTCCCGTCAACCGCCAGTTTGGCATCCTGCTCAGCCCACTGTAGTTGCAGATCCAGTGCCAGCACCGCCTGTAGCTCGCGCTCGAGAGCCGCCGGCGGCGCCACTCGACTCATTGCGACACGGGCGCACGCGGTGTCGAGCAAACTGATTGCTTTGTCCGGCAAATGGCGGCTTGGTAGATGACGTTTCGACAATTTGACTGCTGCGGCCAATGCGTCATCGGTAATACGTACCCCGTGATGCTCGGAAAACCGATTGGCAATCATCCGCAACATGGTGATCGCTTCCTGCTCGCCGGGTTCATCCACCACCACCGGTTGCATGCGTCGCGTTAATGCCGCATCCGGTTCAATAAATTGTTTGTATTCGCTCCAGGTTGTCGCGGCAACCATGCGCAACTTGCCCCGCGCCAACATCGGCTTAAGCATGTTTACCGCATCACCGGTACCGGCTTGTCCCCCCGCGCCAACCAGCGTGTGTGCTTCATCGCAGAAAAGGATGATCGGTACAGGCGAGCGCTCAATCGCATCCACCACAGACTTCAAGCGTGCCTCGAACTCGCCTTTCATGCTGGCTCCTGCCTGCAGGCGCGCCAAATCGAGACACCAGACTTGAGCATCGGCTAGCACCGGTGGCACCATGGCATCGGCGATGCGTTGTGCCAGAGCCTCGACGATGGCTGTCTTCCCCACCCCGGCTTCACCCACCAGAATAGGGTTGTTCTGACGACGACGAAGCAAGATATCGATAACCTGACGAAGCTCATTGTCACGACCAATCACCGGATCTAGTTCGCCGCGCTTCGCTTGAGCAGTCAGATCGTTGGCCCATTTGATCAATGCATCGGCATCGGAAACGGTATCGTTGTTATTGTGAATAGGAACATCCGGCGAGTTCATAGGACGATCACCAGCCTCCCGCCAACCTCGCCCAGCCTGTTCGAGTACATTCGAAGCTGCCGGCCACTGGATCCTTTCGAATTGCGGACTAAGGTGATAAAGAGTCCGCCGCAACTGTTCATTTTCAAGCGCAGCGAGCAACACATGGCCCGAGCGGATATGTTGTGAGGTGGCTACCAATTGACTGACGGCCAGCGCACTTTCCATCGCATGATCGACACGTGCCGAGATATCGATTGACGCCCCCTGACGCTTCGGGAGACGGGCCAATTGCTTTTGCAAGTGCCCCAGCAAGATGACAGGATCACCTTTGAAGTGTGATAACAACTCCGAGAGATCGCTCTGCTCGCGCCGAAACATACAAACCAGCCAATGCTCTAGCTCAATGAACTCGTGTTCGCTTTGACGGCATAGCGCCGTTGCCTCAACCAGAGCTTCATAAGCCATCGTGCCCAAACGACCGAACAACCGTTCTCGATTCATTCCATGCTCCATCAAAACAACACCACAGGGTCATAGGCGCAGACTGTCTTAATACCTGCTGAAGGCTTTATCCAGGCGTCCTGGCCAATACGCGTTTTTCCCAACGAGGCCCGCAACGAAGAAGCGGTCCGTACCTGCACATCAATCCGGGCGCTAGCCTGCCCCCCCGTGTAGTCGTCAATGACACGGACCATTGTTTTCATTCGCTCGGAAGCTCGCTGAAATTTTGGAAAATCCACGGCATCCAAGGGTCCAATCTCAACAAGGATCGCCGACTGCGTATCGAAAACCCGCCGCCCAATGCGCCATTGTCCGAGGTGCTTCTCGCCAGGATTGCCATAGCCAACTTCGATCCAGCGCCCATAGCGGGGGCTGACCTTGACCTGAATTGAGAAATAGCTGGAAAGAATGCTCTCAAGTACGGATAGGCTCCGCTCTGGGCGTACATAGGCCCAGGCAGCACTTTTCCGGCACCGCGAAACATGTCGGGAAAACTCCTTGTCATTACCCGCCATCCAACCAGACGCGAGTCTCCCAAGACGCTCTGAAAACCCCTCCAGACGAGGATGGGCAAACATACTGAGTAGCGGATGTGTATTGGCGAAAGCACGATAATTCAGGATTGCCAGATGACCGCTGAGCAAATTCAGAAATGCCTCGAAAGCGGCATTTCGTTCCAGAGTACGTTCGTGCTTGGCATGCTCGGTGATATGAATCGGCATTGGTCCAAATGGAGCAAACAAACCGAAATGCCGAACACGGACATTGACTTTGTAGCTAGAAACCTCACTGGGATCGTCTTCAACATAGGTATCCGGGGTAAATGTCACTTGCTGCAAATCGGTACCGGAAAAATACATTTCGGCAGCTTGTCCGATTTGTAGCCAGTTCTGGTCCCAACCAGGACGAATGCCGCGCCCATCGACGGCGACAAGTTGTTCGAGTCGTCGCAACAATTCGTCGAACGTCTTGTGATTGGAAATTCCACGCCATGTCTCGTCGGGTAACACCTTGCGCTCGGCACGCGCAGCGGCGACATAGAGCATGGCTTCGTGCAGGCGATCGATTTCTTCGGTCGAAAGCCGCATCAATGCGTCCCTCTGGCCAGATCCAGGTTGGAAAAATGGCCACCGGGCTCACCGTCAAACTCGATATCCACCTCTAGCGCATCATTCAAATTCACACATTCCAGAAGTGCCTGGCAGACGATTCGCGAAAACAACCAGTCACCTCCGTCAGGATGGCTCTTGCTATCAATATTGATCAGCAACTTGTTGGAGCGGACCCAGGACATTGGGCCTGGCACAGGAGAGCGCGAAAAACCAAGGGCATTCCTTGCCCGGTCGAGGCTGGCAACCCGTCGCTGATCCGCCTGAATTGAGGGAGTACAGGCGAGCGACAACCACAAGCGTATAGCTTCAGCGACGTCATGTTCGCCACGCGACCGAATGCGCAGCGGATTACTACCCAAGAACTGTACGGCCTCCCAGTGCCGTTCAGGTAGTGGCTCATCGCGAGCTTCGCTAGGTAATCTAAGACATTCAATCTTCTGTACAGAACAGGCCTCGGACAGCGTGAAGCCAGCGCGATCAAGCTTCTCGCGATACCAGCCACGATCACTGACATAACCGTCGATCTGAAGGAACTTGATATCCTCCGGCAAACCGAGATCAGAATTCAGCGAAGCGCTGACGAAATGCCGCGCAGGCAATTGGTCGCGCAGAACCGAGTGATCGATTGCACCATAGGTGGCATGTTGCTTTCGATAATTGAAGAATCCTTCCTGTCCGCTGACGGAAAATGCCTCACGGGGCGGCACCGGACTCAGTTCGATGCTGCGCCCACTCGCGAGCATGGCTCGACATTCAGTGAGATGGTGAATATCGAAAGCCAGCGGCCGCATGCGATCGACGACGACCCACTGGTCGGTTTGGTTTGCGTTATAGATTAGCGGGTCAAATCTCTTGGGGTACAAGTTGATAATCGGCGTTGCATACAGCCGGAAATTACCAACACCGATCCGATGCATAATCAAGGTCGGTTCAGACTTCAACATGAAAACAAGATGGAATTTCTTGTGTCCGGATATTTTCTTGAATAATCTCGACAAACCAGCAACCCGAACACCAAGGAACTTGGCTGGCTGAGCGAAATATTCGCGCAACAGGCGAAGCCCTGGCAGCATGCTGGCCGATGACGGAAGTAACGCCTCATTATCCGAAACGCCGATGATTGATAGTTCTGATGGTGCCAGCTCAAAAAAATCTAGGGCACTACTATCTTCGCCCCAAGCAAACACTTTGAGACTGCCGTGCAACAGGGTCTTCTGTATCGCCAAGGCCAGCGGAACATCACCAGCCAGCGTCAAATTGACATGATCCGTTTCCAGATCACCAAGAGTAGCGTTGCTCTGGGCTGTAAACTCGAAATCAATGACGCCCGCTGCTTCGGTTGCACGAGCGGCAATTCTCGGCGGCAAATGGCTAATCGTCTGGGCACAGCGAACCTGAGACAGTTCAAGAGGCAACAAGTGCACTTCCTGGCCGGTGGTAAAACGTAAGCTGGCACCGCCCCCCGGCAAGTTTGCCTGGATTATTGCCCCTTTCTTGATGCGTTGCCCGCTCATACATTCCGGGGAAGAAAAGTCAGGCTCAAAGGCAACCGTCGCAATTGACGGGGTCGCCTCATTCCACAATGGCGCTACCCGCGAAAGTACTTGGCGCGCGAATTCTGCATGTTCCACATCAAGGCGTGCATGCACTCGGGCCGACAAAAAGGCGACCCCTTCCAGCAAACGCTCAACAAATGGATCGCTCACCGTATCGTTGTGCATGCCGAGTTCGCCAGCCACCTGCGGATAGGCATCAGCAAAACATTTGCCAGCCTCGCGCAAAAACCGTAGCTCCTCGTTATAGAGCTCAATGAAATGCGGGTTCAAAACTTAAGGCTCCGCACTAGATTAACTGCCCCATTACTGAAATCTACCGCTAACCGAAAAACGACAGCCCCGTGTGAACCATGACGAGTCGTAGCATCGATCTCGAACAAGATTGACTGTCTGAATTGCTGATCCGTATCGGAGAGCGCGTTAACCCGAAGCGTCCGGGGATCAAGACGCGGTTCGAACAAAGGAATCATGCGCCGCAAGTGCCGAACGACTGCCTCGGTATCACTCCGGCTGTTACTAACCAGACCGGCTATCGGCAAACCATAATTTAGGACCGATACCACTGCTGGGGCCTCCTGTTCAAGCGGCAGCGTTCCGCTTCTCGTGGCATGCTGCAGAAGTTGGGTGACATCTTCGCAAATGCTTTGTTCGACGCCCTTGCCCCCTTGACTGCTGATGCGGCCATAAAGGTTTGGGGTGAAGGAGTGTCCGCGAGCCAAAGATCTCATGGGGTTCTATAGCACCGCCGGATGGCGAACCGTCCGGCGGTGCCTGTTCCTATAATGATTCAGAGGAGATTGCCTTAAACGACGGCATTCAGCTTCAGGTCGTAGCCAGCTTTGCTGACAGCACCCATGGTGCCGTCGTTACGCTGTTCCTTATACTCAAGCTCGATACGGGCAAAGTTGATCTTGATTTCATCAACAGGCAGGACGGTATCGGTTTCGCCACGCGTCGTAGCCATACCACCGGGCAGATTGCCGACGGTAGTAAACGATGAAACCAAGCAGTTACTGAAGGTCACCGTCAGGAAGTCCATCTGCGTACCGCCGGACTTACGGCAAATCAGCTTTGCCTGGGGAACATGCTCCCCGGTTGCGCACATCAAGAAAAGTTTCGGAGAAGCCTTATTCGAGACCATCCGGAACTCGAAGTCTTTCATTTCGACCTTGCCGGCACCGCCGCCGCTACCAAAACCCCAGCGACCCGAGTTTTCTTCAGCCCACTGCCAGCTCTGGACCTGAATCAGGCCAGGATACTGGGCGTCCGGAGATTCCCCCTCGACACCATCAATTTGCAGGAAATAGTCAACAAGTGCAGCAGCCATAATTACCTCTTTAAAGTTAGCTTGGATACCGTGTCAGGAACCTGGTTGGAGCTCCACATTTCCGAAAAGTGAGGAGAGTCCACCCAAGAGGTCGTTACTTCGTCGCCGTCTTGGCAGACGGCAGCTTAGATACCAACCGGAGCGACACGGTTAAACCCTCCAGTTGATAATGCGGGCGCAGGAAAAACTGAGCGCGGTAATAACCGGGGTTATCCGGTAGTTCATCCACGATCACTTCTGCAGCAGATAGCGGACGACGAGACTTGGTCGCCTCGCTGGAAATCGTCGGGTCGCCATCGACGTAATTCATAATCCAGTCGTTCAGCCAGCGCTGGGTTTCCTCGCGTGACTTGAATGAACCGATCTTGTCCCGGACGATGCATTTCAGGTAATGGGCAAACCGACAGGTTGCAAAAATATAGGGCAGGCGGGCCGAGAGATTGGCATTTGCGGTAGCGTCGTCATCCTCGTAAATTGTTGGCTTATGCAAGGTCCGAGCGCCAATAAACGCGGCCATATCGGAATTCTTGCGAAACACCAGCGGCATAAAGCCAGCATTTGACAATTCATGCTCTCGCCGATCTGAGATGGCGCTTTCAGTCGGGCAATAGAGTAATTTCTCGCCATCACTACCGGAGTAAACATAGTTTGGTAGTATTTCCACGGAACCACCTGATTCCACCCCGCGAATTTTGGTACACCATCCATACTCGGAGAAGGCACGCGTGATGTTTGCGCCCATTGCATAGGCGGAGTTGGCCCAGCAAAAATCATTCGCGTTGTCGGGATCGATTTTTTCCTCGAAAGCGAACTCCTGAACCTCATGGGTATGGGCTCCGTAAGGCAGGCGAGCCATGAAACGTGGCATGGTCAAAGCCAAATAGCGCGAATCATTCGACTCACGCAAACGTCGCCATGCAGCGTACTCGACAGCCTGAAAGATCTTGGAGATGTCACGGGGATTACCCAATTCGGTCCACGAATCCATCTGCATCGTCCCCGGCGCTACTGCGGAGATGAATGGAGCATGCGCCGACGCAGCGATCTTGGCCATTTCGGTCAGCAAGGCGACATCCTGTGGGCTGTGATCGAATTCGTAATCGCCAATCAGGCAACCAAAGGGCTGGCCACCAAACTGACCGAATTCCTGCTCATAGACTTTTTTGAAGATAGGGCTTTGATCCCAGGCACCGCCCTTGTAATGACGTAAGGTCCGCCCCAGCTCTTTTTTGCTGATATTCATGACTCGAATACGCAGATTAGCGCTCGTCTCGGTATTGGAAACCAAATGGTGCAAGCCCCGCCACGCCCCCTCTATCGCTTGCATCTGCGGGTGATGCAGAATTCTGGTTAGTTGTTCCGAAATTTTCGCGTCGATCTCGCCAACCAGCGAATCAATAGTCTTCAACGCATCCTTGTAAACAACAACCTTGTCGCGACGCACAAAGCCCAACAAGGTGTTGACTGCAACCTGGACAGCCTCGGTAGCTTCATTAGTCCGCGGCCGGAAGGATTTCTTCAGCAAATCCGTTAGCTCGCCGTCATTTTCAACAGTGGCAACCAGCGGAGCGTCTGCTTTACGTTCGAACACTGCACTCATTGCATTTACTCTTTCGGCTCTTGGGGTTGATCGAGGTTTGTGACGTCCTGCACCGCTGCACCAGAGTCACTCGGCCAGTCGCCGTCGTCCTGAACAGCGATCTGCTTTCCCGTGTATTTAGGATTTGTCAGTAATTGCTCAATCAAATCCTGCGCAGCCATCTTGCCGTCCATATAAGTAGCAAGTTCTTTTAATTCATTGCGCGCCTTCATCAACGCTGCTAATTCGGGAATGCGCTTGGCAACCTCAGCCGGTTCGAAGTCCTTCATTGATTGAAAAGTCAGATCGACATCAATCAGGGCTCCTGGCTCGTCGGACAACGTATCGTCAGCATAGAAGGTCGCCTTCGGAGAAATCTGGGCCATCCGCTTATCGAAGGTTTCATCGTCAATATCAATGTAATCGCGCTCTTCGACCGGTGCCAAACTTGCCGTATTGTCCCCCGAGAGATTAGCCATCACACCGACCACAAACGGCAACTCGACCTTTTTCTGGGAGCCGTAAATCTCCACGTCATACTCAATCTGAACCCGTGGCGCGCGCTGCTTGCCGATAAATTTCTGTCCGTCGTAATGTTTTGCCACACCAACCCCCTTCACCAAAAAATTTCAAAAGTTCATCAACAAAGGCTTAGTTGCTTACTGGCCTTACCAATCGGTTTAGAAGCATTTCAGATTCCGAGAAAAGTTCGCGCATCAGCAACTCGAAATTCATATCAACCATGCGTTGCAATCTCTGAATGAAAATCGGCGCAGGATGGCCGCTTTCGTTTTCGCTGTAGTAACGAAGTAACGCATCAAGGACGATACGTACGTCTTCCCGATTTCGTAGTGAAAGACCTCTCTCGACCCCAATCGATACCCGGCTAAGGCTTTCCTCGGTAGCACACCCCAAGTCTTCGTAGAGGGCTGGTGTCTCTTCGCTAAGGCGTCCCATAGCAAGGGCTCTTGCCTTTTGCGCGGCATGTCCAACCAAGGTCATCAATTCGGTAAAATCGACGCCGCTATCGGCACTAATTTCATCAAGACGATGACTTATCTCTTCAATACACTGCTTGGTTTTTCCGAGCATATCGAAGACGGAAAGCCGACCAATCCCTGGATCAGCAGCGTCGTCCTGTAAAGCATTGTCAAGTGCTGAGCGATCATCAGGCGGCAGAACTTGCCCACCGAACTCTGGCAACAGGGCGGAGACCGGCCATAAGTAGCCGTTGAATAAGGGGAGTTTCTTGAATAGAGCAACACTGGGCGGACTCGCCAACCAACTAAGCACTGTCACGTGCAGATCACCTGTCGGTAATTCACTATCCCCCTGAGGAAATAGTTGCCCCGTATCCTTGAGAAGCAATTCAGAGATGTAACACAAGCCGCGATACCAACCGCTCAACCCCTCGCTTTCGGCTCGGGCCCGCAACATCCAGACTGCAACTCGGAGATCGTCCGCTTCACGGGCCAAAACCTCGCAATCGCTAGCTACACGCCCCCAATCGAAAGGAGCCTGCCCTTTGCGCAAAGGTGCATCGAAATCAGCCTCGTGATCCGCGATCGCTTGATCGAGTTCGATGAATCGCTCGTCAAACTCGAGATCAACAGCCCCTCCGTCCCCCAACATATAAGCAACCTATCTTTTTATTCGAATTGATCCGACACCAAAACATGCCATTGGTGTATTCATATGGGATATTCCAACGGAATTATTCGCCTGTCAATATGATTTTTTCACCTTGCCGTTATTTGTCCGCTTCTGTGCATCAAAAACGCGACAAGACGAAAGTAGGGCGTTTGCAAGCCTTGCCGCGTCAGCGCTGGCCGGATTGATATCAGAGTCCACCTTGCGGGCATGATTTCGGCAGGACCACTACGTCCCGGCACAGCCATGCTTTCAATGTCAATACCCGGCATCGCTTTCAGGACTCGCAAGCCATTCGCGAAACACCAACGCAAGATTCCACAGCGAACTCTTGCTGGCCCCGCCGGATCTACTGCGACCGGTTCTTCGGAGTAACAGCCGAAAAACTGTAATGGGCCAGCCCTATTATTGAGCGCTCCATGTCACGCCGCATTTAGGATATCCATGCACAACTCCCAGGGTTCCGCAAGCCTTGCATCCCGCGTAATACGTGGTATAACCCTCGACCAAAGCAATATAAGAGACAAGAAAAGATTCCAAGTGCCGTTTGGCTTTTACATCATCATGGCCGCGCAGTTCTTCTCCGCGCTGGCCGACAATGCCCTGCTCATCGCCGCTATCGCCGCCCTGCGCGAGATGCACGCGCCGGCTGAATACGAGCCGCTACTCAAGACCTTTTTTACCGTTTCCTATGTCGTACTGGCCGCTTTTGTCGGCGCCTTTGCCGACTCAATGCCGAAATGGCGGGTGATGTTCATCAGCAACCTGATCAAGATCGTCGGTTGCAGCATGATGTTCTTCGGTGCCAACCCGCTGCTCGCCTATGGCGTCGTCGGTCTAGGCGCGGCGGCCTACTCGCCGGCCAAATATGGCATCCTCACCGAATTCCTGCCGCATCGCCTGTTGGTCGTCGCCAACGGCTGGATCGAGGGCCTCACCGTCGGCGCCATCATTCTCGGCGTCGTGATCGGCGGCACGCTGATCAAGCCCGATATTGCCATGACCCTGCTCGCCTTCGATTTCCCGCTGATCGATACCGGGGTCAACACGGTAGGTGAAATGGCAATTTCCGTCGTCGCCGTGCTTTATATATTGGCCGCCATTTTCAATCTTTATGTGCCGGATACCGGCGTCGACCACAAGCCGCTCAAAAAGAACCCGTTCTACCTGGTGCACGAATTCGGCCACTGCCTTTCCCTGCTCTGGCGCGACCGTTTGGGCCAGATTTCGCTGGCCGTAACCACCCTCTTCTGGGGCGCCGCCTCGACCCTGCAGTTCATTGTTATCAAGTGGTCGGAAGTCGCACTCCACCTCGACCTCTCGAAGTCCTCCATGCTGCAGGGAGTGGTCGCCGTCGGCGTCGCCTCCGGTGCGGTGTTTGCCGCCAAGTTTATAACCCTGCGCAAATCGGTACGGGTCATTCCGCTCGGCATTGCCATGGGACTGATCGTCCTGATCATGAATTTCGTCGGCAGCATCTGGCTGGCCGTGCCCTTGCTGATCCTGATCGGCGGCCTCTCAGGCTTCTTCGTGGTGCCGATGAACGCCCTGCTCCAGCATCGCGGCCATATTCTGATGGGCGCCGGTCACTCCATCGCCGTGCAGAATTTCAATGAAAACCTGTCCATCCTGATGATGACCGGCATCTATTACCTGATGATCAAGATCGACATGTCGATCTACTGGGTAGTTACCCTGTTCGGCCTGTTCGTCAGCGGCATCATGTACCTCATCCGCCAGCGCCATATCGCCAACCAGCTAGCCCAGGACGACGTTCAGCATCTGGACGACTCGTCGAACCACTGCCTTTAAAAGGGAAGTTCCGGCACGCTCTGTCCGGCCAGCAGGCGGCGGGCGAACAGCAGATCTTCCCAGGCCTTGGCCTTGTCCGGCAAATTCCGCAGCAGATAGGCCGGGTGGTAGGTCACCACGACGGGAATCCCGGCATATTCGAAACGCTTGCCCCGCATCGAAGCCAGCGTCTTGTCGTCGTGCAATACGGCGTGCACGGCAGCCTTGCCGAGCAAGACAATGATTTTCGGCTTAAGCAAGGCGATCTGCCGCTCGAGGTAAGGCCGGCAAGCCGCCATTTCAGCCGCCTCCGGCGTGCGATTGCCGGGCGGCCGACACTTCACCGCATTGGCAATGTACACCTTGTTGCCGCGGGCGATATCGAGCGCCGCCAGCATATTGTCGAGCAACTTTCCGGCCTGACCGACAAACGGTACGCCTTGCGCATCCTCTTCCGCTCCCGGACCTTCGCCGATGAACAGCCAGTCGGGGTGTTGATCGCCGACCCCGAAGACCGCCTGGCGACGCTGTTCACCCAACCCGCAGGCGCGGCAAACGGCGACCTGGCGAGTCAGTTCCGGCCAGTCCAGACAGCCCACCGCCATTACCTGGGCCGGCGTATTACTGACCGAACGCGGGCTGAATTCCGGCTGCGCCGCGGGCGCTGGCGGGCGGGATGGCAGGGCTGCCTTCTCCACCTCAACGGCGGTTACGGGCGGCAAACACTCGTCGCTCGCGGTCGGCCCGGGCTGCTCCCGCCATACCCAGATCGGGGATATCCCCATCTCGACCAGCATCTGTTCCCGGCTCAGACTCATGCCAGTTCCTTGTCAAAAATCAGTCCATCTTCACGCCCAATGGCGGCCGGGTAATAGCCCTTGCGCACGCCGATCTGGCGAAAACCGAAATGGCGATACAACTCGACTGCCCGCTCATTGGACGGCCGTACTTCGAGAAACAGTTTGGCGGCGCCGCCCTGATGCGCACTTTGCATGGCATTCCGCAACAGACGGCCGCCGTAGCCCTGCCCCTGGTAACGCTGATCGACGCCGATATTGAGCAGATGAGCTTCATCGATCACCGACATGACCACGGAAAAACCGATCAACTCGCCACCTAGCCGGCAAACCCAGACGCTATAACCGGCCTCCAGCGAATCGGCAAAATTGCCGCGCGACCACGGGAAAGCTTGCAACGAGGCTTCCAGTTTGGCAACACTATCCAGATCGCGCTCGTTCATCGGGAAAAACTCGGCCACCAACCGGAATCCGCTCACGCCCGACCACCTTCACGCAAACGCTCGGCCACCGTCTTGGCCACCTTGTCGCGGATATAAAGTGGAGCCGCCAGGGCCGCATCAATCCCTTCGCCGCGCCGAACGCGCGGCAATGCCAGGCGGAGCAACGCCGCGGCCTGTGGCCAGACGTCGGGCAGCAGCGCCATGCCGGCGGCGCTCAGCCGCTGCAGCAGCAGCGGATAAGCCGCCGGCGCATTACCGCAAGCCACCAGCCCGCCCGTTCCTTCCGGAAGCAGCACGTCAGCGGGGGCCGAGAGGCGAATCTCGCCCTGCAACAGATACCCATCCGCCGAACGCTGATAAGTCCCGGCATAGACCTCGCCCATCCGGGCATCGAGCAGGGCCAGGACGCGCTCGGCGGCAGCGGCTTCGGCCATGGCTTCGAGACTGGTCACCGGAAACAGCGGAATATCGGCCGCTACGGCCAGACCCTGGGCCACCCCGCAGGCCACCCGCAAGCCGGTAAAGGCCCCGGGCCCGACGCCGAAAGCGATGGCATCAAGCTGCCGGACGCCGACCCCGGCGCTCGCCAACAACTCGCCCACCAACGGCAACAGGGTTTCGGAATGGGAACGACCGGCCGGACAACACCGTTCGGTCAACTCGCCATCGTGCCAGAGGGCGCAGGAGCCGAGTTCAGTCGAGGTTTCGAGAGCGAGGATCAACATGGGGCTGCATTTTACCGGAGCCGGCCCCCGGTGCGGGGCAGAAGACCTCCGAAAGCGGCGATTAATCCCGCCGCCCGCCGCGCCCTTCCCGGCCGCCACGTTCCTGTAGCCAGCCGCGTTGCTCGCGAATTTCTTCGCGCATGCGCCGCCGATCCTCCGGCGGCACGTCGCCCCATCGGCGGTGCCCATCCTCCCGCCGCAGTTCGCGCTCCTGTTGCCAGTGCTCGCGCATCTGCTGGCGCATTTGCCGCCGCTCATCGGGCGGCAAATCACGCCAGCGTTCCTGCGCCCAGACGCCCCCCGTCGAGCCGGCGAGGCTGAGGAGTAACAACAGGCAAAGGAGAGTCCGGCGTTTCATGGCGTTCAGTTGTATTACACCGTGGTTTCGATGCATTCATTGTCCGTCGGTGCTGCTGCAACAAGCATCTCGAGATGTAAAAAAATGTTTCCTGCGGGGTTCCGGCAATTAGTTGTTACCATTTGCCATGCCTCATTCACCGTCTGCATTTATCCTGCCCACATGAGCGAACAACACCCCCACCTTCTCGTCGTCGATGACGACGCCCGCCTCCGTGACCTGCTGACCCGCTACCTGAAAGAACAGGGATTCGAGGTCAAAGCGGTAGCCGATGGCCTGCAAATGGACAAACTGCGCAGCCGCGAACATTTTAGCCTGATCGTTCTCGACCTGATGATGCCGGGTGAAGACGGCCTGACCATCTGTCGCCGCCTGCGCGGCAGCGGCGACTTGACCCCGATCATCATGCTCACCGCCAAGGGCGACGAGGTCGATCGCATCGTCGGACTCGAAATGGGGGCCGACGATTACCTGCCCAAACCGTTCAACCCGCGCGAACTGCTGGCTCGCATCCATGCCGTGCTGCGCCGTCAGGGCCAGCGGCCACCGGGCGCCCCGGGCGACGAAACGGAAAGCATCCGCTTCGGCAATATCGAAGTCGATCTCGCCGCCCGCACCCTGAAGCGCGGCGACGAACATCTCCCCCTGACCACCGGCGAATTCGCCGTTCTCAAGGTCCTGCTCCAACACCCGCGCCAGCCACTGTCGCGCGACAAGCTGATGAGCCTGGCCCGCGGCCGCGAACAAGGCCCCTTCGACCGGGCCATCGACGTCCAGGTTTCGCGCCTGCGCAAGCTGATTGAAAACGACCCGGCGCAGCCCCGTTATCTGCAAACCGTCTGGGGCTTCGGTTACGTTTTCGTGCCGGATGGTACTTCGCGCGAGGCATGATGCCGCGTACCCTGCTGGCGCGCACCTTTCTGCTGCTCGCCCTGCTCGTCCTGCTGACCACGGCGGCCTGGCTCAGTTTGTTCCGCTACATGGATGCCGAACCGCGCGCCCGGGAAACGGCGCAACTGGCCGCCTCGGCCGTTAACCTGATCCGGGCCTCGCTATTTGCCGCCGCCCCGGAAAAGCGTCTTGGCCTGTTTGCCGAATTTTCGACACGCGAAGGCATTCGTCTGCTGCCGGCCGAGCCGGAAGATCGCATCGAAGCGATGCCGGACAACCGTTTTCATGATTTGTTGCTACGCGAACTGGTCAACCGCCTCGGCGAACCGACGCGAATCGCCGCCAGCGTCGATGGCAAACCGGGATTCTGGGTCAGCTTCCGGCTCGACGACAACGACGAGGAAGAATACTGGCTGGTCCTGCCGCGCGAACGGGCGGCGCGCAGCTTTGCCGCCCACTGGCTAAGCTGGGGCCTGCTCGCCATCAGTCTGGCGCTGCTCATTGCCTGGCTGATCGCCTCACGGATCAGTCGCCCCCTGAAAGCCATGGCCCAATCGGTCGAGGCCGTCGGCCGCGGCCAGACACCGGCGCCGCTACCGGAAGACGGAGCCGAAGAATTGAGTCGCCTGGCCGGGGCTTTCAACACCTTGGCCAGCGATCTGCAGCGCCATGAGAAAGATCGCTCCGAAGTCCTGGCCGGCATCTCCCACGATCTGCGCACCCCCCTCACCCGCTTGCGTCTGGAAGCCGAACTGAGCGTCACCGACGATGGTGCCCGCCAGGCCGTGATCGCCGACATTGAACAAATGGAAGCGGTGATTTCGCAGTTTATGGATTACGCCCGCACCGAAAGCGGCGAAGAGGCGCGCCCGACCGATCCGGCGGCACTTCTCGCCGGCCTTGTCGAACACCAGGGCTACGTCGGTCGCAGCCTGGCGGTCAACATTCCGCCGCTACCGGAACTGAAACTGCGACCGAAAGCCATCAACCGCGCCCTCACCAACCTGCTCGACAACGCCTGGAAGTACGGCGGCGGTGAAGTCGGCCTGGCCGCATCGGTGGTCGACGGAGAGCTCCGCATCGAAGTCAGCGACCGCGGGCCGGGCATTCCGGAAAGCGAGGCGGAGCGCCTGAAGCGCCCCTTCGCCCGCCTCGAAAGTGCGCGGACCAATGCCGGCGGCACCGGCCTGGGGCTGGCTATCGTCGAGCGCATTGCCCGGCTGCACGGCGGCCATCTGGAACTCCTGCCCAACCCCGGTGGCGGCCTGCTGGCCAGGGTGATCTTGCCGCTCAGGTAGCCAGCGCCTGACAGGTTTCTTCCATTTCCCGCTCGATCGGCGCCAGGATGGCGGTAATCCTCCCGACATCCAGCCCGAGCCGCAACCAGGCGGTACGTTCGAGCGGCGCCACCATCTCGTCAGCCAGGTGCACCACACCAAGCGCATGCGCCACACCATCGGCGACATGGATCAGATCGGCCAGCGAGCCGGCCAGCGAGCCGGCCGGCTGGTGATGATCGGCCACCGCCTCATGCAAGGCAATCGGGAAGCGCCAGGTTTCGGCCAGCAGGCCGCCGACTTCGCCGTGATCAACGCCCAGCACATCGCGCTCGGCCTGGACGAGAAAACAGTCGTGCTGACGCCGATAGGCCAGGGCCTCGGCATACTGGGCGGGAAAATTGGCAGCCAGGACCAATTGGCCAATATCGTGCAGGATGCCGCCGGTAAAGGCGAGCTCAGGATTATGTCCGGAGCTCCCGGCCAGCGCCCGGGCGGCCAGGCCGACCGCGGCGCAATGGCGCAGATAGGAACGGGTATCGAAACCGGGACAATGCTCGCTGTGAAAAACCGCGTTCATCCCAACCGCCAGCACCATGCTGCGTACGGCACGAAAACCGAGAATGACAACGGCCTCATGGATCGTCCCGACCCGGCTTTGCAAGCCGTAGAAAGACGAATTGGCCACCCGCAGCACACGCGCCGTCAGGCCCTGGTCGCGGGCGATCTGATGGGCGATCCGGGCGACGTCGATGTCCTCGTCGCCGAACGAAGCGAGCAGTTCGGAAATACTGGCCGGCAAGGCCGGCAACTGCTTGAGCCGGGCGACGATCTGCTCACGCTGTAATTTATTCACGCCTTGTCCTCCAGCCGGTAGGTCAGGATGGCCAGGTACAACTGGCGCGTCTCCGCCCCGTCGCCGGCCTTGCGAAATAGCTGATCGAGCTGGGCCGTCACGCGCAGCCGCCGCTCTTCGCGCTGCGCCGGATCCTCCTCCCGCTCGCATTCGACGATAATTTCCGCCACTTCGCGACGTTGCAGGCCGTGCAAGATGCTGTCGCTGATTTCGGCCCCGGCCGGCACCAGGATGTGCCCCCCCTCATCGATCACGGCAACGGCCAACCGCATGCCGACCTCAACCTCGGCGAGCGCTAAAGAAACCTGCGTTTTCATGTCATTTTCCTTCCAGGAGCAGGAGCTGGCCGCTGACGGCCCCGCCCAGCCTGACCTGACGCCAATGGCAGACAAATACCCGGCCATCGATTTGCACTTCCGCGGCATCACCCTGCCCGCGAACCTCCGGCAAAATGTCGTACAGATTGGCGCCGATCAGCACGGCACGCCCGGCAAAGGCCAGGTTAGCCGCATCGTTGAGCAACGCCAGCATGCCATCATCGTCAACGCCCAGTACCGGCCAGGGCAATTCGCTGACCAGTTCCTGCAGGATACGGTAGCCCTGGCCTTCCGTCTGCTGCAGGACGATATTTTCTTCGAGCAGACGTCGCCGCTCCTCCTCAATGCGCACCAGTTCGCGCTCGACCACTTCGACCTCGTGCGAGAGGCGGGCGTAATCTTCGGAAATGCGTCGCCGTTCAAGCGCTTCTTCAACGGTCTGGCGGAAGACATCGGGCGCCACCGGCAAATGAATGATGCGATGGACCAGGCCGGCATAGCTCAGGTCGCTGACCTGCTTACGATTGTGCGGACTGGCGTCGGCCAGCAGGAGGCGCTCGCACTTCGGCTGCAGGCTGGCGACCTGGCGGATCACGGCGGCCGCATCGAAGCCCCGCCGGGCCGGGCCACAGACCAGGACATCGACCAGATTGCCGGCGAACCACTGCAACGCCGCGGCGCCATCGGCCACCGAACAAACGCGATGGCCGTCGCGCGCCAGCATGGCGACGACGTCGCCGTCGTCGGCGACGCCGACGAACAGCGCCATTGGCTGCCGGGTCGCCGAACGCAACAGGTTTGCCGGCAGCCGTCGGTCGGTGGCCAGCAAGGCGGTCATGGCCGGCTCGGCGAGCGGTCGCGAGAAGAAATAACCCTGAATGATGTCGCACTGATGGGAAATGAGCAGGGCCAGTTGTTCGGCCGTCTCCACCCCTTCGGCCACCACCTTGAGTTTGAGATGGTGGGCCATGGTAATCACGGCACGGGTAATCGAGGCATCGTCGGAGTCGGCCGCAATATCCTGGACGAAAGAGCGATCGACCTTCACCGTATCGAGCGGAAAACGTTTCAGATAGGCCAGGCTGGAATAACCGGTACCGAAATCGTCGAGCGAAATGGTGACCCCTTTCGCTTTCAGCGCGAACAACGTCCGGATCGCCGCCTCGGCATTCTGCATCAGCATGCTCTCGGTGATTTCGAGATCGAGACACGCCGCCGGCAAGGCGCTTTCGGCCAGGGTTGCCGCGACATCGTCGAGCAAGGTGTCGGACTGTAGCTGACGGGTCGATAGGTTGACCGAAATACTCGGGATACTCAACCCCGCCCGTTGCCAGCGCACCGCCTGGCGACAGGCTTCCTGCAACACCCAGCGGCCGACCGCGACGATCAGCCCGGTTTCTTCGAGCAAGGGAATGAACTGGTCGGGCGGCACGATCCCGCGGCGCGGATGATTCCAGCGCAACAAGGCCTCGGCCCCGGTCATCCGGCCATCGGCGCAACTCACCTTGGGCTGGTAATAGAGCACGAATTCTTCGCGAATGATGGCATTGCGCAGATCGGTTTCCAGGAACAGCCGGTCGCGGATGTCGTCCTGCATCAAGGCCGAGTAAAACTGGTAGTTGTTGCGCCCCTGCACCTTGGCGTTGCGCACGGCGATTTCGGCATTGCAAACCAGTTCGTGCGCGTCGTTGCCATCCTGGGGGTAGAACACCATGCCGACGCTGGCCGTGACAAAGACATCCTGGCCCTCGACCCGCACCGGCAGAATCAGGGTGTCGATCACCCGCCGGGCGACGACGCCGGCCTGCTGCACATCCGCCACATCGGGCAGGAGCACGGCGAACACGTCGCCGCCGAGGCGGCCGAGAATATCGGATTCGCGCAGCGAGCCGGAAAGGCGGCCAGCCACCTGGCGCAGCAACTCGTCCCCCGACATGTGGCCGAGGGTCTGGTTGAGCTCGCGGAAGCGGTCGATATCGACCACCATCAGCCCGACCGGCAGCGTCTTGCGCCTGGCCAGCGCAATCAGGCGGCGCGCCTGATCGTAGAACATCAACTGGTTGGGCAGCGCGGTCAGGGCGTCGAAATGGGCGAAAAACGGCGACTGCACCGGTTCGGTGACGATACTCGTAATGTCGCTGGCGACACCGCCGACACTGACGATCAAGCCATTTTCGTTATGTACCGGAAAACTTCGTGCATGCAGCCAGCGGATGCTGCCGCCCGGTCGGCGGATACGGAATTTTTCGTCGAGGCCGCCCAGGCGGTGGCGGCGGACAGCGCGCAGCAACGCCACTCGATCATCCTCATGAACGTATTTGAGCCAGTCGCGCTGATCGGCATAAAGCGCTTCGACATAGCGCCCCCAGATCTGCTCATACCCCTTGCTGACATAGGTCACGCGCTGGGATTCGGCTTCGACCAGCCAGTAGCACTCCGGCGTATTGCTGGCCAGTTGGAGAAAACGCGCCTCGCCCTCGTCGATCCGGGTCATCCGCTCGAGCACCCCGACCATGCCGGCATGTTCGCGGGCCAGCTTGAGCTTGGCGCACTCGCGCTCGACCACCACCAACAGACGTGACGGATTGCTCTTGAAGACCAGGTCGCAGGCACCGTTTTCGAGGAGCTCGACGGGCACGGATTTGGCGCCCCGTTCAATGGTCAGGATGACCGGCAATTCCTCGGCCAGCCGGCGCAGCAGATCGAGCGCCTCATCCGGCGGCAGCTCGGGCACGGCGCAGCCGAGCAAGACAACGTCCCACTCTTCCTGCTGCAACACCTCCTCAAGCTCGGCGCCCGACTGCAACTGCCGGGAGTAAACGGTATAACCACCTCCCCGCAAGGCGTCGAGCAGGCGCTGCGCATCGCGCGCGTTTGCTTCGATGACCAGCACGCGAAGCAATGCTGCCGTATCCAATTGCGCCAATTCAGCCAAATCGCCCTCGCCCTAATGTACTGCGTCGTGAAAAACGAAATATCGACACCCTTTGCCCCGGGTCATTCGTTGCCGACGATGCTGCCGGCCCCGCCGGGGAATTCAAGACTATCCGGGGCGCGGCAAGGCCGGCATTTGTCATCGTACATCACTCACCGACCGGCGTTAACAGATGCGAATCCGATTTTCCGATGACAATGCCACGATACCGCGCGTTCAGCCGATCCCGACCTCCGCCGCCGCTCACGGCGCCAGCGGAAACTCAGCCAAGATCTGGTAAGCGGGGCCGGTGGCGGATAGTCGCGAGCGGACCAGAACAAAGCTGCGACACGGCCAGGCCAGCCCGCCAATCGCCGGCGGCGGCCGGCCGAGCGTCGGCGCCGTGGCCCCCGGCACCCGGCGCAGCAGACTCAGGTGCGGCGTGAAACCGTGCCGACCGGCATCATGGTTCACCCCAACCGCCGCTAGCATCGCCAGCAGATCGCCGACCAGGCGCGACAAGGCGGGCGGCACGACCGAACAGCCGGCCCACAGCAAATGCTTGTGCGACCAGAAGGCGAGCTGGTCAACGGTCAACGCGAAGGCTTCCCCGCGCAGCCCGCTCGCCGCCCGCACCAGTTCCGGCAAACGCGCTTCCGCCACTTCACCGAGAAAAACCAGGGTCAAATGGATGGTCTCCTGGCGGGTCGGCCGACCACCGAATTGCCCACCGGCATCGCGGGCGACGGCGGCCAGTTGCTCAGCCAGACTTGCCGCCGGCCAGAGGGCGAAAAAAACCCGGGCCGTCGGCGGGGGCGCCGCGCCTATTGTTGCCGTCGGCTCAAGCGGCACGTTCAACCAGGACCACCGCCTGCGCCTCGATGGCTTGCTCCCGGCCGAGATAGCCCAGGCGTTCGTTGGTCTTGCCCTTGACATTGACGGCATCGAGCGGCAAGCCGAGATCGGCGGCGATATTGGCAACCATCGCCGCCGCATGCGGCGCCAGTTTCGGTTGCTGGGCGATCAGCGTCGCATCGACATTGACCGGTCGCCAGCCCTTCGCGGCGAGCAGCGCAACGGCAGCGCGCAGCAGGACGCGGCTGTCGGCCCCCTGGTAGCGCGGGTCGCTATCGGGAAAATGGCGGCCGATATCGCCCAAGGCGACGGCACCGAGCAGCGCATCGGTAATCGCGTGCAACAGCGCATCGGCATCGGAATGGCCGAGCAGCCCGGTCCGGTGCGGAATATCGACGCCGCCGAGAATTAGTTTGCGGCCTTCGACCAATTGATGCACGTCATAGCCCTGCCCGACCCGGATGCTCATTTCCGTCCTCTCAGTATCATCGCCGCCAGCGCCAGATCGGCCGGATAAGTCACTTTCAGATTGGTCGCATCGCCCCCCACCAGTTTCGGCTTGAGGCCGAGTGCCTCGATCGCCCCGGCTTCGTCGGTAACGGCCCGGCATTTTTCCAGGGCTTCGGACAAGCGGCCGTAACGGAACATCTGCGGCGTCTGGGCCTGCCACAGTCCGTCACGCGACGCGGTGGCGGCGACCCGCTGTTCGGCATCGGCCCGTTTCAGGGTATCGGCGACCGGCACGGCGAGCAGGCCGCCGACCGGATCGTCGGCCAACTCGTGGAACAGCCTCGCCAGCATCTCGTCACTCAGGCAGGGACGCGCCGCGTCATGCACCAGCACCCAGTCATCGTCGGCGGCAACCATGGCCGCCGCCTGCAGGCCATTGCCGACGCTGTCGGCCCGCGTCGCCCCACCGCAGCGCAGGGTTTCCAGCTTGGCGCCGAGATCTGACCAGTCGTAGCGACTCCACCACCGGTCGTCGGGGGAAAGCACCACCCAGACCCGTTCGATCTCCGGACTGGCGACCAGCGCTGCCAAAGTGTGATAAATCAGCGGCCGACCGAGCAGGCTCAGGTACTGTTTGGGCTTCTCGGCGCCGAAGCGGGCGCCGCTGCCGGCAGCGGGAACGATTGCGTAATAACGTGGCATGGCTTAATTTTACTGAATAAAGCCAATGGGGGAGAGAAACATGATTTTTGTCGCACCGGAAATGGCCGCACCCGTCGAAGCCTTTTCGACCGCCCTCGGCATTGGCCTGCTGGTCGGCCTCGAACGCGAACGGCGGCCGGACTCGGCGGCCGGGCTACGCACTTTCGCCCTGGTTTCGATGCTCGGTTGCCTGTTCGCGCTGCTCGGCGAGAAAGCGGGCGGCCCGTGGCTGCTGGTCGCCGGCCTGCTGGTGATTTCCGGTTCGATGATCGCCTCCAATTTCTCGGCCCAGCAGGAAGAGCAATACCGCGGCTTCACTTCGGAGGCCGCCATCATCGTCACCTACGGCCTGGGCGCCGCCGTCTGGTTCGGCTATGCGACGCTGGCCGTGATGCTCGCCATCACCACCACCGTCCTCCTCTACTTCAAGGCCGAACTGCGCCAGTTCAGCGAGCGGACGACCCCCAAGGACATCAATTCGATCCTGCAGTTCGCCGTCCTCTCGCTGGTCATCCTGCCCATCCTGCCGAGCGGTGATTTCGGACCATACAACGCCATCAACCCGCGCCAGGTGTGGTGGATGGTGGTCCTGATTTCCGGTCTGGCCCTCTCCGGCTACCTCGCCCTACGCATCATCGGTGCCCGGCACGGTGCCGCCCTGCTCGGCATTTTCGGGGGCCTGGCCTCGAGCACGGCGACCACCATGATGTTCTCTCGCCACGCCCATGCCCACGTCAAGCTCATCCACATGTCGGCGATCGTCATCCTGATCGCCAACGTCATGGTCATGATCCGCCTCGGGCTGATTTCCGGGGTCGTCGCCCCGACGCTGGTCGCCCCGATCGCCATCGTCTTTGCCTGCGGCATCGTACCCGGCGTGGTGATGGCCCTGTACGGCTGGAAAGCGCTCAACGCAGCCGGCGAATTGCCAATGCCCGAGGTCAAAAACCCGACCGAACTGCGCACCGCCATTTCCTTCGGCCTGCTTTACGCCGTCGTCCTGCTCGCCTCGGCCTGGCTGCAGGATATCGCCGGCAACAGCGGCCTCTACATCGTCGCCCTGGTCTCCGGCCTGACCGATGCCGACGCCAGCGTGCTATCTACGCTACGCATGTTCAACCTGGAAAAAATTCCCAGCGGCGAGGCAGTGATTGCCGTGACGCTGGCCCTGATGGCCAATCTGGTATTCAAGATCGGCCTCGTCGTCAGCATCGGCGGCGGCAAACTGGCGCGCCACGCGCTGCCCGGCCTGATCGCCATCGGCGCCGGAATGGCCGGCGGCCTGCTGCTGGTCTGAAAGGACTATCATGGACACGACCCGCCCCCCGGCCGTCGCCGACGGCTTTTACCCCGCCGATCCGGCGCTCCTCGCGGCCACCGTCGACCGCCTGCTGAGCCAAGTCACGCTACCGGCCGGGCCGCCGCCCAAGGTACTGATCGTGCCGCATGCCGGCTACATCTATTCCGGGCCGACCGCCGCCACCGCCTATGCGCTGCTGGCGCCGCTCCGGCAGCAGATAAAACGCGTCGTCCTGCTCGGCCCGACCCACCGGGTGGCCGTCGACGGCCTGGCGCTCCCCGCATGCGAAGCCTTTGCCACGCCGCTCGGCGACATCCGGCTCGACCTTGAGGCCATTGCACGATTGCGCGAGTTGCCGCAGATCGTCTTCAGCAACCGGGGACACGCCCGGGAACACTCGCTGGAAGTACATCTGCCCTTCCTGCAACGGCTCCTCGACGAGTTCAAACTGGTCCCGCTGGCCGTCGGCCAGAGCACGCCACAAGCCGTTGCCGAGGTGGTGGACCGCTTGTGGGACGGACCGGAAACCCTAATCGTCATCAGCACCGACCTGTCCCACTTCAAGCCCTATGAAGCGGCGCAACAGGCCGACCGCAACACCTGCCGGCAAATTCTCCATTTCGCCACCGACCTCGCGCCGGAACAGGCCTGCGGCGCCTTCCCGCTCAACGGTTTGCTGCTCACCGCCGGCCGGCGCGGCCTGCGCCCCGAGTTGCTGCACCTCTGCAATTCCGGCGACACGGCGGGCGACAAGCAGCGCGTCGTCGGCTATGCCGCCTTTGCCTTGCGCGAGCCCGACCATGCGTGAACTCGGCCCGACCCTCCTGATCCTCGCCCGCCAGGCCATCGCCAGCCGTCTCGGGCGGTCCGGCCCGACGCTGCCCGCCGCCGATGCCGCCCAGCCCGCCTTGAACGAACCGGCGGCCACCTTTGTCACGCTGACCCAGCACGGCGATCTGCGCGGCTGCATCGGCAGCCTCGAAGCCTGGCGTCCACTGCGCAAGGATGTGCAGGAAAACGCCGTCGCCGCCGCCTTTCGCGATCCGCGCTTCAGGCCGCTGACGGCCGACGAACTGGGCATGACCCGGGTCGAAGTGTCGTTGCTGAGCGTCCCCCAAGCCATGAGCTTCGTCAGCGAAGCGGAAGCCCTCGGCCAGTTGCGGCCGGATATCGACGGCCTGATTCTGACCGCCGGGACCCACCGTTCCACCTTCCTGCCGCAAGTCTGGGAACAACTGCCCGAACCAAAGGACTTCCTCGCCCATCTAAAGCAAAAGGCCGGACTGCCCGCCAGCTACTGGGGCGACGATGTCCGCCTGGAACGCTACGGCGTGGAAAAATGGAAGGAAGCAGCGCCATGAGCCAGAACCAATCCGCTTATCCGGGGCGCTGGTGGCATGCCCTGCCCGACGGTCGCGTGCAATGCGATCTCTGCCCGCGCGACTGCCAACTGCACGAAGGCCAGCGCGGCGCCTGCTTCGTCCGCCAGATGGTGGACGGCGGCATGCAACTGACCACCTACGGTCGCTCCTCCGGCTTCTGCCTCGACCCGATCGAGAAAAAACCGCTCAACCATTTCTATCCGGGCAGCAGCATCCTGTCCTTCGGCACCGCCGGTTGCAACCTGAGTTGCAAGTTCTGCCAGAACTGGGATATTTCCAAGTCGAAGGACATGGACCGCCTGATGGACGAAGCCAGCCCGCAAGCCATTGCCAACGCCGCCAAGCGCCACGGCGCCGATGCCGTCGCCTACACCTACAACGATCCGGTCATATTCGCCGAATACGCCATCGACACGGCGCTCGCCTGCCGCGAACAGGGTATCCGCAATGTCGCGGTGACCGCCGGTTACATCCACCGCGCCCCGGCCCGCGAATTCTTCGCCGTGATGGATGCCACCAATGTCGATCTCAAGGCCTTCACCGACTATTTCTACCACAAGCTCTGCGTCGGCCATCTGCAACCGGTACTCGACACCCTCGCCTATATTCGCCACGAAACCGACTGCTGGCTGGAGATCACCACCCTGCTGATTCCCGGCCACAACGACAACCCGGATGAAATCAAGGAACTCGCTAGCTGGATAGTCCGCGAACTCGGCCCGGACGTGCCGCTGCACTTTACCGCCTTCCACCCGGACTGGAAGATGGCCGACCTCCCGGCCACGCCGCCCGCCACCCTCAGCCTGGCCCGACGCATCGCCCGCGATGCCGGCCTGCTCCACGTCTATACCGGCAACGTCCATGACAGCGCCGGCGGCACCACCTTCTGCGCCAATTGCCAGGCCGCCCTGATCGTCCGCGACTGGTACGACATCCAACATTACGAACTGACCGCCGACGGTCGCTGCCCGCATTGCCAGAGCCGCCTGAGCGGCCGCTTCGGCCCGACCCTTGGCCACCACGGCAAGGCCTTCGGCCCGCAGCGCATTCCCGTTCGCCTGACCCGATGAATCGCGCCATCACCATCCACACCCCGCACGGCCCGCTGCACGGCCAATTCGAACGCCCCGCCGCAGCCCACGGCCTGGTCTTGCTGGCCCGGGCGCACCACGCCCCGATCGACAGCTTCATCGCCGCCAATCTGGCCAACCGGGGTTACGCCATCCTCGGCATCGAATTGCTTTCCAGCCAGGAGGCACAATTCGTCGACGCCACACAAAACGTTCCGCGCCTCGCCCAGCGGCTGCTCGACATTCTCGACCTGATCCGTCACGACGATGACATGCGCGAGTTACCGCTGGCCATCTTCGCCACCGGCGACACCACCCCGGCCGCCATCCGCGCCGCCGCTCAGCGCGACTCCCAGGTCAAGGTCCTGGCCTGCCATGGCGGCATCATCGACCGCGCCGGCCGGCAATCCCTCAACCTCCTCGTCGCCCCGCTGCTCATGCTTTTCGACGCCACCGACGACTTCGCCCCGCCCGCCTTCCAGCGCGCCGCCAGCCACCTGGGTGGGGTGCATGAAATGCATGTCCTGAATCCCGGCGAAGACCCGGTGAGTCGGGTCGCGGCCTGGCTCGCCCTGCATTTGCCGGACTGACTCGGGCGCCGCCGTGGCTGGCCGGCAACAGCGCCGGCCAGTGATGCCGCGTATCTGCTTCGACGTATGGGCGGGACTATACAAATCGATTAGTCTTCGGGTCTTGTCCCTACGTTCGCGAGGAGTCCCCATGCCGGTAATTGAAGTCTGCCATCCGCTGGTCAAGCACAAGGTCGGCCTGATGCGCGAAGCCGAGATCAGCACCAAGAAATTCCGCGAACTGGCGGCCGAACTGGCCCGCCTGCTGACCTACGAGGCGTGCGCCGATTTCGAGCTGGAAACGGTCAGCATCGAAGGCTGGGCCGGGCCGGTCGCCATCGACCAGATCAAGGGCAAGAAGGTCACCGTCGTGCCCATCCTGCGCGCCGGCATCGGCATGCTGGACGGCGTGCTCGATCTGATCCCGAACGCCAAGGTTAGCGTCGTCGGCATCGCGCGCAATCACACGACGCTGATGCCCGAACCCTATTTCGAACGCTTCGTCGGCCAGCTCGACGAACGCCTGGCCCTGATCATCGACCCCATGCTGGCCACCGGCGGATCGCTAATCGCCACTGTGGACATGTTAAAGCGCAAGGGTTGCCGGCATATCAAGGCACTGGTCCTGGTCGCCGCCCCGGAAGGCATCGCCGCACTGCAGGCGGCGCATCCCGAAGTGCACTGCTACACCGCCGCCATCGACAGCCATCTCAACGAGCACGGCTACATCATTCCCGGCCTCGGCGATGCCGGCGACAAGATTTTCGGGACCAAAGAAGCATGAATCCGCCATCCGACCCCGTCTGGCGCACCGCCCTGGCCGGTGCCCAAATCCTCTTCGTTGCCTTCGGCGCCACCGTGCTGGTGCCCTTGCTGACCGGGCTGAATCCCAGCCTGGCCCTGCTCGGCGCCGGTATCGGCACGCTCATTTTCCAGATCTGCACGAAACGCCAGGTGCCGATCTACCTCGGCTCCAGCTTCGCCTTCATCGCCCCCGTCATCTACTCGGTCCAGACCTGGGGCATGTCGGCGACGCTCGGCGCCCTGGCTTCGGCCAGCTTCTTCTACTACGTCGCGGCCGGCCTGGTGAAATGGCGCGGCGTCGGCTTCATCCACAAGCTGCTGCCGCCGGTGGTCATCGGCCCGGTAGTCATGGTCATCGGTCTCGGCCTGGCCCAGGTCGCGGTCGGCATGGCCACCGGCAAGGCCGGCACAGCGCAGGTCGTGCCCTACGGCACGGCAATCGCCATCGCCGCCATTTCCTTGCTGGCGACCATGCTCACGGCCATCCGCGCCCGCGGCCTGTTGAAACTGGTGCCGATCCTGGTCGGCGTCGCCGTCGGCTACGTCGTTTCGCTCGTCGTCGGCATCGTCGATTTCAGCAAGGTGATTGACGCCGCGTGGATCGCCATGCCGCAATTCGGCCACCCGGAATTCAATCTGGCCGCCATCCTGTTCATGATTCCGGTCGCCATCGCCCCCATCGTCGAGCACGTCGGCGGCATCCTCGCCATCGGCTCGGTCAGCGGCAAGGACTATACCGAATCGCCCGGCCTGCACCGCACGCTGCTCGGCGATGGCCTGGCGGTCAATATCGTCGGCCTGTTCGGCGGCCCGCCGGTGACCACTTACGGCGAAGTCACCGGCGCCGTCATGCTGACCCGCAACTACAACCCGGTGGTGATGACCTGGGCGGCCGGCCTGGCCATCCTGATGGCCTTCGTCGGTAAGTTCGGCGCCCTGCTGCAGACCATCCCGCTACCGGTCATGGGCGGCATCATGGTCCTGCTCTTCGGCTCGATCGCCGGCATCGGCCTGAAGACGCTGATGGACGCCCGCGTCAATCTGGCCAGCGCCCGCAACCTGTGCATCGTCTCGGTCACGCTGGTCACCGGCATCGGCGGCCTGGCCGTAGACATCGGCAGTTTCTCGCTGCAGGGCATCAGCCTGTGCGGCGTGCTCGCCGTGCTGCTCAACCTGCTGCTGCCGCAAGAAGGAATCGGCGAAAGACTGTAAAGCGCAGCGCCGGAACCCGGCGCCCCGCCCCGCACACCAACCCACGCCAGACCGCCGCCCCGAAAACCATGTTCAAAAAATTCCGCATCCTGCTTCTGCTCCTCGTCCTTGCCACCGTAAGCCTCGGCGCCTGGCGGGCCAACAGTCGGCTGACCGCCTGGGAACACACCGTGCATGTCGCCGTCTATCCGGTGGCGGCCGATGACACGCCAGCGACCGCCCGCTTTATCAGCGACCTCAATAACGACAGCTTTGCCGATATCAGCCAATGGCTGCAGGTGCAAAGCAACAACTACGGGCGCACGGTACTGCAACCGGTCGATATCCGGCTGGCGCCGCCGGTCAGCAGCCAGCCGCCGCTACCGCCCAGCCACCCGAGCGCCCTCGACGCCGCGCTATGGAGCCTGAAGCTGCGCTGGTGGGCCTGGCGCCATGATAAGACCAGCGGCCCGCAACCGCAGGTCCGCCTCTTCGTGCTCTTTCACGATCCCGAACTCAATGCCCGCCTCCCGCATTCGACCGGCCTGAGCAAAGGTCAGCTCGGCCTGATCCACGCTTTTGCCCATCGCCTGCAACGCCGGCAGAACAACGTCGTCATCGCCCACGAACTGCTGCACACCTTCGGCGCCAGCGACAAGTACGATCTCGCCACGCTGCAGCCCATCTACCCGCAGGGCTATGCCGAACCGCAACGACAGCCCCGCCTGCCGCAGCAGATGGCCGAAATCATGGGCGGGCGGACGCCGATCGACGAAGCGCACGCCGACATCCCGGGCGCGCTGGCGGCAACCCTGATCGGCCCGGAAACCGCGCAGGAAATCGGGCTGCTGCGCGCCGCCCGCTGAAGACGTACGCTGTAGCCCTCCCCTACTCACCAGAGCGCCCAACCCCATGTCAGCCCCCATCTCCTTCCCCCTTGGCGAGCAGACCACTGCCATCCATGCCGGAGAAACGCCCGACCCCGTATCCGGCGCCTCGGCCCCGAATATCGTGATGTCCACCACCTTCGTCACCGATGCCGATGCCGGCTTTTCGGTCGAGGGCATGGAAGAAAACGAAAACTGGATCTACACGCGCTGGGGCAATCCCACCGTGCACCAACTGGAAGTCAAGCTTGCGGCGCTGGAACAGGCCGAAACGGCCGTCGCCTTCGCCAGCGGCATGGGCGCCATCAGCGCCCTCCTGCTGCATACGCTGAAAGCCGGCGAGCATGCGGTGATCAGCGACGTGGCCTACGCCGCGCTGGCCGAAATGACCAACGAAATGATCCCGCAATTGAACATCGCGATCACCAAGGTCGACACCTCGTCGCTCGAAGCCATCGAACAGGCGATCCGCCCCAATACCCGGCTGATTTACATCGAAACGCCGTGCAACCCGCTGCTGCGCCTGACTGACATCGCCGCCGTCGGCCAAATCGCCCGGGCGGCGGGGGCCCGCCTCGCCGTCGATTCCACCTTCGCCACGCCCTTGGCCACCCGGCCGCTGCAACTCGGCGCCGATTTCGTCATCCATTCGCTGACCAAATACCTGGGCGGCCACGGCGACGCGCTGGGCGGCGTCATTCTCGGCAAGACGGCCGACCTGGCGCCGCTGCGCAAGAAGACCGCGATCCGCCTGGGCGGCGTCCTCAGCCCATTCAACGCCTGGCTGATCATGCGCGGCCTGGCCACCTTCCCGCTGCGCATGCGGGCCCATGCCGACAATGCGCGGCAGGTGGCGCAATTCCTCGAAGGCCACCCGCAGGTCAAACAGGTGATTTACCCCGGCCGGCCCTCGCACCCGCAATACGAACTGGCCCGGCGGCAGATGAAGAACGCCTCCGGCATGCTCACCTTCCAGGTCGCCGACGGCCCCGCCCAAGCCCGAAAATTCGCCGAGAAACTGCAGATCATCCATTACGCGGTCTCGCTCGGCCATCACCGCTCGCTGATTTTCTACCTCAACTCGCAGGACCTGCTGGCAAGCTCGTTCAAGTTCGACACGCCGGCCCAGTTGGCCTCGTGGCGGGCCTTTGCCGGCGACGGCATCTTCCGTCTGTCGGTCGGCCTGGAAGATGCGGACGATTTGATCAGGGATCTGGAGCAGGCGCTGGCCTGAACCTGGAAACCTTACAGATGAGTCGCAGAGGAGCAGAGAAGAACGGGAAGATGGTGGCTTGCATCGTTTTTGCAGCCCCCTCAAAGGTCGGCTGAATAATCCGCGCCAGCCTCTACTTTTCCACAGTATCTCTGCGCCTCTGCGGTTCAATTGTGTTTTTTGGCGGCAAAGCGCCACGTCGAAAAGCCAGGACCTCTCGGCCGACGTTCAGGCGTAAATGCTCAACGCCCCGCCAGCGTTCGCCGCCGTGGCTGCGCCGTAATACCGCTCGATCTTGGCATTGCTGGCGCCCGAACTGCCAGCCGCGCCGGATGGGTTGGCCTGCGTCTGTCGCTGCTGGGCGATTTCGGCGCTGGCCTGCTGCGCCATCTGGCCGGCCTGGGCGGCCACGGCTTGGTCCTGGGCCGAGGGATCGGCCGGCGCCATGGCGGCGGCGCGGATGCGCTGGGCACGTTGCAAGGTTTCCTGGGGCGTATTGCCGGCCGAGGTATCGATGTTGACCTCGCCGCCCACCGCGTAATTCACCCCGTCCGGCCCCTTCTGGTAGGAAAAGGAAGCGCCGGATGTCGCCAAGCCGCCGGCCGCCGCCAGATGCGCCTGTTCATGCTGACGAACTTCCCGATCCCGCGCCTTCAGTTTCCGGACCTCGGCTTCCTCGTCGGCACTCAACTGCCCGCTCTGCGTCGCCTTGCCGCCGGCCGGGGCAGATTTGTCCGCAGCCGCCGACGCCGTCGACCGCGCGGCGACAGACGGGACATAAAAACTGGCAGCAGAGCTTAAACCGGCGATATTCATGGTCTGCGTTAGTGAAAAAATAGAGCAACGGCCATCAGACTTCAGTTTAGCCAATAAGTGCCGTTCAGCCAGCAGCATACCCACCCGAAAAATCGCCCGCCGATGAAGGGGCTATAATTCCTGCCCCGCAACGCTGCACCCCGCGCCCCCGTGTCCGCCCCAAAAAACCTGCTTGCCCTCGCCGCCCTGCCCCAGCCCGGCGCCCGTATCGATTTGCCGCTGCTCGCCGGTTCCGCCGACGCGCTGGCCCTCGCCGAACTTGCCACCGGCAATCGCGGCCGCCTGCTTGCCGTAGTCACCGCCAGCGCTGCCGACGCCCAGCGCCTGCTCGAGGAAATCCCCTGGTTCGCACCGGAGCTGAAGGTACGCCTGCTGCCCGACTGGGAAACCCTGCCCTACGATCATTTTTCGCCGCACCAAGATCTCGTTTCCGAACGCCTGGCCACCTTGTGGGCGGCCTTGCAGGGTGAAGTCGATATCCTGCTGGTGCCCGCGTCCACCGCCGTCAACCGCCTGGCGCCGCCCGAATTCATGGCCGCCTATACCTTCGAATTCAAGAAAGGCCAGAAGCTCGACGCCGAGAAATTCCGCGGTCAGGTCACGCTGGCCGGCTACGCCCACGTCACGCAGGTCGTCTCACCCGGCGAATACTCGATCCGCGGCGGCCTGATCGACCTCTTCCCGATGGGCTCGCAACTGCCCTACCGGCTCGACCTGTTCGACGACGAAATCGAAAGCATCAAGACCTTCGACGTCGATACCCAGCGCACCGTCTATCCGGTCGCCGAAGTCCGCCTGCTGCCGGCCCGCGAATTCCCGATGGACGACAAGGGGCGCACGCATTTTCGCCAGAGCTTCCGCGAACGCTTCGAGGGTGATCCGGCCAAGTCGGGCATCTACAAGGACATCACCACCGGCATTGCCAGCGCCGGCATCGAGTATTACCTGCCACTGTTCTTCGATGAAACGGCGAGCATTTTTGCCTACCTGCCGAAAAACGCCATCTTCGTCACGCACGGCGATGCGCCAGCCGCCATCGCTGCCTTCTGGAACGACACCAAGTCGCGCTACAACATGCTGCAGGGCGACAAGTCCCGGCCGCTGCTGACGCCGGACGAACTGTTCCTGAGCGATGAAGCCTTCTTCACTGCCGCCAAGGCCTACGGCCGCCTGGCCATTGCCCGGAGCAGCGACGATTGCGCCGGCAAGCTGCCGAATGTCGCCATCGACCGGCGCAACGAAGAGCCGCTCGGCGCCCTGAAGAACCATCTCGCCAGCTTCAAGGGCCGCGTCCTGCTGCTGGCTGAAACCGCCGGCCGGCGCGAGACGCTGGCCGCGATGTTCGCCGAGCACGACCTCAAACCGACAGCCAGCGCCGACCTCGCCGGTTTCCTGGCGAGCGATGCCAAATTCGCGCAGGGCATCGGCCCGCTGCAAGCCGGTTTCACGCTCGACAAAATCGCCTTCATCACCGAAACCGAGCTGTTTGCCGGCACACCCCGGCGCACCCGGCGCGAAGCCGCACGCAAGGCGAGTTTCGACAATTGGCTCAAGGACCTCACCGAACTCAAGGTCGGCGACCCGGTGGTGCATGAAAGCCACGGCATCGGCCGCTACTGCGGCCTGGTGCGCATGGATCTCGGCCTCGGCGAGCAGGAATTCCTCGAACTTCATTACGCGGGCGAGGCCAAGCTGTTCGTGCCGGTCGCCCAGCTGCACGTCATTTCCCGCTATTCGGGCGCTGATCCGGAAAGCGCGCCGCTGCACACACTGGGTTCCGGTCAATGGGAAAAGGCCAAGCGCAAGGCCGCCGAACAGGCACACGACACCGCCGCCGAACTGCTCGCGCTCTACGCCGCCCGCGCCGCCCGCCAGGGGCATGCTTTCGAATTCAAGGAAACCGATTACGAGGCCTTCGCCGACGGTTTCGGCTTCGAGGAAACCAACGATCAGGCGACCGCCATTGCCGCCGTCATCGAGGATATGCGCTCGGGCAAGCCGATGGATCGTCTGGTCTGCGGCGACGTCGGCTTTGGCAAGACCGAAGTCGCCCTGCGCGCCGCCTTCTGCGCCGTCGCCGGCGGCAAGCAGGTGGCCGTGCTCTGCCCGACCACCCTGCTCTGCGAACAGCATTACCAGACCTTCACCGACCGCTTTGCCGACTGGCCGGTCAAGATCGCCGAAATCTCCCGCTTCAAGACCGCCAAGGAAACGACACAGGCCCTGCAGGAACTGGCCGAAGGCAAGATCGACATCATCATCGGCACGCACAAGCTGATCGGCAAGGACGTCAAATTCAGGCAGTTGGGCCTCGTCGTCATCGACGAGGAACACCGTTTCGGCGTGCGCCAGAAGGAAACCCTGAAAGCCATGCGCGCCGAGGTCGATGTCCTGACCCTGACTGCGACACCGATCCCGCGCACGCTGGCGATGTCGATGGAAGGTCTGCGCGACTTTTCGGTGATCGCCACCGCGCCGCAAAAGCGCCTGGCCATCAAGACATTCGTCAGCACCTTCTCCGACGGCATCATCCGCGAAGCCGTGCTGCGCGAATTGAAGCGCGGCGGTCAGGTGTATTTCCTGCACAACGAAATCGACACCATCGCCAACATGCAGGAAAAGCTCGCCAAGCTCGTGCCCGAGGCACGTATCGTCGTCGGCCACGGCCAGATGAACGAGCGCGAACTGGAGCGCGTCATGCGCGACTTCACCGGCCAGCGCGCCAACGTGCTGCTGTGCACGACGATCATCGAAACCGGCATCGACAACCCGCACGCCAACACCATCCTGATCAACCGTTCGGAAAAATTCGGCCTCGCCCAGTTGCACCAGTTGCGCGGCCGGGTCGGCCGTTCGCACCACCAGGCCTACGCCTATATGCTGGTGCAGGACGAAAAAGCGATGACCAAGCAGGCCAAGATGCGCCTGGAAGCCATCCAGGCCATGGAAGAACTCGGTTCCGGCTTCTTTCTGGCGATGCATGACCTGGAAATCCGCGGCGCCGGCGAGGTGCTCGGCGATAACCAGTCGGGCGAAATGCAGGAAGTCGGCTTCAACATGTACGCCGACATGCTCAACCGCGCCGTCGCCGCGCTCAAGCAGGGCAAGCACCTGGCCGCCGTCGACCTGACGCAGCCGCTCGGCATCGGCACCGAAATCAACCTGCGTACGCCTGCCCTGCTGCCCGACGGCTACTGCCCGGACGTCCATGAACGCCTGACGCTGTACAAGCGCCTGGCCAATTGCGAAAGCGCCGAAGACATCAACGCCCTGCAGGAAGAACTGATCGACCGCTTCGGCGAACTGCCGATCCAGGGGCAATCCCTGCTCGCCACGCACCGCCTGCGCCTGCTGGTCAAGCCGCTGCTCATCCAGAAACTCGACGCCACCAACGACCAGGTCACCATCCAGTTCAGCCCGGAATTCACCAAGAATCCGCCTATCGAGCCGATCAAGATAATCAATTTGATCCAGAAAAACCGCAGCTATAAGCTGGCGGGACAGGATAAAATTTCCCTTTTACGCCACTGCCCGACCCTCAACGACAAGGTTGCCGCGGTGAAAGACATGATTCGCCAGCTGACCCACTGAGAATATGACCACTAAAAATATCGACAACATCAACGTCACCGCCTTCGACGCCATGCCGACGCCGGACGAGATCAACGCCCGCCTGCCGCTCTCCGCCAAGGCCGCGAAGACCGTAACGCACGGCCGCAACCTGCTGCGCAAGATTCTCGACCGCAAGGATCACCGCCTGTTCGTGGTGGTCGGCCCCTGCTCCATCCACGACCCGGTGGCCGGCCTCGACTATGCCCGCCGCCTGAAGAAACTCGCCGACGACGTCGGCGACACGCTGCAGATCATCATGCGCGTCTATTTCGAAAAACCGCGCACCACCGTCGGCTGGAAGGGCTACATCAACGACCCGTTCATGGACGACTCCTTCCAGGTCAATGTCGGCATGGAGAAGGCCCGCCAGTTCCTGCTCGACGTCAATGAACTCGGCCTGCCCGCCGGCACCGAGGCGCTCGACCCCTACGGCCCGCAATACTACGGCGACCTCATCACCTGGACGGCCATCGGCGCCCGCACCACCGAATCGCAGACCCACCGCGAAATGTCCTCCGGGCTGTCCACGCCGGTCGGCTTCAAGAACGCCACCAGCGGCGATCTGAGCGTGGCGACCAACGCCATCCTCTCCGCCTCCAACCCGCACTCTTTCCTCGGCCTGAACAGCGAAGGCCGCGTCGCCATCGTCCGCACCACCGGCAACGCCTACGGCCACGTAGTTTTGCGCGGCGGCGACGGCAAGCCGAACTACGACACGGTATCCGTCACCGTCGCCGAACAGGCCCTGGCCAAGGCCAAGCTGCCAGCCAACATCGTCGTCGACTGCTCGCACGCCAACAGCTCCAAGAAGCCAGAACTGCAACCACTGGTCATGGCCGACATCGTCAACCAGATCCGCAACGGCAATAGGTCGCTGCTTGGCGTGATGATCGAATCCAATATCGTTGCCGGCAATCAGGCGATTCCGGCCGATTTGTCGCAACTCAAATATGGCTGCTCGGTGACCGATGGCTGTGTCGATTGGGAAACGACTGAGAAGATGATTCGCGATGCGGCCGTGCTGTTGCGGGATATTTTGCCGGAACGGATTTAAGGCGCGCCGCTGGGATAGCCGGTAATGGATATCCAGCGCGATCAAAAATTGAAAACAAATATGCAGATGCGGCAATGTATTTCCGCATCTGCATATTTCTATTTGTCGTTCACTTTTAGTTCGGCGTCTTAGTCTGGAGCACCGCAATGGATTTCTCTGCCGTCAAAGACTGGGTGGATGCACTATCGAAACTGGCGACTCCCTTTGCTCTTGTATGGATTGGTCTGCTCATCGTCAAGCGCGTAGAAATGAGGAAGGCGGGTGTCGCACGATCGTCAGATTTCAAGAAACGCTGGGCCGACAACTTCTACGACACAAGCCAAGAGTTCATGCGATCCACCGAACGGTACATGTCAATCCTAAATCAGTTTCAACTCATTACCGATCCCGACGGAGTTCATGGAACGAAGCTTCAAGAGGAACTTAGCCTCCTCAATGTACGCCTCGGTGAACTTCATCTTGCAATTAGGCGCTTATCCTATTTCGCACCAACCAAGGGGCTCGATGCAATCAAAACAGCAACCTCTGTGCAAGACTATTTGGCTGAGCTTATCCGCAGCCGAAAGGGCAGTTTCGACAAGCTTATTTCACTCCAGAATGCCTTCAACCAAGCGGTCCGAGAAGCCCATGCCGAAATGCTCGACTTCGAGTAAGAGGAGGCAGAGCAAATGAATAAGTTAATTGCTCCACCCACTCTTACGCAGAGGAAAAAACAGTGGTCATCGTAGTAGGCACCGGAAAACTGGCCAGGGAACTCTTGAGTGAGCTGCCGAAAGCTCTATCCAGCAAAGTTATCGCATGGTCAGATGCCGCCAAAGCCGAAGGAACTACGGTCGTCGTTCATGCCGGTTCCGGCCGAGAACTTGAAGATGCCATCGCCTACTGCCAAAAAACAGGATCAGTACTTATCGAACTGGCAACGGGTTCGGTGATCGAGAACCGCAAGCTAAATTTCCCTGTCGTTGTGTGCCCCAACACCAACATCCTGATGCTCAAGTTCCTGGCGATGCTTGCTGCGAGCGGGCATTATTTCAAGGACTACAAGGTAAGGGTTATCGAATCCCACCAGGCCGGAAAATCATCGGTTCCAGGAACCGCTGTCGCACTGGCCCAATCCCTTGGGCTACCAAGCGAGAAGATACTTTCAATCAGAGACCCGGAAGAGCAAAGGGATACCCTGAAAATCCCCCCCGAGTATCTTGCCAGGCATGCCTACCACCGAATCGAGATCGAGGATGCTGTTGGCAGCATCGCTCTTGAAACCAGGGTGTTCGGCCCGGCGCCATACGCAAGCGGATTGGCGCAGATCATTTCCGCGCTGCGCGCCAACAAGCTTGAGAACCGGCGCTACAACATCGTGGAATTTATTGAAAATGGTTGGGTTTAGCCTTTTGAGCCCTAGAGGTCTATCCCCTATTGTTGTTGCTTTTTCCTTAACAGCAGGTTGCTTCGCAAGCTCCATCGCGGCAGAGAACGGCAGCATTCCCTCGCACTGCAAAGAAAATGAAGTTGCATATCTCAACGCGCGAGTACATGGTGAAGCATCAAACAAGACACAAAAAATCATCTCCCTGTGCGGCGATAGGGAAACCGAACCTTTGCAAAAATTGGTGTATCGATTCGGTGCCATCGGCAATGTTGAAATAGAGTTGAAGGCATCAACTCAAAATAAAGCGGGGGTTTTTCGGCAATCGGATGGCGCTTCTCATACTGGCTTAATCTCAGTCCGCTTTTACAACCGCCCCTACGCATACGAAGTTAGCGAGGGCCAGGGAATGACGACGGGCATTCGCCTCAACATATACAAGAGTAGAAAGCCAATCGCCAACTACGAGTCCGACGAATATGAATCGAGGCTGGTCGAGATCAATTACGACAAGGCATCATCGCCAATATTTCGGCACTCTACCCCCTTCTTGGAATGGTAAGTCGCGCCCCAAAATACCAATCACCCTTCATGAACAGCTACCTCACCCCCAGCAAATACCTCGATTTCGATCACCCCCTGGTCGCCGCCAAGGCGGCTGAACTGGCCGCCGACGCCACCGACGAGATCACCCTCGCCCGCCGCTGCTTCGAGTTCGTCCGCGACGAGATTCAACACAGCGTCGATTTCCAGCGCAACCCAGTAACCTGCCGGGCCTCCGAGGTGCTGCAGCAGGGCACAGGCTACTGCTACGCCAAGAGCCACCTGCTCGCCGCCCTGTTGCGTGCCAACAGCATTCCCGCCGGACTCTGCTACCAGCGATTGTCGGCCGGCGAGGCTGGGCCGCCGTATTGCCTGCACGGCCTGAATGCCGTTTTCCTGAAAGATTATGGCTGGTATCGCATCGACGCCCGCGGCAATAAGCCGGGCGTCGCCGCCGATTTCTGCCCGCCGCGCGAGGTGCTGGCCTTCCCGATTCGCGAAGCCGACGAGCGCGACCTGCCGGAAATCTGGGCCGAGCCGCTGGCCGTCGTCACCGCTGTTCTGGAGCGCTATTCCGACGTCGCAGCGGTGCGGAAAAACCTGCCCGACATCATTCTCCTCGGCCAGCACTGAGGTCGCAGAAAATAATGAAAACAAAACCGAGAAAACCCCGCCACGTGCCGCTCGACAGCGACCAAGGCATGCCGCTCGATTCCTTCTGCGCCATGGATGGCGAGACGCTGGTCCTCAACATCCTCGGCACGCCGAACGCCGGCAGCGACGCCATCGGCAAGCCCAAGGGCAAGCAGTTGCAGGTCAGCGTCACGGCGACGCCGGTGGCCGGTCGGGCGACCGATCACATGGTGCGTTTCCTGGCCGGCGAATTCGGCGTCACACCGAGCGACATCGAAGTCGTCTTCGGCCGCTACAATATCAACAAACAATTGCGCATCCGCGCGCCGCAGCACCTGCCGGCGGTCATCGCCAGGCATCTGGCGCAGGAAAACCTCAAACTCGACTTCTGAACCCACCCCATGAACCTGATCATCCAGGGCGGCGCGCTGCCCACCTTTCTGCTTGAACGCATCGTCGCCGCCACCGGCGCCGGCGCCGTCGAGCCCTGCCCGCCGCAGGTCGTGCGCCTGCGTGGCGCCAATCGGACGGCGGAATTCGACGCCCTGATTCCGCTGATCGAAGCGGAAAATCTCGACTGGGCGTTCTCCCCAGTCGGCCGGAAACTCTCCGACTACAAGCTGATCTGCTTCGACATGGATTCGACGCTGATCACCATCGAATGCATCGACGAGCTGGCCGATTTCGCCGGCAAGAAAGCGGAAGTCTCGGCCGTTACCGAAGCCGCCATGCGCGGCGAGATCGATTACCGCGAAAGCCTGCGCCGCCGCCTGGCGCTGCTCGCCGGGCTGGATGCGCGCGTCCTCGCCAAGGTTTTCGCCGAGCGCCTGCTGCTCTCGCCGGGCGCCCGCGAACTGCTCGAAGCGGCGCAGAACGCCGGCTTACGCACGGCCATCCTGTCCGGCGGCTTCACCTATTTCACCGAGCGCCTGCGCATCGAACTGGGCTTCGACTTTGCCACCTCGAACGAGCTGGAGATCTCCGGTGGCAAGCTGACCGGCCGCGTCGTCGGCGACATCATCGATGCCGCCGCCAAGGCGCATCATACGGCCCGCCTGACTGACGAACTGGGTTTGACGCGGGAACAGGTGATTGCCGTCGGCGATGGCGCCAATGATTTGCTGATGATGGCCCAGGCTGGCCTTTCGGTGGCCTACCGCGCCAAGCCGGCGACGCGGGCAAAAGCCGATGTGGCGATCAATTTCGGCGGGCTGGATTCGCTGCTCAATTTGTTTGCTTGAGAGGACTTACCAGCCCCGGTGATGTCCACGATCATGGTGACCATCGTGACCGTGGTGACCACCGCCCGGGATGAAGACCGGGAAGCAGGCGCTCAGACTAAGCACGGTCAGCGCGGCAAGAATGGCGAGAACAATTTTTTTCATGATGTCTCCAATATGCGGGGTTGTGACCCGAATAACGCGCCGGGGCGCTGGCGGACTGACCCGCACTTGTAAGGAGATGTTGCGCGCCAGGCGCAATAAAGAAACCCCGGATACCCCGCCGCGGCGGTAGACTGCAAGCCTTCCCTTTTCGCCTGTCCGCAGCAGAAAGCTCCCATGTACGCAGCAAGCCCCCTCGCCGGCCCGGCAAACACTTCGCCCGCCCGCTTTTTCGGGCCGCGCTCTTGAAAACCCCGGCGCGGATCGAGCCGCTGGTCGTCGATGGCCTGGTCGACAAGGTCGTCCGCCAGTTGATGAGCGGCAAGGAAGCGATGGTCTATGTCGTACAGTGCGGCGACGAGTTCCGTTGCGCCAAGGTGTACAAGGAAGCCAACAAGCGCAGTTTCCGCCAGGCCGTGGATTACACCGAGGGCCGCAAGATCAAGAACAGCCGGCAGGCGCGCGCCATGCAGAAGGGGTCGCGCTACGGCCGCCAGGAGCAGGAAGCGGCCTGGCAGCATGCCGAGGTCGATGCGCTGTACCGGCTGGCCGCCGCCGGCGTGCGCGTGCCGACGCCGTACAACTTCCACGAAGGCGTGCTGCTCATGGAACTGGTCGCCGATGAAGACGGCGAACCGGCGCCGCGCCTCAACGATGTCCAGTTGAGCCCCGAAGTCGCCCGTGAATACCATGCCGTGCTGGTTCGCCAGGTCGTGCGCATGCTGTGCGCCGGCATCGTGCATGGCGATCTTTCCGAATACAACGTGCTGGTCGACAGCGTCGGCCCGGTGATCATCGACCTGCCGCAGGCCATCGACGCCGCCGCCAACAACAACGCCAGCCGCATGCTGGAGCGCGACGTGGACAACCTCGCCACCTATTTCGGCCAGTTCGCTCCGGAATTGCTCAAGACCAACTACGGCAAGGAAATCTGGGCGCTCTACGAAACCGGCAAGCTGCTGCCGGAGAGCGAACTGACCGGCGTATTCACACCGCCCGAAACCGTGGCCGATCTCGATGAAGTGATGAAAGTCATCGACGCGGCTGCCGCCGCAGAAGCCGACCGCCGGGCGCGCAAGGCAGCGCTGGAACCGGGCTTGCCAAGCGAAGCAGGCTTCTGAAAACCGGCTTCAGGTTTTCTTCACGAGTTGTTTGGCGAAAGCCGCGTCGTTCTTGGTGACGCGCGGCACGACCTGCGGCCCGAGCGCATTGACGGCCTTGACGAAATCGTCGAGCGGCAAGGCGGCACAGATTTCCTGCAGGCCCTCGGCGGTGCGTTCGCGCAACGCGAAGAGCCCCTCGCCGGTCATCACCATCAGGAAATGGCGACCGGCGCTGCGCTCGTTGAGACGGGCGACAGCGGCGGTGGCGCGGGTCGAACGGCGGCCGGTCATTTGTACTTCTTGAACACGGCCTTGGCGTCCAGATGGGCGCGATCCAGGGTGCAGATCGACTCATCGTCGTCGTGGCCGCTGAAAAAATCGTCGGCCTGGGCGCGCATCACCATCTTGATGGCGGCCGCATCGGCGACGTCGTATTTCTCGGTAATCAGGGTCGTTACTTCGTCGAGATGTTCTTCGTAGGTCATGGTCACACTCTGGGTTGGCGGGCAAAATACTTGCCCCGTTCTTCAATGCAGTCGCTGTCGCCCATTTCGTAATCGCGGCAGATGTCCGGCCGCCGTTCGTAGATGGTACAGCGCATGGTGTTGCGGTCGAGCGCCGCACACCAGCCATCGTCCAGTCGCCGCATCACCCAGCCGCCCCAGCGGTTCTCGGTGGTGAACTGGGCCGGCACTTCGGCATCGCCGAACAGCATCACTTCTAGCTGGCAACAGCAGGCTTGGCAATTGCTGCAGGTGACGGCCGGCGTGGCGTCAATAGGATGGATTTCGCTCATAGGTCGGCATTGTCCCACGTCGGCGGGATGCTGGCGAACCGCGCCGCCGGCGAGCCGGCACCAGATCGGGGCACGGGACGGCCGGGATGCCTGAAATCGGTGCCTTAATCGCCGCCCAAACACGCTCACATCAAGGCGGGCGCCCTTTGCCGATGGGCATGTCACTTGCTTCTAATGATTTATCGGCGGGTAGAGGGAGATCGGCGTGGCAAAATACAAGGGAATCGAGGTCAAGGACAGCGTGCGCCAGTTGCTGCCGCACATGCCGTTGATCGAGGAATACCGCGAAATGCTGCAGTCGCTGCAAGCGGTCTGGGACAATCTCAACCTGCTCGGCCAGATGTCGGGCACAACGGCGGAAATCGGCCAGACCCGGGAAGCCTTTGCCAGCCTGACCGGCGAATTGTTGAACAATCTGGCCGAACAGACCCTGGCCAAGCGCGAACAGGAAATGAAAGCCAAGTCGCAGGTGGTGATCGACATCCTGATCCGCAACCTGTTCGAGCGCACGGCCGATATCGGCTTTCTCACCACCGACGATGCCATCCGCCAGTTTGCCGCCCAGCCGGGCGATGCCGGGGAACTGCAACAACGCTTCCAGGAATATGTCCGCAAGTATTCGGTGTACGAAGACGTTGTGCTGCTCGACCGCCACGGCAGCATCCTGGCTCGCCTGGCACCGGACGAACGGGTGCTTGCCATCCATGATCGCTGGGTACACGAAGCGCTCAGCACGTCGGCAGCCTATGTCGAAGCCTATGGTCATTCCGGCCTCTTTCCGGAGCAGCCGCGCTCGCTGATCTACGCTTACCGGGTGGCCGCCCAGGGCGAGACACTGGGCGTGCTGGCCCTGTGTTTCCGCTTCGCCGACGAGATGACACGGATTTTCCGTGGCCTGGCGCAAGCCGACGATCCCGGCGTCATGGTCCTGCTCGATGCCGGCGGCCATGTCATTGCCAGCAGCGATCCCTGGCAGATCCCGGCCGGTGCCGAATTGCTGGTCGAATCCGGGCGCCTGCAACGTCTGCGTTTCGCCGGCCGCAGCTATCTGGCTTTCGCCAGCGACACCAAGGGCTACCAGGGCTATTTCGGGGCTGACTGGCGAGGTCTGGTGATGATGCCGGTCGATCTGGCTTTCGACATTCACGACGACGAGCAACTGGCGGCTATCGAGCCCGCCCTGCTCGCCTCGGTGATGGCCGGCGGCCGGGCCTTTTCCGAAACCCTGCGGGCCATTCCCCAGCAGGCCGCAGCCATCCAGCGCGACCTCAGCCGGGCGGTATGGAACGGCACGGTGCGGCAAGGGGTTTCCTCGGCGGCGATCAACAGTTCGTTCGCCAAGATCCTGTTATGGGAAATCAGCCGCATCGGCATGAGCATGCGCGAGGTTTTCTCCCGCTCGATCGGTAATCTGCAGGCTACCGTGCTCTCCTCGCTGCTCGCCGACAGCCAGTTCTTCGCCGCCCTGGCCATCGACATCATGGACCGCAATCTTTACGAGCGGGCCAACGACTGCCGCTGGTGGGCGCTCGACGCGACCATCCGCCGCCTGCTCGCCGAGAGCGGCAACAAGGGGCAACAGCAAGGTCTGGAGAAGGTGATCGGCTATATCAACAGCCTCTATACCGTCTACGACAACATCCTGCTCTTCGATACCAGCGGCCAGGTGATGGCCGTGGCCAATCCGCATTACGCCGGCCTGGTCGGCAAAGCGCTCGGCGAACCCTGGGTTGAAACCTGCCTGGGGCTGAGCGACAGCCAGTCCTACACGGTTTCGTCGTTCGTCCGCAGCCCGCTCTATGCGTCGCGACCGACCTACATCTACCTGGCCGCCCTGCGCGCCCCGGACGAGACGCGGGTGATCGGCGGCATCGCCATCGTCTTCGACAGCGAACCGCAATTTGCCGCCATGCTCTACGACTCGCTGCCGCGCCAAGCTTCCGGCGAGCCGGTGGCGGGCAGCTACGCGGTGTTTATCGATGACGAAGCGAAGATCATCGCTTCCAGCGATGCCGCCTATCGCATCGGCCAAACGCTGGAACTGCCGCCCGAACTACTGCACCCACCGGCCGGCGGCGGTTCCCAACTGCTTGCCGTGGATGGCCAGGTGATGGCGGTCGGCGCCCGCTCCTCGGCCGGCTATCGCGAATACAAGGGGGCCGGGGATAGTTATCGCAACGCCGTCACGGCACTGGTTTTCATCCCGCTCGGCAGCTACGACCCGCAAGCCCGTATCGAGCAAGGGGCCGGCGATGTCGCCGCGCGGCGGGCCAGCCAGGCGGCCGACGTCGCTGTCTGCGAAATCGCCACCTTCTATCTCGGCGCCCACTGGCTCGGGCTCCCGGTCAGCGCCGTGCGTGAGGCCATCGAACTGAGCGGGGCGGCCTGCCTGGCCAATGCGCCGAAACAGGTCTACGGCGCCCTGCTCTACCAGAACGAAAGCTTGCCGATCTACAACCTGCACGCCGCGCTCGGCCTGGAAACGCCCGCCGCAGCCTCCGGCATCCGCCAGCAGGTGGTGGTCGTACATGGCGACAACGGGGCCAATTTCGGCATCCTGGTCGATCGTCTGGGCGAAATCATGGAAGCCCCGCTCAGCGACATCGAGAATTTATCGAATATCTATGTCGGCATTGCCTCGGTGCTCGCTTCGGTGGTCAAGACGCCGGCCGGCGATGGCGCACCGATGCTGGTCCTGCTCTCGGTGGCAAGCATGAGCGAACAACTGCGCGGCAAAAATGTGGAGTCCGAACAGGCGGCCTGAAAATCAGTGCAGATCGACGGCGTGCTGCTTCAAGGCCGCCAACGGAACGATTTCGAGGGCCGCCTGGTTGGTCGAATTGAGTGCCACCAGCGGCGCCTGGCCGGCCTGATAGGCCTGCAGCCAGCGGGCGGCACACAGGCACCAGCGCTGGCCGGGCAGCAGGCCGGGGAAATCGAATTCCGGCCGCGGCGTCGATAAGTCGTTGCCGCTGGCTTTGGAGAAGGCGAGGAATTCGGCGGTCAGCACGATGCAAATGGTGTGGCTACCCAGATCGTCCTCGGCGGTATTGCAGCACCCGTCGCGGAAAAAACCGGTGACCGGTCGCTCGCTGCAGGGCAGCAAAGGACCGCCCAGAACATTCAGCTGGCTACCCCGACCGGGAAAATCACGGGTTTTCATGTCCGCGGCTCAGGCGACTTCGTCGATCCAGGCCTGCTGGATGGCTTCGAGGACTTTCTCGCCGCAATGCTTGGGATCGTCGTCGAAATCTGGCAGGGCCATCACCCAGTTGCGCAGATCGACAAAATTGAGCGTCAGCGGGTCGACGGCGGGATGGACGTCGCTCAGTTCAATGGCGATATCGTTGATGTCGGTCCATTTCATTTGCGATGCCCCTCCTTGGCCATGTTGATGCTGTATTTCGGAATCTCGACGACCAGCGGCGTCTTGCCGACGATGGCCTGACAACCGAGGCGGGAATTGGGCTCGAGACCCCAGGCCTTGTCGAGCAGGTCTTCCTCTTCGTCTTCGGCCGGGGTCAGCGTGTTGAAGCCTTCGCGGACGATGACGTGGCAGGTCGTGCAGGCGCAGGACATTTCGCAGGCATGGTCGAGTTCGACGCCGTTATCGAGCAGGTTTTGGCAGATCGATTTGCCCTCTTCCGCCTCGATGACGGCACCATCCGGACAATTCTCGACATGCGGCAGGACGATCAGTTGCGTCATGCCTGTTCTCCCATTTTGATGTCATCGACCTTGCGGCCGGACAACACTTTCTTGATGCTCTGGTCCATACGACGGTGGGCGAATTCCTGCGTTTCGAAACCAAGGTCGTCCATGGCGATATTGATCAGGCGGCGATTGTCGCCGCTCATGCTGGCCTGCAGCTTGGCGATGGTGGCGAGGATTTTCGCGGTTTCGGCGGCATTGAGCAGATGCGCATCTTCCTTCATCGCCGCTTCGGTCGCCTCGATCATGCGCTGGGCTTCGACCTGGGCTTCCTTGAGGGCGCGGCTGATCGCGTCGTCCTTGGCGTGCTCCATCGAATCCCTGAGCATGCCGGCAACTTCGTCGTCGGACAGACCGTAGGACGGCTTCACCGCCACACTGGCTTCGACGCCGGTGGTCTGTTCGCGCGCCGAGACCGACAGCAAGCCGTCGGCGTCAACCTGGAAGGTGACGCGAATGCGCGCCGCCCCGGCCACCATCGGCGGAATGCCGCGCAGCTCGAAACGGGCCAGCGAACGGCAATCGGCAACCAGCTCGCGCTCGCCCTGGACAACGTGGATGGCCATCGCCGTCTGGCCGTCCTTGAAGGTGGTGAATTCCTGGGCGCGCGCCGTCGGGATGGTCGAATTGCGCGGGATGACCTTCTCGGTCAGGCCGCCCATGGTTTCAAGGCCGAGCGACAGTGGCGTGACGTCGAGCAACAGCCAGTCGTCGCCGCCGGTCTTGTTGCCGACCAGCAGGTTGGCCTGGGTGGCGGCGCCGAGCGCGACGACCTTGTCCGGATCGAGATTGGTTAGCGGTTCCTGGCGGAAAAAGTCGCCGACCGCTTTCTGCACCTGCGGCATGCGGGTCGAGCCGCCGACCATGACCACGCCCTTGATATCCTCGGGGCGCAGACCGGCATCGCGCAGGGCCTTCTTGACCGGCTGCATGGTTTTCGAAATCAGCGTCTGGGCGATTTCGGCAAAGGTCGCCACGTCGAGCTTGATGTCGACCATCTCGCCGGAGGTCAGGCGCACGACGATCTGCGCTTCGGCGTTCTTGCTCAGGTATTCCTTGGCCTCGCGGCAACGCATCATGAGCAGGCGGGCATCTTCCGGCGACAGCGGCTGCAGTTTGGCCTGTTCGATGGCCCAGCAGAAGATGCGGTGGTCGAAATCGTCGCCGCCGAGCGCCGAGTCGCCGCCGGTGGACATCACCTCGAAAACCCCCTTGGTCAGCTTCAGGATGGAGATATCGAAGGTGCCGCCGCCCAGGTCATAGACCGCATAGACGCCCTCCGCCCCGTTATCCAGCCCGTAGGCGATGGCGGCGGCGGTCGGTTCGTTGAGCAGACGGAGGACATTGAGGCCGGCCAGCTTGGCGGCATCCTTGGTGGCCTGGCGCTGCGCATCGTCGAAATAGGCCGGCACGGTGATCACGGCGCCGACCAGTTCGCCGGCCAGGGCAGTTTCCGCCCGCTGCTTCAGGCTTTTAAGGATTTCGGCCGAGACTTCGACCGGGCTCTTGATGCCGGCGATGGTTTTGACCTTGACCATGCCCGGCGCTTCGATGAAGTCGTAGGGCATCGATTCGACATGCGAAATATCCTTCAGCCCCCGCCCCATGAAACGCTTCACCGAGACGATGGTATTGCGCGGATCGATCGCCTGCCGGGTCTGCGCGTCGTAGCCGACTTCGCTGCAGTTGTCGGCGTGGTAACGGACAACAGAAGGCAACAGGGAACGGCCCTGCTCGTCGTTCAGGCAGACGGCAATCCCGCTACGCACGGTGGCGACCAGCGAATTGGTGGTACCGAGGTCGATACCGATGGCGAGTTTGTGCTCATGGGGGGCAGCCGACTCGCCGGGCTCGGCAATTTGAAACAGGGCCATTTTTTATTCTTCCAGCGACGCCAGGGCGTCGTCGATTTCGTAGAGAAGTTTTTCCAGGAACATCAGGCGGCGCACGCGATCCGTCGCCAGCTCATGATCGCCTTGCGCCAGCAGCTCGCCCAGCTCTTCGTAACGGGTGTTGAGGTCGGCGCGCAAGCGATTGTGCAGATGTTCCAGCTCGTGGTGATCGCCGCCGCTGCGTGCATCCATCACCGCCTCGCGCCATTCCATCTGTTCCATCAGGAAATCCACCGGCATGGCGGTATTGTTTTCCGCCTGGATATCGTGACCGGCCAGATTGAGCAGGTACTTGGCCCGCTCCAACGGCTTTTTCAGCGTCTGGTAGGCTTCGTTGGCGTGCGTCGCCCATTGCATCGACAAGCGTCGTTCGGCATCGCCGGCATTGACGAAGCGATCCGGGTGGACCTGCGCCTGGATGTCGCGATAGCGGGAATCGAGATCGGACAGATCAAGCCGGAATTCCCGACTCAGTCCGAACAAGGTGAAATGGTCGGCGCGCAGGTCCATCAGACGGTAAACGATTCGCCGCAGCCGCACTGGTCTTTGACGTTCGGGTTATTGAACTTGAAACCTTCGTTCAGACCTTCGCGGGCAAAATCCAGCTCCATTCCGTCGAGATAGGGAACGCTCTTGGCGTCGACAAAAACCTTGACGCCATTGCTTTCGAACATCAGATCCTCGGGATCCACTTCATCGACGAATTCGAGCTTGTAGGCCATGCCGGAACAACCGCTGGTCCGCACGCCGAGGCGCAAGCCAATGCCCTTGCCGCGTTTGGTCAGGTAATTGGCAACGTGTTTCGCCGCCTTATCGGTCAAGGTAACAGCCATGCTTATTCTCCGTGCTTCTTCTTGTAATCGGCCACGGCTGCCTTGATGGCATCCTCGGCCAGAATCGAACAGTGGATTTTAACCGGCGGCAGGGCCAGTTCTTCGGCAATATCGGTATTTTTGATGGCCAGCGCCTGATCGACCGTCTTGCCCTTGACCCATTCGGTAACCAGCGACGACGAGGCAATCGCCGAGCCGCAGCCGTAGGTCTTGAACTTGGCGTCTTCGATGACGCCGGATTTATTGACCTTGATCTGCAATTTCATGACGTCGCCGCAGGCCGGCGCGCCAACCATGCCGGTCCCGACGCCATCGTCTTCCTTGCCGAAGGAACCGACGTTGCGGGGATTTTCGTAGTGATCGATAACTTTGATGCTGTAGCTCATTTGAAGCTCCTAAAAACAGTTGTTAGTCGGGAGTCATTAATCCTTAGCGGATAGCGTCGGAACTGAAGAGATGCCTGCTAACAACTAAGTACTAATAACTAACAACTAATTAGTGCGCTGCCCACTGCACGGTGCTGAGGTCGACGCCATCCTTGTACATCTCCCACAACGGGGACAATTCGCGCAATTTGCCGACCTTCTTGTGCAGCAGATCGACGGCGTAGTCGATTTCCTCTTCCGTCGTGAAACGACCGATGGTGAAACGGATCGAGCTGTGCGCCAGCTCGTCGTCGCGACCGAGGGCACGCAGCACGTAGGACGGTTCCAGGCTGGCCGAGGTGCAGGCCGAGCCGGAGGAAACCGCCAGGTCCTTGATCGCCATGATCATCGACTCCCCTTCGACATAGGCAAAGCTGATGTTCAGATTGTGCGCCACGCGCTGCGTCAGGTCCCCATTAACGTAGGTCGCTTCGATTTCTTGCAAGCCCTTGAGCAGCTTGTCGCGCAGCTTGCCGATGCGGAGGTTTTCTTCGGCCATTTCGGCCTTCGCAATGCGGAAGGCTTCGCCCATGCCGACGATCTGGTGAGTGGCCAGCGTACCGGAGCGGAAACCGCGCTCGTGACCGCCGCCGTGCATCTGGGCTTCGAGACGGACACGCGGCTTGCGGCGCACGTAGAGGGCGCCGATGCCTTTCGGGCCATAGGTCTTGTGGGCCGAGAAGCTCATCAGATCGACCTTCAGCTTGCTCAGATCGATATCGACCTTGCCGGTGGCCTGCGCCGCATCGACGTGGAAGAGAATGCCTTTTTCGCGACAAATTTCGCCCAGTTCGGCGATCGGCTGAATAACGCCGACTTCGTTATTGACGAACATCACGGAAACCAGCACGGTATCGGGCCGAATGGCGGCCTTGAAGACTTCGAGATCGAGCAGGCCGTCTTCCTTGACATCGAGATAGGTCGCCTCGAACCCCTGGCGCTCCATTTCGCGCACGGTGTCGAGCACGGCCTTGTGCTCGGTCTTCACCGTGATGATGTGCTTGCCCTTGGTGCCGGCGTAGAAATTGGCGGCGCCCTTGATGGCGAGGTTATTGGACTCGGTGGCCCCGGAGGTCCAGACGATTTCCTTGGGGTCGGCATTGACCAGCGCCGCGACCTGCTCGCGGGCCTCTTCGACGGCGGCATCGGCGACCCAGCCGAAACTGTGCGAACGCGAAGCCGGATTGCCGAAATGCTCGCAGAGATAGGGAATCATTTTGTCCGCGACGCGCCGGTCGACCGGCGTCGTTGCCGAGTAATCCAAGTAGATGGGAAGTTTCATCGTCATTCTCGCAAAGTCGGTTATTCAAACGGCAACTGCCGTCAGTCCCTGCAGGCGTCCGACTGTAACCTGCAAGGCGTTAATAAACTGGTCGATCTCAAATTCGCTATTGCCGGCCCCAAGGCTGACCCGCACCGCTCCACGAGCAATTTCCGGGCCGACGCCCATTGCCCGCAACACATGCGACGGCTCCGGATCGGCACTGGAACAGGCTGCACCGCTGGCGACGGCGAAACCTTCACGGTCCAGTTTGCCGACCAGGGTTTCGCCATCAATAGCGGGAAAGGCAAAATAGGTGGTATTCGGCAGGCGCTCCACCGCGCCCCCGAAAATGCGCGCCCCCAATGCCGTCAGCCCGGCTTCCAGCTGGGCCCGCATGGCCAGCAAACGGACCGGCACTTCGGCAACGCGTTGCGCCGCAAGTTCCGCCGCTGCACCAAAACCGACGATGGCCGACACATTTTCGGTACCTGAACGCAGACCGCGCTCATGGCCGCCACCGGCGATCAGCGGCAGCAACTCGACGCGTTTGTCGAGGACCAGCGCCGCCGCCCCTTGCGGGCCGTTGGCCTTGTGCGCCGACAAGGTCAGGGCATGCACACCGGCCGCATTGAGGGCGCGAAAATCGAGCGGCAGCTTGCCGAAGGCCTGCACGGCATCGCTATGGAACCAGCCGCCGCCGACCTTGGCGGCACCGGCCAGCGCGGCGATATCCTGGACGACCCCGGTTTCGTTGTTGGCGGTCATCAGTGAAATCAACTGCGGCTTGGCAAGCAACGCTTCAGCGTAAGCCGCCGGATCGACCACCCCGTTGCCATCCACCGCGACCTGCTGCACCTGCCAACCCTGGCGGGCCAGTTGGGCCGCCGGCTGGCGGACGCAGGGATGCTCGATGGCGCTGATCGCCAACCGACCGGGCCGCACCGCGGCGGCGGCGCCCTTCAGGAAGAGATTGTTCGACTCGCTGCCGCCACTGGTAAAGACGATTTCCGTCGGGTGCGCATTGACCGCCGCCGCGACCTGCTGGCGTGCCGCATCGATCGCCCGCCGCGCCGCCCGCCCGTACTCATGGCGACTGGATGCGTTGCCGAACTGGCTTTCCAGCCAGGGCAGCATGGCCGCCAAGACCGCCGGAGCAAGCGGCGTCGTGGCGTTGTGGTCGAAATAGGCGGGCTGGAACATGGCAGACTCAGGCGGCGGCCACGGCCACCCTGTCACGCGTCGTGCGAAGGCGCGTCGCCGGGCGCTTGTCCTCGAGCACGGCAGTATCGCCTAGCATCTTTTGCTGCTGGCGTTCAACCAGATCGGCCAGCGACACCGAAGAAAGGTATTCGTACATCTTGTCATTCAGCGTAGACCACAGTTCGTGCGTCATGCAGCGGTGGTCGTCGAGACAATCTTCGCGACCGCCGCATTGCGTGGCATCGAGTTGCTCATCGACGGCCCGGATGATGTCGGCGACCGCCACCTGAGCGAGCGGCCGGGCAATGCAATAACCGCCACCGGGACCGCGCACGCTGTCGACCAGCTTGTAGCGACGCAACTTGCCGAACAACTGTTCCAGGTAAGACAGGGAAATTTTCTGCCGTTCGCTGATACTGGCCAACGCCACCGGACCGTCCTCGCCGCGCAAGGCGAGATCGATCATGGCAGTAACGGCAAAACGTCCTTTGGTGGTTAAACGCATTTCTGATCTCCAGCTAATAACCCAGTAGTGAAGTCAACTATACAGAAACCAGACAAAATCAGTCAACTATTTTACCCAGGTATCTGGCATCAAACCGATCGGCCGGCTGCACCTCGGCATCGCACTTCACCCCCTGGGCGCCGAGTTCCCTGATCAGGGAAGCGAACCGACGATCGGTTTCGGCGGCATGATCGAGCAATCCGTGTATGGCCTTGGCCAGCGGATCGTCCTGGTCGCGGCCGACGGCATAGGCGGAAAAACCCATTTTCTCGGCCTGCGCCTGACGTTGCCGACTTTGCGGCGAACGATCGAGAATCCGCGCCGGATTGCCGACGGCGGTCGCACCGGCCGGAATCGGCTTGGTCACCACGGCATTGGAGCCGACCCGAGCCCCGGCGGCAATCGTGATCGGTCCCAGCACCTTGGCACCGGCCCCGATGACCACGCCGTCTTCCAGCGTCGGATGACGCTTGCCCTTGTTCCAGGAAGTCCCACCCAGGGTCACGCCGTGATAAAGGGTGACGTCGTTGCCGATCTGCGCCGTTTCACCGACAACGACACCCATGCCGTGATCGATGAAGAAGCGACGGCCGATGGTTGCCCCGGGATGGATTTCAATACCGGTAAAGAAGCGGGCAAGATGCGCCGTGAACCGGGCCATCCAGCGCAGACGATGGCCCCATAGCCAGTGGGCGACGCGGTGCATGATCAGGGCGTGGATACCCGGATAGCAGGTCAATACCTCCCAAAACGAGCGAGCTGCCGGATCGCGGTCGAAGACCGCACGAATATCCTCACGCAGGTGCCGGAACATCAAGGCAAATCTCCCATTTCAATCGAGGAAGGATTCTAAAATACTCGACTTAATCTGTCAGCCATTTTAGCCAGAAGCCCCATCGCGTTACGCCAAAAAAACCACAACCGAGATTCGCCCGTGATGCACTTCTTGAGTTGGCCCAAGAATCCGCCAAGTCTAGTGAAAATCCCGACTATGGGTTTCCAGGCGGCCGAGCCAGGCGGAAAGATCGACCAGCCGCTTGGCGACCAGGTGCACCACCTCGCCTTCCTTCTGCAATTGTCCGTAGACGCCGAGCAGCGTTGAACCGAGCAGTTCACGCCGCTGTTTGTCGACAAGTTGCGGATGGACGACGACATTGGTCAGCCCGGTTTCATCTTCCAGCGTGACAAAAACGATACCGGTCGCCGTCCCCGGCCGCTGCCGACCGACGACGATCCCGGCGACACGCACCGTGGCGCGCTGGCCAGCCGTTTTCAGCGCTGCGGCAGCGACAAAACGCCGCTCGCGCAGGTGCTGGCGCAGCAAGGCCAGCGGATGCCGACGCAGGCTCAAACCGAGACTGCGGTAATCGGCGACCAGATTTTCACCCTCGGCCGGCGCCGGCAAATCGGGCGGCGCCGCTTCCCGCAGCGGCAAACCATCGAACAGATCGCCCTGGCGCACCGCGGCCGTCGCTGCCCAGGCCGCCTGCCGCCGGTCTCCGGCCAGACTGGCCAGGGCATCGGCGGCGGCCAGCAGATCGAGATCGCGCCGCTGCAAACCGGCACGTGCCGCCAGGTCGGCAACATCGGAAAATTGCCGGATTTGGCGCGCCGCGCTGATCCGCTCGGCAACCGCCGGCGAAAACCCGCGGATTTCGCGCAAACCGAGGCGCACGGCGGCGTTTTCATCGAGCCGGCTTTCCCAGTCGCTGGCCGTGACATCGGGTGGCAACACCGTTACGCCATGCCGACGCGCATCCTGGATCAGCATCGACGGCGAGTAGAAGCCCATCGGCTGACTATTCAGCAGTCCGCACAGGAAAGCCGCCGGGTGATGCCGCTTGAGCCAGGCCGAGGCATAGACCAGCAGCGCGAAACTGGCGGCGTGCGATTCGGGAAAGCCGTATTCGCCGAAGCCCTGGATCTGGGCGATGATGCGCCGGGCAAAACTTTCTGGCAGGCCGTTCGCCGCCATGCCTTCGAGCAACTTCTGCTCGAAAGGCTCCAGCCCGCCCTTGCGCTTCCAGGCGGCCATCGCCCGACGCAACTGGTCGGCCTCGCCGGGCGTGAAATTGGCCGCGACGACAGCCAGTTGCATGACCTGTTCCTGGAAGATCGGCACGCCGAAAGTCCGTTCCAGCACGGCATCGACGGCCGGCGATATTTTTTCGATGGCTTCCCTACCCTGCCGCCGCTTCAGGTAGGGATGCACCATGTCACCCTGGATCGGCCCCGGCCGGACCAGCGCCACCTCGACTACCAGATCGTAGAAATTGCGCGGCTTGAGGCGCGGCAACATCGCCATCTGTGCCCGTGACTCGACCTGGAAGACGCCCATGCTGTCGGCGTGGCAGAGCATTTCGTAGGTCGCCGGATCCTCGGCCGGAATATCCTGCATGCTGAGTGGCCGACCGCGCTGGAGCGCGACAATCTGCAACATCCGGCGGATTGCCGAGAGCATGCCGAGGGCCAGGATATCGACCTTCATCAGGCCGATCGCATCGAGATCGTCCTTGTCCCACTGGATCACGCTGCGCGCGGCCATCGCCGCGTTTTCGACCGGCACCAGGCGCGACAGCGGCCCGCGCGAGATGACGAAACCGCCGACATGCTGCGTCAGATGGCGGGGAAAACCGCGCAGCGCCTCGGCGATGGCCAGCCATTTCTCGACGCGCGGCGATGCCGGGTCGAGGCCCAGTTCGGCGAAGCGTTCCGGCAATTGCTCGCGCTTGTCCCACCAGGCCAGCGAAGCGGTCAGCGCATTGATCTGGGCGATGCCGAAACCAAGCGCCCGGCCGGCATCGCGCAGCGCGCCCTTGGTCCGGTAGGTGATCAGCGCCGCGGCCAGCGCCGCCCGTTCGCGGCCGTATTTTGTGTAGATGTACTGGATCACTTCCTCGCGCCGCTCGTGCTCGAAATCGACGTCGATATCCGGCGGCTCGCCGCGCTCTTTCGAGACGAAACGCTCGAAGAGCAGCGCCGAGCGGGCCGGATCGACCTCGGTCACACCGAGCGCATAACAGACCGCCGAATTGGCCGCCGAGCCGCGCCCCTGGCAAAGGATGTGCTGGCGGCGCGCGAAGCAGACGATGTCGTACACCGTCAGGAAATATGCCTCGTAGGCCATTTCGGCAATCAGCCTCAGTTCGTACTCGATGCGCTCGCGGACGCTCACCGGCACGCCATCCGGATAGCGGCGCTGCAGGCCGCGTTCGGTTTCGGCACGCAGCCAGGAAGCGGGCGTCTCGCCGGCCGGGATGATTTCCTCGGGATATTCGTAGCGCAGTTCGTCGAGCGAAAAGTCGCAGCGAGCGACGATTTTCAGCGTTTCCGCCAGCATCTCGGGTGGGTACAGACGCGCCAGGCGCAGGCGGGAGCGCAAATGCCGTTCGCCATTCGGAAACAGCGCATAACCGGCGTCGAAGACCGAAGTTTTCAGGCGCAGCGCGGTCAGTACATCCTGTAACGGGCGACGGGCCCGCAGGTGCATGTGCACATCGCCGCTCGCCACCAGCGGCAAGGCGCACTGGCAACCAAGATTCTGCAGGACCTCGAGCCGGGCTTCGTCATCCGGCCCGGCATGCAGTTCGACGCCGATCCACGCCCGCCCGGGAAAACGCCCGGCCAGCCACTGCCCATCGGCAAGCGTCGGCGCGGCACCGGGCAACCACAGCACCAGGCAATCGGGCAGCGCCCCGCTCGGCGAAATCGCTTCCAGGTCGTGGCGCTGCAGGCTGTAAGCACCCTTTGCCGAGCGCCGCCGGGCCAGCGTGATCAAGGCCGACAAATTGCCGTAACCATGCCGGTTGCAGGCGAGAAAGACCAGTTTCAGGCCATCCTGCATCAGCATCTCGCTGCCGATGATCAATTTCAGCCCGGCCGCCTTCGCCGCCTGATGCGCCCGCACCACCCCGGCCAGCGAGCATTCGTCGGTCAGCGCCAGCGCCGCATAGCCCTGGGCCCGGGCCCGCTCGACCAGTTCGGCGGGATGCGAAGCGCCGCGCAGGAAACTGAAATTCGAGAGGCAATGCAGTTCCGCGTAGTCGGGAAAATCGTCAGGCAAAGAGGCCATGCAGGAACCAGCCCTCCCCGTCGCGGAACACCCAGAGCCACTGCCCGCGCGGATTCTGGGCGACGAAATAATCGCGCCGCAGATCCCCCGCCGCCCCGCTCTCGCCTTCGTCCCACCAGCCGCTTTCCAGGCGCTCGGCGCGTGACAGCAGATTCAACGGGCCCTGCCAGTGCGGCCGCCCGCCCTGCTCGGCCAGCGCCTGCGGTGCCGGCAACAGCCAGAGCGGACGGGCGGCATGGCCGGCGCCGGCTGCTGCCACCGGCGCCGCCTTGACGTCCGGTGCGCTTTGCCGGATCGCACATTCCGGCCGGTAATCCGGATTTTCGCCGAGCACCTGCACCGCCGCGCTACCGAGTCTGGCCTGCACGCGCTCCAGGCAAACCGCCAGGCCCTCGCCGGCTACCGGCTGCTCGAACAGGCCAGCGCTGGCACCGGGTTTCCCCACCAGCTCATCGGCCAGCAGGGTCAGCGCCTCGACCGGCCCGTGCAGTTGCAGGCGCCCGAGGTGCTCGCGCAACAAACGGGCGAAGCGCGTTTCATCGGCGGCCGGTTCGGCGAAGCGCAAGACCAGGTCGCTGCTCGAGGCATCGTCGTGGGTCAATTGCAGCGTACAGGCGCGGACCAGCAACTGGCGCCCCTGCAACCAGCCGGCCAACGCCGCAAACAGGCGCTGGCCAGCAAAGGCCAGGGCTTCGGCGTGTTCGACGCGGGCCGGCAATTCGATTTTCTGGCGGAAGTTTTCCGGGAAGACAAAGGGCTTCAGCGGCTGCGGCAACTCGCCCCAGGCCCGCGCCAGATCGTCGAGCGGGCCGTTGCCGAGACGCCGGCGCAAACCGGCCGCGGGCTGCCGGCGCAAATCGCCGAGGCGGCGCAGCCCGAAGGCTTCCAGGCGATCCAGAATTTCGCTCGACCAGCCCGGCACGGTGCAAGGCAGACCGGCCAGCGCCACCTGCGTGGCCGACAATTCCGGATAAATCTCCGCCCGCCCGGCCCGCGCCAGCCACAGGGCGGCCAGCGGCGTCGGCGCCGCCGCCCAGTACAAGGAATACGACTGCGCCGCACAACCGGCCTGGACGGCCGCGACAATCGCCCCGGCGCCGCCGAACAGGCGCAGGCAACCGCCGATTTCCAGCAACAGGCTAGCCGGCGCCAGCACATTGAGGGTCGGGGTAAAGCAGCCGGCCCAGCAGGCCAGCCCATGCAAGGCGGAAATTTCCCGGGCATCGTCGCGCTCGAAGACCGCCAGACCGGGACAAAGACCGAGCGCCGTCGATAATTTCAGGCCGGGAACGACACCGGTGGCAAGCGCCGCCGGGTCGCCGCACAACACCCGTCCGCGGCCGACGACCGCGCTAGGCGACTGCCGCAGCGGCAGCGCTTCGAGGGGCAGCAAGGGAAAGTGAAGGGCCAACCAAAGCACGCGGCGATCTCCCCGGACGGGCAAGTGACAAAATGAGCGGCCGCGCCGCCGGTCGGCCACGCCGCTTGAGAATACGCACTGCCAGACCGCTTTCGCCGGCCGACAGCGCCAAACGCAACGGCGCCGGCGACGGTATCGCCGCCACCGAAGCCGAACGCCACAGGCAGGCGAAGGTCGGCCGCCCCTCCGCCGCCACCTGCAAGCGCCGCAAGGCCCGGGGATTGATGCCGGCCTCCGGCCAGATCAGGACGCCGGCAAAACCGCCGCTGGCCAGCAATTGTTCGCAACACCAGGCCGATTCGCGCCCGGCCCGAATCACCAACAGACGCTCCAAAGCCAGCCCGCCGGCCGCCCAGGCCGGGGCATAGGGCAAGCACGGCGGATCGATCAGGGCCAGCCAGCCACCCGCCGCCGACAAATTGGCGAGGGCCGGCAGCAGCAGGCTCATTTCGCCCAGACCGCTGCGCTCGGTGAGAATTTCGGTCAGGCAACCGCGCGGCCAGCCACCACCGGGCAATTCGGCATCGAGTTCGGCATGACCGCTGGCAATGACGTTTTCCGGCAGGCCGGCCAGCATGTCGCCGCGCCAGATATCGCCCCTGGCCAGGACCTCCGCCAAAGTCGCCGGCAGCGGCATGGCGCTCATGACAAAGTGCTGATCGCCCCGCGTATCAGGCCGACGGCGATGCCTTCGATGGCGAAATCTACTTCGTCCGGATTGACGATAATCGGCTCGAAATCGGGGTTTTCGGCAATCAGCTCGATATGGCCGCTGCGCCGTTGCAGGCGCTTGACGGTCACTTCCTCGTCGAGCCGGGCGACGACGATCTGGCCGTCGCGCGCCTGATTGGTCTTGTGCACGGCGATCAGGTCGCCATCGAAAATCCCGGCATCGACCATCGACAGGCCGCGCACCTTGAGCAGGAAATCGGCGCGCGGATTGAACAGTTGGGCATCGAGCGCATAGCGCCCCTGCACGTTCTCGACGGCAAGGATCGGTGAACCGGCTGCCACCATGCCGATCAGCGGCAGGCCGAGTTGTTCGACCAGGCGGATGCCACGCGCCGAACCCGGCTCAAGGACAATGGCGCCTTTCTTGGCGAGCGCCTTGAGGTGATCCTCGGCGGCATTGGGCGAGGCAAAACCGAAGGCGTGGGAGATTTCCATGCGCGTCGGTGGCGCACCGAGCACCTCCAGCGTGCTCTTGATGAAATCGAGAATTTCCTGCTGCCGTGGCGTGAGTTTCATGGCCTGCTCCACTAAAAACCGATAACTGTATTTTTATACAGCAATCGCTTTTTGGCAAGCGAAGAATCAGCCACGATCGACAAACTGCTACTATCGGCCAACCTTGACTGAACTGGCCCCATGAAGCTACAAGACTTTCCCGTCGGCGCCCGCTTTGAATACGCGGGCAGGATTTTCGTGAAAACCGGTCCGCTCACAGCTTCATCCGAACAGGGCGGGCAATGCATGATTCCGCGCTACGCGACGCTCAAGGCGCTTGACCTGCCCGCCCCGGAAAGCCGTCCCGGACATCGCCGAAAACTCGACGAGGCCAACGTCAGGGCCGCCTTCAACGAGTTTTACCAGACCGCCTCTCAACTGCTCGACAACCCCGCACATCCGGAACTGGAGCGTGCCCGTCAGGCATTCCTGGCCAAGCTCAAATAGCGACTCAGGTCGGCAGGTCGAAACCCTTTAGTTTGCGATACATATCCACGGCGTAGGAATCAGTCATCCCGGCGACGAAATCGGCAACTTGCAACAGGCGAATGTACGGATCGGCATCCGGCTCGCCGCCATGCCCGAGGAATTGCGCCGGCAATAACTTGAGCAGCATGCGGTCGCGGGTGGTAAAGCGAGTGCCAGGCACCTTGGCCTTGGCCTCGACGGCATTGCTGAACAGGCCGAGCAAGGCGCCGAGCACTTCGAAACCGGCGGTTTCGATTTCCAGCGCCGGCCGGGCCGTGTAGATGGTTTCCTTGGCCAGCTTGAGCACCGCCTGCAAGGGGATGGCGACCGGCGACTGATCGAGCAGTTCCTCGTCGAACTCCCCCTTGAGGATGGCTTCCTCGTTTTCCAGAAAGACGCCGGCAGCACTCTCCAGCAAGCGGCCAATGGCCTTGGCACGCAGATATTCCAGACGCTCCTTCGGGTCGTGCAGGCGCTCCAGGCGACTGCCGTTGATCGTATTGCCGGCCAACTCGGCGAGCAGGCATTCGGCATCGCGATAAGACACGAAGCCGAGCTTGGCCGCATCTTCCAGATCGACAATCAGGTAGCAGGTGTCATCCGCCACTTCGACCAGGAAGGCCAGCGGGTGACGCCGCCAGGCGATGCCCGGGATGCGTTCGATCAGCCCGGTCGACTGGGCAACCCGAGCGAAGGCTTCCGCATCCTGCTGAAAGAAACCGAATTTCTTGCCGCTCTTGCCCGCCAGTTCGACATCGAGATGCGAAGGCCGCGGGTACTTGGTAAATGTCGCCAGTACCGCGCTGGTCAGTTGCAAGCCCGGATTGGCCGGGCTTTGCAGCCGGGTAACGATGCGAAACCCCTGGGCGTTGCCTTCGTAACGTTCGAAATCGGCGCGCTGGGCCGCTGTGAAAGGATGGCGATCAAGCAATCCGGAATTGAGGAACCACTCGCGAATGGCGTCCTCGCCGGCATGACCGAAGGGCGGATTGCCGATATCGTGGGCCAGGCAGGCGGCGGCGACAATCGCCCCGAAATCGCCCGATTCGACATGCTGCAAGCCGTGCCGGGCGATGATCTCGCGCCCCACCACGGCGCCCAGCGAACGACCGACACAACTGGCTTCCAGACTGTGAGTCAGGCGGGTGCGGACGTAATCGCTTTTCGAGAGCGGAAAAACCTGCGTCTTGTCCTTCATTCGCCGGAAAGCGGAAGTAAAGACGATGCGGTCGTAATCCTGCTGAAAAGCAGTACGTTCCGCCGTTCCCGGCGCCTTGCCGGCGCCCGGACGCTCGCTCGACAACAGCTTTTCCCAGATTTTTCGCTTACCCATGCTGTACGGAATCAGTGATGCAATGGGCCGCGAGTTTACTCCCCTTCCAGGCTCGCCCGCACATGGTCCGGCAAGGGAACCGATTTTCCCGTCTTTGTATCCATCCACACCACTTTCGCGGCCCCCTCGGCATAAATGCGTTCATCGCCTTCGAGGCGCATTTCAACATAGGTCATCACACTGGAACGTCCCGGTTCGCCGACAAAAGTACGCACCTCGACCATGCCCGGATAGCTCATCGGAACCAGGAAAGTACAACTGGCATTGATGATCACCGGTCCTTCGCCGCCCGGGCGGACCGGCACCTGCAAGGACTCGATCCATTCGACCCGCGCCTGCTCCATGTAGCGAAAGTACACCGTGTTATTGACGTGCCCGTAGGCATCCATGTCGCCCCAGCGTATGGGCATTTTGGTGACGTGAATCAGCTTCTTCCTGTCTTCCATATCTTTGAATTTCCAGAGGGATTGATCTATATGTTTCCATACTGTAGCGTATTGCAAATAACGTCACAATAAAGTGAGGAGACAACATGCAACGCGAAGCCATGGAATTCGACGTCGTCATCGTCGGCGGCGGTCCGGCCGGTCTGGCCTCGGCCATTCGCCTGAAACAACTGGCACAGGAAAAAGGCGGCGAAATCAGCGTCTGCCTGATCGAGAAAGGCGCCGAAATCGGCGCCCACATTCTTTCCGGCGCGGTCATGGACCCGCGCGCCCTGACGGAACTGCTGCCCAACTGGCAGGCCGACGGCGCCCCGCTCAAGGCACCCGTCTCGGAAGACCGCTTTTTCATCCTGTCTGAAAGCGGCGCCACCAAGATCCCCAACAGCCTGCTGCCGAAATGCTTCCACAACGCAGGCAATTACGTCATTTCGCTGGGCAACGTCTGCCGCTGGCTGGGTGAACAGGCGGAAGCGCTGGGCGTCGAAATCTATCCCGGCTTTGCCGGCGCCGAAGTGCTGTTCGATGAGGACGGCGCGGTCAAGGGAGTCGCCACCGGCGACATGGGCCGGCTGCACGACGGCTCGGAAGGCCCCAATTTCCAGGTCGGCATGGAACTGCACGGCAAATACACCTTTTTCGCCGAAGGCTGCCGCGGCCATCTCGGCAAACAGTTGCAGGCTCGTTTCAAGCTGAACGACGACGTCGATCCGCAAAGCTACGGCATCGGCCTCAAGGAACTCTGGGAAGTCCCGCCGGAAAACCATCAGCTCGGTCTGGTCGTCCATAGCGGCGGCTGGCCGATGTCGCCCGACACCTATGGCGGCGGCTTCCTCTACCACCTGGAGAACAACCAGGTCGCCGTCGGCTTTGTCGTCGGCCTCGGCTACAGCAATCCCCATCTGGCGCCTTTCGAGGAATTCCAGCGTTTCAAGACGCACCCGGAAATCCGTAAATTCCTGCAAGGCGGCAAGCGCATTGCCTACGGCGCCCGGGCGCTCACCGCCGGCGGCCTGCAAGCCTTGCCGAAACTCATCTTCCCGGGCGGCGTGCTGATCGGCGACGATGCCGGCTTCCTCAATGCCGCCCGCATCAAAGGTTCGCATTGCGCCATCAAGTCCGGCATGCTGGCCGCCGAGGCCTGTTTCGCCGCCTTGACCGAAGCGCGCCAGGGCGACGAACTGAGCGCCTACCCGGAGGCATTCAAGCAGAGCTGGCTGTACGCCGAACTGCACCAGGCCCGCAATTTCAAACCCTGGATGAACAAGGGCCTGAAGCTCGGCGCCATCATGTTCGGCATCGACCAGATGGTCTTCGCCGGCAAGGCGCCGTGGACCCTGCACAACCGCACGCCGGACCACGCCAAGCTGAAACCGGCGGCCGACTGCCCGCCCATCGCCTACCCGAAACCGGATGGCGTCATCACCTTCGACCGCCTGTCCTCGGTCTTTCTCTCCAACACCAATCACGAGGAAGACCAGCCCTGCCATCTGCAGTTAAAAGATGCGGCAGTGCCGATCAAGATCAACCTGGCGCAATACGATGCCCCGGAACAGCGCTTCTGCCCGGCCGGCGTCTATGAAATCCTGCGCGACGAAAACGGCGAGCACCCGCGTCTACAGATCAATGCACAGAACTGCGTGCATTGCAAAACCTGCGACATCAAGGATCCGACGCAAAATATCAACTGGGTTGTACCGCAGGGCGGCGAAGGACCAACCTATCCGAACATGTGATGCTTTATAATTCGCCGGCTAAACCCTTTGGGAGAACAATACATGGGCTTTCTCGCCGACAAGAAGATTCTGATCACCGGACTGCTGTCCAAGCACTCCATTGCCTATGGCATCGCCAAAGCCTGCCATCGTGAAGGTGCCCAACTGGCCTTTTCGTACCAGAACGAGCGGTTCATCGAGCGCATCAACAAATTCGCCGCCGAATTCGACAGCACGCTGGTTTTTCCGCTGGATGTCAGCAGCGACGAACAGATCACCAATCTTTTCGCCGAACTCGGCAAGCATTGGGATGGCCTGGACGGCCTGGTTCATTCCATCGCCTACGCCCCGACCGAAGCGATCGAAGGCGATTTCCTCAACGGCATTTCGCGTGAAGCCTTCCGCATCGCCCACGAGATTTCCTCCTACAGCTACCCGGCCCTGGTCAAAGCCGCCCGTCCGATGATGCAGGGCCGCAAGAGCGCCGCACTGGCCCTTTCTTACCTCGGCGCCGAACGCACCATGCCCAACTACAACACCATGGGCCTGGCCAAAGCCAGCCTGGAAGCGGCCACCCGCTACCTGGCCTTCTGCCTTGGCCCTGAAGGCATTCGCGCCAACGCCATTTCGGCCGGCCCGATCAAGACCCTGGCCGCTTCCGGCATCGGCAACTTTGGCAAATTGCTCTCCTACAACTCGCACAATGCCCCGCTGCGCCGCAACGTGACCATCGAAGAAGTCGGCAATGCCGCTGCCTTCATGCTCTCCGACCTGGCCAGCGGCATTACCGGCGAAATTCTCTATGTTGACGGCGGCATGAACACCACCGCCCTCGGCAACGCCGACCCGCTTCCGGCCTAAAGCCGTTCGCAGCGGGAGTTAGCCGCCGACAAAAAAAGCCGACCCGAATAACCCGGGGTCGGCTTTTTTCATCGCTAACCCAGCCTCAGGAGATTGCCCAGAAACGCACCTCTATCGGGTGCAAGGTTTGGGCCTCGACACAAAGGGCAGCGGCATTATGGCCATCGAGCAGCGCAATGCTGCCACCCCCCGGCCCGGCATTCTGCATGAAGGCGACAATGCCGCGGCGGGCGAAGAGTTGATCGGCCACCGCGCCCAGCCCGCCGTCGAGCGGAATGGTTTCAGGTGCGCCATGGCGTTCGACAAGCCAGTCTGCCAGGCGGTTGGCACCGTTTTGCAATTGGCGGCCGGCAAGCGGCCCAGCCTCGATTTTGACGGGGCCGGTCAACGGCACATTGGCCGCCAGCAGCGCCAGGCTGGTTAACAGGGCCCCATTCCTGGGATGACCGGGAGACCCAGCCTGCCCCGCCCAGCCCAGGGTTTCGGACAATTCAGCCGGCGTCAGGACGGCATAATGCCGATAGGCTTTGACCAGGGTCGCAAAATTCAGATTCAACATGTTTTAGCCTCCGAAAAATCATCTGTCGCTTACTTGATGGCGTACTTGAATTCGCCGTTCTTGCCGGCCGTGATCTTGATGCGTTCGACAGCCGCGCCTTCCGCCATCCGGCCAAGAACAGCTTCGGCAATTTCCGGCAGGAGCGTGCCGTTAAGAATGTGGTCGACATTGCGGGCACCGGAATCGACTTCGGTACAGCGGGCGAGCACGGCGTCGACCAGTTTTTCGTCCCAGATGAACTCGGCCTTGTGGTTGCTGGCGATGCGGTCGCGGATGCGGCCCAGCTTGAGTTTGATGATGCTGACCAGCACCTCGTCGGAAATCGGGTAATACGGCACCACCTTCAGGCGCCCGAGGAACGCCGGCTTGAAGGATTTGAACAGCACCGGGCGCAGCGCGTCGGCCAGGTCATCGGCGGCCGGCAATTCGGCGGCCGGCTTGTTCAGGCAGGACTGCATGATCTGCGTCGAACCGACGTTGCTGGTCAGGATGATCAGCGTATTGCGGAAATCGATCTCGCGGCCTTCGGCGTCGTCAAGGACGCCCTTGTCGAAAACCTGAAAGAACAGTTCGAGCACATCCGGGTGGGCTTTTTCGACTTCGTCGAGCAAGACCACGCTGTACGGATTGCGGCGCACCGCTTCAGTCAGCACCCCGCCCTCGCCGTAACCGACGTAACCCGGCGGCGAGCCCTTGAGGCCGGAAACGGTATGCGCTTCCTGGTATTCGCTCATGTTGATGGAGACCAGCTTGCGCTCGCCGCCATAGAGAATATCGGCCAGCGCCAAGGCGGTTTCGGTCTTGCCGACGCCGGAGGGGCCGACGAACATGAAGACGCCTTTCGGCTTGTTCGGATCTTCCAGATTGGCGCGCGCCGTCCGCACGCGCTGGGCCACGGCTTCCAGCGCATGATCCTGGCCGATCACGCGTTCCTGCAAGAGCGGTTTCAGATTGAGGACAGTCTTGATCTCGTCCTTGACCATCTTGCCGAGCGGGATGCCGGTCCACGCGGCGATGATTTCGGCAACTACGTGGCCATCGACCTGCAAGGGCACCATCGGGTTTTCGCCCTGCAATTCGCGCAGCCCGGCCAGCGCCTTGTCCAGTTCACCGTCGCCAGTCGTTTCGCCATCGCCTTTCTTGCGTCCCCTGGCTTTGGCTGGCGCCACCTCCGTCGGGACCTCGGCGTTTTCCAGTTGCCCGCGCAGTTCGAGAATGCGATTGACCAGCGCTTTTTCCTGATCGAAACGGGCCTTGTAGATGCTCAAGTCGCTTTCGATGGCGGCGATGTGTTGCTTGAGTTCGCCGATGCGCGCGTCGTGCCAGGCACCGCTGGCCGCTTCGCGCTCCAGCGCGGCAAGTTCGGCCCGCTCGCGCAGGAGGCGCTTGTCGGCTTCGTCGATCAGGGCCGGCGTCGCGCTCTGGCCGAGGGCGACCTTGGCGCAGGCAGTGTCGAGGACGCTGATCGCCTTGTCCGGCAGTTGCCGGCCGCTGATATAGCGATGCGACAGGCGGACGGCCTCAGTCACCGCTTCGTCGAGAACGCGGATGCCGAAATGCTTTTCCATCAGCGGCACCATGCCGCGCAGCATGGCGGCGGCCAACGGCTCGGTCGGTTCTTCCACCTTGACGACCTGGAAGCGCCGGGCGAGCGCCGCATCCTTCTCGAAATATTTCTTGTATTCGGCCCAGGTGGTGGCGGCAACGGTGCGCAATTCGCCGCGCGCCAGCGCCGGCTTCAGCAGGTTGGCCGCGTCGTTCTGACCGGACTGGCCGCCGGCGCCGATCATGGTGTGGGCTTCGTCGATGAACAGGATGATCGGTTTCGGGTTCTTCTTGACCTCGTCGATGACGTTCTTCAGGCGGTTCTCGAACTCGCCCTTGACGCTGGCCCCGGCCTGCAACAGTCCCATGTCCAGCGTGTGCAGTTCGACGCCGAGCAGCGGCGGCGGCACGTCGTCGGCGGCAATGCGCAGGGCCAGACCTTCGACCACCGCCGTCTTGCCGACGCCGGCTTCGCCGGTCAGGATCGGGTTGTTCTGGCGGCGACGCATCAGGATGTCAATGACCTGGCGGATTTCGGCATCGCGCCCGATCACCGGGTCCACCTTGCCGTCGCGTGCCCGCTGTGTCAGATTGGTTGTGAATTGATCGAGGGCCGGGCTCTTGCCGGCCTGCGCCGTCGCCTCCGCCAGCGGATCGCCGCCCTCCTCCGCGCCGCCCGGGGCTTGGCCGAGACCGGCCACTTCGGCGGCTTCAGCCGAACCGTCGGTGATCTTGTCGAAATTGTGTTTGAGTTCTTCGAGCTTGACCTTGGCCAGCAGCTTCGAACCGCGGGTCGCCAGTTGTGCCAGTTCCGGCTCGGTGAGCAAGGCAAGCAGCAGGTGACCGGAGCGAATGCGTGGCAGACGGGCGTCGAGCGAAGCAATCAGCCAAGCCTGTTCGAACAGCTTCGGAATGTGCGTCGAGAACACCGGGGTGCGCGTGTTGCCGTTCTTGAAGCGATCGATTTCCTGATTCAGTTCGCGCTCGACGCCGGTCGGGCTGATCGCATTGCGCCGCAGCACCGTGCTCAGATCGCTGCCCGGCGATTCCAGCAGAGCGAGCAGCAGGTGCTCAAGATCGACTTCGTAATTGCCGCGCGCCATGCACAGGCTGGCCGCGCGTTCGGTTGCCTGGCGGCAGGTGCTGTTCAATTTGCTGATCAGGGTTTTGAGTGAGGTGCTCATCGCTTTGGTCTGGTGCTCGAAAGAAAATTAGTGAATGAAATGGGTGAGATAACGGGTATCACTGCGGTCGCGGCTTTCCGGCCGGGTCAGCAGAAAAGTGTCGTAGCCGAGACGAGCCCCCGGCCCGCGGCCGAACCCCAGCGGCTGGACGTCGGCGGCACGCAGGATGGGGCGGATTTCGTATTCGAACTGGCCACCGGTGGCCAGGGTGAGGACTTTTTCCAGCGCTGCCGCCATTTCGCCTTTCGGCAGGAAGGCCAGGTAGCGCCGGTGGCTAAGCGGACCGATATGGATACGAATGCGCAGATTGCGCTGCCAAATCCGCTCGCCGACCAGAAGATTTGTCCCCAGCGCGGCATTGTTGCCGCCCAGTGTCGAACGTTGATCCTGCGGCACGACATACCAGCGACCGACAAATTGCTCGACCACGAATTTTTCACCGAAGTATCCCCCCAGCGCCCGTTCCAGGCTTTCGGCCGAGACCGGTCGCTGGCGCAACAAGCCGGTGAAAAAAGCGATCGACTCATCGTCGATGGCGCCCGGCCCTTCGCTCATCCGTTCGCGCAAGGCGTCAAAACCAAGTCCGGCCAGGGAAAGGATAATGGGCAGAAAGCGGTTCCGGCGCTCGGTCTCGTACTGGATGGCCAATCTGTACTTTTTCCAGGCGCGGTAAAAATGGCCGACCGCCCGGTTGGTGAACATATCGAGGAAGGCCCGCCCCGCATCGTCGCGCTTGAAGCGCTCGTGATGAATCACCTGTTCGGTGTAATGGATGGGCAGCGTGCCGTTGATCCCGAGCATGCCGATGAAACTCGGCGTAATCTCGACCTGCTCCAGTTCGCCAGTTTCCAGCCCCTCGGCATCCCGCCGGTAATGCGGCTCGATGCCGTCGACCTGACTGGGAGCGAAACCCAGGCGCAAGGAATTGCGGAATCGAATCTGCTCGCTGACGACGTCGCCGGCGAAGGGCCGTCCATTCTTTTTGAAAACGATCTCGTACAGGCGGACGAGTTGGAAGAACTCGTAGCGCTCCGGTTCCTGCAAACTGTTTTCGACTAAGCCAGGATCGACTCGCCGTTGCGGGGTGCGCATCGGATCAGTTCCTCTCCGGTTCGGTTCGAAATGACGACCAGTTGAATGAAGCTATTCAGGCTGATATAGAGGCCCATGAAGTGGTCGATACAGCGGGCGAAGACGTCGAGGCCGCTACCGACAAAGCTGGACTCGTCGATCGTGATGCGGACTTCAAGACCGCGGATGAAACACGCGAACGGCTTGCCGGGCATCCATACCGTCTTGTCTTGCTGCTCGATACCGTGGATGCCTTCGATCTGTCGCCGACTGGCGGCGCTTCGCGGCAGATCGTACAGGGCCAGCATTTCCTGAAAAGCGGCCAAACCATTGCCGGTCAGCGAAAGATGATTCAGCGAGAGGTGCGAAATGATGCGCCACTGCCCGTCGCGCCGATGATCGAAGCGACAGGGCTGGGTCGGCTTGCGCAGCAACTTGATCGCCCGCACAGTCGAACCGCCTTCCAGAAACAGGTCACCGGAAGGCATACCGACCGACATCAGGGTCGGCAATTCGCGATTGGTGCAGGTCAGTTGCAGGCTGAGCACATCGGTCTTGGGTTGTACCGGATCGAAATCGGCATCAACGATGGAGAGCGAGGTTTCATAGCCCGGGCTGCTTTCGGCAACCAGGTGATCGCGTTGGGCATACCAGTAATAGCTGTTGTGCTCCGGCGTCTCACCGTGGCGCAACGAGAAGAAGGGGCGAAACTCGGTGATCGCTTCGCCTTGCGCCGTCTGCCGGACCCGGCGCACCGAATCGATGGAATAGACATCGTAGGCAAAAGCCCGCCGGCCATCGGCGACGACCGGATAAGCCGTCTGCCGATTGGTGACGCGGATCGGATCGCCGCGCTGGGCGAATAGATTGACCACCGGAACGCAGCCGAGACGCAGGTTCTGGGCTGTCAGCGTCTGCATCAAACGGGAAGCATCGCTGTCGGCGCGCAGATCGCCGAGCGCGATGTGCAGAGTGATCTTATTTTCGTCGAGCAGCCCGGAGGGCAATGCCGAAATATCAAGATCGAAGAAATTGAATTTTTCCGGAAAACAAAAATACTCCGTCAAATAGCGATAGGCCCCGTGCGCTGTGTCCGGCATCTCGATCAGCGCCTCATCGTCGGCAAAACCGACTTCGCCGATCAGGCCTTCCCGCGCCACGCGCCAACGGCGATCCGCCCCTTCGGCGTAAACTTTCAGTCGCCGCAGGAAAAGGGCATCACGCAGCGCCGAAGCCACCGAGGGCTCGGCATCGATGTAAAGGCGTACCTTGTTGATTTTGCGCAGGCCGCCTTCCTGGTTGCCACCACGCAAGGAAAGGGCAAAAGAAAGCGTGGCATTGCAGCCGACCGGCAAACGCACTTCGCTGGGTGCCGTAGCAATCGGATCGAAATCGAGATCGCCGATACTAAGCGGGAGCAGTTGCACTTCCCAGGCCGTGCGGAACTTGCAGACAGCGCCCTTGATCGGTCGCGACTGCAATTCGGTTCCCCGTGCAAGACTGGCGATTGACGACAACTCGCCGCCGCCATGTTCGAAACTGGCTATCGAACAACTCGGAAAAGGCCGCAGGTAATGCGGATAAAGTACATTGAGCAGGGCTTCGGTAAATTGCGGATAACTGTCTTCCAGCTTTTTCGAGACGCGCGCCGTCAACAGAGCGAATGACTGGATCATCCGTTCGACGTGAGGATCATCGCAACCTTCACCGGACAGCAAGAGCTGGGCGGCAAGCTTCGGATAACGCTCGGCAAACTCGCGGGAATGCTGACGAAGAAAAGTGAGCTCTCGCTCGTAATAGGGAAGCAGATCTTCCAATTACGCTCCTACGCGCGGTCGATGCCGGCTGACGGAATATTGCAGGCTGGTCGGTTGCAGCAGGGCGTCGAAGGCGACCGGTTCCTGCGCCGGCCGGACGAACAGCACAGCGTTGATTGAGAAATACAGGGCATTCACCGTTTTACGGTGTAATTCGAGCTCGACACGGACATCACGCAAACGCGGCTCATGGGCGGCGATCGCCCCTTCGATGGAAGCGCAGATACGCTTGCGGTCATAGACATTGGCCAGACTCAGGCCGGCAAAATCGGCCAGGCCAAAGCCGGCAACCGAGCGGACAGCCTGAGGAAACGCTTTGTCAAAAGACTCGTCCAGAACAACCCGGGTATTCAACAAGGCCTCGAGATCGCGCGCCACCGAATCTTTCAACTGTTCAAGCGAGAGGCGTCGCCGTACGGCGCCGACCGGCAGGTCGTCGAACAATTTGTCAAAGAGGGAGGGCTCGAAACCTTTGATCATAAAAAACGGCGGAAACGAGTTTCCGCCGTGTTCTTTACGAAATTGACGATTAGGTCAGGTTCGGCGTGTTCTTGGCGAGGTTCCAGGCGCCCTGGATATTGACCTTGCCCGTCTTCGTGCCATCGATATTCAGCTCATCGTAGGTCCACTTGACCGCGGAGTACTTCAACGAGAACACTTCCTGAGGAATGCCTTCGCTATCAACCGACGGCGAAACCGAGGCAATGATGACATTCTTCAGTTCGATCTTCAGATACTGATGGCGGTTCTGGGTACCGGACGGATTGCCGGTCGTGTTCTTGCCACCGAAAGCTCGGTAGAAATAGATCACCACATCGTTTACCACCAAACCGGACGAACAAGCCTGGTACAACTTCGGGCTGGAACCATCGATATCCTTGGTGAAGATCATTTCGCCATGTTCGACGCGCTCGGCAGTATGGCCACCGGAGCCCGAAGCAGTTGCCGACTTCGGCTGGCGCATGGTGTGACTCCAGGTCGAAACCTCGACTTGGTCCTTGTGCTTGGTGTCGCGGGAATCACCCTTGATGTCACTACCCTTGAATTCAACGTATATATCCTTCATTTCGTACTTTCTCCTTGAGAATTATGAAACATCAACCTTTACTGGATTGCGGCAGCTCGGCGACCAGACGCAAGGACACCGAAAGTTCGTCAAGCTGGAAGTGCGGCCGGATGAACGACACAGCGCGATATACGCCCGGCCGCCCGGGCACTTCGCTGACTTCGACCGACGCTTCCCGGAGCGGGAATTGCGCCTTTGTTTCTTGCGATGCCGAATCGTCTGCCGTGACGTATTGATCGATCCAGCGCTGCAGATAGCTCTGAACATTGGCCACCGAAGCAAAACTGCCAATCTTGTCGCGCATCATCGCCTTCATGTAATGCGCAATGCGCGACACGGCGAACATGTATTGCAACTGGGCCGACAAAGAAGCATTGGCATTGGCCGAATCGGTATCGTACTTCTTTGCTTTCTGTGCCGACTGGGCACCAAAGAAGGCGGCATAATCGGTGTTCTTGCAATGCACCAGCGGGATGAAGCCGAGGTCGCTGAGTTCTTTTTCGCGCCGGTCGGTGATCGAGATTTCCGTCGGACACTTGAGCGCCACTTCGCCGTCATCGGTACGGAAAGTATGGGTCGGCAAATCTTCCACCAGGCCCCCACCCTCGACGCCGCGAATCGCCGCACACCAGCCGTAATTTTCAAAAGCCGTGGTCAGGCGGGTAGCAAAGGCGAAAGCCGCATTGCACCAGAGGTACTTGTCGTGATTCGTGCCATCGACTTCCTCGACGAAATTGAACCCCTCGGTGACTTCACCATCGATCGGGTTGTAGGGCAGCCGACCGAGAAAGCGCGGCAGCGCCAAGCCGACATAACGCGCATCTTCCGACTCGCGGAAGGATTTCCATTTGGCGTACTCGACGGTATCAAACACCTTGCCCATGTCGCGCGGCTTGCCAAGTTCGGTATAGGACTCGAGACCAAAGAGTTGCGGGGCCGCCGCGGTCACGAAGGGGGCGTGGGAAGCGGCCGCGATATGCGACATTTGTTCGAGGAAATACATATCCTCGGGCTGACGCGTCAGTTCGAACTGACCGATCAGAGTACCGAACGGTGCGCCGCCGAAAGTCCCGAACTCCTCTTCATAGACTTTCTTGAAGAGTGCGCTCTGATCGAAATCGATGGCCGTCTTGAAATCCCTGACCAATTCACGCTTATTGGCGTTGAACAGCTTGATCTTCTGCTGCGCTCCGGTTGACGTCTGCTTGCACAGATAATGCAACCCGGTCCAGGCGCTTTCCAGTGCCTGAAATTCAGGGGCATGCATGACCTCGCTCAGTTGCTCGGAAATTGCGCGATCCAGTTCCGCCACCCGCGCATCCAACGATGCCGCCAGGTTTTCGGAAATAACCACTTCGCCACCGAGTACCTGATGAACGAGTTCGCTAATGATGTCGCGGGCTCGATTCTTTTCCTGGTCCGACTGGGCCACCCGGCTCTCTTCAATAATTTGGTCGAGCAGGCTGGATTCCCGAGCTTGGGCAAAGCCGCCGGCAACTGCTTGCTGCGCGCTCATTGGCCATCCCCCTTGCCGCTGATGTTGTGCAATTGCTCGGTGCTGTTCAAGACATCGTTGAGCAGGTCTTCGAGTTTTTCATTACCGGCCAGCTTGTTGCGCAGGTCAGCCAGTTTGGCCCGTGCTTCCTGCAGTTTGCGCAACGGCTCGACCTGCTGAACGACGGCTTCGGGGCGAAAATCTTCAAACTTATTGAACTGGATATCGACAGCGATTTCCCCACCCTCCGGAGTCAGACGATTCTTGACACGGTAGGCAGCGCGCGGCGCCATGCCTTCCATGACGTCGTCGAAGTTATCCATGTCGATATTGACGAACTTCCGGTCACGCACCTTGCCCTGCGGCTCTTTCGACTGGGCGGCGAAATCGCCGAGCACGCCAACCACAAACGGTAGCTCCTTGGCCTCGACGGAGTCCCCAATTTCCACGTCATAGGTTAGCTGGACACGCGGCGGACGAACCTTCTGCAACCGCTTTTGAACACTTTCTTTTTTCGCCACAAACTTCTCCCGAATTAATATCGTCACAAGCCCCCGGACCACACCCCCACCCCGGGGAACCTACGAAACAGACAATGAATTACTTCAACGAACCAAATGGATTGCCACTGGAAGCCGCCGCCGGCGGCGGTGCGCTAACCACCGCGGGAATTTCTTTTTTCTTGACCCGCGGCTTGGCGTGCGTTGCCGCGGCTGCCGCCTCGCGCTTTTTCCGTGCCTCCAACTCACTCGGCGGAACCAGCACATCCTCGCCCAAGGTTTCACGCATTACCTTGGCCAGGCTTGCTGCATCGGAACGGGCATTTCCCTTTAGTTCGACATCGTTGCGCAGATCACCCAAGGACTGAGTGGCAACCCGCAAACCGGCAACGGCACGAATACTTTTGGCCGAACGATCTGTCGCGTCGCGCTGCAGCACTTCCTCGGAGGCGACAATGGCCTGGGCATAGTTCCCGGCATCAAAATAAATCTTCGCTATCCGCACCCAGGGTTCCTTGCGATCCGGACTCTTCTTGGCCAGATCGCCAAGTACACCGACCGCCTCTTCCTGACTACCTTTCTCCAGCAATTCATCAACCTTCGTGTTGGATTTCCCCATGACTTCAAGAAAGTCATCCTGAGTCATTGCCACCTTCTCGGTTGCACAGCCGCCGAGCAACCCGACAGACCCCAGAACAGCCACGAAGACAAAGCTTCTAAGAGCAAACATAAGCACCCCATAAAAATACCGAAAGCATCATTTACCCATTAAAAAATGCCATCCGGTTTGCTTTGAGCAGGTCGGCATAGTACATTACGGCCCCAGAGCATTGCAACACATTCGCATATATTACTTTGTCATTCATCTACATTTAAATCAGTTGCGATAAACCAACCAATCAATGACCACCGAAAAACAGAGCCGCTGCAGCCCTCCCTCAGTCGTCATCGTTGCCCTAATCGCCTCCCTCATCTCCGGTTGTGGCTCCATGTCTGCAGTACAACTGGCGGGATCTGCGGTTGGCATGGCCCTGGAAGCAGCCGGCGTCATCAAGAAGGATCAAGTCGACCAGGGCAAGAAAATCACCGACCTGTCGGTCAAGGTCTTTGGCGGCGAACAACTCAACACGACGAACGACGGGAAATCGCTGTCCCTGCAGCTCAAGCTGTACATACTGCGCTCCCCGGAACGCTTGAAAACCCTGACCTATCCACAGATTTCGAGCGCCGAAAGCGAAAAGGAAGGGCTTGGCGAAGAGTTGATATCGGTTCGTGAAATCACCGTCATCCCGGGCAAGTCCTACGACCTTCAACTGAAGGTTCCCGGCGACGCAACGACGATCGGCATCGTCGGACTGTTCAGAACACCGTATTCCTACCGCTGGAAACTGGCCTTTGATGCCAAGAAATCATTCGCTTCCGGCATCATCGTTGGCGCGCACGCCTGTGCGCTGACGGCCGGCAAGGGCTCGCTGCTCTCCGACATCAGTCCCGACTCAGTGCAATCGCTAGTTGGCGTCCAATGCAACAAAAACTAACCAAAAATCAATGAACAACGCAAAAATCCTCTGGGGTGAAGGACTATTTCTCCGGCCGCAACATTTTCAACAGCAGGATGCGCACAGCGAGGCGAAAAGCCGGCGCACGCTGCTCTCCGCCAACCCCTACGCCTGGGGCGTGCGCGACCTAGACCTTGATCTTGACTCCTTGAAAAGCGGCATCCTCCGCTTTAACCGGATCGATGCCATCTTTGCCAATGGCGACTTTTTCACGGCACCGGACATCGATCAACTGCCGCCGCCGCTCGCCCTTGACGCGTCGGTCGCAGAAGAAGGCACAACCGAGTTCTTTCTCGCGCTGCACCATCTCAACGCGCACGGCGGCAACTGTACCGAAACAGCATCCGACTCAGGGCAGGCCAGATACCTGATCGTTCCCCGCGAAAGCACCGATCTCTTTACCGATGCCGCCGAAGCCGACGTCACGACGCTAAGCCAAATCTCCCATCTCAAATCGGCCAACGAAGCGCGTGACCAGTTCCTGACGCTGCCGGTCGTCCGTATCCGGCGCACCTCGAGCAACGGTTTCGAAGTAGATCCGACCTTCCTGCCGCCATCGATCAGTCTGCGCAGCGCCCCCAGCCTGTATTTGCAACTGCGCCGCCAGATCGACGCCCTACTGGCCAAGGTCGATGCGCTATACGGCTTCCACCGGGAGCCGAGCAAAAACGTCATCGAGTTTCGCTCCGGCGACATTGCCTCCTTCTGGCTTCTGCACACCGCCAGCAGCGCCTGCGCCACCTTGACCCACCTCTTCCGCAATCCGGAAACCTCCCCGGAACGCCTCTATCAGGAATTGCTTCGTCTCGCCGGCGGGCTGATGACCTTCTCCAAAGGCTATAGCCTGAACGACCTGCCCAGCTACGACCACGCCCAACCCGCCCCTTGTTTTTCCCGCCTTGACCAGATCCTGCGGGAACTGCTCGACACCGTGATTTCGACCCGCTACTTTGCCATTGCTCTGAACATGGCCAAACAAGCGTTCTACACCGGCCACCTCGATTCCGAGAAAATCAACGCCGAAACCGCCTTTTACCTATCGGTCTCCGCCTCGCACCCGCAGTCGGAGATCATCGAATCGATCCCGCTGCGCATCAAGATCGGCGCCCCTGACGATGTCGAAAAACTGGTTCTCTCAGCCATGTCCGGCGTCCGCCTGACGCATGCCCCGCAGGTACCGGCGCCCATCCCGGTTCGCCCCGGGGCCTGCTATTTCGCCCTGGATGCCCATGGGGCTCTGTACGAACGCATGCTAAAAGCCCAATCGGTCATGATCTACGCCCCGGAAAGCTACCGTGACCTCAAAATTGAAATGATCGCCGTAACGCCATGATGACCAACGCCCCCAGTCTATTTTCCATCCCCGCCGCCGCCCAAGCCGAGGAGACGGCCACCAACCGTCCGGCCAAGAGTCTCGTCGATCTGCTCTACGACGGCTTCTACATGTTAATTCTGCTGCACAACCGGAGCGCCCCCAGGGACGCCGAGGAGTTCGCCGGCAATATTCAGAAATTTCTCGATAATTTCGAAAAAACGGCAAAAAAACACAACTTCGGCGCCGAAGACATTTTTGATGCCAAATATGCATTTTGTGCTGCGATCGATGAAGCAGTACTGACTTCCAAATTGAATATTCGCGAAGTCTGGGAACGCCGCCCCCTGCAACTCGTTTTGTTCGGCGACCAGTTGGCCGGCGAACACTTCTTCGACAAACTGGAAACCGCGCGCAATGGCGGCGCCAACCGGATCAACGCCCTCGAAATTTTCCATATGTGTCTGCTAATCGGCTTCAAAGGTCGCTACCTGCTCGAAGGGCCGGAAAAGCACAAATACCTGACCTCCCAACTGGGCGAGCAGATCGCCCACATCAAGGGCAAGGCCCCCGCCTTCGCGCCGCACTGGGCGGCGCCGGACAGCATTTCGAATGCCATCAAGCGCGACGTTCCGTTCTGGGTGATCGGTTCCGTGCTCGCCCTGTTCGGCCTGGTCGCCTATATCGGCCTCGACTGGCATGCCGGCCACACCGTGCAACAAACCTTGTCGCCATTCAAGAATATCGTCCAACTGGCACCGCATGCGCCGACGCTGAACATCACCCTGCCCTGAGCCGCGGTTTCCTTGAACACTCCTCTATTTAGCGAAGGCCCCAATGGATTTTGAACGCTTTTTACAACCTGTGCGATCCGGGCATGGTCAGTGCGGCGAGGACATGATCTTTTCTGCCGAGTTCGATCAGATTCAGGAAGCCCGACGCTTCGAGGACCCCTCCCTTGCCCAGGGCGAATGGGTCACCGAGGTCAAGGAAGCGGACTGGGAGAATGTCGTCCGGATCTGTGAAGAGGTGCTGAAAACCAAATCCAAGGATTTGCGCATTGCCGCCTGGCTGACCGAAGCGCGGGGCAAGATTGGCGGCCTGGCCGGATTGGCCGACGGCTATACCCTGCTCGATCTGTTGTGTAACACCTACTGGGATGACATCCACCCGCAACCGGAAGATGGCGACCAGGAACAACGCACCGGCCTCCTTGACTGGCTGGTAAACCAGACCTCACGCCTGATTCGCGAAACTCCGCTGACCAATTCGCCGAAGGGACGTTTTTCGCAGATCGACCAAGAATCGGCTCGTGGCACGGCGAAAAACATCGAACGCAACCCGGGACAGGCCGAGGAACTCGAACGCGCTGCCCATGTCACGCTGGAGTCCTTTGAAGCCGCGCTCAAGGATACGCCCAAGCAACACTTCATCGACGGCATGCGCGCCGCGGAGGCCCTCAAGGATGCCATGGGATCGCTGCAAGCCGCTCTCGACCATAAGATGGGCGAACACGCGCCAGCCTTTGGCACGACATTCGACGTCCTTGACGACGTTTACCGCTTCTATCGCCGCCAGGCTGGAGATACGCTCGGCAATACACCTGACAGCACCAGCAATGAGCCAGAAACCTCTGAATTGCAGAACGATGATGTACCCCACGAAACGCTAGCGGCCGCTGCGCCGAAGCCAAGCAGCGGCCCGATTCGCTCCCGCGAACAGGCAATTCGTCAATTGCAGGAAATCGCCGATTTCTTCCGGCGCACCGAACCCCATAGCCCGGTGGCCTATCTCGCGGCCAAGGCGGCGAGATGGGGAACAATGTCACTGCATGAATGGCTGCGCACGGTGGTCAAGGATGATGCCGCGCTCTCCCGGATGGAAGAACTGCTCGGCGTCGAAGCCCGGCAGCCGAGCGAATACTGAACGATTCCCCGGGCCTCGAGTAACGACCGGGGCCCAAGCGCCCTAATTGGCCAGGTGGAACTCGATTCTTCGATTCTTCGCCCGACCTTCCGGGGTTTCGTTCGAAGTTACCGGGTGATCCGGCCCTGAACCAACGGTACTCAGGGAGTCGACCGGAATGCCCTTTTCGACGAGGTACGCCCGCACGGTATTGGCACGGGCCAGACTGAGCGCCACATTGGCCACCCGATTGCCGCTACTGTCGGTATGTCCGATGACCTGAACCCGGGGCGTGCCGATCTGCTTGATCGCCCCCGCCATCTCGTCGAGGATGGTGCGTCCGACCGGGGTCAGCGTCGCGGCTCCGCTCTCGAACTCGACCACTCGATTGGACAGGGTCTTGTCCAGCACGGTCTGCGCCGAGGCACCAGCTACCGCCAGGCCGTTGTCGACGGTATAGGTCGGATTGAGCGCCGTCGCCATATCGCTGACCACTTGCTGGCGCAGCGCTTCGTTGGCGACATTGCCGCGGATTGCGACCTGGGTGCCATTGACCTGCATTTGTCCCTTGTGTACCTGCTTCAGGTTGCTATTGAGAATCTTGCTGACATTCTCCGTCCAGTTGGGCGGCGGCACGACGCCGCCGACTTCCAAACGATCGACCACATTCGCCGCTCCATATACATCACGCAATTTACCCAGGATAGCGGCCCGCGACCCCTCATCCGGCACCATTCCCGAAGCGACCACCTTGGCCGCCTCTTCGCCGGCCACCGGCGCAGCGGCCTGGGCCAGAAGGGCGCTGCTGAATGCGAGAAGCAATGCGCTGACGATAACTCTTATTTTCATGCCTATTCCCCGAGAAAAACTTCTCTGAATGTATTGATGGCGAGCTCCAGGGTGATGGCCGGCTGGGCAAGATAGGAGGAAAGCTTGCCGACGCCGTAGTCATTGCTCAAGTTGGCCTGCTCGTCTATCCACTCCGGATCGGTCAGCGGGATAATCTTGTCGGCCACGGTTTCCGGCGAGAGCGCCGCCAGCAGCGTCGAGGACGAAGCGCCGTTGAAACCGAGAACCAGATGCGGCGCTCCGGCACGGCGCTCGATGATGACTTGCAGTTCCACCGCTGTCTTGCGCAGAAAGGCCGAGACCAGGTAGAGCCATAAGCCGGCGACCTGGTTTCGATAGCGCTCGTCAGCCGGCAGCGGCAGGACAATATCCTTGTCGATAGCCGCCGCCCCCTGACCAAGAATCGGCCGCATCAGCAAACCGATGCCCAGGATGATTCGGCGAACCTGCTCGGCACTCGGCGAGCCGAGCATGGCCGCCAGCGCATCGAGCGACGTACGGCGCACGAAGTTACCGAGCGGATCAGCCTGCAACGCTGTCTCGAAATCGCCGGCGCAATTGATCGCCTCGAGATCCGCCAGCAAGCTCCCGACCTCGGCACCATTCACGCCGGCCTCCGAAACCCGTGCCAGAGCGCCGAAGGAATAGGCCAAACCGACCGGCGCACAGCGGAACATCAGCGAATCGTCGCGCTCGACGGTCGCCGCAGTGATGAAAGGAAAGCGGCGACCGGACGAATCGGTGCTCGGGCGCAAGTGACCAACCACCGAGAGCCGGCTGCGCGCGCCGACAAAGACGAAATCGACGGCACACGCTCCATCGTAGGCGATCTTCCAGCGGGGATCCTGCGACAGATGCTCCATGGCCTGCGACACCCAGCGATCAAGCACGCTGATCAACTGATGCTGCCCACTGCCCTTGATGAAATCACCGCGCGATGGAATTTTGCCGAAACAGGTAGCCGGCATGGCGATCACATGACTCATTGCGCACCTCCTGCCAACCTGGCCGGCACCACCGGCGGGCCTGCAACGGCCGGCGGAGAGGCGGGGGATGTAGTGGACTCAGCCAGCGTTGATTCGCCAGCTTTGGCCGTGGCAACAGCGACTGTTCTCGGCAACTCGAGGCCGCTCAGGCCGCGCGCCCCACCTTCGCCACTCCTTGCCGGTGCCGCCTGGGCCTGGGAACTGCTGAGCAGACGCAGATCGACGCCAATTTCCACGCCTTCATTGTCCCAGGTCAGCCGGAAGCTGCCATCCGGTTGCCGGGTACGCTTCGCCGAGCTGATCATTTTTTCCAGGCCGAAACGTCCGGGAACACTGATTACCTCGACAATCTTGCCTTCGAAAGTGGTCGCTGTGATGCGTGCGCCCGGGGTGCCGGCGGCGTTCGGCCAGATGAAATTGGCCCATTGAGCGGCACCATTGCGATAGTTCAGTTTCTGCCCATCGATCTCGATCACGTAGCCGGTCGTTCCCGGCGAGGGTTGCGGTCGCAACATGAAGACCGTTTGCGCCGTCCCGCCGCCCGCCGCATCGGTGGCCGCGCCGCCTTCCAGCGGGGAAACCCAGCGCGAAAAATCGTTCATGAACTCGGGTTGCAGACTTAAGCCGAGATCGCCCCAGGTACGCGGCGTCACCGTATTGCCGCGACGCACGACCAGCGACCCCATGGCCGACTCGACATACTTGGCGATCGCCCCTTCCGGACCGAAGATTTGCGAGATTTCCGCCGGCGAGGCTTCGATGGTCGCTTTCGGCGAGAATGGGTACTTGATTGCCAGTTTGCGATTGAAGGGTTCGTACACCTGGGCCTCCCAGGTCTTGTTCAAGTCCTCCGCCGCCGGCTTGATGATTGCCGCATAAGTCTGCAACAACGGGCGCAACAGCAGCGGGCGCAATACGGCGCGCTGATTGTCGGGCATCCCGGTCAGCATCTGTTCATCGACGAAGCGCAGCGACTCGGCGAGTTCCGAACTGCCGCCATCCAGGGTTTCCCGCATCAACTTGAGTGCCCCGGTACCCGGATCGCCCTGATTTTTTAGCTGATTGAGGCGGGTGCGAATCTTCGAAAGCTGTTTCAGATAGGTGTCGAGCAAGGGATCACCCTGATCGCGCGGCACGACCAGACGGCCAACCCCGGCGAATTCCTTACCGATCGGCCCCATCGGAATCTCGGCCGACTTGGCCGAAACATTGACATCCATTTGCACCCGGCTTGGCGACATCTGCAGGATCGAGCGTTTGAACCATTCGATGAAGCCCTTTTGCGCCCGCTCCAGGCCCAGGTTGGCCATGGCCGGGTTGTCCCAGGCGGTCTGATCGAAAATTACCTTGATCAGCGTACCGACCGGCGAAGTCTGCGCATCGCCCAGCCGGTTCATCGCCGCCACGGCCTCCGGGAAAGTCTCGAAGGAAGCAACGCTGACGCCCTGGACAAATTGTTTCCACTCGTCGGCGTAATCGCGTTTGTACATGGCGATCAGGGATTTCTGGATCTGCTCCGGGCTGCCTTCCAGCGTCAGGTCGTCCTTGGTCGAAGTCTGCAGGACCCAGTCGGCATTTTTCTGCTCGTTGGTCGCCGCTTCCTTGATCGCCGTCTGGACATATTCCCGCCAGGCCTCGACGGTGAAGGCTCCGGAAACGACGTGGCTGCCGGCAACCAGGGCGGCATTGTCCGGACCGACGATATTGGCCACCGTCACCGGCGTAAAGCGCGTTGATGCCCGAGCCTTGATCTCGGCGTAGACGCGTTCGGCCGCCGGCATGCCGCGCACCACCTGACGCAGTTTATCGCGCACATCATCGACCAGCGTCAGGTTATTGGTGATGGTCGGCCAGGCCGGATCGTTGGCATGCTCGAGATGGAAGGAGAGAATCCGCCCTGCCGAACGGATCATCTGTTCGCGGCTCATCGTGCCGCGATTGGCTTCCAGCCAGCCGCGCCAGAAGCGCGTGATCTGGTCGGAGAGATGGCCGACATCGACATGTTCGTGGCTGGACAACATCAGGTAGGTTTTGAGTGCGTTGTAACCGTCCTCGACATCGGTCGGCCGGGCATCCTTGTAGGGCTTGGCGCCCCCCGACTGACTGGTGGTCGGCGCGGCGGTTTGTGCCTTCAGGCGATCGCCGTGGGCATTGACTTCATTGAGGAAGGCTTCGAGATTCTCCTTGACCGGGGCCAACATCAAATTGCTGACGCCGGCAAAATACTCGCGACGCAATTTATTGGCCATCGCCTCGCCTTGATAAAGGCCAAGACCGATTGAAAGCGGATGTTCGTCATTGAAGCGCTCGAGCTGGGACAGACGATCCTGCAGGATATCGAGCGCTTCCAGGCGCGACTGGAGATCGATCCGCCCTTCCTGGACGCGAGCCGCCTTGCCCATATCCTGCTCGACATTCTCGAGCAGGCTGCGGTTGTTGAGATAAGACCAACTCCAGCCGCCGAGCGCCAGGCCGAGGAAACACAAGGCCCCGAGGACTGCCAGTTGGCGCATCCGGCTCTTGAACTTGGTGGTGTGCTGACGGACCAGATTGCGATCCGGAAAGATGACCTTGGAAAAGAGTTCCTTGAGGAAGTAACCATGCCCCAGGGCGGCACGCACCTGGGTCGAATTGCCGCCGCTCAGCGAAAACTTTTTCAGAATCCGCTCGTTGGAGAGCGGCTTGATGTCGGCCGTCTGAATCGCCGAGGTAATGTAGAAACCGCGGAAGACCGGCTTGAACTGGAAAGGATTGTCTTCGAAAAGCGTGGCGATGAAGGCCTGCAAAGCCGGTTTGATGGAGGCGAATTCCGATGGGAAGGTAAGCAGGCCGGGCTGGGTGTTTTCGCCCTGGACATGCGACAACTGGGCTACGCTCATGGCGCGCAGACCTTCGTAAAGCTCATCGAAATGACGATCAAACAGGGAGATCAACTCGTTGCCCGCCGACTGCTCGTAGGGAATGGTCGCTCCCCACACCCGGTCGCGCTCGTTCCAGTCGAGATCGAGGAAGAAATCATGGAAACCGGGAATCAGGTCGACCTTGGTGAACAAGACATAAACCGGCGCGAAAACCTCAAGTCTTTCCGTCAACTCCTGCACCCGCTGGCGCAGGCTCTTCGCCAGGTTGATGGCAAAGCTCGGCGAATTTCCCATCAGCTCACCAATGCTGACGGTGACGATAATCCCGTTGATCGGAGCGCGCGAGCGATGCTTCTTCAGCAGATTGAGAAAGCCGAACCACTCTTCGCGGTCTTCCTCGTGCACCGAGTAACGTCCGGCGGTATCGAGCAGAATGCCCTCGGTGGTGAAAAACCAGTCGCAATTCCGGGTGCCGCCAATACCCTTGATGATGGCATTGCCGCCATCGTCGAAGGGAAATTTCAAGCCGGAATTGACGATCGCCGTGCTCTTGCCGGCCGCCGGATTACCGATGGTGATGTACCAGGGCAGTTCATATAAAGCCTCCGAACCGGAGACTTGCCCGAGCTTCGAGCTCTTGATGGTTTTCACCGCGTCCTGCATCCGGTATTTGAGGGTTTCGATCTCCGCCCCGGCGGCGGCCGAGACCCGCTTCTGCGTCGCATCGCCTTGTTGTTCGAGCATTGACCCAATGGCTTCGCCGGCCTGGCGAGCCCGCCGGCGACGCACCAGCCAGACGACGCCCCAGGCGGTGATGATCAGCGCACTGGCGATGGCGGCCCACAGCATGGCCACCTTCAGCGTCTTGGCGCCCAGGAAAAAGAAGGCGGAAATCGCGGCCACCCCGATGAAAGAGAGAAAGCGGGAGTCGGTCAGTAAGGAACGGAGTCGTGACATTGCAGATGGTTTCTATCAAGTGGGGCTGGGTTCGGTATTGGCTCGGGCGACAAAAGGCGTGGCCAGAAGCACCGCCCGGTCGAGTTCGTGTTGGTTACTCAAACAGAGCACCGGCGATTCGGTGGCGAGCACCTTGCTTCGGGCACAGGCCAGGGCCAGCAGGCTACCGATCGGCGCCAGGGCACCATTGACGGTGCCGGTCGCGAGACAATCCTTGAGCGGATCGAGGTGCGAGAAGGATTCGCCCAGTCCTTCCAGCGCTTCGGTGACAAGTCCGGGACGATGGTCGCCATCGAATACCACGGTTTTGATCAGGGGACTTTCCACGGCGCTAACATCGAGCAGCCCGGCGATCAGTTGTTCGATCAGCTTGCCGCTGATCCGGCCGCCGGCATCGACCGGCTTGTCGCGGGGCCCCTGACTGACCCGGCTGATCACGGTCGCTTCCGGCAAGGCGAGGCGCTCAACCATTGCTCGGCTGGCCAGCAACAAGGCGACAGCCCCTTCCCCGGGAATTTTTCTATCCTGATGCTTGGCCGAAAACAATTTGTTCCCGGCTGCCCATTTGTCGACGGTCTGCTCATCGACCGCGGAAACGGCGCCGGCCAGCAGGAACAACTCATTGTTCGACGCTTCGCGGTTGGCGCGCAGGATGATCTCGTCCACCTGGCGCATGGCAGCCGCTTCGTTGCTCACCGGAAGCACGGCAATTTCGAGATCCGTCTTGTTCAGGGTGGGCCAGTAGTTCACTTGCAACCAGGTGCGCAAAGCCGGAAAATGGCTCGGACTCCAGTCGCCGGGCACCAACCAAAGCACTTGCAGGTGCGGCTTGTCGGCCCCCTCCGCGAACCATCCGGCCATGCTGTGCTGGGCCTTTTCCAGCACTCCGTCGAGCAAAGCCAGGGCCCGCTGCACCGCTTCCTGATCAAATAGTTGACGAATCGCCCCGCTCTCCTCGGCCAGCTTTTCACCCATGCCGTCGACATCAAGATCCGGCACTTCGGCCAGGAAGACAGGGAAACCCTCATCATCGGCCAAGCGGGAACCAGGCTCGGGTCGCTTGCCAGCTTCGATGGCGGCAAGAATATCGTCCGCCGAGGCGCCGGCCGGCGCACTCAAAAAGGCGTCGACCAGGCACAGGGAAAACGAGCGCTCGGCCGCTGCCGTCTGGGCCCGCTTGCCGGCCAGCGGATCGTCATCGAGCATTGCCGGAGCCGGCGGCGGAGTGGCCGGCGGCGGCGCCTTCAGATGCTCGATGAAACCGCGCAGCAACAGGTAGCCGCCGACCAAGGCGAGCGGCAAGGCGCCGAGATACAGCGCCAGATCGATCCGGCTCGGCTCGTAATCGTTCGACTGCCACCAGGCGAGAACCAGACCCCACACGATGGCGAAGGTCAGCAAACTTCCGCCAAGTACCTTTAATACAGAAGACCACATGAGTAAGGTGCGCCTTTGTCCGTCAATCCGTGGTCAGCGACTGGCTGGCGATCAGGGTCGCGCCGCAGGCCGTCAGGTCGCCATGGCGGGCGGCCGGCCTGCCATCGATGATGGCGGTCGAGTCGCCGGTAACGATGACCGTGACGCTGCCATGCCCCCGCTGCGGACAAGTCACCTTGTCGCCGACGCGGGCCACGCCCTTGCCATCGCAGTCGCTGGTTTCCGACGCCGAAATGACGACACCGCCATGACTGGTCTTGTCGCCCAAAAGAATGAATGGTCTGCTCATCTACTACTCCACTGATTAGATCGACAAATACTCGCCGCTGCCATAACTAGCGCCCGGCCTTGCCGAGCACTCCCGGCCGGCGCAATTCGACGTGCCCGTAATCCTGCATCTTCCAGTTACCCCCCCAGGTCAGCCCAACCTGCTCGGCAATCTCGCCATACAGTTCGTAGCCCCGCATGGCCCATGGGTCGCGCTCGGAAATAACAACTTTCCCGTCACGGAAAAAGGCCGAGTCGGCGGCCAAGCCATGCTGGTGATAGCTCATGTTGGCCCCGACCTGGGTTACGTGACTGCCCTGCTCCTGCAACTTCGCCTGCCGTTCCGGACTGCGATAGCCCTCGATCAACGCCATGTCGTAGCCATGGCGCTCCTTCATCAACTTGAAGACGACCAGCAGGCGCTGGGTGAATTCCTGATCGAGCAAATCCCAGTTGCGGCTGGCAAAAACCACATCCGGGCGGACCATCTCGACCTCGCGCGTCGTAAACACTTCCGGCGGCAACGCGGGCGGCGGCACCAGTTGTTCGCCTTCGAGCAAGACGGCAATTTGGCGATCGGCCATCACCGTGTCGTCGGCAAAATCGAATATCGCCGGACCACGCAAGACCAGGGCAACCAGGGATGGCGCGACGACCATCGACAAGGCACCGGCGACCAGCAGCGGATGCTGCGCAACGAATTGCCCGAAACCGCCTAGCCGCCGCCCGCCCCCCCGAAGCAGCCGGCTCGACGCGGTCGCCAGCCAGCCGCCACAGCGCGCCAGCGGTGCCCAGCCAGAGCCGACGGCACCCCACAGGGTCGACATCAGGCGTGCCCGACTGGCGGGAAAAACCATCAGCACAACGCCTATCGAAACAATCAGGAAATATGCAAAAATCGTAGCAAAAATCACGCACCAACCTTTATTAAGACTCTGACTACGGGTATCCATGAAAAGCAACGGCAGAACACGGCAAAATACAAAGTCCGCAAGTTTAATACAAATGAATAGCCGTGCGATATTGCCAAAGTCATATTATAATCAATTTCTATCCCACTCGCATTCTTAAGGCCTGTTTCAGGCGCATTTCCAACCCGGAACCGAACGAAAGAAAACCGATGAGCATCCTGCAAGATCTCGACCCCCAAAACGCCAAAATCAACGCCTCCACCTCGCCGGCCGGAAAGACCAGAAAGATGGCCTGGATGCTTGCCGTGCTGTCATTTACCGGCGGCATGATCTGGCTGTTTTACAACTTCCAGTACGCGCCGAGCAGCACACCGAGCGAGCCAGGCACGACATTGCCCGCCAGCCTCGCTACTTCGTCCAGCCCCCCGGAAATTGCCCAGGCCGCCCCGCCCCGCCAGGCGACGGCACCCACCCCCGCGCTTACGGCCAACGAGGGAAGTGCCCAGATCCGCCAAAATGCCCCCGCGGTAGCTGAGTCCAAGATCGAAAGCAATACCGGCGACAAGGCCCTGGCAGCGAGAGCGCCGGAGTCAGCCAAAGTCGATAGTGGCAAAGAGCCCCCGCCGCCGGCCAAAGTGGCGCCGAGCAAAGCCGCCCCCACCACCGCGTTAGCCAAGGCCTCGCCAGTCAAAGCATCCCCTGCACCGGAGACCCGGGCAAAAACCGCTAAACCGGCAAAACTGGCACAACAGAAAAAGCCGGCGAGCAAAGTCAGCGCCAGCAAATCGACCAAGAAAACGGTTGCCGGCACGGCAAGCAAAGGCTCGACGACGGCCAAAGCCGAGAAAAGACCGGCCGAACGCGATATCGACATCATCACCGCCATCGTCAGATAAGCCGACACGTACCGGCGAAGCGCGAGTGCCGAAGCAAAAAGGCCAATCAAACGATTGGCCTTTTTGCTTGCTCCAGGTGCTACCCGCGGGTAGCGGCAATGACCGGATCAGTCGCCCCCATTTTGCGGTTTGAGGGCAGCCTTGATCACCTCGTCGCCGATATCCGGGCAGACTTTTTCGATAAAGGCATGCGCATAGCTGCGCAGATACGTCCCCCGGCGCACGGCCAGCCGGGTCGTATTCTCGGGGAACAGATGCGGCACCGGGATCAGGTGCAGATTGCGGTCCTGTTCGGCGTCATAGGCGACCGAAGCCACCACCCCGACCCCCAGCCCCAGGTTGACATACGTCTTGATCACGTCGGCGTCGATGGCCGAGAGCACGATGTCGGGAACGATGCCGGCATCGGCGAAGGCCTTGTCGACGTGCGCCCGCCCGGTAAACCCCTCGTGATAGGTGATGATCGGGTATTCGCTCAAGATTTCCAGCGTAATTTCTCCGGCCGCGAGGAGCGGATGTCCGTCCGGCACGATGATCGCATGATGCCAGGAGTAGTACGGGAAGGAGGCCAGCTCCGGCACCTTGTTCAGGCTTTCGGTAGCGATGCCGACGTCAGCCTGGCCGGAAACCACCAGGTCGGCGATCTCGTTCGGACTGCCTTGCAATAGCGTCAAATGCACTTTCGGATAGTCGGCCTTGAACCACTTGATAATGGTCGGCAAGGCATAGCGCGCCTGGGTGTGCGTCGTCGCGATGACGAAATGGCCGGTTTCCCGGCTGGCGAACTGGTCGGCGATACGGCGCAGGTTCTGGGTGTCGAGCAGGATGCGTTCGACGACCTGGACGAGTTCCTTGCCGGGTTCGGTCAGGCCGAGCAGGCGCTTGCCACGACGGATGAAGATCTCGATGCCAAGTTCGTCCTCGAGATCCTTGATGTGCTTGCTGACGCCGGGTTGCGAGGTGTACAGCGCGCTGGCGACCTCGGTCAGGTTGAAGTCCTGGCGCACGGTTTCGCGGATGATGCGGAGTTGCTGGAAATTCATTTTTTATCTCTCCTCAGGCCGCCAGCGGCTCTTTCTGGAATACACGGATGGCTCTCGGGCGCAGCGACACCTGGTCGCCTTCACGCAGCCCAAGGGTGGCCAATGCCTCACGCGAGAACGACACCTCGATCAGTTCGCCGTCCGGGCGACTGAGTTCGAGCTGGGCCATCGGGCCGATCGAAATGATGCGCAGGATTTTGGCAGGCAGGCCGCTGCCCGGGGCATCGATCGGCAGCAGGTCGAATTCGTGCGGCCGGACGAAACCGACCGCCTGGTCGGCGGCGCCATGTTCGGCCCCGACCGCCAGCGCATGTTCACCAAGATGCAGGTGACCGTCCTCGACGCGGCCGTGGAACAGGTTGACCGAACCGAGGAAGCTGGCGACGAAGGGCGTCGCCGGGTAGTCATAGACATGTTCCGGCGTACCGATCTGCTCGACCTTGCCCTTGTTCATCAGCACGACGCTGTCCGAGACCTCAAGCGCCTCTTCCTGGTCGTGCGTGACGAAGACGCTGGTCACGTGGATTTCGTCGTGCAACTGGCGCAGCCAGCGACGCAGTTCCTTGCGCACCTTGGCATCGAGCGCGCCGAAGGGCTCGTCGAGCAGCAGTACTTTCGGCTCGACGGCCAGGGCGCGGGCCAGGGCGATGCGCTGGCGCTGACCACCGGACAGCTGCGACGGATAGCGGTCAGCCAGCCATTCGAGTTGCACCAGTTCGAGCAGGCGGCGGACGCGCTTGCTGATTTCCGCCTCGCTCGGCCGGAACTTGCGCGGCCGCACGCGCAGGCCGAACGCCACGTTGTCGAACACGCTCATGTGGCGGAACAGCGCGTAATGCTGGAAGACGAAGCCGACCTGGCGTTCGCGGACATGGCGGTCGGAGGCATCGTCGCCTTCGAGCAGGATCTGGCCTTTGTCGGCAAATTCGAGGCCGGCGATGATGCGCAGCAGGGTCGTCTTGCCGCAACCCGACGGCCCGAGCAGGGCGACCAGTTCGCCGGACGGGATCTCGATGGACACATCGTCCAGCGCCTGGAAGCTGCCGAACTGCTTGCTGACATTGCGAATGGCGATACTCATGATTCAATCTCCGAAGCTTTCTTGATTTCCGTCATTTGCCGGCGCGTCTGGTGCTCGACCAGGGTTTTCAGGCCCAGGGTGACGATGGCCAGCAAGGCAAGCAGCGAGGCCACGGCAAAGGCCGCTGCGTAGTTGTATTCGTTGTAGAGGATTTCGACATGCAGCGGCATGGTGTTGGTCTTGCCCCGGATATGTCCGGAAACCACCGAGACGGCGCCAAATTCGCCCATGGCGCGGGCGTTGCACAGGATCACGCCATAGAGCAGGCCCCATTTGATATTGGGCAGCGTCGTATGCCAGAAGACCTGCCAGCCGGAAGCGCCGAGCACGACGGCGGCCTCCTCCTCTTCCGAGCCCTGCGCTTCCATGAGTGGAATCAGTTCGCGGGCAACGAAGGGGAAAGTCACGAAAATGGTCGCCAGCACGAGGCCCGGCACGGCGAACAGGATCTTGATGTCGTTATCGTAGAGCCACGGCCCGATCCAGCCCTGGGCCCCGAACATCAGCACGTAGATCAGACCCGAGATGACCGGCGACACCGAGAACGGCAGGTCGATAAAGGTGATCAGCAGGCGCTTGCCGGGAAACTCGAACTTGGCGATGGCCCACGACGCGGCCAGGCCGAAAACCAGGTTGAGCGGCACGGCGATGGCTGCCGTCAGCAGGGTCAGCTTGATCGCCGACCAGGCATCCGGCTGGACCAGCGCCTTGAAATAGACGTCCGTGCCCTTGCGCAAGGCTTCGTAGAACACCGTGCCGAGCGGCAGCAGCAGGAAAATGGCAAAAAATGTCAGCGCGACGCTGATCAGCGTAACCTTGACCCACAGCGGTTCGCGGGTGCTCGGTGTTTCATAGCGCTCGAGCGCGCCGGGGTGCAGTGCAATAGCGCCGGCCATCTCAGTCTCCCTTCGAATAACGGTTTTGCATCCAGCCCTGCAGGCTGTTGATGATCAGCAACAAGGCAAACGAAAAGACCAGCATCACGGAAGCGATGGCAGTGGCGCCGGCATAGTCGTATTGCTCGAGCTTGGTGATGATCATCAGCGGGGTGATTTCCGAGACCATGGGCATGTTCCCGGCGATGAAGATCACCGAACCGTATTCGCCGACGGCGCGCGCAAAGGCCATGGCAAAACCGGTGAGCAGGGCCGGCGCGACATGCGGCAGGATGATCTTGAGGAAAGTCTGGCCGCGCGAGGCACCCAGGCCGGCCGCTGCTTCCTCGACTTCCTTTTCGAGGTCGGCGAGCACCGGCTGCACGGTGCGCACGACAAAGGGCAGACCGATGAAGACCAGGGCGATCAAGACGCCCTTCGGCGTGTAGGCGACCTCGATGCCGTAGGGCGCCAGCAGGCTGCCGATGATGCCGTTCGGCGCGTAGATGGCGGCCAGCGCGATGCCGGCAACAGCGGTTGGCAGCGCAAAGGGCAGATCGATCAGGGCATCGACCAGGCCCTTGCCGGGAAAGCGGTAGCGCACCAGGACCCAGGCGAAAATCAGCCCGAACACGACGTTGATCGAGGCGGCCAGCAGCGAGGCGCCGAAACTCAGTTCGTAGGAGGCAACGACACGCGGATTGGTGACGGCCGCCCAGAAGGCCTCCAGGCCCATGGTATAGGTCTTGGTGCCGACCGCCGAAAGCGGAATGATCACGATGATCAGCAGATAGGTCAGCGTATAGCCCAGGGTCAGGCGAAAACCCGGCAAGGGACTAAAGCGTTTCAGACTTGCCATGACAAACTCCAGATTGAAATTCTTTGACTCACACCCGCTCCCGGTCTTGTTGCATCGCAACATCATGGCAGCGAGTCTATGGGGGGTGGCTTATAAGAAGAAATACTTAATTGTTCAAAGCTAATCAGTATTTTGAATAAGCCATTCGTATCGGGCCCCTGCCCAGCGGCGCCCCGCAGGTTCGCAAGGCGCTGGACTGCAGCGCCCTCGGCGCCACTGGGCTGACGCCGGAATCAGTCCGGCGCGCTGCCGGCAGCGGCTTCTTCGCCGACCGCCTGAACAATGTAGCCGTGGGTGCGCAAAAGGCGGACGGCGTGCTCGATGTTCTTGCGCGCCTTGTTCTGTACCGGCGAAGCGCTCCCCGGCGGCGGCTCGATGGCCTTCAGTTCGAAACCGTGGCTGTTCAGCCAGGCGGTGATCTCGGCCAGCCCCTTCTGGCCGATGCCTTCAGCCTGCTGCAACCGCCGGTAGCCGAGCGCCGCGACCTCTTCCGGCTTGAATTCCGGGCGATCGAAAATCTTGCACAGGGCATTGCGCTGCAGGGTCGGCAGCTTGTTCATCGGCGCAGCGGGCGTTTCGGCTTCAACTTCGGCGGCCCGGCAATCACTGTTTTCTTCGCTCATAGGCATGCATGTCGAATGACGGATATCCATCCTGATTTACGTTTGCCAGCAGAGTAGAGAGGGCGGGCGCCAAGCAGAACGACATATTTCTGATAAGGATATGAATGCCTCTCCTGTTGGCGCCGCACGCTCAAATGTCCTTCTTGTCGGCCCGGCTGGCCAGCCGGTCGCCCAGCGACTGGACGAGCTGGACGAGGACGACCAGCACGACGACGGTGACCACCATCACATTGGTCTGGTAGCGGTAGTAACCGAAACGGATCGCCAGGTCGCCGATGCCGCCACCACCGACAATGCCGGCCATCGCCGAATAGCCGATCAGGCTGATCAGCGTCACCGTCAGGCCGCGCAGGAAGCCGGGCAAGGCTTCGGGGAAAAGCACCGTGGCGATGATGCGCAGCGGGCTCGTGCCGAAAGCCTCGGCCGCCTCGACGACACCGGGATCGACTTCGCATAGCGAAGATTCGACCAGCCGGGCATAGAAGGCGATGGCGGCGACCGAGAGCGGCACGGCGGCGGCCGTCGGCCCGATGGTCGTGCCGAGTACCCACTGCGTCAGCGGCAGGAGCAGCACGAGCAGGATGACGAAGGGAATCGAGCGCAGCACATTGACCAGGAAATTGCCGGTGACGTTGGCCAGCCGGTTATTCCAGAACAGCTTGCGGCTCGTGACGTGAAGCAGGAAGCCGAGCGGCAGGCCGCCGACGATGGCGAACAGCGTCGAGATGCTGACCATCAGGAAGGTCTCGCCAAAGGCATTGAGCAGGTCGACAAACAGCTCGACGACCTGTTTGGCCAGTTCCGGCGAGAAATTCGCCGCGATCCATTGTTCAATCATGAAGTACCTCGACATGGGAAGCCTGGCTGCCGATATAGCTCAGCGCCGCTTGCAGGCGTAAGGGGAAAGGCAGCCCGGCCGGCGCATCGGGGCTGTCGGTAAGCAACACAACCAACAGGCCGACTGCCCGGTGACCGATGTATTCGATCTTGCCGTGCAGAATATTGACGGCGACGCCATGACGGATGGAAGCCGTGGACAACACGCCCTCCTCCGCCTTGTCGCCAAGGAAGAGCACTTTGAGGATGGTGCCCTGGCGGTCATCGACGAGATGCGGCGGCAGTTCGAGATTGAGCGTGTGCTCGACCAGTTGCCGGGTGAAGGGATGCTGCGGCGTGGCGAAGATGTCGTAGGCCTCGCCCTGCTCGACGACATGGCCGCCTTCCATGACCGCAACGCGCGTGCAGATTTTCTTGATCACCGCCATCTCGTGCGAAATGAGCACGATGGTGATGCCCAGGCGGGCATTGATTTCCTTGAGCAGATCGAGAATGGCCGCCGAGGTTTCGAGATCGAGCGCCGAAGTCGGCTCGTCGCAGAGCAGCACTTCCGGATGATTGGCCACGGCGCGGGCGATGCCGACGCGTTGCTTCTGGCCGCCGGAGAGTTGCGCCGGGTAAGCCTGCGCCTTGTCCTCGAGGCCGACCAGACGAAGGATCTCCGGCACGCGTCGGGCAATCTCGGCCTTGCTCTTGCCGGCCACACGCAGCGCATAGGCGGCGTTGTCATACACCGTGCGGTTCTGCATCAGGTTGAAATGCTGGAAGATCATGCCGATCTTCTGCCGGGCCCGGCGCAGCTCGCCGCCACGCAGGTCGGTGATGTCCTCGCCGGCCACCCGGACACGCCCGGCTGTCGGTCTTTCGAGCAGATTGATGACGCGCAGCAGGGTGCTCTTGCCGGCGCCGCTGGCGCCGACGATGCCGAAGACCTCGCCGCGTTCGATGGCGAGCGAGACATCGTCAACCGCCAGCACCGACTGGCCGCGCACTGCGAAATCGACACGGATGTTTTCGAGTTGGATCATTTTGGGCAAATCATGGCGTGGGAAGTAAGAAGGCCGGCAGGACCGGCCTTTCCCTGGATAGCTAGCGCAGGCTGCTTACTTGCGAGCCTTGGCCGGTACCTGGGCCTTGGCTTTCAACCAGTCCGGCTTCTGGAATTCCTTGAAGATGTGCTTCGGATCATCGACCGCCGCCAGGAACTCAGGCGATTCGATGACCTGCTTGATGCCCTGGACGAAGGGCTTGTTCAGGTCATCGGTCTTCACGGCGACCAGGTTCTTGATGTTCTCGTCGAGCTCTTCCAGTTTGAGTGCCGAAGACAGGCTCAGGCCGGCCGAGATGGCGTAGTTGCCATTGATCACGGCAGCCGTGGCGCTATCCAGAGTGCGCGGCAACTGGGCGGCTTCGAGCGGCTTGAAGACCAGGCCGAGCGGATTCTGCTCGATATCCTTCTCGGAAGCGGTCAGCGGATTGATATCCTTCTTGAAGGTGATGATGCCGAGCTTGCCGAGGAAACGCAGGGCGCGCGCCAGGTTGGTCGGATCGTTGGCGAGGGTGACGATGTCGCCCTTCTTCAGTTGCTCGATGCCCTTGATCTTGCTCGAGTACAGGCCCAGCCCGGCGGTCGGCACATTGATCACCGGCGACAGCTTGAGGCCCTTGTCGGCCGAGAATTTTTCCAGGTACAGGCGATGCTGGAACAGGTTGGCGTCAATGGCGCCGTTGGCCAGCGCCAGATTGGGCTGCACGTAATCGCTGAATTCCTTGTACACGATCTTGTAGCCCTTCTTTTCCAGACCGGGCTGGACGGCGACCTTGAGCAGGTCGATGTAGGGACCGGGCGCCACACCAAACACGATGGTTTTGGGCGTCGCCTGGGCGCTGGCCGGGGTCGAGAAACCACCGGCGGCCAGGGAAAACAGCGCAAGCAGGGCGGCGCCGAAAGGTTTGCTGAAAAGTCGCATGAAAAACTCCTTCGTTGAATGTCTGGCGGCCAAGATACCGAGCCGACGGCAGCAAACGAACGAAGTAATCCCTATTAGCTTATCAACCGGACTGATTAAGCGCTGACGATGGCCGGGCTATCATCCGGGCAACACATATTTCAGGGAAAGATCGCCAGATGAGCGAAAAAGGGGTCGATGCCAATTACCGTTTCATTGCCGCCTATAACGAGGTCAATGCCCGCATCGTCCAGCGCCACCAGGCCCTGACGCTGTACGTCACGCTCACCGCCAGCCTGCTCGCCGCCCTGCTCGCCCTGCATCCCGGCGAGGCCAGCAAGTCGCTGCCCGTCGAATGGCTGGTCTTCGCCTTCCCGGTCACCACCGTCTGCCTCGCCTTCCTCAATTACAAGACCGAGCGCGCCATCACCAACCTGCGTTCCTTCCTCTCCTCACTCGAACGCCTGGGCAATGCCCATCACCAGTTGCCAAGCTACAACACCGACCCGCGCTGGGCCAATGGCGTCAACAAGGTGCGCCGCTTCCACGACTACGCCGCCGCAGTGCTGGCCAGCGGCGCCAACGCCATCGGCATCGGCGTGGTGCTGCGCCTCTACCCGGATCGCCTGGCCGACAAGCCACTGCTCATCGGCCTGCTGATCGTCGGCGCCATCCTTTCCGTTCTCGCCCTGCTGGTCATTCCGCGCTGGAGCTACCGACCACTGGAAGAAGGCGGCCCGACCTGAAACGTGGACTGAGTCCTCGGTCAACCGGGCAAAGCACGATTGCCGCATATCGATAGCAGCTTTTCTTCGTTGGGCAATGGCGCCCGAGTCCCTAGCATGCGCAGCATATCAACCACGCCGAACGCAGGTGCCAACATGTCCAATCGCCAGGATCGCCTGATCCACTGGCTGCTCGACAGCCTGGAACTGGAAACCACGCTGTTCCACCTCGGCCAGTATTGCGGCACGTGGAAAGCGTCGACCACGGGTCTGGCGCGCTCCGGCTTTCACCTGGTACTCAATGGCGAATGCTGGCTGCACCTGCCGGAGGAATCGGCCAGCCACCAGCTGCAGGCCGGCGACGCGGTGTTTTTCCTGCGCGACAGCGTGCATTTCCTCAGCCCGCTGGCCGATGCCAAGCTGGCCGCGCAGGCGCCGCGCACCGGCATGGCCGGCCTCGACCTCTCCGTGCCCGACAGCGTCGCGCTGGCCTGCGGTTTCTTCAATTTCCGCTCCAGCCTGAACAGCATTTTTCTCGGCTCCTTTCCCGACTACGTGGTCATTTCCCGGGCAGGTGAAACGCTGCGCGAAGCCCGGCCGCTATTCGACCTGATCCTCGCCGAGGCGCAGGCCGGTGGCGACGAACCTTCGCCGCTAATAAGCCGCCTGGTCGACCTGCTGTTCTTCTACGTCATCCGCCACCTCTGCCAGCGTCGCGAAGTCACGGCCGGCTTGTGGGCCATGCTCGGCCAGCCGGAATTCGCACCGCTGCTCGAAGCCATTGTCGAGGAACCGGGCAAGGACTGGACCGTCGAAGCCATGGCTGATCTCGCCCACATGTCGCGCGCCACCTTCTTCAAGCGTTTCGCGCAGATCTGCGGCGCCTCGCCCAGCCATTTCCTGCTGCAGATCCGCATGAAGCTGGCCACCCAGATGATCGAAGACGGCATGAGCCTCGCCCGTGCCGCCGAAAAAGTCGGCTACCAGTCCGATGCCGCCTTCTCGCGCGCCTTCAAGAAGGCCACCGGCGTCCTGCCCGGCGCCTACCGGCGGTCCTGCCAGCCGGTGCAGATTCAGGCCGCCTGAGACGTTTGAACAAAAGAACGCGACCTTTGCGCATTGAGGGCAAAACGGCGCCCACCGACAATTGATCCAGCCCATTTCGTACGGAGTTTTCATGTCACGCCTGACCATCCAGACGCTGGAGTCCGCCCCGGAAGCCAGCCAGCCCTACCTCGCCAAGGCCAAGGCCAAGAACGGCTTTATCCCCAATTTGCTCGGCGTCCTGGCCAACGCGCCGACGGCCATCGAAACCTACCTGACGGTGACCGAGATCAACAGCCGCAGCAGCTTCACGCTGGCCGAGCGCGAGGTGGTGCAGCTTACCGCCGCCACCAATCACGGCTGCAGTTTCTGCGTCGCCGGCCACACCGCCATCGCCTACAAGCAGGGCAATCTGCCAAGCGAACTGGTCGAAGGCCTGCGCCAGCAAACCGAATTGCCGGATGCCAGACTTGAAGCCCTGGCCGCCTTCACGCGCGCCATCATCGCCAGCAAGGGCGCCGTCAGCGCCGACGAATTGGCCGCCTTCAAGGCCGCCGGCTACGGCGAGCAACAGGTTGTTGAAGTCATTCTCGGCGTCGCCCTCGCTACCCTGTGCAATTTCAGCAATGTCCTGGCCGATACCGAACTGAACCCGGAACTGGCCGCCTACCGCTGGCCGGGCAAGGCCTGAGATGAGCACTGAAAACGTCCTGCTGGCCGCCCGCCAACTGGCGTTTTCCTATGGCGGGACGCCGGTCTTTGCTGGCGTCGACCTGCACATCGCCCGGCGCGAAATCGTCTGCCTGATCGGCGCTTCCGGCTGTGGCAAATCTACCTTGCTGCGCCTGCTCGCCGGCCTCGCCGAGCCGAGCGCCGGTGACGTCGCGGTGGATGGCGAAAGCGGCCCGCAGCGCGCCGCCAAGGCCAGCGTCGTCTTCCAGTCGCCAGCCCTGCTGCCCTGGCTGACGGTGGCCGACAACGTCGGTTTCGGCCTCGATTTCGCCTGCCGGCCCGCCGAAGCCAAGGCTGAGCGGGCCAACCGCATCGCCAAAACGCTGGCCCAGGTCGGCCTTGCCGAACACGCCAGAAAGAAGCCGCAGGCGCTGTCCGGCGGCATGGCGCAGCGCGTCGCGCTGGCCCGCGCCCTGGCGCGCAACCCGGAAATCATCTACCTCGACGAGCCGTTTTCGGCGCTCGACGCGATCAGCCGCGAATCGATGCAGGACCTGCTGCTCGATCTCGCCCACCAGCAACAGAGCGCCGCCCTGCTCGTCACGCACGATATCGACGAAGCGCTGCGCATCGGCGACCGCGTGCTGCTCCTGGCCGGTTGCCAGAACGGCACGCCGGCCCGCATCGTCGGCGAATGGCGGCCGGGCGGCAAGGCGCCGCGCCAGCACCGCTCGCCGGCCCTCAATGCAATGCGCGAAGAAATTCTCGATGCACTTTCCAACCCGGGCACAGCCTGGTTTCCCGATCTTTAGGAGTTGCCATGACCGACCAACTGCTTGCCAACCTGAGCGACGACCTGCCGCTCTCCCGGCGCGACTTTTTGCGTCTTTCCGCGCTGTTGACCGGTGCGGCGGCGCTGCCCAAACTGGCCTGCGCCGCCAACCCGAACGACCCGGTGCGCATCGGCTACCTGCCGATCACCGACGCCTCGCCGCTGCTCGTCGCCCACAGCAAGAAGCTGTTCGAGGCGCAGGGCCTGGAAGTCGAAGCGCCCAAGCTGTTCCGCTCCTGGGCACAGATCGTCGAAGCCTTCATGGCCGGCCAGGTCAATGTCGTGCATCTGCTCTCGCCGATGACGGTCTGGGCGCGCTACGGCAGCAATTTCCCGGCCAAGGTCGTGGCCTGGAACCACATGTCCGGCTCGGCCCTAACCGTCGCGCCGAACATCCAGAACATCAAGGATCTCGGCGGCAAGAAGGTCGCCGTCCCCTTCTGGTATTCCGTGCATAACGTCGTGCTGCAGCACCTGCTGCGTGAAAACGGCCTGACCGTCGTCACCAAGCCGGCCGACAGCCTGAAGCCCAACGAAGTCGCCCTCGCCATCATGGCCCCGGCCGACATGGGTCCGGCCCTGGCCAACGGTGCCATCGCCGGCTTCATCGTCGCCGAACCCTTCAACGCCGCCGCCGAAACCAACGGCATCGGCCGCGTCCTGCGCTTTACCGGCGACGTCTGGCGCGAACATGCGTGCTGCGTCGTCACCATGCACGAGCGCGATCTCAAGGATCGCCCGGAATGGTCGCAGAAGGTGGTCAATGCCGTGGTGAACGCCCAGCACTGGCTAAAGGACAACCGCAAGGAAGGCGCCCAGATTCTCGCCAAGGATGCGCCGGGCAAATACACGCCCTTCCCGCAGGCCGTGCTCGAACGCGTCCTGGTGCCGAACGCCGAGCGCAACCAGCAATACGTCAAGGACGGCGCCATCCGCCACCCGGAATGGAAGGACGAGCGCATCGAGTATCAACCCTACCCGTTCCCGTCCTACACCGAGCAACTGGTCAAGCTGCTCAAGAACACCCAGGTCGAGGGCGACAACAAGTTCCTGGCCAGCCTCGACCCGGCCTTCGTCGCCCGCGATCTGGTCGACGACCGCTTCGTCAAGAAGTCCATCGCCGCGCTCGGCGGCCTGAAAGCCTTCGGCCTGCCGGAGAAGTACACACGTAGCGAAACCCTCGTCGCCTGATCGGAAACTCATGTCGCAAACCGTCCGTCCCGCCCCGCTCGTCCAGCACATCGGCTTGCCGCTGCTCGGGCTCGGCCTGGCCGTCGTCCTCTGGTGGGCGGCGGTGCATTTCCTGGGTGGCCAGTCGCTGCTGGCCGGCAAGTTCTCGCCGGCCAACACCTGGGCCGCCGCCCGGGAACTGGCCGGCGGCCCGGATATCTGGCGGCATGCGGCGGCCAGCCTGCAACGCGTCGGCGCCGGCCTGGCCCTCGCGTTGCTGCTCGGCGTGCCGCTCGGTCTGCTGGTCGGCAGTCTGGCCGGTTTCAACCGGCTGACTTCGATGCTCTTCCAGTTCCTGCGCATGATCTCGCCGCTGTCGTGGATGCCGGTCGCCGTTATGGTGCTCGGCGTCGGCGAGGCGCCGGTCGTCTTTCTGCTCGCCTGCACGGCGATCTGGCCGATCATCCTCAATGTCGCTGCCGGCATCGCAGCCATCGACCCGCAGTGGCTGACCCTGGCCGACAGCCTCGGCGCCAGCCGGCGCGAACGCCTCTGGCAGGTCACCGTGCCGGCCATCGCCACGCATTTATTGACCGGCATCCGGCTGGCCATCGGGCTGATCTGGGTGGTGCTGGTGCCGGCCGAAATGCTCGGCGTCAATGCCGGGCTCGGCTATTTCATTCTCGACACCCGCGACCGCATGGCCTACGGCGAACTGATGGCGACCATCCTGTTCATCGGCCTGCTCGGCTTCGCGCTCGACTGGCTGGTGCGCTGGGCGCACCGCCGCTGGGCCGGCCTTTAATACTTCCAAGGAAAACACCATGACCACCCTCGCTGCCGAAACCACCACCCTGGCGCAACTGATCGAGCGTCAACTGGCCCCGAAAGTCACCGCCATCGACCTTGAAGGCGAATACCCGGAAGACTTCCTGCGCGCCCTCGGCCAGTTCGGCGGCTTTGCCGGCGTCGTCAGCCCGGAATACGGCGGCAGCGGCAAGGGCATCAGCGACACCATCGCCACCATGGCCCAGGTCGGCGAAAGCTGCCTGTCCACGGCCTTTCTGGTCTGGTGCCAGACGGCCTGCGCGCGCTACCTGCAACTTTCCGACAACGCGGCGCTCAAGGCTGAATTCCTGCCCGCCCTGGCAAGCGGCCGGCAACTGGGCGGCACCGGCCTCTCCAACACTTTCAAATCGTGCTGCGAGATCGAGCGCTTCCTGCTCTCGGCCAAGCGCGTCGATGGCGGCTACGAGGTCAATGGCACCCTGCCCTGGGTCTCCAACCTCGGCGACGAGCATGTCTTCGTTACCGGCAGCCCTGTCGATGGCGACGGTCGCCTGGTGTTCTTCGCCGCGCGTTGCGACCAGCCCGGTTTCAAGCTGGTCGATGGTGTCGATTTCACGGCCCTCGAAGGCACGCGCACGCTGGCCTGCCAGTTCCGCAAGGTACACATCGCCGACGCCCGCGTCCTGGCCCATCCGGACGACTCCACCGAATACCTGGCGCGCATCCAGCCCGGCATGATCCTGGCGCAACTCGGCATGGGCCTCGGCCTGATCCGCGACTGCATCCGGCTCATCGAGCGGGTCGGCAAGACGCACCAGCATATCAATTGCTACGAAGATGATCAGGCCGACGAATTGAGCGCCGCGCTGGCCGGCGCCGAAACCGAAACCTTCCGCCTGGCGGCCCGGCTCGATGCCGGCGTCCCGCCGGAGGAGCGCGCCGCCGTCTTTACCGAAATCCTGAAACTGCGCCTGGCCGGCGGCGAGCTGTCGCTACGCGCGGCCAACGCCGCCATGCTCCACCAGGGCGCCCGCGGCTACCTGCGTACGGCGACCGCCCAACGCCGCCTGCGCGAGGCCTATTTCATCGCCATCGTGACGCCGGCGCTGAAGCATCTGCGGCGGGAAATTGCGCGACGGGAGGCGGCAGTAAACTAAGCGCAGCGGAGTGCTATCGGATGCTCAGAATTTGGGAAATCAACCGTTTTACCCGGGCTTAAGTATCGGCAGCATTGGCTATGGCATGAGCCCGACTTGAACGAGAGGGATGGCGCGCATAGGCGCGCTCGCCAAGCTTTTGCGTTAGCGGCCAGAGAAATGCGTACCAAGGAACAGGCAGTGCCCAGCGACCATAGGCTTTGGGTGGACGGCTGGCTTTTCGCGCCGGATCGAGAGTTACCGTGGCGAGCGCAATGCCTTCTTCCGCGCCAAGCTGAACCAGAAGCGATCCATTCGCGTCCGCTACCGCCGAAAGGCCGGGGAAACGGGTGTTCTGTGCGGGGAAGCCACCGGGCAGCGGTGTGACCAGCGGGCCACAACGGTTTGCCATGACCACCGGAACGCCGAGCGCCTGGGCGCAGAAGGCCGTACTGCCCTGCAGCATGCAATCGAAAGCCACGGCGTCTTTCCGACGCATCGGGAAGGCCGGCGTCGGGGTGCCTGCCGCAGTAGGCTGGATGACAATATCGACCGATGCCTGATGTAATTCGGCGATGCGCTCGTAGAGCAGGTTTTCGTAACAAATACCAACCCCGATGCGACCGATCTCGGTATCGATGTAGTGCGCATCGTTGCCGCCCCGGAAGAAATACGCCTCGACCGAAGCTGGCGGCGACTTCCTGACCCGACCGGCGATGCTGCCTTGCGGCGTGGCCAGGACAAAACTGTTGAAGAAGTCGGCGCCGTCTGCCTCCGCATAGCTCATGCCGAGAAAAATACCAAAGCGCTGAGCGGTTTGTTTGAGCCATGTGACGCTCGGGCCGTTCGCTTTTTCGGCGGTATTCCAAATGTCTTCCGTCAGCACATAGCCGCCCGGCATCAATTCCGGCAAGAGGACCAACTCCGCCCTCTGGGCAACGGCCTGTTCGATATATTTTTCGGCATGCGCCAGGTTTTCCTTGGTGCGCAGCGGATTACAGCAAATCTGGATGGCGGCGACGGTGAGAGTGCGCGGCATGATGGATAAGACTCCTGACGAAGCGGCCGTAGAAAAGCATCTACTCCCGCGGTGGGACATATTGTTCACAATGCAAGCGCGACGGCTTTCCCGGCCAGCGCTTCGATATGGTCGGCCGCGCGGCTTACGCCGTCTTCTTCGGCCATCTGTTTACCCAGCGTTTCCGCTTGTCGTCGGTAGCGCTCTTCAAACAACAGATCACGCAGCAGGGGCAAGGCCGTATCGACGCGGTATTTTTCCCGGGGGAGTGTCTGGCCAAGACCGAGGCGCTGGATTCTGAGTCCGTTATCCGGCTGATCGAAACCGAAGGGCACCACCAGCATGGGCCGCTGGGCGCGCATGGCTTGTGCCAGCGTACCGATGCCACCCTGATGCACGATGACGCTGGCGCCGGCAAAGAGCTTGTCGTAGGCCACGTAGGGAATGGCCAGGATGTCGTCGCCCGGGGGAATATCCTTGATCTGGTCGGCATGCTGCCCATAGACCAGCACGGCACGCTGGCCGAGTTGGCGCGCGACGCTGGCGCTGGTGGCATAGAAATCGCTGGCAATATTGACGGCCGATGAGCCGAGGGCAAACACCATGGGCGGTGCACCGGCCGCCAGGAAGGCCTCGATCTGCTGCTCCGCTGAAACATCGCCCGCACTCGTCGAAAAGTACGGGAAACCCGTCATCCGGGTCTGACTCGGCCAGTCCGGCTGGGCTTCGGCAAATCCGGAGGGAAACATCGCCAGCGTTCCATCGGGCGAATACTGCCCAGCAAACAAGGGATGTCCGGCCGGTGGCGGCAAATGCAGTTCCCGGCACAATTCATGAAGCGGCTTGGTCCAGCCCAGGGTTGCGCGCTTGAGCAAGGCAAAAGCCCCCCGGTAAAGAGCCGGACTGAAGCGGTGCAGCTTGATCATCCAGGGGGCGGGCGTCATGATCGGCGGATCGTAGGTCGAGAGCAGAAACATCGGGGCCAGTACGGTCGACAGCCAGGGCACCGCGCGTTCGCGACAGGCAATCGGCGTCGCGAACGCGAGCGGATTGCTGATCACCACATCGGCATCGGCAAGTGCCGCGCGGGTATCGAGAAAGGTTTCGCGTATCTGCGCCATCATTTCTGCGGTGATGACCTTGCCGCCCCGTACGGGATCGAAAAACGAGGTCAGGAGGCGGCGCACCGACTCCGGCGTGGTGTAGCGATCCAGCCCGCAGCGCAAATGAGTGAAGCGGATCGACTCCGCCTCGATCTGCTGTTGATACAAAGCCGTGCTGCCAACCGTTACCTGATGGCCGCGCGCTTGCAAGGCCTTGGCGACGGCCAGGTAAGGGAACAGGTCGCCCAGCGAACCGAAACAGGTAAAAAGTATGCGCGCCATGTCGTTTTCCCGGTCAATGCGCGCTACCGGCGCCGTCCATGAAGCAGGCAACGGCCTCGGTCAGTCGCTCCTCCAGGGCATACAGCCCCGGGTTGGAGAACCAGATCAGGCAAATGCCGGCGAAAATCAGTTGTACCTGCCAGGCCAGTTGTTCGGCAGAGATGTCGAGGCGGACATCTCCTGATGCCTGCCCCTGCTGCATGACGGCACTCAGGAACGTGGTGAAATCGTTAGCCAGTTCCGCCTTGTCTTCCAGTTGGCGGCCAAGTTGCTGAAACTGGTAGCTGAAATGCATGCGGGCGAGCTCAGTGTCGGATCTTAATCCGGCACAGGCATCGAGAAATACCGCCGAGAGCCGAGTGCGCGTGTCGGGATAGGCCTGCAACAACGCCGGCAACATCGCCACCTTCTCGCGCACATTGCCCAGCCAATAGGCATTGGCGATGGCCTCCTTGTTCGGAAAATAGCGATACAGCGTTCGTTTGGTGATGCCGGCAACTTCGGCAACCGCCTCCATCGTGGTGGCATCAACGCCCCTCTCCCGGAAAAGCTGGAGCGCACATTGCACCACCCTGGCCTGAATATTCGCCTTGTTGCTTTCGCGAGCAGAGAGAGAAACGTGGTTCATGTTGCCACCCATAAAATGTATACGTCGTATACTATTTTCAAAGGTGCTGTTTGGCAATACGGTCCTGAGACATGTGTGTCGCGTTTCCCGGAGGAGGAAGGAATGATCGCGAGGAGCAGAGGATTCATTCCGAAGACGCCAAAGCAGCGAGCCGCAACCTCCGCCAAACCCTATAAGCACATAACAATTTCATCCTTCCCCGCCCTCGCCGCTGCCCTGAAAATCGCTGCAAACAACCGAAGGACAGCGTTTCATGGCAACGACACAAACCACCCCGCTCGACCGCCCCTACTGGGATGAAAAGCTCGAAACCCAGACACGCGCCGACTGGGATGCGCTCAAGCTCGATCTGCTGCAAAAACACCTGCAGCACGCCTACGCCAATTCACCGTACTACAAGGCCAGTTTCGACGCAGCCGGCGTGCATCCCAATGATGTCAAGTCACTGGCCGACATCCGCCGCTTTCCGTTCATCGAAAAGAAGGTGCTGCGCGAACGCCAGGAGGCCCTGCCGCCCTTCGGCGATCTGGTCGCCGTGCCGGAACGTGACATCGTTTACATCTCGGCCTCGAGCGGTTCGACCGGCGTGCCCACCGCCTCGCCGTTCACGGCGCAAGACTTTGAAGACTGGATGGACTACGAGGCCCGCCAATTCTGGTCGTCCGGCCTGCGGCCCGAGGATCGCTACTGCCATTCGCTGAATTTCTCGCTGTTCGTCGGTGGCCCCTGCGTGCTCGGCGCGCAGAAGCTCGGCGCGCTGTCCATCCACGCCGGCACCGTGCCCTCGGAACGCCTGCTCGCCATCGCCAAACAATTCCAGGCCACGGCGATCTGGACGACGCCGTCCTATGCCTGGTATCTCGGCGAAACGGCGGTCAAGGAAGGCATCGATCCGAAGAAGGATCTCGCCATCAAGCGCATTTTCGTCGCGGGCGAACCCGGCGGCTCGATCCCCGAAACCCGGCAGCGCATCGAGGCGCTGTGGGGCGCCAAGGTTTATGACTATTACGGTCTCTCGGACATTTTCGGCTCCTGCGCCGGCATGTGCGAGGAACAGCACGGCCTGCACTGGGCCGAGGACCACATCCTCGTCGAGGTACTCGATCCGGACACCCAGGAACCGGTTGCCGAGGGCGAACGCGGCGAACTCGTCCTGACCACGCTGAAGAAATCGGCACGGCCGATGATCCGCTTCCGGACCGGCGACATCGTTTCCTTCACCAACGAAGCCTGCGCCTGCGGCCGCACCTCGCAGCGCATGCTCGGCACGCACGGCCGCCTCGACGACATGCTGATCATCAAGGGCGTGAACATCTTCCCCAGCGACATCGAGGCCATCGCCCGCAAGGACCATGACCTGACCGGCGAGTACAAGCTGATTGTCGAACGCGAAAACCATCTCGACCAGTTGACGGTCGAAATCGAACGCGCCGCCGCCGATCCCGCCTTGGATGCCGAACTGGCCAAGCGTTTCGCCGGCCATCTGAAGTCGATTACCGGCGTCACCGCCAAAATCGTCATCCTGCCGCCCGACACCCTGCCCCGCGCCACGCACAAGGCCAAGCACGTCGAAGACCGGCGCACGGGCGTCTGGTCATAAGAATGGAGCAATCATGGAACAGGTGCTGATCGTGCCGGGCCTGCGCAACAGCGGGCCGACGCACTGGCAAAGCTGGTTCGAAAGCATTTTGCCGAACACCCGGCGCGTCGAACAGGCCGACTGGGAACGCACTTGTCTTTCCGACTGGGCCGCCCGTGTGCGGGAAGCCATCGACGCTTCGCCCGGGCCGCTGTGGATCGTCGCCCACAGCTTCGGCTGCCTTGCCTCGGTGACGGCCGCCTTTACCCGCCCGGAGCGCATTCGCGGCGCCCTGCTGGTCGCCCCGGCCGACCCCGAGCGTTTCGGCGAGCCGGTCGCCCTGCTTGAAGAAAAGCTGGCTTTCCCCAGCCTGGTCGTCGCCAGCAGCAATGATCCCTGGGTTAAGAGCGAGGCCGCCGAATACTGGGCCGGGCAATGGGGCAGCGCCTACCTGAACATCGGCGCCGCCGGACACATCAATGTCGATTCCGGCCATGGCCCATGGCCGCAGGGCCGGGAATTGTTCGAGGAATTCCGAAAGCAGACGGCGGCGCGGCGCTAACCGCCGCCATCCGGCCGCTGCGCCAACCACTCGCCGACCTGCCGGGCAACCCAGCAGCCGTCGTCGAGCGGCAGATCGTGCCCGGCCGTCGGGTGCTCGGCATAGGGGGTTTGCCAGAACAGGGCCAGACGACGGGAGCAGGAAACATCGACCAACTGGTCGTGCTGGGCGCCGAGCAACAGCAGCGGAGGGGACGGTCGGTGCAGCGGGGCACGGAAGCGGGCCGCGGCGAGCAATTGCCGAAAGGCGTTACCGCGGGAAACCGGATGCTCCTGGCGACTGGCGATCCAATCGCGCAATACCTTTTCCGGGAATTCCGGGTGACGGGTGGTCAATTGCCGGATGGTGCCTTCCCAATCGGCGGCGCCCCCACCCTGCAGCGCCAGCTTCAACAGCCGCCAGGCGGCGCCGGGTTTGAGGCGCCGATAGAAGGGGCTGAAAGGGCGCAGGCTGGTATTGATCAAGACGCCGCCGGAAATTTCTTCCGGGTAGCGGCTGGCCCAGGCGACGGCAACCATCGCCCCGAGCGACATGGCCAGTAGATGGTAAGGCGGCGCAATACCAAGCTGGCCCAATTGAGCGCGAAAACTCTCGACCATCGCCTCGACCCGCGCCGGGCTGGCTTCGGCATAACGCGCCCCATTGCCCGGCAGATCGGGGGTATACACCTGCGCGGCGGGAATCTGCCGCCGGAAGACTTCCGGGAAGCTGCCCCAGTGCCGGCTTTCGCGCGTCAAACCGCGCAGGAATATCCAGCGACTCACAGGCCGCCTTTCCGGTACCAGCGCCCCAGGGCTTTTTCCCGGTGCTGCAGCGAGGCGTCTGCGGAAGGTGTCCACAACTGGTGGCTGCAGGCCGCCCGGGCCAGGAAATCGAGCCACGAAACATGCCGGCGCAAAACGCGCTGCTGGCGATGGCCGATCAGCGGGTTGAACATGCCCTGGCGCGAGAAGAACTGCCGGGGATTTTTCTTGACCCACAACCAGGAACCCATTTCCAGGGTCAGCGGCAGGAAGGTCCGGCCGGGAAGCGAGCAGGCCCTGAGGTAGAGAAAATCCCACAGATCGCCATGCGCCAGGTATTGCCGGCTCTGCGGTTCGAAGATGTAGCAGTGGTTGGCGTAGGTCTGGTCGAAAATTTCCTTGAGGGCGTGGATCTCCGCCAGATGCTGGATCGGCGTGCAGGTATGAGCATAGGGAAACCAGATGCGGTCGTTGATGCCGAACCCGGAATGGCAATCGAGCGCAATGCTGAAGGCGCGGCTGAGCAACTCCTCCTCGACCACGGCGCAAACCGCCTGGTTCTCCGCTTCCATCGGCGCCCCCATGGCGCCGCGATACCAGGGCAGCCGGGCGCTGAGGCGCTGGCCGCCGAGCATGAACGGCACCGGTTCGCTGGCGCTGAGCGGCGCATTGCGCATCAGGTCGACGCCGTTCGGATTGGCCCGGGTGCCGAGCCACATGCCGCCCGGATTGACCAGCGGCATGAAGACCAGGCGAACCGTTTCCAGTTGCCGATGCAGCAGACTGTCCCATTGCAGCCGCTGGACCAGGCTGCGCAGGTAGGCGGTGACCACCCCGCTGCCGATCCGTTCGAGGCCATGGAAGCCGCCGAAGAAGCCGACCGCTGGCGCCTCTTGGCTCGGATTACCGAGCGCGATCACATGCACCGGGAAACGGCTGCCGCCGACCGTCACTTCGCACGCCTGCCGCGTCTCGAGAAGGCTGCCGCCTTCCCTGATCACGCTTTCCAGCTCGAGCAATTCGTTGAGTTCGGTCGGTGGCACAGGCGGCAAACGGGAATGAGTTGGCAGAAGAATAGCGTAGTTCGCCGACGCCTTGGGCAGCAACAATTCGTCCCGCCGCACCCGGCTGTCATCGGCCGGTCATCAAGCGTTCACATCCCCTTGTTATGGTGAAATCCCCGACTCACCGTGCGCCGCCATGTCCATCGTCCGCCAAGCTTTCGCTCACCCGTTGCTCGCCCTCGGCAGCACCCTGCTGTGGGGCGTTATCGAACTGGTTGCCCTGCAGCGTCGGGCACGCCGGTCGCGCCCCGATTCCGCAGAGTAAGCGGAGCTGGCCGACTGCTCAGCCGGCCGCGTTGAGCGCCCGACCGGTCAACGAAAGTTGTTGCCGGAAGCACTTCCTCAACCGATAGAGCTGCGCCGGGCGATGCGCCTTGCCGGTTTCCATGGCGCCTGCAACGGCTTCGAGGATATCCAGTTCGTCGAGCTTGCGGCGAAAACTGACCTTGTTGATCGGCTCACCGAGAATGGCTTCATAAACCTTCTGCAATTGCGGCAGCGTGAAATTCTCGCCGCACAGATAGACGGGCAGCGAGGAATAGCTGCTCTTGTTGCGCACCCGCTGGGTGGCGGCTTCGATGATCTGCTGGTGGTCGAAAGGCAGTCCCTTGAGCGCCTCGACGGGCAGCAACTCGACCTCGGGATGACCGCCGGCGGCAATGACCTCCGCCGGCACCAACGCGTAATAAGCCACCGAAATCGACCAGCCGCGCGGATCGCGGCTACTCCCGGAAAAGGTCGCCAACTGCTCCAGGTACGGGCTGTCGATACCCGTCTTCTCCCGCAGCATGCGCACCGCCGCCGCCTGCGTATCGGCATCCTCGGCCGCCCGGATATAGCCGCCGGGCAAGGCCAGCGCGCCGAGAAAAGGCGCGTGGTCGCGCTTCAGCAACGCCACATGCAGGCGGCTGTCCCGGAGGGTCATCAGGACGACGTCGACGGTGCAGATGATATCGTTCATGGGGTGACGGAGATCGGTAAGGGAAAACGCATGTTAACGCGAAAGATGCGCAGGGAACTCAAGAGCCTTGCTTCATAGCTGCCTTTGAATCGGCCTTGGATCCGGGGATCCTGAGCCAGATGGCGCCTGGAGGCAGGCACAACATGCTCGCCTGGCGCTGCCCGAAGGTGGCCCAGCGCAGCCTTTGCGATTCGACAAAGTATATTGTTTTTGTCGCACTCGACGGTTTTTATAGCAAAATAGCACAACTCATAGCGAAATGGCACGCCATGTCCGACCTCCTATTGGGCTTCCACCGGCTCGTTGAGATGCATGGCATCCAGCTAGTGCAGCCGCTCTTCACCCGCAGCCGACTGGGACCGGTGCGCCAGCGCGAGACGGCCAATGGCCAGGAAACCCGCACCTGGACTGCCCAGTACCAGCCAGCCGACAGTTTTCGGGGGCACTTCGAGTTCGGCCTGAAATATGAGCGGATCAGCTTCGAATTTTTCTCGCGCCTGTTCGATCGCATTGATCCAGACGAGGTGGCGTCATGGGTGAAGGACGAGCCTACCGGCAGCTACGCCCGACGAGCGGCTTTTTTCTACGAATGGTTCACCGGCCGGCAACTCGCCGTGCCGGACACGGCGCTCAACGTGGGCTATGTCGATGCGATCGATGCGAACCAGTATCTGGTGGCTCAGCGGCCGGATCGCGTGCGGCGCTGGCGCGTCAACAACAACCTCCCCGGCCCGCGCGAGTTTTGCCCGATGGTTTTCCTCGGCACAGCAGAGCAACGCGAATGGCTCTACGACGTGGCGGCGGGCGTGCAGTCACTGGATGACACCTTTGGACCCGAATTGCTGCTGCGTAGCGCGGCGTGGCTTACCTTCAAGGAATCCCGGGCCAGTTTCGCCATCGAACACGAGGCGGACAAGCAAGATCGGGTGAAGCGTTTCGCGGCAGCTATCAGTACGTACAGCGGGCGTATGAACGATCCGATGGCGCCAGAGCAACTTCTCAAGCTGCAGCAAACCGTCCTCGGCGAAGCTGCGCTGCGGGTCGGCATCCGACAGTCGCCAGTGTTCGTCGGGGAACGCAGCTTCATCAACGAGATTGTCCACTACGTCGCCCCCTCCGAGGAATTGGTGCACGGCATGCTCGACGCCTTGCGCGAGTTCGAAACCCGCACGCAGGGCGCCAACTCGGTGGCACGCGCCGCAGCAGTGTCGTTCGCCTTCGTCTACCTGCATCCGCTCGCGGATGGCAATGGCCGGATCCACCGTTTCCTGATCAACCACCTGCTCGCCGCCGACAAGGTCGTGCCAGCAAATATCATCGTGCCGGTATCGGCGACGATCGCCGGTTCGGCCAAGGGGCGCGCCGATTACGACCAGGCCCTGGAGGTGTTTTCGCGTCCTTTCATGCAGGCCTACACCGACGCCTATCGCTTCGGGCCAAGGCGGGTATGCCCTGACGGGGTCGAAACCAATTTCGCGTTCCTCGGTACAGCGGATGCCCAGCACGCCTGGCGTTATCTCGACTTAACGGAGCAGGCGCATTATCTGGGTGGGGTGCTGCGCCAGACGGTCGAACAGGAAATGGCCCAGGAGGCTCTGACGCTGCGCCAGTACGACGAGGCGCGGGAGGCGATCAAAAACTTCGTGGAGATGCCAGACCCGGATGCGGACCGCATCATCCGATCGATCAAGGAAAGCGGCTGGCAGGTGAGCAACAAGCTGCGCAAGACCCTGCCTCAGATCTTCGCCGAAGACGGCGCCTTCTACGGTAGGCACGCCCAAATCATCGCAGCGGTGCGGGCCGTGTTCGAAAACGAAGAACAGGAACACGGGGGAACATAAGCGGGCAAAGCGCCGCGCGGCGCCAACATCTTCCGGCGAGATGAGCATCGCCGACCCTGCCGATTTCCGCATAGCCCACTACGATCATGAGCGGCAGACGGCCTAGCTGCCCAGAATGCTCGGGCGAGAGAAAGCCGGCCGGGGTTTCTCATGTCGCGGCCACGTATCACCGCGGCATCAGCGCGAACACGCCCCAGCCCAGGTATTCGCGGGTATAGGTGGCGTAGCGCACGGGTTCGGCGGTCAGTTGGGCACGGACCTCGCCGGCCAGTTCGTCGTCGGGGTTGGCCGCCAGCCAGCGGCGCATGGTCAGCCACTTGGCCGCCTCGTAGCGGTCCCAGCCGTCCTGGTCGGCCAGCACCATTTCGACCACGTCGTAACCCAACTCGCCGAAGGACGCGAGCAGTTGCGGCAGCGTGAGGAAGTCGGTAACTGAATGCGCCAAGCAGCCCTGGGCAACCGCTTCCGTCGGCGGCAACTGCCGCCAGTACGGCTCGCCAATCAGGAAAATGCCGCCAGGGCGCAGGCTGCGCGCCAGCAATTCCAGCGTTCCGGCCACGCCGCCGCCGATCCAGGTAGCGCCGACACAGGCAGCGACATCGACCGGCGCCTCGGCGACAAAACCGGCCGCGTCGCCGTGGATGAAGCGGACGCGGTCGGCGACACCGAGTTCCCCCGCCCGGCGCTGCGCCTGCTCGGTAAACAACTGGCTCAGATCAACGCCGGTGCCGACGACGCTATGATCGCGCGCCCAGGTACACAGCATCTCGCCCGAACCGCTACCCAGATCAAGCACCCGCGCCCCGGCCTCCAGCCGCAAGGCCGCGCCGAGCGTGGCAAGCTTGTCCGGGGTGATCGGGTTGTGGATGCGGTGGGCGCTTTCGGTGATGTTGAAGATGCGGGGGATGTCCACGGGGATTTCCTTACGAATTGAACGGGTATGAGAATCGGGGGTAAAGATAATGCGAAGCCAATCCCTTTAGCCTTATGCCCCGGCATGGAGGTAAATCCCGATGGCAAGTGCGGCGACAATCGCAAGCAAAACAACCGCGCCGAATTTGTGTTGCAGATGATCGAGTCGTGTGAACTCGGCTTGTTGATCTGACTGAGCGGCGTGTGCGCGGCGAAAGACAAGCCAGACGCAGTAAATGTTTGTTGCGATTGCAAGAAGGCCAAATGCGATCTTGGTAGCGAGCAATGGGTTGGGATTGACCGAGGAGAGCATTACTGCCCCGGTAACGAGAACCACAATGAACGCCGGTATTTCGACAACGAGGTCTACGCGTTTGTGGAGCGCGACAAGAATGAGTTCCTGGGCGCGCCCCTTGCCGAGAAGAGCTCGCTCAAAGAGCGCTTCGGTGATGACGCACCCGAGCCAGATACCAACGAAGGCAAGATGAAGGGGGAGTAGAACAGATTTCAATTGGCGATTACCTCGCTACTTGAGACGCATAACGTTGAATTCAGCCGACGATACAAAGCGCAGCTTTGGGCGGTTCGGTTGACGAATAAAAAGGGGCGGAGTGAATTGAGAATCCAAATATCTCTGACCCCTTTAGCTCATTTGGTGGCTCGTGGATTTAAGGAAAGGTCAATGGCAACAAAAGGGTTGGAGTAAATTTTAAATAAAAATGTTTCCGACTTATTTAGGTTACGCTGCAATGACTTGTTAGCTTTGCTTTGATTCTTTCCTTTCCCACTTTATTTCTACAGATTCAATTTTGTCAGTTTGTATTGAACGAAAGCAGTAAACACCTTTAAGCCTAATTCCGCCATTAAGAACTTGTAACAATGAAGTGGAGCAAGATAACCGACTTCTATCTTTGCTTTGATGATTCAACGTAACAAAACCTTCCCAAATATTTCCCTTCAAGGTTAAGTTGGTAACATTGCTTGGATTCTCAATGTCCTTGCCTTGAACAATGGTTAGGTCTCCCTCTAGATTGTGACCATGTTGGAAAATATTCATTTCCATATTTCCGTGAATTCCTGCTACTTCTACTTTCGAACTCCATGAACCATTTACGTCTACACCTTTGTAAGTTACTTGCTGAAACCAGGGGATAAAGTGATTTTTTATTAACAAACTCAAAAGATAAAGAAAAGCCGCTGTAAAAACACCACTTACAACACCTACGATTATGTTCTCTAATATAGTCATTTTATTTTCGTATGTTTTGGCTAATGTGAAGTCAATTTCATATCCGCCGCGCATTCTGGAAAGCCGCCATTCATCCTGACCAATGCATCAACCGAAGAAGGCAGGCCAGAGCGGTGTTGTGACGGGAGTGACGATTTAATTCCGAGGGTGGATGTCGGTAAAACATGGCGCGAAACCAGGATATGCGGCGTTTGCGCCATGTCTCCTGGCCGCGTGCCGTCAATGCTGGCGAACGTGGCGCAGCGGCAGCCTGACCCGGCAAAGGTTTTGGCAGATGCTTCGTTGATTTGCTGCATTGAATTCATGGCAAACGCGGCGGTCGTTTGTGTGCAGCCGGAAGCGTATCACTTTTGCATGACCCGATGCGCATGGGAATCCCCATCCGATGTCATTTCTCGCCAAGCATCGCATCGGCCGAATACATCAGCCCGCTCCAATTAGTTGCAATATTAAACTAAGTGTTCTACAGTACCCCCAAGCGCACCTTCCAGCGCTAGTACCCAAGGAGAACGATCATGCCAAAGCAGCGTATCCATCTGGTCATCATCGATCCGCAGAACGATTTCTGCGATCTGCCGGCGAAGGATTGCCCGGTCATCGGCGGTGTGCGGCAGGCGCCGGCCTTGCCGGTGGCGGGGGCACATGCGGATTTGTTGCGGGTGGCGGAACTGATCCGCGCCGGGGGTTCCGGCTTGAGCGACATTTCCGTGACCCTCGATGCCCACCAGCGCGTCGATATCGCGCATCCGACCTTCTGGCGGCAGGGCGATGGCTGTGCGGTCGGGGCGTTTACGCAGATTCGGGCGGCCGATGTGCGCGCCGGGCGTTTTCTGCCGCGCCGGGCCGAAGCCTTGCCGCGCGTGCTGGCTTATCTCGATGCGCTGGAGGCGGCCGGGCGTTATGTGCACATGGTCTGGCCGGTGCACTGCGAGATCGGCACCTGGGGCCACAGCGTCCATGCCGCCGTGCGCGCTGCCTACAACGCGTGGGAAGAGGCGAACGCTGCCGTGGTGCACAAGGTGTTCAAGGGTAGCAATCCGTGGACCGAGCACTTCAGCGCGATCCAGGCCGAGGTGCCGGATGTCGACGATGCCGATACCCAGTTGAACGCCGGTTTCCTGGCCCGGCTGAACGCGGCCGATGTGGTGTTGTTCACCGGCGAGGCGGGCAGCCACTGCGTGCGGGCGACGGTCGAACACGTCGTGGAGAACTGGCCGGCCGGCGAACTGGGGCGGCTGGTGCTGCTCACCGATTGCATGAGCGCGGTGGGCGGGTTCGAGGCGCAGTACGCCGAATTTCTTGAGGACATGCGGCAGCGCGGTCTGGGCCTGAGTACATCGGCCGACATCCTGCCTTTATTGCAGCGGAACTGACCGGCGCACCCCGAGCGGGCGCCCGGTAATACAAGGAGAACGATCATGGACAACATCAACCAGCAACCCATCGTCCGCAGCCTGCTGGAGAACGACCTCTACAAATTCACCATGTGGCAGGCGCTGCTGCACAGCCACCCGGGCGCCGAGGCCGAGTACGCCTTCGTCTGTCGCAACGCGCCGGCCTACCCGCTGGCCGAGCTGAAAAACGATGTCGAAGCCGAGCTCGACCGCCTGTGCACGTTGAGTTTCGCTGCCGACGAACTCGCCTACTTGCGCAGCCTGCGCTTCATCAAGAGCGATTTTGTCGATTTCCTCTCGGTCTTCCGCTTCCAGCGCCACTTCATCGAGGTGACGACCGAAGGCGAGCAGTTACGCGTCGTCGCCCGCGGGCCGCTGGTGCATGTCATGGCCTTCGAGATTTTCGTGCTCTACATCATCAACGAGCTGTACTTCCGCCGCCTGCCGCAGGATGACTCGATTCTCGCGACGGCCCGCCAGCGGCTGGCCGACAAGATCGCCCTGGTCAGAAACGACCCCGAACTGCGCGGGCCCGACGAGACCTTCACCTTCGTCGATTTCGGCCTGCGCCGCCGCTACTCGGGCGCCTGGCACGAGGAAGTCGTCGGCACCCTGGCCCGCGAGCTGCCGGAACACTTCCCGGGCACCTCGAACGTCTATCTCGCCAAGCAATTCAACCTGGTGCCGATCGGCACGATGGCCCACGAATACCTGCAGGCCTTCCAGGCCTTCGGTTTCCGCCTGCGCGACTTCCAGAAGGCCTCGCTCGAAGCCTGGGTCCAGGAGTTCCGCGGCGACCTCGGCATCGCGCTGACCGACGTGGTCGGCATGGACGCCTTCCTGGCCGATTTCGACCTCTACTTCGCCAAGCTCTTCGACGGCCTGCGCCACGATTCCGGCGACCCGGTGGTCTGGGCCGAAAAGGCCATCGCCCACTACCAGAAGCTCAACATCGACCCGATGAGCAAGCGTCTGGTCTTTTCCGACGCCCTCGACCTGCCGCGCTCGATCGCCCTGTACAAGCGCTTTCTCGGGCGCATCCCGACCTCCTACGGGATCGGCACCAACCTGACCAACGATACGCCGCACCAGGCGCTGAACATCGTCATGAAAATCACCTCGTGCAACGGCCAGCCGGTTGCCAAGCTCTCCGACTCGCCGGGCAAGACGCTGTGCGAGGACCAGACCTTCCTCGCCTACCTGCGCCAGGTCTTCAGTCACCCCGAGGTGAAGTCATGACTGCCCTGCGCATCACCCTCGCCCAACTCAACCCGACGATCGGCGATTTCGCCGGCAATGTCGCGCTGATGCGCGGCGCGGCGGCCAAGGCCGTGGCCGAACGGGCCCAGATGGTGGTCTTTCCGGAACTCTCGCTGACCGGCTACTCGCCGGGTGACCTGCTCGACGAGCCCGATTTCATCGCGCGCGCCGAACAGGCGCTGGCCGAGCTGCTCGCCGCCACGCGGCAGACGCCCGGCCTGGCTTGGGTGGTCGGCGCGCCGATGCGGCGCAGCGGTCCCGGCAAGGCGCTGGAAAACAGCCTCCTGGTGCTGCGCGACGGCGCCATCGTGCTGCGCTACGCCAAGCAGTTGCTGCCGACCTACAACGTCTTCGACGAGCGCCGCCACTTCGAGCCCGGCCCGGATGTCGCCAAGGTCCTGCGCATCGGCGACGCCCAGGTCGGCTTCCTGATCTGCGAAGACGGCTGGAACGACAGCGGCGACGATTACGGCGTCAATCCCTTCAGCCGCCTGGCCGACGCGGCGCCCGACCTGGTCGTCTCGATCAACGCCAGCCCGTCGAATATCGGCAAGCGCGAGCAGCGCCACGCGCTGTTCGCCGCCGCCAGCCGCCGGCACGGCTTGCCGCTGGTGTACGTGAACCAGGTCGGCGGCCACGACCAGCTGGTCTTCGACGGCGCTTCCTTCGCGGTGACGCCGGACGACGGCGTCGTCTTCGAAGCGGCGCGCTTCGCGGAATCGGTCGACACGCTGCAACTCGCTGCCGGCCGCTTCCTCGCCGCCGACGGCGCCGCGCTGCCGCCGGTACCGGCAGACGGCCTGCCGGTCATGGAGTTCTATCGCCGGCAGATCGTCCTCGGCCTGCGCGACTACGCCCGGCGCTGCGGTTTCAAACAGGCCGTGGTCGGCTCCTCGGGCGGCATCGACAGTGCCCTGACGTTGGCCCTGGCCGTCGAAGCCCTGGGCGCCGACAACGTCGTCGCGATCACCATGCCCTCGCGCTTTTCGAGCAGCGGCAGCGTGGACGACTCAGCCACGCTGTGCCGCAATCTCGGCATCAGGCTTTGCGAACACCCGATCCGCGCCATCGTCAGCCAGTACGAAACCGGCTTCGCCGAAAGCTTCGGCCAGCCGCTGCGCGGCCTGGCGCTGGAAAACCTGCAGGCTCGCGTGCGCGGCACGCTGCTCATGGAGTATTCCAACAGCTACGGCCACCTGCTGCTGACCACCGGCAACAAGAGCGAAATTTCGGTCGGCTACTGCACGCTGTATGGCGATACCAACGGCGGCCTTGGCCTGATCGGCGACCTCTACAAGACCGAGGTCTTCGAGCTGTGCCGCCACCTCAACGCCAGCGCCGGCCGCGAGCTGATCCCGACGGCGATCATCGACAAGGAACCTTCCGCCGAACTGGCGCCCGACCAGCGCGACAGCGATAGCCTGCCGCCCTACCCGGTGCTCGACACCATCCTCAAGGTACTGATCGAAGGGACGCGGCTGGGCAATGCCGAGCGGGCCGAGGTCGAAGCCGCCTACGCCGCGCTCACCGCCGGCCCCGACGGCGCCGCCCTGATCGCCAGAATCCGCCGGATGATCGCCCGCAACGAATACAAACGCCGCCAGGCCCCGCCCATCCTGCGCCTGCGCGGTCGCGCCTTTGGCAACGGCTGGCAGATGCCGATTGCCGCGAAATACGACTGAGGAGAATGACCATGACCGACAATTTCGACATCGCCGTCCTGATCGGCCGCTTCCAGCCCTTCCACAACGGCCATGCCGCCCTGCTCGCCCAGGCGCTGGCGACGGCGCCGCGGGTCGTCGTCGTGCTCGGTTCGGCGCACGCGGCACGCAATGCGAAAAACCCCTTCAGTTGGCAGGAACGGGCGGCGATGATCGCCGCGACGCTCGATGCGGCGACGCAGGAACGGGTTTCTTTCGTGCCGCTGCGCGACTACTACGACGACCGGCGCTGGGGCGAGGCCGTCATGGCCGCCGTCGCGGCGCAGCATGCGCCGGCCGCCCGCGTCGCCCTGGTCGGCTTTCTCAAGGATGCCTCCAGCCAGTACCTGCAGCGCTTCCCCGGCTGGACACTGGTGAGCGCGCCGCAAGCCGGCGAAATCGACGCCACGGCCATCCGCCGCATCTGGTTCGAAGGCGAGGACGCAGCGGCGACGCAGGCCCTGCTCGCCGGCCTGGTGCCGCCGGCCATCGCGCACTATCTCAAGGGCTGGAGCAATCTGCCGGCCTACGCCCAACTGCGCGGCGAACACCAGGCCGTTGAAGATAGCCGGCGCACCTGGGGCAGCGGCCCGTTCATCACCGTCGATGCCGTGGTCACCGCCGCCGACCACGTCCTGCTCGTCGAACGCGGCCGCGCTCCCGGCAAAGGACTATGGGCCCTGCCCGGCGGCTTTCTCGACGGCCGCGAGCGGGTGCTGCAAGGCGCCATACGCGAATTGCGCGAGGAAACCGGCCTCGCCCTGCTCGACTCGACACTGGAAGGCGCGCTCAGCGATGTCGCCGTCTTCGACCACCCGGACCGCAGCCTGCGCGGCCGCACCATCACCCACGCCCACCGCTTCGACCTCGGCCCCTGCCGCCTGCCCGAAGTCGCCGGCGCCGACGACGCCGCCCTGGCACGCTGGGTGCCGATTGGCGAACTAAGCGGGATGGAGGGGCTGTTTTTCGAGGACCATTTCAATATCCTCGATCATTTTCTGGGGATCAAGGCATGAAGTTGGCAACCAAAGCATCGTTCTGAGCAGGCACTCATAGTAAGTGGTGCCACAAAGTCGTTCGCAGATTTCACTTGAGCATGTTTGATGAATGGATCAAATTCAGAGAGGATGCGAGAATAGATACGCAAAACGTATAGGGAAGGCTACTAGTTCGATGCCAGGCTTCCCCTAGCGAGAGCTAAGAGACCATCACAAAAGGATTTTCTTCATGGCAAATATCAAAGCTACGTTCTTGGAGGTAGCTCAAGGCAAGCGAAAGTTTTTTCTTACGAAATTGCCAGCCAAAATCGTTGCAAAAATTAGCTACGCTGCTGTACGAGGACGCGATAGCGAGGTAGGAGCCATCCAGCGTGTATTAAATACGTCTCGAATCACAGGGATTAAGGCGTTTACCTTGGCGGGCGGCGACTATCCAAACGCCATTGTTCTTAACTGGGTGAGCCAGAGTAACAAGATCAAGCGCTCAACGAAGGAAATCAGTTTCGCTGACGATGATGACTCCGCTCAGATCATTGATGGACAGCATCGCGTTGCAGGCATTCGCGCAGCCATTGAGGAAAAGAAAGCCATAGGTGAGCTAGAACTTCCAGTGGTCATTTACAGCGGCCTTACTACTAAGGAATGCGCCGACATATTTTTGGCGATTAACGAAGAACAGAAGCCAGCACCGAGAAGTCTAGTTTTTGACCTATTCGGTCTTGCAAGTAGTGAGCTAGTTGATCCGGCAGCGGTACGTGCGCGCGACATTGCACTGTTCCTGAATGAAGACTTAAACTCACCATACAACGACGAAATCAAGCTGCCCGGTGGAAAGATGCGCAAGGGGGGCATTGCGCTATCGACGGCTGTCGTCGCAATAAAGCCGCTCGTCGAAGATAAAGGCTCTTTCGACCAAATCGGCTTGACCAATCTTGAAGATCAGCGTCGCGTGATTCTCAACCTATTTTTAGCATTGCAATCAAAATACGGTGAACAATGGGACGACAAAGACAATGCTTTTTTATGGGCTGCCGGATTCACAGCTGCGCTACAGTTTCTTCATTTGAAACTGATGCCTTATTGCAGCGGTAAGCAATCATTCGAGCAAAGCACCATTGAGCAGGCGATCACGTTGGATGGCGACAGTCTGATTCGACAGTCCGATATTAAGGGCTATGGGGGGAGCAAGGCTTCTAGCGAGGTATATGCTCGTTTACTCAAGGCATTCCGGCCTCAGCAGCAAAATCCTGCCAAGTTCAAAATTTAAGCCTAAAAGGCATGCATCACGCGCAATCACAAATCAGCTCAATGGGGAGTGGAGGTGGGTTCTTGGACCGACCTTTGTCCGCCAGAGAAGCCACGAACGTCGAACAGATACTTCGTGTAGATGCGACAAACTATCTGTACTCGGCCTGCGTTTCAATCGGCGATGCACTTCACGGAATTGACCGTTCGCTGTTTACTTGGGCGACGGTCAAACTGTACTACTCTAGTTTCTATTTACTGCGCAGCCTACTAGCCTTATCCGGACGTGTATTGCTTTATGACGGGACAAAGCCTCGCACCCTAATTTGCAAGCCCGGAGAAAAGCCCAATCCGCTCGGTGGAACTAGAGGTACCCATCAGGCAGTCATCACCTATTTCGCGAAGTCTTTTCCTAATAGCCCATTGCTTTCGCAGGACATCGTTAGTGAGGCCCCGTTTAAATGGTTAATGCGTCAACGCGAAGAAGCCAACTACGTAGCAGGGCGGTTTGGGGACCCACAATGCCCCATTAATTTTTTATCGATTGTGCGCTCAGGTGTTCGCCGATCAACGGCTGAATACATTTCAGACAACACATATCTCTACGCGTTTGACCCTGCCCACGCGATCCTTGCACTTCCGGTTGAGACGTTAAAACAGGTAATAGCTCACCCGAATCTAGATATCACCGCCAATACAGAAATGGATGCTCAGCGCCTTCTTCGTTCTCTGTTTGCTGACAAGGCTGGCCCTATGCGGGATATGCTCGCATTGCTAAGAATCTAAGGATTACACATGACCACGCCATCATGGACGCTCTCAAAAACCAGCCCGGCGTCAAAACCCAAGCCAAGAAATTAACCGTAATCAAACGGGTCAGAGAGACTTTCAGAATTTAAATGCTTCTGGCCCCTTTGGCTCGCCCAGTACGTGCCCCAGCGCGCAGATCCAAGGCCATGCCACGCGCACCATGCCGTACCGAACGGAGCGACAGTAGAATGCCCATCACGCGTGCCCCCAAGGGAGTAACCAATGGATCGGCGCAAATTCATTCGTCTGACCGGTGGCGGCATCATCGTTGCTGCCGCTGCAGCATCCGCCGGCTGCACTCAGCACATGCCTGCCGCCGCCATCGAGCCGTGGCAGGGCCCCGGCCAGGAAAGCGATGTGCGGCGCTGGATACTCGGCTACGCGATCCTGGCGCCGCATTCGCACAACCTGCAATCCTGGCTGGTCGATCTGCGCAGGCCGGACGAGATTCTGCTGCGCTGCGACCTCGCCCGCCTGCTGCCCGAGGCCGATCCGTTCTCGCGGCAGATCATGATGAGCCACGGCACTTTCCTGGAACTGCTGGATATCGCGGCGCGTGAACGAGGACTGAGGGCCGACATCTCGCTGTTTCCGGAGGGGCCGTTCGGCCCTTCGACGCTCGACCAAAGGCCCGTCGCCCGCATCCGCCTGGTGGCCGATCCCACGCTGGCCAAGGACCCGCTGTTCGCGCAGATTCTGCATCGTCGCACCAACCGCAGCGCCTATGACGCAGCCCGCCCGGTGCCGCCGGACGCCTGGGCGGCGATGACGGAGAGCGTCAAGCCGCATTCACTGCGTTTTGGCTTCGCCGGTCTGGATCAGTCCGATTTGCTGCGGCGCCACCGCGCCATTGCTGCCGCGGCATGGCGCATCGAACTGACCACGCCGCGCGTGATCATGGAGACTTACAAGGTATTGCGCGTCGGCGCCACGGAGATCGAACAGCACCGGGATGGCTTGTTCGTGCTTGATCGCATTCCGGTGCTGATGAGCAAGATCGGGCTGTTCGACCGCAGCCAGCCGCCGGCGCCGGATGACTACGCGACGACCAGCCAGATCAAGGATTTCAACGCCAAGCTCGAAGCAACGCCGGGTTTTCTGTGGATGGTGAGCGAGGGCAATGACCGGGTGACCCAGATCAACGCGGGCCGCGCCTACCTCCGGGTGCAGCTCGCCGCCACCGCCGCCGGCATCGCGCTGCAGCCACTGTCGCAGGCCTTGCAGGAATATCCGGAGCAGGCGCAGCCCTACGCCGAGATTCGCAGCCTGCTGGGTGCGACGCAAGCCAACCGCACCGTGCAGATGTGGGCCCGTGCCGGTTTTGCGCCACCGGTCGGCCCGGCGCCGCGGCGCGGCGTGGACGCGCAGTTGATCCGGGCCTGAACCGATGCTGACTTGGGGCTTCATCCTGATCGCGATGGTGCTTTCGGCCGCCGCTGGTACGGTGATGCTGGGCCGGCGGCGCTGGCAGCGCGAGACCGCCGCCCGGCGCACGATGATGCGGGCCGCTTGTTTCCCCTCGTCCGTGGCGACCTATGACCGGCGCGAAATCGAAGCGCTGCCGCCGCCCGTCAAGCGCTACTTTGAAGCTGCGTTGCAGGACGGCCAGGCCATGGTCGCCAGCGTTCGCTTCGCGCAGCAAGGGCAGTTCCGGCAGGACGAGAAGAAGGACACTTGGCAGCCGTTCCGGGCAACCCAACTGGCGACCATGCATCCTCCCGGTTTCGACTGGGACGCGCGGATCAGGATGGCGCCGGGGCTTGATGTCTGGGTTCGCGACGCCTATGCCCTGGGTGTCGGCTCCTTGCGTGCTTCGCTACTCGGCGTCCTGACCGTGGCCGACCTGCACGACACCGCGGCGTCGGCACGCGGCGAGTTGATGCGCTACCTCGCCGAAGCGGCCTGGTACCCGACCGCCCTGCTGCCCAGCCAGGGCGTACTCTGGGAGGGCATCGACGAGGCGTCGGCGCGCGCGACGCTTGGCGATGGGACGACCACGGTCACGCTGGAGTTCAGATTCGGGACGGACGGCTTGATCGCGTCGGTTTGGGCTGAATCCCGCCCGCGATCAGAAACCGAGGCAGCGCCGTGGCTGTGTCGTATCAGTTGCTACGAGCAACGGGGTGGCATGCGCGTCCCGGCTCTGGGCGAAGTCGAATGGGAATTGCCGAGCGGGCCGGCGCCGTACTTTCGCGGGCGCATGACGGACATCGACTATGAGTTCGCGACTCGCTGATCGGGCCGCCATCGAGTCAGCCTCCATGGCCCCGCTGCCGAGAAATCGGCCGGCCCGGCCATGAAATAATGGGGCCAGAGTGATTTGCGAAAATTGAATGTCTCTGGCCCCATTGGCTACTCGCCGCTCTTCCTAGGCGTCGATACGGATGTGAATGGGCAGCAGGTCAAAACTGGCGCTTTGCCAGCCGGAGAAGAGGTTGTAATAGGAGGCGGTACCGCGGAAGTGGATGTTGAAGTACTTGTCGCCCTTCTCGTCCTTTTCGAAGTTAGCCGAATAGCCGATCTTGAGCTTGGCAAGGTTCAGAAAGTTGTATTCCCAGTCGTAACCAATGTTGTGGTTACCGAAGTCGTAGGCCAAGGTTTGCACCGGGATGCCGAAAAAGACCGGCGTGAATTCCAGGTGCGCAACCCAATCGTCTTCACCGGACTCGCTGGTGGTCACCGTGAGCCCCACCTTGCCTTTCATGCCGATGACTTCCCAAATGGTGAAGTCGAAATCCTGCGACCAGGAGCCGGTCGCGTCGGCCGGCACGCCCTCGCTGACAACAAGCCGCGGCTCCGGGGCCGTCGGAATGGTTGCATAGGCTGACGCCACCTTATCCTTCAGGACGTCAACGTTGATATTTAGCTTGGCCGCCAACTTTTCCCAATCGGCGGCAGGGACTTGAGAAGCTAGTGCATTTGCGACATCGATACTCATGGCGAAATCTCCTGCAATGGATCGGCCTTGGCTTCGACTACCCGGAGTCCGGCCGGCCAAGGCCTGGCGGCGAACCCAGAGAGCATTCCAAAGGATATGCCTTTCGAATTATGCACCTAGCCTGCGCCGCATGAGCCGTATTTACACGTTCAGGTAAATACCATACCGCTCCGTTCAAAATGAATACAGGTCGACAACGCCAAGATCGTCTGCCAGCGCAGGGATGGCGTGTGGAGTGAATCAAGGCAGATATCGCAGGGAACGCCGCTGGATACCGCTGGCGGAGACACGCGGTGGATTAATTCAAGATCTATGCTGATCAGCAATGAACAGGCAAAGCAGGTGCAACGTCGAAACGCCAACCCCAAACGCTTACTTCCGGTCGATCTGGATGCTTTCCTTGCTGCCGCTGTTGGCGACGGAAACCATGATGCCGATCCCGATCAGGATAACGACACCGATCAAGGTCCAGGTTGTGCCAATACTTTCCAGAATGCCCAGCTTCCACAGTGCAGCCAGAATACCGCCCACCAGGAAGACAAAACCGACGAGATACATCCCGGCCCATTTCATATCAAGCTCCTCAGATCTGATCGCCAACCTGGCACGGGAGCAACGAGAAAAGCTGTTCGCCGGGCTGACCTGCCCGCGCCAATGCTCGGGATCGCCGCACCGGCCCGTTGCTCAATAGCGCAGCATAGGTGGTGCGGCAGGGCGGAATCGGTGCGCTGACGCACGCTGGGCGAAGCCCGGAAAAAAGCCGGCGTTGCGGCCGGCTTCTGGTTGCAGTATCAAACGGGGCAGAATGATTTACAAAAATGAAATGACTCCGGGCCAGATGACTGGCGCGCTTGTACAAATTATTCTACGGCGCGCGCGGCGCCCGGCACTGCATTCCTGCCAGCTACTTGCTGTGAACAGGCCCTAGACCCTGAAGGAGCCGACCGACGTCTTGAGTCGCTCAGACAACTGATCAAGTCCGCGCGAAGCATCCAGACTAAGCGCCAGACTGGCCGAGGTCGCTTCGAGCCCGGAGGTAATCTCTTCCATATTGCGCGCGATATTGTTGCTGGCTGAAGCCTGTTCCTTCACCGACAGGCTGATCTCATCGACGCCAAGACTCGCGGTCTCGACGCGGGCAATGGTCGTTTCCAGCGCGGCAAGCGTCCTGGCCATGTTTTCCTGGCTGTACTGCAAGGTATTCACGCCGCGATCCACTGATTTGGCAACCGACTGCGAATTCTCGGCGAGCAGTTTGGTGAGATTTTCGATGTCCGCGCCGGAGCGGCCCGACTGCTCCGCCAATTTGCGCACTTCATCGGCGACCACGGCGAAGCCCCGGCCGGACTCCCCGGCCCGCGCGGCTTCGATGGCCGCGTTGAGCGCCAGCAGATTGGTTTGTTCGGCAATCGCCTTGACCTGCTGGGTCAACGCGGAAATCGAACCCGTGTTCCGCATGAATGCTTGCGTCGTATTCCGTATCTCTTCAACGGCGCCCTGAATTTCCTCGATATTGGCGCTTAGCTGCTCCATGTTGCGCCAGCCCTCGCGACTGCCCGCCAGACTTTCGTCAGACAGGTTGCGGACCTCGCCGGCTCGATCGGCGACCGAAGCGATGCTCGTCGCCAGTTCTTCGATGGTGCTGGAGATGGCGGCGACAGCGTCACTCTGATAGCGGACCTTCTCGGCTCCCACTTCGGACTGTTGCCGGACCGTACTCGCGCTTTCGCCAATCAGGCTGGAATCCCGCCGGGCATCGTTCACCAACCGTGACAGGCTCCCGTTCATGTGATGCAGCGCCTGCATGAGGGTCGCCGCCTCGTCGCGCCCAACCGCTTCCATCTGCCCGGTCAGATCACCCGAGGCGACGCGCTGGGCTGCCTCGACAGCGATCGCCAGCGGCCGCAGGGTACGTCGCCGCAGGGCAAAGACCGTGGCAACCAGAAGCAGGGAACAGAATACGGATACCACGGAAACAGAGATCTTGATGAAGCTCGCCGCTTCCGTCGTCAGAGGCGCGAACGCCCGCGAATTCTCCATCATGGCGTCCATGCCCGGGCGCAGTCGCAGCGCCAGCTCCACCGGCATGGCGCCAGTCTGCGTCGGGAAGGCGGCGATAGTCGCCAACATGCCATCGACGTCGGCAATGTCCTTTTGCGGAAGATCGATCAGGGGGCCGAACCCCAACCAGCGCAGGAGTTGCTGCTCAAAGCCGAAGACTTCGTTGTCGGCCCGAACCGCGAGGAGGCGTGCCTGCCCCAGATGCGCCGAAATGTTTTCAATACGCACATCGGAAGCATTTCTCGCCGCCTGCTCGACGCTACTCAAGGCCGCGTCGATACGCAGCGCAAGCTCCATATGGTTACGTTCGAGAAAGTGAAATGTGGCGGCTTTTCCCATCAGCCGGACACCGTACATCGTCACGAGTGCGACCAGGATGGCGGTGCCGATTGCTATGGAAAACCGCTGCTTAAGCGACCACCGACCCTCTGCAAATAGTCCTCCGGTGTTACCAGGCAACTTAGCCCCCTTTAATGAACTCACTGAATTAATGAAGTCAGGTCAGCACCCACTGACCAGTACGCGCTGGATTTACTGCCAGTTTCAAGCGCCTGCCGAATGCTCGGGCGCCAACCTTTCGCCCCCTGAACGTTCGGGCTTCAAGTCAGGCGCATCGTTGTGAGTAGTCCTACCAAGCACAACAGGGCGACTCGCAAGCCGCCCAAACGCCCGGCCAGAATTTAAAGGAATGCATCCTGACCGCCTATTAGACTTTGGTTTAGGTGACACAGAACTCAAGCCGATGCCTGCACGCACGGGAATCTGTCCGGATTCTCTGGAACTTGTCCCGCAAATAAAAAGAGGCCTGGTGTTCCAGGCCTCCGTTGCATTTCATCGAAATGAATAGTCAGGCAGCAACCTTCCCCTTGCCGCGCGCCAGGCGCCGCACCACGGCGACCATGCGATCAACTTCCTCGCAGGTGTTGTAGAAGGCCAGGGACGGCCGCACCGTAGCTTCGACGCCGAAACGCCGCAGGATCGGCTGGGCGCAGTGGTGGCCGGAGCGCACCGCGATGCCTTCCTCGTTCAATGCCCGGCCGACCTCTTCGGTCGAGTAGCCGGCCAGCACGAAGGAAGCCACGCTCGCCTTGTCCGCCGCCGTGCCGATCAGGCGCACGCCGGGAATCGAGGACAGGCCGCGCGTCGCATAGACCAGCAGGTCGTGCTCGTAGCGGGCGATGTTCTCGATGCCGATGCGTTCGACGTAATCGAGCGCCGCACCCAGACCCACCGCGTCGGCGATGTTGCCGGTGCCGGCTTCGAACTTGCTCGGAGCGGGCTGGAACAGCGTCTTCTCGAAGGTGACGTCGGCAATCATGTTGCCGCCGCCCTGCCAGGGAGGCATCTGCTCCAACAGCGCCGCCTTGCCGTAAACCACGCCGATGCCGGTCGGACCGAAGATCTTGTGACCCGAGAAGACGAAGAAATCGGCATCAAGCGCCTGCACATTGACGCGCAGATGGGAAACCGATTGCGCGCCATCGACCAGCACCTTGGCGCCGGCCGCGTGGGCCATGTCGATGACCTGCTTGATCGGCGTCACCGTACCCAGCGCGTTGGAGACCTGGGTCACCGAAACGAGCTTGGTCCTGGCGTTAAGCAGCTTCTGGAGTTCGTCCAGTTTGAGCTGCCCGCTGTCGTCGACCGGGATGACGCGAATCTTCGCACCCACCTGCGCCGCCAGTTGTTGCCAGGGCACGATGTTGGCGTGGTGTTCGAGCAGCGAGACGACGATCTCGTCGCCTTCGCCGATGTTCTGGACGCCCCAGGTCTTGGCGACCAGGTTGATGGCTTCCGTCGCACCGCGCACGAAGATGATCTCGTCGGCCGAACCGGCGCCAAGGAAACGCTGCACCTTGTTGCGTGCGGCCTCGTAGGCGTCGGTCGCCCGCGCCGCCAGTTCATGCGCCGCACGGTGAATATTGGAATTCTCGTGGGCGTAGAAGTAGGCGAGACGGTCGATCACCGACTGCGGCTTCTGCGTCGTCGCGGCGTTGTCGAACCAGACCAGCGGCTTGCCATTGACGCGTTCCTGCAGGATCGGGAAGTCGCGGCGCACAGCATTGACGTCGAAGGGCGGACGCGCAGACGGAGCGATCTCCGGCTCGCGCGCCGCATCCAGGAAATAGAAATTGCCCGGATTTTGCGGTTGCCCCTGGGGCCAGCCGTTGCCTCTATGGTCGGTCAGATCGGCTGATTTTCGGTCATTGCCGATATCCGCCAGCAGCGCCAGCAGTTCGCCCTGCCCCGGCAGGCCGAAGCTCTGCGCGACAACACGGTTCTCCGGCTTGGCCGGCACGCCGGACTGCGCGTACGGACTGGCTTCGCCGATGAAGTAGTACGGCGAGCCCGGTGGCGAAACTGGCAGCGACTCGGTAAAAGCGCTCGGCGGCTGTGGCGGCGTAACGCTGGGCAGCGAGGCCGCATAGGCTTCCGGCACACCGAACTGGCCCAAACCACCCTCCTCCCCCTTCAAGGGGGAGGCCGGGAGGGGGATGGGTCGAAGCGTCGGAGCGTCGCCGAGAGACAAGTCGGACCTATGGAACCCATCCCCACCCCAACCGGAGGGCTGGCTCTGCATAGTCAGCCCGTTCGGACGGCGCAGAGCAGTGCTCTGCGAAACCCCGTCCTCACCCCCTTGAAGGGGAGGGAGTGGAGCCGGCGCGCCGCCCGCATTGGGTGAAGACGGCAACGAGTTCAACGACGGTTCAGGCGCGCCCGGCAACCGCCGGAAGAATTCCGATGCCATCCGTCCAAGCGTGGCCTCGTCAGGAAGTCCGGGCGCCGATCCGGCGCTCAGCCCCTCGACGCCATTACTTGTAGGTGTCGGGATATTCATGGTACTTGCCGATCTCCACATCTTCGAGGACTGCAATCGCATCCGGCACCAGCACGGCCAGCGAGCAATACAGCGAAATCAGGTAGGACGCGATGGCGTTGCGGTTGATGCCCATGAAGCGCACCGACAGACCCGGGCTCTGTTCGCCGGCCAGACCGGGCTGGAACAGACCAACCACGCCCTGGCGCTTTTCGCCGACGCGCAGCAGGATGATGCTGGTCTTGCCGCCATCAACCGGGATCTTGTCCGACGGAATCAGCGGGATACCGCGCCAGGTCAGGAACTGGGCGCCGAACAGCGAAACGGTCGGCGGCGGCACGCCACGGCGGGTGCATTCGCGACCGAAGGCAGCGATGGCCAGCGGATGCGCCAGGAAGAAGGCGGGTTCTTTCCAGACCTTGGTCAACAGGTCATCAAGATCGTCCGGGGTCGGCGCGCCGGTCAGCGTCGAAATGCGCTGCTCGTCGGCGATGTTGGCGAGGAGGCCGTAATCCGGATTGTTGATGAGTTCGGATTCCTGACGTTCCTTGATCGTCTCGATGGTCAGGCGCAGTTGTTCCTTGATCTGGTCATGCGGGCTGCTGTACAGGTCGGAAACGCGGGTATGCACGTCGAGGATGGTGTTGACGGCATTGAGGAAGTATTCGCGCGGCTGCTCGTCGTAATCGACGAAGGTGTTCGGCAGCTCGGACTCATCGCGCTGCGAGCAGGCCACGCGCACATCGGCCGGGTTCTTGACGGTGTTCAGGCGGTAGATACCGGCTTCGACCGGCAGCCATTGCAGCAGGTGCACCAGCCAGCGCGGGCTGATGGTCGATAGCTGGGCCGTGGTCTTGGTGGCATTCGCCAACTGCCGTGCGGCATTGTCGCCCAGGGCAGTGGCTTCGGGATGTTGAGCCATGTAACTCTCCTTAGATCAGGAATGAAAATGTTTATAAGAAAATTAGCTAAGCATTCTCGTGAGCGGCCCCGGCCGACTCAACATGCTATAGCCATCAACGGATTGCTTATTTCAGGCGGCTTCCTGCTCGCAGTGCGACAGCAGGCAGGACAGGCTGATGTTCAGTGCCCCCGCCAGCTTGGCCGCCGTGGCCAGCGACGGAATGACCTTGCCGCGCTCGACCTCGCCGAGATAGGAGCGGTTGAGGTCGGCCTTTTCGGCCAGCAATTCCTGCGACCAGCCGTGGTGTTCGCGGAAATGCCGGACGGAGCGGCCGAAGGTGGAAATGAATTCGGTCATTGGACAACCCGCCCGGCGCCGCCCGGTTCCTGCTTGACGCTGGCCTGCGAGACATGACTGCCCGGCGGCACGCTGCGCGTCAGCCAGACGTTGCCGCCGATGCTCGAACCATGGCCGATGGTGATGCGGCCGAGGATGGTCGCCCCGGCATAGACGACGACTTCGTCCTCGAGAATCGGATGCCGTGGCGCGCCCTTTTCCAGCGCCCCGCTTTCGTCCTGGGTAAAGCGCTTGGCGCCCAGGGTCACCGCCTGATAGAGGCGGACGCGCCGACCGATGATGGTCGTTTCGCCGATCACCACACCCGTGCCATGATCGATGAAGAAGCCGGGACCGATGGTCGCCCCCGGATGAATGTCGATACCGGTGATCGAATGGGCGATCTCGGACAGGATGCGGGCAACCAGCGGTGCGCCCAACACATACAAGGTATGGGCCAGCCGGTAATAGATCACCGCCAGGATGCCCGGATAGCAGAGCAGCACTTCATCGACGCTGCGCGCCGCCGGGTCGCCCGAATAGGCGGCCTCGACATCGGAATCGAGCAGGCCGCGCAGGGCCGGCAACTGCTGGGCGAAGGCCCGGACGATCTCGGCCGCCTGCGACTCGACATCGTTCTTTTCCTCGCACTGCAGACGCCGGTTGTAGCCCAGTTCTAGCTCGACCTGGCCGAACAGCGCATTGAGCGCCGCATCCAGCGTGTGGCCGACGTAGAAGTCTTCGCCTTCCTGATGCAGATCGGCCGGCCCGAGGCGCATCGGGAAAAGCGCGCCGCACAGCGCTTCGGCAATTTCCTTCAGCGCCTCGCGCGACGGGAATTCGCGCACGGCGAATTCCCGGCTGCGCTGCTGCTGCGCGCGCCAGCGATCGCGGGCGGCGTGCAACTCGGCAACGATTTCCTTGACGCCCCAGCCGCCAACCTGCTCGTAGGCGAGGGACGAGTTGGCGACCGGGTGCCTCATGCGGCCAGCCCGGCTTCGTTGAACAAGCCTTCGAAGAGGATCGAGCTCAGGTAACGCTCACCGGAATCGGGCAGGATGACGACGATGGTCTTGCCTTCGTTTTCCGGCTTCTGGGCCAGACGCGCGGCAGCAGCCACGGCGGCACCGCTCGAGATGCCGGAAATGATGCCTTCTTCCTTGGCCAGACGACGGGCGTAGAGCACGGCATCCTCATTGGAAACCTGCTCGATGCTGTCGACCAGCGCCAGATCGAGGGTCAGCGGCACGAAACCGGCGCCGATGCCCTGGATCTTGTGCGGGCCGGGCTTGATCGGCTCGCCGGCGCGGGCCTGCGTGAGCACCGGGCTGGTCGCCGGTTCGACGGCCACCGACTGGATCGCCTTGCCCTTGGTTTGCTTGATGAAGCGCGAAACGCCGGTGATGGTGCCACCGGTGCCGACGCCGGCAACGAAGATATCGACCGCACCGTCGGTGTCGTTCCAGATTTCCGGGCCGGTCGTGGCTTCGTGGATGGCCGGATTGGCCGGGTTCTTGAACTGTTGCAGCAGCACGTACTTGGCATCGGAAGCGGCGATTTCCTCGGCCTTGGCGATGGCACCCGGCATGCCCTTGGCGCCTTCGGTGAGCACCAGCTTGGCGCCGAAGGCGGTGAGCAGCTTGCGCCGTTCGATACTCATCGTTTCCGGCATGGTCAGGGTCAGCGGAATGCCCTTGGCGGCGGCGACGAAGGCCAGCGCGATGCCGGTGTTGCCCGAGGTCGGCTCGACCAGTTCCTTGCCGGCGCCGAGCAGGCCGCGCTTTTCGGCGTCCTCGATGAGCGCCTTGCCGATCCGGTCCTTGACCGAGTAGGCCGGGTTGCGCCCTTCGATCTTGGCCAGCACGGTGGCCTTGGCGCCGTCGAGAATGCGGTTGAGCTTGATCAGCGGCGTGCCGCCGATCGACTGCGAATTATCGGTAAATGACTTGGACATGCTGTTCTCCTGTGAATTGAATGGATTAATCCTGGACCCACGGCAGGCCGGCATGGCGCCAGCCGTTGAAGGCGCCACGCCGCTGCTGCGCGTCGAGATCGCCCTCGAAACCTTCGTTGATATTGAAAACGTTGCTGAAACCGGCCTTGGTCGCTGCTTCGGCCGCCGCCGCCGAACGCTTGCCACTACGGCAGAGCAGCACGAAGACCTCGCCCTTGCCGCCCTTGCTTTCCAGTTCCTTGGCGAAACGCGGATTACGCGACAGCGACAGGCCGGTCGCCCAGGCGACATGCTTCGAATCCGGCACATGGCCGACGAACTTGCGTTCCTCGAGGGTGCGCACATCGACCAGCACGGCCTCGCCACAGCTCACCAGTTGCCAGGCATCACGCGGCGACAGACTCCCGGCATAGGGCAAAGCCTCGGCCTGGGCGCGCTGACGGGCGTTTTCGAGAATCGGCGAGACACCTGCGGAATAAGTCTCCCCGGCATGGTGCGCTGCGGCGCTGGCCGACTGCGGGCGATCAATCACGAGATCGGACATCGATGTTCCTTTCGCTTCTTGGCGGCCGGTGTTTGCTCGCCGGCGCGGGTTGAAATCGGCGTCGTCAAAACTGGGCAACGACGTCTGTAGCCACCAATTTATTCCTCGCCCCTCATGCCAAGAACGAATAAAAATTCACATCGATATAAGAATTTCGGGCGCCAAACCGGGCCGGCCGGAACTCGCGAACGGCATATCGAAATAGCCAGAAAGTCTTTGGCGAAAGCTGCCCGGCGCGGCAAGCTGGCAGTCAGCCGCCGGATTTAATCGATAACTTGCCCGGGCGGGATACAAATTCAGGGCTAAAGCGTCGCTCGCTCCACCCTCCCCGGGAGCCGGCCTCGCCGGATATACCGGGGAGCAAGGAGCAACACCATGGTTCTGACCCTCGAACTGCCGATCCGGCAAATCACCCCGCAACACGCCTACGAACAGCGCTTCGGCGCCCTGCCCTGCTGGCTGGACGAGATCGACCCGGCCGAAGCCTTGTCCCTGTTACGTTTCGCCTTGCGCCGGGGGGCGCCGCTGGCCCCCGCTGATTACCTGCATTGAGCTATCACACGGCGACATCGGCCAGCGCGCTGCTTAGCTGGCCGATGCTGCGCCGGCTGAAAACAATGGGTACCGCCATATCGTCGGCCGCCCGGCGAATCTTCCTGGCCAAACCGTGATTGATGAAATCCACCATGACCACCACGACACGGGTATCGAGTGGAATCGAGCGATGGCATTCGCTCTGCTTGCGTCCGCTCCAGTGGCGCACCGGGCCGAAGCCCTGCTGCGCCAGAAAGTCCTTGTACGTTCCTACCCGGTCACCACCGACGATTAATGCCGACATGATCAGCTCCCTGAAAGATTGACAGACTCAATCTAAAGGCAGGGCTCGGCAGGCAGAACGAGTTTATTGTTGGAAGAACATAAACCCGTTTTTCATAAGCATTGATTAGCTGGCGACAAAAGCGCGCAGCGCGTCGAGCACGGCATCCGGCCGCTCGGCCATCAGCGCGTGGCCGCTGCCTTCGATGCTGACCAGCCGGGCACCGGGGATGAAGCCGAGCAGCGCTTTGGCCGCTTTCGGCGAGGTCATCCGGTCCTGGCTGCCGGCGATGATGAGCAAGGGCGCGGCGATGCCGGCCAGGCTTTCCGGGCTGCGGGCATAGGCATTGCAGGCAGTCATGTCGACGTGAAAGACGCCCTTCTTCTGGCGCTCCATGAGCCGCTGGTTCATGCCGAGCAGCCACAGGCCGGGTACCGTGTTGCCGCCGATCTGGCCACTCGCCGAGTAGGAGAAGGCATTGATCATCGCCACCGCCTTCGGCTCGTCGTCACGCGTTGCATCAAGCAAAGCCTGCGACACCGGCATCGGCAGCGAGGTGCCGATGAGTGCGGCTTTGGCGACGCGCCCCAGGAAACGGGTGGCGACTTCCAGCGCCACCAGCGAGCCCATGCTGTGACCGATCACGATGGCTTTTTCGACACCGGCGGCGTCGAGCAAGGCGACGATCCACTCGGCCAGCGCTTCGATCGACGGCAGCGCCTCGCCGTCGCTGCGGCCGTGACCGGGCAGATCGGGTACCAGCACCGAGTAGCCGTGGTGGGCGAACCACCGGCTCTGCAGCCCCCAGCAGGAATGGTCCTGCTGCGCGCCATGAATGAAGACGACAACCGGCTGCTGCGCGATGGCTTCGCGCGCCAACTTCTTGCCGCCGGTGTAAACGTAGGCCGGCTGGCCGGAAACATTGATTTCCATGCTCAGGCCTTTGCTGCGGCAGCCAAACCGCGATTGATATCTTCGATCAGGTCATCCGCATCCTCTAGGCCGATCGACAGGCGGATGGTCCCCGGATGGATGCCGGCAGCGACCAGCGCCTCGTCCGACATGCGGAAATGCGTGGTCGACGCCGGATGGATGACCAGCGACTTGGCATCGCCGACATTGGCCAGGTGCGAAAACACCTTCAGCGCCTCGATGAACTTGCGGCCGGCTGCCCGGCCGCCGCTCAGGTTGAAGGTGAACACCGAACTGCTGCCCCGCGGCAACAGTTTCTTCGCCAGTTCGTGGTCGCGGTGGTCCGGCAGATCGGGATGGACCACCGCCTGCACCGCCCCACCGACCAGCGAGGACAAATGCGTCACCACTTTGCGGGTGTTTTCAATATGGCGCGCCATGCGCAGCGGCAGGGTTTCCAGGCCCTGCAGTATCTGGAAGCTGGAGAGCGGGCTGAGGCAGGCGCCGAAGTCGCGCAGCCCCTCGCGGCGGGCACGCAGCAGGAAGGCGGCGACCGTCGATTCCTCGGTGAACACCATGTCGTGGAAGCCGGCATAGGGTTCGGCCAGGGTCGGGAATTTGCCGCTGGCAGACCAATCGAAGGCGCCGGAATCGACCACCACGCCGCCGATCACCGTACCGTGGCCGGAGAGGAACTTGGTCGCCGAATGGAAGACGAGGTCGGCGCCATGCTCGAAAGGCCGCAACAGGTAAGGCGTCGTGAAGGTCGAATCAACCAGCAGCGGCAAGCCGTGCTCGTGGGCCAGGGCTGAAACGCGCGGGATGTCGAGCACATCCAGCCCCGGATTACCCAGGGTTTCGCCGAACAGCAGGCGGGTTTCCGGGCGGATGGCGGCACGCCAGGCATCGAGATCGCGCGGATCGACGAAGGTGGTGGTGATGCCGAAGCGCGGCAGCGTGTATTCGAGCAGGTTGTGCGAACCGCCGTACAACGAACGGCTGGCCACGATATGCCCGCCGGCGCCCATCAGCGTGGTGATCGCCAGATGCATGGCGGCCTGGCCGGAAGCCACGGCAATACCGCCAACCCCGCCTTCGAGCGCCGCCATGCGCTCTTCGAACACGGCGTTGGTCGGGTTGGAAATGCGCGAATAGACATGGCCGCCGCGTTCCATATTGAACAGCGACGCGGCCTGCTCGGCATCCTTGAAAACGAAGGACGAGGTCAGGTAGATCGGCTGGGCGCGGGCGCCGTACTGGCTGTCCGGCACCTGGCCGGCATGCAGCGAAAGCGTATCGAATTTGTAGCTCACCGGCCCGCCCCCGAGCCGACCATTGGTTTTTCCAATCTCATGTTGCGTTCTCCGTTACCCATCGTTGGGCGATCAATTTTTTCGGGAATATAGTTTTTGGCCAAGCGACCACGAACTATGAAATTGTTCGTAGCTTATACAAATCCCCGATAAACGATGCGGCAAGGCCCACCCGCAAGGCAGACGGTCAAGCCGGCACGCCCTCCTCGGCACTGAGCTCGACGTCGCCGAGCAGGCCGAAACGCTTCATCTGGGCGCGCAGGATATTGCGCGAGATGCCCAGCCGCTTGGCGGTTCTGACCTGATTGCGGCCGCAATGATCGAAGGCGGTGAGAACCAGGGTGCGCTCGAATTCCTCGGCGACGTCGGGCAAATCGCCATCGAGAATAGTGCGCACCAGGTTTTCCAGACGCGCCCGGTGCGACAACTCGTCCTGCCCCGCCGCCAGCCCATCCGGACGGCTGACGTTCATCAGGCGCAGGTCTTCGCCATGAATGGTTTCGTCGGAGCAGAGTATGGTCGCATAGTGCAGAACGTTTTCCAGTTCGCGGATATTGCCCGGCCAACTGTACGCCAGCAGCCGGGCGCCGGCCTCGTGCGCCAGGGCGATCGACTTCAGCCCGAGTTTGCGCCGGTAGACTTCGGCAAAATGGTAGGCCAGCGGCAGGATGTCGCCCGGCCGCTCGCGCAGCGGCGGCAACTTGACGGTCGCGACGTTCAGGCGGTAGTAGAGATCGGAGCGGAAATGCCCGGCCTGGATGGCCTGGTCGAGTTCGACATTGGTCGCCGCGATCAGGCGAATATCGAGCGCGATGCTCTTGCGCGACCCCAGGCGGGTCACCTGGCGCTCCTGCAAGACGCGCAACAGTTTGACCTGCAGCGAGAGCGGGATATCGCCGATTTCGTCGAGGAACAGCGTGCCGCCATTGGCCGCCTCGAACCAGCCGGCGCGGGCCTGGGCGGCACCAGTGAAGGCCCCCGCCTCGTGGCCGAAGAGCTCGGCTTCGACCAGCGTTTCGTTGAAGGCCCCGCAGTTGATCGCGACAAACGGCCCCTGGCGCCCGCTGCGTTCGTGCACATGGCGGGCGACCAGTTCCTTGCCGGTCCCGGTTTCGCCGATGATCAGCACCGAAGCATCGCTCGGCGCGATCTTGTCGATATGTTCGAGTAGCGCCTGCGAGCGCGGATCGTCGAAAACCAGGGCCTTGGCCCGGATCGACAAGGCCAGCTCATCGGTATTGGGAAAAGTCAGCAGTTTTACGCTATTGGCCATGAAAACCCCTTGTTCGCTCGATGCCAAGTCAAAAAATTTGGGTATTTCCCTGGGCAAAGATGGGAAATACCGGATTGGCGGCCAGTCTAGCGGCCGGGCCACGGCATTAAAACGACAAAAAAATTACGTGCTTATATCCTTAAGCCCCTGCCGGGCCATGGAGCGCGCGGTGATCGGGGCGATCTATTGCTGGCCGCCGGATGCGATTTCGCCCAAGCTTACCTCTATGCCCAGGCGCTGCCGGCCGAGCAATTCGAGCAATGGGCCTGGCCGGCGTCCGCTGTTGCCGGTGCAGCACCCGCGGCCGCCCGACTGACCTGAATTCAACAGTGCAGCCCCTCGCCCGGCGGTACGGGGAACGACACAAGCCGGCGCGAACGGCGTGGCCAGCGGCAATCCACCAAGTGGCGCGATAGTTGCTAAGAGGCCAGGGGGAAGTTGCACGACCGGCCGTCGAAGCTACCTTTCGGCCACCCGGCCAATTGATCTACGGCCAGGCCGCGCGGGCTTTCTCGCCTTTCCATCAATTACCTCCCGAAAGAACTGTCCGTGAAAAAAATCCACATGCTTTGCGCCCTGCTCCTGGGTCTCGTCGCCAGCGCCGCCTTCGCCCAGCAGGCAGCGCCCACCGCCCAGCCATGGAACTACAAGACCAAACAACTGAACCGCGCGGAAATCGACGGTTTGCTGGCCAAGCCCGCCCAGGTCGTCGTCATCGACGTCCGCCGCCCCGACGAACTGATCAGCAAGGGCAGCTTCCCGGCGTACCTGAGCATCCAGAGCAAGGAACTGGAAAACCACCTCGCCTACATCCCGCGGGATCGCCAAATCATCACCGTTTCGAATCGCGCCCATCGCGCCGGTGCCGCCGGCGACCTGCTGAGCGGCAAGGGCTTCAAGGTGGCCGGCGCGGCCGGCTCGCTGGATTACGAAGAGCAGGGCGGCACGATCGCCCGGATTACCCCGCCCCCGCCGAAAACGGCGCCCTAAGGAAACGCATATTCCTCACCAGGCGTACAAGGAGCGGGTTCAGTCGCGAATGGCGATCTGTTTCATGCACTTTCGCGGCTGAAGCCGCTCCCGGACGGCGAGGCGCCATCACCACTTACCCGAATCGGGTGGCGGGACGCTGCATCTCGAGCAAAACATTTCGATACATTTTCCCTCCGGATATTGCGGCATACTGGCCCCCAGCCGGCTGCTCAGCAGAGCGGCAGAAGATCAGCGGAGAATGTGGCAGCAGCCGATTGCCCCCGCCCTCTGTCCGGCCCCAAATTTCGGAGAATTCAATTGAGTAGAAAATTCTGGTGGGTAGTGCTGTTTCTTGCCACCGGCGCCCATGCGCTGGAGCTCTCACCCCAGGAGCAGCAGTCGCAGGCCGCCTATCTGGCCGCCGAACTGATGTCCCGCTTTCATTACAAGCCAACGGCACTCGACGATGCCTTGTCGGAAAAAATCTTCGATCGTTATCTGAAATCGCTGGATTCGGAAAAATACTTTTTTACCCAGAGCGACATCGACCAGATTTCGGTACTGCGCCCCCACCTCGACGATGCCATTCGAGCCCAGGAACTGGCCCCGGCTTTCGGCATATTCAATCTCTACACGCAACGGGTGGTCGAGCGCTTCACCTATGCCAAGAGCTTGCTCAAGACGGGCTTCGATTTCCAGCAGAGCGAAAGCATGCAATTTTCGCGCGACAAGGAAGCCTGGCCGAAAAGCGAGGAAGAGCTCGGCCAACTGTGGCGCAAGCGCGTCAAGAACGACTGGCTGCGCCTGAAACTGGCCGGCAAGGACGACAAGAGCATCGTCGAAACCCTGGACAAGCGCTATGACGCTTCGATTCGCCGGGTCAGCCGGGTCAAAAGCGAGGATGCCTTCCAGGTATTCATGAATGCCTTTACCTCTTCCATCGAGCCGCATACCAATTATCTCGGGCCGCGCGCTTCGGAAAATTTCGATATCTCGATGCGTCTTTCGCTGGTCGGCATCGGCGCCGTGCTCGAGGAGAAAGACGAATACACCACCATCCGCGAAATCGTGGCCGGCAGTCCGGCCGCCCGCTCCGGCCTGCTCAAGGTCGGCGACCGGATCGTCGGAGTCGGTCAGGGCGAACGCAGCACGCCGGTCGATGTGCTGGGCTGGCGTCTCGACGATACGGTCCGCCTGATTCGCGGCGAAGCCGATTCGGTGGTGTTGCTGGAGATCCTGCCGGTCAATGCCGGGCCGACCGACAAACACAAGCTGGTGCCGCTGGTCCGCAAAAAAATCACCCTCGATACGCAGGCCGCGAAGAAAACGGTGATTCCGGTCAGCGATGGCGGCATCACCCGCCAGATCGGCGTCATTTCCCTACCCTCGTTCTATGAAGATTTCGCCGCCCGGCAAAAAGGCGAACGCGATTTCAAGAGTGCCGCCCGCGATGTCGAACGCATTCTCGGCGAATTGAAAAAGCAGAAAGTCGATAGCGTCCTGATCGACTTGCGCAACAACGGCGGCGGTTCCCTGCTGGAGGCCATCGAACTCACCGGCCTGTTCATCGACCAGGGACCGGTCGTCCAGCAACGCGACGCGCGGGGCCGGATCAGCGTCGAGGGCGATACCCGGGCCGGCGTCGCCTGGAGCGGTCCGCTCGGCGTCCTGATCAATCGCGACTCGGCCTCGGCCTCGGAAATATTCGCCGCCGCCATCCAGGATTACGGGCGCGGCCTGATCATCGGCGAGCCGAGCTATGGCAAGGGTACCGTGCAGAGCATGCTCGACCTCGACCGCATCGCCCGCAACGAAAAACCGCGCTTTGGCGAACTGAAAATGACCGTCGCCCAGTTTTTCCGGATCAACGGCGGCACCACCCAACTGCGCGGCGTGACGCCGGACATCGGCTTCCCCGGCGAAGTCGATGCGGAAAACCAGGGCGAATCGGGTTTCGACAATGCCCTGCCCTGGATTCAGATCGCCGCCGCCGACTACACCCCGGTCAGCAAGCTCGACGATCAGTTGCCGCTACTGCGCAGTCGCCACGAAGACCGGCTGAAGAACGACAAGTTGTTCCAGTTCCAGCAGGAGGACATCGCGGAAATCAACGAACTCCGCAAGAAAAACCTGATCTCGCTGAACGAAGCGGAACGCCGTCGGGAACGAACTATCCAGGAAGCTCGGCAGAGCGCCCGCAAGGCGCTGAGCAATGCCAAAAACACCGGCCCGGAGGGCGGCAAGGACAAGGGCTCGATCCTCCACGATGATGGCCTGCAAGCCGAGGAACGTTCGCTGAGCAACGATCTGGCGGCGGCCGCAGAAAGAAAGAACGCCAAGGATGCCCTGCTCGACGAAGCCGCCCATATCCTCAGCGACCAGGTCGCTCTTTTCAAAAGCGCGCCGCAACTGGCAACCCGGGCTGGCCGCAGCGTACCGCTCCGGGACTAGACCCAACCGCCGTCCCCGCCGCCTCCCAGGGCGGCGACGACGGGCTGTTGGCCGACCAGCAGCCACTGCCCGGCAAGCAGCAGCCCAGGCCCGCGCCCCGGCCTGCCGGGCGGCTCGCCAAATATCCAATAAGCCTTCAAATTCAATCCGCTAGATCACCCGCACCGCCCCAACAGCCGGCTCCTGCCGCCTGGTACGGATATTGCCGTTTGGATCACTCCATCTGTCTAAACTGCAGCACCGTTTTGGAGGTTTCATGCGTCGAGATAAGTTTCCCGTTCTTGGTCTGAGCGCCGCCCTGATCATATCCGCCGGCCCGGCCCACGCCGCATCGTTGCAGGAGGCCGCGACCGCCCTTGCGGTGAGCGGCACCCGGAGCATCGAGTTCACCGGCCGCGGCCATTGGTATCAGTTCGGCCAGGCGCCGAGTGCCGTACTACCCTGGCCGCAATTCGACGTCAGCAAGTATGTAGCCGACATCAATTACGACACATCCAGCGCCCAGGTACAGATCACCCGCCTACAGGCCGACGACCCGCAACGCCGCCGCCCGGCCCCGACCACGCAATGGCTCAAGCAGTACGTCAGCGGTCGGTTCGCCTGGAACCTGCCGGTCGACAGCGCGCCGCAAAGCCCGACGCCGCAGCCCGCCGCTTTCGAAGAACGGCGGGCCGAAATCTGGGCTACGCCGCATGGCTTCATCAAGGCGGCACAGGCCAATAACGCCAGCAGCAAAGCGGCCAAGGACGGCCTCGAAGTGAGCTTCACGGTGGCCGGCAAATACCGCGTCGTCGGCACCATCAACGCCCGGAACGAGGTTGTACGGGTGCAGACCTGGATCGACTCGCCAGTCCTCGGCGACACCCTGGTCGACACGAAATTCTCCGACTACCGGGATTTCAAGGGGGTTCACTTCCCGAGCCGGATCGTCCGCGAACAAGGCGGCCACCCGGTACTCGCCCTCCAGGTGAACGACGTCAAGGCCAACCCCGAGGTCGCCATCGCCGTTCCCGACAGCGTTGCCCAGGCCGCGCCGACCGCCATCACCGTCAAGGTCGACAAGCTGGCCGACGGCGTCTATTACCTGACCGGCGGCACGCACCACAGTGTCGCCATCGAGCAACGCGATCATGTCGTGCTGGTCGAGGCGCCGCTCAACGAAGCCCGTTCGCTGGCCCTGATCGAGAAGATCCAGGAAATCATCCCGGGCAAGCCGATCAAGTATCTGGTCAATTCGCATTTCCACTTCGACCACGCGGGCGGCCTGCGCACCTTCGTCGATGCCGGTTCGACCATCGTCACCCACAAACTGAACGCGGCCTACTACAAGAAAGCCTGGGCGGCGCCACACGGCATCAACCCGGACCGTCTGGCCAGTTCGAAGAAGGCGGCGAAATTCGAAACCTTCGGCGACAAGCATGTGCTCAGCGACGGCGCGCGCCGGATCGAACTGCATGCGCTCGACGGTAGCGGCCATAACGACGGCTTCGCGCTGATCTACCTGCCGGCCGAGAAAATCCTCATCGAAGCCGACGCCTTCACGCCGAGCGCCGCCGGCGCCCCCCTGCCCGCTTCGCCGAATCCGTACAGCGTCAATCTCTACGACACCATCCAGAAACTCAAACTGGACGTCGACCAGATCGCTCCGCTGCACGGCCGCCTGGTCAAACTGGCCGACCTCAAGGCCGCCATCGGGGTCAAGTAGCCGGTGACGCCGGGGCCGCACCGTCGGCCCCGGCCCACCCGGGTCTTAAGGCGCCGGACGGGAGTCCGCTTTCAATTTCTGCACGACTTCCAGCGCTTTTTCGACATTGGCCGTCGGCGTCACGCCGCCAATGGTGGCAGCGATCTTGCCGTCCGGGGTGACGACGAAGGTCGTCCGTTCGGCGAAACCATGGTCGATCTCCTCGCCCTTGCTGTCCTTGATCCCGGGCAGCGCGCCCGACACTTTCAGTTCGTAGGACTTGGCGATCTGCCCGCCGGCATCGGCAGCGACGATCAGCTTACCGGCGCAATAGTCGGGATCGGCCGAGAATTTGTTGAGGCGGCCGATGCTGTCCAGCGAAACGCCGACCACGGAGGCGCCGGCCGCGGTAAAGCGGTCAATGCTTTCGGCAAAGGTATGGGCCTGGATATTGCACCCGCGGGTATAGGCCGCGGGGTAGAAATAGACAACGACCGGACCTTTCTTCAAGGCTTCCTTCAGCGAAAACGGGAAGTCCTTGCCGGCCAGCGAAGCCCGGGTCTGGAAATCCGGCGCGACGCTGCCGGCATTCAGGGCAGCCTGGGCCGGCAGGGCAATGCAAGCGGCCCACAGGCCGGCGATGAGAAGTCGTTTCATGTCTTGTCCCGAAATAAAATCATTCAAAAATACGCGCCACGGCGCAGGGACCGAAAGCTCATTGCAGACTGGAAACGTAGTCGGCCAGCGCATCGATTTCCCTATCCGTCAGCCCTTGCGCCACGGCATTCATGATGCCGCCCGGGCTATTGCGACGTTCGCCGGCCCGCCACTCGATCAACTGCTTTTGCAGGTAACGTCGATGCTGCCCGGCCAGGCGCGGATATTCCGGCTGGGCTGGCGTATGACAGCCAGCGCAAGGCAGAATTCCCCGCCCCGCATCGCCGTTCAGAAAGAGATTCCGGCCGAGCGGATCGGCTTCCCGGCGATCGCCGGCGACCAGCTTCTGGCTGGCGAAATAGGCGGCGATATCGGCCAGATCGGCATCGGCAACGGTTTTCGCCATGATTGCCATGGTGTCGTTGCTGCGTTTCCCGGAGCGGAATTCGGCGAACTGCTTGATGATGTAGCCGACCTGTTGCCCGGCCAGGCGCGGGAACTTGCCGATATTGCCGACCCCGTCCTCGATATCGTTGGCGTTGCCGTCGTGCCCGTGGCACTCGACGCAACGTTCGTCCTCGGCCTTGGCCTTGCCGGCCAGCGCGTTACCTTTCGGCCATGGCGCAGCGGCGGGCGCCAGCCCCCCCGCCTTGCCGCTCTCGGCCTGCGCCGGCCACCCGACACACAAGGCGAAAAACCCGCCGACAAGCGCTCGCGCCAGGTGTCCCATTCATGACTTCTTGTAAAAGTTATGGCAGGACTTGCAGGCCCGCGACAATTCGGTGGTTTTCAGGTTGGCCGTCTCGAAATCCTGGCGGCCAGCCGATTTGACGATGGCATCGCTGAGTTCACGACTTTGCCGGGAGAGGGTCACCGCATCCGGCGCATCGCCTTTGTCGACGTAGAAAGCCTCGATCTGCGCAAACATGACGGCCAGTTCACGGGCATCGGCGATGCTGCCCGGCGCGTTGCTGATCCCGACATTGCCGGTCAGGCTCTTGTGGGTATCCTCGACGGTACGCATGAAGTCGTCGTCGATCGTGCTCTGGGCGGCGAAGACACTACCGGCAAAAAGGGCCGCCAGCAGGAGAAGTGTTCTTGATGTATGCATGGGTATTGGAAAATATTTGATGGCTTCTTGCTGCTCGGCCGGGCGGCAAAACAGCCCGGGAAGCCAACGGCTCCCGGGCTGCCTGATGGTGCCCCGGCTCAGGCGAGCAACTCCTTGACCACCTTGCCGTACACCACGGTCGGCCGTTCGGAACGACCGTTGTTCAGGAAAGTCGTCTTCAGGTGATCGAGGCCGAGCAGGTGCAGCACGGTGGCATGCAGGTCATAGGTATCGACCGCCGTGTCCTTGTCCGCCACCTGCAGGCCGATGTCGTCGGTCGCGCCGTGGGTGTAGCCCGCCTTGACACCGGCGCCGGCCATCCACTGGGTGTAGCCCCAGGGATTGTGGTCACGGCCGGTACCGCTTTCGCCCCAGGAGGTGCGGCCAAATTCGGAGGTCCACACCACCAGCGTCGATTCCAGCAGACCGCGCGACTTGAGGTCGGCGAGCAGGCCTGCGATCGGCTTGTCCACCATGCGGGCCTGGGTGCCGTGGTTGCCTTCCAGATCGCTGTGGGCATCCCAGCTGCGGCGCTCGGCATCGGAAATGTTTTCCGGGTGGCCGGAGACGACATGCACGAAACGCACACCGCGTTCGACCAGGCGGCGAGCCCGCAGCAGCACCTTGCCGTAGCTTTCGCTGGTCTTGTCGTCGAGGCCGTAGAGTTTCTTGGTGGCATCCGATTCCTTGTCCAGATCGACGGCTTCCGGGGCGGCGCGCTGCATGCGGTCGGCCAGTTCGTAGGATTCCAGGCGGGCGCGCAGTTCGGTGTCGCTCGGACGACGATCGGCACCGATGTTGTTCAGCGTTTTGAGCAGGTCGAGCGAGCCGCGCTGCTGGGCAGCCGAACGCAATTCCGGGCGTTCGAGGTAGAGGATCGGCGAATCACCGGGACGGAAAGGCGTGCCCTGATAGACGGCGGGCAGGAAGCCGGAGCTCCAGTTCACCGAACCGGCGCTCGGCTCGCGGTCGCCGTTGTAGAGCACGACGTAGGACGGCAGATCCGGATTCATCGAGCCCAGGGCGAAATTCACCCAGGCGCCCAGGGACGGACGGCCAGGATTGACGTCGCCGGTGTTGAGCTTGAGGATGGAAATGTCGTGGGTCGCACCGACCGTCACGCTGGACTTGATGAAGGCCAGCTTGTCGGCGTGCTGCGCCAGGTTGGGCAGCAGGTTGGAGAACCAGGCACCGCTCTCGCCGTACTGTTTCCAGGTCCGCTTGTCGGAGGCAAACAGTTTGCCGACACCGCCCTGCGTACTGGTCTTGATGCCCTTCATGAAGGAGGCCGGGGTCGGCTGGCCGGCCAGCTTGATCAGCTCGGGCTTGTAGTCGTACAGGTCGAGCGTCGAAGGCGCGCCGTTCTGGTGCAACCAGATGACCGACTTGACCTTACCCTCGAAATGCGGCTTTTTGGGGGCCAGCGGATCGGCCAGTTCGGCCGCCGAAGCGGCATTGATGAAGCCGATGCCGGGGATGAAGGTGCTGGCAGCAGCGCCCCCCAGGCCGAGGCCGGACTTGATCAGAAAATCGCGACGATTGTTACTCATGTCTTTGTTCCTTGAATATTGAATACTTAAAAGCGGTAAGCGAAGTCGTTGGAGTTGGCGACGGTATGCACCAGATCGACGAAGGCGGCACCATGCACCGGGTTCACCAGCTTCGGATCCTTGACGCCAACCGGCACGGCCACTTCGAATTTGCCATTGACCACCTTCTGCTGCACGGCAGCTTCTTCCTTGACCAGGAAGGCCTTCAGCGCGGCGCTTTCGGCCTTGCTCGGCTCACGCGAGAAGAGGATCTGGTAGAGGCGGCTGATCTGGGCGTTCTCGTCCTTGCCGGCTTCGTTGATGACCCGACCGGCCAGGGCTTGCGACCAATTGACCGTGATATCGCTGTTGAACAGGGTCAGGGCCTGCAGCGGCGTCGTCGTCACGTCACGCTTGTGGTGGGCTTGCGACGGATTGGCCGGATCGAAGTTGGAAAGCAGCGGATACGGCAGGCTGCGGCGGCTGAAGATGTAAATGCTGCGGCGATTCCAGTCTTCCTTGTCCTTCGACACCACCCATGCCCGGTTACCGTCGAAATCGGCGGCACCGGTGACCAGGGCCTTGTTGATCGGCGGGAAGACGGCCGGGCCACCGACCTTGTCGTTCAGCTCGCCCGAAGCGTAAAGCAGCGCATCGCGGATTTCCTCGGCTTCCAGACGCTTGCGCGGATAGACGGCGAGCAGCTTGTTCTGCGGATCGGCCTTGGCAACATCTGCACGCTCGGCAGAAGATTGGCGATAGACGCTGGACAGCAGGATGTCACGTTGCAGCTTCTTGACGCTCCAGCCGTTCTTGACGAAATTGTCGGCCAGGTAATCGAGCAGTTCCGGGTTGGTCGGCTTTTCGCCGGCCCGACCGAAGTCGGCCGGGGTCGGCACGATGCCCTTGTCGAACAGCTGGGCCCAGACACGATTGACGTAAACACGGGCGGTCAGCGGGTTGTTGGCGCTCGACAACCAGCTGGCCAGGGCCGTGCGACGCCCCGACGAAGTTGCGGTCGGCTTGATTTCCACCTTGTCGCCACCCCACAGCGCCGGGATGACCGGCTGGACTTCCTCAAGCGGCCGTTCGTGGATACCGCCGAAGCGCACGAAAGTCGGCGGTGCATCGGCATGCCCCAGCTCGGTCGCCGTGGTGATATTGGTCGAACCGCTCAGCGGACGCTGATCGTCAAACTTGCGCAGCTCTGCCTGAAGCTTCTGGTATTCCTTCCAGGCCTCCGGCTTGTCCGCACTATATTGCGGGTGACCTTCCTTGCTGGCTTCGCGCAGATAGCCGGCAACACCGCCATCGGCGCCGGCCACGGTCTTGTGCCGGAAATTGACCCAGCGGTCGAGCGGATTCCAGTCCTTTTCCGGCTTGAAGATCGATTCGCGGCTATCGGTCAGATAACGTTCCTTCTGATACTTGACTGCGGCTTCGCGATACTTGTCGTCGATGGCGCGCTGCTGGTCGCGAATCTCCTTGGTTGCCGCGCGATACTTGGCCTGCTGTTCGGCAAACTTCTTGTCCCAGGCAGACTCGGTGCCCTTGACGAGCGGTGACGACTGGTCGAACGAGGTATTGGCAAAGAAGGCCTGCAGCTGGAAGTAATCCTTCTGGCTCAGCTTGTCCGTCTTGTGGTTGTGGCAACGGGCGCAACCGGTGGTCGAGGCCAGGAAGGTCTCGCCAATGGTGTCGGTGATGTCGGTGGCAATCTGGTACTTGCGCTGCACCAGGTCGCGCGAATTGGCGTTATCCGGGTAACCGGCCAGGAAGCCGGTGGCGATCTTCGCCTCCTGGCTGTCCGGGTACAGTTCGTCGCCCGCTACCTGCTCCTTGATGAAGCGATCGAAGGGCTTGTCCTGGTTGAAGGCGGTGATCACGTAATCGCGATAGCGCCAGTTGTTCGGCCGGGTATTGTCGTTCTGGAAACCCGAGCTGTCGGCATAACGCGCCAGATCCAGCCAGCGGCGGGCCTGACGCTCGCCGAAGTGATGCGAGGCGAGCAGGCGATCAACCAGCTTCTCGTAGGCGTCCGGCGACTTGTCATTGACGAAGGCCTTGACCTCCTCCGGCGTCGGCAGCAGCCCCCAGGCATCAAGCGTCGCCCGGCGAATGAAGGTGGCGCGATCGGTTTCCGGCGACGGCTTCAGGCCCTTGGACTCCAGTTGGGCCAGGATGAAGGCATCAATCGGCTTGCGCACCCAGGATTTCTGCACGACCACCGGCACTGCGGGAGCAGCCACGGCGACATACGGCGACCACTTGGCCGCCGGCTTCTCGTCGGCGGCATTGGCCGCGACAGCCGAGAGCGCCACCAGTACGGCTAAATACGTTTTCTTTTTCATTACCAGCCCCTTGTTTCAAGAGAAGTTTGCAAAACAGACGGGGAGGTAATAGCAGCCATCGTGCCACCGGCATTTATTTACCCGACAACGGGCCAAATAACAAATACAGGCAATTGAATACAAAGGTATTTATAAAAACGGCACAAAACACGGTTGGCATTTTTCCGGTATGCCAACGAGCTTTCATCAAGAAACGGATGTTGAGCCGACAACACCCGGCGCTCCGAACTGTTGGCCCAACAACAGCCCATGACAAAAGGGGCCGCAGCGCCGCCGACGCCATTCCCGAAAGCATGCCGGGCACAGCAGTCGCGGCTGCTGCCAGCGCAACAGCAACTCGCTCAGAGTGCTGAGCCCGGGGCAGCAATAAAGCATTAAAAAACAATTAATCAACAACTTACAACATGGCCCGCATCATGCTTTAAGTCCCCCGCAGCGAAATGGATGACCCAGCCCCCAGCGGCATGCAGTTATCGGAAACCAAAGGACGGGTAGTCCATATTTGAATAGAGGGAGTTATCTACGTGAAGCACATCGCAAGAAAAAAAATCGTCAGCTCGATCAGCCTGGCCCTGCTCGCCCTGGCCAGCAACGCCCAGGCCGCCGCCCCGAGCACGGAAGAATTGTTGAAGCAGTTGCAGACCCTGCGCGCCACCGTCGACGCTTTGCAGAAACAGGTACAGGAACAATCGGAAAGCCTCGCCAAAACCCGGGAAGCCATTCCGGAGGGAGCCGAAGTAGCGACCTCGGCCGACATCGACGGCCTGCGCTCGGCGCTGGAGGATTACAAATACGACTCAGCGCGCAACCGGGAATACAGCACGGCGCTGACCACCCGCGGCCTGACCATCGGCGGAACGCTGACCGGCAGTTACACCTCATCCACCAGCCCATCCGTCGCCAGTTCGAACCGGCCGCAGGGTACACCGGCCGAAAACTCCTTCGGCGTCGGCGCCTCGCTGAGCTTTGCCGGCAACCTGTATCGGGATTACAACGACGGGCGCAACCTCGACTACAAGCTGGGCCTGGCCTTCAGCGCTCCGAAATTCTCCAACAGTGCGGCCAGCACAAATTCTCCGGCCCAGGGCGACAGCGTTGTCCGGCTGACCGATGTCTATTTGCAATACTCGCTGTTCAAGACCAACGGTGGCCTCGAAAACGAGAAACTGACAGTCGCCTTCGGCCAGCAAAAAATCCCCTTCGGCCTGGAAGCCCAGGTCTCGGACGAACTGAAGCCGACCGTCGCCACCGCCCAGTTTCTCGGGACCAGCGCCCTCAACAATATCGGGCAGCGCCAGATCGGCCTGATTTTCCGCGGCGACATCGAACCGACCGTCGATTACGGCTTCAACTACCGCGCGCCGCTGGTCGAATACGCCTTCGGCATTGTCAATGGCAACGGCGCCAACACCAGCGACAACAATTCCCGCAAGGACTACCTGGGTCGCCTGACCTTCACGCTGCCGGTCGATTACAACAGCCTGTTCCGCGAACTGAAGATCGGCGCCTCCTACTACGCCGGTTCGAAAAACCTGAACAGCACGACCTCACCCTGGCCAGTCCTCGCGGATACCGCCAGGAGCAACCGGACCGGCTTCGATATTTCCTACAACCACAACCCCTTCGGCCTGACCTACGAGCGGGCGGAGGGTTCCGACGATGCCCTGCTCACCCCGGGAACGACGACCGACCCCACGACCAAACGGATCAGCAGCCGGGGGCAGGTCCTGACCGCTTTCTTCAACTTCGGCGATATCGCCCAGTGGTCGAAGAACCTCAACCGGGTCGGCAAGTTCGACGATTTCTGGCCGAGCACCTCACAGGTCTATTACCGCTACGACCATTGGGACCCGGATACCCATATCGCCAAGAACGAAATTCTCAAACAAACCATCGGCTACAACCTGTTCTTTGCCCAGACCACCAAGTTCCAGATCGGCCTGACCCATACCTCTTACCCCAACCAGAACAAGTCGGCCATCGATGACCTGACCGCCCTGTTCCAGTACGGCTTCTAAGCCGCTCATGATTCGCGAAAGTTGAAAATGAAAAAAATCGTCTCCCTTGCCGCAGCCACCCTGTTCAGCCTGGGCCTTCCCCTGAGCAGCTTCGCCCAGGAAAACCCCAAAATCATCCGCCTCGCCTTCTCCGGCGCCGGCACCGGCGGCAAGCCGGCTTCCGGCGGCAGTTTTCTCGCCACCGCCCACCAGAAGGGCGAAATCGAGAAGGAATTCGAGAAAGACGGCATCAAGGTCAGCTGGACCTTCTTCGTCGGCGCCGGCCCGGCCACCAACGAGGCACTGGCCCTGAAAAAAATCGATTTCGCCACCCAGGGCGACTTGCCGCTCACCGTCGCCCGTTCGAACGGCCTGCGTACCCGCATCATCATGAAGGGCAGCCAGTTCAGCCGGAACTACATCGTCGTTCCCACCGCCTCGCCGATCAAAACCATCGACGATCTGAAGGGCAAGAAATTTGCCGTCCAGAAGGGCACGGCCGGGCAACTGCGCCTGAACCGCGTGCTCGAGAAATTCGGTCTAAAGGAAAGCGACCTCAAGGTCATCGACATGAATGACGACTCGGCCAAGGCGGCCCTGTCCACCGGCGACGTCGACGCCTACATCACCTCGTCGACCGACCTGGTCAGCCGCGGCCTGGTGCGGCGCATCTACAAGATCGACGATCCCAAGGTTAACGCCCCGTCGCAGATCTGGGTCGCCGAGGAGTTCGAAACCCAGTACCCGCATATCGTGCAGCGCGTCGTCAATGCGCTGGTCCGCACCGCTGCCTGGGCTTCGGAAGAAAAGAACCGCGAAGAGCAATATCGCCTGTGGGCCAAGACCGGCACGCCCTATTCCGACTACAAGGAAGATTTCAAGGGCGACCAGATGCGTGACCGTCTGAACCCGCTACTCGACGAGTATTACGTCAGCAGCCTGGCCAAGTCCGTCGCCGAAGCCAAGCAGTTCCGTTTCACGCGTCGCGAAGTCCAACTGGCCGGCTGGGTCGAACCGAAGTATCTGAACCAGGCCCTCAAGGAGCAAAAGCTCGAAGGCTACTGGGACGAGTTCGACGCCGAAGCCAAGCGCAAGAAGGCGGGGGCTGCGAAATAAGCAGCGCTGCGTAGCCATCACCAACCGATACCGACCCCGCATCCGCCTGACGGATACGGGTTTTCGGTTTCCCGAGCAGATGAATCCCGGAACCGATTTGAAGAGGGGAACAAGACATGAATGCGATACAGAGTTTGGACAACGCCCAGGTCCTCGAACCGCTGGGCTCCGCCCTGCCCCGGCTGCACCTGCCGGATTGCCGCGGCCTGACGCCCCTTCTCAAACGGCTGGCCTATGGCCTGGCTTTCCCGCTATTCCTGCTCTTCCTGTGGCAGACGGCCACCGAAAGGGTCTGGCTGCCGCCGCAGATCCTGCCCGAACCGGCCTTCGTCTGGGAAACCCTGCTCGACATGCTGGGTACCGGCGAACTCAAGGGCCATCTGCTGGCCAGCCTGCAACGCGTCGCCTGGAGCCTGCTGATCGGCGGCACGCTGGGCCTCGCCATCGGTTTCGCCATGGGCCTGTCGCGCACGGCCAAGGCATATCTCTATCCGAGCTTCTCGCTCTTCTCGCAATTTCCGGTGATCGCCTGGTCGCCGCTGATGATCATCTTTTTCGGCATCGACGAGGCGCTGAAGATTTCCACGATCACCGTCGCCGTCATCGTGCCCTTCGCCGTAGCCACCTACAAGGGCATCGAGAATGTCCCGAACAAGCTGATGGAGGTCGGCCGCATCTACCGTTTCAGCTTCCGCCAGACGCTCTGGCACATTGCCCTGCCGGCCGCCCTGCCGGCCATTCTGGGCGGCGTCCGCCAGGGCGCCATGCAAGCCTGGCTGGCCCTGGTCTTCGTCGAGTTGCTGGCCTCCAGCGAAGGACTCGGCTACCTGCTGGTCTATTCCCGCAACCTCATGCAGCTCGATGTGGTGATGGTCTGCATGGCGGTCATCGGCGCCGTCGGCCTGCTCTTCGACCTCGCCCTGACCCAACTCGAACGCCATTTCAGCAAATGGGCACCGAAAGGATATTGAAGCCATGAACCTCAAGCAAACGCTGCAATCCCTGCCCGTTGATCCGCGCGGCCTGGTCCTGCCAGTGCTTTTTCTCATCGTCTGGCAAAGCGTCACGGCCCTGCACTGGGTCGATACGCGCATCATCGTGCCGCCCAGTGAAGTTCTGGCCGTCGGCTGGAAATGGTTATCCAGCGGCCAGTTACTCAGCGGTCTGGGCGCCAGCCTGCAACGCGACGTCAGCGGCTTTCTCGTCGGTGCGCTGGCCGGCGTGACGATCGGCGTCCTGCTCGGCGCCTCACGCCTGGCCAACGCCGTTTTCGGGCCGACCTTCCACACCCTCAAGCATATTTCCCTGTTCGCCTGGATCCCACTGCTCTCAGCCTTCTTCGGCCGCGACGACCTGGCGAAGATCGTCTTCATCGCCTTTTCCACCCTATACCCGGTAGCGCTCGGCACCCTCGAAGGCGTGCGCGGCATCCCCAAAAGCCAGCTAGAAGTCGCCCGGGTCTATCGTTTCACCCGCTGGCAATCGCTGACCCGGCTGATCCTTCCGGCCGCCTCGCCGCAAATCCTCTCTGGCCTGCACCTCGGCCTGATCTACGCCTGGCTCGCCACCATCGGCGGCGAGTTCCTGCTCATCGGCATCGGCGAAGGCATCGGCCTGACGGTCATCCGTGGCCGGGCCAGTTTCCATGTCGACCTGATCATTTTCGGCATGCTGATCATCGGCCTGGTCGGCATGGCGATGAACGAACTGGCGACCCGGGCCGAGTCCCGGCTCCTGCACTGGCGTGGTGCTCAGCACTGAGCCAGGCCACATTCCTCTTCCCGGACTATTTGGAGATTACCCATGGCACACGCCGGCACCCTCAGCATCAACCAACTGAACAAGCAATACACGGTCAAAGGTGAAACGCTGGAGATCCTGGAAAATGTTTCCCTCTCCATCGCCCCCGGCGAATTCGTCAGCATCGTCGGCACCAGCGGCTGCGGAAAATCGACGCTGCTGCGCCTGATCATTGGCCTGGAAGCCGACTACCAGGGCGAAATCCTGCTCGACGGCAAGCCCGTTTCCGGCACCAGCCTGGAGCGCGGTATCGTCTTCCAGGAACACCGCCTGTTTCCATGGCTGACGGTCGAACAGAACATCGGCCTTGCGCTCGAAAACTCGACGCTTTCCGATCAGGAAAAGAAGCGCTCGATCCAGGAACACATCGAACTGGTCGGCCTGGCCGGCTTCGAGAAAGCCCACCCCCACCAACTCTCCGGCGGCATGTCGCAACGTGTCGCAATCGCCCGTGGCCTGGTCAATCGCCCGGAAATCCTGCTCCTCGATGAACCCTTCGGCGCCCTCGACGCGATGACCAAGTACAAGCTGCAAAACGAACTGCAGCACATCTGGCAAACCGAAGGCATCACCATGATCCTGGTCACCCACGACGTCGAGGAAGCCGTCTACCTCGGCGACCGCGTCGTCGTCATGGAACCCCGCCCCGGCCGCATCCGCCGCATCGTCCCGGTGCCGCTGGCCCGCCCGCGCCAGCGCAGCGACCTGGAATTCGTCCGGATCAAGGAAGACATCCTGGCGGAATTCGGCATCAATCGTGAGGAAAGAAAAGCCGGCATCCTCGAACTGGCGGCTTGAACCCGCCAGCCTGGCACTCGGCCGGAATGACCAGGCCAGAGAACTACCGCCGCCCTACCCGTCGAGGTTCGCAGTTAAGATGGAGCACGCGCTTGGCATGACCCTCTGAGGTGCTCGCATGGAACCGTTGCAACTGAGCAAGGCTTTTACCCTGATGGAGTCGGGGCCGGTGGTGCTGGTGACAACCCATGACGGAACCAAAGACAACATCATGACCATCTCCTGGACCATGGTGATGGATTTCACGCCGGTGTTTGCCATCACCACGGGCGAGTGGAATCACTCCTTCAAAGCGTTGCGCAAGAACCGCGAGTGCGTCATCGCCATTCCCACCGTCGACCTGCTGGACACGGTGGTAGGCATCGGCACCTGCTCCGGGGCGGACACCGACAAATTTGCCAGGTTCAGGCTCACCCCGGTGCCGGCCAGGCTCGTCAGGCCGCCCTTGATCGAGGAGTGCCTGGCCAACATCGAGTGCACGGTCATCGACATCGTCGAAAAGCACAACATTGTGGTACTGAAGGCGGTTGCCGCCTACCTCGACACCGCCCGCCAGGAGAAGCGCATGGTGCACGCGGTTGGCGACGGAACCTTCATCGTCGACGGGCGCAGGATCGACAGGAAGAAGATGATGGCAACCAAGCTGCCAGCGGGGATTTAGCGTTGGTTGGCTTGCCTGATGGCTGAAGTCGACCATGACCAGCCGTAGCGACCGCTAGAGACCTAGCAGAGAGAACGACAGGTAACTAATGTGTAACCCGCTGCTCGTGGTCTTCGCCAAAAACCATGGTCATAAATTCCTGACCAACCAAAAATAATGACCATAGGAACCTGAGCAAATTCGGCATCAATTATCAAGCAGAAAAGCCGGCGTACTCGAACTGGCCGCTTGATCGACTCGGGTTTGGGCGGGATGACCAGGCCATCCCGCGACGCAAGTTCACGTCACGATTTCCAGCCGCAGCCGGCAAAGATGGCTTCGTAGTTCGGGTAAAATGCCCCGGACATTGCGTTCAAAACGCCCGAAAAAGCACTCTCCGGCAAAAAGGCAATCTGATGGCGAAAACGCCAACCAATAAAAGCGACTCATCCGCCAATCTCGGCTTCGAAGCCAAACTCTGGCTCACCGCCGACAAACTGCGCGACACGCTGCTGCCGAAGTTGCTAAGTGGGGAGTTAAACGTAGCGGCGGTCGCCAATCAGTAGAGGCCAATCCATGATCCCAAGCGATAACAAGGAACTGAGCCGTGAAGAACTCTACGAGCGGATATGGTCATCGCCGATGACTCAGGTTGCGGCAGAGTTGGGCATCTCCGATGTGGCGCTGGCCAAGCGTTGCAAGAAACTGAATGTGCCCAAGCCACCGGTGGGCTATTGGGCCAAGGTTGCTGCCGGGCAAACGCCAATAAAGCAGGCGTTGCCTGCCGAACCCAAGCCTATCGAATACGAACCGCTGGATGCGCCGGTCGTTGGCACGTTGCAGGTACCAGCATCTCTCTTCCAATTGCACCCGATGGCAATGGAGTTGATGACTTTGCTGCGCGCTGCCGTTCCAGATACGGATCAACGGCTCAAGGTTGAGAATCGCGCAGTTCCCTGTGTAACGGTTTCAAAGGCGTTGATTGAGCCTGCCGTCAAGGCCCTGCACGTCATCCTCACCGCCGTGGAGGCGCGCGGGATTCGCTATTGCCAGTCCCGCAGCAAATATGACGTAGCCCATTTTGAAAAGGGGCGTGACCGCCTGAACCTGACGATTGAAGAAGCTACGGTGATGGTCACGCGCGCACCCACGGCCCAGGAAAAACGGCATCCGACCGCGCGGTGGCAAACTCAATTCCCCGAACCTTCCGGAAAACTCTCCATTTTCATCAGCACAGAACGGCATGCCGTTCGACCGAAAACCTGGACGGAAAGCGACAAGTTGCCTCTTGAAGAAGTCCTTGCCAAGGTAGTTCAGGCGATTTGCAAGCATTACGCAGATTTGGAAAGAGAGCATGCGCAGACTGCGGAACGACTGCGTAAGCAGTGGGAAGCCTATGACATTCAGCAGCAAGAGGAAAAAAAGCAGCAGCATGCGGCCAGCCTTGACGCGGTGGAGCATATGCGAAACGAAGATTTGCTGAAGGCGGCTGAGTGGTGGCGACTGCATCAGGTGACGATGGCGTTCATCAATGAGTGCGAGCAGCGGTGGCGGAGTATTCCTCCCTGCGCACTGACTGCGGAGCAGCAGGCGTGCCTGATCTGGGCGCGAGAAAGTGCCGATGCAATGTCGCCGTTTGAGGCTGGCTATCCCAACCCGGCCAACGATGGGGCTTTTGATCCGGCCGCGGTGCCTGCCGGCGGGCCTTATCCGCCCAAGCGGGATTTTCCCTGGCCGCCAACGATGCCGAAAATTCCGCCACCCGTTCAACCCGGCGCTCACTCCTTTGGCCACACGCCAGAGCCCAAGCAACAATTCCCATTCTGGCTGAAGCATCCACGGAGATAAAAACCATGAGTAAACGTACCCGGCGAACCGGAGGCGGAGTGGGACTTGTTTGGTGAGGTGGTGCTGGTTGGGCGCTTGCGTGAGGCGATCCGACGGCTGAACCCGGCCATTCCCCAGAAGCCGCTGGCAGTTGTCTCCATTTTGAAAATAGCGGTATCTCCCATCGAAAGGAGGCTAACCCCATGAGCAACGAACCCTTGCCCAAATCCGAATTCATCCTTTACCAGACAGAGGATGGCCGGACGCGCGTTCAGTGCCGCTTTGACGATGAAACGCTGTGGCTGACCCAGGCACAGATTGCCGACCTGTTCCAGACCACACCGCAAAATGTGACGCTGCATCTGAAAGCCATCTTTGCCGAGGGGGAACTGGACGAGGCGGCAACTTGTAAGGATTACTTACAAGTTCGTCCCGAAGGCGGGCGTGAGGTCACCAGGAAGCTGCGCCATTACCGGCTGGAGGCGATTCTCGCTGTCGGTTTTCGCGTCCGCAGCCAGCGCGGCACACAGTTCCGCCAGTGGGCCACGGCGCGCTTGGGCGAGTACCTGATGAAGGGCTTCGCCATGGACGACGAGCGGCTCAAGAATCCGCCGGGCAAGGGCCAGAAGGATTACTTCGACGAGCTGCTGGAGCGCATCCGCGACATTCGTTCGTCGGAGCGGCGCTTCTATCAGAAGGTGCTCGATATCTACGCGACGAGTGTGGACTACACGCCGGACGCCGAGCAGTCCCACCGCTTTTTTGCCGCCGTGCAGAACAAGATGCACTGGGCGACGCACGGCCACACGGCGGCCGAGATCATCCACGAGCGCGCCGATTCGACTAAGCCGCACATGGGGCTGCTGACGACCCGCCCCGGCGGTATCGTGCGCAAGGACGATGTCGCCATCGCCAAGAACTACCTGACCGAGGACGAACTTCTGGTGCTCAACCGCATCGTGAACCTCTACATCGAATACGCGGAGTTGCAGGCGTTGGAGCGCAAGCCGATGACGATGCGCGACTGGGTCACCAAGCTCGATGAGTTTCTAAAAATCTCCGGCCGCGAACTCCTGGATCACGCGGGCAAGATTTCCGCCGATGATGCGCGCACCAAGGCCGAGTTCGAATATGCCCGCTATCGCGCCCTGCTGGACGCGCAGCCGCAGCGTGTGGATGAAGATTTTGAAAAGGCGGCAAAGACGTTGAAGCAGCTACCCCGCCCTAAAAAAAAGAAGGCGCCGAAACCATGAGCCTCAACGAATCGATCGTCGAAGACGCCGCCCTGGCATGGTTCGGTGCGGGGCCAGGATTCGCGTGATGGCAAAACGCATTCTGAACAAATATGGCTATCCGCCCGACCTGCAAGAAGAAGCGGTCAAGACAGTACTCGCCCAGGCTGAGTTACTGTCGGCCGGATGGGTGGAAGCTTAGAGGCCGTTTGCCGCCTTCCTGGCTACCGCCAAACTCGCCAATTCCCTAGGTGTCACCTTAGCCCCTTCGAGCAGAGAACTGGACGGATTGGCGACCAGCGCATCTTCGGCGGCTATGCCGTCCAGAATCTCGATTTCCCGGCCAAGATCGCGGCCCAGCTTGACCTTCTTGAAGAGCAGCCGGTTTTCGCCGTCCACCGTCGCGATGCGCGGCGCCTCCTGGCTGATGATCACCGTGTTGGCTGGCACCACCAGGGCCTTGACGCCGCTTTGCAGATTGATGCCGACTTCGACGAAGGTGCCGGGCAGCAGTTTGCGTTCGGGATTGGGCAACACCACGTCGATCTGGCGCGAACGGGTGACCGGGTCGAGCGCACCGGCGATATGCTCGATGCGGGCAGCGATTTTCTGGCCGGGCAGTTCATTGACCTTGATGCTGACCTCCTGCCCTTCCCTGACCTCGCCGGCATAGACCTGCGGCACCCACAGGCTGAGGCGCAGGGTGTCGTTCTGGGCGATGGCGAAAAGCTCCTTGCCGCCGGCACTGATCAGGTTGCCGACCTCGATGCTGCGCCGGGTGATGATGCCGTCGAAGGGCGCGACGATGCGGCGGAAGCCTTCGAGCTGTTCGAGGCGCTTGACGTTGGCGTCGGCGGCCAGGAAATCGGCCGCCGCCTGATCGCGGGCACTGCGCTTGTCCTCGAAATCCTGCTGCGAGACGCCATCGATGGCGCGCAGGCCGTCCCAGCGCTCGAAGGTCTGCCGCGCCTGGCTCAGGCGCACCTTGATCTGTTCGCGGGCGGCGCGCGCCTGGGCAAGTTCCTGCTCCTGCTCGGGGGCATCGATGCGGGCCAGCAATTCGCCCTTTTTCACCGATTCGCCGATGGTCTTGTACCAGGCCGAGACATAGCCGGCGCTGCGCGCGTAGATGGTCGTCTCGCTGCCGCCGCGCAGGGTTGCCGGCAATTCGACGCTGCGCTTGAGCTGGCCGGCCTTGGCATGGACGATGGAGACGGTGTACGGCAGGCTGCTCTCAGTCCTTTCCTGTAGCGCCTGGGCCTCCTGAAAATTGAAGGCCAGGCGCAGGCCGCCGCCAACCAGCAGCAAGGCCAGGCCGACCGTGCCGATGCGCCTAACGTAGCGCAGTGTGTGGTGCGGATTCGCACTGACGGCCAGGGGGTGGATTTGCGGATCATTCATGGCGGGATTTCCGTCGGGGGGTTCAGGCATGGGCCGGACTGTGTGGCAGGCCGGTGCGTTCCAGCCGCTGATGCAGGCTGGCAAAGACGATAGGGACAAAAAGCAGGGTCGAGAAAGTGGCGAAAGCCAGGCCGCCGATCACCGCCCGGCCGAGTGGTGCGTTCTGTTCGCCGCCCTCGCCCCAGCCCAGCGCCATCGGCAACATGCCGGCGATCATCGCGAAGGCGGTCATCAGCACCGGCCGCAGGCGCGTCGCGCCGGCTTCGAGCGCCGCCGTCACAGGCGGCACACCGTCGGCCAACCGGCTGCGCGCGAAGGAAACAAGCAGGATGCTGTTGGCGGTCGCCACCCCCATGGTCATGATGGTCCCGGTCAGGGCCGGGACGCTGAGCGTCGTACCCGACAGGAACAGCGTCCAGGCGATGCCGGCCAGGGCGGCGGGCAAGGCGCTGATGATGATCAGCGGATCAAGCCAGGACTGAAAATTGACGACGACCAGCAGGTAGACGAGCACGATGGCGACGGCCAGCCCAAGCGCCAGGCCGACGAAGGACGTATTCAGCGTCTGAATCTGCCCGCGTACCACCAGTTCGGCGGCACGCGGCAGCTTGTCGCGCGTCTCTTCGACCAGGCGGTCGATATCGCGGCTGACCCCGCCGAGATCACGGCCGTCGACATTGGCGTAGATGTTGAACATGTTGCTGACGTTGTAATGGGTGACCATGGCCGCCTGCGCCGAACGTTTGACACTGACCAGGTTGCCGAGCAACTGCGGCTCGCCGCCAGCGGTACCGGATCCAACTGGCGTCCGCAGCAGCGCATCGATGCTGTCGATATCGATTTCCCGACTTTTCACGCCGACGTTGTAGGTGTTGCCATTGGCCGGATTGAGCCAGAAGGTCGGCGTCGTCTGCATGCTGCCGGACAGCGAAATCAGCAGGTTCTCGGCGACGTTGCGCGCCGACAGGCCGAGTTGCTGCAACTGGCTGCGGTCCATTTCGAGCGCCAGGGCCGGCTTGTTCCAGCGCTGGTAGATATGGGCATCGACAATGCCGGGAATCTCCCGCAAACGGCTGTTGAACTCGACGGCGAGCGGCCTGATCTCGGCCGGCTTGCCACCGAGGAACTGGATATCGATTGGCGCCGGCGTACCGAAGTTCAGGGTCTGGCTGACCTGGTCGGCCGGCTGGAAGAAAAATTCCACACCAGGGAAACGCCCGGCCAGTTCGCTGCGCAGGTCGTTCATGTATTCGGCGCTGGCCCGGTGGCCGGGGCGCAGCGAAATCATGATCTCGGTATCGGCGGTTTCCACCGTGCCGGAATTGCCGAACAGCGTATTGCGGGTGCTGTAGGGGCCACCGATGATGTCCAGGATATCGCCCAGCTCGCCGGCCGGAATGCGCTGGCGGATCACCGTTTCGACCTGATCGACGAGGCGCGGCATTTCTTCCAGCCGGGTCCCGGAGGGCGCCCGCAGATGCAACCGGAGCTGACCGGTATCGACCGCCGGGAACAGATCCTGGCCGAGTAGCGGCACCAGGCCGAGCGACAGCACGCAAAAGGCGAAGAAACCGAAGCCGAAGCGCCGGCCGTGATTGAGCACGCTGGCCAGCAGAATCACATAATGCTCGCGCAGCAGCTCGAAATAATGATTGAAGCGCTGATGCAGGCGATTGAAGTGATGGGCGACGACATTACCGGCCGGCGCTGCCTGGCGGGCGTGGTGGCCGGCCATCATGTACATCACCAGGGTCGGCACCAGGGTGCGCGACAAGGCGTAGGAAGCCAGCATGGCAAAGACCACAGCCTCGGCCAGCGGCACGAACAGCGAGCGGGCGACGCCGGTCAGGAAGAACATCGGGACGAAGACGATGCAGATGCACAGGGTGGAGACGAAGGCCGGCACGGCGATTTCCGCGGCGCCGTCGAGAATGGCCTGGCGCGGGTTCTTGCCCAGCGCCATCTGGCGTTCGATGTTCTCGATCTCGACCGTCGCATCGTCGACCAGGATGCCCACCGCCAGAGCCAGTCCGCCCAGGGTCATCAAATTGATGGTCTGGCCGATCAGGAACAGCACGATCAGCGAGCACATGATGGACAGCGGGATCGACACGGCGATGATGCAGGTGCTGCGCCAGTTGCCGAGAAAAAGCAGGATCATCGCGGCGGTCAGGCCGGCGGCGATCAGCGCTTCGTGCACGACATTGCTGACCGCCGCCTTGACGAAGACCGACTGGTCGAACATGAGTTTCAGTTCGATGCCCGGCGGAAACTGCTCGGCGATCTTGGCCATCGATGCCTTGACGTGGTCGACGACCTCCAGCGTCGACGTCCGGCCGACCTTGAAGATCGAGGCCAGCACCCCGGCCTCGCCGTTCTGGCGGGCTATCGTCGCCAACGGCGAGGCCCCGTCGCGGACATTGGCGACATCGCGCAGGAAGACGGTGCTGCCATTGACCGTACGGATCGGAATATCGCCAAGCGCCGCCACCGAAGGAATGGCACCGTTCAGGGCGATGTCGAACTCGCTGTCGCCGAGTTTCATGCTGCCGGTCGGCAGGATCAGGTTCTGCGCGCCGAGGGCGCTGACCAGGTCGGCCGGAGTCAGACCGCGGGCGAGCAGCGCCGGATTGTCGATATCAACCGACACCTGGCGGCTCGCCGCACCGTAGGGATAGGTCAGCGAAACGCCCTTCTTGGCCTGCAGAATGGGCCGCACCGACAGGCTCAGCAGATCGCCGACCTCGGCATAGGACACCGTCTGGCTGGCGATACCCAACTGGACCAGCGGCAGGTCGGAGGCCGAATACTGGATCACCTGCGGCGGCATGGTGCCGGCCGGTACCGAGCGGAATACCGAATTGCTGCTCGACAGCACCTGGGCCATGGCTGTGCGGATATCGGTCCCCGGCTGGAAAAACACCTTGATCACCGAGGCGCCGGGCAAGGTCAGCGATTCGGTATGTTCGATGCCGTCGATCAGGGTCATCGAACGCTCGACCGTGCTCGTCACGCGATCCGCCATTTCCTTGGCGTTCATGCCCTTGTAGTCCCAGAGCATGGCGACGACCGGGATGTCGATATCGGGAAAGATGTCCGTCGCCATGTTGCGCAGGACGTAGGGCATGGAAAGCAGGATGAGCAGCGCCGCCACGATGAACGTGTAGGGGCGACGCAGGGCGATATTGACGATCCACATATGAAACCAATCTGGCAGCCGTGACCGCCCATCAGGCATGGCGCACGGACATCGAAGACAAAGCCCAAGACGTAAGCAATAGTCGAACCACAACGAAACCGTCGAAAATACAACGACTTGATTTATCCCCGCAGGCGCCATCTGCTGCCTGCGCAACATTTCAGGCTGCGAGTTTCTGCTCTGGCAACAGCTATGGGCAAAACAAGGCTTGGATTTTCCGGGGAAGGCAGGCTGGATAGCCGCCCAGGCTGTGCGATCCTGTGCTCCGAACAGCAGTCCTGAATGGTAAAATCAGCAGACGATTATGAGATGACGAGGACCTGCGATGAAAAAAATCAGCAAGTTGGCGACGCGGCAAAAAGCCGTCACGAATGTCCTCGCCTCGCTGCGCATCGAGCAACTGACCCCCAGCCCGAGCGTCGTCAAGGGACTGCGTAGCTATCTCGCCGGCGAAACCACCACCGCCAAACTGCTTGCCGATGTAATGAGCCACCATGTCGCGGTACGACGGGTCTGACAGCTACACCTTCCCTGACTCTGAAATACTGAAGAACAAGGCGGATCTGCACGACCAGGCAGCGCTGGATGCATTCGAAGCCGATGCCACGGCGATTCGCCTGCTGGAGTTGATTGAGCACCCGATTCAGGGAAATTTCGATCTCGCCCACCTGAAAGCGATACACCGTCATTTATTTCAGGATGTGTACGACTGGGCTGGACAACTGCGTACCGTCGACATCAGCAAAGGCAGCAGCCGCTTCGGCAACTGTGGATTGATCGAAGCCTACCTCGGTCAGGAGCTTGCCAAAATTTCCGGGGAAAATTTTCTGATCGGATTCAAACCGGAAACTTTCGTCGAACGACTCGCCCACTACCTGAGCGAAATCAATGCCGCCCATCCATTCCGCGAGGGCAATGGCCGCGTTCAGCGTGCTTTCTGCTCGCAACTGGCAGAACAGGCTGGCTACTTCATAGACTTCGCCGAAGTGAGCCACGGGGAAATGTATGCGGCGATGATCGCCAGTTTCCATGGCGACAACAAGCCGCTGGAATCGCTCCTAGGAAGGATCGGCGCGATTATTGAGTAGCATAAAAAGCAGTGCGCCCGAGCCGGGCGCACATGCAACAGGCCCGGTCACCCGGGCCTCGTCACCTCAACTCCCCTGACTTTCCGTCGCCAGCTCCGGCTCGGGATTCACCACCTGGGCAGCCCGCTTCTTGTTCTTCGGCATGAAGGTGAATTTCAGACGCTTCCAGCCAATGAACAGCGAACTGACGCTGAGCACCAGGCCGAAGCCGATCCACAGCAGCATCCACGCATCCCAGGCCGGGCGCACGTAAAGGAAGCCGATATCCCAGTAATGCAGGGCATTGAACAGCCAGCGATAGGCGCGCCTGCTGTTGTCCTGGCGCAGCAGCAGGCGGCCATCCTGCGGATCGAGGTAGAAACGGGTACCAACTTCGTCGTCGAGATCAACGCGCACCACCGGCAACGGCCGGTCATAGGAACCCCGGCCATGGCGCAGGTAGTAATAGCTGTCGTATTCGCTGAGCAGCGAATGGGTGGCATTGACCTTGTCGCCGGCCAGGCGCTGCACGGCATCGGTCAGCGCGACGCTGCCGAAGCTCTCGACGGAAGCGGCCACCGGCTGGCGCTGGCCATTGCGGTCGTAGGCCAGGAGCACGGCCTGATCGCCGAGGCGGCGCCAGCTCAGTTCGACGGCGTGCCCGGCCGTGCCATCGAGCGCCACCGGCTTCCAGTCGCGGGCCGCCGCCGGCAGGCCGTTGCCGTAGTAGCGGACCAGCTCTTCGCGGCTCGGCGTGGCCGGCGTGAACAGCTTCCAGGTATTGCCGTTGACGAAGCCGCTGAGCGCCCAGAGGAAGGCAAAACTGCCACCGATCAGGCCGGCCCAGAAATGCCAGCGGAACCAGAAAGCGTGATAGGGGTGAACCCGGCCCTCGGCATAGGTCGCCTTGCCGAACAGGCCCGGCCGCCAGCGCAGCCAGCCGACGATGAGTCCGGTCAGGCAGGCGACGAAGGCGACGATCACCGACCACATCAGGATCTCGGCACGCGACTCGCTCCAGCCGGTGAGATCGAGGAAACGGAAGAAATGCAGCCAGTTGCCGGCCCAGTACAGGCCGCGCTCGACACTTGTCGAGGCATGCACGACATCGCCGCTCTTCGCCGAAATATAGAGTTCGCTGCCCGCACCGTCATCGACCGCAAAATGGTGGAAGGGGCGCAGCGCATCCTGGTTGCGGACGATCATCGGCTTGTCGATGGTTTCCAGGAAATGGACCGGCGTCGCCAGGCCGCTAGCTTCGTTGCCATTGACCCACTGCTCGGCGATCCGGCCGGCCGTCTCGGCCGAGGTTTCCTGCACATGCCCGTCGATGGCGGAAATCGCGAAGCGCTTGCCGGAGGTATCCTCAACCAGCCATTGCGGCTGCCCGGCATGGCGCAGCAGGCGGGCTTCGGTAATCGTGTTGTCAACCCTTTTGGCCGGCGCCTTGCCAGCCTCGGCAGCGGGTGCAGCACTGGCTGGCTTACCGGCAGCAGCGGCCTGCTTGCTCTCGGCGGCACTGCGTTCCCAGGCTTCACCCAGGCTCAGCCAGCCGGCCTCGGCCTGCAGCGGCTCGGCATGTGCCAGTTGCTGCGGCCGGCTCTGGTTCATCTGCACGGAATGCAGGATGACCAGCCCGGAAAAGAACCACAGGGTCATGAACAGGGCCAGGGCGACCCCTGCCCAGCGGTGCACAAGAAATAGCAGGCGTTTCATCGGCATGCCTCACAAAATATTTATCCAGCATGGCGCCGGAATTCAAAAAAAGCTGCCGTCACGCTTAGCATGGACGGCAGCTTCAAGCGGGCGGCATCAAGCCGCCAGCCCGACTTAGTCCTTCTTCTTGAAATCGTCGTGGCAAGCCTTGCAGGTACCCTGCAGCTTGCCGAACTGGACCTTGACCGCAGCCTGATCGCCGCTGGCGGCGACCTTGGCCAATTCGTTGGCTTCCTTGACGAAATTGCCGGCCAGTTCGCCAACGCGCTTGCCATCGGTGAACAGTTCCGGCTTGACGGTGGTGTCATGCCAGCCCTTGCCCTGCTCGGTGCCCGGCGCATACAGGGCGCCGAGGCCGGAACTGGCGATGGCCGCGGTGCTGTTGGCGGCGCGGATCACTTCTTCCTTGTTGTAGGTACCTTCGACATTGGCCTTGATGCGGGCGCTGTTCCAGGCGACGACCTGGTACACCGACTGCCGCCACTTGATCAGGGTTTCCGGTTTCGGGGCCTGCTGGGCCAGGGCGCTGGCGGAAACGACGACAGCCAGGGCGGCGACCAGGGGTTTGATGGAATGCTTCATTGTTGCTCCTGTATTGAAAAGGGCAGCGCAACACGCGCTGCCGCTGATGGGGGATTTGATTACCAGGCCGGCGCCGCAACAGCGGCCGGTGGGGGTGGCGGTTCGGCCGGCAGCAGGCCGCCGCTGGCGGCATAAACGGTGGTGCTGGCGATCAGAGCGGCAACGGTAAAGGCGATGGCGCTACGCAGCGGGCTGTGGTGATGTTCGACAGGCGCGGCCTTGGCCAGTACCGGATCACTGGCTTTCCAGCCGGTCAGCATCGGTTTGAGCAGGCTTTCCTTCTTGACCCGCGTGTAGAAGGCAATCGCCGCCAGGTGCAGACCGACGATGCCGAGCAGGCCGTAAAAGACCAGCGAGTGCAGGCCGCGTGACTGGTCCGAGGCTTCCTTGCTGAGCAGGCCGGCGAGCGGCCCCTGGAAGGTGATGTCGTCATTGGCAAACAGGCCGCTGAACACCTGGGCGGCGGTCAGCGTCAGCAGCGCCAGTACGGCCAGCGCACCGAGCGGGTTATGGCCGATGCCCTGCCACTCGCCCTTGAGGTAGGCCTTGATGGCGCGCGGACCACGAATGAAATTGGCAAAGCGGGCGGTCGGCGAACCGACGAAGCCCCAGACGATGCGGAAGATGACCAAGCCAAGAATGAACAGGCCGCTGCGGCCATGCCATTCGATCAGGTCGCCACCGATCTTGCCGGTGACCACGGCGGCGACGATGCCGCCGGCCAGCGCCCAGTGAAACAGCCGGGTCGGCAGATCCCATACACGTTGACGGCTCATCTGGATTCTCCTCAGGCGCGCAGATGCTGGTTGAAGAAGGCGACGGTGCGCTGCCAGGCCAGTTTGGCGGCAGCCTGATCGAAGCGCGGCGTGGTGTCGTTGTTGAAGCCGTGCTGGACGCCCGGATAGATATAGGCTTCGTAATGCACTCCGGCGGCTTTCAGGGCGGCTTCGTATTTCGGCCAGCCGGCATTGATGCGCTCGTCGTTCTCGGCGTACTGGATGAGCAGCGGCGCCTTGATCTTGGCGACCTCCTCGACCGGCGGCTGGTTGCCGTAGAACGGCACGCCGGCCGCCAAGTCGGGCAGGCGGGTGGCGAGGAAATTGACGACACCGCCGCCGTAGCAAAAGCCGACGGTACCGACCTTGCCGTTGCCTTCCGGCAGTTTTTTCAGGAAACCGGCCGCGGCGATGAAATCCTCGCGCGTCTTGGTCTGGTCGAGCTTGGGGAACAGTTCGCGCGCCTTGTCTTCATCGCCGGGATAGCCGCCAAGCGGGAACAGCGCATCCGGTGCGAAGGCGATGAAGCCGTCGAGCGCCAGGCGGCGGGCGATGTCCTCGATGTGCGGATTGAGGCCGCGGTTTTCATGCACGACCAGTACCGTCGGCAGCTTGCCTTTGGCCTGCGCCGGCTGCGCCAGGTAGCCACGCAGCGTGCCGTAGCCCTGCGGTGAAGGAATTTCAACAAAACGCGCCTTGATGCGGGGATCGTCGCCACGCACCTGCTGGGCCTCGGCGAAGCGCGGGCTGAGCGCCTGCAGCAGGCCTTCGGCGGTCGCCGCACCGACCGCGAACTTGCCGGCCGACTTGAGGAAATCACGGCGCGGAATCAGGCCATGCACGTATTTATCGAACAATTTGAGGACTTCCGGGTGGAAATCCTTGGCGGTCAGTCGGCTCATGGGGATTTGTCCTTTATCGGTCTGGATGATTACTTGGCACGGCCGGCGTAGCCCGCCGTCTGCGTCGCGATCTTGTAGGCCGAACCGCGGCCGACGACATACAGATTCTTCTTGCCAGCCCCGGCGAAGGCCAGGTTCTGCGGCTTCTTCGGCAGGGCGATGCGGCCCAGGGCTTCGCCGGCGGCACTGAACACTTCAATGCCGACATTGGAAGCGACATAGAGGCGACCCTTTTCGTCAACCGCCAGACCGTCGGCGCCACTCGCCCAGACCCCGCTGTCGTTCTTGTTCCAGCCGGCCAGCTTGGCAAAATTGCGGCGGGCACCAACCGAGCCGTCGGCCGCAATGTCGTAGGCCAGCACGTGCTCGCCGTTGGTATTGGCGACGTAGAGCACCTTTTCATCCGGGCTCAACTGGATGCCGTTCGGCCGCTCGATATCGGCCGCCAGACGCTGCAGCGCGCCTTCCGGGCTGATGTAATAGACGGCAGGCTTGGCGAAGACCTTGGTCGGCGCCGGCTGGTTGGGTGCGACATTCACGCCGGAATCGGTGAAATAGACGCCGCCGCGCTTGTTCACCACCAGATCATTCGGCCGACCGAAGGGCAGACCGTCGAAATTGTCAGCCAGGGTGCGCGCCTGGGCAGCCGGGTAGACCACGCCGACCCGGGTATCGGCAACCTGCACAGAAATCAGTTCGCCCTTGGCATTGAAGCCCAGGCCGTTCGAGCCGTTGCTGTTTTCCAGGAAAGTCGAAGTCGTGCCGTCGGCAGCGATGCGCGTGATGCGATTGGCCTGGGTTTCGGTAAAGGCAAAACCGCCATCGGGCAGCGCGACCGGGCCTTCGGTGCCCTTGAAGCCGTCCTTGATCAACTCGATTTTTGCACCGGCGGCGACGACACCCGGAATGGCCTGGGAAACCGCTTCCTGGGCATGCGCTCCAGCCAGCGCCAGAGTGCTGCCGACGGCCAGCGCCAGCTGGCGCAATTTCAGGGAAAGACCGGCCTGGCCGGAACGATAAAGAGAGGTGCGCGACATGGGGTAACTCCGAATGCGTGGGTATCAGGGTGGCGATGCAGGCCAAAGCCGGCCGCGAGTATTGAGCAAGGGGGATAGCAGCTAGTGTGCCAAGCCGATGGCCAGCCCGGGCAATGACTGACCAGCGCGCGTAAAGACCCTGATTTAAATAGGGAAAAAGGGAAACATGGGGCAACTTCGCCAACCGGGTGCGCGTCGCCTCTAGCCCGTCGCCTGCATCGTCACTGTTGCCAGGGAAACACCCTGCCCCGGCCCGCTGCTGCACCTGCAGCAAAATCGGGAAATGCCCGCCGGACGCACGATCCGCGCCGCTGCGAACTGCGCAAAATCGATATAACTTAAGAATAAATTCTTGTTTCTACCGCTGAAAAACTTTCCGTACAGTGCATCGGTCATTCAACTAAACGGAGAAACACTCATGCTGCACCGCCGCACCCTCATCGCCGCCACCCTGGCCCTCGGCCTGATCGGCAATGCCTTCGCCGCCACCGAACTGCTCAACGTCTCCTACGATCCGACCCGCGAGCTCTACCAGGAATACAACGCCGCCTTCGCCAAGCACTGGAAAGCCAAGACCGGCGAAGACGTCACCGTCAACGCCTCGCACGGCGGTTCCGGCAAACAGGCCCGCGGTGTCATCGACGGCCTCGACGCCGACGTCGTAACCCTGGCCCTAGCCGGTGACATCGACGCCATTGCTGACAAGGGCATCCTGGCCAAGGACTGGCAAAAGAAGCTGCCATTGAACGCCTCGCCCTACACCTCGACCATCGTGCTGCTGGTGCGCAAGGGCAACCCGAAGGGCATCAAGGACTGGAACGATCTGGCCAAGCCGGGCGTTGCCGTCATCACCCCGAACCCGAAGACCTCCGGCGGCGCCCGCTGGAACTACCTGGCCGCCTGGGGCTACGCCAAGGGCCTGCCCGGCGGCAGCGATGCGACCGCCCAGGAATTCGTCAAGAAGGTCTTCGCCAACGTCAAGGTTCTTGACTCCGGCGCCCGTGGCTCGACAACCACCTTCGTCGAACGTGGCATCGGCGACGTGCTGATCGCCTGGGAAAACGAAGCCTACCTGTCGGTCAAGGAATTCGGTTCGGACAAGTTCGACATCATCACCCCGTCCGTCTCCATCCTGGCCGAACCGCCGGTCGCCGTGGTCGACAAGGTGGTCGACAAGCGCGGCACCCGCAAGGTCGCCACCGAGTACCTGAACTACCTGTACTCCACCGAAGGGCAGGACATCGCCGGCAAGAATTTCTACCGCCCGACCGACAAGAAGGTCGCCGCCAAGTACGCCAAGCAGTTCGCCCCGGTCAAGTTGTTCACCATCGACAAGGTGTTCGGCGGCTGGACGACGACCCAGAAGACGCACTTCGCCGACGGCGGTGTGTTCGACAAAATCCAGGAGCAAATCCAGACCAAGAAATAATTCGTCCGGCCCGCACTTTGACCCAAGAGGGCGCCTCGGCGCCCTCTTTCCTTTTGTCGGCGCCCCCGCCAAAAACGACACGAATCCCCCGTAGGAGCGACTTCAGTCGCGAATGGCGATCGGCCGAAAGCCCTTTCGCGGCTGAAGCCGCTCCCACGCTCCAGGCCACCGCCAGCCGCCGCCCGACTCGGTGCACCAGCGCACACTCATTGACCGCCCCACCCTAGCGTTCCCACACCGTGATCAGGCGCCGCGAGCCGAACATGGCAACCGGCGAGATTGCCGGCTCGTCGAGCGGCACGCGCCGCCCATAGCGCTCCTTGATTTTCTGTCGCACGGCGGGGTCGCCAAGATTGAATTCCCGGATTTTCTGCAACTCGCCCAGTTCGATACCGAGGGCTCGCTGGTAGATTTTCCAGACCAGTTCGGAACAGTAGATTCGCTCATCCGACCATCCGAAGGCCGGATCGTAAGGACGCCCGGCAAATCCCCCGGCCGCCCGGCGCAGGCGCGCGACCGCCGAGGCATCGAGCAGCGCCGGGGCATCGCGCAGGCGTCTTGCCACGACATGACCGCCGACACCGCGCCCAATCCAGCGCGCCAAAGGCGTGTATTGAACCCGACCGACTGCCTCGAAAACAAAGGCTTGTCCCTGACGGACGAAGACGATCCCCATGTGACTATAGGGGGAACCGGTTGCCCGTTGCACGGCCAGGCTCTGGGCCGAGCGCGAGGTCTGGAAGACGATGTCGCCGTCGCGCAGGGGCAACGTCTCGGCCACGGCGGCGCCGGCGGCGAGCAGCAGACCGCCCATGGCAAGCCACCGGCGGATGACGGCCAATGCCCGAAGCGCCGTCATTTTGTGCACATCCGCGCCGGATTGGTCCGCAAATATTGCGCCGCCAACGATGCCGCCGTCGCCTGCTCGGCCGCCGTCAAGGGCTCGTAGGTCCGCCCGAACGGCCAGCCATAGGCCCAGCGATAAGAAGTGAAGATATTGGGATCACCGCCGACGCGCACGCCGTTGTACATCAGGTCGGCCAGCGCGACACTGCCGGAAGATTGCAGGACACAGGTCCGCAAGGCCTGGTCGGCGGCCAGTCGCTGCTCCGCGGTGCCGCCGCGCCAGTAGGCAAGGTCATGGCTGACGCAGCAGGTGCACCAATCCGTCTCGGATAGCGGCGAACGATCGGGAAACATGCTGCAGCCGTCAGTGGTAAACGGCGCAAGGATGGCGGGCGGTTGGGAAAAGGCACACCCGGCAAGTAGCGCAATGCCGAGCATGAAGACGGGACGCAAGCGGGGAAACGACAACATGTAGGTTTGAACACGGGGAGCGGCGATTCGCGCATAGTAGCCGAGCCAGAGCAAGAACATTGGCATTGTCGATTGCGGAAGGCGCTTTTTCTTTCTGGCCACCCAGCCCGGGGCAAAAGCCAAGTGCTCGCCAATCGCCCGGGCTTGTTGACATCGCCGGGCAAATACACGCTTGCCGATGATCCGCCTGAAGCAAGCAGGGGGACGCCGAATCCCCTTTTTTTCTTCCCGAAAAGCAAAAAGGCCAATCGGAGATTGGCCTAAGTGCTTGGTTCTGCTGGTGCGCCCGGAGCGATTCGAACGCCCGACCCCTTGGTTCGTAGCCAAGTACTCTATCCAGCTGAGCTACGGGCGCACTGTCAGAGCCGCGCATTATACGGACTCTCGGCAAAAACGCCAGAGATTTCCTGATTTTTTGCTATTGGCCGATTTCGGCCGGCCTGGCAGGCCGATTCCGCCAGGGTTGGGACGCATCGTAACTACCTGGAAACCGGTAATTGTCACTAGGGAAATCCGGGAATACCAAAAGACAAGGCTTCCCGTAACATCCGCATTCCCGGCGAAAAGCCCGGCCGGACGGGCAGACAGGCCCGATCTGCGGGGCGCCTGAACATCTGCCGGCAGAAAAGGTCCAACGGACGACAACTATTGCCTGGAAGTGCATGGTGGGAAAAATGAAAGAAATCGACATCAACCGCCATGCACTCCTCGAGATTCCTGCCTTGGCAAACCAGGAAAGAGAAGCGCACGATGCGCTTTATCGTACCGCCTTTGCCACCCTGCCCTTCCCGACCTGGATCAAGGATAGCGAAGGCCGTTTCCTGGCCGTCAATGAGGCTTTCGCCCGAATTTTCGGGGTAGCCGATACGAATAGCCTGCGGGGCAAGACCGACTTCGACCTGGTTCCCCCGGCCTTGGCCGAGGCCTATCGCGCCGACGACCAAAGCGTCGTCGCCGCGCGGCAAAGCAAGGTCATCGAAGAGGAAATTCCCGACCACGGCATCCGCAAATGGTTTGAGACGTTCAAGACGCCGATCGCCAAGTCGGACGGCAAGATTATCGGGACGATCGGCTTTGCCAGGGACATCACCCAGCGCAAGAAGGACCAGAGCGCACTGGCCGAAAGCGAGGAGCGTTTTCGCCTGATCTTCGAGAACAGCGGCGATGCGATTCTGTTTGCCTGGGCGGACGGCCGCATCGAATCGGCCAATCCGGCGGCCTGCGAATTGTTTGGCTTCAGCGAAGAGGAACTGCGCCAGCGCGGACGCTCCGGAATCATCGACATGAGCGACCCGCAGATCCCGCTCGCCATCGGCGAACGGGACGGCAGCGGCTCTTTTCGCGGCGAATTCCGTTGCCTTGGCAAGGATGAGCGCGTTTTTCCCACCGAGCTGATTTCCACCACGTTCACCAACACGAAGGGCGAGTTGCGCGCCATCATTCACCTGCAAGACATTTCTCATCGCAAGCAGCTCGAGCGCCTGAAGGAAGAACAACTGGCCTGGCTACGGCTGCACCACAATGCGCTGGCGGCGATCAGCCAAGGTGTCGTCATCACCGATGCCAACGAAGGAATCACCTACGTAAACGCCGGCTTTGAAAAAATCACCGGGTATTCCCTGGCCGAAATCAGCGGTCGCAATTGCACCTTCCTCTTTGGCCCGGAAACCTGCCAGGCAACCGTCTCCACGATCTGGACGGCGATGCTGAACGGCCAGCCATTCCACGGTGAAATCCTGAATTACCGCAAGGACGGCAACGCTTTCTGGAACGAACTGTCGATCGTTCCGATCACCAGCGACAGCGGCGCAATCACCCAGTTTGTCGGCGTCCTGCGCGATGTCACGACCAGCAAACAAGCCGACGAGCAACTGCGCAAGTACGCCAGCGAAATTGAAGATCTCTACCAGAATGCCCCTTGCGGCTATCACTCGATCAACAAGGATGGCGTCTACGCCAGGGTTAACGATACCGAACTGCAATGGCTGGGCTATTCCCGGCAAGAAGTCATCGGCCGAAAACTGGTCGACTTTCTCAATCCACCGACCGTGCCGCTCTTCATGGCCTATTTCGAGCGCCTGAAAGAAACAGCCGCCCCCTCGCATGCCGAAATTGAATTCATCTGCCGGGATGGCAGCATCCTGCCGGTATTGGTCAGTTCTTCGGCCCTCCTTGACGAGGCGGGCAACTTTTTCCTGAGCCGGGCCAACGTCTATGACTTGCGCGACCAGAAAAAAGCCGACGAAGAACGCGCCAGCCAGAGCCGCAAGCTGGAGGCCATGTCGCGCCACCTGGTTGCCTATCAGGAGGACATCCGGCGACAACTCTCGGCCGACCTGCATGATCGGACTAGTCCGAACCTGGCCGCCATTTCCATCAACCTGAGCATGCTGGCGAGCGAACTGGCCGCCCGCGACTCGACCGAGATCAGCTCGCGCCTTGAAGACACCCGCGCCCTGATCGAAGATACGGCAGCCAGCATCCGTGAGATCAGCAGCGAATTGCGCCCGCCGCTACTCGATTACGCCGGCTTGCTACCCGCCATGGAGAGCCATCTCGATGACTTTTCCCGGCGCACCGGCATCGCCGCAGAAATCCGCTGCCCTGATCGACAACTCCGGCCGCGTCTCGAACTGGCCTCGATTCTGTTCCGCATCTTCAAGGAAGCCCTGACCAACTGTGCCAAGCATGCCCGTGCTACCAAGGCCGAAGTAACGCTGGCGCAACACCCCGAGGGGACAATCGTGCTCAGCGTGGCCGATAACGGCATCGGCTTCGACAGCGGGCTGCTCAAAGCCGAGCGGCCGTTGGGCGGACTTGGCCTGATCAACATGAAAGAAGCGATCGAATTTGCCGGTGGCACATTCTCGGTCGACGCCCAACCGGGAAAAGGGACGCGTATCCATGTCCAAATCTGAGACCAAGGTCGCAACACGATGAAACTGCGGGTTCTACTGGTCGATGACCACAAGATGTTTCGCGAGGCGCTTCGCGCCCTGCTCGAACGCAGCAGCGAGATCGAGGTGGTCGGCGAAACGGGAAACGGGATTGACACCTTGAAGCTGGTCGCCGCGACCTCGCCCGACATTGTCTGCATGGACATCGGGCTGCCCGGCATGAACGGGGTCGAAACGACGCGCCGTCTGAAGGCGGCGCATCCCACGGTGAAGATCATCGCGCTGTCGATCTACAATCAGCGCCGTTATGTTCTGGACATGATCGAGGCCGGGGCCAACGCCTACATCACCAAGGACGAAGCCAGCGACGAATTGCTCCGCGCCATCGATGCCGTCCAGCGCGACCGCAGCTACCTGTGCCCCGACGTCGCGACGCTGATCACCCAGGGCATCAGCCGCCACGACAAGAACAGCGCCACCCCGGTGCGCCTGGGTGAGCGCGAACAGCAGGTCCTGCGCCAGGTCGCCAAGGGCAGCACGTCGATTCAAATCGCCGCCCGGATGAATATTGCGGTGTCCACGGTCGAGGTCCATCGCCGCAACATCATGCGCAAGCTCGATTTGCATAGCGTTGCCGAACTCACCCGCTATGTCATCGACCGCGGGCTTGATCACGAATAAGCCCACGGAGCAAGCCGAACCGCCCGATGCTACGGGTATACCGGTAGTCAACGATAAGCATAATCATGAATATCGGCGGCCCTCCTGCTGGCGTAGCATGGGTCGTAAGCGCTCGGCATTGTGTCGGGCCAATAAAAATATTCAAGCCGAGTTGCCTCCGTGTTGCGCAACATGAAAAAGCACAAAACCAAGGGCCTTACGGGCTCTGCCGAGCCTGGCGAAAAGATCGACTTTTCATCGGCTGATGCGGCGACACAGAAAGCGGGCCAGCCGATAGACGCGCCGCACCTGCTCGCCTCTGACTGGCCGGCAAGGCGACTCCGCCGCCATACCAGCAACGCGCCCCTCCACTGCACCAAAAACTTCGCCAGTTGCCGACAGGGCTGATCGCCTGCCGTGCCGGTGTCGGGATGACCGCCGCCCCTGAAGTGCGACGACCATCGCTCGGCGCAACAAACACTTGATGAACCTGCCAGGAACCCCATGAAAACCATTTTTCTCGTAGATGACTCGGCCACCATCCTGCTCAGCATTTCCAACATCCTGAGCAAGGCCGGCTATGGCGTCGACAAGGCAGCGAATGCCGAGGAGGCGCTGCGCAAACTGAAGACCGGCCTCAAGATCGATCTGATGATTACCGACCTCAACATGCCGGGCATGAACGGAATCGACCTGATCAAGGAAGTTCGCAAGCTGCCCGCCTACAAATTCATCCCCATTCTTTTCCTCACCACCGAATCACAGCAAGCCAGGAAACAAGAGGCCAAGGCAGCCGGCGCATCGGGCTGGATCGTCAAACCGGCAACGGCGGACGAGTTGCTCAACACGATCAAACTGGTCATCCGCTGACAATGGACTTCAAAATCCTTCTGCAGCGGACCCTGATTGTCTTTCTTACGTCAGCCATCACGGCCAGTAGCGCAGTGTATTTCCTGCATGACTGGTATCACACGACGGTCGCCGGTTTTCTCGGCCTGGCCCAGCCCCTGGTCGACACCCTGGGCACCTTCGCCATCATCAGCCTCACCTACCTGGCCTCGCGCGCCGTATCCGTCGCCTTCTACGACGACCAGCAATTGGGCTTCAAGCGACTGGCCTCAGACGAGGAAAGCAAATTGCGCATGTTCTACCGGGTTTCCGAAGAAGTGTCGGGAGAATTGGAGCAGGTGAGCAATTTCAACGAGGTCGTTCGCAAACAGTTGCTTGGCGTGGTGGACGACACCGAAAAAGCCGCTTTCGACATTGCCGAACGCTTGCAGACCATCGATGACGTGGTTACCCGACTCGACCGCTTCGTCACCGGCACGACCGACGAAGCTGCCCAGATGGTGCGCGATTCGGAAATCCGGATTGAAAAGAACCGCGGCATCATCGGCAAAATTGAAGGGTACGTGCAGCAACGTCTGCACGAAGCACAGCAGGACCAGGTCCGGGTCAAACAAGTCGTCCTCGAAGCGCGCTCGCTCGAATCGCTGGTCCAACTGATCAAGCATGTCGCCGGGCAAACCAACCTGCTGGCCCTCAATGCCGCGATCGAGGCGGCGCGGGCCGGCGAAGCGGGACGCGGTTTTGCCGTGGTGGCCGATGAAGTGAGGAAACTTTCCGGCGAAACCGAAATTGCCGTGGTCAAGATCAGCCAGGGTATCGCATCGGTCAGCAACCATATCGAAGCCCAGTTTGAGGACAAGCTTTCCAGCGTCAATCTGGAAAAGGAAAAACAACTGCTGGAGATTTTCTCCGGCCAACTCACCGAACTGGGTCGTCACTACGAAGCGCTGATGCAGCACGAAGCCGGCGTCCTCGGTGAAATCCGGCAAAGCAGCGGGCAACTCGCCACGATGTTCCTCGAAGCCCAGGCCAGCGTCCAGTTCCAGGATGTCAGCCGGCAGCAGATCGAGCACGTTATCCAGGCCCTCTGCCAACTCGACGAACACGCCAAGCTACTGGCCGGGCGCCTGCGCTCGTATCAGAACGCCGAACCCACCTACACCCCGATCGCGCAGCATCTGGAAACGCTCTACAGCCGCTACGTCATGGAGCAGCAACGCAGCACCCACGACTCGGCGCTGAAGCGTGCTCAAGCGACAGCGGCCCCGGCCGCATCCCGGGTCGAACTGTTTTGAGGGAAATCGACATGCCGTCCAGTCCGCTTTCGATCAGCGAAGACCTCACCATCTACCACGCCCTGGCGCTGAAGGACAAACTCCTCGCGGCCCTGGCCGAGACCAGCGAGCTGGAACTGAATCTGTCGCACGTCGAGGCCATCGATACCGCCGGGCTGCAATTGCTCGTGCTGCTCAAGAAAGAAGCCCGGCGGAGCGGCAAGTGCGTGCGTATCGTCGCCCATAGCCAGGCCGTCAGCTCGCTCGTCGAGTTCTGCAACATGGCCGCCGAATTCGGTGATCCGCTGGTCATCCCCGCCGCTCACGCCGCGCCACGCTAGGGGAAAATCATGGACGAAATCACCGGCGTATTCATTCAGGAAACACGCGAACAATTGGCCGAAATGGAGGCATGCCTGCTCCAACTGGAACAAAACCCCGACAACCAGGACGACATCAATAGCATTTTTCGCGCCGCTCACACCATCAAGGGCGGCGCCGGGGTCATCGAATGCCACTTTATCGAAGCCTTTACGCACCGCGTTGAGAATCTCCTTGATGCCCTGCGCAATGGCGATCTGGCCATTACCCCGCGACTCGCCACGCTTTTGCTCGAATGCTGCGACCACATGGGCAATCTGGTCGATGTCCTGAGCGCCGAGACCAGCGAACTGGCCAGCGAATTGCAGGAGCGCGGCGAAACCCTGACCGAACTCCTGAAAGGTTTTCTCGCCCCACCCGGTGCCGTTCCGGAAGCGCCCGCCTCGTCTCTGGCGCGGCACGACCCGACGGTCGAGGTCGAAAGTTCCGGCGGCGGCTTTGTCCTTACCGACAGTTGGCATATCTCGGTGCGTTTCGGCGAAAACGTGCTGCGCGGCGGCATGGAACCGTTGTCCTTCATTCGCTACCTGAGCAACCTCGGCGAAATCGTCGGCCTGGCGACCATCACCGATGCCATCCCCGACGCCGACGCCATGGACCCGGAATCCTGTTACATCGGCTTCGAAATCCAGTTGCAGACGCGCAGTTCCAAGGCCGACATCGAGCGCGTCTTTGATTTTGTCCGCGACGACTGCGATCTGCGCATCCTGCCCCCCAACAGCAAGCTATCGGAATACATCGGGCGCATTCAGGAATTGCCGGAAGACAGCATGCGCCTCGGTGAAATCCTGGTCCGCTGCGGCGCCCTGACCCAGGCCGAAGTCGACCACGGCTTGCTCAGCCAGAAAATTTCGGCCCAGCACCGAGAGGCCGACGGCGACACCATCGCACCGCAACTCGGAGAAATCCTGGTCGACAACCGGGTGGTGCATAAGGCGGTCGTCGACGCAGCCGTCGTCAAGCAAGGCCAGGTCAATGAAAAGAAAGCCAAGGAGGCCCGCCTGGTCCGCGTCCAGGCCGACAAGCTGGACCAACTGATCGACCTGGTCGGCGAACTGGTGATTGCCGGCGCCTCGGCCAATCTGCTGGCCAAGAAGAGCCGACAAATGAGCCTGGTTGAAGCAACCTCGGTGCTCTCGCGACTCGTTGAAAATATCCGCGATGCCGCCCTGCAACTGCGCATGGTGCAGATCGGCGAGACTTTCACCCGCTTCAACCGGGTGGTCCGCGACGTGGCCAAGGAACTGGACAAGGAAATCGAGCTCGAGATCAGCGGGGCGGAGACTGAACTCGACAAGACGGTGGTCGAGAAAATCGGCGATCCGTTGATGCACCTGGTGCGCAACTCGCTGGATCACGGCATCGAGCCCGCCGCCCTTCGGCGGGAACGGGGCAAGCCGGTGTGCGGCAAGGTGTCGCTGAACGCCTTTCATGACTCCGGCAGCATCGTCATCGAAGTGGCCGATGACGGCGGTGGCCTGAATCGCCAGAAGATCGTCGCCAAGGCAATTGAGCGGGGCATCATCCAGCCCGGCCACGCCCTCTCCGATGCCGAGATTGTCAATCTGATCTTTGAACCGGGTTTCTCGACCGTGGATCAGGTTTCCAAGCTCTCCGGGCGCGGCGTCGGCCTGGATGTCGTGCGCCGCAATATCCAGTCCCTGCGCGGCGCCGTCAATGTCAGTTCGAACGAAGGCCGGGGCACGACTTTCAGCATTCGCCTGCCACTGACGCTGGCCATTATCGACGGCTTCCTGGTGGGGGTCGGCCAAGCCGCCTACGTCATCCCGCTGGATACCGTGGTCGAATGCATCGAGCTGAAAAATCCGCCGAGCGGTCGCAATTTTCTCAACCTGCGCGGCGAAGCCCTGCCCTTTGTCCGTCTGCGCGACCTGTTTGCCGTCGCCGGCCAAGCGCCGAACCGCGAAAGCATCGTCGTCGTCCACTTCGGCGGACAAAAAGCCGGCATCGTCGTCGATCAACTGATGGGCGAATTCCAGACCGTCATCAAACCGCTCGGCGCAATGTTCCCGCATCTACGCGGCATCGGCGGTTCAACCATTCTCGGCAGCGGCGAAGTCGCCTTGATTCTCGATGTCGCAGCATTGGTCGAGATCGTCAGCCAGGCCGAGGCAAATACGCTAGTGCCGGACCAAACCCCGTTGTCCCAGACAACTCTTACCCATCATAAGCGTGCCATTCAACAAGAGGTAAACCATGTTCAAGAATCTTAAAATTGGTGTTCGGCTCGGACTCGGCTTCGGGTTTGTCGTCGTGCTGCTGCTGGCCATTTCTTCACTCGCCGTCCTCAGGGTCAGCGGTCTGAATGACGAGATTCGCGACATGGTCAATGACAAGTTTCCGAAAACCGTGGCGGCCAATGACATCATCGACCAGGTCAACCTGGCCGCCCGCATTACCCGCAATGCCATCCTCAGCCAGAAACCGGATGACGCCGCCACCGAATTGGGCCGCCTCGCTGCCGCCAGCAAGATCATCAACGAACGTCTCGACAAATTGGAAAAAACAATCACCACGGAAGGCGGCAAGAAAGCCCTGGCCCAGGTCGGCGAAGCGCGCAAGGGCTACGTCACCGACCTCAACAAATTGCGCGAACTGATTGCCAGCGGCAAACGCGACGAAGCAACCACTTTGCTGTTCGGCAGCATGCGTAATTCACAGACCGACTACCTGAGTTCGATCGGCAAACTGATCGAGTTCCAGACCGAACTGATGGAAAAATCCGGGCAGCGCGCCAATGACGCCGCAGAAAATGCCAAGACTATGATTCTTGCGCTTGCCATCGGCGCCATCCTGATTGCCCTGGCTTTCGCCTACTGGGTCACCCGCTCCATCACCGGCCCGATTAACCAAGCCGTGCAGGCCGCCAGCCGACTCGCCGAAGGCGATCTGACGGTCAAGCTGGAATCCGACAGCAAGGACGAAGTCGGGCAGTTGATGAATGCCATGCAAAACATGATCGTCAAGCTGACGCAAATCATCGGCGAAGTCCGCAGCGCCGCCGACAATCTGACCAATGCCGCCGGCCAGGTCTCGTCGACGGCCCAGTCGCTATCGCAATCCTCCAGCGAGCAAGCCGCTTCGGTCGAGGAAACCACCGCCTCGATGGAGCAGATGACCACCTCCATTGCGCAAAACACCGAGAACGCCAAGGTCACCGACGGCATGGCCGCCAAGGCCGCCCGCGAAGCGGCCGACGGCGGCGCGGCAGTGGTGCAGACGGTGGAGGCGATGAAGAGCATTGCCGACAAGATCGGCATCATCGACGACATCGCCTACCAGACCAATCTGTTGGCCCTCAACGCGGCCATCGAAGCGGCCCGGGCTGGCGATCACGGCAAGGGCTTTGCCGTCGTCGCCGCCGAAGTGCGCAAGCTGGCCGAACGCTCGCAGGTCGCCGCCCAGGAAATCGGCGACCTGGCCTCGACCTCGGTCAAGCAGGCAGAACGGGCCGGGACGCTGCTCAATGAAATCGTCCCGTCGATCCGCAAGACATCCGATCTGGTTCAGGAAATCGCCGCCGCCTCGAGCGAGCAGACGTCCGGCGTCACCCAAATCAACAGCGCCATGGGGCAGTTGAACCAGGCCACTCAACAGAATGCCTCGGCTTCCGAAGAACTGGCGGCGACCGCCGAAGAATTGGGTTCGCAGGCCGAGCAGTTGCAGCAGACCATGACCTTCTTCCGCCTCGACAACAACGCCCGCCCCGGCTCCCGTGGCGCGTTGCCGCCTTCCCGCCAAAGCGGCAGTGGGTCGGCCCGCCCCGCGCCCTACGCAAAAGCCAGCCACCTCAATGCAGGTGACTTCGAGCGTTATTGAGACAAGGACATGGGACAACTCGTCGAAAGCCATGGATACACCGTCACGGCCCAAGCCAGCGCGGCACCTTCCCAATATCTGACCTTTTCCCTGGGCGGCGAGATGTTTGCCGTCGGGATTCTCAACGTCAAGGAAATCATCGAGTACGGAAGTCTGACCGAAATTCCGCTGATGCCGCCCTTCATTCGCGGCGTCATCAATCTGCGCGGCAGCGTCGTACCGGTCATCGATCTGGCGGCCCGCTTCGCTAACGAACCGACCGTAATCGGCAAACGCACCTGCATTGTCATCGTCGAAATTCAGGAAGCAGACACCCGCCACGATGTCGGGATCATTGTCGATGCCGTCTCCGAAGTACTGGAAATCCCGCTCAGCGAAATCGAGCCGCCACCGTCGTTCGGCGCCGGGCTACGGGCCGATTTTATTTTTGGCATGGGCAAGGTGGCCGGCAAGTTTGTTATCCTGCTCAACCTGGAAAAAATTCTTTCCATCGCGGAAATTTCCACCCTTACCGGCGCCGAAAAGCCCAGCATCGATCCAGCCTTGCCCGAGCCGCTCTGATGCCGAACTGGCGTATCCTTTGCCAACAATTAATACCCGACCGGCAGTTCTGGGCCACTATAACGCATGGACTACGCCAAGCTTCCCTCCGGGGAAATCGAACATCAGGCCCGCACCATCCATCCCGGCGCCTGGGCGATCGAACCTGAACGACCGCTGGCAACGCTGCTCGGCTCGTGCGTTGCGGTTTGCCTGTTTGACCGGCAAATGAAAGTTGGCGGCCTGAATCACTTCATGCTGCCGACGATGCGCCGCGCCGATAACGATGATGTCGACTCCCTGCTCTCCGGCAGCTTCGCCATGGAATCCCTGCTCAACGCCCTGCTCCAGCGCGGCGCCCGCAAGACGCACCTGCAGGCCAAGGCATTTGGCGGCGGCACGATCATCGACGCCAGCGGACCATTGATGAACATCGGTCTGCGCAACACCACCTTTGCCCGGGAATGGCTGGAACGCGAAGGGATTCCCTTGCTGGCCTCGGACTTCCTCGGCCCGTGGACGCGCAAGGTCCTGTTCATTCCGACGACGGGCGACGCCTATTGTCGGCGCATGATTACCAACATGGCGACCGCCGCCGTCATCGCCCGGGAGGAACGGGCCTATGCTACGTCCCTGCGCCGAAAACCGCCCCCGGCCGAAAACAAGATCGAGATATTCTGATGCCGGCAAGCAAGTTCATCGGCGAACAGCCAAGTCCGATCAAGGAGGTTTTTCTCAATCCGGGCGAATTCCATTTCGCCGCCGGACGAACCCGCATTTCAACCCTGCTCGGCTCCTGTGTTTCGATTACCTTGTGGCATCCCCGCCGGATGATCGGCGGCATGTGCCATTTCATGCTCACCGAAAGAGTCCGGCCGGTCGGCGTGCCGCTCGATGGTCGCTTTGCCGACGAGGCTTTCGAACTATTCCTGGAACAGGTCAAGGCGGCGGGAACCCGACCCGGCGAATACCAGGCAAAACTGTTCGGCGGTGCCAACATGTTCAGCGGCCCCGCCAGCGAGCCGATGGAAATCGGCCGGCGCAACGTCGGCTACGGACGGCAACTGCTGGCGGCACAGCATATTGCCATCCTCGCCGAACATGTCGGCGGCAACGGCCGCCGCAAATTGCACTTCGACCTGTGGAGCGGCAACGTCTGGCTGGCCTTTCCCCAGGGCTCGAATGCGCAGATCCGGAATAGCCATGGCTGCGCGGAGTAAACTCGTCATCGGCGAATACCCGGTGGGACAAGTCGGCTTCGCTGAAGAGTTCCTTAAGGGGTAACGCGATGAATCTGCAACAAGCCCAAGATACGCTGGCCGCCGATGCCGGGCAGGCCGACCTGGTATTTCCCACCAATGCCAAGATTGCCTTGCGTATCCAGAAACTTCTCGAGGATCCGGATTGTTCGATCGAACAATTGAGCAAACTGTTATCGGCCGAACCGTTCCTGCTTTCCCGGCTGCTCAATATCGCCAACTCGGTGGCCTATAACCGCTCCGGTCGAACCATGAGCGATGTGCGCTCCGCCATTTCACTACTCGGCTTCAATACCCTGCGCCCGCTGGTCACTGCGGTTCTCATCCGGCAAATGCAGGGCATGTCGCAAGCACCGGCACAGCGGGCGTTGGCCGGACGCTTGTGGGAACACACGGCACATGTCGCCGCCCTGGCCCGCGTCATCGCCCAGCGCGTGACGCAGCAGGATCCCGATGCCGCATTCTTCGCCGGCATCATCCACGAGGTCGGCGGCTTTTACCTGATCTCGCAAGGCACTCGTTTCCCCGAACTGCTGGACAACGGCCTGGCCTGGTGGCGCGAGACTGGCGAAGCGCGCATCGGGCGCGCCGTCGTCGGCGTACTCGGCGTCCCCGAAAACATCCGGAACGCCCAGGAAAGTCTGTGGCACGGCTATTTGTCGATGCCACCGCAATCCCTCGGCGACACCCTGCTGCTGGCCGACCAGCTTTCGCCGCTCGCTTCGCCGCTGAGCGGAATCGATGAAATAGCCAGAGAGGCCCCGCCGGCCGATCTCGACCTGATGATCGACGATGTCATGCTGAGCGGCATCCTCGCCGAATCGGCGGAGGAAGTGAACTCCCTGATCGAGGCCCTGAAAGGCTAATCCGCCGGGCCGAGTCCCGACCGGGAGCAAGGTCCGAAGCGCGGAAGAATAAAAGCAATCGACCAAGACAAAACGGGAGCCGCCGGCTCCCGTTTTGTCTTCTTGAAACAGCTTACTGCAGTTCTTCCAGACGAATGCGCTTGACCTTGCCCTTTTGCGCCGAGAGACCCTCGATCTTGGCAATCGCCGCATCGGCGGCGCTTTCCCGGCAGACGTGGGTGAGGATGATGATGTCGGTCTCGCCTTCGCCCTCTTCCGGCTCGCGCTGCAGCATGGCATCGATCGAGATGCCCTGGTCGGCGAGGATGCGGGTGACGTCGGCGAGCACGCCCGGCTTGTCCTCGACGCGCAGGCGCAGGTAGTAGCCGGTCTCGATCTCGCTCATCGGCAGGATCGGCAGGTTGGACATGGCGTTCGGCTGGAAGGCCAGGTGCGGCACGCGATGCGCCGCATCGGCGGTGGCCAGGCGGGTGACATCGACCAGATCGGCAATCACGGCCGATGCGGTCGGCTCGGCGCCGGCGCCCTTGCCGTAGTACATCGTTGCGCCGACGGCATCGCCCTTGACCAGCACGGCATTCATCGCCCCTTCGACATTGGCGATCAGGCGCTTGCTCGGGATCAAGGTCGGGTGCACGCGCAGTTCGATACCGTTGTCGCGACGCTTGGCGATGCCGAGCAGCTTGATGCGGTAGCCGAGCTGCTCGGCGTACTTGATGTCGGAAGCTTCGAGCTTGGTGATGCCTTCGATGTAGGCCTTGTCGAACTGCACCGGGATGCCGAAAGCGATGGAGGCGATCAGCGTCGCCTTGTGCGCGGCATCGACGCCTTCGATATCGAAGGTCGGATCGGCTTCGGCATAGCCCAGGCGTTGCGCTTCCTTGAGCACGGTGTCAAAGGACAGGCCCTTGTCGCGCATTTCGGAAAGGATGAAATTGGTCGTGCCGTTGATGATGCCCGCCGCCCATTCGATGCGGTTGGCCGAGAGGCCTTCGCGCAGCGCCTTGATGACCGGGATGCCACCGGCGACCGCCGCTTCGAAGGCGACCATGACGCCCTTGTCCTGCGCGGCACTGAAGATTTCCGTGCCATGCACGGCGAGCAGCGCCTTGTTGGCGGTGACCACATGCTTGCCATTGGCGATCGCCTGCATCACGACTTCCTTGGCGACGCCATAGCCGCCAATCAGTTCGACGATGATGTCGATTTCCGGGTCATTGACCAGCGAGAAAGCGTCGTCGGTGACGCGCGCCTCACCGCCGGTGACTTGCTTCGCCAGTTCGACATTCTTGTCGGCCACGGCAGTAATGCGAATCGGCCGGCCGGCGCGGCGGGCAATTTCGTCCGCATTGCGCTTGAGTACAGTCCAGGTGCCACCGCCGACGGTGCCGATGCCGATAAGGCCAACATTGATAGGTTTCATATTAGTTGTTAGTAATTAGTAGTTAGTTGTTAGCAAATAGGGGTTAGTGGCGGGTTTGCTAGCAACTAGTGACTAGCAACTCCCGACTAATTAGTGCCGTGCCGTTTGCGGTAGTTTTCCAGGAAGCGGGCGATGCGGCCGATGGCTTCCTTGAGGTCATCTTCATGCGGCAGGAAGACCAGGCGGAAGTGGTCGGGATGCGGCCAGTTGAAGCCAGTGCCTTGGACCAGCAGGACTTTTTCTTCCTGCAGCAGTTCGGTGATGAAGGCCTGATCGTTCTTGATCGGATAGATCTTGGGATCGAGCTTCGGGAACATGTACAGCGTCGCCTTCGGCTTGACGCAAGTGACGCCCGGGATAGCCGTGATCAGGTCGTGGGCGATATCGCGCTGGCGGCGCATGCGGCCACCTTCCCCGACCAGATCGTCGATGCTCTGGTAACCGCCGAGCGCCGTCTGGATGCCATGCTGGCCCGGCGCATTGGCACACAGGCGCATCGAGGACAACATATCGAGACCTTCGATGTAATCCTTGGCATGCCGCTTATCGCCGGACACCACCAGCCAGCCGGCCCGGTAGCCGCAGGAGCGGTAGTTCTTGGACAGACCATTGAAAGTGATGGTCAGCACGTCTTCGGACAAGGAGGCAATCGAGGTATGGGTGATACCGTCGTAGAGCACCTTGTCGTACACCTCGTCGGCGTAGATGATCAGGTGATGCTGACGGGCGAGATCGACGATTTCCTTGAGCAACTCGTCCGGATACAGCGCCCCGGTCGGGTTGTTCGGATTGATGATGACGATCGCCTTGGTGTGCTTGTTGATCTTCTTGCGAATATCGTCGAGATCGGGATACCAGCCGTTTTCCTCGTCGCACAGGTAATGCTTCGGGGTGCCGCCGGACAGGCTGATCGCCGCGGTCCACAACGGATAGTCAGGAGCCGGCACGAGCACTTCATCTTCCGCATCGAGCAGGGCATTCATCGCCATCACGATCAGCTCGGAGACGCCATTGCCGACGTAGATATCGTCCAGCGTCACACCCTTGATCCCCTTCTGCTGGGTGTAGTGCATGATCGCCTTGCGCGCCGCGAAGATCCCCTTGGAGTCGGTATAGCCGGCCGCGTTGGGCAGGTTGCGGATCATGTCCTGCTGAATTTCTTCAGGCGAATCAAAACCGAAGGCGGCGAGGTTGCCGATGTTCAGCTTGATGATCTTGTGGCCCTCGTCCTCCATCTGCTTGGCCTTCTGCAGCACGGGACCGCGAATGTCGTAGCAGACGTTGGCAAGCTTGGCGGACTTCTTGATTTGTTTCATGACTCCATCCATCGGGGAAGCAACCAGCGACAATCGGCCGGAGTGCCGTACTCCAAAAGGTATAATCCTACTTTATCGCATGGTGCACCGCAATTTCGGCGGGCCTTTCGGACTGATATCGTCGTGAAACTACACCAATCCAACATCGCCGGACTCAACATGTTCACCGCTTACGGCGCGGACTATGTTGCCGTCAACCAAGAAAAATATGGCAAGAACCTGATCCTGCTGCCGTCAACCATTATCCACGAATGGTCGAACGCGACGCCGGAAACCCTGAGCCTGGCTGACATGCAGAAGCTGCTGACACTGGGTACGGAAATCGTGCTCCTCGGCACCGGCAGCCGCCTGCGCTTCCCGCCAGCCCCCCTGCTCCGCCCGTTTGCCCCGGCCGGCATCGGGCTGGAAGTCATGGACCTGCAAGCCGCCTGCCGAACCTACAACATCCTCGCCGCCGAAGGCCGCAAGGTGGCCGCCGCCCTTATCTTTGACTGAACTCAGCCGGTCCCGCCGACCCAGTCATCGATGTCCGCCGGCGGATCGGCCTTGATTCCCGGCGCCCCCATCCATTCGGCAAACGAATGGTGGGCAATATCGAGCATCCGACGCTGGATCGTCACCCGACGCTCGGCGCCACCACCGATTGGCCCCCGATCGACTGCCCGCCGCTCATTCCCGAGCCGGCGATCATGCTTCATCCCAGTAGTACGAATAAACATTTGCTATTCCGGCCGTGCCACGTATGTCTGCTGATGGGTAAAAAGGGCAACCGGGTCATCCGGGAAAGCCCCCAAGATAAACCCCATGTCATACCGTCCGCTAATGTAACACAGGCCCCCAAAGACACAGAATCGCGGGCAAGCCGATGCCCCTCATTCCGAGCATCAATTCGCGGCAGCGGATTTCGTCGCCGAACCATAGCTATTTTGCCAAGAGCCAGACAGCGAGACTTCGTCGTCACAAACCGGTCACAGAGAGTCGGTAAGCAACCGATTCAATAACCCAGAGTGGTGTGCCCGGAGGGACTCGAACCCCCGACCTGCTGCTTAGAAGGCAGCTGCTCTATCCAGTTGAGCTACGGGCACTTGAGGTTGAAGCAAGGATGGATTTGGTCGGGGCGGTGGGATTCGAACTCACGACCCTCTGCTCCCAAAGCAGATGCGCTACCAGGCTGCGCTACGCCCCGACACGAGAGGACGCATTCTATCACCAGCCGGAAACCCGCACCAGATCAAGAGCCTATCTTCGGCAAATAAACTTTCCTTGCGGTTACCCCGGCTTTCTGATATTTAATCGCCTTTTTCGTCACTAGGACGCACAAGAGAAAATGGCAGAAGAACTACTCCACAAACATTTCGCGCCGTACGAACCCAAAGCGGGGGAGGAGTACATGAGCACGAAACAACTCGCCCACTTCCGCAAGATCCTGGAGTCGGTCAAGAAGGAACTGAGCGAGGATATCGACCGCACGGTGCACACCATGCAGGATGAGGCAACGGTATTTGCCGACCCGAATGATCGCGCCAGCCAGGAAACGGATATCGCCATCGAATTGCGCAATCGTGACCGCGAACGCAAACTGATCAAGAAGATCGACGAGACACTGAGCAGCATCGACAGCGGCGACTACGGCTTCTGCACCAAGTGCGGCGTCGAAATCGGCACCAAGCGCCTGGAGGCCCGCCCCACCGCAACGCTGTGCATTGATTGCAAAACCCTGGACGAAATGAAGGAAAGGCAAATGGCGAAGTAATTCGCACCATTTGCTTTCCACCGCACCTCCCACTGGAAGCGTAAAAAAGGGCACCTCGCGGTGCCCTTTTGCTTGCCCTGACTGGCAGCCCCACCGAGGCGGGAGCCACCAGGCCAACAATTACTGTTGTGGCTCGACCGGCGCAGCAGCACCCTCTTCGGCGGCAACGGCCTTCATCGACAGCTTGACGCGACCGCGGTCGTCGGTTTCGAGAACCTTGACGCGAACGATCTGGCCTTCCTTGACGTAGTCTTCAACCTTGTTGACGCGCTCCTGGGCGATCTGCGAGATATGCAGCAGACCATCCTTGCCCGGCAGCACGGAAACGATCGCACCGAAATCAAGAATCTTCAGCACGGTGCCTTCGTAGATCTTGCCGATCTCGACTTCCGCCGTGATCGCATCGATGCGCGAACGGGCCGCAGCGGCAGCTTCGCCGCTGGTGGCAGCGATGGTGATCGTGCCGTCGTCCTGGATGTCGATCGTGGTGCCGGTTTCTTCGGTCAGGGCGCGAATGACAGCGCCGCCCTTGCCGATCACGTCACGGATCTTTTCCGGATTGATCTTGAAGGTGTACAGACGCGGTGCGTAGGCCGACATTTCTTCACGCGGACCAGCAGCGGCTTCCTGCATCAGGCCGAGGATGTGAATACGGGCATCCTTGGCTTGCGCCAGGGCGACCTGCATGATTTCCTTGGTGATGCCCTGGATCTTGATGTCCATCTGCAGCGCGGTGATGCCAGCGGTCGAGCCAGCCACCTTGAAGTCCATGTCGCCGAGGTGATCTTCATCACCCAGGATATCGGTCAGCACGGCGAAACGGTTGCCGTCCTTGATCAGACCCATGGCGATACCGGCAACGTGCGCCTTGAGTGGCACGCCGGCGTCCAGCAGGGCCAGACAGCCGCCACAGACGGAAGCCATCGACGACGAACCGTTGGATTCGGTGATTTCCGAAACCAGGCGCATCGAGTAGGAGAAATCTTCCGGCTTCGGCAGCACGGCGAGCAGCGCACGCTTTGCCAGACGGCCGTGACCGATTTCGCGACGCTTCGGCGTACCAACACGACCACATTCGCCGGTGGCGTACGGGGGCATGTTGTAGTGCAGCATGAAGCGGTCGCGGTATTCGCCAGCCAGCGCGTCGATGATCTGTTCGTCGCGGTTGGTGCCGAGCGTGGCGACAGCCAGCGCCTGGGTTTCGCCACGCGTGAACAGAGCCGAACCGTGGGTGCGCGGCAGAACGCCGGAACGCATGGTGATCGGACGCACGGTGCGCGTGTCGCGACCGTCGATACGCGGAGCACCCGACAGGATGCGGCCGCGCACGATGGAAGCTTCGATTTCGTGGAACAGGTTGCCGACGGTGTTTTCATCCGGGGCACCCTCGCCTACGCACAGCGCGGCAATGGCTTCAGCACGGATGACCTTGACGGCCTGGCTGCGCGTTTGCTTGACGGTGATGTTGTAGGCTTCTTCGAGCTTGGCACCAACCAGATCCTTGAGCTTGGCGACCAGGGCTTCGTCCTGGGCCGGCGCTTGCCAGTCCCATTCCGGCTTGCCGGCTTCTTCGACCAGTTCGTTGATGGCGTTGATCGCCTTCTGCATTTCGGTGTGACCGAAAACGACGGCGCCGAGCATGACTTCTTCGGACAGCTGGTCGGCTTCGGATTCAACCATCAGCACGGCGGCTTCGGTACCGGCGACGACGAGGTCGAGCTGGCTACCCTTGAGCTGGCTCAGGGTCGGGCACAGGACGTACTGGCCGTCGATGTAGCCGACGCGGGCAGCACCGATCGGGCCGTTGAACGGCACGCCGGAGATGGCCAGGGCAGCGGAGGCGCCGAGCAGGGCCGGGATGTCGGAATCGACTTCCGGGTTCAACGACATCACGGTGGCGATGACCTGGACTTCGTTATAGAAACCGTCCGGGAACAGCGGGCGGATCGGGCGATCGATCAGGCGGCAGGTCAGCGTTTCCTTTTCGGAAGGACGGCCTTCGCGCTTGAAGAAACCACCGGGGATACGGCCGGCGGCATAGGTCTTTTCCTGATAATCAACGGTCAAGGGGAAGAAATCCTGGCCCGGCTTGGCATTCTTGGCTGCCACAACGGTGACCAGAACCACGGTTTCTTCCATCGAAACGAGGACGGCGCCGCCAGCCTGGCGGGCGACTTCGCCGGTTTCCAGAGTGATCTGATGATCACCGTAGGCGAAGGTTTTTTTCACGACATTAAACATATATTCCTTTCACTCTCATCACAATTAACAACAATAACAACAACTTACAACAACGAAAAAACGGCTTCGGAAAAAGCAAAAAAGCGGCCGGGAGATATCCGGGCCGCTCTTTCTTGGCTTTGATCCTGCTTACTTGCGCAGACCAAGGCGGGTAATCAGGGTACGGTAGGCATCAATGTTCTTGCCCTTGAGGTAATCGAGCAGCTTGCGACGCTGATTGACCATGCGCAGCAGACCACGACGCGAGTGGTGATCCTTCTTGTGTTCCTTGAAGTGCGGGGTCAGGTCGTTGATGCGGGCGGTCAGCAGCGCGACTTGAACTTCAGGAGATCCGGTGTCGCCTTGGGCGCGCTGGAAATCGGCGACGACGCCGGCTTTGATTTCGGTAGTGAATGCCATTTCAAACTCTCTTTCATGGTTACGACGCCGCCCCGGTTTGATAGAGCCAGCGCCAGTTATTTAAAATTTTTCCGTTGGCGACGGAAAGCGCGCGAGTATATCAGCTTACGGCGCCAATTGCACCAGGCGTTTTGGCCAAAGGCGACCATCCGGCCCCGGCTCGCCGACGCCAATCAATTGCCCGCCTGCATAAACGCGAATTTTTCCGCTCAGGCCTTCCGGCAGATCAACCGGATTGCCGTGCCGGAAACGCTGCTCCGCCTCACCTTCGACCGTGACGATCGGCAGGGTATGGACCAGCGCATCGACCGGTTGCAGGTGCCCTGCCCGGCCCGCCTCATCGAGTGCCATCAGCTCATCGAGCGTGACGGCATTGGCCAGATCGAGATCACCGACCACGGTGCGCCGCAAGGCGGCCAGGTGGGCACCGCAACCCAGCGCGTTGCCGATATCAGCGGCCAGCACGCGGATATAGGTCCCCTTGCTGCAGGCGACGCGCAGGGTCAGCGAGTCGCCGGCAAAAGCCAGGCACTCGAGGGAATAGATGGTGATGGCACGCGGTTCGCGTTCGACTTCGATGCCTTGGCGCGCCAGTTCGTAGAGCGGCCGACCATCGCGCTTGAGCGCCGAATGCATGGGCGGGATCTGCTGCAGGTCGCCGGTGAATTGCGGCAGGACACGCGCCACATCGCTTTCCGAGACGACCACCGGCGCCGTCGCAATGATCTTGCCGTCGACATCGCCGGAGTCGGTGGTAATGCCCAACTTGAGCACGGCTTCGTAGGTCTTGTCGGCATCGAGCAGATCAGCCGAGAACTTGGTGGCTTCGCCGAAACAGAGCGGCAGCAGGCCGGTCGCCCGCGGATCGAGCGTTCCGGTATGGCCGCCCTTGGCGGCAGAAAACAGACGACGCGCCTTTTGTAGCGCGTCGTTCGAAGTCAGGCCTATAGGTTTGTCCAGCAACAGGACGCCATCGACCCGTTGCCAGGTCTTTTTGACACGCTGCATGGGGATCAGTCTTCCGGCGTCAGGTCGCTGAGCGCCGAAGCCTGGTCAATCAGTTGCGACATGCTGGCGCCACGCTCCAGCGAGTTGTCGTAGACGAAATGCAACTCCGGCAGCGTATGGATGTGAATCCGCCGCCCCAATTCGCGGCGCAGGAAACCCGAAGCACGCTTGAGGCCGACCTGAATCTCGGCCAGATGTTCGCTATCAAGAGTCGTGAAAAAGACCTTGGCGTGAGCATAATCCGGCGTCAACTCGACGGCCGTCAGACTGATCATGCCAACACGCGGGTCTTTCAACTCGACGCGAATGAGGTCGGCCAGATCGCGGCGAACCTGCTCCGCGACCCGGTCACTGCGCTGAAAACCTTTCTTCATTACAGAGTACGCGCCACTTCCTGGATTTCGTAGACTTCGAGGTGATCGCCTTCTTGAATATCGTTGTTATTCCTGAGCGACAGACCACATTCGAAATTGCTGCGAACTTCCTTGACGTCATCCTTGAAGCGCTTGAGCGATTCCAGCTCGCCGTCCCACTGTACGACGTTGTTGCGCAGCAGACGGATGCGGGAATTGCGCTTGATGACGCCTTCCTGCACATAACAGCCGGCAATATTACCCACCTTCGAAACGGTGATGACCTGACGAATTTCGACCATACCGGTAATCTGCTCGCGCTTCTCAGGCGACAGCATCCCGGACAGCGCAGCCTTGACCTCGTCGACCGCGTCGTAAATCACGTTGTAGTAACGGATATCGACGCCGAAGGTCTCGGCCAGCTTGCGTGCCCCGACATCGGCCCGGGTATTGAAGCCGATGATGACGGCACCCGAAGCCTGCGCCAGATTGACGTCGGATTCGCTGATCGCACCGACCGCACCGTGAATGACACTGACCCGAACCTCTTCGTTGGCCAGCTTGGCCAGGGTCTGCACCAGAGCTTCCTGGGAACCCTGGACGTCGGCCTTGACGATCAAGGCCAGCGTCTTGATTTCGCCTTCCTTCATCTGTTCGAACATATTTTCGAGCTTGGCAGCCTGCTGGCGGGCCAGCTTGACGTCGCGGAATTTGCCCTGACGGAACAGCGCGATTTCGCGGGCCTTCTTTTCGTCGGTCAGGACAATGGCTTCCTCACCGGCAGCCGGTACATCCGACAGACCGAGAATTTCGACCGGAATCGACGGACCGGCTTCGTTGATCGGCTTGCCATTTTCGTCGAGCATGGCACGCACCCGGCCAGAAACCTGACCGGCCAGCACGACATCGCCGCGCTTCAAGGTACCGGACAGCACCAGCATGGTCGCCACGGCGCCACGGCCCTTGTCGAGGCGAGCTTCGATGATCAGGCCCTTGGCCGGCGCATCCTTCTGCGCCTTCAATTCGAGAATTTCTGCCTGCAGCAGCACCTGTTCGAGCAGTTCGTCGATGCCAGTACCCTTCTTGGCGGAAACCGACACGAAGGGCGAATCGCCACCGTACTCTTCGGGAATGACGCCTTCGGCAACCAGTTCCTGTTTGACACGGTCCGGATTGGCATCCGGCTTGTCCATCTTGTTGATCGCCACGACCAGCGGCACACCGGCCGCCTTGGCATGGTGGATGGCTTCCTTGGTTTGCGGCATGACACCGTCGTCGGCCGCCACCACCAGGATGACGATGTCGGTTGCCTTGGCACCACGGGCCCGCATCGCGGTAAATGCTTCGTGACCCGGGGTATCGAGGAAGGTCACCATGCCTCGGTCGGTTTCGACGTGGTAGGCACCGATGTGCTGGGTAATGCCGCCGGCTTCGCCCGCCGCCACCTTGGCACGACGAATATGGTCGAGCAGCGAGGTCTTGCCATGGTCGACGTGGCCCATGACGGTAACCACCGGCGCGCGCGGCTCGAGCGGCACATCCTTGTGCTCGGCCGACTCTTCGAGGAAGGCATCCGGATCGTCAAGCTTGGCAGCCAGTGCCTTGTGGCCCATTTCTTCGACGACGATCATCGCCGTTTCCTGGTCCAACACCTGGTTGATGGTGACCATCGAACCCATCTTCATCATCACCTTGATGACTTCAATGGCCTTCACCGCCATCTTGTGGGCCAGATCGGACACCGAAATGGTTTCCGGAATATGCACTTCGCGAACGACCTGCTCGGTCGGCGCCTGGAAGCTGCCCTGCCCGTCATCGACCGCATGGCCGTGCTTCTTGTGACCCTGGCGCCCGCTCTTCCACGAACTACCGGTATCGGAGGAACGCGTCTTGATGCCCGGCTTCTTCTTGCCATCATCGGCACGGCTATTGCCGCCCTTCTTGGCATCCTTGCCCGGCGCATCCGGCTTCTTGTGCAAGGTTCCCTTGTCGGCAGCCGGCGCTTCCTGCGTCTTGGCCTGAGCGGCCGCCTGCTGCTTGGCCTGCTCGGCTTCCTTGGCCGCGACAGCGGCCAATTCGGCCTGTTGGCGCAAGCGGCTCAATTCGGCTTCGCGAGCCTGCTTTTGTTTGAGCTCGCGCTCCTGGATTTCACGCAACTGGTTATGGCGGCGCATCTGCTCTTCGCGGGCCCGCAGTTCCTGCTCACCAATAATCGAGGCACGCGTCGGAGCAACGGCAACCGTGGCCGGCGCGGCAGCGACTTCGGGCTCCGGCGCCACTTCGACGACCGGCACTTCAACCACCGGCTCGGGTTCCGGCGCAGGCTCCGGTTCCGGTTCCGGCTCTGGGGCGATCTCAACGACCGGCTCGGGAATCGGCTCCGCTATCGGAATGATTTCGGCAACCGGGGCTTCGACCGGCAATTCCAATTCTTCGAGCGCCGCATCCGGCACCTGGTCGCCCAGCTCGCGCTTGACCAGGACGCGCTTCTTGCGCACCTCGACCTGCACGGTACGGGCTCGGCCATTGGCGTCAGTTGCCTTGATTTCCGAGGTCTGCTTGCGGGTCAGGGTGATCTTGGTCTTCGACTCGTCACCATGCGCACGGCGCAGGTAATCGAGCAAACGGGCCTTGTCCTGATCGGTCAGGGCACCACTGCTGTCTTGCGTCGCCACCCCGGCCTTGCTCAATTGCTCAAGCAGGGCCGCGACCGGCATTTTCAGTTCAACGGCAAATTGTGAAACAGTTGTTGCGGACATATTTGCTACCTCCCGCTCACTCAAACCAGTGAGCACGTGCCTTCAGAATAAGTTCCTTGGCACGCTCGTCGTCGATGCCGGTCATTTCAGTCAGTTCATCAACCGCCAGTTCGGCGAGATCATCGCGCGTCTTGACGTTGTGACCGGCCAGTTTTGCTGCCAGCTCCTTGCTCATGCCTTCCAGACCGATCAAATCATCGGCCACGTTTTCCAGCTGTTCTTCGGTGGCAATGGCTTCGGTCAGCAACACGTTACGGGCCCGGTTACGCAGCTCGTTGACGATATCTTCGTCGAGACCATTGATTTCCAACATTTCGGCCAGCGGCACATAGGCCACTTCTTCCAGCGTCGAGAAGCCTTCCTCGATCAGCAGATCGGCCAGCTCTTCGTCGATATCCAGCTTTTCCATGAAGACGACGCGGGTCACCGCGTATTCGGCTTCCGAACGCTTGGCCGACTCGTCCTGGGTCATCAGGTTGATGGTCCAGCCGGTCAGCTCGGAGGCCAGACGCACATTCTGGCCGCTACGGCCGATGGCGATGGCCAGGTTGTCTTCGTCGACGACGACATCCATAACATGCTTCTCTTCATCGACCACGATGGAGGAAACCTCGGCCGGCGACAGGGCGCCGATCACGAACTGGGCCGGATCGGCCGACCACAGCACGATATCGATATTCTCGCCGCCGATTTCGTTACGCACGGCGGTAACGCGGGAACCGCGCAAACCAACGCAGGTACCGATCGGGTCCACGCGCGGATCGTTGGACTTGACGGCAATCTTGGCGCGCAGACCGGGGTCGCGGGCACAGGCCTTGAGTTCCATGAGACCGTCGGAGATTTCCGGCACTTCCATTTCGAACAGCTTGATGACGAATTCCGGCGCGGTACGCGACAGGATGATCTGCGGACCACGCGCATTGCGATCAATGCGCAACAGGTAGGCACGGACACGGTCGCCGATGCGTAGGTTTTCCTTGGGAATCATTTGGTCGCGCGGCAGCATGGCTTCGATCTTGCCCGCTTCGATGATGGCGTTGCCACGCTCCATGCGCTTGATGGTGCCGGAAACAACATGTTCCTTGCGATCCAGGAAGTCGGTCAGGATCTGTTCGCGCTCGGCATCGCGGATCTTCTGCAGAATGACCTGCTTGGCCGCCTGGGCACCGATGCGACCAAAATCGATCGGCTCCAGCCCTTCTTCGAGCGTATCGCCGACTTCGATTTCCGGATCATCCTTTTGCGCATCGGACAACGGCTTTTCCAGGTATTCATTGACGTATTCGTTGTCAGGAACGACCTGCCAGCGACGGAAGGAGTCGTAGTTACCGGTATTACGGTCGATCGAGACACGCACATCGGCCTCGTCATGGATACGCTTCTTGGTCGCGGATGCGAGCGCCAGCTCAAGGGCACCGAAAACGATTTCCTTGCCGACGTTCTTTTCGCGGGCCAAAGCATCGACCAGTAGCAAAATTTCACGGCTCATGGGCTAAAACCTCCTAGTCCTTCAGTCGAAACGAGGCACCAGACGTGCCTTCTCGATATTGGTGAATTCCAGTTCCACATCATCTTTTTCCAGGCGAAGACCAACCTTGCCATCTTTGCAACCGAGCAGCTCGCCCTGGAAATTACGGCGACCCCCCTGCGGAATACGTACCTTGATTTGAATATCCTGACCGGCAAAGCGTTCGAAATCGGCGGCCTTCTTGACCACGCGATCCAGACCCGGCGAAGAAATTTCGAGACGGTCATAATCGACATTCTCGACTTCGAAAACGCGCGACAGTTGATTGGAGACTTTGGCGCAATCTTCGACATCAATGCCGCTCTCGCGACCCTGCACATCGATGAAGACGCGAATGGTACGGGCGCGTGGCGACATCTCGACATCAACGAGTTCATAACCCAGACCAACAACGGTCGTTTCAAGCAGCGTATTTAAATCCATGGCCACAAATAAAAAATGGGCGAAACGCCCACCTTACAAAAAAGATGCCCCACCGGAAACGGCGGGAGGAACAAACCCGTGAATTATAACGGATTTATTCCCCCCGGTAAATGAATCCGGGTAACTTTATGCGCTCTCCGGCGGCATTGGCGGCGGATTGATCGATTTTTCCAGCTCGCGCAGCAAAGCCTTGACATCCGTCTCGGCGAGTTCGCGCACCCAGCCGCGTTTCAATTGCGGCGGCAGGTTGAAGGGGCCATAGCGCACACGGATCAGACGACTGACCGTCACCCCGACCGCTTCGAACATGCGACGCACTTCGCGGTTGCGACCTTCGAAAATGGTGACGCGATACCAGTGGTTGGCCCCTTCGCCTCCGCCATCGGTGAGGCTGGCGAAATTGGCCGGACCATCTTCCAGTTCGATGCCATCGAGCAACTGCTTTTGCGCTTCCAGAGTCAGGTCACCGAGCACACGTACGGCGTATTCGCGAACCAGTTCGGAACTCGGGTGCATCAGCTTGTTGGCCAGTTCGCCGGACGTCGTAAACAGCAGCAAACCGGAGGTATTGAAATCGAGACGTCCGACAGCGATCCAGCGCCCACCGCGAATGCGCGGCAAGGCAGCAAACACGGAAGGACGGCCATCCGGATCGTCGCGCGAGACGATTTCGCCTTCCGGCTTGTGGTACATCACGACACGCGGCGTCTTGGTGGTGGTGAAGCGGACATTGACCAGGCGCCCGCCGATCTTGACCTTGTCGGTCGGCACGATGCTCTGGCCGAGATGGGCCAGGACGCCATTGACCGTGATCCGGCCGGCGGCGATCCACTCTTCCATTTCACGCCGCGAACCGATGCCGGCCTGGGCCAGCACCTTCTGCAGACGCTCTGGCTTGGATTCGAGCAGCAGCTTGCCGTTGCGCCCAACCGTGCCGCGATTGGCCCGCCCCGACTGCGGCCCGAGCCGCTGGCGCTTGGGCTTCTCGACCACTTCGGTCGGCGGCAGATCACCAGCATCCTGACGCGCTGCCGGTTCACGCGCGGCATCCCGAGCCGGGCCGCGCGCCGCGCCCATCTTGAAGCGCGGACGCTCGCCGGCTTTTTCCGGGCGGTTCTCGGCACCCGCGCCGGTTTTCGGCGACGAGCGCAGTGGTGTACGTTTAGTTTTCATTGTTCAGCTCCAGTGTCTGGCTGATTTGTTCGAGCGGCGGCAGTTCGCTGACGCTACGCAGGCCCAGATCATCAAGAAATTGTTTCGTTGTGGCAAACAGTGCCGGTCGGCCCGGCGTCTCGCGATGGCCGACAACGTCGATCCAGCCGCGCTCTTCGAGCGTTTTTACGACATTGGCGTTAACCGCGACGCCGCGGATTTCCTCGATATCGCCGCGCGTCACCGGCTGGCGATAGGCGATGATGGCCAGGGTCTCCAGCATGGCCCGCGAATAACGCGGCGGCTTTTCCGGATTCAGCCGCTCCAGGTAAGGCAGGTATTCGGCGCGCGTCCGGAAACGCCAGCCGGAAGCGAGCTGGATCAGTTCGACCGGCCGCTCGCTCCATTCTTCGCGCAACTGGTCGAGCAGCTTGCGCAGCATCTCGGTGGACAGCTCCTCGTCGAACATCTTGCGCAGTTCGAGCGGCGTCATCGGCTCGCGGGCAGCGAGCAGCGCCGCCTCAAGAATCCTCTTGACCTGACTCGCTTCCACCTTGATGCACTCTCACGTAAATCGGCGCGAACGCCTCGGTTTGGGTAAATTCGACCAGTTTTTCGCGGGCCAGCTCAAGCATTGCTAGGAAATGCACGACCAGCCCGGGCGCCCCCATGGCCGGGTCGAACATCGTTTCAAACTGGACAAAACCGCCGCGCTCCTGCAACAAACGCAGGATGATGCCCATATGTTCGCGCACCGACAACTCTTCGCGCCCGATCTGGTGGTGCTTGTTCAGCCGTGCCTGGCGCACCACCGCCATCCAGGCCTCTTTCAGGTCGTCAACCGAAACCTCCGGCAAACGCACATACAGCGACTTCTCGACCAGGGTTTCCACCCAGAAAAACTCACGCTCGGCCTGCGGCATTTCATTGAGGCGCTGACCGGCGACCTTCATCTGCTCGTATTCCATCAAGCGACGCACCAATTCGGCGCGCGGGTCTTCGGCCTCGTCGCCCTCGCCGATCTTGTGGCGCGGCAACAGCATGCGCGACTTGATCTCGATCAGCATCGCCGCCATCACCAGGTAATCGGCCGCCAACTCCAGGTTGGTCGCCTGCATGCTGTCGATGTAGGCCAGATATTGCTTGGTCAGCGGCGCCATCGGGATATCGAGGATATCGACGTTGGCCTTGCGGATCAGGTAAAGCAGCAGGTCAAGCGGCCCTTCGAAGGCATCCAGCATGATGGCCAGCGCATCGGGCGGAATGTACAGATCTTGCGGCAGATGTTCGAGCGGCTGACCGTAGATCCGGGCAACCGGCTCGAACAACGCCGCCTGCACCGGACCCGGCTCGAACAGGACATCCGCCGCCGCACTCATCTCAGGAGGCCGCGGCGCGGCCCTTGCCCCGGTAATGCAGATGCAGGTTGCGCAGATAGATAACGACGGGCAATGCCTGACCGAAGATGAATACCGGATCCTTGCGATGAATGGCATAGATGACCAGGACCAGGCTGCCGCCCAGGCTGAAATACCAGAAGGCGACCGGAATCACCACCCGCTTGGCCTTTTCGCTACTCCACCACTGGACGACGAAGCGCATCATGAACAGCGCCTGGCCGCCAAAGCCGATACCGATCCAGATCAGCGATTCCCAATCGTAACCGAACATCAGTGGTATTCCAGCCCCATCGCCTCGCGCACGTCGCGCATGGTTTCCCGGGCGTACTCGCGGGCCTTCTCGCAGCCGTCGGCAATGATGTTCTTGACCAGCGTCGGATCATCGAGATAGACCTGCGCCCGTTCGCGCATCGGCGCCTGTTCGCGCAGGATGCCGTCGATCACCGGCTGCTTGCACTCGATACAGCCGATGCCGGCGGTACGGCAGCCCTGCTGCACCCACTCCTTGCAACCTTCGTTGGAGTAAACCAGATGCAATTGCCAGACCGGGCACTTGGTCGGCTCGCCCGGATCGTGGCGGCGGACGCGGGCCGGATCGGTCGGCATGCTCTTGACCTTCTTGGCCACCGAGTCTTCCGACTCGCGCATGGTGATGGTGTTGTTGTAGGACTTGGACATCTTCTGCCCATCCAGCCCCGGCATCTTGGAAGCCTCGGTCAACAGATAACCCGGTTCGACCAGGATCATCTTGCCGGTACCTTCCAGGAAGCCGAACAGGCGCTCACGATCGACCGCCGACAGATGCTGGATTTCATTGAGCATAGCCTTGGCCTGCTCGACGGCTTCCTTGTCGCCGTTCTGCTGAAAGCGGGTGCGCAACTCTTCGTAGAGTCTGGCCTTCTTGCTGCCCAAGCGTTTGACCGCTTCGCGTGCCTTGTCCTCGAACCCGGGCTCGCGGCCATACATGTGATTGAAGCGGCGCGCCAGTTCGCGAGTGAATTCGACGTGCGGAATCTGGTCTTCGCCGACCGGCACCTTGTCGGCGCGGTAGATCAGGATGTCGGCGCTCATCAGCAGCGGGTAACCGAGGAAGCCGTAGGTCGTCAGATCCTTGCCGGCCAGTTTTTCCTGCTGGTCCTTGTAGGTCGGCACGCGCTCCAGCCAGCCAAGCGGCGTCATCATCGACATCAGCAGGTGCAGCTCAGCGTGTTCCGGCACTTTCGACTGGATGAACATGGTCGCCTGGTTGGGATCGACGCCGGCCGCCAGCCAGTCGATGATCATGTCCCAGGTCGCCTGCTCGATGCCCTGCGGGTTGTCGTAATGGGTGGTCAGCGCATGCCAGTCGGCGGCAAAAAACAGGCAGGGATATTCATGCTGGAGCTTGACCCAGTTCTTGAGAACCCCGTGGTAGTGGCCGAGATGGAGGGAGCCCGTGGGGCGCATGCCGGATAGAACACGTTCTGCGTACATAGTCGATCAATAAAGTCCAAAAATGGATTCGATAATCCGCGCCGAAAGAATGACCAGCGGATTCATGATGGTGGCGAGGATACCGGTGAACATCAGAAGCAGCAAAATCGGGAAGCCCCAGCGCTCGAGCTGGGCAAATTTCCACGACAAGCCGTGCGGCAAAAGGCTGACGGCAACCCGTCCGCCATCGAGCGGCGGCAGCGGCAAGAGATTGAGCACCATGAGCACACAATTGACGATGATGCCCGTCTTGCTCATTTCGGAAAGCGGCACGGTGTAATCATTGACCGGCATCAGCCAGGCCAGCTTGAGCACAAAGGCCCAACCGAAAGCCATGAACAGGTTAGCCGCCGGCCCGGCCAGGGCCACCCACAGCATGTCGCGCTTGGGATGACGCAGGCGGCCGAAATCGACCGGCACCGGCTTGGCGTAGCCGAACAGGAAGGTCCCGCTGGAAAAGAGCAGAATGACGACCGGAATGATGATGGTGCCGACCAGGTCGATGTGACGAATCGGGTTCAGCGTGATACGCCCGGCCAGCCAGGCGGTCGGATCGCCGAAATAGCGCGCCACATAGCCGTGCGCCGCTTCGTGCAGGGTGATCGCGAAAATGACCGGCAGGGCTGAAATGGCAATGGTCTGGATCAGGCTTTCCATCATCTTTCCCTCAATCCAGCCCGAACAGCGCCAGCGAACCGCGCCCGGCGCGGATCAGCTCCGGCGTCGAGCCAGTCAGGTCGATGACCGTCGTCGGCTCGGTACTGCACGGGCCGGCATCAAGAATCAGCTCCAGTTGATCCTCAAGGCGATCCTGAATTTCCCAACCCTCAGTCAGCGGAAACTCGTCGCCCGGCAATTGCAGCGTTGTCGTCAGCAGCGGTTCGTTCAATTCTTCGAGCAGCGCCAGCGCCACCGGATGGTTCGGCACCCGCACGCCGATGGTCTTGCGCTTGGGGTGGATAACCCGGCGCGGCAATTCCTTGGTGCCTTCGAGAATGAAGGTGTAGCTGCCCGGTGTCGCCGCCTTGAGCAAACGATACTGGGCATTATCGACCCGGGCGAAATGGGCGATTTCGGAAAGATCGCGGACCATCAGGGTCAAATGGTGACGATCATCGATCTGGCGAATCAGGCGGATGCGATCCAGGGCTTCCTTGTCGCCAAGATGGCAGCCCAGGGCATAACAGGAATCGGTCGGCAAGGCGACGATGGCGCCATTGCGGATGAATTCGGCGGCCTGCACGAGCAGGCGCGGCTGCGGGGTATCGGGATGAATGTTTACGACGCGGGCCATAGTTCAAGCAATCAGACGCCAGACCGGTTTCAGGTCTTCCGGCAGTTGGGGGAGCCGACCGAGGTCGACATAACTTTCTTCCGGCCCGTGAAAATCCGAGCCACGTGAGGCATGGAAAGCGAAGTGCCGGGCCAGCCGTGCGTAATGCAAGACATGGTCGGGCGAATGGCTGCCGCAGACAATCTCGATGGCACGCCCGCCGAGATCCTTGAAATCACCGAGAAAACGCCGCATGTCGCCATTCGACAGCAGCTTGTAACGCGCCGGGTGAGCAACGACGGCAACGCCGCCAGCCGCCGATATCCAGCCGACGGCATCGGGCAGAGTCGCCCAGCGATGATCGACATAGCCCGGTTTGCCCGGCGTCAGGTAATGCTGGAACACCCCCGACACATCCTTGGCGATGCCGATCGACACCAGGTAGCGGGCAAAATGGGCGCGCGATATCAGACTGGGATTGGCGGCGTAGGTCAAGGCGCCTTCATAAACCCCGGGAATACCGATCGCCGCCAGGGCCTCGCCCATCCGCCGGGCCCGTTCGACCCGGCCCTGACGCAGGTCATCAAGACCGCTGACCAGCGCCGGATGCGTCGCATCGAAGCCAAGACCGACGATGTGGATAGGGGCCTTGTTCCATTCGATGGAAATCTCGACACCATTGACAAAGCCCATCCCGGCCTCTTCCGCCTCTGCCCGCGCGACGGCCAAGCCGCCCAGATCGTCATGATCGGTCAGTGCCCAGAGATCGACCCCATTCGCCGCGGCGCGCCTCGCCACCTCGCTCGGCGACAGCAGGCCGTCGGAAACGGAAGAATGGCAATGGAAATCGAAATTGGTTGGGGTCACAGGCAGGCAATACAAGGCAAAGCGGGAGTTTAACATGAAGGAGAAGCCCCTCTTGGTGCGGCGCAGCATGTTTTGGGGATAGCACTGCGTGATTTGGGCATTAATTTTGATGAAATGTTGCGCACCGGGTAACGCCAAACAGGTTTTCCTGATAGCCGAGAACCCCACCTTTCCCACGGCAAGCACCCAAGCAAGTTGCCTCCCCGCCCCCATCCCGCTATAGTGCCCGCATTCCATGGGAGAGCGCAGATCAACTCTGCCGCCGAAGGCGCAATTTCACCCGAAAACGCTCAGGCAAAAGGACCGTGGAATCATGGGCTTGACTCATGAAACTCTGGAGAGCGGCGTCAACAGCGCCCACCGATGGGGCAAATCTCTCAGGTATCGAGGACAGAGGGGTGAAACGCAAGATTCGTTCTTTCGTTTCACCCCTTTTCCGTTTCTAGAAGCAACGTTAACAAACGTTTGTAAAGGATTGATATGCTGAAGAAAACAGTGCTCAACAACGCCCACCGCGCAATGCAGGCCCGGATGGTTGATTTCGGCGGCTGGGACATGCCGGTCAACTACGGCTCGCAGATCGAGGAACACCATGCGGTACGCAACGACTGCGGCATGTTCGACGTTTCGCACATGTGCCCGGTCGATGTCGTCGGCACCGATTGCCGCGCCTTCCTGTCGCGCCTCGTCGCCAACGATGTTGCCAAGCTGCAGACCTCCGGCAAGGCGCTCTACTCGGCCATGCTCAACGAGGCCGGCGGCGTCATCGACGACCTGATCATCTATTTTCTGACGGAAACCCGCTTCCGCATCGTCGTCAATGCTGGCACAGCCCTCAAGGATCTGGCCTGGATGCAGACCAGAGCGGCCGAATGGCAACTCGATGTGACGATCACCCAGCGCCGCGATGGCGCCAACAACCTCGGCATCATCGCCGTGCAGGGCCCGCATGCCCGCGCCAAGGTCTGGGAAGTGCTGCCGCAGGCCAAGGCCGCGACCGAAGGCCTGAAAGCCTTCTTTGCCGCCGAAGTGGACCAGTATTTCATCGCCAGCACCGGCTATACCGGCGAAGATGGTTTTGAAATCATGCTGCCGGCCGCTGAAGCCGAAGTCATGTGGAACAAGCTGCACGCCGCCAGCGTCGCGCCCTGCGGCCTCGGCGCCCGCGATACGCTACGCCTCGAAGCCGGCATGAATCTTTACGGCCAGGACATGGACGAGACGGTTTCGCCGCTCGATGCCGGTCTGGCCTGGACGGTCGCCACGAAGGATGAGCGCGACTTCGTTGGCAAGGCCGCCCTGCTCGCCAACGGTCAGCAGAAGCAGTTCCTCGGCCTCATCCTGCTCGACAAGGGTGTGCTGCGTGGCCATCAGAAGGTCATCACGGCGCAAGGCGAGGGTGAGATCACCTCCGGCAGCTTCTCGCCAACGTTGCAGCAGTCAATCGCCCTGGCCCGCCTGCCGCTCGGCGTTGCCATCGGCGACGAAGTCGAAGTCGATATTCGCGGCAAGCAGCTCAAGGCCAAGGTTGTCAAACCCGTATTCGCCCGCAACGGCAAGGCTCTTATCTAACCATTTAAATCCGTAATTTATGTCTATAATGAACATGAATTATAGACATATACGGAGGCCGCCATGAACTGGAATATCGCCCAAGCCAAACAGCACTTCTCGGATGTCGTCAAACAGGCGGCGACCGAGCCGCAAATCATCTACAACCGCAACACCCCGGTTGCCGTCATGATTGCGGCCGAAGACCTGGCGGAATACCGGGCGTGGAAGGAAGGACGGCAGCAAAAGACGCTCGGCGAAGCATTTGCCGAGTTACGTCGCTTAGCCGCCGGCCACCCGGATCCATTGCCCGAGCCGGACCGCTTCGCCGCGATGCGCCCCAATGCTTTTGCCGAAATGCTCGATGAGGAATACCCGGAACATGCAGCTGGTTGACACCAACATCATCAGTGAATTGCTCCGCCCCCGTCCCAACCCGGGCGTATTGGCCTGGGCCGACCAGCAAGGCGAGCTTGCCATTGCCGCCATTTCAGTCGATGAATCAGTGTACGGACTCATCCGCAATCGCAACCCCGCGTTACTTGCTGCCTACGAGAATCTGCTGCGCACGCGTTGCGAAGTTTTACCCATGACGCAGGATATCGCTCACCGCGCCGGAACGCTGCGTGGCGAGTTTTCCCTACGCGGCATTACGCGCTCGCAAGCCGACATGCTCATCGCGGCCGCCGCCCAAGCCCACAACTTAACTTTGGTCACCCGTAATACTCGCGATTTTGAGGGCTGCGGGATCGGCCTGCTGAACCCATTTACAGATTGATTTTTTAAGGAAACCACCATGTCGAACGTCCCCGCCAATCTCAAGTACACCGCTTCCCACGAATGGGTCCTGCTCAACGCTGACGGCACCGTCACCATCGGGATCACCGACCACGCCCAGGAAGCCCTCGGCGACCTCGTCTTCGTCGAACTGCCGGAAGTCGGCGCCACCTTTGCAGCCGAGAAGGAAATCGCCGTCGTCGAATCCGTCAAGGCTGCCGCCGATGTCTATGCCCCGCTGGCCGGCGAAGTCGTCGAAGTCAATCAGGCCGTGGTCGACGCCCCGGAATCGGTTAACCAGGACGCCTATGCCGCCTGGCTGTTCAAGCTCAAGCCGGCCAATGTCGCCGACCTCGACAAGATGCTCGATGCCGCCGGCTACCAGGCCATCGCCGACTAAGCATGCCGCGAACCGGGTTGGCCCGTTGGCGTAACCCGACGTTTTCTGTGTCGGGTTATGCCCTGCGGGCTAACCCGACCGATTTGTAGTGCGCCCCATTAGGATCCCCATGCCGCTGAATCTTCCCCTTTCCGCGCTGGAGCAGAGTGACGAGTTCATTTCCCGTCACATCGGCCCCTGCGCCGCTGAAACCACTGCCATGCTGGCCGCCATCGGCGCCTCCAGCCTGGAACAGCTAATCGACCAGACCATTCCCGCCGCCATCCGCCTGCCGGCCGACCTGCCCTTGCCGGCCCCGCGCCGCGAGCACGAAGCGCTGGCCGACCTCAAGGCCATCGCCAGCAAGAACAAGATCAACAAGTCCTGCATCGGCATGGGTTATTACGACACGCTGACGCCCAAGGTCATCCTGCGCAACGTGCTGGAAAATCCGGGCTGGTACACCGCCTACACGCCCTACCAGGCCGAAATCGCCCAGGGTCGCCTGGAAGCGCTGCTCAACTTCCAGCAGGTCATCATCGACCTGACCGGCCTGGAAATCGCCAACGCCTCGCTGCTCGACGAAGCCACGGCCGCCGCCGAAGCCATGACCATGGCGCGCCGCGTTTCCAAGTCGAAATCCAACCGTTTCCTGGTCGATGCCGCCTGCTTCCCGCAGACCATCGACGTGGTGAAAACCCGCGCCGGCTATTTCGGCTTCGAGCTGGTGATCGCCTCAGCCGAAACACTGCCCGAAGGCGAATTCTTCGGCGCCCTGCTGCAATACCCGAACGACAAGGGCGAAGTGCGCGACCTGACGGCAACGATTGCCTGCCTGAAAGCCAAGGGCGCCACCGTCGCCGTGGCCAGCGACCTGATGGCCCTGGTCCTGCTCAAGTCGCCCGGCACCATGGGCGCCGACATCGCGCTCGGTTCCAGCCAGCGCTTCGGCATCCCGATGGGCTTCGGCGGCCCGCACGCCGCCTTCTTCGCCACCCGCATCGCCCATGTCCGGTCGATGCCCGGCCGCATTATCGGCGTTTCCAAGGATGCGCGCGGCAACACCGCGCTGCGCATGGCGCTGCAAACCCGCGAGCAGCACATCCGCCGCGAGAAGGCCAATTCCAACATCTGCACCTCGCAGGTACTGCTCGCCAACATGGCCGGCATGTATGCCGTCTATCACGGCCCGCAAGGTCTGCGCACCATTGCCAGCCGCATCCACCGGCTGACCGAAATCCTCGCCGAAGGCCTGAAGCGCGCCGAGATCAAGGTACTGAACCACACCTTCTTCGATACCCTGCACATCGATCTCGGCGCCCGTGCCGAAACCGTGTTCCGCGATGCCGCGGCTGCCGGCTTCAACCTGCGCCACGTGTCCACCGGGGTGCTTGGCATTTCCCTGGACGAAACGACAACCCGCCAGGATGTCGCCGCGCTGTTCCGGCTGATGACCCACATCACGCTCGACATGGCGGCCATCGACCACCAGGTTGCCGCCGCCAACCCGGCGCTGCCGGTCGAACTGCTGCGCACCGATGCCATCCTCAGTCACCCGGTGTTCAACACCCACCACACCGAACACGAGATGCTGCGCTACCTGAAGTCGCTGCAGAACAAGGATCTGGCGCTTGATCACTCGATGATCTCGCTCGGCTCCTGCACCATGAAGCTCAACGCGACCAGCGAAATGATCCCGGTCAGCTGGCCGGAATTTGCCAACCTGCACCCCTTCGCACCACGCGACCAGGTCGGCGGTTATCTCGAAATGATCGCCAGCCTGACCGAATGGCTGAAGATCGTCACCGGCTTCGACGCCATCTGCATGCAACCGAACTCCGGCGCCCAGGGCGAATACGCCGGCCTGGTGGCGATTGCCCGCTACCACGCGAGCCGCGGCGACAGCCACCGCAAGATCTGCCTGATCCCGAAATCGGCGCACGGCACCAACCCGGCCACCGCCCAGATGGCCGGCATGCAGGTTGTCGTCGTCGATTGCGATGAAAACGGCAATGTCGATGTCGCCGACCTCAAAGCCAAGGCCGAGCAGCACAAGGACGATCTGGCCTGCCTGATGATCACCTACCCGTCCACGCACGGCGTGTTCGAGGAAGCCATCCGCGACATCTGCGCCATCGTGCATGCCAACGGCGGCCAGGTGTACATGGACGGCGCCAACCTCAACGCCCAGGTCGGCCTGACCGCACCGGGTTTCATCGGCGCCGACGTCAGCCACATGAATCTGCACAAGACCTTCGCCATCCCGCACGGCGGCGGCGGACCGGGCATGGGCCCGATCGGTCTGAAAGCCCATCTGGCACCGTTCATGGCCGATCACGCCGTTGCCGCCACGGGCGGCACAGAGCGTGTCAACGCCGGCCAGGGCGCAGTTTCTGCCGCACCGTTCGGCTCGGCCTCAATCCTGCCGATTTCCTGGATGTACCTGGCCATGCTCGGCGGCGCTGGCGTCAAGAAGGCAACGCAAGTCGCCATTCTCAACGCCAACTACGTCGCCAGCCAGCTCAACGCCCACTATCCGGTGCTGTATACCGGCAAGAACGGCCGCGTCGCGCACGAGTGCATTCTCGACATCCGCCCGCTCAAGGCGGCGACCGGCATCAGCGAAAGCGACATCGCCAAGCGCCTGATGGATTACGGCTTCCACGCCCCGACCGTGAGCTTCCCGGTGGCCGGCACGATCATGGTCGAGCCGACCGAATCCGAATCGCAAGCCGAACTGGATCGTTTCATCGCAGCCATGGTGGCCATCCGCGAGGAAATCCGCCAGGTCGAAAACGGCCTCTGGGCGCCCGACAACAATCCGCTGAAGAATGCCCCGCACACCCAGGCCGACATCATCGATGCCGACTGGCAGCATCCGTACAGCCGCCAGCAGGCCGTCTTCCCGCTGCCCTGGGTGGCGGCCAACAAGTTCTGGCCGAGCGTCAATCGCATCGATGATGTGTTTGGCGACCGCAACCTGAATTGCGCCTGCCCAAGCGCCAACTGACCGGGCTTTTCGCGACAGGCGCTGACCATGGCGTCAGCGCCTGTCGCCGGCAAGCGGAAGAAACCGACTCAGCTTTCCCGCACCAGCCAACGATTGACGATCTTGATCCTCTCCAGATCGAGACTGCCGGTCAGTGACATCAGCCTGACCCGGGCCATCGCGTACTGGTAGCGTGCATTGGCCAGGTTGCGGACGGACGTGGCCTTCTGCTGCAGGGCGTTGAGCACGTCCAGCGAGGTCCGCAGGCCGGCCTGGACGCCTTTGCGCGTCGACACGAGGGCCTGTTCCGCCGAATGCACGACAACCTCGTTGGCGCGGATATTCTCCTGGCCTTCGACAACACTTTGAAATTCCTTGCGTACCTGCAATTGCAGGGCGCGGCGCACGGCCTCGCCCTGTTCCTGCAGCCGGTCGACATTGGCCAGGGCCTGGCGCACGGTCGATTGCGTATAGCCGCCGGAAAAGAGCGGAACGCTGACCTGCAGGCCGAGCTGGGTGGTCGTATTCTTTTGGTTGATGGTCGTCTCGCTGTCGCTGTCCGTCTTGCGGTAGAGCATGAACGCATCGACGGTCGGCAGATGCCCGGCCTTGGCCTTGGCCACCTCCTGCCGAGCCGCCTCCAGCATGGCATTGAGTTGGCGCATTTGCGGATTGCGCTCCACCGTCTGCGCCATCCACTCCTCCAGACTGGCCGGTTGCAGCGGACCGAGATCGAGGCGCGCCGGATCGAGCTTGGCCAGACTCGCGATGGGAATATTGACCAGAGTCTCGAGTTGATGCTTGGTAAAGCGTTTGTTCTGCTTGGCCTGCAGTTCCTGCGCCAGGGTCAGGTCATAACGGGCCTGGGCTTCGTCGATATCGGTGCGCGTCCCTTCGCCGAACTTGAATGCCTGTTTGGCCGCATTCAACTGACCGAGATAGGCTTCCTTCTGGGCGACGATAAAGGCCAGCGAGTCTTCCGCCAGCAAGGCATCGAAATAGGCACCGGCGACGCGGTTGCCCAGATTTTGCTCCTCGCCGTCGAGCTTGGCCTGATAGCCATCCATGTTCACTTCGGCTTGCTTGTAGGCGGCCCAGGCTTGCGGGCGGTAGAGCGGCTGGCGCAGGGTCAGCGAATAATTGGAAGTGCTGTAATCGAGCTCTTGTTCAGGACGACCTTGTTGCACTTGCGTCGTACTGGCCCGGCTGCTCGAGCCCGCCCCCTGCAGATTGGGCAACAACTGCGAGCGGGCCTGCGGCAGGCTTTCGCGGGCCGCCTCGGCTTCGGCGCGGGCGGCCCGGAAAGTCGGTTCGTTGGCCAGCGCCTGCTGATAAAGTTCGAGCAGATCGACGGCACCGACCGAATTGCTGGCGGCCATGCCGAACAACAGACAGGGCAGCAGGCGGCGACGGGCCAGGGGAAACAGGATGCGGGCCAAGGGAAGCATGGTCTCACTCTTCTTTCATGGCGCCGGCGATACGCTTGGTCAGCGGATGCAGGAAATAGGTCAGGACAGTGCGCGAACCGGTCTTGAAGATCACTTCGACCGGCATCCCCGCCTGCAGTTGTCGACCGCCCAGTTCCCTGGCTCCTTCCGGCGTAATCGAGACGCGCGCCAGATAGTAGGAAATGCTACCCTGACTGCCCTGCGGCTCGCTGATCAGATCGGTCGAAATGGATTCGATGCGGCCCGCCACCACCAGTTGCGGCGAGTGAGCGAAAGCGGAAAAGCGGACGTCGGCATCGAGCCCTGGCCGCACCCGATCGACCATGTGGGGCGGAACGCGCGTTTCGATGAGCAGCACTTCATCCGACGGCACCACATCCATCAGCTTCTGGCCGGGCTGGATCACCGCGCCGACCGACTGCACCGCCAGGCCGACGACCTGGCCATCGGCTGGCGAACGGATGGTCGTTTGCGCCAACTCCTCGCCGACCGCCTTGAATTTTTCGGCATCGGCCTGGACTTCACGCAGCACATCGGCGAGCTGGGCATCGATTTCCTTGCGTTGATCCTGCTTGCGTTGCAGCGCATGCAGGCGCAATTCCGAAATGGAACGGCGCAGGCGCAGGATGTTGCCCTGCAGCTCGGCAATGCTGCCGGAAACCTCCGAGGCGCTACGCTCCATTTCGAGTTGGCGGTTGCGCGGGGCATAGCCCTCGCCGACCAGTTCGCGAATCCCCTTGAGTTGTTCCTGAAGCAGCGCCAGCTGACTCTGGCGCTGGATCAGCATGTTGCTGTTGCCCTGCAGTTGGGCCTCATTGCCCTGGATCGACTCCTCAATGGCGGCGATTTCGGTTTTCAGCGCCGCCCGCCGCGAGGCGAATAGCTGTTTTTGCAGGGCGACGTGCTGCTGCACCAGCGGGTCGCCATCGGCCTTCAGCAGATCCTGGTGGAAATCGATGCTGGCGGCCCCCGACTGCTCGGCCAGCAAACGCCCTTCGGTGGCGCGCACCGTCAGGTAATGCTGGCGCACCGATTCGAAATTGGCCCGCACGTAGGAATCGTCCAGGCGAAACAGGATATCGCCGGCGCCGACGCGCTGCCCTTCCTTGACCAGGACCTGGCGGACGATGCCGCCCTGCAGGTGCTGGACCGCCTTGCGCTTGGTATCGATGGCGACCATGCCCGAGGTCGGGACGCCTTCGTCAAGCGGGGCAAAGGACAGCCAGAGCAGGAAACCGCCGAGGCCGAGGCCGAGCACCCACAAGCCGAGGCGCATCGGCTGGCGGGTATCCGTCAGCATCCGGTGTTCGACCTCAACCTCGTGGAGCTGCGGCAAGCCCTCCCCGGGCTGGCTGCGAAACTGAGAAATTCCATTACGAGCGGACATGACTGATTCCTCAAAAGGTTAACTACCGAGACTGCTCAAGACCGACGGGGCACCGCACAATCACCCGACCACCGGCCGTAACACCCCATGGTAGCGAGGCTCCGGGGGCATTTCCTGACGCTTGCCATACCACTGAATCTGGCCGTCATTCATCATCAGCACCCGATCGCTGATGCCGAGGATGTGTTTGCGATGGGTCACCAGCAGGATGGTCTTTCCCTGCGCCTTGAGCGCCTGAATGGCGTCGGACAGGGCCTGCTCGCCGGCATCGTCGAGGTTGGCATTGGGTTCGTCGAGGACCACGAGATTGGGCTCGCCGTAGAGCGCCCGGGCCAGTGCGATGCGCTGGCGCATGCCGCCGGAAAGGTGGCTGCCGCCTTGCCCGATCAGCGTGTTGTAGCCGCGCGGGAAGCGCAACACCATTTCGTGCACGCCGGCCAGTTGGGCAGCACGAATAACCTGCGGCGAATCGACCTCGCCGAAGCGGGCGATATTCTCGGCGACGTTGCCCTCGAAGAGTTGCACATCCTGCGGCAGATAACCGATGCAGGGGCCGAGCTCCGAGCGCGGCCAGGCGCCGACCGGCTCACCGTCGAGCAGCACCTGCCCGGTGACATCCGGCCAGACACCGAGCACGACGCGGAGTAGCGAAGATTTGCCCGAGCCCGACGGACCGACGATAGCCACCACCTCGCCGGCCGCAATGTCGAGCGAGATGTCTTGCAGTACCGGCTGGGCGCGGCCGGGCACCGTCGCCAGCACATCCTGCAGGTGCAGTTGGCCGCGCGGCGCGCCATGGAAGATATTGAAAGCACGCTCCGGATAGGCGGCAAGCAGGCTTTCGAGTCGGCCGAACGCGGCGCGTGCCGAGACAAAGGCCCGCCAGGTCCCGATCAATTGTTCGACCGGTGCCACGGCCCGCCCCATGAGCAGGCTGGCGGCGACCATCGCGCCGGCGGAAAGACTACCGTCGATGACCAGCAAGGCACCAGCCCCCAACACCAACGACTGCAGGGAATAGCGCACGAACTTGGTCAGCGACTTGATGCGCGTCGCCTGATCCTGAGCCTTGCCGTTGAGGTCCAGATAATTTTGATGGCGGCCGAGCAGCCGCTGCCGCAAGCCTTCGGCCATGCCCATCGCTTCCACCACCTCGGCATTACGCAGCTTGTTGTGCAGGTAATAACCGGCCTGGGCCTGCGCTTCGAGGGCCAGTTGGGTCGGCTGCTGGGTCAGGCGGTCGTTCTGCCAGGCCAGGATGCCGAGGCCGATGACGCCGAGCAGGGAAATGGCGCCGAGCAACGGGTGCAGAAGAAAAAGCACGGCGAGGTAGATGGGCGTCCACGGCGCATCGAAAAAGGCGAAGGCGCCGCTGGCCGTCAAGAACTGGCGAATATTATTGAGATCGGCAAAGGCGCCGCTCGCTGCCGAGCCCGAACGTTTCAGGCGGGCTTCGAAGCTGGCGGCGAAAACCCGCTGGTTGAGCAACTCCCCGAGGCGCATACCGACCCGCACCAGCAGCCGCGAGCGGGCCCATTCGGCGAAGGCGATCGAGGCGAAAAAGAACAGCGTGATCGCCGACAGGGCAAGCAGCGTCAGCTCGCTCTGGCTGACCAGCACCCGGTCGTAGATTTGCAACATGTACAGGGACGGCGCCAGCATCAGCAGATTGCTGACCATGCTGAACAGGCCGACGCCCCAGGCCTCGCGCTTGAACTTGGCGAGCGTCGCGGCCAGTTCGCTGCGTTGGGAGAACGAAATGTCATTGAGCGGCGGAATCATGGGGTCACCATCGCGGGAGTAGTGCCGACCGGGGATGGCGCGATGGCCTGATTGGCCCGCGCCAAGGAAGCGAGAACTTCGTCACGCGCTCCGTAAGCCTGCACCGCACCATCGCGCATGATCAGGATGCGATCGACCGCCGGCAGGATATGCGGCCGATGGGAAATGATCAGCGTCGTCGCGCCCTGCGCCTTGAGGGCCTGCAGCGCAAACAGCAGGGCCTGCTCGCCGGCGTCGTCGAGGCTGGAGTTCGGTTCGTCGAGCACGATCAGGCGCGGCGCGCCATACACCGCACGGGCCAGAGCCACCCGTTGCCGCTGGCCGCCGGAGAGAAAACAGCCATCGTCGCCGATCGGTGCGTCGTAGCCTTCGGGCAAGGCGGCGATCAGCTCGTGCAGGCCGACGACCCGGGCCGCCGCCTCGACCTTGGCCAGATCGAGTTTGCCGAAACGTGAAATATTCTCGGCAAAGGAGCCTTCGAACAGTTCGACATCCTGCGGCACATAGCCGATATGCGGCCCCAGCTCGGCCTTGTTCCATTCGTGGATATCGGCCCCGTCGAGCCGTACCTTGCCGCTCGTCGTCGGCCACAAGCCGACCAGCAAACGGGCCAGCGACGACTTACCCGAACCGGTCGGGCCGATGATCGCCACCGTTGTGCCGGCCGGCACGGCGAAACTCATGCCACGAATAATCGGAAACGGCACGCCCGGTGCCGAGGCGACCACGCTTTCGACGGCGAGCGCACCGCTCGGTGCCGGCAGCGGCATATCCAGAGGCTTCGGCGGCGCGGCCTGCAACAACTCGTCGAGCCGAAGATAAGCCTCGCGGGCATTGATCAGCAACTTCCACTGGCCGATCAACTGCACCAGCGGCGCCACAGCCCGCCCCCCGAGGACCGAGGCAACAATCATCATGCCGCCGCTGGGAAAATCGCCACGAATCATCAGCCAGGCCCCCATGCCGAGCAGCAGCGAGCTTTGCGTCAGGTTCAGGAATTTCGAGAGCGCCGCATTCATCCCGGCATGATCGGAAGCTTCCGCCTGCGCCGCCAGCAGCTTGCCCTGCTTCTCCGTCCAGCGCCGGGAAAGCGAGCCGAGCATGCCCATCGCCTCGACCACCTCGGCATTGCGCAGGCTACTCTCGGCATAGGTCTGCGCCTCCGCCGCATGCTGATTGGCCCGGCTCAAGGGCTGATGGCTTTTGTTCTCGGTGGCCAGCGCCAGCACGGCCAGCGCCAGCGCGCCGATCAGGGCGGCAACGCCCATCCAGAAGTTGATCAGGAAGATCACAACCAGCAACATCAGCGAGATGGGCGCATCGAGCAACGCCAGAATGGCTGGGCTACAGACGAAATCACGCAACGTACGAAAATCGCTCCAGCCCCGGCTACTCCCCGGGCTACCACCGAGCCGGGCAGCAAAGAGCGCACTGAAAACCCGGACATTGAGCTGCGCATCGAACTGCAGGCTCGCCCGCTGCAGCATCTCGGCACGCACCCATTCGAGGATTTCCATCATCGCGTAGGCGGCCAGGACCAGCACGGTAAGCATCAACAAGGTGGCGTGACTGCGACTATTCAGCACCCGGTCGTACACCTCCAGCATGTAAGCCGTCGGGACCAGCACCAGCAAATTGGTCACCACGCTGAACAGCAAGACGCGCTTAAAAACGCCGCGCAGGCCGAGCAAGGCTTCCAACAACTCAGAGGTCTGGATAAATGGCGGCTTCATCGGGCATTCCATTAGAAGATTGATCGATTGACGAAGTTGAGAAGCGTGCTTTTGTTGGTGTTATGGCAGCCGAACATAGTGCGGCTCTCGGAAAACCAACTTACCCCTCCTGAAGGCAGCAGTTTTTCAGTGCCCCCCTCCCTGAGCTGACAGGAGTAACAGAGCATCATATGTGCCTGACCGCCCCCGTCCGCCACCATAGACAGCAATAGCCTGTTTTACTTGGCTTTATCCGCCAGGACTCCATTGGCAAATCGGCGCAGGCAGACGACTTATCCCCAAACATGGGGAAACGCCCCCATTTGCGAGGCCGCGAACAACACAGCATCCGGCACCAGGAAGTAGAAAAGAGAAAGGCCTCAAGGAAAGCAGCAAAACTGAGCTGCGCCCCTTGAGGCCTTTCGTGCAGGAGGGTGCGGGTAAAACGCCTAGGCCAGGATGAAATCGGCCTGGGTAACGGTGGTGGCATCGGCAATGCCGACTAGACGGATGGCGTCGGCTCCAATCGTCACCAGGGTATCGGCCCCGACATCGGCAATACTCACAGCCCCGGCAAAGGTCGCCGCCGTGATTCCCAGCCCGGAGAGGTCAAGCAAGTCCTGCCCTCCCAGCGGATCGGCATCGAAATCCATGACCCGGTCGCTACCGAAGCCTGCGGTTGAAAAATGGAAAGTGTCGGCACCGGCCCCGCCAAACAGTGTGTCGTTGCCGGCACCGCCGTCCAGACTATCGTTACCTGCGCCACCCCGGATCGTGTTATTAAGCCCGTTACCCGTGCCTGTAAAGTTGCCGACACCGGAAAAACTCAGATTCTCAAGGTTAGCGCCAAGGCTGTAGTTAATCGAGCTATATA